>WBZP01000001.1_pt1 | contig 663844 bp, 603 predicted proteins | sample 5204301 | NCBI WGS metagenome assembly WBZP01 (sample SAMN12412401, study PRJNA552823) | activated sludge metagenome | isolation source: activated sludge from nitrification reactor of wastewater treatment plant... | place: USA: Pennsylvania | collected 2017
GAGCAGACAGAGGGCGAGGATTACATCGAGCCTATCGAATCGCCGCAGTGGGATGCCGATGCCGCCATGACGGGGCTCGACATTACGCTGGAGCACTTCGAGTTCATGGACGGGAATGTGCAGGGCTATGCGGTGAAACGGCGAATCGCCGTGAATCCTATGGCCGAGTACCCGCACAAGACCCGGTTCCATGAAATGGCTCATGTGGTCTTGGGGCACACCGAAGACGCCGATTGCCATGACGCCGCTTCGATACCCCGCAGCATTCAGGAGGTGGAAGCGGAAGGAGTGGCATTCCTTCTGTGTTCCATTCTCGACCTGCCCGGCCGTGACGAGTCGCGAGGCTACATCCAGTCCTGGCTTGACGGTGAGCAGTTGCCGGAGAAGTCGGCCCAGAGGATTTTCAGCGCAAGCCAGAAGATTCTCGATGCCGGAAAACCTGTCACATCAGTCTGATGTGACGCAGTAAGTATCCATTCATTCAACCCCGTGGGGCGTGTCATCGTCCCGGAAGGGGAGGGTGCCGTCCCGCTTTTTATTTGGAGGCACCCAAGATGATGAATTCAACCAACCGCGAGCTTCTTTCGATCCTGCTGGGAAAGGCGGAAGCTTTCTGTATGAACCATTCGCTGGCCGAGCTGTTTGGCTTGCGAAAGAATTACCTGGCGACCGTACCCGGCGTTGGAGAAGATATTCCACCCTACACAGTGTCGGAAAAACTGCTCGCCGCACGAGAACTACTGCGTCGTGCACTGGCGGAGACTTTCAGTGAATCTGCAGTGCGACTGGCATCGCCAGAGGCGGTGAAAGACTACCTGCGATTGCTTCTGGGTGGCCAAGAGTTTGAGAGCTTCATCGCTCTCTGGCTTGACGCTCAGAATCAGTTGATTGCTGGTATGGAGATGTTTCGTGGCACGACAACGCAAACCTCAGTCTATCCGCGTGAGGTGGTGCGGACAGGTTTGAAGCTGAATGCATCTGCCGTAATTTTTGCGCATAATCATCCCAGTGGCTGCGCAGAACCTTCGCGTGCCGATGAGTTGCTGACTCAGCAACTACGACAGGCGCTTGCGCTCGTCGACATCAAGGTGCTCGATCACTTTATCGTGACCGACACCACGGTCATGTCCTTTGCGGAACGTGGACTGATCTGATCAAGGAAAACCCGCCGGTAGCATTGGCGGGTATTCCCGTTGTTGAGTAGAGGCCTGAGATTTTTTATGTATGCCTGATTTTTCAGTGCTGTTGAGTTCAGTCGCTCGTCAAGGCCGGCAGCACTGATGGTCATTGCACTCTAGTTGCGCATACTGCAGCCGCGATCTCCCGTGCACCATGCAGATCGAGCAATGACGACGCAAACGACTTTTGTAATAACTGCTCAGGCAGCGCCCAATCCCATTTCTCACGAATCAGATTCTTCACCCCCGCCAGCAGCACAGACGGCTCGGCCTCACCCTCCGCAGCAATTTCCTCCAACGCGTCGAGAACCTGATCGCTGTTGGGCTGATACACGCGAACCGCGAGACCTTCGTTGACCGCGTTGAGCCCATACTGGCCCAACAGCAGCGCCAGCGCATCGTTCGTCCAGTCGCCCCGCCATGTCAGGAGAAGCACCGACGTTCCTACGGGGAGCAGCGTACGTGTCGCAAGGCCCGCCGTCGCATACTGCTGCCGAGCCTGCTCCAGCAAGCGGGCGCCTTCAGCGTCGACAAATGGAACAACAGTACTCTCGGCCAACACCTGGCGCATCTCCTGCCGTACCCGGTCATGCACCTTGCCGGCCGCCCCATCGAACATGGGCGGTGCGCCCCCCTTGTCCGGAGCCACGGTGACCAGCTTCTTTTCCTCGTCGACATCGAGCACACGCCAACGCCGGCCGGCGAAGATGATGCGCTGATCGATTATCAGGGGCCGACTGACCGGTAGCGAACCCAATGCCCGTCCGTCGCACACCAGCCGAAACTCCTCGTCCGAGAGAAACGCGCTGTAGAACTCGTAGTGATTGACCAGTTTTTCCCCAAGGACACCGTGTAACAGCAAGCCGGATGACTCCTGAACGAGAAGTTCTCTTTCGCCGAGGTAACGTAGTAGCGCGACGAAATCATTGCGCGTGAGATTACCGAACGGTCCATCCTGAACCAGGGTTGTCCATAGGTCTGCCGCCGTCGCCCCGCCGCGCTCGGCAATCACCGAAAGGATTTGCTGTACGAGGGTTGACGCATGCAGGCCACCGACCTGCGGCGGCTCGAACCAGCCGGCGATGAGCAGGCGAACCATCGCGATGGTCTGCACCAGGCCCTCGCGGAGCAGATCGGATATGTCCGACGTGTCGTCGAGTTCCGACTCCACTGCGTAACAGCGCAGAATCGCCGGCTCGCCTTTCCGTCGTCCGGAGCGCCCCAAGCGTTGCCGAAGGCTTGCCACAGAAGGTGGCGGGCCGATCTGCGCAACGCTCTTCACGGCGCCGATATCGATGCCCAATTCGAGCGTGGTCGTGCAGATCGCTGTCGCCGGCCGTTCGCCGCCCTTTAGCGCCGCCTCCGTTTCATCTCGGATATCCTTTGCGAGACTGCCGTGATGAGGCCAGAACTCATTCGGCACACCTTCCCGCTCACAGCGCCGGCGCAATAGGTCCGCAAAAACTTCGACACGGCTTCGACTGTTCGGAAACACTAAGTTGTTGGAACCGCGCAATGCCTTGTAGAGATGCTCGCCAATCGCGAGCGTACTCCCGGTAACCAGGTCCTCCAGTTCCGGATTCTCGATGTCATCTTCCGTCTTGATGCGAGGCGGTTGATCGACGCAGCCCTTGACCAGCACCTTCAACTCCTGACCGCTAGAGCCGGAGATGATCTGCCGAACGCTTTCCGGAGCACCCGGCCTCAGGAAGCCAGCGGCGAGGTTCATATCGCCCAAGGTCGCCGACAGCCCGACGCGGGGCATCTTCCTCCCGGCTGCCCTTTCGACGCGCCCCATCAACGACTGCAGTTGCTTGCCGCGTTCCGTACCAATGAACGCATGCAGTTCATCGACCACCAAGTATTTCACCGCCGCCATCAGCCCCGGGATGCCACTGCCCCGTGTGACGAACAGTGCCTCCAGCGATTCCGGAGTGATCAGCAGGATGCCGTGGGGGTTCTTGATGAACTTGTGTTTGCGGCCGGCGGCGATGTCGCCGTGCCATGGGATGACTGGGATATCAAGCGATTCGCATAGCTGCGAGAGACGCCCCCACTGATCATTTATCAGCGCTTTTAGGGGGCTCACATAGATAACAGAGCCGATGTCCGGTTCCGATCGCAACAGGTGCGTCAGGATCGGAAAAAACGCCGCCTCGGTCTTTCCGGTGGCCGTCGCAGCGGCGATGATAACGTCTTCGTCCGCTTCGATCAGCGCCGGGATGGCCTTTTCCTGCGCGTCGCGGAGTGCGGTCCAGCCTTCCTGCCAGATCCATCGCTGGATTCGCTCGTCAAGGAGCGCGAACGAGGAACTAGAGCTTGAAACTGGCGAGTTCATCATCTTCGGCGACCAGTTTCTCCGCATCGCCGCCGGCATCTTTCGCCACCTCGATGCCGTCGAGCAACGACGCCCACTCTACCCCAGGGTTCTGCTCCAGCACTGCCAGCAGATTGATGAAGGCCGTGATCGTCGTGCGCGGCGTGCGGAAGTACGCATCGCCGAGGCGAGTTGCACAGTGATTCATGAACGCCGGCAGTGCCGAATCAGGCAACAGATACTTTTCAGGCTGCCCGGACGAATAGACATGACGCAACTTCTGCAACAAGACATAGAAGTCTTCGTGTGACAGGCTTGCCAGTCGCATCACGGGTCCGGAGAAATCGACGAAGCCGGTCTTCGCAAAGGTGTTTTCGGCCAGCCGGGACTGGAGCGCGGAGTAGCTGTAGAGCCCTCGGCGGGTATCGAACAGGAACTCCGGCGTGCCACCAAGCACAAAGCCAAGTCCATCGGCCGTACCCTGCAACGAATCGTTCAGGATGCGCAGGATCTGCTCATAATTTCCATTTCGGGCTTGGGTGTTCGCCAACTTGTAGAGGTTCACCATTTCGTCGAGGCAGACCATCAGGCCACTGAACCCCGCGAGCCGGACGAAGCGGGCAAGCAGCTTGATCTGGTCGTAGACCGAGGCATCGTCGACGATGGTTCGCACGCCCAGCGCAGCACGGGCATCGGTGCGGGTGCTGAACTCACCGCGCAGCCATCGAATGGCGTCAGCCTTCAATTGCTCGTTGCCATCATCGAAACCCTTGCAGTAGGCGGCGATGACATCGGCGAAGTCGTAGCCATTGACCATCTCGGTCAGTTGCTCGAGGCGCGAGCGAATCAGTTCCTCCGCAGTCCTGCCCGTCGTCTTGGCGTCAGCCTTCGCCTGGGCCACGAACTTCTCGACCACGCCGGCAAGTGCACCACCGTCCGGCTTGGTGCGCGTCGCCATGTTCTTTGTCAGTTCCGCGTAAAGGGAGCGCGCCTGGCCACCGCTGGCGTGAAGCCGGCGATCGGGGTTGAGATCAGCGTGGACGGTTACGAGTTTCTTTTCTAAGGCAATGGCCCGGACCAGGTTGAGGAAGAAAGTCTTACCTGAGCCGTATTCGCCGACCACGACCCGAAAACTTGAGCCCCCGTCGCAGATCCGCTCGATGTCCTTGATCAGGGCTTCCAACTCCTTGACGCGACCGACCTGGATGAGGTGCTGACCGGTACGTGGTACGACTCCGGCGCGGAGCGATTGAATGACCGCATCGCGGTCCTTGGGGCGAATAGTGCTCATGCCGGCAGTTTCTCCAGGATTTCTTGATTAATTTCTACGGGGTCATCGCCATCGACCAAGGGGGCGTCAAAATTGTCGAGTGCAGCTTCATTGATTTGCTCCAGGGCGCCGTCGAGCATCAGTTCCATGTCGGCAGCAACATCGACAAGCTCTTGCCGAGTCCAGATTGGACGTGAAACCAGCATTCGCAGAAACACGACGTAACTCGGATCCAGCCCCGGTATCCCGGGTTTGGGAGCTGGTTCTTCCTCGTCGACAGGAGCAGTCTGCGACTCTGCCGTTTCCTCGGCGAAGACGTTTGCAAGCAGAGCCGTAACCGCTTCGGTCTCTTTTTGGAGTTGGGCAATCCGCTCTGGATCAAGGACGAATCCGGCCGCTGCCGCCGCCTTTGGTACCTCGGACACCACAGCACCTATGACCGGTACGCTTGCGGAGTGAAGATCAGAGTAGACGAGCTTGGCGTCGACTTGAAGCGTCTTGTAGACCCGTTCGAGAAATTTCACCTCGTCGGGACTTACGGTGCCGTCGGCCTCGGCAAGATGCGCCAGGAACTTCGCGATCGTGCGCTTGGCCTCTGCCGCCAATGGCTCGAGCTTTTTCTTCAGGCCGGCAAGTGTCGTCGGCTGCATGATGCGCAGTCGTAGGTGCGCTTTGAGGCGTTTCCGATGGGCGACGCTCAGGTGCGTCCATGATTCGATATGGCGGGTGAGATGGATGAGTTCCGGACCGCTCGCATCGCCGTCGGCTAGCGCCACCGAACACGCCAGGTCCAGCGTTACGGCTGCCGCCTGATAGGCCGGTGTGCTACGCGCAGCCCCTTCGGCGGGATCGGCGACGAAGAGCGCCACACTGTCTTCCGCCTTCGGCAGTTTCTGACCAGCAAGTACATCAGGTTCCATGCCCAGATGCAGAAATTCCAGCGCCCGCGCCAAGCCAAGAACCTTGTCGCGGGACAAGGTTCCCGCACTCTTCAACCGACCCGTGAGTTCGCCGAAGCTCATGACCAACATGCCGTCACAAACTCGCGCCTTAATGTCGTTCAGCTCGGTTCTGAGCGGGGCTGGCCAGTATGCCGGGGGAAGAAGCAGCACGCTCTCCAGCGCGTCCTTCTTGTCCGGGTTACGTCCGATAAATCGGCTGTAGGGGTCAAGCAGATCGGTGCAGGCATTCACCAGCTCCTGAAGCTTCTTGACCGGTGCCGAAAGTGCGGAGACGTCAGGCAAATCACCCAGGCTGCGTGTGAGTTCCTGCCCGCGCAGGGACGCCGACGCGGGATGGTAGGCGAGCTTGAGTTTGGTCCGGTTGACGGGTAGTCGGAGTCCATCGCCATGCGCTTCGGCGTATTTCGCCTTGAACAGCGCCTCGAATATTTCTGGACATCGCCCAACAGCCGTGCGGCGTGCGATGTTCGGATCGGCCAGTGCCCAGGCAAGCGCCCATGACGCAGGGACAGGCTGTTGATCGACTGCAGCTTGCCCAAGTCCGATGCGCAGGCCGATCGGCAGTTCGTACGAACTACCAGCGGCCGGTGGCGGCTGTTTGTAGATCGCCGGTTCGACCGACTCTGCCTCGACGTAGGCCAGAAACTGCGAGGCGTAGTGCCGGAAGGAGCCGTTGTCCGAATAGATGGCGAGCAGACGCCGCACTTCATGCTTGATCGCAGGGATATCTGCTTTGGCCGTGGCATTCGCGACGGCATCGACAAGGATGCGGCGTTCCAGCCCGTAGAAGAACAGAAACACGTAGCCGATGTTGGCGTCAGGTGCCTGACGCCCGTCCGCCTGCCATTGGAGATAGGCGCGACGTGCCTCAGGCGTACACTCCGAATAACTTGGCCAGTAATCCGTCAGGCGCAGGTTCGGGTCGATATTTCTCTGGGCGACGTTGAGCGCGGGATTGATCAGTGCTGGCTCCGCCTGCCCGTAGCCTCCGCGAAGACCCGAACCGACATAGAGCATGCCGTCCGGCAAAGATATTCCAGCAACCTCGACGGATTCACCGGGAGGCACCCAGCGGACCTTGCCGCCCGCATCCTGAATAGGTTGAGGAATTCCGTACTCTTGATCGCCGCTGCCGGTGACGATCGTGGCGAAGCGCTCTTCGCGGCCTGTGGATCGCGCTGCACCTGCTGAGCGGGGTGATGTTGCTTCGGCGGTGACTCGGTAGGAGGCTTGCGGAACATCCGGTTCGGGCTTCCTGAGGAACGCCCGGGCGATGAGGACAACAACGACGAGCACGCCTATCCCGATCCAGATTTCCTTAGGTATCGAAGCCAGAATAGCGATCACGATTGCGACGCCGACCAACAGTGCCTCTCCAGACGACTTTTTCTTGGCCATCCGCCCCTCCCTCAACCGGCAAGTATTTGCCGCTAGTCTATCTATTTTGCAATATGGTGACACTGGCGCAGGTCGCCCTGCCTGTGTCAATTGCATCACAGTTGTGATCGATAGTCGTCTGCGCAGAGTAATAGCTTGCCTATCAACTTAGCTCGTAGCTAGGCTTTCCCGTCTTTCATTGCCAGTTCATAGCTTGTACTTCGTCCTCCGGCACCTGCTTTGACCAACGCCCCCAACTCTATCAAGCCAAGAATATCCCGGTACGCCGTATCCTGAGAACACTTGGCGACCTTCGCCCACTTCGATGTGGTCATCTTCCCCTCGAAGCCGTCGAGCAGACGATTGAGGATCTTGATCTGTCGCTCGTTCATTTCACTGCCCGCAAAGCGTTCCCAGAAGCGAGCCTTGATCAGTACGAATTCCAGGGTATGTTCGGCGCCGGCGATTGCCCGTTCCAGGCATGCCAGGAACCACATCAGCCAGTCTGTGACATCCAGTCCCCCTCGCTGGGTTCGTTCCAGTATGTCGTAGTAGCTTGCCCGTTCCAATTGGATTTGCGCAGACAGACTGTAGAACCGTTGTGGGGTCAGTTCCGATCTGGCCAGGGCCATATCGCCGATAGCGCGCGCCAGGCGACCATTGCCATCGTCGAATGGGTGAATGGTCACGAACCACAGATGCGCCAGCGCTGCCTTGATTACGGGATCAATCCGTCGTTGTATTGACACTTCCTCCAGTTGGAACCAATGGAGGAAGCGGTCCATTTCAGTGCCAATACTGCCGGCGGGCGGAGCTTCGTAATGAACTTTCTGTTTTCCGTAGGGGCCTGAGATGACCTGCATGGGGCCGTCGGCATCGTTGCGCCATGAGGCTACGCTGATGGCATGCAGACCACTGCGACCCGTTGGAAACAATGCACCGTGCCAGCCGAAAAGTCGATCAATGGTGAGTGGATGGGCATAGAGTTGTGTCGCATCCAGCATCACCTCGACGATACCCTCAACGTTGCGGTCTACAGGTGCGAGGGCACCGATATCCATCCCCAATCGGCGGGCGATGGACGAGCGCACTTGATCCTTGTCCAAGTGTTCGCCTTCGATCTCGCTGGTCGTGATGACATCCTGGGTCAGGGTTTGAAGCCATGCTTCGTCGCGAAGTTTGAAACCCAGTGCCTCCATGCGGCCAAGGAGTCGCCCTTGCCCATGGCGAACCGTTGCCAGTGGTACCGCAAGGGTTCCCAGGTCGATTTGCCAGTTGGGCCATTCGGGTTGTTGCCAGATATACACATCAATCTCCGCGTAAGTTGCGGATATTGTGATGGCGGAACTCCGCAAGATCAAGTGTTATCTGCGCTTTTTGTGCGGAGAATAGTGGGCCAATTCTCCGCACCCAGTCTGTCGAGTCTTACATTGTGTGGGGACTGGTTGTAATGACGTATTACAAAATGGGGGGGAATGGAATGGTTACGTCCGAACTCGCCCCGAGAAAACGACTGTCCCCATCACGATGATGTCGCTTGTCAGGGGCAGAATCGGGTTTGGCCAGTGAGGGTTCAATGCCTTGAGGAATTGCCCCTCAGGGGTTTCAATGAGGCGTCGTAGGTAGGCGGCTTTGGGGCTGACGGCCACGACATCCCGACCGTGGGTAGGTTCGACGGTTGAATCCACAAAAATAACTTCGCCTTCACGGTAGCCGTCTTCTGCCACCATGGCTTCACCAATAACAGGCAGGGCGAAGCTCATTTCGCTGTGAGGCACTGGGCAAATCAGGGCGCCACCTCGTGGAGCGTCTGCGGGATGTGGCGTATGCGTCAGCGTTTCCCATCGCCCCAGCGGCACGGCGCCCTTGTCGAACAACCTGACCGAAATGGGGTCCTGGCCGGTGAGCTGCTCGGGAGTAACGCCAAGCGCGGTGCCAATTTTCTCCAATGTCTCGCGGCGGGGTTTCTTTGCCTTTGTTCGCTCTTTGAGGATGCGATTGATGGCCGGTTGCGAGACACCAGACTTGTTTGCAAGCTCGGTTTGATTGAGGCTGTGCTTGCTCATTAGCGCCTCAAGGATTTCGGCAACCGGGTTATTACCCGATAGTGCTACATCAGGTTCGATTGTCATAAATAATTTCTCCATAGTGGTGCTGTGGAATAAATTGTAATATAAAATGCGCATTTGTGACCACTCTTGGAATTTTTATTATGGAACAGCGCGACATTCTGAAGATCAACAGGCAACTCCTGCTGCTAACCCGCCAACTCGCCCAAGATGGGGATGCGGCAGAATTGATGACAGGCCTGCCTCGGTCGGTGATCGAAAAGATTTCGACGCTCGACATGGATGAAATCGACGAGTTGGCGGAGACCGTGGGGGTATCGCTCTACACCCTCCGTCTTTCCGATCCCGCATTTTCCAGGTTGCTTCAGATGCCTCGGGACGCAAAAAGTGCTTACGCCAAGGCGGCTCTTGTGAGCAGCGGCTGTGGCGGCGCTACTTTCCCCTGAGGAGTTGGAAAATCACCGGATTGCTCATGAGCTGATCCGGCTGAAGCTCAGGCTGCCGATTGTCACGCACCTGACGCAGATTCATCTCAAACCGCTGCGTCTGAGATGGAGGACTATGCATGGGGAAAGCCCGCCGAATGGGAGGCTTCCGGAGTCGGTGCGCCCTTTTGTTACCGATCCGCTATCCGTAGCAGAGCTTTCGAGCTTTGTTGCGATGTATAACCGGCTCGATCGTGGGGATGGTCGGAAAGTTACGGCTTCAATGTTGCTCAGGGCGTGGGAGATGCATTGTCGGGTGGGGCGCGGTGATCTCGACATCAATGCGGCCTGGTATGCCATTCGAGATGTGCGTTCGAAGATAGTCGAATGGAAACGATGCGGGCGGTGTCAGACTTTTTTCATTTACGAGGTAAATGAAGCGCATGCGAGGGCGTGTCCGTACTGTGCGTTGAGTCGGACCGGTGATCGGTTGTGAATGGAAACTCTGATTTGATGCGGGGTTGGTCCGATGTGAACCGTCAGTCGGCAGTTCAGATTTGTTTACAAACTATCTGTGAGACGCTGAATCAACTTGCTGTTGGCATTTTTATGATCAATACTATTCTCGTCCAGCGTAGCAAATCCAGTGGAGATCGCGTCCCCTTGCGTAGGCTTGTCTCGGTAGGCTTCTCGCAATCCCAGCATGGCCAGCACTCGCAACCGCTCAGCGCGGTCTCGAAGTTGTACTTTCGCTAAATCTTCAATCAATTCCGGATAGATACTCGACGGGATTTTCACCACGACCCTGATCGACGGCATCTCACAACCCCATCCGCCAGAATCCTCGCGCATTTGCAAAGACTGGTGTATCGGGCGTCGACACCTTGAGTTGTGGAAACGCATCTTTCACCGATGACTCGAAGAAGCCTGCACCTCCGCCCACCAGCAGCACCTTATCGGCGCTGGCATTCTCCTTCCGCAAGGACTCTCTCAAGCGAGTCGTCACGATAGGCCCGACCTTGTCTGCTGCCTTCTTCAGGTACGGAGCAACCTCGATTCGCTCTCCGAACAGCCGCACCTGGCTCTGATTATTTCGAACTGAGTTTTCGAGTCGTTCACGACCGACGTTGCCGCCGAAGTCCTCGGCAATCAACCTGACGGCTTCATCCAGAATGACTGATGATGCCTCCAGGCTGGTCCCGCAGGACTGCCGACGAAGCTCTCCATTGCTGATAAGCACCCAATCGACCGAGAAAAATCCGGGGTCGACGACCAACACCCGGCACTCCGCGATCTCCGAGGAATCCTTCAGATTCCAGACATGATCGACAAAGCCACCAACGGGCTGCGGTATGACTTTGACCTGGCCAACTGATATGCGCCGTCGCGGGGTGACCTGATGTTCTCCCTGCATCTGCTTCTGAAGACGGCTGCGTAGCTCTTCGTTCAAATACTGATTCACCGGCAGTCCGGTCACCAGCAGATCAACCTGATCCAGTTCCGACAACAGCAATCCGGCATGGAATAGGGCGCGATACGACTCTGTCGACGGATAGTCCTCGTGAAGTTCTCTGCTCCATAGCTCGGCACGGTCTGGCGAGAGGCCGGCGACAAACGATGTGCCGTTCACCATTACTCGCAGAAAGTCCTCGTCCGCGTTGCTGGCGATTTTCTCGCCGAGTCGGTCCGCCGGCGCAGCTCCGGCAGGGCGCAACAGTACTTTCGGTTCACTCCCCTTCTGACCATAGGCCAGCTTGAGGTTGGAATAGCCGATGTCGATTCCTAGAACATTCATTTCAGGTTTTCTCCAGTAACACTTCAGTGAATTTCGCACCCCCGATTGGGCAGCGAGCACTGGCAGTGACACTGCAGAAGACTTGCAATTGCAAAAGGTTAACTTGTAGCGAAAGTTCACCTTGAGCACACCGCCAGAACGCCTGATCCTATGGTGATGAAGGGCGGTGAGGAATTTGAAATGCGTCCAAAAAAGTCACATTTCGGCTGCGCAGAGTGGAGGCCGATCACTACGATGGCCGCGCCTACTGAAACCTTAACAACAGTGGTTGCACGGCGGATTCGGCCCTTCCAGTGGATTTCGCTGGTACGGCAGGGCCAAACGACAGCTACAGGCGGGTACGTGAGCTATTAGGCCAAGAGTGGTTGCCGTCAGAAGGGTGTCAGTGGGCGTAGTCGCATCGATGCACGATCAATGAGATCAAGGGTGTCGCCGAAAGACCCTGCTGTGGTTTTCGTGGGGAACGCAACCGGAGCTTAAAGCTTGGAGAAGGCAGGTATGGACGAACGACTGGTGCTGGTTCGAACGGAAATCGAAAGTTATATCGGCGATCTGTTTGAACGGGCAAATGACACTTCAACTCGTTTTCAGGATTACACCATCAAGGGAAACGCGGGCCGGGGATGGGGCGATCAAAACACGCTCTCCTATCGCGTGCGCCGAGAAAAAAACGCACTGATGCTGGAATGGTATCGCCGAATATGGAAGACCGACGCCAAAGGGAAACGCCACACCGAACATGAATATATCCGAAAGCGCAACAAGAACAAACGCGGCACCGACATGGTCTATGGCTACGACTTGGACGATCTGTTCAAGTTCGCGGCGGACTGGAGCAAAGAGCGCGTCGTGGAGGTCGAGACGGAAGCGAAAGCCTTCCGACGTCAGGCGCATTACTGTGCCTCGATGCTGATTGTTCTCGGCCGTTTGGAACGCTACCTGGCTGAACTCGATGGTGTTGAAATACCCGACGAAAAGGAAGCGCTATGAACATGGCTCCGCGTTATCTACTCACCGACAAATTCGATCTGGGGATGCTCGCATCGCTGACGGCCGGCATTACCCTGACCGAGATTACTCTGGATGATGCCTGTGAATTGATCGAGAAGGCCGAACGGGAGCAAAAGATGGGTCTTCATGGAGGTTGGGTCGATGGTGTGAGGAATTCGGCCGAGATCACCCTGGGTCCGAATGGTCCCATTTTGTTGGTGGCTCGCCGCATCGAGACGCATAAGGGCGCTGTGATGACTTGGGTCAAGGTTGAGGTATTCGACTGATGTGTGATGCGTGCAGGCTTGCACTTCGTGCTACAGCAATACTGTCGCCCATTCGAATTGTGACCAAAAAGGACGGATTTCAGGCAACTCACTATTTCGCCGACTGATAAAAGTCGGTGCATGCGCCTTGACATCCCGCACTCCTTTCCTGGTTGGCCTATCTCCCGTCCTGAAAACCGTTCGTCTGACCGACGCGAGACGTCGCTATGACCAGTCCTGCGCGTGCAGACAAGCTGATTGGCTTGGCGTCTGGCATCACCGGTGACGCAGATCCAGACTCACTGGGTTTTCTGGGGCAGGCGCTGGTTCAGACCACCTTGCCCCATAGCGATCCTGGTGTGCCTTACTTTGAACGATCCAGTGGGGCTGTGTCTCTGTCAATCATTGCCAATCCGAAATTTGGACTTCCGTTTGGGACAGTTCCCCGACTGCTCCTCGCCTGGATCTGCACCGAGGCAGTCAGAACCAAGTCACCGATGCTAGGGCTCGGCAGGAGTCAGAACGAGTTTCTTCGACGGCTGGGCATGAGAACTGATGGTCGCGACTGCATGCGCTTGCGGTCGCAGTCACTGAAGCTCTTCTCCTCGATGCTTTCAATCACCTATCAGAACGAAGGCCGTTTTGGCCTAAAAAACATGGCGATTGCCGACGAGGCTTTCGTCCTATGGGATCCTCATCGTCCCGATGACCGCATGCTGTGGGAAAGTACGCTCAAACTCTCCAACGCATTTTTTCGCAACGTCACCGAGTCGCCTGTGCCGATCGACATGCGCGTCTTACGCGCTCTATCAAAGTCGCCCTTGGCGATGGACATTTATACCTGGCTGGTCTATCGAATATTTCTTCTACGGGTCAAGAACAGACCCGGCGTGGTGATTCCCTGGGCATCGTTGAAACTCCAGTTTGGGGCTGGCTACGGCGATAGCCCGAGGGGGCTCATCGATTTCAAGAAGAGGTTTCTTTTGCGCCTCAAGGAAGCGCAGCTGTTTTACCCGGAGGCGAATGTAGCCTCGCGGGACTCCGGTCTTTTTGTTGGGGCGAGTCGGTTGCGTACGCGACATACCGGGGATGCAAAGCTGTCTCGACTCTGAAGGCACGGTTTGGCGGCGGGCAGCCTACCAGCGCTGCTGTTGGTGAACGCTTGAATGACATTCGTTGCGGCACATTCCCGCGGTCGGAATTTCGCTGTTGCCAATTGCTCGGGCAGTCTGGATTTATCCACAGAAAATCGCCGCTATTACTTGCAAGCTACTTGCAAAACTACAAGCAACTACTTGGGGACCGCTGAACGCCTTGGCCCATCTGGGTTGCAGCCCGGTTGCCGGGACAGATATCACGTGATCGCGGGACAGATATCACGTGGTCCTGAGACAGATTTCACGTGGGCAACTTTTCGCGGTTAGCGATTTCCCGCCAGCCACCTGCATTCCCCGGAAATTGCCATATGAGACAGATTTCACGTGGATAACTCCATGGACTCACAACGGCCTGTGGATAACTGAAAACCGAAATGTGACCGAATCGGATCGATTTCGGATGTTGCATATTTTCCGAAATCCGTAAGATGAATCTCTGGCGGTGTCGACTTCAGTCCGTTTTGATGGGCGGTAGTCAGCCGCAGGGCCAGCCGGATGTGTCCTGATTCATCAACACCGGCTATGCGAGGACATGTCCGCACGCTCAAACGGTGCCTCCATCACGTCTGATCGCATCGGTCGCCTCACGAGACGGGGCTTATCGAATTCTAAGGAAGGAGAGCAAGATGAGTCAGGTAAAACCGGGATTGATGAAATCTCTCTTCTGGCATGGATGGAGTCTTCTGCGGCTGCGGGGTGACTGGAAGTCGATGCCGGAATCGTCGAGTTTTCTGGGTATCGTGATGGGCCTGGTTTTCATCGGGGGGATGGCCGAGCAGTGGGCGCGTGGGCGTCCGCTCGTGATGGCTATCGTGGTGACCGTATCCTGGCTCGCAATCCTTCTCTTGGCTTCTCGCAAGGACGGCCAAATCAACCGACGATTGGCCGCTGCACTCGGACTTCTTTCGATTGGTATTCATGGGGCATTGATTCTTTCGAGCTGGGTCCCAGCAGCCGAATGGCCTGTGGCGATCTGGTCCGGGATTGCAGTGATGCACCTTCTTTCGCAAGCTGCTCATGACGGGGCTGGGGCGTGGCGCTGACTGCGTTGCCTTAAAGCTAATGGCCACTGCACGCTCACCCTATGAATTCGAGGTTCCCTGGCGTCCGAATTTCGAGACACGGATGGCCCTTGTCTGGGCGCTGGGGGCGATCTCGATTCTCGTGCTGACGTCAATGGCTCCGATCTTCAGGGGATTTGGAGCACTGCTGGGAATCGGGTGCGCCTGTGGTGCCGCGATTCGCAGTTACCAAGCGTATCGGCGAATGGTTGAGGAGAGGCGCCTGAAGTTATTCGGCAAGGAATTTATTGACCTGTCTGCTTTGCAAAGCAAGTCTATAAAGGCTACCGAGTCGACGTCCTATTGGCTGGGGCGGGGCTTCCCCTGGACGGATATCGAAGCCACCAAGCTCCATACTCTGATGTCAATGGGAGTGGTTCGCACCATCGGCAAAGCCGCCCAGCACGCAGAAGGTGCCTACTGGGTCCACGGGTTGGCTCCGGAGCGGGACATCTATTCAGAGTTGGCGAACCTTGTAGGCCACACCCTGATTGTGGGGAGCACGCGCGTTGGCAAGACGCGCCTGTTCGACATCCTCATTGCCCAAGCGATTTTTCGAGGCGAAACGGTAATCATCATTGACCCCAAAGGGGATCATGCTCTGGCTCAGAACGCTCGTGCTGCTTGCGATGCCGGCGGCGGTGATGATCGCTTCGTCTATTTCCATCCAGCGCATCCCGACCGATCGGCGTGCATCGATCCGCTGCGCAACTGGAACCGTAAAACGGAGCTGGCCAGCCGGGTAGCCGCGCTGATTCCTTCGGAGACGGGGGCGGATCCCTTCACGGCGTTCGGCTGGAAGGTGCTGAACGACATCACCAACGGCATGATCGCGACTGGCCATCGGCCCAATCTGGTCCAGCTGCGGCGCTACGTGGAAGGCGGTCCGGAAAATCTCTTGCAGCGAGCCCTCAAGATTCATTTTGTCGCGCATGTCCGTGATTGGGAATCGCGCGCATCGTCCTACATCCGGCGGAACAAGGATCGTTTGCTTCAGGCCTACGTCGCCTTCTATCAGGAGGTCGCGATTCACGAAGCGCAGTCCGTCGATCTGGATGGCCTGATCTCGACCTACGAGCACAACCGGGATCACTTTCAAAAAATGGTGGCTTCCCTGATCCCGATCCTTTCAATGCTCACCAGCGATCCCCTGCAGGAGCTGTTATCTCCCGATTTCGAGCCAGGCCATGAGCGGCTGGTGACTGATATGTCGAAGATCATCCGTGGAAACAAGGTTGTCTACATCGGCCTTGATTCGCTAGCGGATTCCACGGTCGGTAGCGCGATTGGTTCAATCATGCTGGCTGATCTTGCTGCCGTGGCGGGGGATCGCTACAACTATGGCATCGATACCCTGACCCCGGTGAACCTGTTCATCGACGAAGCCGCTGAGGTACTCAATCAACCGGCCATTCAGCTCATGAACAAGGGCGGGGGTGCGGATTTTCGGGTGACGATCGCGACCCAGACATTCGCTGACTTCGCCAGCCGGCTGGGTGACGAGAACAAGGCCCGGCAGGTGCTGGCCAACACCAACAACAAGATCGCCTTGCGCGTGCTCGATTCCGAGACCCAGAAATACATCGCCGAGGGGATGCCGCAGACCAAGGTGCGATCGATGGCCTTGCGTTACGGTCACAACGTCGATACCCACATTCACGACGAATACAGCGCATCCTATCAGGAACAGATTCTTGAAGAAGATGCGGATTTGTTTCCGGCAGCCATGCTTGGTGAATTGCCTCCGCTGCATTTCATCGCTCGTTTGTCGGGCGGACGGACTCTGAAGGGACGCATCCCCATTCTCGTCACCGAGCGGTAATGGCCAGACGCGACGACTCAGGGCTCAGCACGGCACTCGCAATCGGTGTCTTCATTGCTGTCGTGGCGACCTGGCTAGTGATTCCGCCAGCCATTATCAGGAGTGCGTGGTTGGCCGAGCGAGCGGAGGTGTTTTCCTTGGCAGGGCAGGGTGAGCATCTTGTATTTCGGAAGACCATGAGCAGCCTTCAGCAGTCGATTGCGAGGGATTTCCAAGGATATTTGCTTGAGGCGGAGAGCATGGGGCAGGGGCCGCTGGGAAACGCCAGCTTCAGCCAGTGGGCACGACAGCGTATCGAGGCCACCTGGATATGGATCGGGCTCGTGGCCTATCGGCTAAATGTGCTCATGGGATGGCTGCTGCCGGGTATTCCGCTGGCCATAGTGGCTTACCTGGACGGTCACTACATGCGTGAGGTCCGGAAGTTTTCCTTCGTTGCCCAGAGTCCGATTCGGCACAAGCTCGGAATTCGCGTCATGTGGGTTGTTCTATTAGGCTTGGCCGGTTGGCTGTTGATCCCGGTTCCCTTGCCGGCGCTGATTGCCCCTGTGCTGACGGTTTCCCTGGCCTATTCGCTCTGGCTGTGGGTCAGCAATCTGCAGAAGCGGCTGTAAATCGGTGTTTGAAAGTGGGTGCAGCATTGCCTAGCTGTTCAGTAAAAGCGTTGAAAAAGGCCGGACCATCGTGGTTCGGCTTTTTGTGCCATGCAGTTGGGATCCGAATCTACCCAAATCCTCCGTCGCAAAACCATTGGCTCATAGCAAACGCTTCAAAGGCAGCGGTTCGCCAACTATTCAGCCTAGCCCGCCGGCAACTCTCTGCACGTTCCTCCATTTCAAGCTGAACGAGGTCGCGTCCGCCTGATAAATGAATCGACCGAAGCTGGTGGCGAATGTTTAGAAGCTCATCGGCTGCTTCTGCGGCATATAAGGGTCCAAGACCCAGTGTCCGGAAGTGCAATGCCACGCGGGAAGCCAGAATGTCGTCCCAATGGGCTGGGGCTTCGATGTAGAAGCGTAACGCCGCCGGATCCTCCTCAACAACTGTGGCATATAGCCATCGATCCCCTTGAATGTCGTCGTAGTAGGGGTGAAGGGTTTCTTCGCTCGCATTCGCGGGAATGCTAACTAGCTTGACCTTGTTGCAGTCAGAACAAGCAGGCACCAGGTTCAAGGGGACGACAGCGAGTGCTGGATAGCGAGCCTTGGGCAAATGATGATCCAAGGTCGACACCGAGCGTTGGCTGCACAAGGGGCATTTTCCTTGCGGTGCCGAGTTGAAGATTTCATCGTAAGCCTCGCGGCCGGGCGCCCCCTTCTTGGCCATCCGCTGGGTATAAACAGCTTCCATCTCTGCCGTCGTCACGACACCTCCAGCGACTTCTTCGCGTAAGATTTGATGCAAGCGATTCTGCGGTGCGAGGTCATCGAACTCCTCGGACGCTGCAACAATATTGTCGGTGACGTTCGTCATTCGCTGTTTTAGGTCTGGATCGCGAATGCGGCTGATGCATATTGTGAACACATCCCTGGCATCAAGGACAGGAGGGGGCATTTTGATCATGCATCGGCTCCACGGTTGCCGCGGTTCGCAATCAATGCGCGAACGAGCGCCCGCGCCTCACCGCCCAACTCACTATTGAACTTTTCCAAAACGGCCTGGAAGTTCTGCTCATCGCGTGCGGCTTCGCGCAGAAGCTGGTGAAAACCTGAGTCGGTTACCTCCAGCCCAAATACCTCTCTTGTCAGCACGCCAACATTTTCACCGAAGGTCTCAATATCGGGGCGCTCAGCTTCAACGCTTTTGCCGCTTCGCCTCACTTTCCAGGCACAGGTGGATGGCACCTCTTGTAAAACGACGGGTGAGTGCGTCGCGATGATTGCGACGCCGTTTCGATTGCTCAGAAGATCAGATAAAGCCCGGACGAATGCCGACAATAATGGTGGATGAAGATGCGCCTCCGGCTCGTCAAGGAGTACCAGGGTCCGTTCTTCAACATTCTCGACGAGCTTTGTGATCGTTAACAACACAATCTTGTGGCCGGAACTCAAACCACCGAACAGCTTCTTTGCCATTATTTTCAGGTCATCGTCATCGAGTCCCTCATCGGCGAGTGACGCGACTTCGGCGGCTCGGAAGATCGGATCTGCTTCGAGCATTTCCAAGGCGCGTCGCCACCGCACTAGGCGCGCCCCTTGGCTACAAAGAAGCACGCTCGCCCCAAAATCTGCGGACAGGCGGTCAGGAGACTTCGGCGCGAATAGCCGAAAACGGCATCCGGACAGCAACCTGGTCTTGGAGCCTGTCGCTTGAATGCACTGGGATCGAAGATAGCCGCCCGCCACTCGTGGACGTCCTCGCTTCTTGGGTTCGGCAGCTGGATCATTCCAGCCGTTTCGTTTCAGCTCACGAGTGATCGAACTGGGCGCGCGCTGCACGCTGGGGGCAATTGCCCCCAGCGTGCAGCCCTGCTCAAGACTCAACTGGATCATCGTGCGTTCTTCAGTTTGTAGTTCGCTCCCATCGCAACACATTACCTCCCGGCATGTGTTGCACTTCATATTTAGGGCCGCCGGACAATTCAGCCGTTTTTCAACACTTTTACTGAACGGCTAGGCAGCCGTTGCCTGCCATTGTTGCTACGAGACGCCATCCCCGGTTGTATTCGCTACTATTTACATTAAGGCTATGTTTAAGAGATAGTGGGATGACCAAGTCAACCCATTGATTTCTTTTGCGTTATACGAAGAGCATATCCCAAAGAACAAAAACGGGGTTTTCACATGACGCCAAGGGAACTGAAACGAGTGATGGCCGCAGTGGCGGGCCTCTCCGCAGACGAAGTCGAAACGGTCAAAAAGGCTCTCTCCGTCCGCGAGGGGCAGGTCGTGAAATCGGCCGTGGAGCAGGCTCGCATGGCGAGCGTGAAGGCATACCCCCACTGCGGAAGCATTCGGTTCGTGAAGGACGGCCACGCGAACGGCAGGCAGCGGTTTCGTTGCCGCGAGCCGGGATGCGAAAGGACCTTCAACGCCATGACGGGTACTCCGCTGGCCCGCCTGCACATGCCTGAAAAGCGTTTGGAGAACGCGAGGCTCATGGCCGACGGACTGAGCATCCGGGTGACCGCCGAGCGGCTCGGCGTAAGCGTTCCCACCGCATTCAAGTGGAGGCACAGTTTCCTTCAAGCCCCGCTGAACCAGCAACCCAAGACCCTGTCGGGCCTCGTCGAGACCGACGAAGCTTTTATCCTCGAATCATTCAAGGGCCAGCGAACCGGCCTGCTCTGTCCCGCGAAGAAACGCGGAACGCCGGGCTGCACTCCCGGTCTCGGTCCCGACCAGATTCCAGTTCTGGTCGCCCGCGAGCGTGGAATGAAGGGAACGCTAACCGCCCGGATTCAGACCCGCAAGGCGGCGGACATCGCCCCGGTGCTGGCCAGCAGGATCGTTTCCGATGCCGTGCTGGTCTCGGATTCCGCGAAGGCATACCGCAAGGTGGCCAAGAGCCTCAATGTGAGCCTGATGCAGGTTCCCAGGAGCGCGAAGCACAAGACGCAAGGAATGGTTCACATCAACAACGCGAACGCCTATCGCAGTCGTCTGGCCTATCGCAGTCGTCTGGACAACTGGATGGATAGGTTCCATGGCGTTGCGACCAAGAACATCCCGAACTATCTGGCGTGGCACCGCATCATCGACCGCGAGGGCAAGGAACTTTCCGCCAGACGGTTTTTGGCGGCAGCCATCGGCTGATTCAGTTCTCCTTGGAGCCGTCCGTCGGGAAGTTTCTCCGATGCCATGCTCCCATCTGCTTGGCCCCGGTGTTGAGCAAGAGCCAGAGCGAAAGCGGCGTGGCGACGAATATGCAAGGAATCATCAGGAAGAAGCCGTGCCCGACCAGCGGCGTGAAATCAGTCCCGCCGGCTAGGCACGCGTGGATGTTCTTCATCCCGCCTTGGCATCCGAAGAAGTCGTAGGCGACAACCCCCAGCTTCCATCCAGCCCAAGTGTAGGCGGCGGGCAGGGCTGAGAGCAGGTATCTGCTCCGCCAAGCCATCCTGCTTTCGTATCTCGACAGAAGCATCGGCGGGGCGAACAGTGCAGCAGCAAGCAGGGCGAGCAACAGAAAATTCATCATAGCGTTTGCATGCTCTCACGCCTTATGTTCAATGACAATGGCGTTGTTGCTGGCATCATCACACTGTTTCTTAAATATAGCCTACATTAAATCGTGTTAAGTATATAAACGGGGAATGGGATCCGTGACTTCATTCCTTGATAGTCTCCAAAGACAAGGGCAGAACTTGTTCTCCAGCGAGTCGGCCATGACCTCGCTTGGGTGCTCGCCGGACGCGTGGTTTCAATCCGCGGCCAAGCTGGTCAAAAAGCACCGCCTTGCAAGTCCAAAACGTGGGTTTTACCTGATCCTTCGCCCGGAAGATCAGGCAGCGGGAGCACCCGATCCAATCCGCTGGATAGACCCCTTCATGCGCGACCAAGGGGTGGATTACCGGATTTCATTGCTCAGAGCGGCTGCTTTTCATGGCTCGTCGCATCAGTCGGCCATGGTGTTCCAGGTAATCGTTCCCCGCCAGTTGCGCGCCATCTCCATCGGTCGCCATCGGATTCAGTTCGTATATCAGGATCCCGGTGCTTTCGCTGAAGTGAATCGCGCCGAATGGCTGGATCAAATCAAGAGCGACGCGGGCTATGCCGCGGTTGCCGGTGTTGCCGGTGTTGAGCTGACCCTGCTGGATTCGATTCGCTATTTCCGCAAGGCGGCGGGGATCAATGGCGCGGCACAAATCATTCATGATCTGGGTGCCAAGGCCGTCCCCGGTAAATTGGCGCGTGCCGCCAGTGTTTATGAGAACTCAGCGGTCAGACGGCTGGGCTTCCTGTTGGAGCGTTTTGGCCACGCGCGTCAGGCCAAGGCCCTATTGCCCTTTGCCCAGAGGGCCAAGTCGATGAAACTCCTCGATCCGTCGGTTAGATCCCCTGAAGTAATGGCCTCGGTGGTGAATTCTCTTTACCAGAAGAATGCTACCTGGAAGTTGGAAATCAATGAGTCCGTGGAGGTAGACGGGTTGGACATCTCTTCGTAGGACAGCTTTGGCCCATCATGTCCGTTCCACTGACAACTCGCCTAGAGATTCTTTGCGAGCCCTCCAGCTGAATGGCTAGATGAAGCCGCACACAATAACCCATCGCCACTGGTATCCTTGCACCATAATCTATGCTAATTGCAACCTGTACTGCAGGAACGCCCATAGCCGGGAGGGCTGAATCTCCAGTATAAATAGGCTCATCCAGTGAGCCACTACCTGGAACAGAATTGGTGCTTTTCGGACTCCTAACCGCTCCAAATGGCGACTACCGCTTCAACGACTTCCATACCTCACGACGTTCGACTGATCGCAGCCGTGTCGAGGTTGATCGATCTGCACCAGTCGAAGCGAGAAGCGGGTGGCAGCGTCTATATACCAGAGCCAAACGAGCGTGGTGGCTACCACCTATCGATTGCTCTGATCCTGTTGGACGTACTGCGCGAGATCGAGCTCGACCGCGGCCCGAGCTTCGTGGCCATAGGGGAAGTCTTCGAAATAATGCGCCGCCGCGTTGTGGAGTTGTCACGGGAGGATCTCGATTACGTCATCGACTCCATCGCCCGTGACCGCGAAATCTTATTCGGCATCGAAGATGGCAAAGGGAGGATCGAATACGGGCTGACAAGGGAAACGACGCCTCTACTCGAAAAGGCTCGTGGTTTTGCCCAGATCCAGCTCACAGAGAATTCCAGACTCCTTCTCCGCATCGCGGCAATCAAGGAAAGCTGGCTCTACAGCGATCTGGATGCCGAGAGGCTGGTGAAGGCCATTGAGCGTGGACAGTTCGATGATATCCCTCGCTTCTGCCGGCAAATGATTTCGGAATTGGCCTCCAAGGGAAAGCAGCTATCCGGCGCCTTGGAGCGACCGACTCTGTCCGAACTCAGGGACATGCTTGTTGCCGAAGGGGGGCAAATCGCTGCCGCACTAATTGGTGCCGTTGACGTTATCAAGCAGGCGAGTTTTCTTGTATTCGACGACCGAACGCAAGAGGCATTCGACCGGTGGCAGCGCGAACGACCGGCTGTTACCTACACGCTCGGTAACCTCCAGACAGAGATCGAGCTCGTCATGCAGAACGTCGAAGCGTTCTCCCGGCGGTTCGTATCATTTCTGGAGGTGGCTCAGCGCGCAAGTCCTACGGGTGCAATCGGCATCCCCTTTCTCAAGATTGTCGTCGACTTGACCAATCCGGCTCGGATACCCCATCCAGACCGTCTTGAGGCGTTGTTTGCGGGAATTCTGCCGTGGGGTATGCATGCGGACATTTTCCACCCATCGTTTCTGGTGGGTGCCATTGACTTTGCGTCACTTGAAGACGCGGAAACCCAACCATTACCGGCGACGATCACCCTCGACATGAACTCGGCGACCAGCAATCCACGCTTGATGGAATTCCTGCTGCGCAATCGCGCGAGCGTCATAGAGAAATTGCGCAATAGACCATCCTCGTTTACGGAAATTCTTGCCAGCATGGACTTCGAGCTCGATGTCGGCGAGTCTCCTGCCGACTTCTTCGGTGTCTATGCCGCCCCGCAGAGCCTCGACGGCGATGGTTTCCAGATCACCGTCGGGCTAACCGGACAGACGTTTGATTCCCGGATCGGCGATGACCGTTTCGTCGGTGCCGACCCCATGATGTTCCTCTCGGAGACCGAACAATGAACCCTTCGGAGACTGGATTTGTCTTTGCCTATCTATTGCGCTGGCGCGAAATCGCCGGGAATCCGCCGGGCCGGAATCAGCACGAAGGGGAAAGCGAGGCTGCTCGCATCTTGGCCAATTGCAGTGGTGTGGCGCTTCTCGATTTCGAGGATTTCCTGCGTGCTCAAGGTTTCAGTCTCAAAGGAATCGAAGGCATCGAGTTCGGCATTCCTCCCAAGCCAGGAGCCCCCAATACCATCTGGATTCTGACGCGCAAACGTGGCGAGGATCCGGCACCTTATCTCAATGACCGCTGGTTCATCGACATGATGCGCGACGGTCGCCGCAACAAAGAGGTCAAGCGCACAGAAATCGTCTTTTGGATTGCTCGCTTGTGGCTCACGCTGCAATGGTTCTTCTACGACAAGATCGACCGACTTCCGTCAGAGGTCAGCCGCTACCGCGATGCGATGGTGTCCTCACGACTTTTCGTGGAGATTCTTCACAGCGGCATCGAGAAAATGGGCAACGCCGGACGCCCGGAAGGTGATGCAGGCGTCGCATGGGATTTCTTCTGGAAGGACAAGAGCAACATCACCACTTGGGCCAATCGCTTCTTGCGGGTAATGGAGCAGGCCGGAATGATCGCTCCAGCGGGCAACGCAGGCGAGTGGTACCAGTCAATCGCCGCCGCGATCGATATGGCCGAAAACGCTGCGCAGGAGATAGCCTATCTCCTGCCACCTAAAGATCCATCCGCCGCACAGGCAACGGCCGCGTTCCTGCAGGGAGAGGTCTATTCCCTGCCGCCGGTCGGCGCCGAGTGACCCGAGGACCATCATGCCGCTCATAAACCGCATTGAAGTTTCCAACTTTATGAACAGTACTCGGGCCGAGCCGTGGCGTCCGGACTGGGCCTTGCAGCGCTTCGACCTCATGGGCGAGAACACGGCCATAAACATGCCCAATGGAAAGGGTAAGAGCACGCTGATCCTGACCTTGCTGGCCATGCTTACGCCGAGGACTCGAAGTCTGTCCGATATCCGCGGCAACCATTTCGCGCCACTGAGTACCGGTCGCTATACCCATGTGCGGATGGAGACCTATATCTGGGCCGACGACGGGACGCCCAACGACCTCATCGCTCAAGCTGGCGGGGATTTTGGCGGCTATCCGATGGTTTTCGGCATCTATGGAAACGCCGGGGAAACCGGACGCTACAAGCTCTATGCTTATCGGGGCATGCTGGAAGACTGTCCGGTCGGGTATCGGGTCGAGAATCGTGTCACCTTGGTCGACAATCAAGACTTCCTCGAAGGCCTCGATGCGCGCCTTGGCCGGTTTCCAGCCAATCAGCGCGAGGAGTCCACCAATGCCTGGCGGGAGTTTGTTGGAACCTTGTTCGACATGGCCAGCCTCGAGCAACAACTTGTCTACCAGTTGGCAAAGGGCGCCGAAGGCAGCGGCAACTATTTCGATGTCTCCGTTCCGCATGGGCGCACATACGCCGAAGCCGTGTTCTACGAGCGCCTGGCCCCAGAGCTGCTGGCCGATGTCATGGGCAGTCAGGCCGAGGAGGGCGAACGGGACCTCGGCGACACCATCCACGTCACCGTGCAGGGAATCCTGCGTGCAAAGGTCCGCACGGAGAATACGCGCAGTGCGCTGGAGCGCACACGGCATCTACTGGAGGAATTCGATCGGTTGAAAGAGCGTGCCTTACGCGCCCAGGAGGCCAGAGCTGTCTATGACGAAAAGCTCAGCGAAGCCGCCAGCGAGTTCGCCGCGCTGCACCAGGCAGTGGTAGCACACCCGATCCCTGGACTACCGACCGCTCACAGTTCAGAGCTACCGGAAATTGCCCGAGCCTTAATCGTCCAGCGCGGGGAGTGGTATCTCCCTGACGGGTCTTTCGAACTCTTCACCGGGGAAGCGCCCAGCGCCATCAATCAGCGAGCCGACCGGCATCGCATAGAAACGGAAAGCACTGAGCGCGGACAACGTATTGAAATTACATGTGATTTAAAAACTCGCGATGACAGGGGGAAGCCATCACGTCTCTATAGGCGAGAGGCTGCGCAGGCATTGATCGGCGCGACCACCAAGTTCCAGAATGGCTACACCCGCGTCAGTGCCTTGGAGGCCGTTGACGTGGCTTTCGACTGGGCACAAATCAATGGGGATACCAACCCCGCACGAATCGCCGACCGTGAGCAGAAAGCGCTGATCGACGATCTGGACAATGCGCGCGAGGAGGCTGCCGAGCGCCACGAAACCTTGAAGACTGAACGGGAAAAATTGATTAGCGAGCAGCAGACCATCGGGCAGCGACAAACCGCCTATCGCGAAATGGCGGAAAGCATGCGCTTTACGCCGGAGGAACTCGCAGTGCCGGCGGCGACCGGGAAAGCGGCCCTGGAGGGAGCTACGCATTGTGAAAAGGTGTTGACCAGCCATCGCATCAAAGTGGCCAGCAACCAGGAAGTCGCCACCACGTGGCACCAATTCATTGCCGAGCATGGTGATACCGCCGATCCTGTGTCGATTGCCAAGATGCTCCAAGGTGCAGAAACCAAGGCCCAAAAAAACCTGATCGACAACAAAAGAGCCATCGAGGAAGCCAAGCGCCAGACTCCAGCGCTGAACACCGCTGTCGATACAGCGACCAAAGCCTATGCTACACGCAAGCAAGTCTCGGATCGGCTGACGGCCCTCGCTGAATCGCGCGTCGTCTTCAATCGCTTGTTCGCTGGCGAAGATCTCGCAGGCTTGGAGAATAGGGTGCTCCAGGATCTGAGTCGCGTCGAGGGGCGGCTAAATGACATCAAGGTGCGACGGGCTCCTATGTGGGAAGCTCTGGCTGCTTTGGGGGACTTCCATGCGCTGTCGGTGGTCAATACCGACCCAGTTCAATGGCTACGCAAGCGGCGCAAGGATCTTGAGGATGCAACGGGTAGCGCCAAGAGCCTGCAGGATATCCGCGAGGATCTTCAAGCTCGCCGCGACGATCTGGACCGCGCCACAGTGGCTCCGGGCCGAATTGCCCGTGAAGTTTTGGTTGCGGCAGGCGGGAACGCAGAACCCCTGCATGCCGTGATCGAGCGCCTGACGTTGCCGCAGGAGCGCAAAACCCGCGTCCTGTCTCTGTTCTCCGCGATACTCTTCGCTCCGGTCTACGGCAGCGCCGAGGAAGCAACTATCGCGGCAAACGGTTTGGTCGATAAGGGACTTGAGGCGCCGGTGTTTCTTGCCGGCGAACTCGAGGCCTTCTGTCGAGACGCGGACATTTTCTACGACGGCGCCACGGCCCGTACCTGGCTGGTCGGTGTGCGGACTCGTCCAGTCGACTGCCTGTTGGACCCTGATCTCGTCCCGCGCGAGAAAGCCGAACTGGACGCCAATATCCAAGCGCTAAACGTCCAGCTAGGCGACATCGCAACAGAGTGCACGCGTCTTGATCCAGAACACCCGGACGCTATCCTTGCGCGCAAGGCAGCAGAAGCCATTGCCAAGGACTATGTCAGGATCGACGCCGACCTGATCGTCGAAACCGGCGAACTCGAAAAGGAATTGCCGAGAGTGCAGGTCCGCGCTGCCCCTCCGGCGGTCGAGGCCATTCGCGCAGAATTCGAAGCGCAAACTCTACTGGGGGACTGGTCTGAGCAGGAAATCGAGGTGGCCATGGTCGCTGCCAACGAAGCTCTGACGCTCGCCAAGGAAAGTCTGAATGCACATCTCGAGCAGATCGAAGCGTTGGGTGCTGAGCGCGAGACGCTACAGACGGCTTATCGCAACGCGCAGACCGCGGCGCAATCCGTGATCGCCCTGCAGAGGGTAGCCAAGTTCATCGATGATGGCGGACCGGCGTTCATGAGCACTGCTGCGGCAAAAGAGCGAGAATTGCAGACTGAAAAGGAACGCGCCGACGCTCGCACCAAGTACCGTTTCGACCTTGCAGATGCTTTCGTGCGAAGTAGTGACAAGCGTCCTCAGGAAATCGAAGATCGCCTGAAGTCCATCAAACCGGAACTGCGTGACATCGAAGATCGCCTCCTGCCTGATCTCGATGAGAGATGGAAGCAGATTGCGAAGATCCGAAGTGCCTTGGCCGGCAAGATCTTCGAAATCGACGCTTTAGCGGCGTCTCTGCAGCGTAAATACCACGACATTGCCGCAGCTGGTGAGGCGATGGGTACCGACGAGACACTGATAGGGGCACATCCGTTACTGGTCGCTGCCGGTCAGTTCCGGGCCTTGGTCGAACAGTCCAATGCCAAGGAATTCTCCGAAACCAACAGTCCGGTAGGAGTTCTACAGGAGATAGTCGACGGCATTGAAGCGGCGGCATTCCGCGCCGCGATCAAGATGACGGAACAGCAATGGCGGTCTGCTGACAAAGAATTCAACGGCGAAATCGATCGTGTCTTGTCCAACAGGGACGCCGGACTCAACGAGCAGATGCGCGTGAGCCTTGAGCTTGCGCGCAACGATGTGGCCAGCCTAGTCACTATGGCCGCAACCACCCGCGAAAACTATTTGCAGAGCGATGCCGCCAATAAGGTCGCTCAAGAGGTCCTCGATCAGGAATGGCAGGGGGTTAGCGAGTGGCTGGAGAACTTCACCCGCCGGCTACCGGGGAACTTCCAAGCGATGCGGGCGGCTTTTCGTCCAGAAAGAGATTCGGTTACGGGTGCCGTCATACAAGCCGGCTTTGAAATCGAGGCCAGGCTGGTAAGCACCACGGATATTCGCGCTGTTCTGGATGGGATCGTCGAAAGGGTCGAGAAGGAGGAGCTGATCCGCGCCAATCTATCCGACGACGATAGCCTGCGCGCGACTGCGGTCGCTGACATGCGCCGGCAGATTCGCAACGAGTTTTATCGAAACATCCTGCGCGAGCCAAAGATCCGGCTCTGCATTCCATCCATCAGTCGCAAGCCGCTGCCTCTGGAGCGAAACATTGTTTCTTCGGGTCAGGGTATCGCAATGACTCTGCTGTGGATCGTCAAGATGGCGGACTATGTCACCGAACGGGAGTTGCGCCGCAGTACCGTCAGCGCGGCCGTGCGGACAAGGCTGCGGAGCAACCGGACACAGTTCGTGATCATCGACGGCGCGTTCTCGCACTTGTCCGATAAAAAGCTGATCGACGATGCACTGGGCGGCGTGAAGCGCACCCGCGGCCGTTTCCAACTCATCATCACCGGACATGATCCGAACTACCGCAACGACTACCACTATTTTCCGACCTACATCTGCGCTCGAGAAATCGGCGGCAACATGATGTATGCGGAGAGCGGCACCAGGCGGCTTCTCGCTCCCGCCGAAGTGGGATCTCACGAAGGAGCCATGGAAATTATGACGATGCGGAAATTGGCCGACCAGCAGGCATGAAGCTTAATCCCGACGCCCAATCTGTTCTTGATCGGCTGCAGGCACTCCTTGCCGGGCGTGGGTTCTTGCAGGCGCGTGGACTTATTGACCGCTTGGCGCGCGAAGCAAGACTTGATCCGGTAGCCGTCAAGCTGGCCATGGCCACTCTTGCTCGCTGCGGCGTCCTCGATGGCGTCACTGATCGAGGCGAAGTTACGGGCCGGGTCAGCTTGCTCATTCCTGTGGCGCAGCCGGTGGAATTGTCCTCGGCGATTCATTGGCGTGAAGCCCTCCAAGCATTGAACTTGGCTGAAGATGACATAGCTGCTTTGCTTCCATGCCATGCGAAGGTGGACGACTGGACTTCTGTCGATCTACGTACCCTTGCACAAGGCTTGCTGGCCTTGCGCGCGGCACAAGTACAGGGAGCAGGCACGCCGCGCTTTGTCGTATCGGCGCGCTACCTGATGGGGTCGTCAAAACTGTTGAACAGTCTGCCACCACAAGCGCTGCGTACCTTCGGCATCCGCTTGGACTTATTTCCGGATGCCGTACCCTATGTCGTGGTCGCTGGGCCAGCCGAACCGGAGGTCGTGCTGCTGATCGAAAATCCACATGCCTTCGAGGAAGCAATTGCCGCCGGCGTCGCCCAGACGTGCGGACTCATGGTGACCTTCGGCTATGGTCTGACACGTGCCGGTGACGCCTACGGAAATCAACTCGCAGTCCTTCTTGGAATGATGGACCAACTGGTCCCGCTCGTCCGGAGTGGGAATCCACCGCAGCCAGCTCAACTTCTTGCGCATCCCCGCCTTCTCTTCTGGGGCGACCTGGATCGCGAAGGTCTTCGCATTTACGCTAGCTTGAGGCAACGTTTTCCGAAATTGCGTCTGAGCGCTCTATACAGACCGATGATTGATGCTGCGCGCCAGGGAGCTTCTCATCCATATGTGCGCGCTGCTGCCAAGGATAGCCAGGGCGACTTGGGCGACTTGCCAGCGGATGCGCAGACCCTTGCACCTTGGTGTCGCGACCGGGCAGTGGATCAGGAACTCGTTTGTCGTGGCGACATCCTGACCCATATTACTGAGGCTTTGGACGAAGCGTAGAGCAGATTAACCAAGCTGCACGCTTTGTAGCGATCAGCGCAAAGCATTTCCATATCCGCAGCAAGACTTGGAATTCGGTCGGCGAAAGGAGGTCTGCGTAATTCGCGCACGACGTTCAATTCGCTCCGTACAACGATACGCAGGACAAATAAATGCAGAAGTTTTGTAACCAGAACCTGGCGTTGTCAGTAGTGCGCGCGGCCGAGGCTTACCCGACACGTGAAAACGGATACGCATTACGAATATAGGCATGTAAGAACTGGCCTTTCGAAGGTGCCTGCATCAACTGGTCAAAGAGAGCCGCGCTCACATTGTAGTATTGGTAAATGGCGCCGTTATTGAATTCAATCTCCAAGGTCTGCGACCCCTCGTCGTAGCCTATAGAGGTGATGTTTGAAGATGCCACTGGATCGCGATTCATGCTTTCTCTCCTTCATCATCCGGAGTATCGGTAACTGGTTTACGCAAAATCTTGGTGTTGTTGGCGACTGCCGTAGTGCGCTGTGCGCGCCATGATGCCACGACACGATCATATCCTTCTGCTACGCGTCGTCTGGACCAGGCTTCCGTGACATTTGGGTCCGCGCTTTGTGGTTGATGGTCCGCCGGCGGCAAGGTAACTCGACAACGAACGGGTAATCGAGCTGCTTCACCCGCAATGATAGCTTCGCCAGTTCGCAGGACCGGCAAGAGGTCCATCAATCCCGCCAAGTTATCCGGAAGAGCGCCCTTTACGCGGGATCTATCAACTGGATTGGACAGTCGCAGGGCAATGATCGTCCCGCACTGCGAGAGTATGGTTTCATCGACTTCAGAAGGTCGTTGCGAGATCACCATTGCGCCTATGCCATATTTTCTCCCTTCTTTGGCAATCCGTTTGACGATGGTTGCTGCAACGTCATCGTTGCCGGCACTCAGATAGCGATGCGCCTCTTCCATCACAACGAGCAAGGGACGAAGGACGCCACCCTCGGTTTTCTCTCGGCTCCAGAATAGCGCTTCATAAACGATTCGAAGGATTGACCCGATCAGCCGAACCAGAACCGCGCTGGGCACTCCGGATAGGTCGAGAATGGTCAATTGTCTATCATGACCCAACCACCCCTCCAGCAGCTTGTCGAGATCATTTGCAGCGTCACCATTTAGGCCTGGTTCCCAAGGACCGGGGTGAAGAATAAAGTCATAACGGCGATCCAACAAACGCGACCGCAACAGATTTAGCTGCCGCCTGATGCCTTTCGCTGCTTGGTTCATAAAGGGACCGGCGGTACCCATCGCGTGCGGTTTATAGCGCGGCGGGGTCAGCGTCTCCGGATCGCCAGCCTCCTCTAGGGCAGGCTGGTCGCGATCCTTGCCTACGTAGGTGGTTGTCTCGAAGTCCACCATGTCGTACCAAAGCTTTTTGAGGCTAAACGGAACCGGACTATCGACGGTAAGTGATTGAGGATCGAGACCCGCGAGTGCGCTACGGTTTAGGCGCGCGGCTTTCAGATCCTGAATCTTGTCGGTGAAGGCGATCTCCTGATTTTCGTTGAGGCCTCCGGCAACAAAATCCAGCAATTCGCCTGCCTCAAGTGCCCAGTAAGGGACGAAAAGCGGCTCTTCTCCAGGTTGCGGGGACGCACTGAAAACGCGTGCAATGTCACCGAGCGCGGACGTGTACTCACCGTGGATATCGAGCAGAAGAATGCGTGCTCCTGGCGACCCGCCAATTGCGACATTCGGACGAACAATGGATCGTAAGAGGCTCGCCACGGTGGTTGATTTTCCGGAGCCTGTAGAACCGAGAATCGCTGAGTGCCTTGTTACGAGTGTATCGAGCGAAAGGCGGACGACAATATTTTCAGCACTGGAAAGGGTTCCGATTGGCACCTGATTATCGCCCCCAGAGCCGTAGATGCGACGAAGATCAGTCTCTGTGACAATATGAACGGCGTCGTTGATATTCGGATGCTGGCTAAGTCCGCGCTCAAAGACGCCTCCCATAGCTTCACCTGCTAGTTCCACTCGCATCCACCGCCCGGTGTCGAGACTTTCGGCATCCGCCATTCGTGGGGCCGCGGTCGCTCCGACCTCGCAGACAACTCCATATAGATCTTGGTAGCCTTGGGGAATACGGACGAAACTTCCAACTTGACCAACGCGATATGTGTGTCCATTTATGACTGCCAAGCCAGAATCCAAGGACTCGGCTAGCTTGACCGTAATTGATGGACCAGAGACGGCACTAACTATCCCGAGGTAGGTCGGATCGCGTCCGCTCACTGCTTACTCTCCACGTCTGGCGGCGGAAGTAACGGATCCGTTCCCAATTCGGTGTTTCGCGAAAGATCAGTTGCCTGCGCCAAAGCGCAGAATCGAGCAAAGTTACCAAAATCACCGAGCAGAAATGCTGGGGGCTCTCCCGACTTTCTAGATCCCCAGAAACTGGCGCGGATATCCCCCCAGTTTTTGGGCAACTCCCCAAGCCGCCACATGCCCGGAATGCCACCGATAACGGCGCCATCGGCCGCGTAGACGGTCAAATTGGGCCTATCAAGAGCTAGCCGACAGGCGGGAGTCTCTTCTACCAATGGCCTGTATTGGAATGCCAATACTGCGCTGTTAGCATTCATGGCAAGAGCTTCATCGAGTATGGCGCACACATGGGCGTCACGGAACGAGAAGCCAGTCGCCAACAGCAACGTGTCGGGTGTCAGAAGAAATTGCTTCAGCCTCTCAAACAGCGCGGAATAGGGTTGTTTCTGAGTCAGGTCATACTTGAGATGGTCTGGGTAAACAAGTTGTGTTGCATCGCGACCTTTTCCACGCACGACGGCGCCACTTTCCAATGCCCAACCGATAGATCCGTGCAATTTCCATAGACGGGACCATCGTGCCGGGAGATCATCGCTAGCGACTGTAACTGGATCAAAGAAAGGAGCGCTACCCCCAGAAAAACCATCGAAGTAAGGCGCTCGGGCACGTTCGAAAGCCTCCTCGAAAAGTAAATCATAGTTGGTAGTGAATACCTCGACGGCATGGGCCCGTAGGGTTCCGCTGACCCAGGCGACGAGTTCCGTATAAGCGTTGCGTTCTTTTGGCAGATCAGCACTAACAGCTTTGCCAATTTCTGCGCAGATGGCTTTTCCAAGTTCGCCATACGCTGCTCCGTCGAGGCCATTGACAGTGGTCGTGCCCAGGGCCTGTTGAAAAAGGCGGATTCGCGAAAGAATCGTTTCGATATTCGCCTCTGCACCAATATCCGCCTGAATTGCCTTTAGCGCCGTAGCCTGCTGTTCAGCCACGCCTGCAATCGCGATTCGGGTCAGCTCGTCCACGCCAGGGATAAGCGGCCTTCCGGTATCAGTGGGACGATTTTCAGCGTCAACCCTGATAGAAAGCGGTGCTCCGGCGCCTATGAGCAGCCCTATCCGTTTTCGTCCTTGCGACAGAATCTGCCGCAAATCCGACATGAAACGATCTGGATTGTGAAAAGTCTCCACACCAACGCCCCCATGGAAAATTAGTCGGAACGAATTTATTGCCAGTAGCATACGCTACTTGATTGCCATTGACGTTTTGGCCATATGCTTTTGGCCAATTCTTGAAGTTGGTTACCGCCAAGCCTCCGACAAGGTAATCGGCGAAAAGGCAGTTGTGTCGCTATTACAGGACTCTCGGCAGGTTGCCTTGATGTCTTGGTAATGGCCGCAGTTATTACGGCCTGACCGATGCCCATCCGCATGTCCAAGCGCAGAGATGATCAGCAAAGGCCGACGGACCGGACCCGTAACCATTGGCACCTTCACGGCCGGGCGCCAGAGCCCTAATTGCTGGCGGTCTTGATGATCATGCGATGGCGCGCGTGATTGGCGTCAGGTTCTCAAGGACGTCATGTTAACGGCGATAAAGCCGGCGTTAGCCTCCACAGAATCTTCGTTTTCGGCAGGCATTGCCCATTGCCGTCTGCGTCGCGTCAAACCCTACTCTTGGATCGGACCTTGCCAGCGCTCCGTTGCTTGGCGTTCGTTTCCACCATTCCCATGAATTCAGCTACGGATAGGCCCAAGGCCGGGGCAAGCTTGAATATCGTTTTGATGCTGGCACTGTTACGTCCAAGCTCCAGCAGCGAAATATAGTTTCGATCAAGCTCGGCATCAAAGGCGAGCGCTTCCTGAGACAAGCCTGCTCGCCGCCTCAGTTGCCGCAACACCAGCCCAAATGCTGTTTCTGGTTCCAACGTTTTGCCCAGTAAATTGGGCAAGGATCAACGCAGTGAGCTAAAACGTCTTCATAATATATGCGGAGATGTGTGGCCTCACGCACCTGCGATGGAAAGAAGTGCCCACGTGTCCGCTACAACACTTGAAGGAGATCTACCCGTGAGCCCCACCTGCAGGGTCATCGCACACCTAATGGACATTGCCTCGGGACGTGAAGCGGCTGACAAACATATGAAAGGCGTCGCGGTCAGTGCGCTGGCAATTGTTGAGGATATGGAGGAAGACGGAATTACTGATTCAGGTCTTGAGTACTTTATCCTTCTCGCCGACGGGGTACTCCGTATGGGCAACGAGTCATTGAGCGTCTATATTCAGGACGGGACGCCGGATTGTGAAATCTGTGCCGCGCTGATAAAGCGGATGCGGCAAACATGACAATTGAGGGCGCGCCGCGAATATTGCGCACATGCTGACGATGCGGCCGTGAGGCGCCGTCCCGTCAGCGCCGACTCTTGGTTACGGCCGCTGTACTTATTGAAAACGCCATGTGAACGTATTACGTTCAAATCAGCAGTCGTTGATCATTGAAATGCGTCCGTAAAGGTCACATTTCAACCGCGCAGTGAAGTAGCGACTGCCTACCATGCGGGCCATGATTCGTTTGCCCGCAAGTGCTTTCTTCCTGTTGTTTTCGCTTTCATGTCGTGCCGACTGTTTTGAACAGGCGGGGGCTCGATATGGCGTTGCGCCGTCATTGCTGGAAGCCATCTCTCGGGTTGAGTCAGGACGAAACCCTCTGGCACGGAATCGGAACCGCGACGGATCGGAAGATCTCGGTCATATGCAGATCAATAGCCGTTGGCTGGGGGCGCTTTCCGCCTACGGCATTGATCGGCGGCGACTCCTTGATCCCTGTCTCAACACGCATGTCGGAGCATGGATTCTGGCGCAGAACATCCGCCGTTTTGGCTACGGATGGGAGGCTGTCGGTGCATATAACGCGCGCTCTCCTGAAAAACGACATGCGTATGCGCGTCGTGTCGCCGCCCTACTCAAGCCATGGCGATCCTGACACGACTCATGGGCATGCTAGGCGCGATCCTGACATTCGCGGGTTGTGGCGTTCTTCCGGATGCCCCGCAACTTGAACCTGTCCGGCAAGGCATCGGGTGGCTTGACCGCCAGTTCAAGACCTGTGCGGACATGGATTGCCCTGCGCCAACCCGCAAGACGCTGGCGGTCGTGGAGCTTCCGCGGCAGCCGGCTGCCCGGACGTTGCCAATCGCTGTCGATCCGACTCCAGCCCCAAAGGACGAGACCTTTGAAGTCGTCACCGAGCGAATTATTCACTTCGATTTTGGCAAAAGCCTACCCACCGATACTGGCCTAAAGGCGCTGCGCAATCTTGTGCCTTTGGCCAGCAAGGCGACCCGAATCGAGGTGCTTGGTCGAACCGACGACATGGGTCCTAAAGCCTACAACGACCGGTTGGCAAAGCATCGTGCCGAGCACGTGCGCGAATGGTTGGCAAGGCAGGGGATAGTGGCCCTGATCGAGGTTCGTGCAGAGGGTATGTGCTGCTACCTCGATTCATCCCGCACGGAAGCAGCTCGACGCAATAACCGCCGTGTGGAAGTCCGTTTGGTGCATTTCGTCAAAGGGCGAGATGCGGTTAGCAACAGCAAAGGAGTGCAATGACGTGAAGTTACCTCATACCCGCGGACTCGTCCGCGACATCGCCATCGCCGGTGGTTTTATCGCCATCGGCATCCTTGTTCCGGGATCCCCCATCGAGAACGGTTTCGAAGCCCATCTCGGCGGAATTTCCGTGGGCCTGGGCCTCGGATGGCTCATCAAGTGTTTTATCGACCTTCAAGGGAGCGATCATGCAAAGCAATCGTGAATGGATCAAAGGCGCACTCGCGCTCGTTCTACTAACCGCCGCCACCAGTGTGCTGGCAGGTACCACGGGTACCGAGTTCCAGAGTCTCTACACATGGCTCACTGGGCTTGTGCAGGGCTATTTCGGCAAGGCAGCCGCTGTCGCAGCCATCGGTCTGGGAGCGCTGTTTTCTTTGGCACGGCTCAATCCCATTGCCATCCTGTCGGGCATCGGCTTCGCGGTGTTTCTGCAGTACGCGCCGACGATTGCGTCCGGCATCCTGACCGCGACGATCTGAACCGGACTCCGGCATGGACGAGATTGGCTATATCCCGAAGTCCCTGGAAGCGCAGGAGCGCTTCCTGTGGTGGGATTTCGATCAGGCCATCCTGTTCCTGCTGGTCATGGGGACGGGCGTGGTGTCCGGCGCGATGCTGGCAGGGATGATCTTCGGCGGATTGGTGGCTTGGCAATACGGCCGACTCAAGACTGGCAAGCATCCCAAGTTTGCCTTGCATGCCCTGTATTGGTGGCTACCCAGCTGGATTGTGATTCGGGCAAGGGCTACGCCGCCGTCGTATCACCGCTTCTTTCTGGGATGAGCCATGAAGTTCAGCAAATTCACGGCCGAGCGGGATAACCAGCGCAACGAAATTCTTTTCATGCGGATTGCCGTGGTGGGCCTGGTTCTGGCCCTCCTCGCCAACGCAGGGGCCTCGCTCACCGTGGCCGGTTCGGAACGGACGATTCTCGTCCCCCCTGAAATCCATCAATCCTTCTGGGTGAGCGGGCAGAAGGTCTCGGGAGACTACCTGAAGGAAATGTCTTACTGGTACGCAGGGCTAGCCCTGAACATCACACCGCATGTCGCGGACTACCAGAAGACTCAGTTCCTCAAGTACGCGGCTCCCAGCGAATACGGTCGGCTACAGGCCGAATTCGGTGCGCGGACCGACTTCATTCGCAAGAACAACGCATCAACCCAGTTCTCGACCCAAGCCATCACGCTGGATGAAGCTGCCATGAAGGTGGCGCTCTCCGGAGTGCTGCAAACCTGGGTCAGTGACAAGAAGGCCGCCGAGAAGCAAACCACTTACGTCGTCGGCTTTCGCTATCTCAACGGGAGACTCCATGTATCCGAGTTCAAGGAAACCAGCGACCAGTATCCGTTCGGCACCGCCAGTGGTATGGCCAATGACACGAGCAACGGTCCGATCACTGGCGCTGTCGCTGCTCCTCGCTAGCGCCAGCCTTACCGCCAACGCGGGGCAATACCTGGAGGGCAGTCCGGATGACGGATTGACAGCCACGGTATCGCGCAGCGAGCCCAACCTGATTCGGATCGAGGGCCGAAAGATTCGTCGCATTCAGGGTGTCGAGGGCGAGTTTCAGGTGAATCCCGACAAGGACACCGGTGTGGCCTACATCAAGCCAACCACGGACAAGCCGGTCTTGAGCCTGTTCGTCGCTGACGACGCCGGGCGACACTGGAAATTGAACCTCAAGGTGGCCGAGGTGCCTTCAGAGACTGTGGTCATCCGTGATCGCAGCCGTTTGCGCCAGGACGCCAAGGCCTTTGCGGCCGATGAATCACGCAATGCCGCCATACGTCGGGTGTTGATGGCGCTGGCAAGGGACTCCGAACCGGAAGACATGATGGTCAGGGAGACGCTGGAGATTGTCCCGCTATGGAATGAGGCGCGCTTTGTCTTGGTCAGAACCCTGGAGGGCGCCCTTGTTGGTGAAAAGTACCAACTGACCAACGCCTCGAAGATTCGCATGGTGATCGACGAGCGAGAGCTTTACCGCCGCGGCGTGCTGGCTGTCATGGTGGAGTCCCTGGAACTGGAACCCGGCGAAGCGACCCAGGTCATGGTGGTGCTGGAGGGGCGTGATGGCTGATGCATCAACGCCTCGAATCACGGCGGCTATCGCCCGCTTGTCACCCAAGCAACGCCAGTATCTGATCCTCGGACTCGTCGTCGTCGGCTTCCTGTTGCTGGTGTTTGGCGGCGTCGCGATCTGGGACAAACCGGCACCGCTTCCACAGGGGACGCCACAGGCTCGTCCGCAACCCATGCCTATTGTCTCCCCCGGTGCACAAGCCGATCCGCGCGACATCTGGATGAGCAAGAGCTCGGAGCAGATGCGCCAGATGGAAGACATGATCCAGGGGCTGCGCCAGCAGGTTGATACCCTCGACAAGAAACCAGCCGCCGCGGCCCCTCTGGCACTGGCATTGCCGCCTCCGCCGGCACCCATGCCTACCGAGGCAACTCCGGTAACGCTACCGCCACCGCCATTGCCTTTCCCTGCCGGCGGTTCGCAAGACCTGCGTGCGGTGGAGCCAATGGTTCCTCCGAAATCGCCTGGTATTTCCTCTTTTGACGTCAGCGATGTTCGGGTTATGGCGTCGGACACCGTACCCAAGACCAATGCCAAACGTGACACGCGCAGCTACATTCCCTCCGGATCATTCTTCCGGGCCGCGTTGCTGGGCGGTCTGGATGCGCCGACGGGCGGGCAAGCACAGAGCAATCCCCATCCGGTACTGATGCGCGTGCAGGACAACGCTTTCCTGCCCAACCGCTACCGCTTCAAGATCAAGGAGTGCCTGGCGCTGGGCGCCAGCTACGGCGATATCAGCTCCGAGCGGGCCTATATCCGGCTGGAGTCATTGTCCTGTGTTCGGCATGACGGCAAAGCCGTCGATGTGCCGGTCAAAGGCTATGTGGTGGGCGAGGACGGCAAGGCCGGCATGCGCGGCCGGTTGGTGAGCAAGCAGGGGCAGGTATTGGCCAATGCACTTGTAGCGGGAATCGGCGCCGGTATTGGCCAGGCCTTCCAGCAAAGCGCCACCACGGTCTCGACCAATCCGCTCGGATCGGTCGGCACAGTCGATCCAGCGAAGCAGTTGCAAGCCGGTATCGGTACAGGCGTTGGCAAGGCGCTGGATCGACTCTCCCAGTACTACATCACCCTCGCCGAAAAAATGTTCCCGATCATCGAGGTCGATGCCGGACGCACCGTCGACGTGGTGTTCACCAAAGGCTTTTCGCTGGAGGCGGAAGCGGGGGGACCCGACCCCGATACCTACACCGACATCTGGCGCCGGGGCAGGGAAATGCAGAAGAAACCGCTTGAACCCTATTGACCAACATCAGGAGCGCAACATGTCTTTCAAATATTCACTGGCCCTGCTGGGGCTGACGATCTCGATGGTGGCATCCGTGTTCGCCGCCGACGAACCGGCCGAGGCACTTGCGGCCCGACTCAAGGAAATGTATCCCGCAACCAAAATCGAGCGGGTCCAGCGATCTGAGATTCCTGCCCTTTTCGAGGTAGTCATGGGCAAGAACGCCGCCTACACGGATACCACCGGACGTTACTTCGTATTTGGGCATCTCTTCGACATGAAGGAACAACGTGACCTTACGGCCGATCGGGTCGAGAAGGCGGCCCGGATTGCGTTTGGCGAGTTGCCGCTGGCCGATGCCATCAAGACGGTGCGGGGAAAGGGGGAGAGGGTGGTGGCCGTGTTTTCTGATCCGGATTGTCCGTATTGCCGGAAACTGGAATCGGAACTCGACAAGCTGGACAACGTCACGCTCTACACCTTCATCTATCCACTTGAAGGATTGCACCCCGAAGCCAAGGACAAGTCGATCGCCGTGTGGTGTGCTTCCAGCCGCTCCAAGGCTTGGGCCGAGTTGATGAAGTCGGGCAAGGTGCCCACGAGTCGCGCCTGCGATCACCCGATTGAGCGAAACATCCAGTTGGGGCAACGCTTGGGGATACAGGGAACACCCACTCTGCTCGCCGCCGACGGTCGGATCTTGCCCGGTGCTGCGCCCAAGGAACGGATCGAGCAATGGCTGTTGGAGGGTAGTCGATGAAATCTCTCCGCTGGCTGGTAGTTCCAACGGTTCTGTTACTGACCGGATGCGCCGGCACGATGACGGGACTGGACGGGCAGGGCGGGTTCTCCTGCAAGGCGCCGGACGGGATTTCCTGCGCCTCCTTGTCCGGGGTCTATGCCAATGCCGTGCAGAACAATCTGCCAGGGCAACGTACCGGAACGAAATCGGACAAAGTTGTTGAGGCTATTGCCAGGATCACCGCAGCCGCTCCTCGTTCCGGCGATCCGCTGCGTAGCGCCCAGAAAGTACGTCGGGTTTGGCTCGCACCCTGGGAAGATGAGGACGAGGTGCTCCACGACCAGTCTTACGTCTATCTGGTCGTCGATCCCGGCCGCTGGCAGATCGAGCATTCTCGACGCAAGGCGACCGAAGGTTTTCGGCCGGTGATGCCGCCCAAGATTTTCGCTCCGCAAGCATCGAACGCTGGAGATCGCCCATCGCTGCAAGTGGAGCGAATGAATCCGGCTCCCGGCGCAACGCCATCGATGAATGCTGCCAGTGCACAGCCCCTGCGCTCGTTGCCCACCGTTCCGGCCGAGGTCGAGTGATGGGATTCGTCGATCTGTTGCGGGACGCCTTTCTGCCCGAACGTGGAGCGGAAGCCGATCGCCTGCCGAGACACCTCCTGCGGGAGATTTCGCAGATGCCTCGCCTGACGGGAATTCTTCCCTATCTGGCTTGGCGGGAGGATGCACGGCTATTCGCTTTGGACCAAGGGGGCTTTGGCGAGCGCGAGGAAAGCGCCATCGGTTTTTGCATCGAGACCCTGCCGCAAACCGGGGCCAATGACGAAATGGAGAAGGTGCTGGCCAGCCTCTTCGTGTCCTGCCCACCGGGGACCGGGATTCAAATCTCGCTGTATGGCAGCCCGCATATCCTGCCGATATTGCGTGACCAGGCTAATCTGCTGCCCGCTACCGCGATGGATGAGACCGCCGATGCCGTTCAGCGACGGAACAGCAACATCTTCCGACTGCTGGCGCGCCGCCGGATCGATCATTATCTAAGGGGCACCAGCCAGTCGATTTTCGGTCATCAGACCTACCTGTTACGGGATTTTCGGTCGGTCATCTCGGTCACACTGCCGCTCGATCCCGAGCTTCCGGCCGATGTCGATGAGGCGCTGCGCATTCGGGAAAGCATTCATGCCACCCTGAAATCGGCGCACTTGGCGGGGCAAGACTGGGGGCCGGATGACTTGCTCAACTTTGTCGCCGACTTTTTCGATCATTCGCGACTCTTTGCCGAGAGCTCCGTTACGCCGATCGGCTGGAATCCAGATAGGCCGTTGCGCAATCAGCTGTCGCATCTGGAAATCGCGTCGCGTGTCGGCGATGGTGACATCCGGTTCCGCAAGGCCGGTGGCGAGGAATCCGTCGTTCAACTCTTTTCGGTGCGCCAGTACCCGCGCTACTTCCGGCTTTCCGGGATGAACTACCTGATTGGTGATCCCTACCAGTTGGCCTTGGCCATGCCGTGTCCGTTCGTCATCACCATGGGCGCGGTGGCGCTCGATTACGAGTCGGCGCGAACGCGGGCACAAATGAAAGCCGCGCGCGCAACCCAAAGTGCAGGGTCCTACCTTGCACACTTCCAGCCCGACCTGCAGGAGCGCAAGCGCGACTGGGACATGGTGCTGAAGACCTTCGACAGCGGGCGCACGGTGGTCGGGATGTACCACCAGATCTGCCTCGTCTCCCGAGTCGAGGATGCATCGCGCAGTGAGCATTCGGTACGCGCCGTCTGGCGTGCCCGTGGCTTCGATCTGACCAAGGACTTCTATCTGCAGCACCAGGCGCTGACTGCAGCCTTGCCGATGACGCTCACCCCGTCCCTGCAAAACGACCTGCGCCAATTCGGGCGCATCAATACGAAGACGGCAGACAACGCGGTGATGACATCGCCGCTGATTGCCGAATGGAAGGGAACCCAGACCCCGGTGATGACGCTGTTTGGCCGGCGCGGTCAGATCATTGGCTTTGATCTGTTCGACAACACGGGCGGCAACTTCAATTTTGCCGTGGCCGCCCTCTCGGGCTCGGGCAAGTCGGTGTTCATCAATGAAATGACTTACCGTTATCTGGGCGCCGGCGCCAAGGTCTGGATCATCGATGTCGGCCGTTCCTACAAGAATCTCTGCGAGCTGCTGGACGGTGAGTTCATCGAGTTTTCCGATGAACGACAGAACACGATCTGCCTCAATCCGTTTTCCATGATCATCGATATCAATGCCGATATGGAAATGGTCTTGCCGCTGCTGGCGCAGATGGCCAGCCCGCGGGAGCCCCTCGATAACTATAGCTACACCGCCCTGGGATCAGCCATCAAGCGCGTCTGGGATGCCAAGGGGCGCGCGGCCACGATCACCGACATCTACGAACTGCTTCAGACAGGTCGTCTGTCCAGCGAAGGGGAATACGAACGGGACTTGAGTCGTCTTGCCACTGCGCTGGAACCCTATACCCGCCATGGTGTGTACGCGAGCTATTTCGAGGGCGATGCCAACATCCAGTTCGACAAGGACTTTGTCGTCCTGGAACTGGAGGAGCTGAAATCAAAGAAGGATCTCCAGTCGGTTGTGATGCAACTCATCATGTACCGCATCACCCAGGAAATGTACCGCGACCGCTCGCGGCGCAAGCTGGTCATCATTGATGAAAGCTGGGATCTGATGGGTACCGGTGCCAGCGGTAGCTTCATCGAAGCCGGATATCGACGTGCCCGCAAGTACGGCGGTTCATTTGGCACGATCACCCAGTCCGTCGACGACTATTACAAGAATGAAGCCACCAAGGCCGCCATCAACAACGCCGACTGGCTGTTCCTGCTGCGCCAGAAACCGGAAAACATTGAACGTCTGGGCAAGGAGGGCAAGCTCCCTCTCGATGAGTGGCTGAAACGCCAGCTCGGGTCGGTCAGCACTGAGCACGGCCACTTTTCCGAAATCTACATTCACTCGCCCATGGGATCGGGACTGGGACGGCTGCTGCTTGATCCCTTCTCGATGCTTGTCTACTCCACACGTGCCGAGGACTACGAAGCGATCAAGCGACTACGCGAGCAGGGCATGTCAGTGGCGGATGCCATCGAGCATTTGGTCGCCCAGAAGGAATCACGATGAGGCAAATCGCTCCATGACGACTATCAAGTCACATGTGCTCACTGGGGCCATGACGCTGGCGGCGGGTGCTGGCATTGCGGTAGTTTGGCTTAGCCAGAATCCTTTGAATATTCCGCGACTCGCGAAAGTCGATATCGGGAAGCTGGTGGCCCACCAACAGCAATCATTGGTTCAGCGACTCAAGCCGGGAATCGATACGCAGGAGCAGGCCAAACTGTTCGAGGAGGCGAAGGCGTTCGGCGTGCGTCTGGACGGGGCACTTGATCAGGTCAGTCGGGAATGCCGATGTGCCCTCATCAATACCGCGGCCATCCTCAAGACTTCGGATCCCAGGATTCCTGATTTAACCGAGCGGATTGCCCAGACTGCCGGCCTGGTCGTGGTGGCGCCGGTGCCACCGGTCGTGCAGTGATCCATGTCAATGCGTCTGCTGGCGGTGCTTGCCTTGATGTCCTTCTCAAGCGTGTATGCGCAGGGAGCGCTCGACTATCCGTCGCCATGGCAGTGTGATGAAACCCGGTTTCATTGGTATTGCGATGTGCTGGCGGAAGAGGGCATCGAAGCGCCCGCCCCGAAGAGGCCGGAGAGTCAGGAAACCGAAGGCGTCCGCGCCGTCGAAGCACTGAAAAGGCTTCGGGAAGAGGTCGAGCAGAAGAGGGCGCTGGCGATCCTCAAGCCGACCCCTGAAAACCTCAAGACCTACATCGTGGCACAGGAAGCGCTGATGGATCGGGCTTCGGTGTTTTCTGACGTGTGGCGGCGGGTGATCTGGGCCAATCCGGATCTCAACTACCAGTTGCGCAACCCGTCCAACAATGCCGCTATCCAGGTGCGAGACAGTCAACGCAACCGGCGCGAAGGCGAAACGCTGACGGCGATCGTCAAGGACTGGGGCCTGTTCTTCATTTTCCGCTCGGATTGCCCGTACTGCCATCGACTGGCGCCAACCCTCAAGTTCCTCTCAGAGCATTACGGCATTACGGTTTTCCCCGTGTCGCTGGACGGCGGCGGGCTTCCGGAATTTCCACGACCGGCCCGGGATAACGGCATGGCGGCGGCACTCGGGGTGAGTGTGGTGCCGCTGGTCGTGCTCGGCAACGTCAAGGATCGCAGGCTGCTTCCAATTGGGTCCGGTGTCCTGTCGGCGCAGGAGATCGTCGAGCGGATTTACATCCTGACCCAGACCAAGCCTGGCGAACTTTACTGAAGGAGATACTCATGCGTCTTTCACGATTTCTCAGCGCCTGCCTTGCCACGCTATTGTTGGTGATGGCCTGCCTTCCGGCTCGCGCTACGGTGAATCAATCAATGCAGGACTGGTTCAACGACATCGGCGCCTACGGCAATGTCACCGGCCCCAATGCCTACCGGGGACAAACCATGAACCTCTACACCGGCGGCAGCTTGTACATGCGCACGCCGGTGCGCAATTACCAGCTGGCCAGCATAGCGCCGCCATCTTTCAGCGCCGGGTGCGGTGGCATCGACCTTTTCGCCGGCTCGTTTTCTTTCATCAACAAGGAGCAGTTCGTCTCGCTGCTGCGGAACATCGGCAACAACGCCATTGGTGCGGCCTTCAACATGGCCCTGTGCTCGATGTCCCCAGATCTCTGTGATCTTCTGAAGTACCTGCAGGATCAGGCGACGAAGATGAACAATCTCAACATCAATTCCTGTCAGGCGGCCGAAGGGATTGTCACTGCGGCCGGCAGCATGCTTACCGACCGCGTTCAGGAGAAGGAAGGGAAGACCGCTGGCGCCAGCCTCAACATGTTCGGCGATGTCTTCGACTCCTGGGACGAGTGGAAAAAGAGCCGCACCACAGCCAAGAACATTCGTACGGCTGCCAAGAACGCGTCTCAGGGCGCGAGGGAGATTTTCGATCCGGGCAACGTGGTCTGGCGCTCGCTCAATCGCGTCACGGGTATCACCGATGAGACCCGGGAATTGCTCATGAGCCTCACCGGCACCATCATCGTCACGCCACCGGGCGAGAACGCCGACGAGAAAGCGAAATGGACTTATCTCCCGGGAGGCAAACTGACTTTCCGCCAGTTTGTCGGCGATGGGGCGTCCGCGACAGTGAATCTGCCCGGCCTCAAATGCGGCACTGATCTCGCCGAGTGCCTGACGCCCAGTTTCTCGGAATCAGCCTTCACCGTGGCGCCGTTCTCGCGTCAGGTGCGTACCCGGATTGCCAGCATGCGGGACAAGATTATTAATCGGGATACCGGCGGTCAATCCTCAATGGATGCCGCCTTGATCGGTAGCTCATCGCTTCCGGTCTGGAAGATGCTGGCGGTATCCAGCAGTATCCCTGGAGGTGACCGGATCACCGAGGACTACGCCCAGTTGATCGCCGTGGATGTCGCTTACGCGTACTTCACGAACCTTTCAAAGACACTGCGCAATGCCTTGCAAAACGACGCGGGGAAGGGCGGACCGGATGCCGTCATGGCTGCGGAAAAGATCCTGGTCCGATTGGGTGAAATCGAGCAGGAGGCACGGGACATGCTCCGCGCCGAGTATCAGAAGGGGATGCAGGTCGCTGAACTCAGCCGCTCGCTGCAACTCATGCATCAGAGTCTCAATGCAGGGATGCCGACCAACATCTTCCAGTCGATGGCCGTCTTCAATCGCTAGCCATGTATGAGGTCTATGCCTACTGGAACGTCGCCGAGCTGGAGGCGATGTTCAATGCCGTGGCATCGCTCATGGGCAGCAGCGACTACCGGGGTCTGCTCCAGACCATCGCGATTGTCGGCATGATCGTCGTCGTCATCGCGACACTGACCGGGCGAGAGCGTCTGGATGGCATGTGGAAGTGGCTTTTCTTCCTGGCCATCTTCCAGTCCATGCTGCTGATTCCCAAGGTCACGGTCACTATCGTTGATCGCACCGGAAATGAACCGCCGCGCGCAGTCGCCAATGTACCGATTGGTTTGGGTGCCTTCGCCCACACCATGAGCAAGGTTGGCGACTGGCTGACCGGATCTTTCGAGACGGTCTTTGCACTTCCGGACGATGTGAAATTCCGCAAGAACGGGACGCTGTTCGGACATCGTGTACTGTCCGAGCGTCAGGCGATCAAGAGCGGGAGTCCGGTTTTGACCAGCAATCTTCTTGAGTTCTACCGGGAATGCGTAGCGCCGGATATCACCACGGGCTATATCCGGATGAAGGAAGACATCCTCGAGGTGAATAACATCTGGGATAGCCTCAATGGAAAGACGAACCCGTCACGACTGGTAACGATCCGCGACACTACCGATCCGACGGTGATGAACACTGTCGGTTGTGATGCAGCCTATCAGACGCTGACAACCCAGATCACCGCCGAGTCAAGCCGGCAAATGACCGTGCTCGGTACCCGCCTGTATCCCCGCATGACGACGACCGATGCGAGCGTGGCCATAGCGGGATCGCTCGCGACCTCGACCAACTACCTTCTCGGTCTTTCCGCATCGGCACAGGACACGGTCAAACAGGCCATCGTCGCCAATTTTATGATCGATGTCCAATACCTGCTGCCTGCGCAATTGGGCGATGCCGCCAGCTCACAAACGAATCTGGCGATGGCACAGTCGCTGCGCTCGACGAGCGACTCCTACAAGTTGATGGCGCGGATCGCCGAATCGACCATGCCCAAGGTCAGGAACGCCATCGAGATGGTGCAGTACGCCATCTTTCCGGTGTTCCTGCTGTTCGTGGTGTTGAGCGGTCACCAAGCCACTGGCGTCATCAAGTCCTATGCGGCCAGTCTCTTCTGGATTCAGCTCTGGGCACCGCTGTATGCCGTGATGAATTTCATCATCACCATGTATTCGCGCAGCCAGTACATCAATGGTAGCGCCGCGAGCGGGCTCTCTATCGAGCAAATGAGCTTTCTCAACACCGCGATTGTCAGCGACCAGGCGATTGCCGGGATGCTGGTGATATCGATCCCCGCCATTGCCGCCGCCATCGTGCGAGGCGGCGAAGTCGGCTTGCAAGCCGTGGCGGGTCTGGTGGCGCCTACGCGAGACCCCGAGAAGATCGCAAGTGGTCTGGCTATGGGCAACATGCAGATGGGGAATGCCTCCCTCAACAACGTCAGCCACGACACCATGAAGGGCCTCGCCGTCGACATGAATCCGAGTCTGCGCCAGGGCGCGACCAATTATCAGGCGCGAGGGGGCTTCGATTACAGCCACTTTTCCGGGGGCGGCTTTGTCGTGAAGCAGGCCAAGAGCGATGTTCGCGCCGACATGGCACTCAATGATTCGCTGGGCGCCGCCGCCAAGGAAAACTATGAACGCTCACAGCAGGCGTCGCAGCAGCATTCGGCGGAGTACGCTGAAAGTGCTCTGGCGGCACTCAAGCAGGAAGCCGGCTTTGAAAAGTCTCACGCAAAGGGTGCCAGTGACACTACAGGATACCGGCACGGCATGGGCTCGAGCCGGAATCAGGAGGCGAATGACAGCTTGCGGCAGGTCGATCAATGGGCCAGAAAAATGGGCGTCAGTGAAAAGGTCGCCATGGAACTCATGGTCGGCGCCTCGATGGGGATGAGCACCCCGAAGCTTCTGGAGATCGCGGGCCTGCGTGGCGGTGTTGAGATGTCGGCCAAGATGCGCAATTCGGCCGACTCAATGCGATCCTTGGAGGAAATGGCCCAGTTTGCTCGTGAGTCGAGCTTCGGGCAGAAGGTGGGAACCGTCCTCGATAACGGGTGGGAACGAAACTACCGGACCAACGACGAGGGAAAGACGGGGGGCAGCGAAAGCCAACGGGCATCGATGGATCATGCGCGACAGTCGCGTGACGCATTCAGTTCATCCATGCAGGAAACCGAAGGGCACCGGCAGATGTGGGAGATGTCTCACTCAGGGCAACTCGGATCCAACCTTCAGCTCCAGGATCACTTCATCAAGGATTTCTTGCTGCCGAAGCTCGAATACAACTATGAAAAATTTCAGGGAGTAATGGGCGATCCTCATCGACTGCGACCTTACATCGAGGAATACACCGCACAGAACTATGACCGAATGCTGAGTGAGATGGCAGGGCAGGTGCAGGGGGCCGACGCGGTGCGAGCACGCCATCAGACCGATCGCGCTGAAATGCCCGGTAGTCAGGCAGTCGCGACCGCAGGTGCCAGGTACCTTGCCCAGGTCAAGGGCGGTGCTCGTCAATCGGGTGTCGCTCCACAGGGTGGGCCAAGTGATCAGGCCAGGGAAACCGCCATGCGTGAGTTTTCCAGAAACAGCGTCGAGGTGCGTGATCGGAGGGAAGGGGCAGGGCAGACCCATCGTGAAAATTCCACGCCTTCCAACTTCCAGAAACTGAAGCCATCTTCCATTGTCGGCAAGGGGGCGGAAGTTGTGGAGAATGTTGGAGAAGCGACGGGCAGAATCACTGACGGATTGAAGGGGGAAACGCCGGTTCAGTACCTTGTGGATACGGTTGCAGGGAAGAAGAAGTCATGACGACGGGCGACAACATGTTATCAATTTTCGAGCATGGAACAACATCGCAATGAGACATGGATTTCGCCCGGGGCAAAACCTTACGCGGTCAGCTTGGCCTGGATATTTCGCGAGAAAGGTCGGCGGAACGATTGTGAGGAGAGGCGCGTGATCGGCTCTTTCGTGTTGGCCCAGTGTGTAGGAGCAACTCCCGCGCAACTTTCCATTTGCCCTTTGAAAATTCCCCCAAGCTCCTTCTGCTGTCGACCATCGAGATGCGAAAGTAGATCACGTCGCAGTCGCATGAGGATCTGCCCATCCAGTCGATTGCTATATACTGCTCGCTCATGAGACGCTTCTTCGCCATTCTTCTACTGGTCCTGCTTCCGCTGAACGCCGCCTTCGCTGCGGCGGCTGGCTATTGCGAGCATCAGAAGGAATCTTCGCAGGCAGCGCATTTCGGGCATCACATGCATCAACATGATCGCTCGACGGACAAGTCGAGCGACACCGGCACCCAGATTGATCCTGACTGTGGATTCTGCCACCTGTCGTTCTCGTCGTTTGTTCCGGCGTTGTCGCCGATACCGGGTGATAACAGCCCGCCCCAACTCGTCGCGCCACCTATCGCGGATTTCAGCTCCGCGACCGTCGATCCCTTCGACCGTCCGCCACTCGCCCGCCTCGCCTGATCCGGCGGGACGCGCTACATCTTTTCGTCCTTGACGGCTGACTGAGTCCGCACCAGCGGGCTGTCGGCTGCGTTCCGTCGGATTCTTCGCATGATTCAACTCGCTGAGGAATTCGATGAAAAAGACACTATTTCTATTGCTGGGGCTGCTTACCGCGTTGACCGCCCACGCGCAAAACGCACAGCACCTGGTCACGACCGTTGCGACACCCGCGTCCGCCGGACTCGCCACCCCGGCCGCTGATCTTCCTCTGACCCTGGAACACGCTTGGCAACTTGCGGAACAGGCCAATCCCACGCTGAAGAGCGCCCGGGCCAACCTTGCTACCGCCGAAGGACAACTCGCCGACACTCAGGGCTTGCTCTGGAACAACCCGCAGATCGCCGCCGAGCGCTCGCAGCGGACAGTTTCCGATCCGGCCCTCGCCGACCGCACGATGCGCGAGTGGAGCGTGGGCTTGACGCAAACGCTGGAGATCGCCGGCCAGCAGGCATATCGGCGGACGGCGGCAGAACAGGAACTGGCGGCGCTACGCGAAACCATCGAGGAAACCCGCCGGCAATTGCGTGCCGAGGTCGAGCAGAAGTTCGTCCGCGTGGTGAGCCTCCAACTACGCGCCGAGATGGAAACGGGTCTGGTCGATCTGATCAAGAACAACAGCGCGGTGACCCGAAAGCGCTTCGACGCGGGAGAAGACACCAAGCTCGACGCCAATCTTGCCGAAGTCGAACTCGGGCGCGCCAGCAACCAGCTCGAAATCGTCGCCGAACTGTTGATCCAGGCGCGGGCCGACTTGGCCACCTTGCTGCAATTGCCCGCCGAGAAGCTGCCTGTCGTCAAAGGGGCGCTCGTCGCGAATTCGGAACTGCCTTATACCGTGGACCAATTGCTGGCTGCGGCAGCGAGCCGGGCGCAGCTGCGCGCACTCGACTACCGCGAACAAGCGGCACGCAACCGGCTGGGCCTCGAACGTGCGGCGGTGTATCCCGACGTCACTGTAGGTCTGAGTTCCGCTCGCGAAGGTCCCGGCGATGCTCGCGAGAAGCTCGTCGGGCTGAGCGTCTCCATTCCCTTGCCATTCTTCCGCCGCAACGCCGCCGGCATCGGCAAAGCGTCGGCGGAACTGACCCAGGCGGAGATCGAGAAACAGGCCGCCGGCCGCGACACCCGCGCGCGCGTCCTGACCTTGTGGCAGAAGCTCGACAGCTTGCGCCAGAGGGTCCGGCGCATGGATCAGTCGGTGCTGCAGCGCCTTGAAGAAAACCAGCGCCTATCCACCGCCGCCTATCGCGCCGGTGAGATCAGCCTGCTGCAGATGCTGCTCGCCACGCGCCAGGTCCTCGATACCCGCCGCGAGGTACTGGAGGCGATGACCGATTTCGCACTGACCCGCAGTGAGCTGGAACAGAGCGCCGGCTGGACGGGAACGAAATGATGAGCGGCCACCTGAAGAACACACGAATTGGAAAAGAACTCATGAAGACATCAAGAACGGAACTGGGCATCGCGCTGGTGATCGCCATGGCGAGCTTCCCCCTGGCCGGCTGCGGCAAACCCGAACCATCGCAGACGGCTGCCGCGCAGCCGGCTGCCGCGAAACCCGCCGCAGCCGCCGACAAAGCGCACGAGAAGCCTGGCGAGCACAAGGAAGGCGAGGCCGGACACGGTGAGGAGGAGCAGTTGAAGCTCAGCGCCGAGGCGATCGAGGCTGCCGGAATCAAGATCGAAGAACTCGTGGCGCAGGAAATCAGCGAGCAGTTGATCGTGACTGCCACCATCCGTCCCAACCAGGACCGCATCACCCATGTCGCGCCACGGGTGCCGGGACGCATCGTCAAGGTCCACGTCAATCTCGGTGATCGGGTGAAGGCCGGACAGACGCTGGCCGTGCTCGACAGCCTCGATGTGGGGGAGGCGCACTCCAGCTATCTCCAGGCGAAGACCCAGCTCGCGGTGGCCAAAGCCGACTTCGAGCGGGCCGAGAAACTCCACGGCGACCAGATCATCGCCCAGAAGGACCATTTGCGCGCCCACGCCGAGTACGAGAAGGCCAAGGCGTCATTCGCCGCCGCCGGCGACAAGCTGCGCATGCTGGGGGTGGCGGCAACACCAGCCGACGACGGCCGGGCCGTATCGACTTTTCCGATTACCACGCCGTTTGCCGGCACGGTGATCGAGAAGCACGCCATCCTCGGCGAACTGGCCCAGCCCGACAAGCTGATATTTACCGTGGCCGACCTCTCGACATTGTGGATCGAGGCCAACCTGTTCGAGAAGGACCTCGGCCGCGTCAAGACCGGGGCGGAGGCAGTAGTTACCGTCGACGCCTACCCCGGCGAATCCTTCCAGGGCAAGCTCACCTACATTGCGGCGGTTGTCGACAAGGAGAGCCGCACAGTGCAGGCCCGGGTCGAGGTCGTCAATCCGGGTGGGCGACTCAAACCCGAGATGTTCGCCACCGCAGCTATCCGTACCAACGTAACGGTCGGCGTCGCGGGCAAAGCCAAGGCGTTGTTGCTGCCGCAGGAAGCCGTGGTGCTGATGCAGGGCCAACCGACGGCCTTCGTCGAGGAACACGGCGGCTTCGAGCCGCGTGCTGTCGAGCTGGGAGAAAAACTGCGTGACCGGGTCGTAATCAAGAACGGGTTGCAGGCTGGCGAGCGGGTGGTGACGGCCGGAACATATGCGCTCAAGGCGCGCCTGCTCAAGTCGCAAATCGGCGACTCGCACTGAGGACCGGCCATGCTCAATTCAATTGTCGATCTCTCGCTGCGCTACAAGGTCCTGGTCCTGGTCGGATTCCTGCTCGTCGTGGTGTTCGGTGTGCAAGCCTTCCGCGCCGTGCCGGTGGACGCCTTTCCGGATGTGACGCCGATTCAGGTCAACGTCTACACCGAATCGCCGGGGCTCGCCGCCGAGGATGTGGAGAAGCTGCTCACATTCCCGATGGAAACGGCCATGGCCGGCTTGCCCGGCGTGGAAGAAATCCGTTCCGTATCGCTATTCGGGCTGTCCTTCGTCAGCGTCTATTTCAAGGACGACGTCGACATCTACTTCGCCCGCCGGCTGGTCGGCGAGAAGATGCTCGAAGCCAAGACGCGCATGCCGGAAGGCTATGGCGAGCCGACGCTGGGGCCGAACTCTTCCGGGCTCGGTCAGGTGTTCTGGTACACGGTCGAATCGGCCGACCAGAAGCTCTCGGCCATGGACCTGCGCACCTTGCAGGACTGGAACGTGCGCCTGTTGCTGCGCACTGCGGCGGGCGTCGACGACGTGACCTCCTGGGGCGGCGACGAGAAGCAGTTCCAGGTGCTGATCCAGCCGCACAAACTGATCAAGTACGGGCTGACCTTCAAAGCAGTTATCGAAGCGCTGGCTGCCAACAACCGCCAGGTCGGCGGGCAGTACGTGAACCTCGGCCGCGAGCAGTACCTGGTGCGCGGGCTGGGACTGGTCACCGGCACGCGCGACATCGGCAATGTGGTGATCACGCAACGCGAAGGCTCGCCGATCTACGTCCGCGACGTGGCCGAGGTGAAAGAAGCGCCCGGCCTGCGTTTTGGTGCGGTGACACGGGACGGCAAGGAAGTCGCGCTGGGCATGGCGCTGGCACGCATCAACGAGAATGCCAAGAACGTCGTCGATGCGGTCAAGGCAAAGCTCAAGCTGGCGCAGCAGGCATTGCCCAAGGGCGCCTCCATCATCCCGGTGTACGACCGCACGGAACTCGTCGACAAGGCGCTCGCGACCGCCGAAAGCGCGCTGCTCGAAGGCTCGATCCTGGTCGCCATCGTCCTCTTCCTGTTTCTGGGCGAAATCCGCTCCGCCATTGTCGTCGTCGTCACGCTGCCGCTGGCGATGCTCATTGCCTTCATCCTCATGCAATACGTCGGTATGTCGGCCAACCTGATGTCGCTGGCCGGGCTGGCCATCGGTATCGGCATGATGGTGGATGGCGCGGTGGTGATGGTGGAGAACAGCTTCCGCCTGCTCTCGCACCAGGCGGGCAAGACGGTGAACCGGACCCACATCATCCTGGAAGCGGCACGCGAGGTGATCAACCCGATCGCCTTCGCCATCCTCATCATCATCGTGGTGTTCCTGCCGCTGTTCTCGCTGACCGGTCTGGAGGGCAAGCTGTTCAAGCCGATGGCGCTGACCATCACCTTCGCCATGGTGGGCTCGCTAATCCTGACCATGACGCTGGTGCCGGTGCTCGCGGCGCTGATCTTGAAGCCGATGGAAGAGAAGGACACCTTCCTCGTGCGCTGGGCCAAGCGGCTCTATCTGCCGCGCCTTGACTGGGCGCTCGACAACAAGCGCAAGGTCATCGGCGGGGCGCTTGTACTTCTGGTTGCGTCGCTTGCGGTGTTTCCGTTTCTGGGCAAGGAGTTCATGCCGAGCCTGCAGGAAGGCTCGATCATGTTTCGCGTGACCGGCATTCCGTCTACATCGCTGGACGAAAGCATTGCGGTGTCAAAGCGCTTCGACGCCATGCTGAAGCAGAACTTTCCGCAGGTGAAGTCAACACTCGCCACCATCGGCCGTGCCGAAAAGGGCGAGACCGCCGATGTCAATTACATGGAGGTCCTGGTCGAGGTCAAGCCGGCGAAAGAATGGCCGAAGAAAATCAGCATGCCCGAACTCTCCGGACAGATGCAGGAGTTCATGGAAAAGGCGATGCCGACGGTGGTGCTGGCCGCCACGCAGCCGATCCAGATGCGCGTCGAGGAACTCATTTCCGGCGTGCGCGCGACCCTGGCCCTGAAGATATACGGCGAAGACCTGACCACGCTCGACCGCCTGGCCGGCGAAGCGAAGGCCGTGCTCGACAAGGTGCCCGGCGTCGCCGATCTCGCGCTGGAAGCCAACAAGGGCAAGCCGCAACTGGTGATCAAGGTCAATCGTGACGAGGCGGCGCGCTATGGCATCAACGCCGACGAAATTCTCGAAGTGGTCCAGGCCGGCATCGGCGGCAAGACCGTCAGCACGGTCATAGACGGTGTCAAGCGCTTCGACATCCAGGTGCGGCTCGACGCGGCCTTCCGCGACAGTCCTCAGGCGATCGGCGACATTCCGATTCGCACCCAGTCCGGCGCGCTCGTGCCGTTATCGCGGGTCGCCACGGTCGAGACAGACGAAGGGTATTCCTTCGTGCGCCGCGAGCAGTTGCAGCGCTATGCCGTGCTGCAACTGGACGTGAAGGGCCGCGACGTGGATAGCTTCGTCAAGGAGGCCGACGCCAAAATCCGCAGTCAGGTGAAGCTGCCCGAAGGCTACTGGATGGAGTGGGGCGGCGCCTTTGAGAACCAGCAGCGGGCCATGGCCCGGCTTGCCGTGATCGTGCCGCTCACCATCGGCCTGATCTTCATCCTGCTCTACACCGCCTTCAACTCGCTGGCCCACGCCGCGCTGATCATCGCCAACGTGCCCTTTGCAGTAATCGGCGGCGTCTTCGGTCTGGCGATCACCGGGCAATACGTGTCGGTGCCCTCGGCCATCGGCTTCATCGCCGTGTTCGGCGTCGCGATGCTCAACGGCATCGTCCTGGTGTCCTTCCTCAACGACCGGCGACGACAGGGGTTCAGCATCCGCGAGGCTGTGCGCGAAGGAGCCGCGCTCCGGCTGCGGCCGGTGCTGATGACGGCCTCGGTGGCGATCCTGGGCCTGATCCCGATGCTGCTGTCGCAGGGCGTCGGGGCGGAGACGCAGCGGCCGCTCGCCACCGTCGTCGTCGGTGGCCTGTTCACCTCGACCGCGCTCACGCTCCTGCTGCTCCCGCTGATGTACGAATGGCTGGAAACCCGGAGGGAGCGAAGCACTCAGGGCACATCGGATGGACAGGAAAAGTCATGAGAACACGGATTGCGGTATCGGCGTGCCTGGCTGTGTTCGCGCTGGCGGGTTGCGCGGGCCATACGCACAGTCTGACCCGGGAAGACAGCGACCGGGGTCTCACGGTTGGCACGTTCCGGCACGAAGGGCCGGAGGGCGCATCGATGGCGCTGGAGTTTCGCGGGACACGTTTCGAGGCGCGTGGCTTCGCCATCGAGCGCAACCAGAACCTCGCGGAATTGAAGCGACGTTACGGGATCGACCGTAGACATTGGGACCGGATTTTTTCAGGCATGGATACGGACCACTACGTGTATTCGGCCGAGCCCGAGTTGCTCGCTGGCAATGGCGCCAGATTACGGTGCTCGGCGGTTTGGCGGTCCGGTGGATCCCCGGCCGGGGAATGCGTCACCACCGACGGGTTGCACGTCAATTTCCGCTTCGAGTGAACCGATGGCAGGCCATGAAACGAACGAAGGAGTAACGACATGAAAGTGATCAAGGCATTCATTCACCAGCACCGCGCCGCCGACGTGATCCAGGCGCTCAAGGCGGCCGGCGGTGTCTGCAATCTGTTCGTCACCACCGGACAAGGCATGCTCGTGGCCATTGACGCCGGCGAGCAGCACTACTCGATGGATCTCGGCGATACCGTGATCCGGGAGTGCAAGCTGGAACTTCTCTGCGAAGACGAGCAGGTCGATGCGCTGGTGGCAATCGTTCGCCGGCACGCACGCACCGGGAAACCGGATGCGGGCTGGGTTTATGTGACGGATGTCATTCAGGCCATTCCGGTCGGCATTTAGTGAGTAGCCCCGTCCAGTATGGTAAAGGCGTCTGCTGTAGCACAGCCACTCGATCACGTAATCAATGCCATCCATGCTTAGTCTGGTAAATCAAAAAATTCGCAAGGATCGGCGCATCTTGTTTCGAGTGCTGCCGTTCATTTCTGTAATCATGGCGCTCAAACTGGGTCTGCACTACATGGACTTGGAATTGCTATCCATCAATGCCATCTTTTCTGGCTTGATTGGTGCAAATGTCTTTCTTATGGGCTTTTTGCTCAGTGGAGTCCTTGCTGATTATCGTGAGAGTGAGCGTATGCCAGGCGAAGTAGCCGCAACCCTGACTACGATTGCCGACGAGTTTCAGATTACGCATCAACGGAATCCAACTCGGCAGACGGCGAATGCGCTGAATCATATTCGTGATCTCGCCAATATCATAGACGCTTGGCTGCATAAGAAAGAGCGTTCATCCGTGGTCATGGAGAGGATCACGCGCCTGAATCGTGATTTCATTGCCTTGGAACCGATCACTCAGGTCAACGCCATCACGCGTATGAAACAGGAACAAAGCGCTTTACGAAAACTCATCATTCGCATCCACACTATCAGGGAAACAAACTTCATTTCCTCGGGTTACTACATCGCGCAGAGTACAACGATCCTGCTCCTACTTGGAATGACACTTGCTCGCATCGAACCATTTTATGAATCGCTATTCTTTGTTTTCGTCGTCAGTTACCTGCTCCTGTTCTTGCTATTTCTAATTCGAGATCTCGATAATCCGTTTGGTTACTATGAGGTGGGATCTTCCGAAGATGTTTCATTAAAGCCGCTCGATGATGCATTGATGGATCTTGCCAAGCGAGCAAGTGACGGCCAGGCACTTCTCGATAGCGGAATTTTGCCGATTCAGCCATCCTGATGTTGGCGATCTGGTACCTGCTGATAGAGGCGACGATTTACATGAGCTTTCCGAAATGGGCTATTGCATCACCAATGCCTCCGCTGATTGAATCCGTACTTCTTTTGCTGGACTGTTCGACCCTTAAATTGGCAACTTCTTGCCTGGCAACAGCCGCCCGCTCGGTGAAGTTGTCGTGACCGACAAATCGACATCGCGGCAATGGAACTTGCTGTTCGTCTGTTGGCTGATTGCGGGGACGGCCACGCTGGGTAGCCTGTTTTTTAGTGAAGTAATGGAGCGGCTGCCCTGCGTGTTGTGCTGGTACCAGCGTATCGCCATGTTCCCGCTCGCCTTCATCCTTACCGTCGGACTGTTTCCTCTGGATGTTCGTTGTGTGCGCTATGCGCTGCCCATTGCGCTGGCAGGGTGGGCTATCGCGTTGTACCACTGCCTCCTTTACCTTGGAGTTATTCCAGAGAGTCTGCAGCCGTGCACTCAAGGTGTGTCCTGTGCGGACGTCAAGATCGAACTGGTGGGCTTCGTCACCATTCCTCTGTTATCACTACTCGGATTCACGCTCATCATTTCACTGCTCCTTGCTGTGCGGAAAGGAATCAAACAATGAACAAGTTAGCCGTCGTTGGAGGCGCTGCGGTTGTCATGGTCGGCGCATTTGTCATCGGCATGAGCGTCTACAAAGGACAGCAAACGGAGAACGTTAGCCAAATAGCGGCGACTGATATCGATTCGCCCTTCAACCGTCCGGATGCCCCCATGATCGGTACCATCATGGCCAAAGTGGAGATCGTCGAATATTTTGATCCGGCCTGCGAATCCTGCCGGGAGTTTTATCCCTACGTCAAAAATGTCCTGGAGCAACACAAAAATCAAGTGCGATTAAGTCTGCGTTATGCCGCATTTCACAAGGGGTCCGACTACGTCGTGCAAATTCTTGAGGCGGCACGCTTACAGGGGTTTGATATCTACGTGAAATCGTTGGAAACAGTGCTTGATGCCCAACCCATTTGGGCGAATCACAATAATCCAAACCCGAGCATGGTATGGACGTTACTGGGGAACACTGGAATTGATATCGAACGGGCCAAGCGCGAAATGAACGACCCCAGGATTCTGGCCCGCATGAAGCAGGATGCTGCCGATATCGTCAAGCTAGACGTGCGTAAAACCCCCACTTTGTTCATCAATGGCAAGCCGCTACGGGAATTCAGCCCGCAGGGTCTGGCTTCCCAAGTTGCTAGTGAAGTTCGCGCTGCGTACAAGACCTAATCTGATCTATCCAGAATACCTCATGCGCCTAATAGCCGAAATTGGAACGACAGAAACGCCGAACGCATGGCCGCTGAACGGAATCCAGAGGCGCTTTGATAGCGAGTAAAAGAGGGAAAATCATGCTGAGAGAGCTTCCTTCGAAAGAGCAGGTGCCCGGCGAAAGAAAGCGTCGCTGGTTTTTCTGCCATGACCTCGACTTGGTGGTCTGGTACGACGATAGGGACCACCCGGTCGCCTTTCAACTGGCGTATGACAAGTATCGCGACGAGCGGTCGATTACCTGGGACGCGGAAAAAGGATACCGCCACTATGCGGTGGATGAAGGAAACCCTTTTCCCGGGAAAACGCAAACGCCGCTGCTGTTTGCGGATGGTGCGTTTGACGCCAATCGAATAATCGATTTGTTCAAGTCGCTGTCCACGGAAATGCCGCCGGAGATCGCGACCTTTGTCCTTCACAAATTGTCCGACTACTGCCGATAGTCAGCCAAAGAGATCATCATGACCGAGAAACTTAAACTGGACTTGCCTGTGATCTTGCCGGATGTCGCCGATGAGCGCGACGCCTGCGTGGGACGATTAACCAGATTGCTGCAAGCCGAAGGGTTGGAAGCGGCGCACCTGGTCCACGAAGACGGCGGCGCCCGCCTTTGCCTGCACTACGACCCGCAGCGATTCAGCGTGAGCCGGGTGCGCGATCTGACGCAAGCGGTCGGCGCGAAGATCGGAAACCGTTTTCACCACGAAAACCTGCGCATCGACGGCATGGATTGCCCCACCTGTGCCACGGTGATCGAGCATGCCCTGCAACGCACGGACGGTGTTCTGGAAGCCTCGGTGAGCTACGCCGCCGAGCGCCTGCGCCTGGAATTCGACAGCGAGAAAATTCAGCGTTCGGCAATCGTCGAGCGCATCCAGGCGCTCGGCTATGCCGTGCGCGAGGAAGGCCATGAGGCAGGGTGGTTTGCCGAGCATCGCGAGCTTATTTTCAGCGTCGTAGCCGGCTTGCTGTTGCTGGCCGGCTGGCTTGCGGGTCGCGCCGACGCACCGCGCAGCTTGGCGCTCGGCTTGTTGCTGGGCGCATACGCGGCAGGCGGTTTCTATACCTTGCGCGATGCCTGGCAGAGTTTGCGCAGCCGGCGCTTCGACATAGACACCCTGATGATCGTCGCGGCGGTTGGGGCGGCGGCGCTCGGCGCCTGGGAAGAAGGCGCGCTGCTGCTGTTCCTGTTCAGCCTGGGTCATGCCTTGGAACACATGGCCATGGACCGGGCGCGCAAGGCCATCGAGGCACTGGCGGAACTGGCCCCCAAGACCGCCATCGTGCAGCGGGATGGCGTGGAGATCGAGGTGCGGGTCGAAGACTTGCAGCGCGGCGACCGGGTGATCGTCAAGCCCGGTCAGCGCATTCCCGCCGATGGCCAGGTGGCGACCGGCAACTCGGCGGTGGACCAGTCTCCGGTTACCGGCGAATCCATGCCGGTGGAAAAACAGGCTGGCGACAAGGTCTTCGCCGCTACGGTCAACGGCGAGGGCGCGCTTGTCGTCGAGGTGACCAAGCTGGCGCGCGAAAGCACGCTGGCGCGCATGATGGATCTGGTGGCCGAGGCGCAGACGCAGAAATCGCCCACCCAACGCTTTACCGACCGCTTCGAGCGGATTTTCGTGCCCATCGTGCTGGTGGGTGTCGGTTTGCTCATTGTGCTTCCGCCGCTGTTCGGTTTCCCTTTCGCCGAATCCTTTTACCGTGCCATGGCGGTGCTGGTGGCGGCTTCCCCCTGTGCGCTGGCCATCGCTACCCCATCGGCGGTGTTGTCCGGCATCGCCCGCGCCGCGCGCGGCGGCGTGCTGATCAAGGGCGGCGTGCATCTGGAAAATCTCGGCGTGCTGACTGCGATCGCCTTCGACAAGACCGGCACTTTGACCGTCGGCAAGCCAAAGGTGACTGACGTCGTCGCCGTCAACGCAGAGGAGGCGGGTCTGCTGACCGTGGCCGCCGCCGTGGAAAGCCGCAGCGCCCACCCCTTGGCGCAGGCAGTGGTGACGGAGGCGAAGCGGCGCGAGTTGAGCTGGAGCGAGGCCGGCGGAGTCGAAGCCGTTACCGGAAAAGGATTGCGCGCAACAGTCGATGGAAAAAAGATAGCCATCGGCAACACCAAACTCTTTGACGGCGAATCCATCCCCGAAGCCATTCGGCAGCACACTGAGCGCCTCCAGATGGAAGGCAAAAGCATCATGCTGATCCAGGCCGACGGGCAGTTCCTCGGCGTCGTGGGCTTGGCCGATACCCCGCGCGATGGAGTGAAGCAGGTACTGGAACGGCTGCACCGGATCGGCATCCGCAAGACCGTCATGCTGACCGGCGACAACGAACGCGTCGGCCGCGCCATTGCCGACGCAGTCGGTCTGGACGAAGTAAAAGCGGGACTGTTGCCGGAAGACAAGGTCAAGGCCATGGAAGAACTCGGACAACGCTACGGTCGGGTGGCCATGATCGGCGACGGGGTCAACGACGCTCCAGCCATGGCACGCGCCACGGTCGGCATCGCGATGGGCGGCGCCGGTACCGATGTGGCACTGGAAACGGCTGACGTGGCGCTGATGGCCGACGATCTGTCCAAGCTGCCCTTTGCCGTGGCACTGAGTCGCGCATCGAGGGGCATCATTCGCCAGAACCTGTGGGTGTCGCTGGGCGTGGTCGCGCTGCTGATTCCTGCCACCTTGTTTGGCTGGGCAGGCATAGGCGTCGCGGTGTTGGTGCATGAAGGCTCTACTCTCGTGGTAGTAATCAACGCGTTGCGCCTCTTGGCTTACCCCGACGAAGAAAATACCAAATAGATGAGAGACTGACGCGCACAGGATGGTTGCGGGCGAGGGCCGTTTGCTCGCGCGAGCGGTTCGAGTGAGCCAAAGACAGGTTTTAAATTGAACGAAGGAGAATCAGCGTGAAAGAAATCAAGGCATTCATCCGCCAGCATCGTATCGCCGACGTGCTTCAAGCGCTACGGCAATCCGGTCTCTGCGAACTGGCCACCCCAGGCGCCAGTTGCCACAACATCACGGTATCCCAGGTGCAACGGCCACTGGCGAGTACGGATCCGACGCAACAGCATTACTCCATGGATTTGGCCGAAGCCGTCGTCACCGAGTACAAGCTGGAACTGGCCTGCGCGGACGACGTGGCCGACGCGCTGGTCGACGCCATTGCCAAGGCGGCGCACACCGGGCAGCGCGAGGCGGGCTGGATTTTTGTGAACGACATCGGGCACGCGATCGAGATTCTCTGAGGCGGACGATGAAAGACAAGCCCAAGCGCAGGCTGCCCGCGACCCGGGACGCGACACATTCTCCCGTACAGACAAGCTGTTTGGCTGCCGTCAGGGCTGGAGAACTGGAACGAGTGCGCGTCCATCTGCAGGAAGGAGCAGCCGTCAATTGGCAGGATGAGAACGGCTTCAGCCTGTTGTTCCATGCGATTTTCAGAAGGCATTTCGCGATTGCCGAGGATCTCCTCGCACGAGGCGCGGATATCGATCTTGCGAACAGTCACGGCTGGACGCCTCTGTTCTGGGCGGCTTTCAACGGTCACACGGACATCGTCGGCCTTCTCGTCGCGCATCGCGCCGACGTGAATGCGGCGACCCCTGACGGCGACCGGCCCTTGTTCATGGCCGCCTGCAAGGGGCATGCGGACGTGGTCCGCCTGCTGCTGGCCGGCGGCGCCAAGTGGGACGCGCTCGACCCCGGAGGCCACGATGCGCTGTGGGTGGCAGTCATGAAAGGCCACCCGGAGATCGTGAAACTGCTCGCGGCCTGGGCGGCGGCGCCCGGAAGGCGGCTGCCGGACCTGCATTGAAGGCTTGACGACAGACCGGAGAGTCGGCGCTGGCACTACGGCGTTCTGACGGTCTGTCTTTCCCTCCGATATTCCCCGTCAGCCTTGAAGCTCCTTCTTCATTTGCTCAAAATCTTCGCGTGAGATTTCACCCTTCGCATAGCGTTTCTTGAGAATCTCGATGGCTGTCTCGGAGTCTTTGGGACGGCTTGATGGCCGGTCAGAATCGTTCCACCACGGCGGCCTGAAACCACTGCGCCCGAAGACAAAGTAAAACATGGTCACAAAAATGATGACCATGACGATAGGCATGATGATGGGAAATGGCCACCATCCGCCCCACCAGAAATGTTCCGGGCCCATAAGGTTTCTCCTGTCCTGGTTGATCAGACCGGCCTGACGCCGGTCTTCAGACTCATGAATGCCCGCAGTGCGGGTGGGTTTTGCGAAAGCGCCTGTTGGCCCATTACTTCTTGCCGGCCGGCGCGCCCATTGTGCTGCCTTTTCCACTACCGCCCATCATGCCGGGACCCATCATCCCGCCCATGCCCCAGCCCATCATGTTCGTTGTCTCCTGCATCATTTGCTGCTGCATGCCTATGCAGGCCGCCATCATCTGCCGGCGGCGGGTCATGGCCTGGGTCGAGGTGTCCTCCGGATTCCACCACCCCATGCCTTGCATGCCGCTCATCCCGTGCATACCTCCCATGCCTTGCATGCCGCCGCCACCCCAGCACCCCATGCCCTCCATCATCGGCCCCATCATCATGCCGCAGCCGGGCATGGTGTCGGAGCCTTGCATCATGCGCATGCCTTCCTGCATCGCAGTCCAATGCTCCTGCATCAACTTCTGACGCTGGGCGGGATCGCCGGTCTGTTGAATTCTCTGCCGCTGCTCCTGCATCAGTTTCATGTGACCCTGCATCTTGCCCATGTATTCCTGGAAGGCATTGTCGTCCGGTGCCGCCTTGGGGCCCGCCGCATGAACAGCGGATAATCCGAGAGCGGTCATTGCAAATATGGCCATCATCATCGTACGTTTCATACTCGATTACTCCTCTGAGAGGTTGGTGGGATTACCAGCCGCACGAAGTCGGACGGCGGGTGGTGAGACCGGTCTGAGCCCCATAGTGGGCAGCCAGATCGGCGATTTGCTGATCGGTCAGGTGCTCGACTTGGGCACGCATCGTCGGATCGTTGCGCAGCCCGTCACGGTAGGCGCGCAGCGCCGCCTGCAGGTAAGCCTCGCGCTGCCCGGCAAGACGGGGAAACTGGTCCGAGGTGCTATTCCCATCCGGCCCGTGGCAGGCCGCACAGACCTGTTGGGCTTTGAGCCGGCCCGACGACGGCGCGTTCGCCGCCGGAGAGGGGCCGGCGCAAGCCAGCGACAGCAGGACCGCGATCAATCTCGATTTCATTCTCTTACTCCGCTTGCGAGTAGAAGCGGGCGATGTCCGCGATATCCCGGTCGGTCAGCATCGAGGCCATGCGGTTCATGACCGGATGCCGACGCTCGCCCGAGCGGTATGCCTTGAGGGCTTTTCCCAAATACGCGGCGTGCTGCCCGCCGAGCTTCGGCGCGGTATCGGCCCGACTCATCGGCATGCCCATCCCTCCCCACATTCCCATGTCGTGGCAGCCTTGGCACATCTCCAGCTTGTTCCAGCCGCCGCCCCAGCCCGGGCCTTGGCGGCCATAGCCCCAGCCCTGAGCCAACGCCGACTGGGCAGCCGAAGCTGCGAGGGCCAGCATCAGAATCCGAAGGAAGTTTTTCATTTTTCGACGAAGGCCCGTTCGATCACGTAGTCGGCAGGTGATCCAATATGGGGAGAAATCCTGAAGCCGTGCGCATTCAGCATCTCGCAGCAGTCTTTCAGCATGGCCGGACTGCCACAGACCATCGCCCGATCAATGGCCGGGTTAAAAGGCGGCAGGCCAATGTCCTCGAAAAGCCTGCCGCTCGCGACAAGTTCCGTCAGTCGCCCCTGGTTGCGAAACGGTTCACGGGTTACGGTTGGGTAATAGATCAACTTGTTGCGGATTTCTTCACCGAAAAACTCGTTCTCGGGAAGCTTCCGAGTGATGAAATCCGTGTAGGCGAGTTCGCCCACATAGCGGACGCCATGAACGAGGATCACCTTCTCGAAACGTTCGTAGGTTTCCGGGTCCTGAATGATGCTCATGAAGGGGGCGAGACCGGTGCCCGTGGACAGGAGGTAGAGATTTTTCCCCGGCAGGAGGTCGTGCAGGACCAGGGTGCCGGTGGGTTTGCGGCTGACGATGATCGGATCGCCGGGCTGGAGATGTTGCAGGCGGGAAGTCAGGGGACCGTTTTGCACCTTGATGCTGAAGAACTCCAGATGTTCCTCGTAGTTCGGACTGGCTATGCTGTAGGCTCTGGTCAGCGGCTTGCCGCCAACTTCCAGGCCGATCATGACGAACTGGCCGTTGGCGAAACGCAGCCCCGGATCGCGGGTGGTCTTGAAGCTGAAAAGGCTGTCGTTCCAGTGACGAACGCTCAAGACGCGCTCGGTTCTCCATGTGCTCATTGAATCTCCTGACTCGGAATGGAAATTGACGGTAAAAAATCTCAGCGAGAAAATTTCAGTTCGATGCTTCGCTCCAGCGGCGGATAACAGATGCCCAGCGCTTCGTTGCACCCCTGGAAATAGGCAATCAGCGTCATCCCGCCGGCCGAGGGCTTCCTGTCCAGCGTGATGTCCGCGCGAGCCGTTCCCTTGTAGACCTCGATTCGACCGAAGAAGGGGTCGTCCTTGATTTCGCCGGACGACAGCACAACGTCCCGAATGCTGACTCCGGGCGAATTCTTCAAGGCAAACCGGGTCTTGCTTTTGTACAGGTAATGCTTTTTCGCCGGAATGATTTCCACGGCGACCACATTGGCGCCTTTGAGCTTCGCAGTGACAACGAAGGCTTGCTCCGGTGGCAGAGGTTGCTCCTGCGCTGCCGGCGCGGGCCGAACCATGGCAAAAACGGCAAGCAGCCCCGCTATTGCTGCCTTTGGTACATCGATTCGCGTCTTCATCAAGTTGTAGCTCCATGTCCGGGATCCCGGCAAACACTGCCGGCAAGAAAGATTCCGACGCCGAGCGTGATCGCAACGTCGGCGAAATTGAAGGCGGGCCAGTGCCAGCCGCTCCAGTGAAAGTCGAGTGAATCCACGACGTAACCGCGAAACACGCGGTCGGCCAGGTTTCCCAATGCGCCACCTAGAATCAGGCAGTACGCGGCGGCCTCCAGTGGCAGGCGCGGCTTGAGCAATGCCAAAGCGAGCCACGCCGAAACACCTGTCGCCAGCGCAATGAAGAGCCAGCGTTGCCAACCGCCTGCGTCGGCCAGAAGGCTGAATGCCGCGCCGGAATTCCATACATGGACAAGATTGAAGAAAGCTGTCACCGGAATCACTTGGGCATACTCCAGCTTGGCCTCGACGAGCTGCTTGGTTCCCTGATCGAGCAGGGCGATTGCCGCCGCCGCGCACCACCAAACCCACCGTGTCCCCGAGGAGCACGCGATCCACGCCGCCAGCCATCCAATCAGGAAGCCGGCAATCACGTCCGCCGGGAAGTGCGCGCCGACAGCGATGCGCGACCACGCCACCCATGCCAGCCACGCCACCAGCAATGCTCGAACGCGGCGCGCCGCGAGCAGCCACAGGCTTGCGGCTGCCAGCATGGCGTAGGCCGCATGCCCGCTGGGAAAGCTGTACTGCAATTCCGGCTCGCCGATGATCCGCACTAAATCGGGCAGCGCTGTCACGGGCCGCGGGAAATCCACGATCAGCTTCAGCATCGCAACTCCCAGCCACGCCAGTGCGAACCCGAGCGCAAAGCGTTGTGCCTGAGTTCGTACCGCCAATGCCGCTAGTTTCGTTTCGGTCGCAGTATTCAAGCGCCAGGACCAAAGCAACAGCGCGATCAGCAAGAATGGCCCGCCCCAGTAACTGCCGAGTCCGCTGCCAAGCTGGGCAAGGGGCGCAAGCCAATCCGGCGTGGCCTGATTGATCGCCCCAAACCATGCCACGTTCAGACCGTTCCAATCATAGAAGAGTTGCCTGAATGTCATCGCCGAAGCAAGCGCAAGCCGTTGAATACCACCAGCAGGCTGGCGCCCATGTCGGCGAACACCGCCATCCACATGGTGGCGCCGCCGACTATCGCCAGCACCAGAAACACCGCCTTGATGCCCAATGCCAGCACGATGTTCTGCCAGAGAATGGCATGTACGCTTCGTGATAGACGGATGGTTTCCGGGATGCGCCGCAGGTCGTCGTTCATGATCACCACGTCGGCGGCTTCCATGGCCGTGTCCGTCCCCGCCGCGCCCATCGCCACGCCGATATCGGCACGGGCCAGTGCCGGCGCATCGTTGATGCCGTCGCCGGTCATGGCGGTAGGGCCGTAACGGCGCTGCAAGTCCTCGATAGCCGCCAGCTTGTCCTCGGGCAGCAGATTGCCGCGGGCGTCGTCGATGCCGGCCTCGCGGGCAATGGTGCTTGCTGTCGCGCTGTTGTCGCCGGTCAGCATGACCGAGGCGACGCCGAGCCGATGCAGATCGGCGACCGCCTCGCGCGAGCTTTCCTTGATCGTGTCGGCCACGGCGAAAAGGGCCAATACCTGCTGCTCCGAAGCCAGCAGGGTGACCGTCCTGCCTTGAGCTTCGTGCGCCTGCAAGCGGGTCTCGATCTCGGTGTTGCACAGGCCGCGCTCCTCGATCAGGCGATGATTGCCGAGGGTCAGCCGCTGGCCATCCGTGCGCGCCTCGATGCCCCGTCCCGCCAAGGCAATGAAATCTGTCAAACCGTTGGCGGGGCGGTCAAGGCCGCTGGCAATCGCCTTGGCGACCGGGTGGTCGGAGTGACCGGCCAGGCTGGCGGCCCAGGTCAGCACCTGCGACTCGGGAACGGGCGACGGCAGTATCTCGTTGGCGACCAGGCGGGGCTTGCCTTCGGTGATGGTGCCGGTTTTGTCCAGCGCGATCACACGCAGCTTGCGCGCATCTTCGAGATAGACGCCGCCTTTGATCAGGATGCCGCGTCGCGCCGCCGCGGCAAGGCCGCTGACGACCGTCACCGGCGTCGCGATCACCAGCGCGCAGGGACAGGCGATGACCAGCAGCACCAGCGCCTTGTAGAACGCCTGCGTCCAGCTCCAGCCGAGCATCCAGGGCGTCAGCAGGGCCACCGCCACTGCGATGGCAAAGACTGCCGGCGTGTAGATGGCGGCGAAACGATCGACGAAACGCTGCGTCGGCGCCCGTGTCCCTTGCGCCTGTTCCACCGCATGGATGATGCGCGCCAGGGTGGTGTTGGCGGCGGCGGCGGTGACCCGAAACTCCAGCATGCCGGTTTCGTTGATCGTGCCGGCGAACACCATGTCCCCGACGGCCTTGTCCACCGGAATGCTTTCGCCCGTCACGGGCGCCTGATTGACCGCGCTCGTGCCCGCAGTAACGCGGCCGTCGAGCGGTATCCGGGCGCCCGGTTTGACTCGCACGATGGAATCGAGGGCCACCTGCCCGGCCGGAATTTCACGCCATATGCCATCGGCCTGGCGGACTTCCGCCGTGTCGGGTGTCAGGGCGAGCAAACCCTTGATGGCATTGCGTGCCCGATCCACCGAGCGCGCCTCGATCAGTTCGGCGATGGCATACAACGCCATTACCATGGCCGCCTCGGGCCACTGGCCGATCAGGAAGGCGCCCGTCACCGCCACGCCCATCAGCGCGTTCATGTTCAACTGGCCGCGCCGTAATGCCGCCAGCCCCTTGCTGTACGTGGAGAAACCGGACAGCCAGATCGCGGCGCCGGCCAGTACCATGCCCAGGGCCATGAACAGCAGCGTGTCGGGTGCGAAGAAATCCAGTACCTCCGCCGCAACGGCCAGCCCCAGCGCGAGGATTGCCCGCCGCAGATCACTCATGCCACCGGTCACGCCCGCCGCGCTTGGCGTTCCGTCGGCGCCCGGCGTCAGCAGCCGGGGGGCGAAGCCGGCCTTGTGGATGGCAGCCAAGGCTGCATCGAGGGCTTCTGTCGCGGCATCTATCGAAACGGTACGTGCCGACAGTTGGAAACTCAGGAAACGGATGCCATCGATACCGGCCACCGCACGACGGATATCATTCTCCTCGTTCGGGCAGTCCATTGTTGGAATCACGAAGACGGGCACGCCATCGCTTTGAGCGAGATCGGAGTCTGCCGGGATTCCTGCTGCGGAGGGCACTGCAGCGGAACAGCCGCCCGCACATCCGCAATGGGCGGTTTCCTGAAGGGGCTTCGGATTGGGATCAAGACTCATGGCGTTCTCCGTGTTTCCCGCATTAGAAACCCTTGAGTAACTAAAGAGTCAAGCGATTACAATAAAAGAAAATAATCGGAGCCAAAGTAATGCTTGAGTTCGTCAAAGTTCTGGGATTGTTCGCCATAACTGCGCTGGCCGAGATTGTCGGCTGCTATCTGCCGTGGCTGGTGCTGACCCAGCAGCGTTCACCTTGGCTGTTGATCCCCGCCGTTGTTTCCTTGGGGCTGTTTGCCTGGCTGCTGACCCTGCACCCAGGTGCCGCCGGGCGAATCTACGCGGCCTACGGGGGTGTTTATGTGGCAATTGCACTGATCTGGCTATGGCAGATCGATAGCGTTGTCCCAACCCGATGGGATATTGTCGGAAGTGCTGTCACTCTGGCCGGTATGGCGATCATCATGCTCCAACCGGCCCGGTCCGTTTGAACGTCAGGAGGCGAAGATGAAAATTGGCGAACTGGCCCGCCTTGTCGGGACGAATGTGGAAACGATCCGCTATTACGAGCGTGATGGGCTGCTGCCGGAAATCAGCCGCACCGAAGGTAACTACCGCATCTACGGGAAAGCTCATGTCGAGCGGCTGTCGTTCATCCGGAACTGCCGCAGCCTCGACATGACTCTCGACGAAATCCGCGTACTGCTGCGCTTCAAGGATTCTCCTGAGGTGAAGTGCGATGCGGTCAACACGCTGCTCGACGAACACATCGGCCGTGTCGCCGGTCGCATCCGCGAACTGCGCCAACTGGAGCGGCACCTCAAGGGACTGCGCGAGCTGTGCCAGGTGGCGCAGGATGCCGGACATTGCGGCATTCTCAACGAACTTGCACAGAGTGCCCGCCCCTCTGCAGAAAACGAATCAGGCGCTTCCGGGCTCGTACTCCGCCCCCACAAGCGAGGCAGGCAACGAAATGCTTCGCGCAATGCTGAGCCGATGTAGTGACGCACGGCCAATTGGTAGTCTGTTCTGCTAACCCACAGCAAGCTAACGAAATCGTAATTTTCTGGTCACCTTTCTGTCGGCATGCGCCTCCTAATATGGAATCACCGTCGGGCGAAACTTGCCCGAGGGTACCAACCCAACTCACTAGGAGAGACCCATGAAAACCAAGCTTGCCAAACTGGCCCTGATTGCTGTTCTGAGCACCGCAGGTGCGACGACCGCATTTGCCCATGATGCCGCCCGCGCCGAGGCGCAACAAATGATCGAGCTGAAAGACGGATCGACGCTCTACATCTTCAAGGATGGAAAAATGGCAATGGAAGATCGTTACGGTCGCGCCACGCGCATGGCGATCGGCGAGGTGATGGAAACCAAGGATGGCCGGCAAATCAAGATGGAGAGTGACGAGGTCGCGCGTCTGGATACTCTGATCAACCAGGGGCACTACGGCGGTTAACCAACCAGCTCCCCGGGGCGTGAAGCGGCTTCTTTTGGAGCCGCTTCCGTTCTGAAATACCGCGCAAGCAGCGCGCGCATTTCCTGTCTCAGATCCGTGCTGCTGGCCTGAACAGTCCTGGCGTACAGACTGGGAGCAATGTTCATGAACGCCTCAAGGACCACTGGGTCGAACTGCCGTCCCGAATCGCCGCCGATGATGGTCAATGCCTCGGCAAGCGGCATGGGTTTCTTGTAGGGTCGTTCCGAGGTCAGGGCATCAAAGACATCGACGACTGAGAATATTCTCGCGATGCGGGGGATCGCGTCGCCGCCGAGTCCGTCGGGATAGCCAGATCCATCGAAACGCTCGTGGTGATGGCGAATGGTCAGCGCCGCGCCCGCCAGCCACGGGTTGTCCGCTACGATCTCGATTCCGAGGAGCACGTGGGTTTTCATGATCTCGAACTCGTCGGTTGTGAGCTTGCCCGGCTTGAGCAGAATGCGGTCGGGAATGCCTATCTTGCCTACATCGTGGAGGAAGGCGCCGACCACCAGATTCGATATGTCCCGCTTCGGTAGGCTTAGCGCTTCGGCCAGGGCGACGGCATAAAACGTCACTCGGTAGTTGTGGGCGTCAGTGTCCGAATCCCGCTTGGCGATGGCATTACCGAGAGAGCGCAGCAGAGAAAGATTGGCATCCAGCAGACTACGGGATCGTTCGGCCGACTGGCGCAACATAGCCAACAGCAAGGGGTAGAGGAGAAATGCCGTGACCAGGACAGAAAGCGATGCCGTCAGCGCCCCGTTGCGGATTTGCTCCCGCTGCGCCCGCAAGGTTTCCTTGTCGAAGCGGTCAATGCATTCCAGATAGCCCGCGAGCTTTCCATCCTTCTCTAACAATGGCAGGACGACCTGAATCAATCGCTCTCCGTCTGCGTCGATCCAGTTCCGGTGGCTTTGTCCGAGTCCGGGCCAATCATGTTGATGTTGCCCGGAACGAACCGCCGCCATCAGCAGGGGCGGAATGTCCTCCCAGATCTCATAGATCAGCGCCTTGTCCGGGCCGAATACACGGATGCCGACAAACCGGCTGCGATCAAGCAAGCGGTTGAGATCGACATGTTCTCCGGTGGCCTTGGCATCTGCAATCAACTGGATAATCGATGAATCGAAATGTCGCGCCCCCTTCGCGGCGTGTTCCAATGCGGCGTGCTCGGCTCGCCGGGTTTCAACCTGGTAGGAAACGCCACCGGCAACGAGTCCTATGGCAATCGCGGCGGTGCTCAGTTTGCGAACGAGCATCCAGCGTAGTTGTCGAGGGCTCTCCGGCAAGACGATAGACATCTCAATCCTTCAGTTTCTGGAGCATTTCCATCATCATTTTGAAATGGCCGCTGACGCGGTCCCGTGCGAATTCCCACATCATCGAATTCTCCGCGAATTTCGATCGTTCGACATCCATCTCCACCGTATTTCCATCCGCACTTGCTTGAGACGGAGTGTGATACTTGAGCGGATAGGGCGGCGCGGAAAATTGGGCCCGGCCCGAAATATGGCCTGAAGCCGTGGTCGATAGCGTGAGCAGTGGTGTATTGGCTATTGACCGGGCAACGCGAAGCGCCTCTTGAAAATCGATGTCGATCGCCTTGTAGCCAGGCGTGTCGGCATTGGCGATATTGGAGGCAATCAGTTGCTGACGATAGGCGCGCACTCCAAGCGCAACTTCCTGAAGGCTGTGTTGACCACCGTGGTTCGACTCGCCAATCTGGAAATGTTTGGGGTGGGCGCCGCTGCTCGGGGCGCCGATGGGCATGGTGCGCCCGCCGGACCCGCCGTTTGCAGTGGCATGGCCGCCGTGCGCACCTCCGCTTGGCGTCTGGTCTATCGCCTGAGCGAGCGCGGTCGAGAACGATTGCCCCGGGCCTGTGTTGGGGGCCGCAGTATGACCGGCATGCTCGCCGCCGCGAGGCGGCTGGACAGGGGGCGGATTTCCGATTCCTGAGACCGGCGGCATGGGTCTCGCTCAACCGTTCTTGATCAGGATGGCCGTGATGGGATCGATCGGCCCGACATCATGCCATTTCATGGTGGATCCCAATTCCACGATTTCGTCATGACAGCCATGGTTGCATTCCATAGTCCAATGCTTCATCAGCACCGCTTGGCAATACGCAAAGCGGACCACCTTCGTGTGGCATCCGATGACATCTGCCAACAGGCGACAGGAGCAGCGGTTGCCGTGTTCATCATGATTTCGGTCATTCATCTTGAAAACGCCGAGGCCCCGAAAAGGGGCCTCGCGATGATCGGGTTTACTTGCCGTCTCGGGGGTGCAAATGCCGATTCTTGTCTTTGGTAGGATCCGGCTTGGCGGTCTTGGAATCCGCAACTTTCTGCGGGATTCCAGTCTTTTCCTCCATATGGGAATGGGGCTTCACCTTCTTGTCGGCTTGCACGTCGGCAGCCGGAGCCTTGGCTTCCGCAGCCTTGTCGCTATCCGAAGCGGCTTGTGCGCCCATGGACAGGGCGGCTATGGCAGCAAACAGGCCCGCCGAAAGGATGGATTTCAGTTTCATGGCAATTTCTCCAAAGGGTTTCGAGTGAGGGAATCTTGGTCGTCCGCAGGCACTGGACGAAGCACAGTCTGCGCGCCGGCTACCGTCGACAACATGACCTGTTGATTACATTACTGTCAGGTTTGTCGCTGGGAATTAGTCGCGCCTGAAAGTCGGGATTTAACAAGCGCGTAGCAGGGCTGCGAAATGTCTGTTGCGGTCGAGCGACTTCCCTGCATGTGTTCCACATCGGCATCCAGCCAGTCGGACATCTCATTGCCGGGCGCAACCCCGCGCCGTTCAACGCGGAAATAGGCCGCTACAGTCATGGTGAAGGTCAGTATTCTTTCTGGTTACGAAAAGCCAAATTCCTAGGCCGGCCAGGGAAGCATAATTGAGAGCCGTAAACCAGGTTGAATTCCAAGGGAGGCCATCAAAGCTCCAACTGCTCACTGGATACAACACCGGCGATGGATAGAAGTCAGCCGAATGTGTGAAAACATCAATGATGATGTGTGACCACCAACCAAGAAGGGGTAGCCAGAAATGGTGACGGGCCACATAAAGCATTCCGGAGACAACGACGGCCACCAGCGCGCTGTGAAGCAAGCAATGTAACTGTTGCGACCCCTGTGCGATCCAGGCTGGAAGTACTGGCTCCTTGCCCGGCAATGCAACCGCATAGGCCCACCAGTCACCTGGCGTCCCGCTAGACAATGCCCACGCAAGCACAGGCAAATTGTGGAGGACATCGGGCAACACGGCTAATGCCAACGCCCAACGAATTGCAGCCCGATCTACGTGATGTCGGCGATCCAGGATGGCAAAGCCGGACCTTGCCCAAAGTGCATGCGCGAGGATGTCCATGACGTGTTGTTGCGACCTGTCAAATCGTTTCGAACACGGGCATCGCCTCAATCGCTGTTAGCCCAAAGGCACATTCGGCAGCAAATGCACCGGCGGCAATCGACGAGGCTTCCGGATCCCCAAACCGATGGCATGGCGTTCCCGTCACCCGTTGTCGATCAGATGTGTCTTGATCGGATCGGAAGGTCTGGATTGAACAGGTCGGTGATCGGGTCACGACATGCTTGATGTGGTCGCGCTACTTCCAAGCATATGTTCCATATCGGCTTCGGCATCCAGCCAGTCGGACATCTCGTTGCCTGGGATAAAGCCGCGCTGTTCGGCGCGGAAATAGGCTGCAACCGCGATTAATTGCTCACGCGAAATAGCGTCGTTAGCCGGCGCCACATTCAACTCGTCCGATTCGGGCGCCTGCCGCGCCGGGCCGCCGCTCTTGGACTTGCTCACAGTCTCGATCTTGGCTTTCATGGTCATCTCCTGACTGATACAAGCTGGGTTGGCAAAGCTGTCTGGCGGACCGACAGCTTCTCTGTTTGCAATTGAATATAGAATTCACGAACTGATCCCCTTCACCAATGGGCATCGATCCAGCGAGCGTCCGGCGCATTGTTCCGGCGCTGCATTGAGGCGGCGGCAATTGGTGCACAGCAGAGCACGTGCAGTTGTCGTAGCATCGTGTAAAGAGTAGTCGCCGGATTCAATGATGTCCCTGACCAGAAACACCGTGGCATTGAGGTTCTCACGCCGAGGATCATGCGCGGGAAGGTGCTGCAACCACATCCGGAATACCTGCAAGGCCCCTTGCAGCAGATCTTCGCTGTCGCGTGGCGTGCCATCAGTTGCGGGAAGAGGTTCGGAGTCCGGAGCAATCGTTTGATCAACAGGAAGCATGACCTGCTTTCGAATCGTTGCTTAAGGACATGCCGTCTGCTCCGGTCGGCGCAAGCTGAGGACAAATATTTCCTGGCCGTCCTCCAACGTCCGAAACAAGTTGAGTTCAACCGCAATCGAACGTCCGGCCATGTCTGTCGCCTCGAATCGGCGCCACTCGTTGCACGCACAGAGATGGATGAGATACCGCGCGCCATAGCTCGGCGAACTTCGTCCGCGCGAAAAGCCGTCGATAAACTCTGAAACCGGTCTCCCGATCAGGCTGACCCGACTTGCCCCGAACATCGCCGCCGCCGCCGCACCGCAACTGCGGATTCGGCCAAGGCCATCCAGAGTCATGGTGACGCTCTCAGTCCCGGTCGCAAGCGCCGCAGCGGATAGAAACATATCCCGTGCGGCTTCAGACTGATGAAGTGCTATGGATGCTCTCCCAAGCATGTCATTCCGGTCTCGTTGGTTCAGTTCTCACTCCGTCTTCAGGGATGTCAGCGCTGCCAACCCGACGCATAAGAGCCCGGTGAACGGATCAGTGCCCCGGTTTGAGGGTGCCGTGCACGGCAAGTGTTTGCCAGATGGCGTTGTTCTTCATCATCAGCTTAGTGCCATCCTTGGCCTCCATGACCCTGCCGTCTCGCATTTTCACGCGGTTGCCGGCGGCGTCAATATGCACCATGGTGCCCTTCGCTTCGACGACAATCTTGCCGCCATCTTTCAGTTCAATGGTTTGCGGTTCTGCCGCAAATGTCGCACCTGCGAAGGCGAGCAACAGGATCGGTAGTGTCAATTTGCGCATGATGCAATTCCTTTTAATAGTGTGGTTCATAAACTAGTGCGTCAATGGTGGAAATCAATTCATCTGCCACACGTCGAGGCAACAGCGTGGCAGACGGTTTTAGTGAGCCATTCTCGGAGCAAGCTGAATCTGCTACCAAGCTTGCGCCTGCAACACTGACGAGAACATGGCCTCTGGATTACAAAGCGGTCATGTAAATGTCAGGGGGGCTGGAGTGTTTTGGCAGTGCACGAGCGCGTGCGATTTCGCGCGGATCGACATAAGGCGCGTTAACGCGTGGCTAACGCACTCTGACCCGGCGAACCCGGGGGCAGAGAGCGTAGCGTTCGATCCGTCCATTCTCACTTCGCGTTGGTCATAGCTTGACGCGGTTAAGCCGCAAAGCGTTGGTGACCACGGACACCGAACTCAGCGCCATCGCAGCTCCGGCAAAAATCGGCGACAGCAGCAAACCGAACGCCGGGTAGAGCACGCCGGCGGCAACCGGAATGCCGAGCGCGTTGTAGCCGAAAGCGAACACCAGGTTTTGAAGGATATTGCGCATCGTGGCGCGCGACAGCACTGCGGCGCGCGCAATGCCGCGCAGATCGCCCTTGACCAGCGTCACACCGGCGCTTTCCATTGCCACATCGGTGCCGGTGCCCATGGCGATGCCGACGTCGGCCTGCGCCAGTGCCGGCGCATCGTTTATGCCGTCACCGGCCATTGCGACCTTGCGTCCTTCAGCCTGCAAGCGTTTCACGTGCTCCGCCTTGTCCTCGGGCAGCACTTCGGCTAGCGCTTCATCAATGCCGAGTTGCCTGGCGACGGCTTCTGCGGTGCTGCGCGAATCGCCGGTGAGCATCACGATGCGTACCCCAGCACGCTTGAGCGTCACAATCGCTTCCTGGGTGCTTTCCTTGATCGGATCAGCGACGGCTGCAATTCCAGCTGCCACACCATCAATGGCGAAAAACACCACCGTTTTGGCTTCCCTGCGCCGCGATTCCGCCCTCTCTTCCCACTTCGTCGGATCGATACCGCGCTGGGCGAGAAAGCCCGAACTGCCAACCAGTACGCGCTTGCCACGGATATCGGCTTGCACGCCAAGACCATTGATCGCATCGAATGCCCCGGCTTGCAGCGGCGCAAGGCCGCGCGCCTTGGCGCCTTCGACGATCGCGAGTCCTATCGGGTGTTCGGAAAGCTGTTCTACCCCGGCGACGAGCGCCAGCGCTTCATCTTCTGGAACGCCATCGACGACAAAATCGGTCAGCGCGGGACGGCCGAGTGTCAATGTGCCGGTCTTGTCCACCACCAAGGTGTCGATATCACGCATGCGCTCGATCGCCTCGGCATTGCGGAACAGAATGCCGGCGCGTGCGCCTTGCCCCATGGCGACCGTCATCGAGATCGGCGTGGCAAGGCCGACCGCACAGGGGCAGGCGATGATCAACACGGCAACGGCGTTCAGGAACGCATACGCCAATCGTGGCTCCGGACCGGCAAACCACCACGCGAGCGCCGTGACGACAGCGATGGCCACCACTATCTGGACAAAGTAAGCCGCGATGATATCGGCGAGCCGCTGGATTGGCGCGCGTGTGCGCTGCGCCTCTGCCACCATATGAACGATTCGTGCCAGCAGCGTGTCCGCACCAACGCGCTCGGCGCGGATCAGCAGTGATCCATTGCCATTGACGGTGGCCCCGGTAACCTTGTCGCCCATGGCCTTGGCCACCGGCACCGGCTCACCGGTGATCATGGATTCGTCTATACGACTCGTGCCTTCAAGCACCGTGCCATCCACCGGCACCTTCTCGCCCGGCTTGACGCGCAGCCGGTTGCCGACGGCAACCGTCTCCAGTGCGACCTGTTCCTCGCTACCGTCGTCACGCAATCGCCAGGCGAGATTGGGCGCGAGCTTCAGCAGTTGTTGAATCGCCTGGCTGGTCTGCCCCATCGCTCGTAGTTGCAGGAAGTCACCCAGAATCACCAGTGTCACGATCACTGCGGCCGCTTCGAAGTAAGTTCCGACCGCACCGTCATGCTCGCGGAATTCCGGTGGAAACAAACCGGGCATCAGCACCGCAGCCAGGCTGAACACATAGGCCAAGCCCACTCCAAGTCCGATCAGCGTGTACATGTTGAGCGATCGATGGACAAGCGAGAGCCTGAATTTGTGCAGGATTGGCCAACCGACCCAAAACACGACTGGCGTGCCAAGCACAAACTCGACCCAGCCGCGTGACCGTGGTTGCAAGCCGAACAGGTCGTGGAGACCGACCATAGGCGACATCGCGAGCACTACAAGCGGGATTGACAGCACGACACCGATCCATAGCCGGCGCGTGAGGTCACGCAATTCGGAATCGTCGGATTCTCCCGTGCCCGCGACAGGGACCAGGGTCATTCCGCATTTTGGGCAACTGCCGGGCTGCGGACTGCGAACCTCGGGATGCATGGGGCAGGTATATTCCGCCGCGCGCAGGAGGGTGTCGAGCATCGGAATCAGCGCCATGCCGCACTTCGGACAACTGCCCGGCGCGTCACGCACGATATCGGGGTGCATCGGGCAGGTGTACCGGGTGTTGCTTGACGCAGCGGCGTCCGGAGGCGTGGAACTCGCGAGCGGATGCCCGTGTGCGTGCGCATGGTGCGAATGTTTCATCTCTGCGTTCATGTTGGCCCCCTCTTGAAATCGTCTGTTTGAATGCGGGGTTGTGCTTCATGCCGGCCGAGCAGTCCCGGCCCCAGCGCTCGATAGGCGATCACCATCACGGGCGGCAAGACCAGCCACTGCAAGAGCGGGGAAAGGCCAATGCCGAAAACCAGCGGCATGCTCGCCGTATAGCCCCAGCTGCCGACTCGGTAGACGTTGTACCATTCGCTCCAGGCGGTATATGCCAACGCACCGATAACGACAATCGCACCGCCGGCCCGCGGCCGTGATACCGGCCAGTCCTTGGCCCCGAGCATGACAACTACCAGCGCGAACATAGCGAGCGCAATCGCGACATCGCCCAGGGTGCAATGAAACAGTGCCCATGCGACACTCAAACCATCCGCCGAAGTCCATAGCGTGTACAGCCTGACGTGGGCGATTTCCCAGATCAGATTCATCGCGAAAGCAAGCGCCGACCACAGACCTGTCCGTGCCATATAGCGGCGTGCCATCATCGTAGTCACAATCCACACAGGTCGACCGGCCGGTGCTGCGCCGAGCGACACGGCGCAGCCACACACGCTTTGCGCATCATGTCCGCGCTGCTCAAGGGCAGTATCAACGTCCGCTTTACTTGGCGGGCATCGACCCCATGACCTGATCGCGCTGCATCATCTGCTCCATCATCATCTGCATCATGTCCATGCGTTTTTCCATCATTTCGTGGTGCTGCATCATGTCGCCCCCCATCATGGCGCCTTTCTTGTCGCCCATCTTCATGCTGCCGTGATCGCCTGCGCCCATCATCATCGGGCCACCCATGCCGCGCATCATCTTCATGTTTTCCTGCATCGCCTGCATGTGCACCTGCATCAGCTTCTGGCGTTCCGCCGGATCCGTCGTCTTGTGAATCTTGTCCATCTGCGCCTGCATCGCCTTCATTTTTTCTTGCATCTTGGGCATTTGCTTGTCCATGTCCATGCTCATCGCCGGCTTGGCCGGTGCAGCTTTGTCCTGCGCCAGCACAACGGGCACTGACAACATGGAACCTACGATTGCGGCAACAAGTATTGAGGTTTTCATGACGATTATTCCTATGAGGTTGAGTGAATTGATGAGTCCATGTCTGGCTGCTACTTGTAGCCAAGGCATACGCCGCCAGCCCAGGTACTGACTGACGAAGTCCCTATGGCCAAGTGCGCGACAGTCTCTTTTAGATGCAAGTTCCATCACGATCTGTACGCTGGCGCACAAGAGGTTGCACGTCCTGTTGTTGCGCCCGGTACAGGGAATTGATTCGCGTGCTCAAATCGATGTTTGAAGGCCGCTGAATTCATGGCTTTGTTCTTATCGGATACCTGATTTTCTCTGTTCGGCGCGCACATGGGCCGTTATGTGCGCCACGTCATCGGGTGTGAGCTGGGGCACCGGCGCCATGTCGCCAAACTGCCAGTGATGGGCGCGTACGCCGTTCTTGACCGCGAGTTGAAACGCGATGTCGGCGTGGTGCGACGGCTCATAGATACGATGCAGGAGCGGTGGCCCCTTGTCCGACCCCAGGAGCGTAGCGCCGTGGCACGCAGCGCAGTGCTTCTCGAACAGTTTTTTGCCGACCGCCGGATTGGGCATCAGGCCGGGGCTGGGCTTGGGCACCTGCCAGCCTTGGGCCAGTACCGACAAGCTCGGCAGGCTGAAGGTCGCGATCAGCCCTGCCACAAGCAATCGCCTACGGACGCTCCCCATTGCTTCCTCCTGTCTTGCCGTGTCCGCCATGCCCGCCGTGACCGAAGAAATGCATTAGTGGGCACAGTAGAAGCAACAGATAGATCCACCTTCCGGCCAGGTGCTCCCAGTGCTCACGAACAATGAAAAAAATCACGACCACTGCGATCATGGCAACAACGACAGAGCTGCGGGATCGATACCATGGCTCAGGATGATGATGGCTGGATTCAGGATTCATGATTTGCTTCCTCACTCTTGATTGACGCCAGGAGGCGGTGCGGAACAGCAGGCGGAGGGTTTGGCAGCGGCGTGTGCCTTGACGTTTCCCTCGCACCAGGCGCGGAAGGCTTTCCGCCAGCGGCGAATAGCCTTCATCATTTTCCGGATACGGTCAGTGGGAGTGTCCACCGCTTGACCCACTGCTGGAGCCGCTCCCGGCGTACCCTCCGCTGGTGACGCAGCCCCCCAGCAATACCGCGAACAACGCTGCCGCTACCACCCACATCTTCTTCGACATCACCTTCTCCTTGAGTTGAACATTGGTTTAGTACTTGGTCATGTTGGCCTGACGAAGTCAATTGAAACGAACTTGATATTCCTTTCCTGCCTGGTCCCGGCAGATGCCCTGGGGTGGCTTGCCCAATCCCCACGTCAGCTGACACGTCAATTCGGTCCCGTCCTGCGCTCGTGCTACCGGCTCTGCCGAATAGACCTCATGACTCTTGTCGTGCCCGGCGAAGATTCGATCCCAATGTTTGGGGTTGGTGCCTTTGTAGCGACGTCGAAGTTCGGCCAGATTGGTATGACGATGGATCTCGAACCCCTCCGCCACGTAACGCCGCTCACTTGTCGCCAGGGTCAGGCGTGGCGTGCTCTCATGCACGAATTCTCCGACAACCAAATTTGGCGACGAGTCTTGCTCTTGCTGCAACAGGTGCACATGTGGCGCGCAGCCCTCCAGCAATACCACGGCTACAGATGCTATCCAGATCTTCATCGTCGACATCGCCGTCTCCTTGATTGGGAAAATGTTTTAGTGCTCGATGCCACGCGTCAGGCGCCATTGCTTGACCAGCGCGTAAATCGCCGGGATGACGGCGAGCGTGAGCACGGTCGAGGAAATCATGCCGCCGACCATCGGTGCGGCGATGCGGCTCATCACTTCCGAGCCGGTTCCGGTACCCCACATGATGGGCAGGAGACCGGCCATGATGGCCACCACGGTCATCATTTTCGGTCGCACGCGCTCGACGGCGCCTTCCATCACGGCGGCATAGAGATCCTCCGTGTTCGGCTGCCGTCCCGCCAGCGCCGACTTCTTCTTCTCCGCTTCCCACGCATGATCGAGGTAGATGAGCATGACGACACCAGTCTCCGCCGCCACTCCGGCCAGCGCGATGAAGCCGACCGCGACCGCCACCGACAGGTTGTAGTTGAGCAGCCACATCAGCCACACTCCGCCAACAAGGGCAAACGGTACCGAGAGCATGACGATAAGCGTCTCGGTCATGCGTTTGAAGTTGAGGTAAAGCAAAAGGAAGATCGACAGCAGAGTCACAGGGATGACAATCTTCATTTTCTCGATGGCTCGTTCCATGTACTCGAACTGGCCGCTCCAGGTGACGTAGTAGCCGGGCGGGAACTTGACGTTCTCCGCCACGGCCTTCTTCGCGTCGGCGACGTAGCCGCCGATGTCGCGGTCGCGGATGTCGACGTAGATGTAGGCGGAAAGCAGCGCATTCTCGGTGCGGATTGACGGAGCACCCTTGGCCACCTCCACCTTGGCGAGTTGCCCCAGGGGGACCATTGCGCCTGCCATAGTCGGCACCAGCACCTCGCGCGCGATTTGCTCCGGATCGGAGCGCAGTTCGCGCGGATAGCGGACGGTGACACCGAAGCGCTCTCGCCCCTCGACCGTGGTGGTCACCATTTCACCGCCCAGCGCGGTGCCGATCACGTCCTGCAGGTCGCCAACGGCCAAACCATAGCGGGCCAGCTGTTCGCGATCGGGCTTGATGTTGATATAGAAACCGCCTGTAATGCGCTCGGCGAAGGCACTGGTAGTGCCGGGAACGGCTTTCACAGCAGCTTCGATCTGCTTGGCCAGCCTCTCCATCTCGGCCAGGTCCTTGCCAAAGACCTTGATGCCGATCGGCGTGCGAATACCGGTGGACAGCATGTCGATCCGGGCCTTGATCGGCATGGTCCAGGCGTTGGCTACGCCGGGAAATTGCAGGGCCTTGTCGAGTTCGGCAATCAGCTTGTCGGTGGTCATGCCGGCGCGCCATTCGGATTCCGACTTGAGATTGATCACCGTCTCGAACATTTCGGTGGGCGCCGGGTCGGTCGCCGTATTGGCACGACCGGCCTTGCCGTAGACCGAGGCGACCTCGGGGAAGCTTTTGATGATCTTGTTCTGCGTCTGCATGAGTTCCGCCGCCTTGGTGATCGACATGCCCGGCAGGGATGCCGGCATGTAAAGCAAGGTTCCTTCATTTAGCGTCGGCATGAACTCGGAACCAAGCTTGGCGGCCGGGTAGACCGAGATGGCCAGTGCGAGCAGCGCCAGCGCGATGGTGGCTTTCTTCCAGCGCATCACCCCGGCGATGATCGGCCGATAGACCCAGATCAGGAAGCGATTCACCGGGTTCTTCGCTTCCGGCATGATCTTGCCGCGTATGAACAGCAGCATCAGCACCGGCACCAGGGTCACCGAGAGAATCGCTGCACCGGCCATGGAAAAGGTCTTGGTGTAGGCCAGCGGCGAGAACAGTCGCCCCTCCTGTCCTTCAAGACTGAAGACTGGCAGGAAGGAAACCGTGATGATTAGCAGCGAGAAGAACAGCGCCGGACCGACTTCCTTGCACGCCGCGAGCATCGCATCGGCGCGATCACTGGTCGAATGCCCTTCGGGCAGGCGCTCAAGGTGTTTGTGCGCGTTCTCGATCATCACGATGGCGGCGTCGATCATGGCGCCGATGGCGATGGCGATGCCGCCCAGGCTCATCAGATTGGAAGTCATGCCGAGCAGACGCATGGCGATGAAAGCGATCAGCACGCCGACGGGCAGCATCAGGATGGCGACCAGTGCGCTGCGCGCATGCAACAGGAAAACGAAGCAGACCAGGGCGACGATGATCGATTCCTCAAGCAGCGTTCTCTTGAGGGTTTCGATGGCGCGGTGTATCAGCTCGGAGCGGTCATACACCGTTTCCACGGTGACCCCAGCGGGAAGACCGGGGCCGATTTCTGCGATCTTGGCCTTCAGGTTGTGGATGACTTCCAGGGCGTTCTGGCCATAGCGCGCCATGGCGATGCCCGATACCACTTCCCCTTCGCCGTTGAGTTCGGTCAGGCCGCGCCGTTCGTCGGGCGCCAGTTCGACGCGGGCGATGTCGCGGATCAGGACCGGCGTGCCCTTGTCGCTCTTGACGACCAGCATTTCGATGTCGCCCTTGCCGTGCAGATAGCCCTCGCCACGCACCATGTACTCAGTCTCGGCCATCTCCACGACCCGGCCGCCGACATCGCGATTGGAGTCGCGGATCACCTGGGCAACCTTCATCAGGGGAATGCCGTAGGCGCGCAACTTCACCGGATCGACGGTTACCTGATACGTCTGGACGAAGCCACCGATGGAGGCCACTTCGGCGACGCCATGGGCTTTGGTCAGTTGGTAGCGCACGTACCAGTCCTGGATGGTGCGCAGCTCAGCCAGCGTCTTGTCCCTGGCGAGCAGTGCGTACTGATAGACCCAGCCGACCCCGGTGGCGTCCGGCCCGAGCGACGGCGTGACGCCCTTGGGCATGCGGCTGGATGCAAAGTTCAGGTATTCGAGGACGCGCGAGCGCGCCCAGTAGATGTCGGTGCCGTCCTCGAAGATGATGTAGACGAAAGAGGCGCCAAAGAAGGAAAACCCGCGCACCACCTTGGACTTCGGCACCGAGAGCATGGCAGTGGTCAAGGGGTAGGTGACCTGGTCTTCCACCACCTGCGGCGCCTGACCCGGATATTCGGTGTAAACGATGACCTGCACGTCCGACAGATCGGGTAAGGCATCGATCGGCGTGCGCAGCACCGCGTAGATGCCGGCGAGTGTGACGAACAGTGTGGCGAGCAGAACCAGGAAGCGGTTTCGGCCCGACCATTCAATGATATTGGCAAGCATGGCGTCTCTCCGTCAGTGGCCGCTTCAGTGGCCCGAGTGGGCCGATGGACGGGAAGTGCCTGTGACTTCGAGCTTAACGATCACCCACTCGCCGGGTTTGCGCTCGACGAAAGTGAACGCGACCGTGGCACCGGGCTTGAGCGTGCCGATCAGTGAGGAATTGGCCAGCGTGAAATCCATCGTCATGGCAGGCCACTTGAGGCTGTCCACCGGACCGTGGGCGATGGATACCGTCCCCGCCGTGGCGTCGATGGCGTCGATCTTGCCTTCGGCCTGATGACTGGAGCCCTTGACGACAGGTGCCGCCTGCTTTGCCTCGGCTCCCGCACCGGTAGCTGTTTGGGCTGACGCCTCACCTTCCGCCTTCGGCGCCGCACCGTGGGCCGAATGACCGAATCCACCGACCGCCGCCTTCAGATTGCTTTCCGCATCGATCAGGAAGTTGGCGGCCACCACCACCGGCTCGCCATCCTTGACGCCGTCGATGACTTCAACGTAGGTATCGCTGCGGGCGCCGAGCTTGACTTCGCGCGGCTCGAAGCGACCTTCGCCGGCCTGGATCAGCACGATGCGGCGGGTTCCGCTGTCGATGACGGCCGAGATGGGCACCGTGACAACAGGCCCTTTCGCCGCGGCAGCGACTTCCATCTGGGCGTACATGCCGGGCTTGAGCAATTGACCGGGATTGCTGAGTTCCACGCGGACAGGAATGGTGCGGGTCTCTGTTTTCAGCGTCGGATAGACATAGGTGATGGCTCCTTTGAAAATCTTGTCCGGGTAGGCATTGATCCTCACCGTGGCGCCAGCGCCGACTTTCACGAGGCCAATGTCCTGCTCGAACACATCGGCAACGACCCACACGGCGGATAGGTCGGCGACTTGATACAGGGCTTCGCCCGGCATGAAGCGCATGCCTTGCAGGGCTTTTTTCTCGGTGACGATGCCACTCACCGGCGAACGGAAAGTCAGGGTGCGCCTGGTCTCGCCGGACTTGGCCAGCGCCTTGACCTGCTCTTCGGAAATATCCCAGTTCTTGAGTCGCATCAGGCTCGATGCGGCCAATTGCCGCATACCGGCCTGGGCTTCGCCGCCCGCCGCGTTCAGAGACTCGACGCCTTGCGAGGCGATGGCGTATTCCCGTTGAGCCGATACGAGTTCGGGGCTATAGACCTCGAACAGGGGCTGCCCCTTGGCCACCGGCTGGCCAGTGGCATTGACGTGCAGGCGTTCGACATAGCCCTCGAACTTGGGGGTGATGGCGTAGGTGCGGCGCTCGTCCGGCTCGATGCGACCAGCGGCGCGGACGATCTTGTCCAGCGCGCGCAACTTGGCAGCCTCGGTCCTGACCCCGAGTTTCTGTATCTTTTCGGTGCTGATTCTGATCTGGTTGGCGGACGCCGACTCTGCTTCCTGGGCGCCTTCGTAGACCGGCACGTAATCCATGCCCATCGGGTCTTTTTTTGGCGTCGGCGAGGTGTCGGGAAGCCCCATCGGGTTGCGGTAGTAGAGCAGCTTGGGTTCCTTCTTGGCGCCGACGGGGGCAACCGTCGCCGACTGCGCGGGAGCAGCGCCATGCTTGCCATCGCTCTTGCGCGCTCCGGCCCAGTAGCCTCCGCCCGCCGTCAATGCCGCTACCGCAACGGCAACCACCATTCCCGTTCCCTGTTTCATAGATCTTCCCCGATGAGTCGTTCGATGTCCGCCAGGCGCGCCTGCTGCTCCGCCTGCGCCTTGATGACGTCCTGCTTGGCCTTGCGAATCTGCCGTTGCGCGTCAAGCAAGGTGGCGAAATCCACCTTGCCGGTTTCATAACCGGCCAGGGCCGCGCGGAAAGTGAGTTCGGCCTGCGGCAACAGGCTGGTCTGCGCCAGTGTTTCTACGCGCCGCGCTGCGTTGATGCCGGCCAGGTTTTCGGAAAGATCGGCCAGCAATTGATTGGCCGTCGCCTCCTTGCGGGCGCGGCTGGCCTCGATCATTTTCTCCGCCTCGCGTTCCTGGCTGCGACGGCTTTCCTGCTGTAGGGGGATGTTCAATTCGAACATCAGTTCCCATTCGTTCACGCGATTGCGCGTCTGGATCGGCGAAACGCCGAGGGTGAAATCCGGATAGCGATTGCGATAGGTCAGATCGCGGTTCTTTTCCGCTGCGCGAATTCGCGCGTCGTCGGCGAAGAGGCTTGGGTTTCTGCCTCGCAGGCGCTCCTCCAGCGCGACATAGTCAAGCCTGGCGACCGAGGGAATCGACCGCTGTCTTTCCGGAATGGCCAAGGCGGACTGGGCCGGACGCGCCAGCAGCCCATTGAGTCGGGAACGCGCATGATGGCTTTCGGTTTCCATCTGGATCAACTCGCTTCTCATCGAGGTGCGTTCCACCTGGACGCGGATCGCGTCCTGCTGCGGCACCAGGCCACCGGCGTAGCGCGCCTGGGTGATACCCTCGATGCGGTCGATCAAATCGATGACTTCCCGCGTCAGGCTGACCAACTTAGCCGCAGCGAAATACTGGGCATACGTGGTCTTGATGCGCGCCGCCTGTTCGGTCCAGGTAATGCCGGCTTTGCCTTGTGCCACTTCAGCCTCGGCCTCGGCCGCTTCGCGCTTGAGGTCGCGCTTGCCCCAGAAAGGCAGCGGCTGGGTCAGCGTGTATTTGGTGCTGCCGACACGGCTTGGCAGCACGTTGAAGCTGGTGCCGGACTCGGCGCCGAAGTTGGTCACATTCTGCAGTTCCGTCCGCAACATCGGGTCGGGCAAGGCGCCTGCCGGATAGATTCGCTCACGGGCCGCGTCGGCTTCCAGACGCATGGCAGCGTATTCCGGATTGCGCGCCTTGGCATAATCGAGCAGGCTTTCGACGCTTGTGCCCAGCGCGGCTTCCTGCGCCAGCGCGGGTGTCATCGCGGCAAAGACCAACAACAGAATCAGCGCCGACACGGAGGGCGTTCCTCTCATATGGGCTCCCAAGGAAAAATGTAAAACGTTCATGGATGACATGTCCAAACTTGAAAGGCGAATCCTTATTTTCCGGGTCTGCGCGGGTTTTTCTTTCGAGTCGCGCTCGATCCTGGCGGTGCATTCTTATTGACGGGTTTTTTTCTGCAGAAATAGACAATAAATGCTGCAATCCCCGCTGCAACCAAGGCCCAGAGCAACAGGTATTCGAGGAAGGCAGGCGGCGCGGTATCGATGCGGCGGACAGGCATCCTATCGAGTTATCTCTCTGGGCGCTGGCTCGGACTCCGCGTCGCTTCCAGCCCGAGACGATTCGGGTCGAACTGTCGAGGGTATGGGCTGCTCGTCTACGGTAGCCGGATGACTTTGCTCCGTGTGCGACGCTGGCGGCGTGTGGGCGATCTTTTCCTCGCCTGATCCATGACTGTTACCCTTGGCATGCTGACCTCCCATCATCATGGGCAGCATCAACAACATCATTGGTCCAAACGCGTGGGCAGAACCGACCGATAGTCCAAGCGCTACGAGCAGGGCCATGACGCCGGATTTCACTGGACGCATGTTAGTTCCCCTTCGCAGGCTGGAGGAGCGTAAGGACACCGTTGAGCTTCTCGCCTGGTCCAAATACGTAAATGTGGGCGTTGATTGCGCTCAAGGCGGTTGCAATGATGGCTTTCATGCTTTTCCCCGATCCGGCTCAGTGCTGCGCGAAGACCTGCGTCGTACCGTCGGTTCTGACCAGCAGGGTTTGGTAGGGAATGGGCTTGGCGCTATCCATGCCGGGTGAGCCAGGGGGCATCGACGGTACGGCCAGACCCAGCGCCCTGGGTTTTTCCTTCAGTAGTCGCTGGATGTCGGCGGCAGGGACGTGTCCCTCGACGACATAGCCGCCAATCTTCGCGGTATGGCAGGAGCCCAGTCGATCAGGCATTCCGGTTTTCTTTCTGGCCGCCGTGACATCCTCGACGTCGTGCGTCTTGACCTCGAATCCGTTCTGGCGCAAGTGCTCAACCCATTTCCCGCAGCAACCGCAGTACGGACTCTTGAATACCTCGACCGGGGCCGAAGACTGTGCAAAAACAGGCGCAGAACCTAGCACTGCAATGAGCAGGAGCGAGTGAAGACGGAGTTTCATGGCGAAGTTCCATGGTTAGGCGGATGGGGACAGTCTGACCAGTCGATCCCGACAGGAAGCTGACCGTAGAATTACATTTTTGTAATCTATGAGGGCTTCGCAGCGATGACGCAGCATCGGATGGTGAATGTGTAGCGATGCTAGGGGCGGGCAATACCTTGCAAGAAAAGCGGCCCGAGAAGGGCCGCAATTTCAAAATGGAGCATTGAAAGGATTGAAAGTCACGGAGCACTGAATCGATGCGACTCGACCCGCCACAGCTCATTGCCTTTCATCATGATCTTCTTTCCGTCCTTGGTTTCCATCTCCACACCTTCCTTCATGTAGACGGCGTTGCCCACCTTGTTCTCCATCGCCATTTTTCCATCCTTGTACACATACAAGGTGTTGCCATCCTTGAGCAGGTATTGAGCTATTGCGTCGGGGTGCGGAAAATTGGGCGTTGCCGTGGCTTGGGCAAAAACAGACGTGGACATCACGGCCAGAATTCCGGCGACGGCGAGGATCTTGCGCATGGTATTTCTCCTTGTGGTTTCGAGTTTCCATCCAATCTGATGGTGATTGAATGATAGTTACCGCTACCTGACACAAAGATGAACCCGTGATTACATCATGGTCATCGCCGTGACAGCCAAGCAGCGATGCCGCGAATTCGACGCCCATCCCAGGCAAGCAGACTCGACCTTCTGGCATGGACAGGAAAACATCCATTGATAAGCCCGGCCCATTCCTGCTTCGATATGCAGCGGGGATCAGTGCTTATGGTCTGTATGGTTGTCCTTGGCGGCCAGCGGAGTGAAGCGAGCCTGCTCGGCGGTCTTGCCCGCCAGGGTGATAGCAACCACCACCTTCATGTCCGGCGTCGAGGCGTACTTGCCGACACCCTTGAGGCGATTGTCGCCATCGGGGACCAGCGTGACGCTGGCTTTCTGCTTGCCGGCGAGGATGGTTGCCGTGCCGCCAGCGCCGACTGTCGGAATCTTGGCGCCAGCGTGGTCGGTGACGAACACGACCACCGGATTGTCCTTGGCTTCCTTGCTGTCCTTGGCCACCACCAGTTCAAAATGATAGATGCCGGCCATGCGCAGTTGGCCGCCATTGGGCGCTTTCTGGGTATCCAGAACTTCATCGCTGTGGGCAAACAGGGTTGGACTCGCCAGACCGAAGACGCTGGCAGCGGCTATGAAACGCAAGGCTCTCATCACGGGAAACTCCTTTGTGGTTGGGGGGGGGTTAGAAACTTTCGCTTTCGTGAGCAGCGAGCAGGCGTTCCAGGGCGGGTTTGCCCCACAGCCAGAACATCAGCGGCGTGAGCAGGGTGTCGAGCAGCGTCGAACTGATCAGGCCGCCGAAGATCACCACCGCTACCGGGTGTAGCACCTCTTTGCCCGGCGCATCGGCCGACAGTAGCAACGGCAGCAGGGCGAAGGCGGCGACCAGCGCGGTCATCAGCACCGGCGTCAGGCGCTCCAGCGAGCCGCGCACGATCATGTGCCGACCGAAGGTCTCGCCTTCGAAGGCGCACAGGTTGATGTAGTGGCTGATCTTGAGGATGCCGTTACGCGTGGCGATACCGGTCAGGGTGATGAAGCCGACCAGCGCCGCGACCGAAAGCGGCTGCCCGGAAATCCATAGTGCGATCACGCTGCCGATTAGCGCCAGCGGAATGTTGCCCATGATGATGAGGGTGAGTGCCGTCGAACGATAACGGCTGTAGAGCACCATGAAGATCATGGTCAGCGATACGGCAGCCAGCAGCGTGATCAACCTTGCGGCCTGCTCCTGCGCCTGGAACTGGCCCTCCAGCGCCGTGAAGTAGCCTTCCGGCATTGGCTTGGCGGCGAGTTCTGCGCGGACGTCGGCAATCACCTTGGACATGTCGCGGCCGTCGGTGTTGGCCGAGAGCACGATGCGGCGCCGTGAATTCTCGCGGCTGACCTGATTGGGGCCATCGCTTTCCTCGACGCTGGCGATCTTAGACAGTGGCACATAGCCGTTGGGGGTTTCGATCAGCAGGTCGGCCAGTGCCTGCGGCCCGCGCGCACTTTCCGGCAGGCGCACCAGCAGGTCGAAGCGCCGGTTGCCCTCGATGATCTGGGTAATCCGCTCACCCTCGATCATCTGCTCCAGACTGCGCAGCAGGTTACCCGGGGCCACGCCGTAGCGCGCTGCCTGTTCGTAGTCGAGGCGGATCTTGACTTGCGGAATCAGCACCTGCTTCTCGATCTGCAAATCGGTCACGCCGGGAATCCTGGCTAGCCGTTCGCGCATGTCTGCCGCCAGGCCGCGCAGGGTATCGAGGTCGTCGCCATAGATTTTCAGCGCGATCTGCGCGCGCACGCCGGACAGCAGGTGATCGAGCCGGTGCGAAATCGGCTGGCCGACATTGGAAGCGGCCGGCAGCACCGCAAGGCGTTGCCGGATGTCAGCGATAATTTGCTCTCGGCTGCGATCAGAAGCCTTCAAGTCGACGTCCATCTCTGTGTAATGCACGCCTTCGGCATGTTCGTCGAGCTCGGCGCGACCGGTGCGGCGGCCGACCTGCGTTACCTCGGGCACCTGTGCCACGAGTTGTTCGGCCAGCGTACCGATGCGGTTGGATTCGGCCAGGGACGTGCCGGGGTTGAGCAGCACATTCACCGTCAGCGTGCCTTCGTTGAACGGCGGAAGAAAGGACCGCGGAAAGAAGGGCACGCTTGCAGCGACGATGACCACTAGCGCCAGCGCGCCCGCCAGCAAGCCGCGCGCATGGCTGAAGGACCAGTGCAGCAGCTTCGCATCCTGGCGCTTGAGCCAGGTCACCAGCGGGCTGTCGCCCGCATGCAGCTGCTTCATGCGCGGCAGCAGGTAGTAGGCCATCACCGGGGTCAGCGTCACCGAGACGATCATGCTGGCGAGAATCGACACGATGTAGGCCACGCCCAGCGGCGTGAACAGCCGACCCTCGATACCGGGCAGCACGAACAGCGGCACGAACACCAGCACAATGATCACCGTGGCATAGACGATGGCCGAGCGCACCTCCAGCGTCGCGACGGCTATGACCTCGGCCACCGGGCGTGGCGTGGCCGCGGCACGGTTCAGTTTAAGCCGACGCAAGACGTTCTCCACGCCGACCACGGCATCATCCACCAGTTCACCGATGGCAATCGCCAGCCCGCCCAGCGTCATGGTGTTGATCGACAGACCGAAGTAGTGGAACACCAGCGCCGTCGCCAGCAGCGATACCGGAATCGCCATTAGCGAAATCACTGTGGTGCGCACATTGAGCAGGAACAGGAAGAGGATCACCGCGACCAGAATCGCCCCATCACGCAGGGCCTCCTCGACATTGCCCACCGAATGCTCGATGAAATCGGCCTGCTTGAACAGGAAGGACGGCGCTTCAACGCCCGTGGGCAGGCTCTTGCCCAGTTCGGCGATGGCTTTTTCTACCTCGCGTGTCAGCGTTACGCTGTCGGCGGCCGGCTGCTTCTGCACCGAGAGAATCACCGCCGGCTTGCCCTTGTAGCTGCCGTCGCCGCGTTTGATTGCCGGTGCCAGCTTCACATCGGCCAACTGCTTGAGCAGGATCGGCTGCCCGTTTTTCACCGTCACTACCAGATTCTGCAAGTCTTCGATGCGCGAACTGCGGCCGATCTGGCGGATCAGCCATTCGCGGCCCTGTACTTCGAGAAAACCACCGCTGGTATTGGCGCCGAAATCTTTCAGCGCAGCTTCCAGCTTTTCGCGCTCGATACCCAGTGCCTGAAGCTGCGCAGGTTTGAGTTCGACGCGGTACTGGCGCACTTCGCCACCGATGGGAATCACCTGGGCGACGCCGGGGATGGTCAACAGACGCGGCCGCATCACCCAGTCGGCGTATTCGCGCACCGCCATCGGACTCACCTTGGCCGGGTCCGCCGGAATGGCAATCAGCAGGATCTCGCCCATGATCGATGAAATCGGTCCGAGTTGCGGCACGATGCCTGGGGGCAAAGCCTCGCGCACCAGGTTCAGACGTTCGGCGATCTGTTGCCGGTTGCGATAGATGTCGGAGCCCCACTCGAACTCGACGTAGATGATCGACAAACCAACGCCCGATACCGAGCGCACGCGCGTCACCCCCGGCATGCCGTTCATGCCCGACTCGATCGGAAAGCTCACCAGTTGCTCGACCTCCTCCGGCGCCATGCCGCCGGCTTCGGTCAACAGCGTCACGGTGGGCTTGTTGAGATCGGGAAAGACATCGACCGGCATCTGCCGCAGCGTGATCGCACCGTAGATGATCAGCAGCAGCGAAACGCAGATGACGATCAAGCGCTGCCTGAGGGCGGCATGGATAATGTAGCCAAACATTTTTAGCGGACCTGCGACAGCAGACCGGCACCCTCCACAACTACTCGGTCGCCATCATGAAGGCCGTCGACGATGGCGACACTGTTGGCGTCGAGCGACTGATGGCGCACGCGGCGGATGACGAACCGCTCGGCCTCGCTATGCACCCACACTGCCGTGTCGCCAGCGCCGACTTTGGTCAGCGCCGAGCGCGGCACCGCCGCGCCCTTGATTCCCTGTGCTGTGCGCACGATGACTTTCACTGGCTGGCCTACCGCCACTACGGGATTGATCGTGGCGATTTGAAACAATAGCGGCAGCGCCTGTTCGCGCAATTGACGGCCGCCGCCAACAAACTTGAGTTCCAACGCAGTCTGTTCCGCCAGCGCGCTGGCGGAGACAAGTGTTGCTGCAATGCCTGGATCGTAGGCCAGTGCCTCCACCGCCAGGCGGGCCGGATCGACAATCTCGAACAGAATCTCTCTGGCATCGACCACTTGGCCGGCAACCAGGTGGTGCGAAGCGCTTATCACACCCGCCGCCGGCGCCAGCAGCGGCTCGGCGGTGTTAATGCTGGCGCCGACAAAGGCACGGCGCTTCTGCAGCGCGTCGCGCTCGATCCTCGCCGCTTCGATCTCCTTTTGGGGCACCGCGCCTTCGAGTTGCTCGAAGCGCCTGACGCGCCCGTCGGCAATGGCCAATTGAGCCTCCAGTTCGGCCAACTGCGATCTCTGATTGCCACGTTCGATTGCGCTCGCGACCGGTCGCAGCCAAGCCAGTACCTCGCCTTTTGCGACTCTTCGTCCAGGCACGGGCATGCCTTTGGGTCCGGGCATGACGCTACCGGCAAATGTGGCCTGGACCCGGCCGCTCGTGTTGGGGTCCGGGATCACCTTGCCGTTGAGCTCGACCGTCGCGGCGAGATCGCCGATACGGGCAAGACGGGTACGAATTTCGAGTTGGCGCTGTACCGCCTTGGGCACGAACAGGCTGCCATCGGCCAGGCGTTGCGGAGCTGTCGAGTTGGCCGTTGCTCCCGTCGCGGTAACGGTCGAAGTGGCTTTGGACGCCTTGTCCTGACTATGATCCTCGTCGCCGTGCGCCCGCGCGCCGTTGGCGACACCAAGCAGCATTGCCACGACGACGAGGGATCGCATACGCGTGATTCGCATGTTCAGATTCCTTTGGACTTGTTGCGGCGACGCACGCCCAGCAGGACCCCGGCCGCAAGCGGTAGAAGGCCGGCGACGATCCAGATGATCCGCTCGCTCCAGCCGTGAACGTGTTCTTCACCAGCCGCAGCCGGTGAAATATCCAGCGTTGCCGTCAGCAGATCGGTGGTGTCGCCGGCTTCGATGGCAATGGTGAGCGGATGCCTGCCCGGGGACATTGCCGTCGCCAAATCCAGGGCATAGGTTCCGGGTGCTATCTCGCTGGCGACGCCCTTCAGCCCTCCGCCATCGACTTCCACATTGGCCTTTGTCACTGGCTCGTTGCTGGCAAAGCGATCGAGATAAACTACCAGTTTCTTGCCTTCGAGAGTGGCGACCAATTCGAACTCCTCGGTCGCGGCGACTGCGCGCGGCGCGCCGGCCGTGATCGGGGCCGGAATTGGCGCGGGCGCCCCGTGTGTATGGCCATCGCTGCCGTCGCCACCGGCCCAGGCGGGAAAGGCGATGACGCTGGCCAACAACAATGCTCTCGCTTGCTTCACGGCAATACTCCCAGGGCTTGATTCAGGCGCGATATGGCAGCAGCGCGGGTTACGCGCTGGCGGTCGAGCAGGGCTTCGGCGTCAAAAGCGGCGGCGCGTATGCGCAGCAGAGTCGCCAGGTCGGACTCGCCCAGTGAAAAGGCTTTTTCGGCGAGCCGCAGGTTTTCGGCAGAGAGCTGGCGACGCTCCTGAGCCATAAGGAACTGCCGCTCCGATGAACCAAGAGCGCGCTCCGCACGCTCCACTTCGAGCTGGATACGGGTTTGGGCGCGGACCATTTCGGCGTCGGCCTGATCGGCTTCCGCCTGTGCCGCCGAAGTCGCGCGGCGCACCTGAGCCCCCGCGGAAAACGGAATTTTCAATCGTATGCCCACCGTGTTGGCGTAGGGCTCGGCGAATTCGCCGCGTTCGCGCACCACGCGTAGCGCCAGCTCCGGCGCCGCACGGTGCGATTCATCGGCGACCGTCACCCTGGCGCGGGCACTGCGCGCCGCGGCAGCGGCAGCGACGAGCGACGGATGAGCTTCGGGCGTACCCAAGATTCCGCCTGAACGCAGCCGCGTCGTCGGCGCCTCTTCGCTCATCTCTGGCGGCGCTACCGTACCGGTCAGCGTTCGCAATGCCTGTTCTACCTGGAACAGCGCTGTCTCGGTTTCGGCCTGCTCCGCACTCGCGGCGAGCACCTCGGTTTGCGCCAGATTGGCGTCGATGCGGGACAGCTCGCCGACTGTGTAGCGGCGCCGCACATCGACTTCCAGGGCGCGTGCAGTCGCGAGGCGACGGATCGCCAGCGCGTTGGAATTGCGCGCCGCCGCCAGCGCCCACCACGCCTCGCGCAATTCTCCGGCCAGTTCCCAACGCAAGGCGACGCGTTTCGCAGCAACTTCATCGATCTGGCTCAAAGCCGCGTCCTCGCGCGCCGCTTTTTGTCCCGGCAGCCACAGCGGCGCTGCGAGCTCCACTTCCCATTCCTGTCTACCTTGATTGCGGTTTAGGCTGTCGTTGCGGCTGCTGATGCTGACTGAGCCCGGCTCCGGCGTCAGACCGGCGGCGATGTCCTGATTCGCGCGTGCCTCGGCCTCACGGGCCATCAGCGCTGCGGCCTGGGGATGCAGCCGCCAAGCCTGCTCCAACGCGCGGGCCAAACCGGTCAAGGCAGACGGGGTATCGGCAGCCAGCGCTGGCAGGGTAAGCATTAGCCCGATAGCGCATATGGCCATCCCCTGTTTCCAGCTGATTGACGTCATCTCCATGTTTGGTGTTCAGCGGCGATCGATGGGCGACTGATATTTGGATTCATAGCAAACTTTGTTTAGGCTTCGAATAATCTGCATTCTGATTGAGGCTTTCCGTCAATTAGCTGACGCTCGGATTACATTTATGTAATCTTTGGAGTCCACCGATTCCTCGCGCGCACAATCGCGCCATCAGCATGGGATGGAGGCGCGATGAAAATACTTCTTGTCGAAGATGAGCCGAAAACTGGGGAGTACGTCAAACAGGGTCTGGTCGAGGCGGGTTTCGTCGTCGATCTGGCCCAAGACGGCTTGGACGGTTTACATCTGGGCGAAACCGGAGACTACGATCTGGCGATACTCGACGTGATGCTGCCGAAGCTGGATGGCTGGCAGGTACTCGCCGGCATACGCCGCGTCAGGCCTGAATTGCCGGTACTGTTTCTTACGGCCCGCGATCAGGTCGCGGACCGCGTAAAGGGATTCGAGCAAGGTGCCGACGATTACCTGGTGAAGCCGTTTGCCTTTGCCGAATTGCTGGCCCGAGTGCGCTCATTGCTCCGCCGAGGGAGTCGCAGCAAGGAACCGGAGCAGATGCGTGTGGCGGATCTGGAGCTCGATCTGCTGCGCCGCCGGGTAACCCGCGGAGGCCACCGCATCGACCTCACGGCCAAGGAATTCGCATTGCTCGAACTGCTGTTGCGCCGCCAAGGTGAGGTTCTTCCCCGCTCGCTGATAGCGTCGCAGGTATGGGATATGAACTTTGACAGTGACACCAACGTGATTGAAGTCGCAGTCAGGCGCCTGCGGGCAAAGATGGATGATGGATACGAGCCGAAACTTATCCGCACCGTGCGTGGTATGGGTTATGTATTGGAGATCCCTGGATGCGATTGAGCGGGCAAAAGTCCATTACCGTCCGACTGACACTGCTCTTCGCGTCGGCCTCGACGGTAGTTCTACTGTTACTTGGCTTTTTGATTGGCCGTTCGGTCGAGCAGCATTTTGAAGAGCAAGACATGGAAGTGCTCTCGGGCAAGCTTGAACTGGTCCGGCATGCTCTTGAGAAGGTCCATTCCAAGAGGGATCTGGATTCACTTCCGCAACAGATGGAAGACTCCCTGGTCGGACACCACGCGCTGGAGGTTCTCGTCGTCGCGCCGGATGGTCGGACACTTTTTGCCACGAGCGGTGCGGATTTTCCGCACGCATTGTTGGACCAGCAGATCTTGGGCGTTCCCGCGCGTCCAACAGTCTGGAAATCGAAGCAGGGTCAGCCGTTTCGCGGACTGGTCGCTCGGACACGAACGGGTATTGACGGCGCCCCACCCGCTGTGGTCGCCCTGGCAACCGATATTTCCCATCACGAACACTTCATGAGCTCGTTTCGAATGACGCTCTGGTCGGTGGTGATCCTTGCGGCGATCCTGACGGGCTTTCTTGGCTGGATTGCCGTTCGACGCGGACTCGCACCGCTGCAGGCCATCAAGCGGGAGGCGGCGGGGATTACCGCCCATCGACTAGACTCCCGCCTGCCTACCGACTCGATTCCGACCGAACTGGCGGATCTCGCGGAAACCCTCAACGAGATGCTGGCTCGTCTGGAGGGTTCCTTCCGGCGACTGTCGGACTTCTCTTCTGACCTCGCTCATGAACTGCGCACACCGGTCAGCAACTTGCTGACGCAGACTCAGGTGACGCTGTCGAAGGCGAGGACGTCCGACGAGTACCGCGACGTTCTCGCCTCCAATGTCGAGGAGTTCGAGCGTTTGTCGCGCATGATCGCTGACATGCTCTTCCTCGCCAAGTCGGAAAATGACTTGATCATTCCCAACCGTGAACCAGTCGATCTGGCTCTTGAGGTTGAAGGATTGCTGGAGTACTACGGAGTCCTCGCTGAAGAAAAGCACATCGAGTTGGGACGCTCTGGAAACGGTGTCGTATGGGGCGATCGCCTGATGCTCCGACGAGCGATCAGCAACCTGTTATCCAATGCCGTTCGCCACACACCACACGGGGGCAGCGTCACCGTTCGAATAGACGACAGCGATCAGCGGGTGGCAAAACTCGTGGTCGAGAATACCGGGGATACCATTCCGGCAGAACACATGGAACGATTGTTCGATCGGTTTTATCGCGTGGATGCTTCCAGGCAGTACCTTGGCGAAGGCGCGGGTTTGGGTCTGGCGATTACGCGTTCGATTGCGCGAGCTCACGATGGGGAGATCCTGGGACGGTCGGACAACGGGATCACAGAGTTTGAACTGATAGTTCCTGTCGGACTGCCGACGTCGGCTGAGCAAACTAATGGCGTGAAATAGATCGGGGCAAATGCTCTTGATCTCTGGGTACGCTGAAATGTGGATGCACTGAGGTTCGCCAGGGCGGTCGAAATGATGGCGCCACGGTGGTGAACTCAGCACCTGCAAGAAGTAGGTCGTATGGGCCAGGCGGGGATCGATTCCCGTCTGGCCCAACGCCTGTAGTTTTTCCCACTTTGATGCCTACTCGGTACCAAACTAGGTGGACGTCAAATCGGTTACGAGGGCGCAGCTAGTCTTTCTTGTCTGCCGGCAGTCGTCGCCGTCCGGTGGATAGTCGAATGAGCATTGTCTTCCCTGTAGCATCCTCCAGTCATCTTCCGAATAAGCCTGACGCGGCAGATTGGGCGGGAAGTACACACAGCCGAAGCAAAGCTCGTGCGTGTCACCGGTTTTTTCGGACATGGTAGCGCAACACGCCGCCTTCTTCCGTCATCGACAGCAACGTCTGGCCCATACGTTCGCACCATGAAGGGATGTCCTTGCGGGTGCCGACGTCGGTGGCGATAATCTCAAGGACATCGCCAACCGCCAAGGACTTGATGGCCTTGTTGGTTTCCACCATCGGCATCGGGCAACATTTACCAGTGGTGTCGAGGGTCGAAGTTATCTGCGTTTCGCTCATTGCGGAACTCCTCAGAAGTATTGGTAGTGGTCGGCCTTGGCCGCCTTTTCGTTCAGGAACCAGGCTGCGCCGACAATTCCTTCGGCTTCTGGAATTAGGTTGCCCTCATTCACACCGAAGATGGCGCCGGCTAGACTGCACGCGTAGAAATTCACGCAACCCGTTCCCTTCAGGGCCTTGATGATGTCGTACACCTCTGGCGGCAAGCCAGCCTTGGCGACGCCTTCGCGCACCATGGTTTCTTCGGCTGCGTGCCGTCCGTCGATGCGCAGGGCTGCGGCACCCTCGGCAGTAAGTGCTTTGACAGCCCAATTGACAAACAGCATATCGACCTGGGTTCCCTCCGACGCCGTCAGATAGGCAAAGGCGAGGGGAGTCAGGATTTTGTCGTACGAGTCGTCGCGAACCACAATGGCCATGGATTTCATTTTGAGTCTCCTAGAATGAATGTTCGTTCGAATTGAAGGTAAAAAAATATGGCCAGAAATCAGGCCGCCACACTACGCCAAGCACACTCCCAGACAGAATCCATCCTGTCGGGAAGCGGCTCGGTGAGAACACCGTCTAGCCGTGCGGTGATGAGGCGGATGGCGCCTCCGAACAGGCACGACGTTGCAACCATTACATCAATATTGCGAATATCCCCTTGTGTCATTCCGCTCTTGACGAAATCCCGCATGGTTTCAAAAGGCTTGGATGAGCACACGGGACGCTCGGAGGGGAGAAACTCACGATGCTTGGCATACAGCATGAAGTCCATTGCTTCACGATTTGACTCCGTCAGGTCAAACAGCATTGCCATTACAGCTCGGCAACGGTCATGGGCTACTACATGTTGCTGAGCGATTCGGTCCAGTTCTCCCTGTAGTCCCTCCATTAGACCCACATAGAGCGCCCGGGCAACATCTTCCTTATCTTTGAAGTAGTGATAGATTGAACCGACGCTGACCTGTGCAGTGCGCGCAATGTCGGGCACCGACGTATTGAAGTAGCCCCGTTGGGTGAACAGCACCAAGGATGCGCCAAGAATCTTCTCCCTGATTTGTCCTGGTGGAACGTTCGCGGGCGAGCGAGGCATAGCTGAATTCCGGTATCGAATGAATGTTCATTATGACTATACCCACGATTCGATCTTTGAGCAATGTGTGAGACCAACGCACCAATGCTGGGGCGTCCTCTGCGACAACTACGAAGCAACGCTATCGTCGTCGCACCATATTTTCTGGCTTGGTATTCGGACGACTGCTGTCCCGGCGAAATCAGCTTTGGAGGATTCAGAGAGTTCGATTCGCCTGAGGTCTACTTGTGGCCGAATAGGGTGGGTACACTTGGAAGCCAATAACCCGCCGTTCGCGAAAACACGGGTTCTAGCCATTCGTTGCGCCGGTAGCGGCGTACAGCTAATGACGGTCAAACGATCCTGCAGAAGGATGTCGCATCGCCCTGTTCATGCTGGAGACTTTTCACGACTGGGATGTGTTGACTACGACTGCCGTCCCTGAATAGGCGACGCGAGAAATGCGCCACTGTGACCCGGACTGATCGTAGTGCGCATGGGATTTTCTCAAGCCAACGACGGCATTGGCCCCTTTGGTCAAGGCGTTCCGGGCCAGAGTCAATAGGGCATCCTGCTCGGCAAGTCGGTAGTCCGAATCGGAGGTGGCCTCGATGCCGGAGAGTGATTCAAGGTAGCCAATGGTTTTGAGGATCGGCTGATCCGGAACTGAATCCGTGGATACCAGCAGAATTCGGTTCTGCAGCGCTTCAATCTCTCGATTGATTTGATCCAGGCGAGCGGTGCCGACGATTTTGCAGCGGCGATTCCACCGGAAAAATGTGAATGCGGCAATCAGAATCGCCACGATGGGCGTGATGCCCAAAAAGCTGGTTGTCTGTGATGCTGTCGCCATGTTCATTGCCATTCTCCGAAAATGTTTGAGCCAGCTTCGCACACTCGCCTGAAACTGCAACAGGGTGGAAACATTCGCTGGCAGGGGCATGCTGTCCGCCGGCTGATTGCTTGTGCGACCGAAATATGACCCGGAAGGGCGTATTTCGAAAATCTACTCTGACGCCTCGCCCGTACAGTCGAGTCATGAGTAATCAATTTCCAGCATGGCGCGAAATTCGGCTTCCACTCGTCCTTTGGATGATGGCGGGCTACCTAGGGTTTTGCCAGACCTTCATGCTTGCGCTTAACCTTACCGAGAGCCTTCCTGGGCGTGTCTTCGTGATCGAAAAGGGAGCCATGCCTGAAGTAGGCGAACTGGTGGCGTTCCGGTGGGAAGGGGATTGGCCGTATCCATGGGGAAGCATTTTCGTGAAGAAGTTGATCGGACTTCCCGGCGCGCGGGTGACTACCCATGGTCGCGAGTTCCTCGTTGATGGGCGCTCGGTCGGGCTGGCCAAGGAACGCGCTACATCTGGGCGCCCCCTCAGCCTTGGCCCTGTTGGACTGATTCCCCGTGACTATTACTACGTGGCCGGCCCACATCCTGACAGTCTGGATTCACGCTATCAGCTGACAGGATGGGTCAGGCGAGATCAATTCATTGGACGGGCTTACCGAATTTATTGAATGTGGACTGCCTCGCCCAGTATCTTCTCAGCCAATACAGATCCGACTAACGGTGGAATCACCGTAAAGGAATTGCTTTGCTGAAGCTGCTCCGAAAAGTGATAGGGAGGGATGAAGTCGGCCACGTTCAGCCGGAATTGTCGGTATCAGTCCTGGTTGATTCGGATGCCGACGAGGAGATTCCGCGCTATCCGCCTTTCATGAAGGGGCTCCCGGTTACTCATCCCGATAAGCTGATCGAAACACAGCGTGAACTGATTGGGCAGATTCGTGAAGCAGGTCTGGCTTCCAAGGAAATCTTCGAGCAGTACTATCTGGAGTCATTACGCCGTTTTGCCTCGTACGCTCATTTGCTTCCTGCCAGCCAGACGCATCATCATCGTGGGGCAGGGGGATTGCTGCGGCATGCCGTCGAAGTCGGCTTGTGGTCGCTTCAGTCGGGAGATCGCGTGCTCTTGCCGGGGGACCAGACCCCGCGACGTCGTCGAGAGCTTGAACCCCGTTGGCAACTGGCAGTATTTCTTGCCGCGCTCTGCCACGATGTTGGCAAGCCAGTCACCGACCTGGTGGTAACCAGTCGGGATGGCGAGAAGATCTGGAATCCATTCGTCGAGGACCTATATTCCTGGGCCAGCCGAAATCAGGTCGATCGCTATTTTTTACACTGGAGAGAGAATCGTGGGAAAAAACACACGACAATTTCTTCATTGCTGGTGGAGCGCATCGTTAGTCCCAAGGGGCTGGCCTGGATTGCTCAAGGTGAAACGGATCTGGTGCTCTGGATGATGGAGGCCATCAACGGGCAGCCAAGCCAAGAGAACATGATCCACGATCTGGTGATACGTTCAGATCAGGCGAGCGTTGAAAAGGATTTACGCAGTCTTGGAGATGCATATGCCGGCTATGAACTCGGTCTGCCGGTCGAGCGATTCCTTATTGACATCATGCGCCGTCTGGTCCGAGACGGAAATTGGTGCATAAACGAACCCGGCGCCAGACTTTGGCATATGGAGGGGCACCTGTATTTGGTGTGGCCGTCAGGGGGCGAAGAGATCGCTGCCATCATCAATCAGGAAAAGCTTCCCGGTTTGCCAAGAACACCCAACAGCATTCTTGACATGTTGGTAGAGCGCAAGCTGGCTGATTCCCGGGAAAAGCAAAGTGACGGAAGCCGTTGCTGGCTGATCGCGCCAGCATTGCTGGCCGAGAAGATTCCCAACATTCGCCTGTCCGCGATTCGCTTGCGCGATTCTGCACTGATTGTCGACCCACCGCCTCCATCGGTTGCCGGAAAACTGGTCGGGGAAGATGATCTGGCGGTGAAATCGTCCACCGATGTTCCCTCTGCAATCAAAGTAGCGAAGGAATCGCAGGCGCCAATCGAAGGGCCCGAACCTGGGGCTATCGCACCACAAATTCCTGTGCCCAGCGTTCTTCCGTGCGATCAACTCGATGGTCCCGTGGGCGAAGCGCTAAAGGCATTGGCCGAGGACATTCGAACCGGTGAAAAATCACGTGACAAGGTGATCCACATCGATGCGATTGGGATTCTGTGTCTCAAATGGCCGGATGCGTTTAAGGGGTATGGCTTGGAGAACAAGACCATCCTGGATGAACTCGCCCGTCGCAACTGGCTGCTGGTAGATCCCTTGGCTCCATTCCGAAAAGTCGCCGAGGTCGCCGTTGGCATCGGAGCACCATGGAAGGTAATCCGGTTGCAGCCCGTCGTGAAGGGGTTAATGAACGTCGAAATAGATCAGAAGCCCGATGCAGCATCCTCGACGAGGGGGAAGGGGCCGAGGGGAAAAGCGCCAGTAGCGTCCACCGGGAAGGTGGATACACCAGCAGAAGAGGGGAGCGTAGTCGAGGAAAGGCAGGTACGTAAGCTGGCGTTGATTGAGCAAGTCGTGACTATCTTGCGACAGGCAGTAATTGAAGGAGCCTTGGTGGCTCAGCAGGAAGGACAGTTTCTATGGATCAAGGTCAAGGATGCTGATCCCGTGTTGAAAGCAAAAATCAAAATGACGCGTGGTCAAATATTCGCCTTGAACGGAATCGTCCCGGATCAGTTTGCGAGCGTGGATAGGGATCGCTTGCTGTATTTTCGTATTCGAGCGTAGTCGTGCATCCTGTAGCGGCCTTGGTCTTGAAGGCCGCTTTCCCACGGCACCTCTACTTCAAGGCCTCTGCCAGGTCCTTATCCGTTACCTTCCCCGACCGATGAAGCCAAAGCAGGATAGCCAACGGCTTCGGAATATTGCGGCCCGACTCGTAGCGGGAGCCACCCGATTGGGTGACGCCATAGCGTGCCCAGAAATCCTTCTGATTGAGGTTCTCCTTCTTGCGGGTAGTCGTGATGTCAGAAAAATCGAGCTTCTTCTTGCGAGCCATGATGATCTCCATTGCGGGTGGGATGGAAATTGTATGCTAACCCAATACTTGATAGAACGGGGTCTTTGACACTCAACGAGCGCGCAATCGGCATACTGCTCTCATCGGTACGCGCCATTTTTGCATGATTCTCAATGTCGGACGCGCGACCGAATGTTCGTGATGCGCGTTGATGACGACATCGATGCCGGGCTCGATCAATTGAACCAGGTTAAGAAGCGCGTAAAGCCCTTGCTCAGGTCGTGTTCGAATGCGACGATGCGGGCCTATTCCGTCAGATCTACAATCAGTCTGAAGTGTTTGAGTCTCTCGAGCCACTGAAAGCCGGATGACGGCGAAATCCTGAACCTATCGACCATGGTAGCGAGACATCAAGACGAAATTGGAGCCTACCTGAAGACCGGGCAGCATGATCCCATGTTTGCTGCCTGGCCCGGCAATGGCGTTCTCGACAAGTTACGGATAGGAAGCGCCGATCTTCGAGACGCACTTATTGCCGAAGTATTGCGACGGACTAAACACCTGCAAGGAGGACTAGCCGTCCCAGATGGCTTGGATCTCCATCAGTTTTCACGGCAGAAGTTTTCCAGAATGGTGACAGGGCTCTTCCCCCAATCGGAAAGGGAGATTGTGCTGGCCATGCTCGAACGCTCGGTCGTGTTCCTGACGCCGGCAAACGTAATATCCGTACTTAGAGACATCCCCTGGCACGGCACAGCTTGGGATCTGGCGAACCTCTATCTGGCAGGCCTCTCGGCAGAACTTCTTTCGGAGGATGCTCCCCAGCTTCTTGGCCTCAGTGTTGACACTACCTGTTATGTCTCGACCGACTATTTCCATACCGAAAGCCGTTTCGAGGATTACGTCCTTCATGAGGCAGCGCACGTTTTTCACAATTGCAAGCGGGAAACCTTGGGGCTGTCATTCTCTCGTCGCCGGGAATGGTTACTCGAGATCGAGTATCGGAAACGCGAAACCTTCGCCTATGCCTGCGAGGCTTACAGCCGGGTTCTCGAACTAGGCCGTGATCAAAAGCATCGGCAAGAGCTAATGGCAGCATTGGCGCTGGAACCTCTGCCCGGGGATGTCCGCGTCGAGGGCGAAGAGTATCTCGACATCCTTGGCGAAGCGGTGGCGGCACGAAATGGCTGGAAACGCATTCTTGAGCGATGCTCCCCAAAAAAGTCTCCGCGCTCCAAGCCTGGTACCGCCTGAGGCCATATCAGCTAGTCATCCCCAGAAGATACCCGTTTGGTCGGCATCGATCGCCAAAAGCAGTGCGTCGATGTTGCGTGATGGTTTTGTCTGGGTGTAGCGGTGCCACTTGGAATTGCGGTCGGCACAGTAGAGCGTCCAGACGCCGGCATTGTCATCAAAACGGAACTGTGCGATGGGTATCGTTACCCCAGTTCCTGGCTTCGCGAAAGCCACTTGTTCCTCGTTCAGGGTGACGTGGCTGCCACGAACGTTGAAACTGATCTTTACCTGATCCCGGACATGGAGCGGTATCTTGTGCTCGCAGTAGGCCGTGAGCTTGGTCTCGACCAGGTGTCGTGTCAAAACAGGTAATGCCATCGATAGCTCCAAGAATGTACGGATGCTAACCCAGTCCTGAGTGTCTCGGCTCATCCTCCGAACGGGGCTTCGGGCGCCCGAAATGCGTCCAAAAAGTACGCATTTCAAAATCCCATGTCGAAGTCGTGAATCCAGAATTGGTCCCCATGGTGATTCTGGTGCGGACTCTTCTTTGGCTTCTCTTATCTATGGCGAATTCGGCAATGAGCGCCGACTTGGGCGTGGTCGGCCCGACGTATGAAATTGCCGAACCGGACTTGATCGAAGCGATCCAGACGCGACTGAAACAGATGGAGAAGTCTGGCGAACTCACTCGAAGGCAGAATGAGTATCGCGACAAGGTCATCGGCGGTATCGAACAGCCCAAAGCCATTTCTGGCATCACAACTACACAAAATCCGCGCACCTATTTTCTCGATCCAACGTGGACCGTCGATCAAGATATTCGAAATGCGGAAGGGGCACTGCTTTTCGCCCGTGGTCTCAAGGTCAATCCGCTCGATCACGTTTCCTTTACGCGAAAGCTGGTGTTCTTTGACGGGCGGGACCGCCGACAGGTGGCGTTCGCGGAACGCGCCTTGAAGAGTTCAGCCAGTAAAGATAAACCCATTCTGGTGGGTGGTGAGCCTTTGAAGCTTATGCGAGCCTGGAAACGAACCGTGTTCTATGACCAGGGTGGTGCGCTACTACGCCGGCTGGGCATTCAACAGGTCCCGGCGATTGTGAGTCAGGACGGAAAGAGGCTGCGGATCGATGAAGTTCGTCCCTGAGATCGTATCCCTGGTTCTGCTTGGTTTGATCGCAGTGCTTGCGCAACCTGCCTTCGCCACTGCGACTTGCACCGGACACTTCGCCAATCCGATTACGGATATCTGTTGGAGCTGCATGATGCCTCTGCGATTTGGCGGAGTTGATCTGGTCTCGCTCGATCAGGAGGACACGCCGAATCCTGGCGGTTCCCCAGTATGCATCTGCCCATCCCAGTTGCGAGTGGGCTTCAAGGTGAGCTTCTGGGAGCCCGTCAGGCGCGTGGATGTAGTGCGCCGGCCGTTTTGCATGACCAGTCTTGGGGGCGTCGAACTCAATCCAGGATTCGACGCGCCGCGAGGCTCACGGTTTCGGCAGGACAGTGCCGACGCTTCCTCGTTCTATCAGGTGCATTGGTACGTCGATCCCATAATCTTCTGGCTGGAAGCGATTTTTGATAGCGCGTGCCTGGAACAAAGCTCGTTCGATGTCGCCTATCTGACCGAGCTGGATCCGATGTGGAACGACGATGAGCTGACCTTCATTTTTAATCCGGACGTGGCGTTGTTCGGCAATCTCGCGGCACGTGCCGCCTGTGCGGCCGACTGCGTTTCGGCAACCGTCGGGTTTCCCTCGAACACCTTGTTCTGGTGTGCAGGGTGTCAAGGCAGTCTGTACCCCCTCAACGGCAACGTACAGGCCCATATCGGTGGCGTGCAGGCGTCCAGCCTGGAAATGACTCGTCTGATCGCCAAGATGCACCGTGAGGGTCTGATGTGGGCGGCTTCTGGTGAGGATGGTCTGTGCGGCTACTACCCGCAGCCGATCATGGACAAGACTGGCTACAAGTACCAGATGCTGTACCCGGTTCCGCAGACCGCCAAGATTGCCGGCAAGTGCTGCCAGCCGCTGGGACGCTCAACGATCCTTTGGGGGGCAGGCAAGGAGTATCCCTTCGAAGGCGAGGACTTCGCCTACATGGTGTTCCGCAAGCGCAACTGCTGTCAGGGAGCGTTTTGAGGTCGTGACGCGCTATTCCTTGGCAATCCTCATCGCGGTATCAATGGCGAGCTGCGCAGCGAACCTGGCATGGGCGCAGGTTGCACTGCCGACAGACTATGACATGCGCTTGGCACGGCAGCGAATGGAAGAAGCACTGAAGGGAACTGGCCTTCCCAAGGAAATGAATCGGTTGTCGGTGCCACAGATCGAGGCATTACCGAAACCGGCGGCCAAGAGCCCTGACATTTCACAGATCGCCGAGTCTTATCAAAAGTCACCGGCGGTTACCCCCGCAAAGTCGGCTAACACTCCAGAGTTGATGGTGTTCGTTTCTTTCTCGATGCCGAAGGAAACCCTGGAGCGAATCATTTTCCAATCAGAGAAATCCGGTGCGGTCCTCGTACTGCGCGGACTCAAGGGCAACTCCCTGACCCGGATGGGTGAAGAGTTGGCTTCCTTGGTTGGGAAGCGAAATGTCACGGCCATCATTCATCCTCCCGCGTTCAAGCAGTTCAAGGTGACCCAAGTCCCTTCGCTGGTGCTGGCTCAACCTGCTCAGGCAACCAAGATTGGGGAGGATGGTTGTGCTTCAACCACAAGTTTCATCAAGGTCGATGGCGATGTCACCCAGGATTACGCCCTCGATCTCATTGAACGTCAGGCGCCAGCCTGGGCTGATGCGGCACGGCGCTATGCCACAAGACTGGGGCGACGGCCGTGAGGTGTCTCCTTTTCTGGGTCGCGGCGCTGGTGGCGACCGCGACCAATGCGTTTGCGCAAGGGACTGACACAAGCACGGCCTTTATTGACGGCACGGAGCTTGGGGCCGGCTCGATCGGTGGTGTCTTTCAAGGCATAGGTAGCGGAAATGCCACGTCGGCGGTGCCGGGCTATGGGCAAAGCGCTACGCAATCCCAGTTTTTCCAAGGAGGCCAGGGACAGCTATCAGGATTCGGAGTCACCAAGGTGATGGACTGCGCCAGCCAGACACCCAATGCAGATGCCTACCGGAGGCAGGAATGCGATGCCGTGAACTTCGTCGCTCGCAATCCCAGCCAGCGACCGGCGTTTGCTATTGATCGCGCCACCGATCCATTGATTAGTCGTGCCAACTCCCTTGCCAGCAACCCGGCACTGCAGTTCACGGGAATCAGCATGGGGTCGAGTACGGAACAGTGCCGTGTGGTGACGGATACCACGCCGGCCATCTTTACGACTGAAATTTGCACCGAGTATCGCCCGGTGACCAGCGATTTCTGTTCGACTGCGCGCCAGATCACGGTCGATCAGTATCACCTCTATCAGTGCGTGGAACAGATGCAGACGCTCAGTAATGCGTCCTGCACCATCGGCCAGCAGATCGCGGTCAGCACCAGCTACAACTACCAGTGCAATCAGACCGTGCAGGGATACGAGACCCTGAGTTGCCGGCGAGGTGTATCCGCCACCATAGGGTTTGGTCAATGCACGCCGGGTGCGTGGCTTGGACGGGCCGCTTATGTTGATTGCAGCTGGTGCGTCGACCCCTATATGGCGATGAACATATTTTGCGGCGGCAATGGTCGATCGTATGAAGTTGAACCTTACCGCTCCTACGATGGTGTTAATCGCTACGACTACAACTGGATTGGCTATCCATGGGATGGAAGCTACGGCCGGTTTCCTGTTGCCGTGGCTCCTGGACAGTCGGTCACCGACTACTACGTCAGCAACCTTGGGTTTGGCTGCAACCTGTATGTGTATTTCAGCGTCAGTTGCAGCTCAACGACCTGCACACCGTCGATGCGCAATGTCAGTTCCGGGTGCAATTCCTCCGGTGGAACCGGAACTGGGGCACCACTGCAATTGCCAATGTCGAAGACGGTCAGCAGCTGGACGTCGAATGAGTGCGCCACGTTGCAACAGCGGGCGCAGTAATGAAGGTGCTGAGGGTCGTGATTCTGCTTTTCGTTGTCCTCAGTGGGCGGGCAGTGGCGGGAGATTGCCGATTGGCAAGCTCAACTTGCGTCGACAGCACTGCCAGCAAGTCGATTTCAGGGGTCGTCGTAACCTTGGCGGATGTCGGTGGCTGTTGGGAGTATCAGGACACCTACACTTGTATCAAATCCAATTCCATTGACTACTGTTCGGCCCTGACGGCGGCCGGCTGCGGACAAACCAGTTCGACCTGCAGCGATACCGCCTTCAATGGCACCTGCAACACCACCACGAAGACGTTTCGGTGCGGCACCAGTCTTGGAGCGCCAACCAATACTGTTCGCCTCGACAACACCTATACGTTGGTGACGGATACCGCGGACACCAGTCAGTGCAGCAGCTATGCCCAGAATTCCCGCTGTCATCTGTCGGCTCATTCCTGTGTCGACGCAACACCTTGTAAGGTCGATTCAAGTGGCGCTACAGTGTGCCTGGCCGGAGTCACACCGCCGGCGGGTGGACTGAATTCTACGGCAACGTGCTGGCGCTATCAGGATGACTACTCCTGCATTGCCGAGAATCACATTGACTATTGCGCTGCGATCAAAGCGACCCAAGGGTGTACGGTGGTCAGTTCGACCTGCGACAGCATGGCGTTCGACGGGTCGTGCAATCAATTCACTCGACGGTATCAATGCACCAACGTCACGACCTCGACGAGCACAGCGTCGGTGGTCGAACTCAATACGTCCTATACCATCACGTCCAATAACCTCGATACTAGCCAGTGCGCCTCGTTTGCTCAAAGTGCGAACTGCATCCATGCCGCGACGACCTGTGCCGACAGTACCCCCTGCAAGACGATCAATGGGCTTCAGGTTTGCCTGAACACTGTATCGCCCTTGCCTGCCGGCGCGCAAAGCTCTGGGGATTCCTGCTGGACGCGGTCCGAGGAATATACCTGCGCCGGCACCACGCTGACCAACGATTGCCAGGACCTGATCAATCGGGGTTGCACACAGGTCTCCGCGCAATGTCTTGATAGTCTGGCGTCCGGGGCCTGTGACATGAGCGAGCGAACCTATTCATGCCAGACATCCCCTGCGTCCCAGACGCAACACACGGTCTGCGATCAGCGTTCCTTCTGTCGAAGCGGGACCGGATGTTTCGATACCAGCAATCCTGCCGATCAGGACTTCGGAAAGGCAATGGCGTCAATGGAAGCGGCGCGTGAAGCCGGCGTCTACGGTGCGGATCAGCGATTATTTAAGGGTGTGGGCGAACAGTGTCGCAAGAAGCTTTTTGGTCTGGTGAATTGCTGCAAGAAAGGCAGTGGTGGGGCGGCCCGAAGCAATAACGCATTGATGGCCGCAACCGTTCAAGGTGCCGTCGCCGGCGGACAGATAGCGATCAATGCCGGTAGCAAGTACATGTTCGATTTCATGTACCCCCAGTACACCAGCTACATCGAGGCAGGCGCCCAGGCTATGATTTCCTCGGAGGTGCTCTTCACCCCGACCAATTTCCAGCCGTCGTTCAGTTTCTACGGGCTGACGTTTTCTACCGGGACGGTCACCAGCGGCCTGCTCGGTGGGCCGATCTATTCACTCGGATCGTTGGGGAGCTTCAATCTCTATTTCGATCCCTATTCGCTGGCGGCGGCCGTCGCGCTGCAACTCCTCTCCGAATTACTCTCCTGCGAGCAATCCGAACAACTCCTGGCCATGCATCGGGATGCCAATCTTTGTGTCCACGTCGGATCGTTCTGCTCGTCGCGCATCCCGATTTTGCGGACATGTATCGAGCAAACGGAGTCGTACTGCTGTTTCAACTCCCGCCTTGCCAGGATCATCAATGAACAGGGCAGGGCACAGGTCGGCAAAGGCTGGGGAAGTGGCGAGAGCCCAGACTGTTCGGGTTTCACCACCGCCGAGTTCGAGCGACTCGATTTTTCCCGGATCGATATGAGCGAGTTTATTCAGGAAATCTCCTCCAGCGTGCGTGTCCCAAGCGCCACCTCGTTTGGGCAAAACGTGCAAAGCACGGTCCAGCAACGCGTGAACAGTTACTACAACCGATGAAACGACCTCTGACGGTACCTGCGATGGCACTCTGTTTTTTTGCTTTCCTGGCGAGCGAGGATGTCCTCGCTGCGGATTTGAAACATCACCTACTGGCCGCCATTGAAGCTCCGAATGGCAAGGCCGAAGGGGAATTGAGTGGGGTGATGGCGGATTTCTTCAAGGCCCAAACCCATTCCTCTGCGCCGGTTCGGGTCCAGGTCAAAACGATCAAGAGATTTCAAACGGCCGGATGCGCGCGCCTTGAGGCTACCTTGTTGCAAGAGGCTGTCCCAACCACCGATGGCGGCCAAATTCCATTTGCTGTGCGCTACGAACTCAATCTGTGTCGTGACGGGCAGCCGCCGAGCGAAGGAATGGACCTTGATGCCGCCTCACGGGCGCTTTCTCGTAGTCCATCAATGCAAAAATGAGAGAATCCGTTTTTCATACACAACCCAAAGGGAGTACCTTGATGAACAAATCCGAACTGATCGACGCGCTGGCGACCAAAGCCGAGCTTTCCAAGGCGGCCGCCGGCCGCGCGTTGGACGTGCTGGTTGAAGAGATCGTGTCCGCAGTCTCCAAGGGCGATTCCGTGACACTGGTAGGTTTTGGCACGTTCAAGTCCGCAGATCGCGCAGCTCGCGAGGGGAAGAACCCGAAAACCGGCGAGACGATCAAGATCAAGGCAACGACCGTACCGAAGTTCTCGGCGGGCGCCAACTTCAAGGAAAAGGTTGCCAGCAAAGGCAAGGCCAAGAAGAAATAATCGAATAGGGCGTGGCCGAAACACTGCAGCGCCTTGCCAAATAATTAACGATCGTTGATTTTCTCTTGCTCCGAAGTCTGGAGACGGGCAAAATTTAACGGTCGTTTATCTTTTTTGGGGATTCCGATGTCTGCCAGAGAAATCAGCCTTGCCTCGATCAGCGAGCTCGGGGACACCCTTCGACGCGTTCGCAAGGAATCCGGCCTGACGCAGCGGGATGCGGCCGCCTTGTGTAACGTGAGCCTGCCGTTTCTGAACGGGCTGGAGCAAGGCAAGACCACTGCCCAGATTGGCAAGGTCCTGTCGGTCTGTCAGCGGTTCGGCATTGAAGTCCGCTTGCGGCTTCCCACGGCACCGGGTAATGGTGCATGAGCAAGCTGCGAGTTGCGGCCAATGGCGCATCGGTCGGGATGCTGGATGTGATCGGTGGCCGCTGGGCATTCACCTACGCATCGGACTGGAACGCGTTTGCGCTTTCGCCGTGTTTCCCGCTTGAAACGCGTAGTTATCGGGATTCAGGCGAAGTTCGGCTGGTTGAATGGTTTTTCGAGAATCTCCTTCCGGAGGGGCGGCTGCGAGAGCTGATCGCATCGCGAGATCGTATTGACCCCAGAGATACGTGGGCATTACTGGTGCGACATGGGCAGGACACCGCCGGGGCGCTTTCTCTGCGTCCCGATGAAGCGGCGGCAACGCAGGTTGATCAGGAGTTTCTGGTTCCCCTCTCTCGCGAGGCATTGCAAGTAAAAATTGAGGAGTCTCGTACCCGAAACTTGCCGCTCATGGCGTCTTGGGACGACATCCGCATGTCGCTGGCAGGTGCTCAGGAAAAGCTGGGGCTCCACATCGATGCCCATGGGGCGATGTTTCTTCCGGAAGGCACGGCGGCCTCAACGCATATCGTCAAGCCGGAGAACGCCAGCGCTGATTTTCCGTTTTGCCCGGCCAATGAGTTCTTCTGCATGCGTCTGGCAGATGAGCTGAAGGTGCCGGTTCCCGCTGTCGATCTGAAACACTTGCCCGAACCCCTATACGTAATTGAGCGATTTGATCGCGAGTCGACCGACACGAAACGAGAGCAGGTTGCCGGGAATGCAATTCGACGACTTCACCAGATCGATCTGTGTCAGGCACTGGGCGTTTCACCATCGAAGAAATACGAGAGCGAGGGTGGGTTGGGATTGCACCACCTTTTTGAGGTTCTGCGGGGTGTGTTCGTCGATCGACCAGTTGTCGCAGCCAACGCGGTTGTTCAGTGGATCGCCTTCAACTACCTGGTTGGCAATCTCGATGCGCACGCAAAGAATATCGCGTTCCTGATGCGAGGTCAGAAAGCCGCAGTCGCACCGTTCTACGACATGCTCTGCGTCGAGGCGTATTTGCCGCGGGCAACCATGTCGATGGCCATTGCCGGTGAAAACAAGCCCGGTTGGGTGGAGGGCATCCATTGGGACGCAATGGCTTTTGAGGCCGGTGTGGCTCCCAGGCTCGTTCGTGGTGTCTTGTCGCGATTGAATGCGGACGTGCCGGAAGCGATCTCCAAGGTAATCGGCGATGAGCGGCTGCTGCCTGCCGAACGTGACTTCATCCGTGAAAAAATACTGCCGGTCATCGAAGAGCGTCGGGTTTTCATTGATGACGCCCTCAAGTGCAGGCAATCAACCATCAGCGAACTATTGACTCGGCGAGAACTGGATCCTGCAGTGATTGATCGGTTGCAAGCACTATCACCCACGGCCTAACCAAGTACGGGCGGGACAGAATGGGAGCGGGTTGGGGTAGCGCTGCTTCTCAATCTATCGATGTAGCCCGCCAAGTCAGCCACATGAACGTAACGTCGGCGGTCACGCAATATTGTAGGGACCGGGAATATGCCCTTGCTGATCTGGTTGTGTGCGGTTCTGAGTTTGATACCGATCTCGCGTGCTGCCGCCGACAGAGGCAGCAGAGAACGGCTATAGCGTCGGGAGAGGATCTCCAGGCTGTTCTCGGTGGTAGCGGGGCTCATCTTGTACTCCGTGAAATCACTCTGTGATCGTAGCAAGGTGGGTCAGGGAATTGCTGTCGAAACGTGACCGGAAAGTACGCATTTCAAACCCATTCTCTAAGACGCGTGAATTGCTTTGGCGCACTTGGTGAGCATCCAAATTGCGCTTAACCACATTCCGAAATTTGACTTTTTTGGTCACATTTCGATCCCGCGAAATCCCAGCGGATCCCTACTATCTCATTGCCCTTCGATCTTCGGGATCAATGAAAAAAGCGTAAGCATGATAGGGAGTGCGAGGAATGAATACATTTGAGTTGCTGATTGCTGCTGCCGATGGAAAAGCCGTTGTCACGGAAAAAAAGGCGGGAGAAATCATCGGTGGAGTGTCAATCAAGAGACTGAGAAACCTTCGATCGGAGGGGAAGGAGTTGATCCCCACGATGCAGATAGGCGGAAGGCGCTTTGTCTGCATTAACGATTTGGCAGCCTTTATTGATCGGCAAAGGGCGAGGGCGAGTAAGACATCCCTTCAACCTGTAGCCACTTCTGCTCAGCCTGTTCGTCGGGGTGTGGGTCGCCCGAAGAAGGTCGTTAATAGGAAAAACAGGGAGCCCAGTCCTGGGGGATAAGGACCATGAGAAATAGCTCTCAAGCCGTAAAGGGGAACAAATCGGGAACAGGCCTTGCGGGATTGGGTGGGATTGTCGGGAACAATTCGGGAACACTTGGGAACAATTATTGGCAGTTATCCACAGGGTATACATTGCGGATCGACATCGTAAATATTCCAAAGCTATAAAACGAAAAACCCTCAGATCCTTGTGCTGTTAGGGTTTTAATGAGTTTCTTGGCGGAGAGGGAGGGATTCGAACCCTCGTTAGGATATTATCCTAAACACGCTTTCCAGGCGTGCGACTTAAACCGCTCATCCACCTCTCCGCTGAGGTTCCCGCCGCGCGCTGGCGCTTTGGCAGGGCGCGAATTCTAGCAGATCAGCCTTCGCTGTGCCGCAGCGAGAGATCGACGGCGCGCACGTTCTTGGTCAGGCTGCCGACGGAAATGCGATCGACGCCGGTTTCGGCGATGGCGCGCACGGTTTCCAGGCTCACGCCACCCGAGGCTTCGAGCTCGGCGCGTCCGGCGGTGAGGCCGACTGCCTGGCGCATCTGCGCCAGATCCATGTTGTCGAGCAGGATCATGCGGGCACCGGCGTCGAGGGCTTCGGCGAGCTGTTCCATGGTCTCCACTTCGATCTGGATGAACACGTCATCGCGGCCGATCGCTTGCGCCTGTTGCAGGGCGGCGGTGACGCCGCCGGCGGCCATGATGTGGTTTTCCTTGATCAGGATGCCGTCATAGAGGCCGAGGCGGTGGTTGCTGCCGCCGCCGCAGGTGACGGCGTATTTCTGTGCCAGGCGCAGGCCGGGCAGGGTCTTGCGCGTGTCGACGATGCGTGCGCCGGTGCCGGCGATGGCATCGACGTAACGCCGGGTGGCGCTGGCCGTGGCGGAAAGCAGTTGCAGGAAGTTCAGCGCGGCGCGCTCGGCGGTGAGCAGGGCCCGGGTGCTGGCTTCGATCTGGCACAGCGTCTGCCCGGCGGCGATCGGCTCGCCGTCATGCGCGTGCCAGTGGATCGCCGCCAGCGGATCCAGCCGGCGGAAGCAGGCGTCGAACCATGCGCTACCGGCGAGGACGGCATCTTCGCGACTGACCACGGTCCCCTGCGAACGCCTGGTTGCAGAAGTCAGCAGCGCCGTCAGGTCGCCGCCGCCGATATCCTCGACCAGGGCGGCCACCACGTTGCGTTCGACTTCTGCGGCAAGCTGAAGGGGGAGTTCCATGATATGTTGATGCGTCAAGTGAAGTTTCAATCGATTCTAGCACTGGAGGTATTGCTCTCATGCTCGGCATCTTCTCAGTCAGTCTCGGTGTCCTCCTCGCGCTGGCGTGCGCCGTCCTGATCCTCTATTTTTACCTCAGGGACATCACCCAGAAGAAGCACGCGATCCTGCGCAACTATCCCCTGATAGGCCACCTGCGCTATTTCTTCGAGCAGCTCGGCGAATACTTCCGGCAGTATTTCTTCCTCGGTGATCGCGAGGAGCGGCCTTTCAATCGCTCGACGCGCGCCTGGGTCTATCGCATGGCCAAGAACGAAGGCGGCGTGCTGGGATTCGGTTCGACCTACAACCTGCACGAGGCCGGCGCGCTGATCTTCGTCAACGCACCCTTCGCCGTGCTGGAGGACGACCGTCTGCCGACGCCGCCGCTGCCGATCGGCGATGGCTACTGCGCGAAACCTTTCATTGCCCGATCCATCGTCAATATCAGCGGCATGAGCTTCGGCGCAATCTCGAAACCGGCGGTGCAGTCGCTGTCGCGCGGTGCGGCCAAGGCGGGATGCTACATGGATACAGGGGAAGGCGGCCTCTCGCCCTACCATCTGGAAGGCGGCTGTGACGTCATCATGCAGATCGGCACCGCCAAGTACGGCGTGCGCGATGAGGCGGGGCACCTGTCGGACCGCAAGCTGCGAGAGATCGCCGCGCACGAGTCGGTGCGCGCCTTCGAGATCAAGCTGTCGCAGGGCGCCAAGCCGGGCAAGGGCGGGGTGCTGCCCGGGGGCAAGGTGACGGCGGAGATCGCCCGCATTCGCGGCATCCCCGAGGGCATCGATTCGCTGTCGCCCAACCGCCATCGGGAAATCGCCAACATGGACCAGTTGCTCGACATGGTGCTGCGCGTGCGCGAGATCACCGGCAAGCCGGTGGGGCTCAAGACGGCCATCGGCGGCTGGCAGTTCATGAATCTGCTGAGCGAGGCGGTCCTCCGGCGCGGCATCGCCGACGCGCCGGATTTCATCGCGGTGGATGGCGGCGAGGGTGGCTCGGGCGCCGCGCCGCAGGCGCTGGCCGATCACATGTCGCTGTCGATCGAGGAAGCCCTGCCGCGCGTGGTGGATGCGCTGATCGAGGCCGGCCTCAAGGATCGGGTCAAGGTCATGGCGGCCGGGCAACTGGTGACTTCGGCACGCGCGGCGTGGGCGCTGGCCTGTGGCGCCGATTTCGTGAACACTGCGCGCGGTTTCATGTTTGCGCTGGGCTGCATCCAGGCCCTGCGCTGCCACACCAACACCTGCCCGACCGGCATCGCGACCCACAATCCGCACCTGCAGCGCGGGCTGGTGGTGGACGAAAAGTTCGAGCGGGTGGCGAACTACTGTCTGAACATGAACAGGGAAATCGACATGATCGCCCACAGTTGCGGCCTGCGCCACGCCCGCGAGTTCCGCCGCGAGCACGTGCGCATGGTGCAGGCCGACGGCCGCAGCACGGCGCTCAACATGCTGTATCCCTATCCCTTGCAATGGCTGCCGGCCTGAACCTCTCCGACAGCGCGATCGACAGGCTGCTGGCGGCGATCACCGCCATGCCGGCGACCGAGAGCGGATCGGGCAGGTGATCGTAGAACAGCCAGCCGAGCAGCGTGGCCCAGATCAACTGGGCGTAGAGGAAGGGTGACAGCGTCGAGGCCTGGGCGTGGCGGAAGGCGCGGGTCATCAGCAGGTGCCCGGTGCCGCCGTAGATGCCCAGGGAGGCGATGGCCAGCCCCTGCCATAGATTGGGCATCGGGCCGCCCCAGTACAGCGGCGCCGCCAGCGACATCGACACGGTGCCGACCAGCGCGGTGTAGAACAGCATGGTGACGGTGTTTTCGCTGACCGACATCTGCCGCGTCTGCACCTGGTAGATCGAGTAGCAGGCGGCCGCCAGCGACATCAGGACGATGCCCTGCAGCGACAGTGCGCCGCCGGGGCGCGCGATCAGCAGTGCCCCGGCAAACCCAGCGACGATCGCGATCCAGCGTCCCGCCGTCACGGATTCCCTGAGCAGCCAGCTCGCGAGTATCACCACGATCAGCGGCGTGATGAACAGGAACGCCGTGCTTTCGGCCAGCGGCATGATCGCAATCCCGGCCATCGCAAAACCGGTGGTGCCGACCAGCATCAGCGCCCTCGCGGTCAGCGCCAGCGGGCGCTGCGTGGCGACCAGTTTGGCCCGCATGGATGGTGCGAGAAAGATCAGCATCAGCACCAGATGCACCGTGTAGCGCGCCCAGACCAGCATGGGCACCGGAAAGGTCTGCGTCAGGTGTTTGGAGGTGGCGTCGAGTGCGGCGAAGCAGAGGCCGGCGCCGAGCATCAGCAGGATGCCGATCAAGGGGCGCCCTTCGAAGGCGCGCCCTTCAGCCATTCGTGGCGATCAGGCGATTCAGCAATGTGCGGGCGACGGGGATCAATTCGCCGGCGGCGATGCCGATCGGGCCGGCGTCGGCCGCGGCGAGCACGTCGGCTGCCGCGCCATGCAGCAGGACCGCGCCTGACAAGGCGGCCGCGGCCGGCCAGCCCTGCGCCAGCAGCGCGCCGGCCATGCCGGAGAGGACGTCGCCGCTGCCGCCCGAGGCCAGCCCCGGATTGCCGGTGACATTGATGCGCCAGCGGCCGTCGGGATGGGCGATCACGGTGCCGCAGCCCTTCAGCGCGACATGGGCCCTGAAGCGTCGCGCCAGTTCCAGCGCGGCGCCGACGCGGTCGGCCTGTACCGCTTCCGTGGTGCTCGCCAGCAGCCGCGCGGCCTCGGCAGGATGCGGCGTGATCAGGGTCGGCGCGGTGCGGCGGGCGATCCGCGCGGCCAGCACCGGATGGGCGGCCAGCAGGTTCAGCGCGTCGGCATCGAGCAGCAGGGGAATTTCGGCGCCGGGTTTGGGTGACAGCACGCGGCGAAGAATCTCGACCGCCGCATCGGATTCGCCAAGCCCGGGGCCGACCACCGCCGCTGTCCCTTGAGACAGTGCCTCGTCGGGTGCACGCAGCATCAATTCCGGTTGCAGCGGATCGACCGCCAGCGCTTGCAGCAGGCCGACAAAGACCCTCCCGGCGCCGAGCTTGAGTCCGCCGCGCGCCGCCAGCAGCGCTGCGCCGGTCATGCCGGCGGCGCCGCCGATCACGGCCAGCGAACCATAGCTGCCCTTGTGGCTGTTTTTGCTGCGCGGCTTCAGGCAGTCGCGGAAATCGTCGATGGCGAGCAGGGCGCCGGGGAAGCCGTCCAGGCGCAGACCGAGATCGACCACGCGCACCGCGCCGCAATGATCGGGGCCGTCGAGCGTGTACAGCCCCGGCTTGCCGCCGATGAAACTGATGGTGTGCGTGGCGCGCACCGCAACGCCGAGCACGCGGCCGCTGTCGCCATCGAGACCGCTCGGAATATCCAGCGCCAGCACCGGCCCGGCAAACGCATTGATGCGCGCCACCAGCTCGGCATAGGGGCCGCCGAGCGGCCGCGCCAGGCCGATGCCGAACAGGCCGTCCACCACCAGCCCATAGTCGCCGGCGCGGACCGCGTCCCCGGCGCCGGCAACGACAACCTCGATGCCCTGTTGCCCGAGTACGCGCGCCATGACCCGGGCATCGCCGCCATTGTTGCCGGGGCCGGCGAACACCAGCACGGGCGCCTTGCTGCCCTTCAGCAACTGCCTGGCGAACTCGGCGGCGGCGTGGCCGGCGCGTTCCATCAGGGGTGGCGCCGCATCGGCATGGCGCACTTCGAGGGCGCGCAGTTCGTCGCTGCGCAACAGCGGCGTAGCGCTCAGGGGCACGGCGTCCGGGGCCGCCAGGGCTGGCGCCGGCCTGCGCCGAAGCGTGGTCTTGGTCTCCATGACGCGATTGTAACCGTCAGGCGATTTCCGGCAGCGAGACGATCGGGTGGCCACCGGCTTCGAGTTGCTGGCGCAGATGGCGCGCCACGGCGACGGCCTGCGGGTTGTCGCCATGCACGCAGATGCTGCCGATCGCGGTGGCGAGGCGCGTGCCGTCCACCGCAATCAGCGCGCCGGCTTCAATCATCGCCACGACATGGGCGAGGCAGGCGGCCGGGCCGTGGATCATGGCGTCCGGGCGCGCGCGCGGCACCAGTTGGCCGTCCGGCAGATAGGCCCGGTCGGCGAAGATTTCCTCGACCACCGGCAGGCCGGCCGCGCGTCCGGCCACCAGCAGTTGCGACGCCGCCGGGGCCAGCAGGATCAGCGCCGGGTCGACCGCGCGCATGGCCCGGCAGATGGAGTCGGCCACGGCGCGGTCGGCGCAAGCCAGGTTGTTCAGCGCGCCGTGCGGCTTGACGTGGGTGACGCGCGCCGCTTCAAGCGCCGCCACACCGGCCAGCGCGCCGATCTGGAAGGCGATCTGGTTTTCGAGTTCGGCGGCCGAGAGCGCCATGGCGCGGCGGCCGAAACCTTGCAGGTCGGGGTAGCTCGGGTGGGCGCCGATCGAGACGCCGCGCTGTCGTGCCAGGCGCACGGTGCGGCGCATCACGTCGGGGTCGCCGGCGTGCCCGCCGCAGGCGATGTTGGCCGAGGCGACGATATCCAGCATGGCGGCGTCATCGCCCATGCTCCAGGGGCCGAAGCCTTCGCCGAGGTCGGCGTTAAGGTTGATTCGCTTGTCGGGCATCGATGACTCCGTCGATCAGGTTGGCGTGGTAGAGGGCAATCAGGTCCAGTTGCGCGCCGCTCGGCACCATGCCGGCGATGCAGGCTGCCAGATCGTTGGCGGCCTGGCGGCGCGCAGCGAGCGCCTGGTCGATGCCGACCTCGACAAAGCGCAGCGTCTGTCCGGGCAGGGCCCGGCCCAGGCGCGGCAGGTCGGCGCCGATCACCGTGGCGATCTTCGGATAGCCGCCGACGGTCTGGCAATCGGCCAGCAGGATGATCGGGCGGCCGTCGCCGGGCACCTGGATCACGCCGGGCGTGACCGCATCGGAAACGATGTCGGCGCCGCGCGTGTGTTCGAGGCGCGGGCCGTCGAGGCGCAGGCCCATGCGGTCGGCCTCGCGGCTGATGACGAACTCATCATCGAGCAAGCGCCTCCAGGCGGCGTCGGTGAAGTACTCGCGCTGCGGGCCGGGGACGATGCGCAAGGGGCCCGCGGCCGCAGGCGGGGCTTGCGGCAGGCGCAGCGGACGCGGCGCCGGAACGGCGGCGACCGGCAAACTGTCACCGGCCTTCAGGGCGCGACCGTCGAGGCCGCCGATTCCGGCGCGGACATAGGTCGAGCGGCTGCCGAGCACTTCGGGTACATCGAGGCCGCCGGCGAAGGCCAGATAGGCGATGCCATCGTGCAGCCTGCCGACGTTCAGCGTCTCTCCGCGCTCCAGCGCATGGCTGCGCCAGGCGGCGGCGTGTCGCAGTTCGCCCGAGTTGTCCTCGATCTGCGCCGTGCAGGCGCCGGCCAGCGCAACGGTCAGCGGCGCCATCGCGCGCAGCCTGAGGCCGAGCAGGCGCATTTCGAGGGCAGCGGTCGACGCGGGATTGCCGACCAGGGCATTCGCAATCGCCAGCCATTCCGGGTCGAGCGCTCCGGACAAGGGTACGCCGATGTGCCGGTAGCCAGGACGACCGCCGTCCTGGACGGTCACCGGCATCGGGCAGTCAAGGATTTCGATCACGTCGCCTGCCACTCCGCGGCATCGATCTCCCGCGCGGCGACGGCGGCGGCGAGGCGGCGGAACTCCTCGCGGCCGATGGGCGTGAAGCGCACCGTGTCGCCGGGGGCCAGCAGCGCCGGACGCGCAGCGTCGCCGAGGTCGAACAGGCGCACCGGCGTGCGTCCCAGCAGGTGCCAGCCGCCGGGGCTGGCCCACGGGTAGACCGCGGCCTGCGCGCCGGCAATCGCCAGGCTGTTGGCGGGAACGGCGGCGCGCGGCGTTGCGAGTCGCGGCAGGCGCAGCCATTCCGGCAGTTCGCCCAGATAGGGAAAGCCGGGCAGGAAGCCGATCAGGAAGACGCGCAGCTCGGTCGCGCACAGCGCGTCGATGACGGCCGCTTCACTGTGTTGCGTGGCGCGCGCAACTGCGGCCAGGTCGGGCCCGAATTCATCGCCGAAGACCACGGGGATGCGCCAGCGGGTTGCCAGCGCCGACTCCTGCGACGGCGCCAGCGCGGCTTCGAGCAGGTGTTGGCCCAGCAGTTCACGATCCAGCCGCAGCGGATCGAAATGCACGGTCAGCGAGCGATAGGTCGGCACCACGTCGCCGATGCCGTCGAGCTTGAGGGCGGCCAGGGCGTCGCGCGCCGCCATGACCCGGGCATTGAGCGCGGGATCGATCCGGTCGCCAAGTTCGAGCGTCAGCGCGCCGTCGCCAAGCGCCAGGATGCGCGGTTTCATCCCACCATGCGCTGCGGCAGCCAGGTAATGATGGCGGGAAAGGCGTAGAGCAGGCCGACCGCCGCGATCATCAGGAAGAAGGCCGGCAGCGCGGTGCGCGCGATCCACGGCAACTGCCTGCCGGTCATGCCCTGGATGACGAACAGGTTGAAGCCGACCGGCGGCGTGATCTGCGCCATTTCGACCACCACCACGAGGAAGATGCCGAACCAGATCAGGTCGATGCCGGCGGCGACGATGGTCGGCTGGATCACGGCGATGGTCAGCACCACCATCGAAATGCCGTCGAGGAAGCAGCCGAGGATGATGAAGAAGATCATCAGCCCGAACAGCAGGCCGAACTGGCCGAGGCCGAGGCTGGCGATCCATTCCGCGAGATGGCGCGGCAGGCCCATGTAGCCCATCGACAGCGTCAGGAAGGCGCTGCCGGCGAGGATCAGCGCGATCATGCAATACAGGCGCGTGGCGCCGAGCAGGCTGTCGCGGAAGGTGTTCCAGCCCAGCGAACCCTGCGCCGCGGCCAGCAGCAGGCTGCCGACCACGCCGAGCGCCGCCGCCTCGGTGGCGGTGGCAATTCCGGCATAGATCGACCCGAGCACCAGCGTGATCAGCAATACCACCGGGATCAGGTGGCGCGAGGCGTAGACCTTCTGGCCGAACGTGGTTTCTTCCGTGGCGGGCGGCACGGCGTCGGGATTGAGCAGGGCCCAGACCACGATCCAGCCCATGAACAGGGTGGCCAGCATGATGCCCGGCAGCACGCCGCCGATGAACAGCTTGGCGATCGACACTTCGGCGGCGACGCCGTACACGATCATGATGATCGAAGGCGGAATCAGCAGGCCCAGCGTGCCGGCGCCGGCCAGGGTGCCGATGGTGATGGCCTCCGGATAGCCGCGCTTTTTCAGTTCGGGCAGCGTGATCTTGCCGATCGTGGCGCAGGTGGCGGCCGACGAGCCCGAGACCGCGGCGAAGATGCTGCAGCCGATTACATTGACATGGAGCAGCCGCCCCGGCAGCTTTTCCAGCCAGGGCGCGAGGCCCTTGAACATGTCCGCGGACAGACGGGTGCGAAACAGGATCTCGCCCATCCAGAGGAACATCGGCAGCGCGGTCAGCGTCCAGGACGAGGAGGAGCCCCAGATGGTGACTGCCATCGCATCGCCGGCGGCGCGCGCGGTGAATAGTTCCATGCCCAGCCAGCCAACGCCGAGCAGGGCGAGCCCGATCCAGATGCCGCTGCCGAGCAGGACGAACAGCGCCAGGATCAGGGTTAGTGTGATTGCGAGATCCATTAGTTAGCACTCCCCCTGGCCCACGGGCCGCTTTGCACAGCGGCCCGGCGAGCGGCGCTCATTCGCTCCTCACCGGTTCGCTGTCGCCGGCGCGGTGGCGCAGCTTTTCGCCGCGCAGCACGGCGACCAGTTCATCTGCAATTGCAACGGCAAAAATCACGCTGCCCAGCGCCATGCCCGTCTGCGGAATCCACAGCGGCGTCGCGTCGGTGCCTTGCGAGATGTCGTGAAACTGGAAGGATTGCCATGCCAGGCGCGTCGCGAACCATGCCAGCAGGATCGCGCAGAGCAGTCCGGCGACGTGGCTCCAGAGTTCGAGCGCCTGCCGGCCGCGGCGGCCGGCATGATCGAGGATCAGCGTCACCCGGATATGCTCGCCGCGCTTGAGCGTATGGGCCAGCGCCAGAAAGGCCGCCGCCGCCATGCAATAGCCGGCGTAGGCGTCGGTGCCGCGCACATGGAAGTCGAACAGGCGCCCGCTGACGGACAGCAGGATCATCACCAGGGTGCCGATCATGAACAGCGCCGCCGCCCAGGCGGCGGCGCCGTAGATCCGGTCGAGGATGCTTCGCATCGACCCGGATTACTTCTTGTAGGCGTCGAGAATGGCCTGTCCTTCGGCGCCGGCGGTCTTCTGCCATTCGGCGATCATCGTGTCGCCGACTTTCTTCAGATCGGCTTTGAGCGCGGCAGAAGGCGCGGCGACGGTCATCCCGTTCTTGCTCAGTTGTTCGACATAGAATTTGGTCTTGTCCTCGCTGGTCTTCCAGCCGCGGGCTTCGGCCTCGGCGGCGGCTTTCACGAGGGCATCCTGCGTCGGCTTGTCCAGCGCGTCGAAGGCCTTCTGCGAAACCAGCACGGCGTTCTTCGGCAACCAGGCCTGGGCATCGTAGAAATACTTGACCTGTTCCCATACTTTGCTGTCATAACCGGTGGCGCTCGACGTCATGAAGGCGGCGACGGCGCCGGTGGCCAGCGCCTGCGACAGTTCGGCGGCCTGGATGGTGACGGGCTGGGCACCGACCAGTTCGGCGATGCGCGAGGTCTGCGGGCTGTAGGCGCGCCATTTGACCCCCTTCAGGTCGGCAGCTGTGTTGATCGGCTTCGCAGAATAGATCCCTTGCGGCGGCCATGGCACGGAGAACAGCACCTTGAGTCCCTGCTTCGCCAGCAGGGCATCCATCGCCGGCTTCTGCGCCGCTGCAAGCTTCTTCGCTTCGGCGTAGGAGGAAGCCAGGAAAGGCACGTTGTCGGTGCCGAACAGGGGATTCTCGTTGGCGTAGCCGCCGAAGATGATCTCGCCGATCTGCGCCTGGCCGCCCTGCACCGCGCGCTTGATCTCGTTGGCCTTGTACAGCGAGCCGCCGGCATGCACGGTGATCTTCAGCTTGCCGGCGGTGGCTTTGTCCACGTCGGCGGCGAACTGGTTGATGTTTTCGGTGTGGAAGTTGGCGGCCGGATAACCGGTGGGCATGTCCCACTTGGTCTGGGCCGAAGCGGAAAGTGCAGTGAAACCGAAACCGACAGCGGCAACGAGCGTGCAAAGGCGGGTTTTCATCGACGGATTCCTCGCGAAAGTGGCGGGTTGAAAGGAAAATGGGCGGGGCGCAAACGGATAGCACGTTAACATTACATTTACAAAACGTCAATAAACTGTTCAAATCTTTTATCCGTGCAGACACCGAGCGTGATCATTATGGCAAGGAAAGCGGTCGATCAAACTTCTCCATCACCACCCGTTGCGGGTGGGTCGGCCGTGCGCCGCATCGTTTCCTCGGAGCACCTGGTCTCCGACAAGTCTCCCGAACTGTCGGAACTGGAGTTCGGACTCATAATCGCCAGCCATGCCTTCGGGCGCTGGATGACGCGCTGCATGGCCGGCGCCGGGGTCAAGGACATGACCGAGACCGAGATCCTGGTGGTGCATCACGTCAATCACCGCGGCCGCGAGAAGAAGCTGGCCGATATCTGCTTCGTGCTCAACATCGAAGACACCCATGTGGTTTCCTACGCGCTCAAGAAGCTCGCCAAGCTTGGCCTGGTGGCGGGCCATCGGCGCGGCAAGGAAGTATTCTGGTCGGCCTCCGCGGCCGGCCAGGCGCTGTGCGAGCGCTATCGCCAGGTGCGCGAGGCCTGCCTGATGCCGGGCTTTTCCGGTACCGAGGAAGAGAATCAGCGCATCGGCGACCTTGCGCGCCTGCTGCGCACCCTGTCCGGCCGCTATGACCAGGGTGCGCGGGCAGCTTCTTCCATCTGATGGAACGCTGTGCCGCAAAGGCGGCCAGCAAGGGGGCCACCATGACAAACCGGCACAGCCAGCTTTCCTACCTCGATCCCGTACGGGCCGAGCCCTGGGCCAGTTTCATCGAACAGATTGACCGCGCCGCGCCGCATCTGGGACCCCTGTCGCGCTGGATCGAGACGCTCAAGCATCCCAAGCGCATCCTGGTGGTCGATGTGCCGATCGTTCGCGATGACGGCGTCGTGGCCCACCACGAGGGCTACCGGGTGCAGCACAACCTGTCGCGCGGTCCGGGCAAGGGCGGCGTGCGTTTCCATCCGGCGGTGACGCTGAACGAGGTCATGGCGCTGGCCGGCTGGATGACCATCAAGAACGCCGCGCTGGGCCTGCCCTTCGGCGGCGCCAAGGGCGGCGTGCGCATCGATCCGCGGGCCTACTCGTGCGCCGAGCTGGAACGGATTACCCGCCGCTATACCTCGGAGATCGGCATCGTGATCGGCCCCGACAAGGACATTCCGGCGCCGGATATCGGCACCAACCAGCAGACCATGGCCTGGATGATGGACACCTATTCGGTGAATGTCGGCTACACCGCCAGCGGCGTCGTCACGGGCAAGCCGGTGGCCCTCGGTGGTTCGCTGGGACGCCAGGAGGGGACCGGGCGCGGCGTGTATATCGCCGCCCGCGAAGCCGGCAAGCGCACGGCCGTGCCGATCTCCGGTGCACGCGTGGTGGTGCAGGGCTTCGGTAACGTCGGCGGCATTGCGGCAAGGATCTTCCGGGAGAACGGCGCCAGGGTGATTGCCCTGCAGGATGCGGCGAGCACCCTTGCCAATCCGGCGGGAATCGACATTCCCGCCGCGCTGGCCCATGTGGCCGCGCACGGCAATCTGTCCGGTTTTGCCGGCGCGGCGCCGATTGGCGAGGACGACTTCTGGCAACTCGATTGCGAGTATTTCGTTCCGGCCGCACTGGAAGGCCAGGTAACCCCGGAGCGCGCACGCAACATGCGGACCAGGATCCTCGTCGAAGGCGCGAATGGGCCGACCACGCCGGCCGCCGACGACATCCTGCATGAGCGCAACATCCTGGTGATTCCCGACGTGCTGGCCAATGCCGGCGGCGTCACCGTTTCCTACTTCGAATGGGTGCAGGACTTCTCCAGCTTCTTCTGGAGCGAGGAAGAGATCAACCTGCGGCTCGATGGCATCATGATGAATGCCTTCGACGCCATCTGGCAGACGGCGCAGGAACGCAAGTTGTCGATCCGCACCGCGGCCTTCATCATCGCCTGCCAGCGCGTGCTCGCCGCGCGCGAGCAGCGCGGGCTGTATCCCTGAGCGACGGCGTGGGCGGGCTGGTCCTGCCTCAGGCGGCAGGACTCGCGGCCCGCTGAACGACGCAGTTGCGACCGGCCTGCTTGGCCTCGTACATGCTGTGATCGGCATGGGCCTGCAGCAGATCGAGCGTGGTGCCATCCTCGGGATAGCTTGCCACGCCGATGCTGACGGTAGTGCGGACCAGCTTGCCGCCCAGTGCCAGCGAGGATGCCGCCACGGCCGCGCGGATCTTTTCGGCGGCTTCCCGCGCTCCGGAGGCCGGGGTTTCGGGCAGCAGCACAACGAACTCGTCACCGCCCTGGCGCGCCAGTATGTCGGTATGGCGAAGCTGCCCATGGATGCTCTTCACCAGCGAAACCAGCAGGGTATCGCCGGCCTTGTGGCCGAGGCCGTCGTTGATCGGCTTGAGGTTGTCGCAGTCGATGCCGAGCAGGCTGATCGGCCGGTTATAGCGCACGGCCTGGCCGAACAGGCGGTCGGCGATGATGGCGAATCCCCTGCGGTTGAGCGTCCCGGTCAGCTCGTCGGTTTCCGACAGCATGCGGGCCTTGCTCAGGCCGTAGCGTATGTCGGAGGCGAACATCGACGTGGTGTAGGCCACCAGCACGAACGGCGCGAACTCCGAGAACATGCCAGCCAAATACTTGAGCGAGATCATGTCGATGTCCACCGACTCGCCGCCCAGAAAGACGAAGCAGGCGGCGATCAACCCCAGTTCCAGCAGCGTGGTGAGCTTGCTCAGCGCCAGCGCGCTGGAAATGATGACCAGCAGGTAGGAGTTCAGCAGGGGGCTGTCGAGCCGGCCGGTGTGCCATACCGCCCAGGTGATGAAGCCGGTCATGATCCAGGTTTCGACCGCGAGCTTCCAGCGCGACTCGTGCTTGAGGAAGTGGGAGTAACGGAAGCCCATCACGCATATGGCATAGAGCACCATGGCCAGGGCAATGCCCGGCTTGTCTTCGGGGTCGGTGCCGCCGAAAGCGTAATACAGCAGCACCACGCTCAGCAGCAGCCACTCGATTTCGGCAATCGAGCGCGAGAGTCCCCTGAGCTCTTCCTCCTCGATGGAAATGGGGGCGTCCTTGGCCCTTTCCCTGTTCTGCATGCTTCAGATCGATCCCCGTCTGGTTCCGGCGGCCCGGAAACGCGCCTATTATGCCCTCAGCAGGAGTCGTGGGGGCATGTCACTGCTTGGCAATGCCCCGCCGGTGCGGCTCAGATGGGTTGAGTGCCTGAAACCATGAAGGGAGGGACCGTGCAATGAAGCCGTTACTCAAATGTCTTGCAGTCGTGATCGTGCTGGCCTCGGGCGTCGCCGGGGTCAGGGCCGATGACAGCGTCAACGTGTCCGCCGTCAGCCAGCCGTCGGGGAATTCGTCGCTCGACGAGGCTCGGCTGGCGATCAAGGCCAGGGACTGGAAGAAGGCCCTGGCCAGTTTGAACCTGGCGCTCAAGGCCGAGCCGCGCAACGCCGACGTGCACAACCTCCTCGGCTACAGCTACCGCAAGCAGGCAGCGCCCGATCTGCCCAAGGCCTTTGAACACTACAACATGGCGCTCAAGCTCGACCCCAAGCACAAGGGAGCGCACGAGTACATCGGCGAGGCATGGCTGATGGACAAGAAGCCCCTGGAGGCCGAGAAGCATCTGGCCCAGCTGGCAGCCATCTGCGGCAACAAGACCTGCGAGGAATACGCCGATCTGGCCAGGGCGATCGCCGCATACAAAGCGCAGAACAAGTAGATTCAGGGGCGCCGTACAGGGCCGTCGGCGAACTCCAGGCTCCGGCTGAAGCGCGACATCGCGTAGCAGCCGATCCAGTAGATCAGGCCGATGAACAGATAGCCTTCGAGATAGTATGAACGCCATTCGGCATCGCCCGCCAGCGCCAGCGACAGCGCGCCGGTGAGCTCGTAGAGGCTGACCACGGTGACCAGCGAGGTGTCCTTGAAAATGCTGACGGCGCTGTTCATCATCGACGGGATCACGGCGCGCAGCGCCTGCGGCAGGATGATCCAGCGCATGGCCTGCCAGCGGCCGAGGCCCAGCGCCGCCGCAGCGTCGTGCTGGCCGCCGGGCACCGCCTGCAAGCCGCCGCGGATGGTTTCCGACAGGTAGGCGGCGGCGAACAGCACGATGCCGCCCTGCACCCGCAGCAGCACGTCGATCACGAAACCCTGCGGCAGAATGATGGGGAACAGGAAGGAAGCCAGGAACAGGACCGAGATCAGCGGCACGCCGCGCACCAGCTCGACATACAGGGTGCATAGACCGCGCAGCAGCGGCAGGCCGGATTGCCGGCCGAGCGCGACCAGGATCGCCAGCGGCAGCGCCAGCAGCATGCCCATGGTCGCCAGCAGCAGCGTCAGCGGCAAGCCGCCCCACTGGTCGCTGCCCACCGGATCGAGGCCGAACCAGCCGCCGCCCATGAGCACGAAGAAGCCCGGCAGGGCGAGCAGCCAGGCCGCGAGCAGAGGCCCGCGCGCCATGAGGCGCAGGCCACTGGCGACGATAGCCGCCAGCAGCAGGGCGGTCGCCAGCAGCGGTCGCCACTGTTCGGCATACGGGTAGCGGCCGAACAGGATGAAGCGGTACTTCTCGGCTACCACGCCCCAGCAGGCGCCGGCATGATTCATGGCTTCGCATGCTGTGGCATCAGGCCTGAACACGGCTTGCAGCAGCATCCAGTCGACCAGTCCGGGCAGCCACCAGAGCGCGCCGGCCAACAGCAGCAGCGTCGTCAGGCTGCTCAAGGCATCGGAGAACAGGTTGCGCCGCAGCCAGTCCTGCGTTGTCGCGACGTGATTCATCAGCGCTCCGCCCAGCGCCCGGTGCGGCGCTCCAGCCAGGCGCTGAGCGCGGCGGTGAGCAGCGACAGGATCAGGTACACGGCCATGATCAGGGCGATGCATTCGGCGGCACGGCCGGTCTGGTTCAGCGTCGTGTTGGCGACCGATACCAGGTCGGGATAGCCGATCGCGACCGCCAGCGAGGCGTTCTTGGTCAGGCTCAGGTGCTGGTTGGTCAGCGGCGGGATGATGCTGCGCAGGGCCTGTGGCAGCAGCACCAGGCGGAACAACTGGACCCGCGTCAGGCCGAGCGCCAGCGCCGCGTCGCTCTGGCCGCGTGGCACCGACTGGATCCCTGCGCGCACGGTTTCGGCCACGTAGGCCGCGGTGTAGAGCGTCAACCCGAGGAACAGGGCGAGGAATTCCGGCGTCAGCGTCGCGCCACCGGCAACGCCCAATGCGGCGCGCAGCGGCAGGTCGAACCACCCGCTGTCGCCGCCCGGCCAGGGCAGCGCCAGGCCGCTCTTGCTGAGGAAGGCATGCGGTGCGAGCTGCAGCGCGTCGCTGGCCGGCGGCAGCAGGTCGGTGACGACGAAGTACCAGGCCAGCAACTGCAGCAGCAGCGGCACGTTGCGCAGGGTTTCGACATAGGCCGCGCACAGCCCGCGCAACAGCAGGTTGGGCGACAGCCGGCCGAGCCCGACCGCGGTGCCGAGCAGGGTACTGGCAATGATCGCCGGCAATGCCACGCGCAAGGTGTTGGCCAGCCCGGCGGCCAGCGCCCACAGCGTGCTGTCGGCCGAATCGAAGGGCAGCAGGCTCTCGCCGATGGCGAAGCCGGCCGGTTCGCGCAGGAAATCGAAGCCGCTGCGAATGCCGCGTTCGTGCATGTTGGCGGCGGTGACATCGAGCAGCCACCACAGCGCGGCCAGCAGCACCGCGGCCAGCAGGGCCTGGAGGGTCAGGTCGCGTGCGCGTCGGCCCTGCATTGGCAGGTTCAGCGGATCGGCGGCGCGTACATAAGGCCGCCCTTGCTCCACAGGGCGTTGAGCCCGCGCGGCAGCTTCAGCGGCGATGCACTGCCGACATTGCGCTGGAACATCTCGCCGTAGTTGCCCACCGCCTTGATCGCGCGCGCGGCCCAGTCGCGCTCCAGGCCGAGCAGCTTGCCGCTGTCCTCGGCAGTCCCCAGCAGGCGCTGGATCGCCGGATCGCTGCCGGCTTTCATCTGCTCCAGGTTGGCCTGGGTGATGCCGTATTCCTCGGCCTCGATCAGCGCGAACACCACCCACTTGACGATCGCAAACCATTCGTCATCGCCGCGCCGCACCACCGGCCCCAGCGGTTCCTTGGATATAAGTTCCGGCAGCACCATGTAGTCGTCGGGGTTGGGCGCCTCCTTGCTGCGGATGAAGGCCAGCGCCGAGGCGTCGGTGGTGTAGGCCTGGCAGCGGCCGCTGAAGAAGGCCTTGATCGAGGCCTCGAATTTCTCGAACACCACCGGCTTGACCTTGATCCCCTGCGCCTTGAACCAGTCGCCGAGGTTCTTTTCCGTCGTGGTACCCGACTGCACGCAGATTTCCGCGTTCTTCAACTGCTTTGCGCTGGCGATCTTGAGCTTCTTCGGCACCAGGAAGCCCTGTCCGTCGTAATAGGTAATCGCGGTGAAATGCAGGCCCAGCGAGGCATCGCGCGTCAGCGTCCAAGTCGTGTTGCGCGACAGCAGGTCGACTTCGCCCGACTGCAGGGCGGTGAAGCGCTGCTGCGCGTTGAGCGGCACGTACTTGACCTTGTTCGCATCGTTCAGCACCGCCGCCGCGATGGCGCGGCAGACATCGACATCGAGCCCGTTCCAGCGCCCCTGGCTGTCGGCCGCGGAAAAACCGATCACGCCGGTGCTGACGCCGCACACCAGTTGCCCGCGCTGCCGGATCTGGTCGAGGGTCTTGCCGGCATGGGCGGGGCCGAGGGCCAGCAGAAACAGCGTCAGGACGATGGACAGGATCCGCATGGACTTGGGCGCCATGGGGCGCGATCGGGACGGGGATTCATTCTAACAAGGCGATAGTCTCGGCCAGCCCGTTGCGCCAGATAGGGCTTGAAGGAACACTCCTGAACTGGCAGCATTGAAGCGCGATCGGCCGCAAGACTGGCGGCGACGTTGCCAATCCACCTGCCTGACTGAAGAACAGGAGCATGATCGTGGAGTATCCGAAGGCAAACTGGTCGACGGCCATCGAAACCGGCCTGCCTGCCATCGACAGCCAGCACAAGCAGCTGTTCGACCTCGCCGCGACCTTTCGCGGCGAAGGCGACCAGATCCGGATCATGCGCTCGCTGGCCATGCTCTGCGACTACGCCAACACGCATCTGGCGGACGAGGAAGCCATGCTCGAGGCGATCGGCTACGCCAAGCTCGCCGAGCACCGACTACAACACGAAGCCTTTCGCCGGATGCTGCGCCAGCTTCTGGCGGATTCGCGCAGCATGACGCTCGACCAGATCGCCGACCGGATCGAGGCCCTGATCAATGGCTGGTTCTACCAGCACATCCTGACGGTCGACATCGAGTACGTGGCGGCCGCAAGGGCGCACCAGGGACCCTCGTCGTCCGAGTCGGACCCGGCACGCTAGGCGGCGCCACTTGCCGCAGGTCGGGGACAGGCCGCCGCCTCATGCGCTCCCGCCCTGCGGGTCCCCTTGCGCCGCAGCGCCCGCCGGCCGGTCGCTAAACTCGCTTCGCTCGGACAACGCGACCGGACTTCCCCGGCGACCGCTCCGCCGCCGCGGCGGTCGCAAAATCGGCGGCAACCTATCCCCGACCTGCTCCGGTGGGGGTGGCGAGGCGGGCAGCTCGAAATCGGCCCTGGGGACGCTCGCCGAGATCGGTGGAGAATTGGCGAATGACCGCAATGCGGCAATCTGCCGAACTCACACTTTCGGCCAGTACCGGCCGCTCGAAAATTTGCTCCAGAGCTGCCGTTCAATTCAAGGCTCGCTCCAGACCGGCCATTCAATCGGAGTCATCGATTTCTCTGGTCTGAACTTCGGCTATGAGCGCCGCTTGAGTAAAGTCCGTCGTGCGAGTAGGCAGGACTTAACTCAAGCGGCAGTCAGACACCAATCATGTCCGGACATCCGAATGCCGCCTTCGTTGCGACCAAACAATTCACAGCATTGTCAAACTGACTTCCAAGATATTCGACTACGATTAATGTGGTCGTCGAATTGCCTCGCGCAGACTTCCATGTTCGCGGCGTTGCTCTCCTGACGAATTCGACCTAGTATTACACGCTGTATATGCTTTCACATTTGTCATAGATCGTAAATCGCCACTCAAACTCCCGGAATTTTCACCATGCAGACTCTTCGCCGTATTACAAAGCTTTGGCTAGCTTTTGCCGCCACGATTTGCATCGGAGTAGATGCGGCAGGCGCACAATCTTCTTTTTCCTCGACGGCAACACACGCCGATAAACATCAGGAATATTTAGCTACTTTGAAGCGAGCCACGGAGGGAAGCGCGTACGCACAGCATAATGTTGGAGTAATGTACGTCAATGGAATAGGCGTTCGTAAAGATTCAGCGAAAGCGGTGGAGTGGTGGACCAAAGCTGCCATACAAGGTCTCGCTGAAGCGCAACGCAACCTCGGGGTGATGTACTCCGACGGTGACGGAGTTACCAAGAATCATTCAAAAGCTGCAGAGTGGTATCAGAAGGCGGCGGCGCAAGGGGATACGCGTGCGCAACTGAACCTCGGGGTTATGTACGATAAAGGCGAGGGTGTACCACAGGATCGTGTTCTTGCCTTTGCTTGGTTCATATTGGCATCTGTTGAAGGAGATCGACTTGCTGCGAGAGCGAGAGATGCATACGTACCTTTGGTGACACCATCCGAGAGGTCAGAAGCGCAGCGCCTCTCATCCAACTGGAAAGTGGGGCAGATACTCGGTCGCGAAGGTGTGGCGTCCAAGGCGAGCACCAGCACACCATTGCCCGCCGGAAATCTCAGCAAGAGGAGCACTGGCACCCTCTTCGTTGTCAGTAGTGCGGGTCACGCCATCTCTAACCAGCATGTCACTGGCGGATGTACTGAACTTCGTATTCAAGGACGCGATGGTGTGGCGAAGTTGGTCACCGAAGACAAAGTTAATGACTTAGCACTGGTTCAGATTCAAGGCACGGTTAAAGACGCTGCATCAATCACTTCCGAACCGGGTAAGCTCAGGCAGGGAGAGGAAATTGTGGCCTTTGGTTTCCCGCTTAACTCGTTGCTGTCTTCTGGTGGCAACCTAACGCCAGGAGTAGTCAGCGCATTAACTGGACTTGGCAACAACACAAATCAGATTCAGATTACTGCGCCGATACAACCCGGCTCAAGTGGTAGTCCGGTGCTAAATAGGAAGGGTGAGGTAGTCGGCGTAGTTTCGATGAAGTTGTCGGACTCCAAGATGGCGAATGCTACCGGACAGATTGGGCAGAACGTTAACTTCGCCGTAAGTGGGCAGACGCTAAAAACATTTCTAGACACTCACAAGGTCAGCTATAGCACGAGTGGCTTTCTCTCGCGAGAGAGAAGTACAGCCGACCTTGCCGACGAAGCGCGGAAGTGGACGCTGGTGGTGGAGTGCTGGAAGTAGCCATGTGTGAACCGACGAATAGCGTAGCCAACATAAGCGTGTGGGGCACAGACGGGGAAGGAGTTGGAATAGCTTGCTATAACGGTGAAGGGAAACATTTTGGACTAAATGCGTTCGGCACTATGCCGGGCGCGCCAACATGCAGACTATTGAAGAATTGATGGGGCTGTTCCGCCAAGGAACACTTCATCTCGCCACAATGGCGGAGTCGTTGGATTACCCTTGGACATCAGACGCCAAAAACCCGCGCGAACTGCACAACATCTACGCTCGAAACTTGGTTACTTGCTACGTCAGTAAGTATGCGCAATTGTCAGAGACAATTCTAGATAGCGTCGAGGACCAACGATTTCTCATTTACGCTCTTGCGGGTCGGTCTTTGATCGAGTCGATTGCAACCCTTCGGTATTACATACTTCATCAGTACAAACCGTTGCTGGATAAGGGCTCACTTTCTGATGCGCAAATGCATGAACTTTTAAGTATTGACGATCGCCATCTTCGTGGTAGCCGATTTGACTGGGATTCGTTTTTTTTTAAGCGTTATCAGCAACTCAAAGATGATGCGGTAAAACAGCTAGCCAACAGGAAGGCCAAACAGAAACATATTGCGCAGGCAATCACGGCTGAGCAGGTAAACGTATTGACGTGCATCGAACGGTGGGCCGAGACAACCCCTGAGGTGTTGATTGCTTACAACTTGTTCTGCGACTTGGTTCACCCCAACATTGGCAGTTCTTTTCTTGTGGCATCAACAAACGACAAGGGTCTTTACTTCACCCCATCAAAGGGGGCGAGCGTTGGAGCAGACATTTTCTTGCAAAGTTTCCCAATTTTGGTATCAGTCACTCATAAGCCATTTAGCCAGTATTTATTTATGCTGATTGGAACAATTTGGGCGGATGATGAGCTCTGACTTTTCAGAAATTTCTGTCAAACGTTACTCCGCCGGTTTCCCGATCTTTGTACCTCTGCTTTGTAGCCTTCAGGATCGATTTATGGCAAACGCATGCCTAATGGCAGCTTTTCAAATTCGGGGGTGAGCCCCGAGCGGCCGCTTCCGATTTTTGCCACTGGCCGGAATGGGCACAAAGTACGCATTCGCAAGAATGAGAAGCAGACCTTCAAACCCAGTTTTCGCGTATCGAATTGGAATGGCCGTCAACGGCGACTAGCCCCCGACCTGCGGGGCACATGGGCAAGACGCAAGAAGAAGCTCAGGCTGCCTTCAAGACGAAATCCACATGCACCGCATCGTATGGAAAGCGAAATCCCGCCTCGTCGCGTTCGATCAACCCGACGGCCAGGAGCGAATGCACGTCCGTATGGACGCCGCGCACGTCGCGCCCCACGCGCCGAGCGATTTCCCGCAGCGCGAGAGGCCCCGCGCCCGTCATCACCTTGAGGATGTCCCAGCGCAGCGGCGTCAGCGTGCCCCATAGCGCGCGCTCATCGACGAAGCCGATGAAGGGCGCGGCGCGCTTGCCGGTGGTCATTGCGCGCGTGAAGCGGGCATTGATCTCGTCGCGCGAGGCGACGCCGATGGTTACGGTGTTTGCCATGTCACATCCTCCAATCATCGACGGCGGTCCAGAAGTCCGCCAGTAGCTGTTCCAGCGAGGTGAAAGCGTACGGCACTTCCGCCTCGCCTCGGTGGAAGTGGTCGCCTTTGCCGGCCTCGTTGTCGAAGCGCAGGACGCAAAATCCATCCACCACGTAAGCCAGGCTGTACTTCAGGTCGTGCGTGCTTCGGGTACCTGGGCCGGCGCCGACTCTTGCGCGGAGCCGGCTGCGTTTGCCGCCGGCCTAGAGCCGCCACGCCAGCAGTTCGTCGGCGGTGCGCAGGCGGGCGGAGAGCACCTTGGCGATGTTGCGATAGACCTTGAGGCCGGTTTCGGGCCGCGAATGGATGGCCTGGTCGTCGATGCGCACCAGCACGCAATCGGTGTCGGCGACGACGCTGGCGCTGCGCGCTTCCTTGTCGGCCAGCGCCATCTCGCCGAAGCTGTCGGCAGGCGCGAGCACGGCGAGTTCCACCTCGCCCTCGCGCCCGGTCTTGAGGACTCGCGCGTCGCCGCTGAGGATGATGTACATGTGCGCGCCGATGTTGCCTTCCTTGACGATGCAGGCTCCCGGCGCGTAGGTGCATTTCTCGGAGCGGCCGAGCAGGTCGCTGATTTCGGCCGGGCTGAGTCCGTGAAAGGCCTTGACATGCTCGGCGAGCCTGCACAGCAGGCCTTGCAGGTCGGTTTCGGTGAATTGTTCGCGAATCCAGCTCATGCTTCGATCATACCTGGAGCGCGCCGAGCAGGTCCTGCTCGAGCCGCACCAGCGTCGCGGTATGGCCGAGTTCCTTGCCGCTGATGAGGAACACGTCTTCGACGCGTTCGCCGAGGGTGGCGATCTTGGCGGTGTGCAGGGATATGCCGTGGTCGTCGAGCACGCGGGCGATGGAGTAGAGGAGCCCCGGCCGGTCGGCGGCGCTGATCGACATCAGGTACTGGCTGCCGCGCTCGTCGGCGCGAATGTCCACTTCCGGCGTCACCGGGAAGTGGCGCACCTGTCGCGACAGGCGCCCGCTGACACCGGCCGGCAGGGGCGGCTGGCTGATGAGCTGGTCGGCGATGCCGTGTTCGATCAGGGAGATCATGTCGCGATAGGCCTGCGTCGCGTCGAAGGCGAAAACGACAAAGCTGTCGAGTGCATAGCCATGGCGTGTGGTGTGGATCTTGGCGTCGACGATGCTGTAGCCGAGTCGCGCGAAATAGCCGCAGAGCCGGGCGAACAGCCGCGGCTGGTCCGGCACGTAGACCATCACCTGCAAGCCGTCGCCCATCGGGTTCAGGCGTCCGCGCACCACCGGCTGCGTGCTGGCCGGGCGGTGATAGAGGGTGCGCGTATGCCAGGCGATCTCGTCGGCGACGTGGCGCATGAAGTAGCCGGTGTCGAGCTGGTTCCACAGTTCGAGTTCGACGCCGGGGCGCAGGCCGTGGTAGCGCAGGATGCGTCGCGCTTCTTCCTGCCGTTCGGCGACGCCGGTGAGCTGAAGTACCGCGCTGCCGCGCAGCACACGGGCCGTCATGCGGAACAGGTCTTCGAGCAGCTTGCCCTTCCAGGTATTCCACACCTTCGGGCTGGTGCCGCGAACGTCGGCCACCGTCAGCAGGTATAGCGCGGTGAGCCGGCGCAGGTTGCCCACCTTGCCGGCAAAGGCGAGGATCACCTCGGGGTCGGCCAGATCCTGCTTCTGCGCCACTTGCGACATGGTCAGGTGCTGCTCGACGAGGAATACGACCAGTTCGGCATCGTCGCCGACGATGCCGTGGTCGCGGCAAAAATGCATGGCGTCCTTCTTGCCGAGCTGGGAGTGGTCGCCGCCGCGGCCCTTGGCGATGTCGTGGAACAAGGCGCCGATATACAGCAGCCAGCGACGTTCGAAGCCGATCATCAACCGCGAACAGAACGGATACTCATGGGCGAACTCGGGTTGGACGAAGCGTCGCAGATTGCGGATCACCTGCAGGATGTGCTGATCCACCGTGTAGACATGGAACAGGTCGTGCTGCATCTGGCCGACGATGCGGCCGAAGGCCGGCAGGTAGCGGCCGAGGATGTCGTACTGATTCAGCAGCCGCAGCACGACCACCAGATGCTTCTGCTGGAACAGCTTGAGAAACAGCGAACGGTTCTGCGGATCGCGGCGAAATGCGGCATCGATGCCTCCCTGCGCGCGCCACAGGGCGCGCAGGGTGCGCGGCGTCATGCTCTTGAGCTCGGAACGCTGCATCTGCAGCAGGAAGCATTCGAGGATGGCGCGCGGATGGCGCTCGAACACGTCTTCCTCGCGCACGTCGAGCTGCTCGCGCACCATCTGGAAGTGGGCATCGATGACGATCGGCGGCCCGGTTCGCGTCGGCAGCAGGCGATCGGCCAGAACCTGCATGACGAGCGTGTTGAGCTGCGTGACCAGCTTGGCATTCCGGTAGTAGCGCTGCATCAGCACTTCGGACGCGCGTTTCGCCTTGGTCGGCTGGATGCCCATGGCGCCGGCGAGCTTTTCCTGGTGATCGAACAGCAGCCTGTCCTCGCGGCGGCCGGTGAGCAGGTGCAGTTCGATGCGCAGGTCGCGCAGCAACCGGTCGGTGCGCTCAAGCAGCCGCACCTCGGGTTCCGTCACCAGCCCGGCCAGCGCCAGCGACTTCCAGTCGTCGCCGATACCCGCCGCGCGCGCCACCCACTGGATCGTCTGCAGGTCGCGGCGGCCGCCAGGACCCTCCTTGCAGTTGGGTTCGAGGCTGTAGGGCGTGTCGTTGAACTTGGCATGGCGCTCGGCCTGCTCCAGTTGCTTGGCCTTGAAGAACATCACGGGTTGCAGGGCGGCCTGGTAGGCCTGCTCGAAGCTGGCGTAGAGCCCTCGCGCGCCGGCCAGGTAGCGCGCTTCGAGCAGCGCTGCCTTGACCGTGATGTCGCGTTCGGCTTCTTCCAGGCACTGGCTGACGCTGCGCACGCTGTGGCCGATGTCGAGGCCGATGTCCCACAGCAAGCCGATCAGTTGCTCGATTTGCGCCGCGTCCGAGGCGTCGGTCGCGGGATGTTCCTCGGGCAGCAGGATCAGCAGGTCCACGTCGGAGCCCGGGTAGAGTTCGCCGCGCCCGTAGCCGCCGACTGCGGCCAGCGTGCAGCTATCGGGCAGGGCAAGCGCCGTCCAGACTTCGCGCAGCACCGCGTCCACCAGCGCGGCGCGGCCAGAGAGAAAGGCCGGGCCGAGCTTGTCCTGATGCCAAGCCGCGGTCAGCGCCTGCTGCCCTTCGGCGAGGCGCTGGCGCGCCATCGTCGCCAGTTCGCGCAGCTCGCTCATGAGCCGGTTCCCTGCCTTGTCGAGGCGACTTGCAAGCTGGCCGGCATGTCAGGGATGGATCCGGATGTGGGGCGGGCAGGGCGGCGCGCCGGCGGACAGCGTCATCACCTCGACGCCGGTTTCAGTGACGCGGACGGTGTGCTCCCACTGGGCGGAAAGGCTGCGATCCTTGGTGACGATGGTCCAGCCGTCCGGCAGTTCCGAGATCGCCGCCTTGCCGGCGTTGATCATCGGCTCGATGGTGAACACCATGCCCGGCACCAGCAGGGGACCGTCGCTTGCCTTGCCGTAGTGCAATACCTGCGGCTCTTCATGGAAGTTGCGTCCGATGCCATGACCGCAGAATTCGCGTACCACGGAGAATCCGGCGCCTTCGGCATGCTTCTGGATTGCCGCGCCGACGGCGCCAAGATGGACCCCGGGCCTGACCTGGGCGATGCCGACCCACATGCATTCGTGGGTCATGGAAACCAGTCGCCTGGCGAGGATCGAGGTCTCGCCGACGCAGAAGGTGCGACTGGTGTCGCCGTGCCAGCCGTCCTTGATGGTGGTGATGTCGAGGTTGACGATGTCGCCCTTCTTCAGCGCGCGTTCGTTGGGCACGCCGTGGCAGACCTGGTGATTGACCGAGGCGCAGATCGACTTGGGGTAGGGCGCATAGCCCGGCGGCGCGTAGTTGAGCGGCGCCGGGATGCAGCCCTGGACTTCGACCATGTAGTCGTGACAGAGCCGGTCCAGTTCGGCCGTGGTGACGCCCGGCTTGACGAAGGGTTCGATGTAGTCGAGGACTTCGCCCGCCAGGCGGCAGGAGACCCGCATCTCGGCGATGTCTTGGGCGGTCTTTATGGAAATCGTCATGAATGCTGGACTGGATTGGGGAAATGGATTCTACCTGCTGGGCGCAGCGCCGCGAGTCGCCGGCCGGGTTTCAGGGCGAAGCGCCGGGCGGACAATGCGCAGCTTGTGCCGGACCGCGGGAGCCGGCTATAATTACGCCCTTGTCCGGGATCGTCCCGGGCAACAATCCACACGCCCGGCGCCGATAGGGTGGCTTCCCGCACAGCAGCAGCGCGAAGCAGCACGGCCAGGCGGAGGTTCAACCCATATCGGAGACAGTTCTATGAGCACTACCATGCGCCAGATGCTGGAGGCCGGCGTGCATTTCGGCCACCAGACCCGTTTCTGGAACCCCAAGATGGCCCCGTACATCTTCGGCCATCGCAACAAGATCCACATCATCAACCTCGAAAAGACTCTGGCCAAGTACCAGGAAGCGATCGCTTTCGTGCGCAAGATGGCGGCCAAGAAGGGCACCATCCTGTTTGTCAGCACCAAGCGCCAGGCACGCGAAATCATCGCCGAGGAGGCCCTGCGTTGCGGCATGCCCTACGTCGATGACCGCTGGCTGGGCGGCATGATGACCAACTTCAAGACGCTGAAGCTTTCCGTCAAGCGCCTGAAGGACCTGGAAGCCGCCATGCTGGAAGGCAACTTCGAGAAGCTGTCGAAGAAGGAGGCCCTGACATTGCAGCGCGAGATGGACAAGCTGAGGAAGTCGATCGGCGGCATCAAGGAAATGGGGGGCCTGCCCGATGCCATCTTCATCATCGACGTCGGCTACCACAAGATCGCCATCACCGAAGCCGGCAAGCTTGGTATCCCGGTGATCGGCGTGGTCGATACCAACCATTCCCCGGAAGGCGTCAGCTACGTGATCCCGGGCAACGACGATTCCTCCGGCGCGATCCGCCTGTATGCCCGCGGCGTGGCCGATGCCATCCTCGAAGGCAAGAGCCAGGGGATCAACGAAGTGGTGCAGCAACTGGCCGGCGACGACGAATTCGTCGAGATCCCGGCATCTGCCGAGTAAAGACAAGGCGTTCAGCCACAGAGGACACAGAGGGCACGGAGAATTCGCTGTTTTCGCCTTTCCTCTGTGTCCTCTGTGATCTCTGTGGCTATAAGGTTTTGATTTTGGAGTAAGAGCAAATGGCGGACATTACCGCAAGCATGGTCAAGGAACTGCGCGAGAAGACCGACGCGCCGATGATGGAATGCAAGAAGGCGCTGACCGAGGCGGCCGGCGACATGGCGAAAGCCGAGGAAATCCTCCGCGTCAAGCTGGGCAACAAGGCCACCAAGGCGGCGACGCGCGTCGCCGCGGAAGGCGTCGTGGCGATCCACGTTGCGGCCGACGGCAAGCTGGGCAGCATATTCGAGATCAACAGCGAAACCGACTTCGTTGCCAAGAACGACGAGTTCCTCAAGCTGGCCGGCGACTGCGCGCGGCTGGTGGCGGAGAAGAATCCGGCCGACGTTGCCGCGCTTTCCACCCTGCCCCTGGGCGATGGCACGGTCGAGTCGACCCGCACCGCGCTGGTGGGCAAGATCGGCGAGAACATGAGCATTCGCCGCTTCACCCGGATCGAAGCCAGGGGCCGACTGGCGTCCTACATTCACGGCGGTTCGAAGATCGGCGTGCTGGTCGACGTGGTCGGCGGCGATGACCAGTTGGCCAAGGACCTGGCGATGCACATCGCCGCCTCGAAGCCGAAGTCGCTGGATTCGTCTGGCGTGCCAGCCGCGTTGCTGGATACCGAGCGGCGCATCGCGATCGAAAAGGCGCGCGAAGCCGGCAAGCCGGAAGCGATGCTGGAAAAGATCGCCGAGGGCACCGTGCAGAAGTACCTGAAGGATGTGACGCTGCTGGGCCAGGTGTTCGTCAAGGCCGAGGACGGCAAGCAGACCATCGAGCAGCTGCTCAAGGCGAAGGGCGCGTCGGTTGCCGCTTTTGCGCTGTACATCGTCGGCGAGGGCATCGAAAAGAAGGTGAGCGATTTCGCCGCCGAGGTGGCTGCGCAAGCCGCTGCTGCCGCCAACAAGTAGGCGCGGGCAAGGCGATGGCTGCCGCGAAGTTCCGCCGCATCCTGCTCAAGCTTTCGGGCGAGGCGCTGATGGGCGACGATGCTTACGGCATCAACCTGCGGATGCTCGGCGCGATCGTCGCGGAGGTCAAGACGGTGACGGACCTGGGCGTCGAGCTTGGGGTCGTGATCGGCGGCGGCAACATTTTTCGCGGTGTCGCCGGCACCGCGACGGGCATGGATCGCGCCACGGCCGACTACATGGGCATGCTGGCGACGGTGATGAACGCCATGGCGTTGTCGGATGCGATGCGCCAGGCGGGGATCAACGCCCGCGTGCAATCGGCGCTGCACATCGACCAGGTGGTCGAGCCGTATATTCGCGGCAAGGCGATTCGCTACCTCGAAGAGGGCAAGGTGGTGATTTTCGGCGCCGGCACGGGCAATCCCTTCTTTACCACCGACACCGCGGCGGCGCTGCGCGGCTCGGAAATCGGCGCCGAGATGGTGCTCAAGGCGACCAAGGTCGATGGCATTTACACCGCCGATCCGAACAAGGATCCAGCGGCCACGCGCTTCGCCCGCATCAGCTTCGACGAGGCGATCAGGCGCAACCTGGCGGTGATGGATGCCACGGCGTTTGCGTTGTGCCGCGACCAGAAACTGCCGATCAACGTGTTCTCGATCTTCAAGGCCGGCGCGCTGAAGCGCGTGGTGATGGGAGAGGAAGAGGGCACACTGGTCCACGTTTAGGAGCAAGCATGATTCCCGAACTGAAGAAGACTTCCGAGCAGAAGATGCAAAAGAGCCTTGAGGCGCTGAAGGCCGACCTGGCCAAGGTGCGCACCGGTCGGGCGCATACCGGCATCCTCGATCACGTGCAGGTCGACTACTACGGGTCGCCGGTGCCGATCACCCAGGTGGCCAACGTGACCCTGATCGACGCCCGCACCATCGGCGTGCAGCCGTGGGAAAAGCCGATGGTGGCCAAGGTGGAGAAGGCGATTCGCGATTCCGACCTGGGCCTCAATCCGTCGGCGCAGGGCGAACTGATCCGGGTGCCGATGCCGGCCCTGACCGAGGAGCGCCGGCGTGACCTGATCAAGGTGATCAAGCACGAGGGCGAGAACGCCAAGGTGGCGATCCGCAACCTGCGGCGCGACGCGATCGCGCATCTGAAGGAAGCGCTGAAGAAGAAGGAAATCGCCGAGGACGACGAGCGTCGCGCGCTGGACGACATGCAGAAGCTCACCGACCGCTATGTCGCGGAAGTCGATCGGGCGCTGGCCGACAAGGAAAAGGACCTGATGGCGATCTGATTCGCGGACGCATCAGCGGCCGCTGCGATTCCGTCGCGCGGCGGACTCATTCACAGGTTTCGAGGGGGCGTCATGGCAGGAAAATTCACCAGCTCGACGCAGGCAATTCCCGGTGTGGGCGACGTGCCGCGCCACATCGCCATCATCATGGATGGCAACGGGCGCTGGGCCAAGCAGCGTCTCATGCCGCGCGTCGCCGGCCACAAGCGCGGCGTCGAGACGGTGCGGGCAATGGTCAAGGCCTGCATGGCGCGCGGGGTGGAATACCTGACCCTGTTCGCTTTCTCTTCGGAGAACTGGCGGCGCCCCGCGGACGAAGTGTCCTTCCTCATGAATCTTTTTGTCCGTGCGCTTCAGGCCGAAATCGGCAAACTCCATGCCAACGGCGTACGGCTCAAGGTGATCGGCGATCTGTCGGCCTTCGAGCCGCGCCTGCTTGCCCTGATCCGCGAAGGCGAGGCAAAGACCGCCAACAATTCGCGCCTGACCCTGACCATCGCCGCCAACTATGGTGGCCGCTGGGACATCCTGCAGGCAATGAACCAGCTCGCACTGGCGCATCCGGAAAAGGCCGGTTGCTACAGTGAGGCCGATCTCGCGCCGCACCTGACGATGGCCTATGCGCCTGAGCCCGATCTTTTCATTCGCACCGGCGGCGAGCAGCGCATCAGCAACTTCCTGCTCTGGCAACTGGCCTACAGCGAGTTGTATTTCCCCGATATCCTGTGGCCGGATTTCGACGATGCGGCGCTGGATGCGGCGATCGGTTCCTATCGCCGGCGCGAACGGCGCTTCGGGCGCACCAGCGAGCAACTGGGCGAACAACCCGGCCAGCAGATGCGCGCCGTGTTTCCGGCGCCGACTCCGGTGCCGCCAACCGCGGCCGAAGATGCTTAGGACGCGGGTCATCACCGCGCTGCTGCTGGTTGCCGGCCTCGCGCTGATCCTGTTTGGCCTGCCGCCGCTGGCGGCGGTGTTGACGTTTGCCGCGATTGCCGGACTCGCCGCGTGGGAGTGGGGCGGCCTGATGCGTCAGGACCAGCCGGCGCGGGCGATGTATGCGTTTGTGCTGTTGCTGTTCTGCTGGCAGTTGACCGTGGCGGCGCCGCAACTCGTGCCGGTGCTGCTCGGGATGTCCGCGGCATTCTGGATCCTGGTCGTGCCGCTATGGCTGCGTTTCAAGTGGACACTGTCCGGCAACGACTTTTTCGGCTATCTGATCGGTGCGCTGGTGATCCTGCCGACCTGGGCCGCGATGGTCGCGCTGCACGCCGCAAGCACCTGGCTGATGCTCGCGGTCATGGCGCTGGTCTGGGTTGCGGATATTTCGGCCTATTTCGCCGGGCGGACGTTCGGCAGGCACAAGCTTGCGCCGAGCATCAGTCCCGGCAAGACCTGGGAGGGCGTCGCCGGGGCGGTGGTCGGCGTCCTGATCTATGGTGGCGCAGTGCTGCACTTTTCGCCGCTGGGCGGCCAGATGCCCCTCGGCGCGCCACTGCTCGGCTTGTTGCTGGTCCTGCTCACGGTGGTGAGCGTCATGGGCGATCTCTATGAATCCCTGTTGAAGCGCCAGGCCGGCGTCAAGGACAGCAGCAAGCTGTTGCCGGGCCATGGCGGGGTGCTCGACCGCATTGACGCGCTGACCTCGGCCCTGCCGCTGGCGGCCCTGATCCTGTTCTTCCTGCGTTGATGAAACTGGCCATTCTTGGCGCCACCGGTTCGATCGGCGCCAGCACGCTCGACGTGGTGGCGCGCCATCCGGAGCGCTTCGAGGTGGTCGCGCTGACCGGGCACAGCCGGGTCGAGGTGCTTGCCGCACAGTGCCGCCAATGCCGTCCGGCCTACGCGGTATTGGGCGACGCGGCCGATGCCGGGCGTCTTGCACGGCTGCTCAAGGACTCCGGCTTGCGCACCGAAGTGCTGTACGGCGCCAATGCGCTGGCCCAGGTGGCCTGCCTGCCCGAAGTCGATGCGGTGATGGCCGCCATCGTCGGCGCCGCCGGGCTGCCGCCGACACTGGCCGCCGCCCGTGCCGGCAAGCGCGTGCTGCTGGCCAACAAGGAAGCACTGGTGATGGCCGGCGCCGTGTTCATGGCCGAGGTGCGTCGCGCCGGCGCGCTGCTGCTGCCGATCGACAGCGAACACAATGCGGTGTTCCAATCCATGCCATACAACTACGCGGGCGACATGGCGCGCGGCGGGGTCAGGCGCATTCTGCTGACCGCCTCGGGCGGACCGTTTCGCAACACGCCACTGGACGTGCTGGCCAGGGTCACGCCGGAACAGGCGGTGGCGCATCCCAACTGGTCGATGGGCCGGAAGATTTCCGTCGATTCGGCGACCATGATGAACAAGGGCCTGGAAGTGATCGAGGCGCACTGGTTGTTCAATGCCCCGGCGGATCGGATCGACGTGGTGATCCATCCGCAGAGCGTGATCCATTCGCTGGTGGATTACGAGGACGGCTCCGTCCTTGCCCAGCTCGGCAATCCCGACATGCGCACGCCGATTGCCCACGCCCTGGCCTGGCCCGAGCGGATCGATTCGGGCGTGGCGGCACTCGATCTGCTGGCGGTGGCGCGGCTTGATTTCGAGCGCCCGGACCTGGCGCGCTTTCCCTGCCTGGACCTGGCGTATCGGGCCTTGCGCGCGGAAGGCAACGCGGCAGCCGTGCTCAATGCCGCAAACGAGGTGGCGGTGGCGGCCTTCCTCGACCGTCGCCTGCCCTTCCTCGGAATCGCCGAGGTCATCGCCGCAACGCTCGATGTCGTGCCCCAGGCAGCCTTGCCCGACCTTGCCTCGGTGCTCGACGCCGACCGTCATGCGCGCGCCGTAGCACTCGCGATCGTCGCAGGCCGTTGCGGCGCCAGGGCGGGGGAGGCACATGAATCCTGAAATGCTGGCCTGGTATGCGGGTGCTTTCGTGCTGGCGCTGGGGGTGCTGGTGGTGGTGCACGAAATGGGGCACTACCTTGCAGCCCGTGCCTGCGGCGTCAAGGTGTTGCGCTTTGCGTTCGGCTTTGGCAAGGTTCTCTGGGTGCGGCGCCACGGGCGCGATGGCACCGAGTGGGCCGTCTCGGCGTTTCCGCTGGGCGGCTACGTCAAGATGCTGGATGAGCGGGAAGGCGAGGTGGCCGCAGACGAGTTGCCGCGCGCCTTCAATCGCCAATCCGTCGGCCGCCGGGCATTCATCGTTGCCGCCGGTCCGGCAGCCAACTTCCTGCTGGCGATCGTGCTTTACTGGTTCCTGTTCATGCATGGCGTGACCGAACTCAAGCCGCGCCTCGGGCCGCCGCCCCCCGGCACGCCGGCGGCGGTGGCGGGCATCGGCGAGGCCGTGACGGTGCGCGCGGTGAACGGCCGCGCCATCGACACCTGGCAGCAACTGCGCTGGGAAGTCCTGCGGCGGGCGCTGGACAAGGAACCGCTGCAGCTGGAAGTGATCAGCCCGCAGCGGGAGGTCGGAGTCTACCGTTTCGACAGCGACCGCTTCGACCTGGAAGAACTCGAAAAGGATCCCTTGCGCTTGCTCGGGCTCGTGTTGTACCGCCCGCCCTTGCCTGCAGTGGTGGGCCGCGTGCTGCCGGATTCGGCCGCCGACCAGGCCGGGTTTCGCGATGGCGACCGGGTGCTGTCGATCGACGGCAAGGCGATTGCCGAATGGGCAGAACTGGCGGCCACGGCGCGGGCCGCGGCGGGACGCCGACTGAACTTCCAGGTCGAGCGTGAAGGGCACCCGCTTCAGCTTGCGGCGATTCCGCGCGAGGCGGAGGAGGGCGGGCGCAAGTTCGGACGGCTGGGCCTGATGGCAAAGGAAGGCCAGGGTGAAGCCTTTGAAATGACCGTCGTCGTCCGCTATGGGCCGTTCGACTCGATCAGCCGGGCACTGGAGCAGACCTGGGACACGTCGATCCTGAGCCTGCGCATGATCGGCCGCATGCTGACCGGCGAATTGTCGTGGAAGAACCTGTCGGGGCCGGTGACGATTGCCGATTACGCCGGACAGTCGGCGCGCCTGGGCGCCAGCTACTACCTGCGCTTCATCGCCCTGATCAGCATCAGTCTCGGCGTGCTCAATCTGCTGCCCGTGCCTGTTCTGGATGGCGGACATTTGATGTATTATCTTGTCGAGTTTATCAAGGGTGGCCCGGTGTCGGAACGTGCCCTGGAAATCGGCCAGCAGATCGGTTTTGCCCTGCTGGCGCTGCTGATGGCTTTTGCCTTCTACAACGATATCAACCGTCTTGTCTCCGGCTAATCTTCATCCAACCACATGAACAAGAAACTGCTCGCCGGTCTGGTCTCCGCTCTGCTGGCTCGTTCCGTCCTGGCGTTCGATGCCTTCGAGATCAAGGATATCCGGGTTGAGGGCATTCAGCGCACCGAGGCCGGGACCGTGTTCTCCTACCTGCCGGTCAAGGTGGGCGACACCATGAACGACGAGAAGGCGGCTGCCGCGATCAAGGCCTTGTTTGCCACCGGCTTCTTCAAGGACGTGCGTCTGGAGATCGACGGACAGGTACTGGTGGTGGTGCTGGAAGAGCGCCCGGCGATTGCCTCGCTTGAGTTTACCGGCCTCAAGGCCTTCAAGCCGGAAGACCTGAAGAAGTCGCTGCGCGATGTCGGTCTCGCCGAGTCGCGCATTTTCGACCGGGCGCTGGTCGAGCGCGCAGAACAGGAGCTCAAGCGCCAGTATCTTGCCCGGGGACATTATGCGGTACAGGTGACGACCACCATCACGCCGCTGGAACGCAATCGCGTCGGCGTGAATTTCGCGGTCAGCGAGGGCGATATTGCCAGGATCAAGCAGATCAACGTGATCGGCGCCGGCGCCATGAAGGAGGCCGACCTGCTGGATCTTCTGGTATTGCGCACGCCGGGCTGGCTGACGTGGTACACCAAGAACGACCAGTATTCCAAACAGAAGCTCTCCGGTGACCTCGAGACCCTGCGTTCCCATTACCTTGATCGCGGCTATCTCGAATTCAATATCGACTCGACCCAGGTGTCGATCTCGCCGGACAAGCAGGATATTTACATCACCATCAACATCACCGAGGGTGAAAAATACACTGTCTCGTCGGTCAAGCTGGCGGGCCAGTTGTTGCTGCCGGAAGCCGAGCTGACGAAGCTGGTGCAGGTCAAGCCCGGCGAGGTGTTCTCCCGCGAGAAAATGACCGAGACCACCAAGGCCATCAGCGAGCGTCTGGGCAACGAGGGGTATGCCTTCGCGAACGTCAATGCGGCGCCGGAACTGGACAAGGAAAAGCGTCAAGTGGCGTTCACCGTGTTCATCGATCCGGGACGCCGGGTCTATGTGCGCCGCATCAACGTGGCCGGCAATACGCGCACCCGCGACGAGGTAATCCGCCGCGAAATGCGCCAGTCCGAAGCCGGCTGGTACGACGGCGACAAGATCAACAAGTCGCGCACGCGGGTCGACCGGCTGGGATATTTCGACGAGGTCACGGTGGAAACGCCGCCCGTCCCCGGAACCACCGACCAGGTCGACATGGAGGTCAGGGTCAAGGAAAAGCCCACCGGCAACATCATGTTGGGGGCAGGTTTCTCCAGTGCCGAGAAAATCACGCTTTCCGGCTCGGTGCAGCAGCAGAACCTGTTCGGCAGCGGCAAGCATGTCGGCGTCCAGGTCAGCACCAGCAAGTCGAACAAGGTCTACTCGCTGTCCCACACGGATCCCTATTTCACCGTCGATGGCGTCAGCCAGGGGTTTGACATCTATTCGCGCAAGACCGATACCAGCACGCTGGCGCTGGGGAGTTTCGGCGCCGACTCGATCGGGGGCGGCATGCGCTGGGGGCTCCCCGTGGCGGAAGACGATTACGTGAATCTCGGTCTTTCGGCTGACCGCACCACGCTCAAGGTAGACAGCAACAGCCCGGTGCGCTATCAGGACTATGTCACGCGTTTTGGTGCCAAGGGCAATACCCTGCTGAGCACCTTCGGCTGGCAGAAGGATGGCCGCGACAGTGTGCTGGTTACCACCAAGGGTGTGTATCGCCGGGCGGTTCTGGAGGTGTCCCTGCCGGGTAGTACGGCGACCTATGTCCGCGCCACCTATTCACACCAGCACTTCTTCCCGCTGGACCGCAAACTGACGCTGGCGCTGAACGGCGAGATCGGTGTGGCCAAGGCATACGGCAGCAAGGAACTGCCCTTCTTCAAGAATTTCTATGCGGGCGGCATCGGCTCGGTGCGTGGTTTCGACTCAAGCTCCCTGGGCCCCCGCGATCCGGTCAACAACGAGCCGCTGGGCGGCGACAAGAGGCTGATCGGCAACGCCGAGGTGCTGTTTCCCGTCCCCGGCCTCGGGCGCGACCAGTCGGTTCGCATGAGCGCATTTTTCGATGCCGGCAATGTCTGGGGTTACGACAGCAAGTTCAGCCTCGGCAGCATGCGTTACAGTGCCGGCCTTGCCCTGGCGTGGAGTTCACCGTTCGGCCCGCTGAAGTTCTCCTTCGCCAATCCGTTCAACAAGAAGGCCGAGGACAAGGTGCAGCGTTTGCAGTTCCAGATGGGCTCGGTCTTTTGATCCCCTCCTTTTATAGTGAGAGAGTTATGCTGAAGAAATACATTTGCACGGGTATTGCGCTATTGTCATTTTCCGCCGGGGTCCTGGCCGAGGGCAAGATCGGCTTCGTCAACAGCCAGAAGATTTTGAATGACGCTCCGCAGGCCGCGCGCGCGAAGAAGAAGATCGAAAAGGATTTCGAGAAGCGCGACCAGGATCTGCAGCGCATTGCCAAGCAGTTGCAGGGTATGCAGGAGAATCTCGACAAGAACTCGGTGACCATGGCCGAAAGCGAACGGCGCACCAAGGAGCGCGAGTTCGGTGAGCTCAACCGCGATTTCCAGCGGAAGCAGCGCGAGTTCCGCGAAGACCTGAGCCAGCGGCAGAACGAGGAAACGGCTGCGATATTCGAACGCGTGAACAAGGTGATCAAGCAGATGGCCGAAGCCGAGAAGTACGACATCATTTTCCAGGAGGCGGTCTACGCCAACCCGCGCATCGACATTACCGACAAGGTGATCAAGGCGCTGGGCGACGGCACCAAGTAAGACTCGCTGCCCGTGGCGCTGCGGCTCGACGAAATTGTCGCCCGGTTCGGCGGAGAAATGGTCGGCGCCGGCGATACAGTGATCTCCAGCATCGGCACCCTCGATAGCGCCGGTCCCGGCGCCCTGGCCTTCCTTGCCAACCCGAGGTATCGATCGCAATTGTCGACCACCCGCGCCGCCGCCGTGATCATGGCACCGCCCGCGGCGGGCGGACCGGCGGCAGCGATCCTGACCCCGCAGCCCTATCTCTACTACGCTCGCGTCGCGCAGTGGCTCAATCCCACGCCCGAAACCGAGCCCGGAGTTCATCCGAGCGCGGTGGTCGAGGGCGAGGTGGCAGCGACTGCCAGTATCGGCCCGCATGTCTGGATCGGTCCCGGCGCAAGGATCGGCGAGCGGGTGGTGGTCGCCGCCAACTGCAGCATCGGTGCCGGCGTCGAAATCGGCGCCGACAGCCGCCTGGCGGCCAACGTGGCGATCTATTCCGGCTGTCGCCTGGGTGCGCGCTGCCTGGTTCATTCCGGTGCGGTGCTCGGCGCCGATGGCTTCGGCTTCGCGCGCGAAGCCGACGGCGCCTGGGTCAAGATTCCGCAAGTGGGGCGGGTGCTTGTCGGCGACGATGTCGAAATCGGCGCCGGGACCACCATCGATCGCGGCGCACTGGGGGATACAGTGATCGGCGATGGCGTCAAGCTCGACAACCAGATACAGGTCGGCCACAACGTGCAGATCGGCGCCAACACCGCCATGGCAGGCTGCGTGGGGATTGCCGGCAGCGCTGCGATCGGGGCGCGTTGCACGGTCGGCGGCGGCGCGGTGATCCTCGGCCACCTGCACATCGCCGACGACGTCAATGTGTCGGCGGGCACACTGGTGGCGAAATCGATCCAGGCTGCGGGGACTTACAGCGGTACGGTGCCCTTCCTTGCGCATGGCGACTGGCTGAAAAATTTCTCGCGGCTGCGCCACCTCGATGCGATGGCCGGCAAGATCCGCGTCCTCGAACAGCGGCTTGCCGCACTGGAGAAGAAATCATGAGCGAAGCAGGCGCAAGCGGGGCAGTCGATTCCCGCATGGATATCCACCAGATTCTCGACTACCTGCCGCATCGCTATCCGCTGCTGCTGGTCGACCGCGTGCTCGACGTGGTTCCCGGCGAGCGGATCACCGCGCTGAAGAATGTCAGCATGAACGAGCCTTTCTTCCCCGGCCACTACCCGCATCATCCGGTGATGCCGGGCGTGCTGGTGATCGAGGCGATGGCGCAGACGGCGGCGATCCTTTCCTTCAAGACCATGGGCAACAAACCCGACGACAAGTCGGTTTACTACTTCGTCGGCATCGACAATGCGCGCTTCAAGAAGCCGGTCGGACCCGGCGACCAACTGCTGATCGAGGTCACGCTGGCCGGCAACAAGCGCGGCATCTGGAAATTCGTGGCCAAGGCGAAGGTCGATGGCCAGGTCGTGGCGGAAGCCGACTTGATCTGCGCGGTTCGGCCGACGCCCTGATGAGCATCCATCCCACCGCCATCGTTCATCCTGCGGCTCGGCTAGGCCAGCGCGTGGTTGTCGGCCCCTACTCGATTGTCGGCGAGCATGTCGAGATCGGCGATGGCACGGTCATCGGTCCGCACGTGGTGGTCACCGGCCATACCCGCATCGGCCGCGACAACCGCTTTTTCCAGTTCAGCTCCATCGGCGAGAAGCCGCAGGACAAGAAATATGCCGGCGAGCCGACCCGGCTTGAAATCGGCGACCGCAACACCATTCGGGAGTTCTGCACCTTCAACTGCGGCACCGCGCAGGATGCCGGCGTGACGCGCCTGGGCGATGACAACTGGATCATGGCCTATGTGCACCTGGCGCATGACTGCCAGGTCGGCAACCAGACCATATTCGCCAACAACGCGCAGTTGGCCGGCCATGTGCATGTCGGCGACTGGGCCATTCTCGGCGGCTTCACGGTGGTGCACCAGTTCGTGCGCATCGGCGCCCACAGCATCACCGCGATGGGCGCGATCCTGCTGCAGGACCTGCCGCCCTTCGTCATGGCCGCCGGCAACCCGGCCGAGCCGCGCGGCATCAATGCCGAAGGCCTCAAGCGGCGCGGCTTTTCGGTGGCTGCAGTGGCTGCGGTGAAGCGGGCCTTCAAGACCCTCTACAAGAGCGGCCTGAAGCTCGACGAGGCGCGCGCCGCGATCGAGGCGGAGTCGGCCGCGGTGCCGGAACTGGCCCTGCTGGCAGGCTTTCTCGCGGCGCCCGGGCGCGGCATCATTCGCTGATGGCAGCAACGCAGTCACGTGATGCCGTGAGGCGGGTTCCAAGGATTGCCATGGTGGCCGGCGAGGCCTCCAGCGACCAGCTTGCGGCACATCTGATCGCCGCACTCAAGCAGCATCTGCCGGATGCGCGCTTCCATGGCATCGGCGGGCCCAGGATGCAGCGGGAGGGTTTTGATTCGCTGTGGCCGGCGGAGATGCTGGCGGTCCGCGGTTATGCCGAGGTCCTGCGGCACTATCGGGCCATCACCCACATGCGGCGACAACTGCTGCACCGTCTGCTGCAGGACAGGCCGGATGTCTTCATCGGCGTCGACGGTTCCGATTTCAACTTGTGGCTGGAAAAGCGCCTCAAGCGCGCGGGAATTCCCACCATCCACTTCGTCAGCCCCTCGATCTGGGCCTGGCGCGGCAACCGGATCAACAAGATCGTCGACTCGGTTAGCCACATTCTTGCCCTGTATCCATTCGAGCCCGCCTTGTACCGGGGTACTGCGGTCGAGTGCAGCTATGTCGGCCACCCGCTGGCCGACGTGATTCCGCTCGAGATCGATCAGCGCGTGGTGCGCGAGCGGCTCGGGGTGCCGTTGGAGCGGCCGGTCATCGCGCTGCTGCCGGGCAGCCGCCAGTCGGAACTGCACTTCATGGCCGAGACATTCGTCGAGACGGCGAAGCTGCTGCTGGAGCGCTATCCCGGCTTGCTGTTCCTGGTGCCGCTGGTTTCGCGGGAAACGCGGCTGCGTTTCGAAACCGCGCTGTGGAAGCTGAAGGCAGACGAATTGCCCTTCACCCTGATGTTCGGCCATGCAGCGGATGCCGTCGCGGCCAGCGATGCTGCGCTGGTGGCAAGCGGCACCGCCACGCTGGAAACCGCGCTGGTCGGCCGGCCCATGGTGATCGCCTACAAGATGTCGCCGTGGTCCTGGCGGCTGATGCGCCGCATGCGCTATCTGCCCTGGGTGGGACTGCCCAACATCCTCGCCGGCCGCTACGTGGTGCCCGAGTTCCTCCAGGACGAAGCGACGCCGGAGAACCTTGCGCAGGCGCTGGGCAACCTGCTGGTCGACGGCCAGGCGCGGGCCGGCATCGCCCGCGTCTTCGCCGCGATCCATCGGCTGCTGCGGCAGGACACCGCGCAGAAGGCCGCGGCTGTGGTGCTGCCTTACCTGCAACAGGCATGAAGCCGGCGGCTGCGTCGAGCAGGATGCATTTGGTATGCGGCGTCGACGAGGCCGGACGCGGTCCCCTCGCCGGACCGGTCTATGCGGCTGCCGTAATACTCGATCCGGCGCGGCCGATCGAGGGCCTGGCCGATTCGAAGAAGCTTTCTGCGCGCAAGCGCGAGCGTCTGGCCGGCGAGATCCGCGAAAAGGCCCTGGCTTTGGGCATTGCCTGGGCGTCGGTCGAGGAGATCGACCGCATCAACATCCTGCAGGCAACGCTGTTGGCCATGCGCCGCGCCGTCGAGGCCTTGTCGACGCAGGCGAACGAGGCACTGATCGACGGCAATCGCTGCCCATGCTTGAGCATTCCGGCCCGCGCCATCATCGGCGGCGATGCCACGGAACCGGCGATTTCGGCGGCATCCATTCTCGCCAAGACGGCGCGCGATGCCGAAATGCTGCGCATTCACGCCGAGTTTCCGCAGTATGCGCTGGATCGCCACAAGGGCTATGACACGGCGGCGCACCGGGCCGCGTTGAGGCTGCATGGCCCCGCGGCGTTTCACCGCAGGAGCTTCGCCCCGATCCGGGCGCTGCTTGCAGGCCGGCAGGAAGACGCCGCTTGAGCCGCGCATGGCCTTTGTCCAGCCGCGCGCCGGCCGCATAGGAGCCGGCGCATGAGTGATTCACATTGCATCAGTTCGCGCCACAATCCCGTCTTCAAGTCGCTGCGCGCCCTGGCCGACGATCCGCGGCGGCAGGGACACGCGTTGCTGGACGGGATTCACCTGGTGGCGACCTGTCTCGCGCGCGGCATCGGTGTCGCGCAACTGCTCGTGAGCGAAAGCGGGCGGCAGAACGCGGAGATCGCCGTGCTGCTGCAAGGCGCCGCGGGCGTCGAGCGGGTGATTCTGCGCGACAGCCTGTTCCGCGAGATGTCCGGACTGGCCAGCCCGACCGGGATTGCCGCAGTGATCGAAATTCCGCCGGCTGCGGCGGGCGAACTGGCGGGCGACGCGGTTCTGCTCGACGCGGTGCAGGATGCCGGCAACGTCGGCACCATCCTGCGCACCGCGGCGGCGGCGGGCATCCATGACGTTGTGTTGGGCACCGGCTGCGCCGGCGCGTGGACGCCGAAGGTGCTGCGTGCCGCGCAGGGGGCGCATTTCTCGCTGGCGATCCGCGAGCAGGTCGATCTGTCGGCGGTGCTGGCAGCCTCCCCGGCGATCTCGGTGGCGACGGTCGCGCGCGGTGGCTCCAGCCTCTACGAGCTCGATCTCACCGGGCCGACGCTGTGGCTGGTCGGCAGCGAAGGCGCGGGATTGGCTCCGCACCTCATCGAGGCTGCGAAACTGTGCGCCACGATCCCAGTGGCCGGCGGCAGCGAATCGCTCAACGTCGCGGCGGCAACTGCCGTCTGCCTGTTCGAGGCGAATCGCCAGCGCCGGCTGCGAACGGCCGGCGGGCCCGCCCGCAGCGAGCCGAGGACGACCTGAACGCCGACGGCTACTTCTTCTTGGCGGCTTTCTTGCCGGCAACCGCCGCCTTGAAGGTGGCGCCCGCAGTGAAGCGCGGCACGGTGGTGGCAGCGATCTTGAGTTCCTTGCCGGTTTGCGGGTTGCGCCCGACGCGCGCGGCGCGCTTGGACGACTTGAAACTGCCGAAGCCAACCAGGGTAACGGAGTCGCCCTTGGATACGGCCTTGACCACGGCGCCCGTGACGGCAGACAGCGCTTTCTCGGCGGCGGCCTTGCTGATATCGGCTTCCTTGGCAATGATCTCGATCAGTTCAGACTTGTTCATTTGTGACCTCGCGGGAGTGATGAGGGTTGCGGTGGATGTAATTCCGTGCAAATGGTAACCCAGAGTGACCAACAAAATCTTGCCGAATGCAGCCTTCCCGGAAATTGTCTCTCGACTGCCCCGGATCGGCCCACGCTTTGCGTGCTGCGCTCCCGCAGGACGTCGGCGATTGCCGCGCCCCTGCTCCAGGGGATAAAGGCGATAAAATGCCAGTTCTTGTCTGCCGAGCGGGCCCGACAGCCCGGCAATCGGCAGCAGTCTGCAAAGGGATGCGAAGCGAATGGAACTTGCCTGGTGGCACTGGATGGTCCTCGGCCTCGGGCTGGGCCTCGCCGAACTCATGGTACCTGCCTTCTTCATCATCTGGTTTGGCCTGGGAGCGCTGCTGGTGGGCGTCGCCATGCTGGTGGCGCCGGGCATGGCGTTCAGCACCCAGATCCTGCTGTGGACCGCCGCCTCGGTAATGATGACCGTGCTCTGGTTCAGGGTCTTGCGCAGGGACGACAGCAAGACACGCTCCGGCCAGGCCAACCAGGTGCTTGGCGAGGTCGGCGTCCTGGTGCGCGCGGTGGAGCCCCTGGGCGTGGCGTCGGTGCAAGGGGAGGTGCGTTTCCAGAAGCCGATACTCGGCGCCGATGTCTGGCCCTGTCTCGCCGATGAAGCCATCGCGGCCGGGGAGCGGGTCAGGGTGCTGGCGGTGGACGGCCAGTTTCTCAAGGTAGGCAAATACTGAAGGGGCACGTCATGGGCGAGTTCGCCATTTTTGTAGTCGCGGTATTCATTTTCGTCGCCGTCACGATCGCCAAGGGCGTTCGCATCGTGCCGCAAGGTGAGGAATGGATCGTCGAGCGCCTGGGCAAATACCACACCACTGTGCGTCCCGGCCTCAACATCATCATTCCCTACCTCGACCAGGTGCGCTACAAGTTGGTGACCAAGGACATCATCCTCGATGTGCAGGAGCAGGAAGTCATCACCAAGGATAACGCGGTGATCCTGACCAATGCGATCGCCTTCATCAAGGTCACCGATCCGATCAAGGCGGTGTATGGCGTGACGGATTTCTCCGAGGCGATCCGCAACATGATCATGACGACTTTGCGTTCGATCATCGGTGACATGACCCTCGACGAGGCCCTGTCGAACCGGGACAAGATCAAGGCGCGCCTGCGCGAAGGCGTGGCCGACGAAGCCATCGACTGGGGGCTCACGGTGAAGTCCGTCGAGATCCAGGACATCAATCCATCGGAGTCCATGCAGCGCGCGATGGAGGCGCAGGCGTCCGCGGAGCGCGAGCGCAAGGCGATGGTGACCAAGGCCGAGGGCACCAAGCAGGCAACCATTCTCAACGCCGAAGCGCAACTGCAGGCCGCTCGCCTGCAAGCCGAAGCGCAAGTCACGCTGGCCGACGCCTCGGCCGAGGCGATCAGGCGCGTTGCCGCCGCCATTGGCAGCGAGGACGCGCCGATGCGCTACATGCTCGGTGAGAAATACATCCATGCCATCGGCAACCTGGCGAAGTCGGATAACGCAAAGACGGTCTTGATCCCCGCCGACATCCAGGACACGCTGCGCGGCATCCTCGGCAGCCGCAAGTAGGCGCGGGCAGGCGATCCCTGTCTGGCGATGCGCCTGCTGGCAATCGAGACCGCGACGCGGCGCCTGTCGGTTGCGCTGTGGCACGACGGCGAATTGACAGAGCGCGCCGAAGAACTGCCCAGCGGCGGCTCTGAGCGCCTGTTGCCCTGGGTGCATGAGTTGCTTGAACAAGCCGCGCTGGTACCGGCCCAGCTCGACGGCATCGCCTTCGGCGCAGGGCCCGGTGGCTTTACCGGCCTGCGTCTGGCCTGCGGCGTGGCACAGGGCCTGGCTTACGGTCTCGACCTGCCGGTGATGCCGGTGTCGACCCTCGAGGCGCTGGCGCTGGCCTGCGGCGAACGCGACGTCTGGGCCTGCCTCGATGCGCGCATGAACGAGGTGTATTGCGCGGCCTACCGGGTGGACGGGGAGCGCGTCACACAACTCCTGGCGCCGGTTTGCGTGCCACCCGCCACGGCGCCGGCGCCAGCATTCTCCGGCGGTTGCGGCGTGGGTGACGGCTTTGCCGCGTATGGTTCATTGCTGCTGGCGCGCAAGCCCGACCTCAAGGGCGTCCATGCCGACGTATTTCCGACTGCCGCCGCCGTGCTGCGCCTTGCGATACCCCGCTTTGCCCGCGGTGACGTGGCGGCGGCGGCTCTGGCGCAGCCTATCTATGTGCGCGACAAGGTGGCGCTTACCACTGCCGAGCGGATGGCGCGCGGCGGTACAAGATAGTGCTGCACTGGCGCGCCATGGCGGAAGCCGATCTCAATGCCGTGGCCGAGGCGGAAGCGCGCATCCATCCCTTCCCATGGACGCGCGGCAACTTTGCCGATTCCCTGGCGGCCGGTCATGCAGGATGGCTGGCGCTGGAGGAGGGACGGATGACCGCCTATGCCATCATGATGCAGGTGGTGGATGAAACCCATTTGCTCAACATCAGCGTGCTGCCGGAATTGCAGCGCAGCGGTCGCGGCTCGGCGCTGCTCCTCGGGCTGCTTGGGCTGGCGAGAGAGCAGGGGGCAACGCGGATGCTGCTTGAGGTGCGCGACGGCAACGTCGCCGCAAGGGCCTTCTACCGGCGTCACGGTTTCGATGAAATCGCCCGCCGTCGCGATTATTATCGGGCCCATCAAGGACGTGAGGACGCCATCGTGATGGCGCGTGACCTGTGACTCCGGATCGCCAGCGGATACTGCGCGAGATGGGCCTGGGGCCGGTCTGGAAGCTGCGTGCGGCGTCCGCAGCGGTCGAGGCGATTGCCGCGCCTGTGCCACCCGCACCTGCGTTGGCTCCGCCCCCACCTGCGCCGGTGCAGATGCCTCCGGCAGGAGCGGTCGCGCCAGTCGTTGCGGCGGCTGCGCCGCAGTCCGCCATGGACTGGGATGAACTCGCCATCGCCGTGGCGGCGTGTCGCCAGTGCCGGCTTTGCGAGGCGCGCAAGCAGGCGGTGCTCGGTGTCGGCGACCGCGCGGCGGACTGGCTGTTCGTCGGCGAGGGCCCGGGGGCCGAAGAGGACCAGCGCGGCGAACCCTTCGTCGGCCAGGCCGGCAAGCTGCTCGACAACATGCTGGCGGCCATCGGTCTCAAGCGGGGCGAGCACGTGTATATCGCCAATGCCGTGAAATGCCGGCCGCCCGAGAACCGCACGCCCGCGCCGGAAGAGACCAGCGCCTGCAGGCCGTATCTGCAACGGCAGATCGAGCTGATTAAGCCGAAGCTGATTGTCGCGCTGGGCCGTCCGGCCGCGCAGACCCTGTTGCAGGCGGAGGTCAAGATCGCTGCCGCACGGGGCAGGCTGCACGACCATCACGGCATCCCGCTGGTGGTTACCTATCATCCCGCCTATTTGCTGCGCACGCCGCTGGACAAGGCCAAGGCCTGGGAGGATCTGTGTTTCATGAGGCGGACCATGGTTGCGCAAAAGGCCGGCTGATGTCGCACGGCGGCGAAGGCTCGACAAGGGCGATTTTCTACGCGCTGGGCGCAAATTTCGGCATCGCCGTGGCGAAGTATGTCGCGGCATTCTGGACCGGCTCCGGCTCGATGCTGGCCGAGGCGATTCATTCCACGGCCGACTGCGCCAACCAGCTGCTGTTGCTGCTGGGCCTGAAGCAGGCGCGCCGTCCCGCCAGCGCCGATTTTCCCCTGGGTCATCATCGCGTCACCTATTTCTGGTCGATGATTGTGGCGCTGCTGCTGTTCTTCATGGGCGGCGCGTTTTCCGTGTACGAGGGCGTCGAGCGCCTGCTGCATCCGCAGCCGCTGCAACATGGCCAGATCGCCATGGCGGTGCTGGCCTGCGCCGTCGTGCTGGAGGCATTTTCGCTGTGGGGCGCGCTGCGGGAGATTCGCAAGATATCCGGGCATCAGCCTTTCCTGGTCTGGTTTCGCGAAACGCGCCAGTCCGAGTTGATGGTCGTCGCCGGGGAAGACATCGCTGCCTTGCTCGGCCTCGCTCTGGCCTTCGTCGCGGTCGCCGCCAGCGTGGCCACCGGCAACCCGATGTGGGACGCGCTGGGCACCCTGGCGATCGGTATCGTGCTGATGGTGATTGCCATTGCCGTGATGACCGAGGTCAAGGGCCTGATCGTCGGCGAATCCGCCGCGCCGCAATTGCGTGCCGAGATCGAAGCGTTTGTCGCCGCCCAGCCCGAAGTGGAACAAGTCCTCAATGTCATCACGCTGGCCTGGGGCGACAAGGTGGTGATCGCCGTCAAGGCCCGCATGCGCGACATGGAAACCAGCACCGGCCTGCAAATGGTCGATGCCATCAACGCCGTCGAGGCGCGCATGCAGGAACGCTTTCCCGCCGCCCAGTGGGTATTCTTCGAACCCGACGTGCGGTAATCCGACAATCAGCGGTGGGCTGCGTCTTCCAGATGCGCGACGTCGTCTCGCTCGCGCTGATTGGCCTGGTGCCGACGCTGCACCAGCCACATCGCGCCGGCAACGAACAGGCCGAACATGACAATGATCCAGTAGATCGACAACTGGGCCTTGAGCAGCGCCGAGTAGGTGCTGGTCATGATCAGGATCGAAAGATTCTCGTTGAAGTTCTGCACCGCGATGGAATGCCCGGCGCCCATCAGGATATGGCCGCGATGCTGCAATAGTGCGTTCATGGGCACCACGAAGAAGCCGGAGAGTATGCCGATCAGGATCAGCAGCGGCGCCGCCAGCCACATGTCGCGCACGGCGATCATGCCGATGACGCCGATCCCCATGGCGATGCCAAGCGGGATCACGCGCACCGATTTCTTCAGGGTGATCATGCGCGCCGCCAGCACCGCGCCGACGGCGACGCCGACGGCGACCACGCCCTGCAGCAGGCTGGACCTCGACAGGTCGAGGTCCATGGCGGCCTTGGCCCATTCCAGCACGATGAATTGCAGCGTCGCTCCCGCGCCCCAGAACAGGGTCGTTACCGCCAGCGAGATCTGACCCAGCCTGTCGTGCCACAACAGCTTGAGGCAGTGGTTGAATTCGTGAACGAGATAGACCGGGTTTTTCTTCAGCGGCTTGTGGTCGACGCCGGTGTCCGGGACATAGAGGTTGAACAGGGCCGCGATGAGGTAAAGCCCGCCGATGATGACCAGGGTCATCTCGGCGACGGTCTCGATCCCGGTGTCGATCAGCGGAAAGTCGTACGAGAGCAGGCTTTGCGCGATTTCCGGCCGGATCAGCGCGCCGCCCAGCACCACGCCGAGGATGATCGCCCCGACCGTGAGCCCCTCGATCCAGCCATTGGCGACGACCAGCAGCCGGTGCGGCAGGTATTCGGTAAGGATGCCGTACTTGGCCGGCGAATAGGCGGCCGCGCCCAGACCGACTACGGCATAGGCCATTAGCGGATGCATCTCGAAGAACATCAGGCTGCAGCCGAGGATCTTGATGCCGTTGCTGATGAACATCACCCGCCACTTGGGCATGGAATCGGCAAAGGCGCCGACGAAGGCCGCCAGTGCAACGTAGGACACGGTGAAGCAGGTTTTCAGAAGGGGTTCGTACTCCGCCGGCGCATGCATGTCGCGCAGGATGGCGATGGCGGCGATCAGCAGGGTGTTGTCGGCGAGCGCAGAGAAAAACTGCGCCGCCATGATGATGTAGAAACCTGAACTCATTTATTGGCTCTGAGGGTCGGTGGGCCGACCGTGCCGTGGCCCCGGTTTATATCACGAAAGGCGTGTCACTATATGCATGTTGCGGCGCAGCGGAAGTCAGGTCGCGGCTGGGGATACCGGCCCCTCCGCAAGCTCCGCGGCCATGGGATGCTCTCATGATGGGTGTTCTGTGATTGAATACCGGCGACACGAAGAATCTTCAATTCGGAGGCTTAACCATGGCGGATCGCCGGCTGCGGGCTTTTTCACGCGGTAGCCAAACGGTTGCCGTTTGCGGGCCCCGGCGGCGAAGAAACGCACCTAGAGACTGTCCTGGGGGGAATCATGGCATCCATTGAAGCAGGTTTCGAGGAAGACCATGCCGCGACCGATACGCGCACGGCTTGACTGGGCGGCCCTGCGCCACAACCACCGAATTGTGCGCAAGCACTCGGGCAACGCCAGGGTGTGGAGCGTGGTCAAGGCCGACGCGTACGGCCATGGCCTCCTGTCGGCGGCGCTGGCCCTGATGGAGGTCACCGACGGCCTTGCCGTAGTGGAACTCGAAGGCGCCATAGCGTTGCGCGACGCCGGAATTCGCCAGCCCATCCTGATGCTCGAAGGACCGTATCAGGCTGACGATCTGCCCCTGTTCGCCGAGCTTGAACTGACCCCCGTACTGCACACCCTGTGGCAGGTCGATGCACTGGCGGCAGCCTGCCTGCCGCTGCGCCTGCCGGTTTATTTGAAGCTCAATACGGGAATGAATCGCCTGGGGTTCAACGCCGACGAGTTCCCGGTGGCACTGGCCAGGCTTGCGGCTGCCGATTGCACGGCATCCGTCACGTTGATGACGCACTTCGCCGATGCCGACGAAGCGCGCGGTATCCACCAGCAGTTCGAGCGTTTTCGCGCCATGGCCGACAGTCGCGCCTTGCCGGTCTCGCTGGCCAATTCCGCCGCCATTTTGCGTTTCCCCGATGCGGTGGGGGATTGGGTTCGCCCCGGCATCATGCTCTACGGTTCCTCGCCGTTTCCGGCGATGAAGAGCGCGGCGGAACTCGATCTGCGTCCCGTGATGACGCTGGAAAGCGAATTGATCGCGGTGCGCGAGCTTGAGCCCGGCGATGCCGTCGGCTATGGCAGCAGCTTTGTCGCAGAGCATGCCATGCGCGTCGGCGTGGTGGCCTGCGGCTATGCCGACGGCTATCCGCGCCATGCGCCGACCGGCACGCCGATCAATGTCGCCGGAAGCCGCACGCGCACCCTGGGTCGCGTCTCGATGGACAAGATCTGCGTCGATCTCGGCGGGTTGCCGGCAACCGTCGGCGTTGGCGACACGGTGACGCTGTGGGGCGGCGCAGGCGAAATGCATGTGCCCGCCGACGAGGTTGCCACCGCCGCCGGCACCGTCGCCTATGAGTTGTTCTGTGCTCTCGCCGCCCGCGTGCCGGTGATCGACGCGAATTGACAATGAGCTGATGGCCAAGTCGAAAACGCAGTATTCCTGTACCGAGTGCGGCGCCAGCGCGCCGAAGTGGCAGGGGCAATGCCCCGGTTGCGGCCAGTGGAACACCCTGGTCGAGGCGGTCATCGAATCGGCGGTTCCGGCGGGGCGCAATTTTGCGGTGCCGGGCGGCGGCGGCGGCGTGCAGATGCTGGCCGAGATTCGTCCACGCGAAGAACCGCGCCAGCCCACCGGGGTCGAGGAGTTCGACCGGGTGCTGGGCGGCGGCCTGGTGGCGGGCGGCGTCGTGCTGATCGGTGGCGATCCGGGCATCGGCAAATCGACGTTGCTGCTGCAAGCTCTGGCCCGGCTGGCCCAGGCCAGCGCGAACGTGCTGTATGTCTCCGGCGAGGAATCGGGCGAACAGGTTGCGCTGCGCGCCCGGCGCCTGCAACTCGATGTCGGTCGCATGCAGTTGCTGGCCGAGATCAACCTGGAAAAAATCCTCGCCACGCTGCTCGACCTGCGGCCGGCCGTGGCGGTGATTGACTCGATCCAGACGGTATGGTCGGACGCCCTGCAGTCGGCGCCGGGCTCGGTGGCCCAGGTGCGCGAATGTGCGGCGCAACTCACGCGCTTCGCCAAACAAAGCGGCACCTGCGTGATCCTCGTCGGCCACGTCACCAAGGAAGGCAGCCTGGCCGGTCCGCGCGTGCTGGAACACATGGTCGACACCGTGCTCTACTTCGAGGGCGACACGCATTCGAGCTTCCGCCTGGTGCGTGCGGTGAAGAACCGTTTTGGCGCCGTCAATGAACTCGGCGTGTTCGCGATGACCGAAAAGGGGCTGCGCGGCGTTGCCAATCCTTCCGCGCTGTTCCTTTCGCAGCACGCGCTGGACGTTGCCGGCTCCTGCGTGTTGTGCACCCAGGAAGGCACGCGGCCCCTGCTGGTGGAGATCCAGGCACTGGTCGACAGTTCGCAGGCGCCCAATCCACGCCGGCTCACGGTGGGCCTCGAACAGAACCGGCTGGCGATGTTGCTGGCGGTGCTGCATCGTCATGCCGGCATCGTCTGCGGCGACCAGGACGTGTTCGTCAATGCCGTCGGCGGCGTCAAGATCGCCGAGCCGGCGGCCGATCTGGCGGTATTGCTGGCCATCGTTTCGTCATTGCGCAGCAGGCCGCTGCCGGGCAAGCTGGTGGTCTTCGGCGAAGTCGGCCTGGCCGGCGAAATCCGCCCCGCGCCGCGCGGCCAGGAGCGCCTCAAGGAAGCCGCCAAACTCGGCTTCAGCCATGCCATCGTGCCCAAGGCCAACGCGCCGCGGCAGGCCATCAAGGGCATCGAGGTCATCGCCCTCGATCGCATCGAGCAGGCCATCGAGCAAATGCGAAGCTGGTGAAAGACCAAACCATGAGCCACAGACTGCACAGAGGGCACAGAGCAAATCGCGTAGATTTCTTTACCTCGGTGATCTCTGTGTCCTCTGCGGCTAAAAGGTCTTCATGATCTCCCTGCGGCTCGCGCTGCGCATGCTGGCCCGCGACTGGCGCGCCGGCGAACTGACGGTGCTTGGCATCGCCCTGATGCTGGCGGTCGCCGCCCTGACCAGCGTCGGCTTTCTGACCGATCGCGTCGAGCAGGCGCTGAAGCTGGAATCCCACCAGTTGCTCGGCGGCGACCTGCTGCTGACGGCCGATCATCCGTGGGCCGAAAAGTTTCGCCGGGAAGCCATGGCGCGCGGCCTCAGGCAGGCGGAGAGCGCCACCTTCCCGAGCATGGTGAGCCTGGGCGGCGCTGCCTTGCTTGCGGAAATCAAGGCGGTCTCGGCAGGCTATCCCTTGCGCGGCAGCTTGCGCACCGCGCCGCTGCTCAACGCCGCCGATGCGCCAACGCCACGCGTGCCGCAAGCCGGCGAGGCCTGGCCCGACGAGCGCCTGGCGGCAACGCTGAGCCTCGCCCCCGGAACGATGCTCGCGCTCGGACGCATCGCGGTCAGCAGTGGCCCGGTGCTGACGCTGGAACCCGATCGCGGCATGAACATGTTCGCCCTGGCACCGCGCCTGATGATCAACCTGGCCGACCTGCCGGCCACCGGCTTGATCCAGACCGGCAGCCGCGTCAGCTATCGCCTGCATCTGGCTGGCGACCCGGCGGCAGTGGCAGCCTACGAGACCTGGGCGAGGGCTCAGCTCGGACGCGGCGAAAGAATCGAAAGCCTCGACAACGCGCGGCCCGAGATTCGCAACGTGACCGAGCGGGCGCAACGCTTCCTGCGCCTCGCCGCGCTGCTGGCCGTGATTCTTGCCGCAGTGGCCGTGGCGCTGGCCGCCGAGCGTTACCTGCGGCGACATCTCGACGGCTGCGCGGTGATGCGTTGCATGGGCGCTTCGGCAGCGCAACTGCTGCTGATCCATGGCGGCGAATTCCTGCTGTTCGGCCTGGCCGCGACGCTGGCCGGCTGCTGCGCCGGCTATGCCGTGCAGGCCGCGCTACAGCAACTGCTGGCCGGCTTGCTGGTGGCAAGCCTGCCGGCGCCATCGCTGCTGCCCTGGCTGCATGGCCTGCTGGTGGGCCTCACGCTGATCATTGGCTTTGCCCTGCCGCCCTTGCTGCGTTTGAAGCGCGTGCCTACGATCCGCGTGCTGCGCCGCGAGTGGAGCGCGTCGGAGCCCGCGTCGGTCGGCGCCTACCTGCTCGGCGCGCTCGTATTGGCGGGGCTGATGCTGTGGATGGCCGGCGAACTGCGCCTGGGACTGATCGTGCTGGCCGGTTTCATGATCGCGCTGGGTTTCTTCGCCCTGATGGCGCGCCTGCTGCTTGGCGTGCTGGGCCGATTGCGCCCGGCCGGCGGCGGCTACGGCTGGCGTCACGGGCTGGCCAACCTGCGCCGGCGATTGGCCGCAACGCTGGTGCAGGCAGTGGCCCTGGCGTTGGGTCTGACGGCCCTGCTGCTGCTCACCGTGGCGCGTGGCGACCTGCTCGACAGTTGGCTGGCGCGCGTCCCGGCCGACGCTCCGAATCGTTTCGCGATCAACATTCAGTCCGATCAGCGCGCCGCCATCGCCGACTTCTTCGTCGCGCGCGGGCTGCCGGCGCCGGTCCTGGAGCCGATGGTGCGCGGCCGCCTGGTGCAGATCAATGACCAGGCGGTCGGCCCCGAGAGCTATGCCGACGATCGCGCCCAGCGCCTGGTCGACAGGGAATTCAACCTGTCCTGGTCGGCGCTGCTGCCCGCCGGCAATACCGTCAGCGGCGGCCGCTGGCATGGGGCAACGCAGGCGGCGGAGTTTTCGGTGGAGCAGGGCCTGGCCGAGACCCTGAACTTGAAGCTGGGCGATCGCCTGGTCTATGACATCGCCGGCAATCGGGTCGCCGCGGTGATCACCAGCCTCAGGAAACTCGATTGGGACTCGATGCGCGTCAATTTTTTTGTCATGTCGCCGCCGGACGTCCTCAAGGGTTTCCCCGCCAGCTACATCACCAGCTTCCACCTGCCGGCCGACAAAACAAATGTCATAGCGGAACTGGTGCGGGCCTTTCCCAACCTGACCGTGATCGATGTCGCGGCGCTGGTCAGGCAGCTGCACGCGACCATCGACCAGGTGGCGCGCGCGGTGCAACTGGTGTTCGGCTTCGCCGTGCTGGCGGGCCTCGCCGTGCTCTACGCGGCGCTGCAGGCCAGCAGCGACGAGCGCCGCCACGAGCTTGCCGTGCTGCGCGCCCTGGGCGCCCGCCGGCGGCAGCTTGCCGGTGCGCTGCTGGCAGAGTTTGCCGCGCTCGGCGCGCTTGCCGGCCTGCTCGCCGGAGTCGCCGCCAGCCTCATCGGCTGGGGTCTGGCGCGCTTTGCGTTTCGCCTCGATTACCTGCCGCAGCCGGGCTTGTGGCTGATCGGCCTGCTGGCTGGTGCGGCACTGGTCGTCGTCGCCGGTTGGCTCGGCGCAGCGTCGATGCTGCGCCAATCGGCACTGCCGGCCTTGCGGGCGGCGCAGTAGCGAAGGCGCGCGCGCCGGAAGCATCGCGTCATCTTTCCCGATGCTGATCGAGATCGATTTCCTGGCGCAAAAAAGACGGTTGACGGATCGGCGATTCCTTGCTAAGGCTTGGTGCGACTGGGTCTACGCCAAATTGCCCATTGCTTCAAATATAATTCGCATTCCTTCGAACGATTTTACATATGGAGAACAACAATGAGTAGCGCGATGTATGAGCGCATGCGGGTAAACCCCAAGTTCCAGGAGTTGGTCGCAACGCGCGGACGCTTCGCCTGGACCCTGTCGATTATCGTGCTGGTCCTGTTTTACGGGTTCGTGACGGCGGTCGCTTTCATTCCGGGCATTCTCGGCCAGCCAGTCAGCGAGGGGGCCATGCTGACAGTGGGCGTTGCCGCTGAACTCTTCCTGTTCATCTTCTTCTGGGTGCTTTCCGCTGTTTATGTGAGCCGCGCCAACAGCACATTCGATGCCCTGACGGCGGAAGTGATCAAGCAAGCGCAGAAGGAGGGCAAATAATGCGCCGCCTGACGCAACTTGGCAGCACACTCGGGCTCCTTGCCCTGAGTGCCATGGCTTATGCCGGCCCGCCGGTCGAGGGCGCCCTGGAAAAGCAGGCGACCAACTGGCACGCCATCATCATGTTCTGCCTGTTCGTGGCGCTGAGCATGGGGATCACCTACTGGGCGTCGAGCCGGACCAAGTCCACCTCCGACTTCTACACCGCCGGCGGCGGCATCACCGGCATGCAGAACGGCCTGGCCATTGCCGGAGACTACATGTCGGCCGCCACGCTGCTTGGCTTGACGGCGCTGGTTTATGGCCAGGGCTTCGACGGTTACCTCTACATGTTGTCCTTCTTCGCCGGTTGGCCCATCATTCTCTTCATGATGGCCGAGCGCCTGCGCAATCTCGGGCGCTTCACCTTCGCCGACATCACCTCCTTCCGTCTTGACCAGGGCAGCGTACGCACCATGGCGGCGATTTCCTCGCTGACCGTGGTCTGCTTCTACCTGATCGCGCAGATGGTCGGCGCCGGCCAGTTGATCAAGCTGCTCTTTGGTCTCGATTACAACATCGCCATCGTCGGGGTGGGCATCCTGATGATGATCTATGTGACCTTCGGTGGCATGGTCGCCACGACCTGGGTGCAGATCATCAAGGCCTGCATGCTGCTCACCGGCGGCACGCTGGCGATGTTGCTGGCCTTCAGCCAGTTCGACTTCTCCTTTCATACCCTGATGGAGAAGGCGACGGGCGTGCATAAGCTCGGGATCAAACTGATGACTCCGGGTGGTCTGCTGGCCGATCCGATCAACGCCATTTCCCTGGGTCTGGGCCTGATGTTCGGCACCGCCGGCCTGCCGCACATCCTGATGCGCTTCTTTACCGTGGGCGACGCCAAGGAAGCGCGCAAGTCGGTGCTCTACGCTTCCGGCATCGTGGCCTACTTCTTCAACGTGATCTTCCTGATGGGGCTGTGCGCGATCCTGGTGGTGGGGCAGAATCCGGACTTCTTTGAAGGCGGCAAGATCGGCGGCAAGCTGATCGGCGGCGGCAACATGGTCGCGATGCATTTGGCCAAGGCGGTTGGCGGCGACATGCTGCTTGGCTTCATGGCCGCCGTCGCCTTTGCCACGATCCTGGCCGTGGTTTCCGGTCTGGCGCTGGCCGGCGCCTCGGCCATCTCGCATGACCTCTACGCCCGCGTGATCAAGAAGGGCAAGTCGACGGAGGCTGCCGAGATCCGTGTTTCGAGGATCGCCACCATCGGCCTGGGCATTGTCGCGATATTGCTCGGGATCGCGTTCGAGAAGCAGAATGTCGCCTTCATGGTCGGCCTGGCCTTTGGCGTCGCGGCGGCGGGCAATTTCCCGGTTCTCATCATGTCCATGTACTGGAAAGGCCTGACCACCCGGGGCGCGATCATTGGCGGTTATGGCGGCCTGCTTTCCTCCGTGGCCTTCGTGGTGCTTTCCAAGTCGGTGTGGGTCGATGTGCTGGGCAACAAGGCGGCGATCTTCCCCTACTCCCAGCCGGCCCTGTTCGCGATGCCAATCGCTTTCCTGCTGATCTACATCTTCTCGAAGAGCGATTCGAGCGCAAGGGCAAAGGCCGAGATCGAAGCCTTTGAGGACCAGTATGTCCGGGCCCAGACGGGTTTTGGCGCGTCGTCAGCCGTCAGCCACTAGTCTGTCGTTGCAGCATCCGAAACCCCGATGGCTTGCGCCATCGGGGTTTTTTTGCGCGCAAAATAGCCCCTGACGAAGCGTGCATTGGCTCTGGCGGGGCTTCCGCTCGCGCTGTCCCTCCGGTTTCCGCGGAAGCCCATTGCAAGCGATGACCGGTCGGTTTGCCTTGATCCATTGGGCGCTTTGGTCATCAGGGTGCATCAACTCCGTTTGCGAGAGGATCGCGATGACAATGATGTCTGAGTTTGGCCATTGGGTGACGCTCCACGGCCTGATCGTGATGCTGGGTCTGGCGATCTATGTGATCGCCTCGCATACCCTGCACCAGCGCCGTCACCCGTCGGCGGCTGTCGCCTGGGTCGTCACCCTGGTGCTGCTGCCCTATGTGGCCCTGCCGCTCTACCTGATGTTCGGTCGGCGTAAACTGGCGCACCGTCGCTCGACTGCCAGGAATCCTCCATCTGCCATGCCGGCTTCCCGGCCGGATTCTCCGGCGGCCAGAACGCAGCAACTTGCCGCGGCGATGGCATTGCCCGCGGCCGCCGCGTACCAGCGGATGAGCATTCACCAGGATGGTACGCAAGCGCTGCAGGTGCTGCGGGACATGACGGGCGCTGCAACGCGCACGCTCGATCTTTGCACCTATGTTTTTGCAGGAGACGGACTGGGCGCCGACATCGCCGAACGACTGAAGCAAAGGGCTAGGGACGGAATACGCGTGCGCTTGCTGGTCGATGGTGTCGGCGCCTATCTGGGCGGGCATCCGTCGTTCAGGAGCCTCTCGGCGGGCGGGGTTCAGGTGGCGTTGTTCGTGCCGCCCTTGCGCTCGACGCTGCAAGGCCGCACCAATCTGCGCAACCACCGCAAGATGGTGATCGCGGACGGCGAATGGTTCTGGTGCGGGGGCAGGAACCTGGCGACGGAATATTTCGAAGGTGATCCAGGCGCCAGCGGCAAGAAGAAGCCGTGGGTTGACCTGAGTTTCGATTTGCATGGCGCCTTGGCCATGCAGGCGCAACAACAGTTTGAACAGGATTGGAAATTCGCCACGCGGGGCACCCGTGCCCGATCCCACCATCCGCTGCAACAGGATTGGGCGGAGGGATCGGCCATTGGTCAACTGATCGCCAGCGGCCCGGACCAGGTGGAAGATACGCTCCATACGCTGCTGGTGTCCGGATTCTTCACAGCCCGCAAACGAATTCTGGCGGTTACCCCCTATTTTGTTCCGGAGCCCACGCTACTCATGTCATTGACACTGGCAGCCCGTCGTGGCGTCGCGGTCGATCTGCTGATGCCGGGGAAATCAAATCACCGCCTGGCCGATCTTGCCCGGCACCGTGCGCTGCGCGAACTGGTGGCGGCGGGAGCCCGGGTCTGGTTTTCGCCCCACATGATCCATGCCAAGGCAGTGGTAGTCGATGACGAACTTGCCCTCGCAGGCTCCGCGAATCTCGATGAACGCAGCCTGTTCCTGAACTACGAACTGATGGTTGCATTCTATGCAATGACCGAGGTTGAGGGATTCGCCCGCTGGATCGACATTCAGCGAAGTGCGGCCACGCCGTATCGCGCGCGGCGGCCGGGATTCTGGCGCGAGGTCGCTGAAGGCCTGCTGTTGTGGCTGGCTTTTCAGTTATGAGCGGAAAAGGCGCGATAAAATGCGCATTGGCTCCCTTGAGTTTCCTCGCCGCCACAGACATCAGGAGAAATGAACATGACGCCAAAGACCTTGCTTGTGCTTGTCGCCACCCTCTTGCTGCAAATTCCTGCCCTGGCCCAGCAATCCCCGCAGTGGGGTAGTTCCAATCGCGCCGCACGCCAGGACATAGAAGGCATGAAGACCTACTACGAACCCGACAAGGTCGAGCGCAATGGCAATGTGGTTTCCTTTGCACTCTACCGCTCCAGCAATCCGGCAGCGGCGGATGAAGTCGGCCGCTACATGATCAATTGCGAAACCCGCGAGTTGGCCACTGTCGTCGGGGGCCAGGCCTCCCCGCCCGCCAGGCTGATTGCGGGCGAGGAACTGTATCCCATTGGCAAGAAACTCTGCGAGTGGGATCAGAAGAGCTTCTTCAAGAAGCTGCTCGAGTAAGGCGCTGCGGAGTCGAGCGTCGCGATGAAACGGCGCGCACAATTTTGCTGTCTGTTGCCAACAGTGGGGAGATCACCATGAGCGCCGTCCTTATTCCTGCCACCCTGATCCCGGGGGACGGCATCGGTACCGAGATTACCGCCGCGACGCTGGAGGTCCTCGAGGCCCTCGGTGCGCCATTTCAGTGGGAAACCCATGTCGCCGGACTGGCGGGCGTCACGGCCTTCGGTGATCCGCTGCCGCAAGCCACCCTGGATTCGATCGAGCGCACCCGGCTGGCGCTCAAGGGGCCGCTGGAAACGCCTTCAGGTGGCGGCTACCGCTCGTCCAATGTGCGCTTGCGCGAGAAGTTCCAGCTCTATGCCAACCTGCGGCCGGCCAAGTCGCTGGTGCCGGGCGGACGCTTCGAAAACATCGATCTGGTGCTTTGTCGCGAGAACATCGAAGGTTTGTACATGGGTTACGAACACTACATCCCGATCGATGGCGATCCCCATGCGGTGGGCATGGCCACCGGCGTCAACACGCGCCAGGGTTGCAGGAATATCCTGAAGTTCGCCTTCGAGTATGCCGTCAACAACGGCCGCAGGAAGATCACCGTGGTGCATAAGGCCAACATCATGAAGGCGCTGACCGGGATCTTTCTCGAAACCGCGCAGCAGATGTACAGGGAGCACTACCAGGGCCGGATCGAGTTCGAGGAAGTCATCATCGATGCCTGCGCCATGAAGCTGGTGATGAACCCGTGGCAGTTCGACGTGCTGGTCACCACCAACCTGTTCGGCGACATTCTTTCCGACGAGATTGCGGGTCTGGTCGGCGGCCTGGGGATGGCGCCGGGGGCCAACATCGGCGAGAGCGCCGCGATCTTCGAGGCCGTGCATGGCTCGGCCCCCGACATTGCCGGCCGCGGCATTGCCAATCCCACTGCGCTCTTGATGGCGGCCGGCATGATGCTCGACCACGTGAAACGCAAGGACCTCGGCGATCGTTTGCGCCAGGCCATCGATCAGGTCTTGAACCAGGACAAGCTGCGCACCGGCGATCTCGGCGGCAGCGCTACCACAGACCAGTATGCGAAGGCTCTGGTGGCGAGGGTCAGGGGCTGAGAGTCTGCTTCAGCGGGGATCGTGCCCCGCGCCGCTTCGCATTGAGCACGCGGCGACCCCGGGGCTGGATGAGTTTCACGCATTGCGTGAGAGGTGGTGCGCTGCAAGTTCGCCACCGGCCACCAGCGCTTCGTAGAAGCTGACCCGGTTGCGGCCGTGGGTCTTGGCGTAGTACAACGCCTGATCGGCGCGGCCGAGCAATTCGACGGGAATCGATGTGTCACGGATTTCGGTGATGCCGACGCTCACGGTGACCTTGCCGACCTGGGGAAAGGCGTGGTTTTCGATCGAGCGACGCAGGCGCTCGAAGGTCATCTCGGCATCGCTGCGGTCATCGACGTAAACAATCACGACAAACTCTTCGCCGCCGAAGCGGTAGATCAGGTCGGTCTTGCGAAACGTGCTTTGCAGGATGCGGGCGATGATCACCAGCACCTCGTCGCCATACTGGTGGCCAAAGCGGTCATTGACGCTCTTGAAGTGATCGACGTCGATCTCGCCCATGAAGAAGGAGCCATTGCCCTCGCCGACCTTGCGGTTGCTCTTGGCGCTCGCATTTTCCTGATACGCCCGGCGAATGAGACCAAGCGCCCGGTCGAGCTGGTCATCGAAGGTGCGACGGTTCAGGAGCCCCGTGAGCCGGTCGATCTGCGAGTCCCTGAGAACCGCGAGGTAGTTGTCATAGACGCGGAACAGGTCGGTCATCAAGGCTTGCTCGTCCACGGACAGCTCCGGCGTGCGCTGCACCAGCAGATAGCCGAGCACCTTGCGGGCATGACTCATGATCGGGAAGGAGGTGACGCCCGCCGCGCTGGCGAGTTCAGAAAACGGTTCGCTGTTGTCGGATTGCGAGACGGTGCCGTCGCGCAGCGAGATGGAGAATCGCGGAACATCGTCCTCGCCGATGTGAAAGATGATCGCCCAGCCCGGGGCGAACAGGTCGGCGACCGTCCTCAGCAGACTGGCTTCGAGCAGGTCCACGTCACGGTGGTCGGTGAGCGCCGCAATCATGCGGACAATTCGAGGAGACGACAGTGCGTTCATGAGGGAGTGTGCCTCGGCATGTTCATTATTTTCCCGCAGTTTCTCAGGCTGCGCCGTCGAATGCAATCCCGCGCCCGGATGCTCCGAGGACGGCAAACGGGTGAGGGTATAATTTTGGCTCTTGCCTGCCCATCCTGCCTTTCATCCGCCCCGGTCTGTCCATCATGGCTGAATTCCTTGCCCTGCGCGGCTCTGCTGCGTTTTCGGCGTCCCGCCTGGCGCGTCTGCAACAGGCCGTCGGCGAAACTTCTGCCGGCCTCGGACTGACTGCCGAGCACTGGTATTTCATCGAGCTGGAAGGGGCGCTGAACGCGGATGAAACGGCCCGGCTCAAGGATTTGCTCGGGATCCCCGCGGAGTTGCCTGCGCCGCCCGGCGGCATGCTGTTGCTGGTTACGCCGCGCCTGGGCACGATTTCGCCCTGGAGTTCCAAGGCGACCGACATCGCCCTCAATTGCGGATTCGCCGCGGTGAAGCGCATCGAGCGCGGCACGGCTTTCCACGTTTCGGGCGCTCCCGGCGAGGCTTCGCCAGAGTCGGCGCGGGCGGCACGCCTGCATGATCGCATGACCGAGTCGGTATTGACATCCATCGACGACGCCAGGGCCTTGTTCCACCATGTCGCACCGCAGCCCCTGACCACGGTGAACCTGCAGGGCGGCGGGCGCGGCGCGCTGGTCGCGGCCAACAGCGAACTCGGCCTTGCGCTATCCGACGACGAGATCGATTACCTCGCGGCGAACTTCGCCAGGCTCGGGCGCAACCCGACCGATGTCGAGCTGATGATGTTCGCCCAGGCCAATTCCGAGCATTGCCGGCACAAGATCTTCAACGCGAGCTGGACCGTGGACGGCGTCGACCAGCCCATGTCCCTGTTCGGCATGATCCGCGAAACCCACAAGGCGCATCCGCAAGGCACCGTCGTGGCCTACTCGGACAACGCGGCCGTGATCGAGGGTGCGTCGATCCGGCGCTTCCATCCGCGTGCCGATCTCGGCTACGCCTACAGCGAGCAGCTCACGCACATCCTGGCCAAGGTGGAGACGCACAACCACCCGACCGCGATCTCGCCTTTTCCCGGCGCGGCGACGGGGTCGGGTGGCGAAATTCGCGACGAAGGCGCGACCGGGCGCGGCTCGAAGCCCAAGGCGGGTCTGTGCGGTTTTTCGGTATCCGACCTGCGCATCCCCGGCTATCTCCAGCCTTGGGAATCGGGCTACGGCAAGCCGGATCGCATCGCCTCGGCGCTCGACATCATGATCGAAGGCCCGCTCGGCGCGGCGGCCTTCAACAACGAATTCGGGCGGCCCAACCTGGCCGGCTACTTCCGCAGTTTCGAGCAGGAATTCGCGGGCGAGATGCGCGGCTATCACAAGCCGATCATGATTGCCGGCGGCCTCGGCAACATTGCCGCCGAAGACGCCTTCAAGACACGATTTCCGGCAGGAACCCTGCTGATCCAGCTGGGCGGCCCCGGCATGCTGATCGGATTGGGCGGCGGTGCGGCGTCTTCCATGGCGACGGGTTCAAATACCGCAGACCTGGATTTCGCCTCGGTGCAGCGCGGCAATCCCGAGATGCAGCGGCGTGCGCAGGAAGTCATCGACCGCTGTTGGCAAATGAGTTGGCAGCAGGGCGGAAATCCGATCCTGGCGATCCACGACGTGGGCGCCGGCGGAATTTCCAACGCCATGCCCGAACTGGCTCACGATGCGGGCCGCGGCGCGGCCTTCGACCTGCGCGCGCTGCCCAGTGAGGAACCGGGTATGAGTCCCCGCGAAATCTGGAGCAATGAAGCGCAGGAGCGCTACGTGCTGGCCGTCGCGCCCGGGCGGCTGGATGAATTTCGCGCGCTGTGCCAGCGCGAGCGCTGTCCCTTCGCCGTGCTGGGCGTCGCCACCGATGACGGGCGGCTCTCGGTCAAGGATGATCACTTCGGCAACATGCCGGTCGACATGCCGATGGAGGTCCTGCTCGGCAAGGCGCCAAAGCTGCATCGCGACGCGCAGCGCAAGAAAGTGTCGGCGCCGCTGCTGGACGTGGCGGACATCGAGTTGAAGGAAGCCGCCCTGCGCGTGCTGTGCCTGCCGGCCGTGGCGTCGAAGAACTTCCTGATCACCATCGGCGACCGCAGCGTCGGCGGCCTGACGGCACGCGACCAGATGGTCGGGCCCTGGCAGGTGCCGGTGTCGGATGTCGCGGTCACCGCGATGGGGTACGACACGCTGCGTGGCGAGTGTTTCGCCATGGGCGAGCGCACGCCGCTGGCGCTGCTCGACGCGGCGGCCTCGGGCCGCATGGCGGTGGGCGAGGCGATCACCAACCTGGCCGCGGCCGATGTCGGCGACATCGGCAAGATCAAGCTGTCGGCCAACTGGATGGCGGCCGCCGGCCATGGCAACGAAGATGCGGCCTTGTTCGATACGGTGCGCGCCGTCGGCATCGATTTCTGTCCGGCGCTCGGAGTTTCGATTCCGGTCGGCAAGGACTCCCTGTCGATGCGGACCAAATGGGAGGGAAGCGGGGAAGAACAGGGCGTGGCAAAACAGGTGACCGCGCCGCTTTCCCTGATCGTCACGGCCTTCGCCCCGGTCGATGACCTGCGTCGCACGCTGACGCCGCAATTGCGGCCGGATGCCGAGGTCGGCGAAACCGAGCTGGTGCTGATCGACCTCGGCTTCGGCAAGAACCGTCTCGGCGGCTCTGCCCTGGCACAGGTCCATGGCGTCAGCGGCGACCAGCCGCCGGACGCCGAGGCAACATCGCTCAAGGCATTTTTCGGCGCGATTCAGAAGCTGAACCGCGCCGGCAGCATCCTCGCCTACCATGACCGCTCAGACGGCGGCCTGTTCGCCGCCGCATGCGAGATGAGTTTTGCCGGGCATGTCGGCGTCTCTCTGAATCTGGACGGCTTGTGCTACGACGCGCTGATGAACGATGTCGACGGCAGCGAACGTTTTCCGCAGATCGCCGGCCGTCTGCACGATCGTTTGATTACCGTGCTGTTCACCGAGGAACTCGGCGCGGTGCTGCAAATTCGCCGTGAGGATCGCACGGTGGTGATGCAGACGCTGCGCGATGCCGGCCTCGGCTCCTGCACGCATGTGATCGGCACCACCAACACGGCAGACGAAGTGCGTGTCTGGCGCAATGCGAAGCCGGCGTTTTCAGCCCGTCGCGCGGACTTGCAGCGCACCTGGAGCGAAGTCAGCTATCAGATTGCCCGTTTGCGCGACGATCCGGCCTGCGCCGAGGAAGAGTTCGACGCGCTGCTGGATGTCGACAATCCGGGCCTGTCGATGACCCTTGCGACTTCTGCCGGCAAGGCCGGCAGCCAACCAGGCGCCCCTTCCCCTGGGGAGGGGGACGGGGGGCGGGCTCACATTGGGCCGCAGGCAATCCGAGGCCAAAGACCGAGGATTGCGATCCTGCGCGAACAGGGCGTCAATGGCCATGTCGAAATGGCGGCCGCGTTCGAGCGGGCCGGTTTTGCGCCCTACGATGTGCACATGTCCGACTTGCAGGCGGGTCGCCTGCATTTGGCCTCGTTTTCGGGGCTGGCCGCGTGCGGCGGATTCTCGTACGGCGACGTGCTGGGCGCGGGGCAGGGCTGGGCCAAGTCGGTGCTGTTCAACGATCGGCTGCGCGACGAATTCACGGCCTTCTTCGCCCGCGGCGACAGCTTCGCGCTGGGGGTGTGCAACGGTTGCCAGATGATGGCGCATCTCGCACCGATCATTCCGGGCGCGCAGGATTGGCCGACCTTCCAGCGCAATCGCAGCGAACAGTTCGAGGCGCGCGTGGTGATGGTCGAAATTCCGCCGTCACCCTCGATCTTGCTGGCCGGCATGGCGGGCTCGAAACTGCCTGTGGTGGTCAGCCACGGCGAAGGCCGCGCCGAATTCGCCCCAGGGCACGATGGCAGGGCGCCGGTGGCGCTACGCTTCATCGACAACCGCGGCGCGGTGGCCACCGCCTATCCCTTCAATCCCAACGGCTCGCCGGACGGTTTGGCCGGCGTCACGACCGCCGACGGCCGCTTCACCATCATGATGCCGCACCCCGAGCGGACCTTCCGCAGCGTGCAGATGTCATGGCAACCGCCGGGGCTGGGCGACGACGGACCGTGGTTGGAGATGTTCCGCAACGCACGGCGCTGGCTGGGATAAGCCATGAAAAACGGGAGCCGAGGCTCCCGTTTTTGCTTGACGCCGATGAGCCTTACTCGACCTTGGCCTTGGCGCGCAGATCGTCGATGTGCTTTTGCACCATGCGCTGCTGGATTTGCTGGCTGATCTGGCCCTTGGCTTCGTCGATGGTCGGCAGCTTCAGTTCGCGGGTATCTTCAAGCAGGATCACGTGCCAGCCGAAGTCGCTTTTCACCGGGGTTTCGGTGAATTTGCCCTTTTCCAGCCTGGTCATGGCGGCCGAGAAGGGCGGAACGAATGACGCCGGGTTGGCCCAGCCGAGATCGCCGCCGCGTTCCTTGGAGCCGGGATCCTTGGAGTCCTTGGCCAGATCCTCGATTCTTTCGCCCTTCTTCAGTTTCTCGATGATCGCCTTGGCTTCGTCTTCCTTTTCCACCAGGATGTGGCGGGCCTTGTATTCCTTGTTGCCGAGCTTGGCCTTGATCGCCTCGTATTCCTTCTTGATCTGATCCTCGGTGACCGGATGGGTCCGCACGTAGTCGTTGAGGTAGGCGCCGATCAGCACGCCCTGGCGCGCGAGTTCGATCTGCCCTTGAACCTCGGGCTTCTTGTCGAAACCCTTCTTGACGGATTCCTGCGTCAGGATTTCGCGGCGCACGAGTTCTTCGGTTACGGCCTTGCGCAGTTCCGCGGAGTCAGGCTGGCCCTGTGCCGCCTGCCCGGCGATCAGCGCGTCGGCGCGAATCTTGGGGATGGCCTTGCCATTGACGGTGGCGTATGCCGATGATTCTGCCTTGTCCTTTTTTGCGGCAAAGGCGGGAGCTGCGCTTGCCGTAACGGCTAGGGCAAGCAGGACTGCATGAAGGAGGGTGCGGTTCATCTGGGTTCCTGATTGGGCTAAATGGTTTGCGGGAATTATCGGTTCTCGTCGGGGGACTTCGCGATAATGCTGAGCGCGTGAATTTCCCGCTTCATCAGCGGGCCGAGCGCATCATACACCAGGCGGTGCCTTTCCATTGTCTTGCAACCGGCGAAGCGCGGCGAGACGATCGCCAGCCGAAAATGGCCGCCGCCGTCCCTGGCGCCGGCGTGGCCGGAATGTTTCGCCGAGTCGTCGTCAATGTCGATGGTGACCGGGTCAAGCGCCGCAAGCCGTGCACGCATGGCGTCGATGACGCTCATGACCTGGGGAATACCTGGCGGAAGGGGCGCACCGTGACGCGGCCATAGACGCCGGCGGCGACATAGGGATCGGTATCGGCCCAGGCCTGTGCCGCGACCAGCGAATCGAACTCGGCGACGATCAGGCTACCGGAAAATCCTGCGGGTCCAGGATCGGGGCTGTCGATCGCCGGGAAGGGGCCGCCCAGCACCATGCGCCCGGCCGCTTCCAGCTCGGTCAGGCGCGCCAGGTGGGCCGGGCGGGCGGCCAGACGATTTTCAAGACTGTTCGGCACGTCTTCGCCGACGATTGCGTAGAGCATCATGGCTTCTCCGAAGGGCCGCCCCGAGGGGAAGCCGCGTTGAAATGTTGAGCGAAGCGAACCATGGTCACCCCCTTCCCTGGGAAGGGGGCGGGGGGGATGGCTGTTCCTTCTCCTCGGGAAGGTATTTGGCCAGCACCATGCCCTGGAAAATGATGAAGACAATCATCAGTCCCATGCCGCCGAATAACTTGAAGCTGACCCAGGTGTCGGTGCTGAAGTTGAACGCCACCCACAGGTTAAGCACGCCCATGACCGCAAAGAAGCCGATCCAGGCGAAATTGAGCTTGCTCCACAGCGGATCGGGAAGTCGCACCTGCTTTTCGAGCATGGCGCGAATCAGGTTCTTGCCGAAAAACTGCGCGGAGCAAAACAGCGTCACGGCGAACAGCCAGTAGAGGATGCTTGGCTTCCACTTGATGAAGGTTTCATCATGCAGGATCAGTGTCGCGCCGCCGAACACCACGACCAGCGCGAGGCTGACCCAGAGCATGGTGTCCACCTTGCCGTGGCGATGCCAGACCCAGCCGATCTGCGCCATGGTGGCGGCGATCACCACGCCGGTGGCGATGTAGATGTCGAAGACCTTGAAGGCGACAAAGAAGAGGATGACCGGGAAAAGGTCGAACAGGAATTTCATGGGCCTGATTGTAGTCCCTGGGGCTGTCAGCGCTGTTTGTCGAGGTCGATCGAGGCCGAGTTAATGCAGTAGCGCAAGCCCGTGGGCGCCGGTCCGTCGGGGAAGACGTGGCCGAGGTGGCTGCCGCAGTTGCTGCAGACGACCTCGGTGCGGCGCATGCCGTGGCTTTGGTCGTCGATTTCGGCAATGCCCTGTACAGCCACGGGCGCCGTGAAACTCGGCCAGCCGCAGCCCGAATCGAATTTGGCCGTGGATTCGAACAGCGGTTCGCCGCAGCCGATGCAACGGTAGGTGCCGGGGTCCTTGCAGTCCCAGTATTCGCCGCTGAAGGCGCGTTCTGTGCCTTTTTCGCGGGCGACATGGTACTGGTCGGGCGTAAGCTGCGCGCGCCATTCGGCTTCGGTCCTGCTGATCTTGTTGCTCATGTGGGCCTCCGGGCGCTGACTATAATCCGCGTCATGATGTTCGATGTCAGCCAGCATATACAAAAAGTCATGTTCCCGGAGCCTGCGACGGGGACGGCATCCGCCGCCGGGAGCAGGACCACGCGATGCGCGTGACCGTACTCGGCGCCGGCGTGGTCGGCGTCACCAGCGCCTGGTACCTGGCGGCGGATGGCCACGAAGTGACGGTCATCGAGCGCCAGCCGCTCCCGGCGCAGGAAACCAGCTTTGCCAATGGCGGCCAGATTTCCGTCAGCCATGCCGAGCCCTGGGCCAATCCGCGAGCCCCGCTCAAGGCCCTGAAATGGCTCTGGCGCGAGGATGCGCCCTTGCTCTGGCGCCTGCGCGCCGATCCGGCGCAATGGGCCTGGGGCCTGCACTTCCTGCGCGAATGCACGGCGGCGCGGGCGCGGGCCAACGTCGGTGCCATCGTGCGCCTCGGACTGGCCAGCCGCGCCGCCTTGCGGGCGCTACGGCAGGAACTGGCGCTCGAATACGATCACCTCGAACGCGGCATCCTGCATTTCTATACCGACCGCCGGGAGTTCGAGGATGCGCTGCCGCAGGCCGCGCTGATGCGCGAATTCGGCTGCGAGCGCATGCCGCGGACGGCCGCGCAATGCCTTGCCATCGAGCCGGCACTGGCCGACTCGCGCGTCCCGGTGGTCGGCGGAACCTACACCGCCGGCGACGAATCGGGCGATGCGCGGCGCTTTACCGAGGCCCTCGCGCAGCATGCGACGGCGCGCGGCGTGCGCTTCCGCATTGGAGAAACCGTGGCGGCCCTGCTGCGCGAAGGCGACCGCCTGACCGGCGTGTGCCTGGCGTCGGGGGAGAGGGTGGATGCCGATATCACGGTGCTGGCCCTGGGCAGCTATTCGCCGCTGCTGCTGCGGCCGCTGGGGGTGCGCCTGCCGGTCTACCCGGCCAAGGGCTATTCGGCGACGCTGGCGCTGCCGGAAGGCGCAACGGCGCCGATGGTGAGCCTGACCGACGACGGGTACAAGATCGTCATTTCGCGCCTCGGCCAGTCGCTGCGCGTCGCCGGCACGGCGGAGTTCAACGGTTACGACACCTCGCTCAACGCGGCGCGCTGCGCGGCCCTGTTGCGCCGCACGCGCGACATCTTTCCGTCGCTGGCGGCGGTGACCGAGGTCGAGTACTGGGCCGGCCTGCGCCCCGCCACGCCCGGCAATGTGCCGCTGATCTGCGCCATGCGCGCCGCCGGCCTGGCCGGCCTGTGGCTAAACACCGGCCATGGCACCCTGGGCTGGACACTGGCCTGCGGCTCGGCGCGGCTGCTGGCGGATCTGGTGGCCGGCCGCGAGCCAGGACTGGACGCGGCGCCGTACCGATTCTGAGCTTCGGCGTGCCGCCGGCGCCGGCGCGGTGCCTCCTGCGGAACTCTCAGTGCAAGTGCCTTGGCGCGGTCTCGGCCTGTTCTTCGGGCAGTTCCGCGTGCACCGGTTCTCCTTCCGGGTTGGGATAGAGCGGGGCGCCGCAGTCATCGCAGAATTCCAGCGGGAAGCGCTGGTCGAGCATCAGCACGCTGGTGAGGCCGGCTTCGCGCAGCGTTGCTTCGATCTGCGCCGGGGCTTCGTTGTTTTCATCCTCGTGTTCGAGCAGTGGCCAGACCACGCCGTGCACCACGTCGCTGTCGCCGCGGCGGGTGAAGCCGATGCGGAATTCCTCAAGCTGGCGATCATGAAACGGCGCCACCACCGCGCGCAGTTCGGCTGCGGGCTGGTTCAGCACGGTTTGCAGGAAGGCCACCGCCGATCGCAGCGACCAGGGCCGCGAGGCACGGTCCGCATCGCGCACCGCCGCGTGGTAGGCCAGTACCGGCAGGAACTCGATCGCGCAGGCGGGCAGCAGCGGGCGCAGCGCGTCGCCGCCCTGCAGCGCCCACTGGCGGAAGGATTCCGCCGGGTCGCCATCGTCTTCCTGCCAGCGGAACATGGCGGCGCCGCGCGGCGCCGCGACGGCGCCAATCAGGTAGCGTGTGTCCGACAGGAAGCTCATGGTTTCGGAAAGCTGCGCGGCGTCGATTTTCAGGTTGCGGCCATGGACCGCAGCCTTGGCCAGCTTTTCCGCCAACTGCGCGGTATCGCCGTAGTTTTGCGGCAACTGGTCGGGGCTGTAGAGGATGTCGGCGAGGCCGAGCCTGGCGTCGGCGGCCAGCACATGCGCCTGCAGATGAACCCGCACCGCATCCAGTTGCGATGCCGAAATGGTGCCGGACGGAATCTGGAAGCGCGACCAGGCCAGCAGCGGCGCGGCGATCAGCACCACGTCGAGGCCGCCGTCGCCCGCGGCACGGCGCGTCTCGGCGCAGGACTCGACCATGTCGGCGAGTTCGTCGTAGGCGCGGGAGCCACCGCTGTACAGATGGTCGAGCACCGCGACCAGGGTTTCCTCGGCGTTGTCGGCCAGCAGGCGGTCGATGTGGGCCGCCAGGCGGGCTTCCCAGTAGACATCCTCGATGCGGTTGGAGGACTGGCTGAGCCGTGTCGCGAGGCGGGTGAGGAGTTCCGAGTCCGGTGTCTGGCGGGCGCGGCGCGGAAGACGGTTGCGTTTCATGGCGGGATGAGGCCGAAAGCCGGCGGAAGCGGCGGACGGGAATTCTACCAGTTGGTGCCGGGCGGGCTCGCCGCGATAAGCTGATAAAATTTGCGCGTTGTATTGACGACGGCGGTTTCCAATGTTTTCCCGATTGATGCCCAGAGAGGCCAAGTTCTTCGATCTGTTCGATGCCCATGCCGACCTGATCGTCAAGGGCGGACGACAACTGGTGGCCCTGGTGGGCGACCTTGAAAAGGGGCCCGATGCGCTGGCCCAGCACGTGCAGGCCATCGACGAGACCGAGACCACGGCCGACAAGATCACCCACGAAACCATTGCGCTGCTGCACACCTCGTTCAACACGCCGCTGGATCGCGACGAGATCCACCAGTTGATCATGCGCATGGACGATATCCTCGACCTGATCCAGGATTTCGCCGAGGCCATGTATCTCTACGACATCCGCCAGTTGACGCCCGAAGCGCGGCAGCTCGCCGATATCGTGGCGTCGAGTTGCGATCGAGTGAGATCCGCGGTGAGGCTGCTGCACAAGATGGACAATGCGCCGGCGATGCTCAAGCTGTGCCGCGAAATCGACCAGCTCGAGTCCGATGCCGACCGCGCGATGCGTACCGGCATCACCAAGCTGTTCCGCCAGGAAGTGGACGTGCGCCTGCTGATCAAGATGAAGGGCATCTACGAATTGCTCGAGTCGGTGACCGATCGTTGCGAGGACGTGGCCAACATTGTCGAGGGCATCATCCTCGAAAATTCCTGAGCGACCGCGATGCAAGCGGTCGACATGAGCCTGACGGTGATCGTGGTGCTGGTGCTGCTGGCGCTGGCCTTCGATTTCATGAACGGCTTTCACGATGCGGCCAATTCCATCGCCACGGTGGTGTCGACAGGCGTGTTGAAGCCGCAGCAGGCAGTGGCCTGGGCGGCCTTCTTCAATGTTGCGGCCATCGCGGTGTTCCACCTCAAGGTGGCCAGCACCGTCGGCAAGGGCACCATCGATCCAGCCATCGTCGACCACTACGTGGTGTTCGGCGCCTTGATCGGCGCCATCGCGTGGAACATCATTACCTGGTACTACGGCATTCCTTCGAGTTCATCCCACGCGTTGATCGGCGGGCTGGCTGGCGCCGCGTTGGCCAAGGCAGGTCCGGGCTCCCTGGTCTGGGCCGGTATCGGCAAGGTGGTCGCTTTCATCCTGATTGCGCCGCTGCTCGGCTTCATTCTCGGCGGCACACTGATGGTGGCGGTGTCCTGGCTGTGCAACCGAAGTACGCCGCGCCGGGTGGACAAGGGTTTCCGCCGCCTGCAACTGGTTTCAGCGGCTGCATACAGCCTCGGCCACGGCGGCAACGATGCGCAGAAGACCATTGGCATCATCTGGATGTTGCTGCTCGCCGCCGGGACCTTGAAGACCGGCGACTCGGTGCCGATGTGGGTGGTGATTTCCTGTTACACGGCGATGGGCCTGGGCACGATGTTCGGTGGCTGGCGCATCGTGAAGACCATGGGCCAGCGCATTACCAAGTTGCGTCCGGTGGGCGGCTTCTGCGCCGAGACCGGTGGCGCAATCACCTTGTTCATGGCAACCGCGCTGGGCATTCCCGTGTCCACCACGCATACGATCACCGGCGCCATCGTCGGTGTCGGCAGTTCCAAGGGTCCCAGCAACGTGCGCTGGGGCGTGGCTGGCAGCATCGTCTGGGCCTGGGTTCTGACCATCCCGGCCAGCGCGCTGATTGCTGCCGTTGCCTGGTGGTTGGGACAGTTTCTGTTGTGAGGATCCGGGCGGCAGCCTGCCGCGGGTCATCGGCCCAGCCGCATGAATAGCCGCATTGCTCCCGGTCCCGCGGCCTTCGCGCTGATGGTGCTGTTGTGCGCCGTCTGGGGCCTGCAGCAGGTGTCGATCAAGGTCGCCAGCGCCGGCATCAGCCCGATCATGCAGGCGGGCTTGCGCTCCGGCGCCGCCGCCCTGCTGGTGTTCGCCTGGGCCCGCTGGCGCGGCATCGCGCTGTTCGCACGGGACAACTCGCTGCAGCCGGGCCTGCTGGCGGGATTCCTGTTCGGGCTCGAATTCGTCTTCATTTTCGTCGGCGTCGACCACACCACGGTATCGCGCATGGTGGTGTTCCTGTACACCGCGCCGTGCTTCACGGTGCTTGGGCTGCACTTCCTGGTGCCCGGCGAACGCATGGGATGGCGGCAATGGGCCGGCGTGCTGCTGGCCTTTGCCGGGCTGGTGGCGGCCTTCATCGACAAGGCCGCGGGCGGCAGCCTGCTGGGCGATACGTTTGGCGTGCTGGCCGCGGTGTTCTGGGCGGCGACGACGGTGCTGATCCGCGCCACCGCGCTGGCAAGGGTGACGGCGACCAAGGTGCTGCTGTATCAACTGGTCGTCTCGGCCGCCGTGATGTTTCCGCTCTCGTGGCTGGTCGGCGAGCGCGGCATCGGCGTGCTCTCGGCGCCGACCCTGTGGGCCATGGCCTATCAGATCGTGATCGTAGCCTTCCTCAGCTATCTGGCGTGGTTCTGGCTGCTGACGCGCTATCTTGCCGGGCGCTTGCTGGTGTTCTCATTCCTGACGCCGCTGTTCGGCGTCCTGTTCGGCATGTTGCTGATGGGCGACCAGCCCAGCGTGCACTTCTTTGTCGCCGCGGCGATGGTGGTGGGCGGCATCGTGCTGGTCAATCTGCCGACGCGCCGATGACTCGAACACAGGCGTTTTCCCTCGGCCTGCGCTCGGTCACGCCGCTGTTGCTGGGCGTCGCGCCGTTTGGCGTGATCTACGGCGTGGTGGCGCTGCAAAGCGGCATCCCGCCGCTGGCGGCGATGGCGATGTCGTCGATCGTGTTTGCCGGCTCGGCGCAGTTCCTGCTGGCGCAACTGGTCGGCGCCGGCGCGCCGCTGCTGCTCACCGCGGGTGCGGTCGGCCTGGTCAATCTGCGCCACGCGCTGTACAGCGCCTCGGTCGCACCGTTGCTGGCGCCCCTGCCGCGGCGCTGGAAAATCCTGCTGGCCTACCTGCTGACCGACGAAGCCTATGCCGCGGCGATCCCCCATCTGCTGGGTGCCACGCCGGACAAGCCGCCACCGGCGATGCCGCACTGGATCCTGTTCGGCTCCGGCATCGGCTTGTGGGCCGGCTGGCAGTTATCGACGCTGGCCGGGGTGTTGATCGGGGCGCAACTGCCGCCGAACCTGGGGCTGGACTTTGCGCTGCCGCTGACTTTCATCGCCATCGTGGTACCGATGATCGAAAGCCGTGCGCTTCTCATGGCGGCGCTGGCGGCCGGTGCGGCAGCGATTGCGCTGGCCGCGCTGCCTTACAAGCTCGGTCTGTTCCTCGCCGCGCTGGCCGGCCTGGTCGTCGGCGCCCTGCTGACCGGGAAGGCGAAATGAACCTCTGGGCCTTGTTGCTGATCTGCGGCCTGATCACTTTTTGCATCCGCTATTCCTTCATTGCGGCGGAAGGACACTACCAACCTCCTTCGTGGTTTCGCCGGCTGCTGCCTTTCGTGCCCGTCGCGGCACTGACGGCGCTGACCACGCCGGAACTGTTGCTGGTGCAGGGCGATATCACGCTCGGCAGCGGCAATCCGCGACTTTGGGCCGGCTTCGTGGCGATCATCGTTGCCGCGCTCTGGCGCAGTACGCTGCTGACCATCGGCTGCGGGTTTGCGGCGCTGTTGGTGCTGCAACGCGTTTGACCAATCAACCGCGTGGCGAAGGAACCGCCGCGCGCGCTGCGATGGGTATGGAAAAGCGGCGCTGCATGCCCGGCGCCGCGCCGAGCAGGTATCCTTGTTCTCCCCGGCACATGAATGCGCTGCCGTTTGCAGTCTTCTTGATATGACAAGGGTATCGAGTCAATGAATTCCTCAAATCTTTCCGCCGGCCCGATTCGGCTGACAACGTTCAGTCATGGCGGCGGCTGCGGCTGCAAGATCGCCCCTGGTGTGCTGTCCGAGATCCTGCGCGGCGCCCGCAACTTTCCGGTGCCCAAGGAACTGATGGTCGGTATCGAGACCAGCGACGACGCGGCCGTGTACCGCCTCAATGACGAACAGGCACTGATCGCCACGACGGATTTCTTCATGCCCATCGTCGACGATCCCTGGGATTTCGGCCGGATCGCCGCGACCAACGCGATCAGTGACGTGTATGCGATGGGCGGCACGCCGATCATGGCGCTGGCGCTGGTCGGCATGCCGATCGACAAGCTGCCGCTGGAAGTCATCGGCAAGATTCTCCAGGGCGGCGAGAGCGTTTGCGCCGCAGCCGGCATACCGATCGCGGGCGGCCATACCATCGATTCCGTCGAACCTATCTACGGCCTGGTGGTGTTGGGCCTGGTGCATCCCGACAGGGTCAAGACCAATGCCGGGGCACGGCCGGGCGACATGCTGATCCTGGGCAAGCCGCTGGGCGTCGGCGTATTGTCGGCGGCGCTGAAAAAGGGGGCGCTGGATGCCGCCGGCTATACCGCGATGATCGCCAGCACCACCCAGCTCAATACGCCGGGTCGGCATCTTGCGCTGCTCGATGCGGTGCATGCCTTGACCGATGTCACGGGTTTCGGCCTGTTGGGTCACCTGCTCGAGGTGTGCCGCGGGGCGAAGGTTTCCGCGGTTCTCGACATGGCGGCCATTCCCCTGCTGACTGACGTGGAGCGACTGGCCACGGCCGGATACATCACCGGGGCCTCGGCGCGCAACTGGATGGCCTACGGCGACGACGTTGCGCTGGATGCCGCGATCAGCACCATGCAGCGCGCCCTGCTGACCGATCCGCAAACCAGCGGCGGCCTGCTGGTCGCCTGCGCGCCCGCGGCAGCGGACGCGGTGCTGGAAGTGTTCCGGACCGAAGGCTTCGCGGCGGCAGCCGTGATCGGGCGCCTGGAATCCGGGCCGGCTCAGGTGGCCGTGCGCGGCTGATTTCCTGCGCGGCGGGCGAAGAACAGCGCGAACCAGTTGCGGGGGTCGGTCCACACCTGGATCTCGGCGAATCCCGCCGAGCGCAGCAGGGCGGCGAAGCCTTGCGCCGAATACTTCCAGGAACTCTCGGTGTGGATCCGTTCGCCGGCGGCGAAGCGCCGCAGGCTGCGGCCATTCGCGCCCGGCCAGCTTGCGCTGATGGCGCGGCGGGCCTCCAGATGCATTTCGATGCGCGCAGCGTCGGCGTTGTAACAGGCCACGTGCTGCCAGTCGCCGATGTCGAAGTCGGCCTCGAGCAGGACATTGACATGGCGCAGCAGGTTGCGGTTGAAGGCCGCCGTGACGCCCAGGGGATCATCGTAGGCCGCCTCCAGCAGCGCGCGATCCTTGATCAGATCGACGCCGATCAGCAGGCCGCCTGATTCGTCGATCTGGTCGGCCAGTCGCCGCAGGAAGCGGCCGGCCTCGTCCGGGCTGAAGTTGCCGATGCTGGAGCCCGGATAAAAGAACATGCGGCGTTCCGCCGGCAGCCCGTCGGGCAACCGGAATTCTTCGGTGAAGTCGGCCCCGATGCCGATCATCTCGATCGCGGGCAGTTCGCGTTTCAGGTGTTGCAGCGACTTGCGCAGGTAATCGACCGAAATGTCCACCGCGACATAGCGGGCGGGAAGGACCCCTGCATGGAACAGCTTGCCGGCCTTGGCGCAACTGCCGCAGCCAAGGTCGATCAGCGTGAAGGCTTCGCCCAGCGCCTGCCGGACGGCCGGCAGATACTGGGCGAAAATCGCGGCTTCGGTGCGGGTCGGGTAGTACTCGGGCAGTTCGGTAATCGCCTCGAACAGGCGCGAGCCGAGCGCGTCGTAGAAGAACTTCGGCGCAATGGCCGCCTGCGGCTGCAACAGGCCGGCGACCAGTTCCCGGCGCAGTCTGGCGTTCTGCTGCGGCGAATCCCGGTCGAGGAACTGAAGCAGCGTGACCTCGGGCGGCTGCTGCATGTCAGTCGGCGAGAAGCAGAAACACGGTCGGGCGCTTGTCGAGCGCTGGCGCCGGGGCGACTTTCCAGTCCCCAATGCGATGCGTGGCGATGTGTTCGCTGGCCAGCGTCAGATCCGTCGCCAGGCAAAGCCAGGTGCGCGGACGGCAGCCGAGCAGCAGCGCATTGAACAAGGCGGGATTCCGGTAGGGCGTTTCGATGAACATCTGTGTTTGCTTCTGGCGGGCAGATTCCTGCTCGATGTCCGCGATGCGCCGGCTGCGCTCGGGTTCGCGCGCCGGCAGGTAGCCGTGGAAGGCGAAGCGTTGGCCGTCGAGTCCGGAGGCCATCAGTGCCAGCAGCAGCGAGGAGGGTCCCACCAGCGGCTTGACCAGAATGCCAAGCTCATGGGCGCGGCGCACCAGCAAGGCGCCGGGATCGGCCACTGCCGGGCAGCCGGCTTCGGACATCAGGCCGAGATCGTGGCCGGCGTGCAAAGGCGCCAGCAGGCGCTCGATGTCGGCGGCCGTCGGTGTCGCGGGCAACTGTTCGATCGCCAGTTCACGCAAGGGCACCGGATGACCGATGCGCTTGAGTTCGGCACGCGCCGTCCTGGCGTTTTCGACGACGAAATGGCGCAGGCGCCAGGCTGCTTCGCCGGTGCCCGCAGGCAAATAGTCTTGCGGGGGCGTGTCGCCAAGGGCGACGGGCAGCAGCCAGAGTGTGCCTGCCATCGGGTATCAGGCCAGGGCGGTCACGGCAAGCGCATGCCTTCGGCGCGCAGCATGTCGCACAGGGCGATCAGCGGCAGGCCCACCAAGGCGTTGGGGTCGTCGCCGCGCAGATAGCAGAGCAGGGAAATGCCCAGGCCTTCGGACTTCGCGCTGCCGGCGCAACTGAGCGCGTCTTCCTTGTCGAGGTAGGACTCTATTTCGGCATCGCTCAGCGGGCGAAAACCCACCTGGGTGTCGATGCAGCGCACCTGCGCGCGACCGGTCGCGCTGTTCAAAAGGCACAGTCCGGTATGGAACACCACCTCCTTGCCGCGCATCTGGCGCAACTGTGCGCTGGCATGCTCGCGCCGCCCCGGTTTGCCGAAGCGTTCGCTGCCGCTGGCCGCGACCTGATCCGAGCCGATGATCAGCGCCTCGGGATAGCGCTGAGCCACTGCGCGGGCCTTGGACTCGGCCAGGCGCAAGGCCGTCGCTGCCGGCGCCTCGCCCGACAGCGGCGATTCGTCGGTATCCGGCACGGCAGTTTCGAAGGGGATCTGCAGGCGGGCCAGAAGTTCGCGGCGGAAGGGTGAACTTGAGGCCAGAACGACGAGGCGAGCCATGTTTCCGACTTGAACAGTGAGGGTCGGGCATGATAACATTCGCCGTTTATGTCGCGCGAGCGCCAGTCCGTGTCTGATTCAATTGCCGGAGCGGTCATCGACTGTCTTGAGTTTGCGCGCGCAGGGGGGGTGCTGGAGCGCAGCGTCGGCCTCGATGAGTTGCCGCGACTGGCAGACCTGCTGAGCACGACGGCGGGCCGTTTGTCGGTGCGGCTCGAAGGCTGGCAGGACGGCGAGGGCAAGTCGTGGCTGCAACTGGCCATAGCGGGGGACCCCGTGCTGTGCTGCCAGCGTTGCCTGGGCGGAGTGAAGTTCCCGCTGGCAATCGACAGCCGGCTGCAATTGATGGCACCAGGCGAGGACTGGCCGGACGACGATCTGGTCGATGACAGCGCGGACGCCATTGCAGCCGAAAAGGCGCTGCCCGTTCTGTCGCTGATTGAGGATGAAGTGCTGCTGGCGCTGCCCATCGCGCCGCGGCACGAGCAGTGCGACTCGCCGCAGACTGCCGGGAGTCGGCAAGGATCGTCGCCGTTTGCGGCGCTGGCCGCGTTGAAGAAGCATTAGGAACGAAGCGGAGTTTCACAGAAGGCTCGCCCGCGTCGGCGGGCGTTATGCCGTAACCAAGCAAGGAGTAGCGAAATGGCTGTGCAACAGAACAAGAAATCCCCGTCCAAGCGCGGCATGCATCGGGCGCATGACTTCCTGACCAACCCCCCGCTGGCCGTCGAGCCGACCACGGGCGAGGTTCATCTGCGCCACCATATTTCGCCGTCCGGCGTGTATCGCGGCAAGAAGGTGGTAAAGGCCAAGGGCGAATAATTCACGAGGGTGAAACCGGCCGGATGCGCGCTGCGCGTCCGGCCGGTTTTGCATAAAAATCCCCGAAAGATCACTGGACGATGGCGATCACCCTTGCGGTGGATTGTATGGGCGGCGACCATGGTCCGTCGGTAACGCTGCCCGCTGTTTTCGAGTTCCTGCGCCATGACGCCGACTGCGTCGCCATTTTGGTCGGCCGCGAGGATGTCCTGCGCCCGCAGGCGGAACCCCTGATGGGCGAGTTCGGCAGCCGCCTGTCGATCCGCCATGCCTCGGAAGTGGTCGCGATGGATGAGTCGGTGGCCAGCGCGTTGCGCAGCAAGAAGGATTCCTCGATGCGCGTGGCCGTCGATCTGGTCAAGGAAGGTACCGCCGACGCCGCCGTGTCGGCGGGCAATACCGGCGCCCTGATGGCGGTATCGCGATTCGTGCTGAAGACCCTGCCCGGCATCGACCGTCCGGCGATCTGCTCCGGCCTTCCGACGCAGCGCGGTAGCACCTACGTGCTGGATCTTGGCGCCAACGTCGATTGCAGCCCGGAGCATTTGCTGCAATTCGGCATCATGGGGTCCCTGCTGGTTTCCGCGCTGGAGCACAAGGAGCGGCCGACGGTAGGCCTGCTGAATATCGGCGAGGAGGCACTGAAGGGCAACGAGGCGGTCAAGCGCGCGGCGGAGCTGTTGCGCGCCGCCGATCTCAATTTCATCGGCAACGTCGAGGGCAACGACATTTTCAAGGGCACTGCGGACGTGGTGGTATGCGACGGTTTTGTCGGCAATGTCACGCTGAAGGCGGCCGAAGGCCTTGCCCACATGATAGGCGGTGCGCTGAAGCAGGAGTTTTCGCGCAACCTGGTCACCAAACTGGCGGCGCTGGTGGCCATGCCCGTGCTGAAGTCCTTTCGCCGGCGCTTCGATCCGCGCCGCTACAATGGCGCCAGTCTGCTCGGCCTCAAGGGCATCGTCGTCAAGAGCCACGGTTCGGCTGACCAACTGGCCTTTGGCTACGCGCTGGAAAAGGCGGCAGAGGAGGCGCGGCAGCGCCTGCCGGAAGCCATCGCGGCGCGCATGGCTGCCGTGCCGCCGGCGCCGACTCTTTGCGACTGACAACGGACGATCAATGATCCACACGAGAATCAGCGGCACCGGCAGTTATCTGCCTGGCGAGCCCGTCAGCAACGCGGCGCTGATCGCCGCCCACGGACTCGACTCGTCCGAGGAATGGATCGTCGAGCGCACCGGCATTCGCAGCCGCCATTTGGCCGCGGCCGGCGTCACCAGCAGCGACCTGGCGCTGGAAGCCAGCCGGCGTGCGCTGCAAGCGGCCGGACGCAAGCCGGAGGATATCGATCTCATCATCCTGGCAACTTCGACGCCCGATTACGTGTTTCCCAGCGCCGCGGCCCTGCTGCAGGACAAGCTCGGCATCACCAATGGCGCACCCGCGTTCGACGTGCAGGCAGTCTGCAGCGGCTTCGCCTATGCCATGGCAATTGCGGAGAAGTTCATTCGCTCGGGTTCGCACAAATGCGCGCTGGTGGTCGGCGCCGAGGTGTTTTCGCACATCCTCGACTGGAAGGATCGCGGTACCTGCGTGCTGTTTGGCGACGGCGCGGGCGCCGTCGTGCTGGAAGCCTCGGACCAGCCTGGCCTGCTGGCCAGCGCAATCCATGCCGACGGCAGTCATCACGGCATTCTTTCCGTGCCCGGGCAGTTGTGCGGCGGGGTGGCCACCGGCGATCCCTTCCTGCGCATGGACGGGCAGGCCGTGTTCAAATTCGCGGTCAAGGTGCTGGCCGAAGTCGCGCATGAAGTGCTGGCAGCGGCGGGCATGACCGTGGCACAGGTGGACTGGCTGATTCCGCACCAGGCCAATGTGCGCATCCTCCAGGCGACGGCGAAGCGGCTCCAGTTGCCGCCGGAAAAATGCATCGTTGCCGTCGAGCGCCATGGCAACACATCGGCCGCGTCGATTCCCCTTGCGCTCGACGAAGCCGTGCGCGACGGTCGCATTCGGCGCGGCCAGCACCTGCTGCTGGAAGGCGTCGGCGGCGGCTTCACCTGGGGCGCGACCCTGCTCAGGTTCTGACCTCGAAAGGTTGACATGAAATTTGCACTTGTGTTCCCAGGTCAAGGCTCGCAATCGCTTGGCATGATGGCGGGCTACGGTGATGCGCCGGTGATCCGCGCCACCTTCGACGAGGCTTCGGCCGCGCTGGGGCGGGATTTGTGGCAACTGGTTGCCGAAGGCCCGGCGGAGGCGCTGAACCAGACGGTCAATACGCAGCCCCTGATGCTAACCGCCGGCATCGCGGTGTATCGCCTGTGGCTGGCCAGGGGCGGCGCGGAGCCGGCTCTGGTCGCCGGCCACAGCCTTGGCCAGTATTCGGCGCTGGTCGCTGCCGGAGTGCTGCAATTCAAGGATGCGGTGCCGCTGGTGGAACTGCGCGCCCAGGCCATGCAGGACGCGGTCCCGGCCGGTGAAGGGGCGATGGCTGTGATCATGGGCCTTGCCGCTCCCGCCGTGATCGAAGTCTGTGCCGAGTCGGCGCAGGGACAGGTGGTGGAGGCCGTCAATTTCAACGAACCGAAGCAGACCGTGATCGCGGGCCATGCGGCGGCGGTTGCGCGTGCCGCGGAACTGGCGAAGGCAAAAGGCGCGAAACGCGCCCTGCTGCTGCCGGTATCGGCGCCTTTCCATTGCTCGTTGATGCAACCGGCAGCGGAAAAGCTGAAGGCGCGACTGGCGCAACTGAGCCTGGCCGTGCCGCGAATTCCCTTTCTGAACAATGTCGATGTTCAACAGGTTTCCGATCCCGCGGCGATCAGGGACGCCCTGGTGCGCCAGGCGGCCTCGCCGGTGCGCTGGGTCGAAACCATGCAGGCGATGGAGGCGGCGGGGGTCAGCCATGTACTCGAGTGCGGCCCGGGCAAGGTCTTGTCGGGACTGGTCAAGCGCTGTGCCGAAGGACTTACCGGCATTGCCATGAACGACCTGGCCGGCATCGATGCCGGGCTCGCGGCGCTGGCGGCAAAGGGGGCCTGAGATGGCGGATTTGAAGGGACAGGTTGCGCTGGTGACGGGCGCGTCGCGCGGCCTGGGCCATGCCATCGCCCTGGAACTCGGCGCGCAGGGCGCGATCGTGATCGGCACCGCGACATCGGCTGCCGGCGCCGCCGGGATTCAGCAGGCGCTTGACGCAGCCGGTGCGACCGGCTGGGGCGCGGCGGTGAATGTCACCGAGGCGGCAGCCTGCGAGGCGCTGATCGGCGAGATCGAAAAGAAATTCGGCGCGGTTTCGATACTGGTGAATAACGCCGGCATCACCCGCGACAATTTGGCGATGCGCATGAAGGACGAGGAGTGGGACCTCGTCTTCGAGACCAACCTCAAGGCCGTGTTTCGTCTGTCCAAACTGGTCATGCGCGGCATGATGAAGGCGCGCTTCGGGCGCATCATCAACATCACCTCGGTGGTCGGCGAGGCCGGCAATCCGGGGCAGGCCAATTACGCGGCGGCGAAAGCCGGCGTCGCCGGCATGAGCCGCGCGCTGGCGCAGGAACTTGGCAGCCGCAACATCACGGTGAACTGCGTCGCGCCGGGCTTCATCGACACCGACATGACGCGGGCGCTGCCGGACGCGCAACGCGATGCCTTGCTGGGAAGAATTCCGCTGGGTCGCCTCGGGCAGCCGGAGGAGATCGCCGCAACCGTGGCCTTTCTGGCGTCGAAGCGCGCCGGATACATCACGGGCACCACGCTCAACGTCAATGGCGGAATGTATATGGCCTGAGCGGACGTCAAAGCCGCGAGGACGTCCCGCGTTTTTGTTAAAATAAGCAAGTTTTCACCACCCGAACAATCAAGGGAAGGAGTTTCAAGATGGAAATCGAACAACGCGTCAAGAAGATCGTCGCCGAGCAACTGGGCGTCAATGAAGCCGACATCAAGAACGAGTCCAACTTCGTGGATGATCTTGGCGCCGACTCGCTCGACACCGTGGAACTGGTGATGGCGCTGGAGGAGGAGTTCGAGTGCGAGATTCCCGATGAAGACGCCGAGAAGATCACCACCGTGCAGCAGGCGATCGACTACGTCGTCGCCAATCTCAAGAAGTAGTCCTCATCCCCATTTCCAAATTCGGAGTTCATCGTGTCGCGACGCCGCGTGGTCGTCACCGGTCTGGGTATTGTCTCGCCGGTTGGCAATAGCGTTCCCGCAGCCTGGGACAACCTGATTGCCGGCAAGAGCGGCATCGGACCGATCACCCGCTTTGATGCGTCGGCATTTTCGGCGCGCATCGCGGGGGAGGTGAGGGATTTCGATGTTTCGGCCTACCTGTCGGCCAAGGAAGCGCGCCGGATGGATGCCTTCATCCATTTCGGCATGGCGGCCGGCATCCAGGCTTTCCGCGATTCGGGGCTTCAGGTCAGCGCCGAAAACGCAGAGCGCATCGGGGTGAACATCGGTTCGGGCATCGGCGGCCTGCCGATGATCGAGGAAACTCACAGCGATTTTCTGGCCGGCGGTCCGCGCAAGATTTCGCCCTTCTTCATTCCCGGTACCATCATCAACATGATCTCGGGCAACCTGTCGATCATGCTGGGTTTGAAGGGTCCGAACATCGCCGTGGTCACCGCCTGCACCACCGGCTTGCATGCGATCGGAATGAGCGCGCGGATGATCGAGTATGGCGATGCCGAAGTGATGGTATGCGGCGGTGCGGAAGCCACGGTAACGCCGCTGGCGGTCGGCGGCTTCGCCTCGGCCAAGGCCTTGTCCACGCGCAACGACGATCCGGCCACGGCCAGCCGGCCGTGGGACAAGGATCGTGACGGCTTCGTGCTCGGCGAAGGCGCCGGCGTCATGGTGCTGGAGGAGTACGAGCACGCCAGGGCGCGCGGCGCGAAGATCTACGCCGAGCTGGCCGGTTTCGGCATGAGCGGCGACGCCTTCCACATGACCGCGCCGGACACCGACGGACCTCGGCGCAGCATGGCGAACGCGCTGAAAAATGCCGGCGTCAATCCGGACCAGGTGCAGTACGTCAACGCGCACGGCACCTCGACGCCGCTGGGCGACAAGAACGAGACCGACGCCATCAAGCTGGCCTTCGGCGTCGACGCGGCGAAGAAGCTGGTGGTGAATTCGACCAAGTCGATGACGGGCCACCTGCTGGGCGGTGCAGGCGGTGTCGAGTCGGTGTTCTCGGTGCTCGCGGTGCATCACCAGATATCGCCGCCGACCATCAACATTTTCAACCAGGATCCGGAGTGCGACCTGGACTACTGCGCCAATACCGCGCGGTCGATGAAGATCGATGTGGCGCTGAAGAACAACTTCGGCTTTGGCGGCACCAACGGTACCTTGGTTTTCCGCCGCATTTAAGTTCTTGTGGCGATGAAGCCGGTCGCCCCCCTGTCGGTTGCCATCAAGCCCTCACGCCGCCTGCTGGTCATCCAGTCGGCCGCGCATGTGGCGGCCGTCGCCGCAGTGCTGGCGAGCACCGTGCCCCCATGGCTGGCGGCGGTCCTTCTGTTGTCGATTGGCGCTTCGCTGGCGCGCCTGCGCCGGACGCTGTCAGCCGGAAGCCTGGTGTTGCACGGCGACGGCCGGCTCGAAACCGTGGGCGCCGACGGCACGGCGAGCGAAGCCGTGGTGCATCCGCATACCCTGGTGCTGTCGTTCCTGGTCGTGCTGCTGTATCGGCAGGATGGCCGCCTGCGATCCCTGGCGCTGCTTGGCGACAGCCTCGCGGCGGAGGACTTCCGCCAGTTGCGCCTCTGGCTGCGCTGGCGATCGGGCGCGGCGAGTCCGACCTGATGCGCGCCTTTCGGATCAGGTCAGGCGCGGATGCAGCACCGTTTCCAGTGCGCGCGGCAAGGTCTCCGGATAGTCGCTGCTGAAGTGCAGGCCGCGGCTTTCGTGGCGGCGCTGTGCGCTCTTCACGATCAGGTGCGCGGTGAGCACCAGGTTGCGCAGCTCGATCAGGTCGTTGCCGACACGATAGTTGGCGTAGTACTCGTCGATTTCCTTCTGCAGCAGGCGCAGCCGATGCAGCGCGCGTTCCAGGCGTTTGTTGGTGCGCACGATGCCGACGTAGTCCCACATGAAGCGGCGCAGTTCTTCCCAGTTGTGGGAGATGACGATTTCCTCGTCGGCGTCGCGCACCCGGCTTTCGTCCCATTGCGGCAGATGGGGCAGGGGCTCCAGCGGCGCCGCGAGCATGTCGCGCGCCGCCGCGGCGGCAAAGACCACGCATTCGAGCAGCGAGTTCGAGGCCAGGCGATTGGCGCCGTGGAGGCCGGTGAAGGTGGTCTCGCCGATGGCATAGAGTCCGCTCAGATCGGTGCGCGCCGCCAGGTCGGTGACCACGCCGCCGCAGGCGTAGTGCGCCGCCGGCACCACCGGGATCGCCTCGCGGGTGATGTCGATGCCCAGTTCCAGGCAGCGTGCCAGGATGGTCGGAAAATGCTCCCTGAGGAAGTCGGGCGACTTGTGCGTCATGTCGAGGAACACGCAGTCGAGGCCGTGGCGCTTCATCTCGAAGTCGATCGCGCGGGCGACGATGTCGCGCGGCGCGAGTTCGGCGCGGCTGTCGTGGCCGGGCATGAAGCGCGTGCCGTCGGGCAGGCGCAGCAGCCCGCCTTCGCCGCGCAGGGCTTCCGAGATCAGGAAGGACTTGGCATGCGGGTGGTACAGGCAGGTCGGATGGAACTGGATGAACTCCATGTTCGCCACCCGGCAACCGGCGCGCCAGGCCATCGCCACGCCGTCGCCGGTGGCGGTGTCGGGATTCGTGGTGTAGAGATAGACCTTGCCGGCTCCGCCGGTGGCCAGTGCGGTGTGGCTGGCGCCCAGCGTCAGCACGCGATCGCGGACGATGTCCAGCACGTAGGCGCCGAGGCAGCGATTGCGGGGCAGGCCGAGCTTCGCCGCCGTGATCAGATCGACCGCAATGTGCCGCTCCAGAACCGTGATGTTGGGATGGCTCCTGACCTGTTCGCTCAGGGTCTGCTGCACGGCGCTGCCCGTGGCATCGGCGACATGGATGATGCGGCGCTGGCCGTGGCCGCCCTCGCGCGTCAGGTGGAAGCCCAGCGCCGAATCGTCCGGGGTGAATGGCACCCCGCGCGCAATCAGCCACTCGATGGCCTCGCGGCCGTGTTCGACGACAAAGCGGGTGGCAGGCGGGTCGCACAGGCCGGCCCCTGCCAGCAACGTGTCGCTGACGTGGGCTTCGATGGAATCCGCGGGATCGAGCACCGCGGCGATCCCGCCTTGCGCCCAGGCCGAGGCGGAGTCCGCCAGCATCCGCTTGGTCACCAGCGCGACGCGGCGGGTGTCGGCGAGCCGCAATGCCAGCGACTGACCCGCCAGGCCGCTGCCGATGACGAGAACGTCGAAGTGCTGGATTGCGGCCGGATTCATGGGGCGGGACTATATCACTGGTCGCGGTGTGGAACTATTCGGGTGGCCTCGGGTCACTGGGTGCAACGGCGGGCTGTCGCCTCGGCCGGAATGGCAGGAAATGTGGGCGGAGTGGCTTGTTATACTCGCTTGCGGTCAGGTTCGAGACCGCGCTTTTTTCTGGCGAGAATACAAGGTCCATGGGAGATCGCGAAGCAGACCGGATACTGGTCGAGCGGGTGCAGGCGGGTGACAAGCAGGCTTTCGGCCTTCTGGTCGCCAAGTACCAGCGCAAGCTTGCGCGGCTGGTTTCGCGCATGGTGCGCGATACGGCGGAGGTGGAGGATATCGTTCAGGACAGTTTCATTCGAGCCTATCGTGCCTTGCCGGGTTTTCGCAACGACAGCGCCTTCTACACGTGGCTGTACCGGATTGGGGTCAACACGGCAAAGAACTGGCTGATGACGCATGGCCGGCGCGCTGCGGCGACCACCGGGGTGGACAGCGAGGAGGCGGAGGCCCATGACGACGCCGAACTGCTGCGCGACAACGACACTCCCGAGCGCCTGTTGATGACGAAGCAGATCGGCCAGACGGTGAATGCGGCGATGGAAGCCCTGCCCGATGACTTGCGCACGGCGATCAGCTTGCGCGAAATCGAGGGTTTGTCGTACGAGGAAATTGCGCAGGTGATGGATTGCCCGATAGGCACGGTGCGTTCGCGGATTTTTCGCGCCCGCGATGCGATTTCAGAGAAATTGAGGCCCTTGCTCGATGCGGCCCCGGACAAGAGATGGTGAGCAGATGAAGACACGAATTTCGGCACTGATGGATGGCGAGCTCGAAGACCACGAGATCGTGGAGACACTTCGCGCGCTGCGCCGCAGCCCGGAACTGCGCAGCCAGTGGTGCGATTGCCAGCTGATCGGCGCGGCCCTGCGCGGCGAAGCCGGGCTCGGCATCGATGTCACCGCCCGCGTGATGGCCGCGACTGAACTGGAGCCCACGGTGATGGCGCCGGCGTCGAAGCGCATTCTTCACTGGCAGCGGCCGGCGCTGGCGCTGGCGGCATCGGTGGCCGGCGTCGCCCTGGTCGGCTGGCTGGCACTGGCGCCCCTCGGCGATGGGTTGCCGGACCAGACGCTGGCTGCCGGCGCCAAGCAGGGACCGTCGCCTGCCCAGGCGCCGTCGACGCCGCGCCTGCAGGAGTATTTGCTGGCCCATCAGGCCTATGCTCCGGGCGGCGCCATCGTCAGCGGCGCACGCAATATCCGCACCGTGGCCGCATCGGGCGAGGGACGCTGATGTTCGTTCTGCGCACCTCCTGGCTGACGCTGCTGGCGGTCCTGCTGGCGCCCGCACCGGCGCTGGCCGAGGATGGCCTGACGCTGCTGCAGCGCATCGCGCAGGGATCGCGGCAACTGACCTACAGCGGCACCTTCGTCTATCGCAGCGGCGGCAAGGTGGACACCTCGCGCATTGCGCATGCGCTGGTCAATGGCGTCGAGGTCGAGCGCATCGAGGCGCTCGACGGCAGTCCGCGAGAGGTCACCCGTGCCGGCAGCGAAGTCAAATGCTTCCTGCCGGACGAAAAGCTCGTCATCATCGAGAACCGCTTCAGCCAGCGCGGCTTTCCGTCCCTGCTGCCGGCCGGTTTGGGCAGCTTGCCGGAGTTCTACGAAATCCGTGGCGGCGAGCAGGGACGCGTCGCAGGCGTGGTCAGTCGCGCCGTATTCCTGCAGCCGCGCGATGGCCTGCGCTATGGCCACGAGTTCTGGATGGACGCCGCCAGCGGTTTGCTGCTGAAGGCGAACCTGCTTGGCGACCGCGGCGAGACCCTCGAGTCCTTTGCCTTCACCCAGGTCAAGATTGGCGGACCGCTCGAAGTGGATGCGCTGAAACCCCGTTTCGACAGCGAGCGGGTGCGGGTGCAGCAGGCGCGGGCGACCGAACTCAGGGCGGAGGACATGGGCTGGCATTTCCGCGTCATGTTGCCGGGCTTTCGCAAGGTGGCAGCGATGAAGCGGCAGGCGATGCCGCAGAATCCCGAAAGCCTGCATGTGGTGTTTTCCGACGGCCTGGCGTCGATCTCGGTGTTTATCGAGCCCGGCGGTTCGGCCGGAGAAGCGGAGGCGGTGTCCTCTGTCGGCCCGGTCAATGTGTATCGGCGGCAGTTGGGCGAGCATCGTGTGTTGGTCATGGGCGAGGTGCCGGCGCTGGCCGTCAGGCGCCTCGGCGATGGCATCGAGCAGAGGCGAAAATGAGCACGTGCGACGCTGTCGTTGTCGAGGTATCCGGCGCCGAGGCATGGGTGGAAGTGCCCGGCCGTGCCGCTGCCTGCGGCAGTTGCAAGACGACGGACGCATGTCAGGAAGGCCTGCTGGGCCTCAGCGCCGGACCGCGCCGCTACCGCCTGGAGAATCGGATCGGCGCCAGGGTCGGCGACCGTGTGCAACTGGCCGTGGCCGAAGGCACGCTCTGGCGCGCGGCGCTGGCCTCGTATGTACTGCCTCTGCTGCTGGCCATCGCCGGCGCGGTGATCGGGCAGTGGCTCGCCGGCGACGGCTGGGCAGCGGTCGGGACGCTGGCGGGCCTGGGTTGCGGCCTTGTCCTGCTGCGCGGCAATGAGATGCGTGCCCGCGGCGATGGCCATTTGTTGTCGCTGCAAGTTCAAACCATGGAAGTACGTTTCAAGGAGTAATCATGAAGAAGATACTTATCACGTTCATCCTGGCGTTGTCCTCGCTCCTGGCGTCGCAGGCCTGGGCAGCCGATTTGCCTGACTTCACCGAACTGGTCGAGAAGCAGGGCGCCACGGTGGTCAACATCAGCACCACCCAGATCATCAAGGGACGCCGGGGCGGCCAGCAGTTCCCCTTCGAGGGCGACGAATCGATGCAGGAACTGCTGCGTCGCTTCTTTCCCGGCCAGATACCCAACAGCCCCGGCGCGCCGCAGGAATTCAAGAACCGCTCGCTCGGTTCAGGCTTCATCATCAGCGCCGACGGCCACATCCTGACCAATGCGCATGTGGTCGACGGCGCCGACGAGGTGCTGGTGAAGCTCACCGACAAGCGCGAATTCAAGGCCAAAGTGCTGGGCGCCGACAAGCGCACCGACGTGGCGCTGATCAAGATCGAGGCCAACAACCTGCAGGTGGCCAAGCTCGGTGATTCGGCCAGGCTCAAGGTCGGCGAATGGGTGGTGGCGATCGGCTCGCCCTTCGGTTTCGAGAATACGGTGACCGCCGGCATCGTCAGCGCCAAGGGGCGTTCGCTGGCCCACGAGAATTTCGTGCCCTTCATCCAGACCGACGTGGCGATCAATCCGGGGAATTCCGGCGGGCCCCTGTTGAACCAGAAGGGCGAGGTGGTCGGCATCAACTCGCAGATCTACTCGCGCTCCGGCGGCTCCATCGGCGTGTCGTTTGCGATTCCGATCGACCTGGCGATGGACATCCAGAGCCAGTTGAAGGCCAAGGGCAAGGTCAGTCGCGGCCGTCTGGGCATCGGCATCCAGGAAGTGAGCAAGGACCTGGCGGACTCGTTCGGTCTGGGCAAGGCTCAGGGCGCGCTGGTGGCCTCGGTCGAGAAAGGAACGGCGGCCGACAAGGCGGGGATCGAAGTCGGCGACGTCATCCTGCGTTTCGATGGCAAGGCGGTGGCCGAATCCGGCGATCTGCCGCGCATGGTGGGATCGACGCGGCCCGGCAGCAAGGTCGTGGTCCAGCTCTGGCGCAAGGGTGCGGCCCGCGATCTCAACGTGACCGTCGGCGAGGTACCGGACGACGAGGCCGGCCCGCGCACGGCCGGCCGCAGCGGCAAGGGCTCGGAGCCGAAGGCGGCAAACCGGCTCGGCCTGGTGCTGACGGTGCCGACCGCGGAGCAGAAGCGGGCGCTGGGCATCCAGCACGGCTTGATCGTCGAGGAGGTCAGGAACGGCGGAACCCGCACCGACCTGCGATCCGGCGACATCATCCTCTCGCTGATCAGCAAGGGCAGCCAGACCGACATCAAGTCATTGGCGCAGTTCAACGAGCTGCTGCAGGGCTTCGACAAGACTGCGACGATCACCCTGCTGGTGCGACGCGGCGACGTGCAGACCTTCCTCACCATCAAGGGCTTGTCAGATAAATAGGGCTGCCGAGGATCGGCCGTCGGCGCGCCTGCGCCTCTACAGCCGCGATTACTGCCATCTGTGCCACGACATGCTGGCCGCGCTCGAAGCCTTGCGCGGCCAGCATGGGGTGCCGCATTTCGAGATCGAAGTGCTCGATGTCGATGCCGATCCGGACCTTGAAGCGAAGTACAACGAACTGGTGCCCGTGCTGGTCGATGGCGAAGGGCGCGAGCTTTGCCATTACTTCCTGGACGCGGCGAAAGTGCGTGAGTATTTGGGCGCGTTCCGTTAAAATCCGCCCCTTGCTTTATTGTCACCAAGGTGCTCAACCGCTTGAATGAGCGCTGTTGACCCCATGGATCACATCCGCAATTTCTCCATCATCGCCCATATCGATCACGGCAAATCCACCCTGGCCGACCGCATCATCCAGCGCTGTGGCGGCCTGTCCGACCGCGAAATGGAAGCGCAGGTGCTCGACTCGATGGATATCGAGCGCGAACGCGGCATCACCATCAAGGCCCAGACTGCCGCGCTGCGCTACACCGCGCGCGACGGCCAGACCTACAACCTGAACCTGATCGACACCCCGGGGCACGTGGACTTCTCCTACGAGGTCAGCCGATCGCTTTCCGCCTGCGAAGGCGCGCTGCTGGTAGTCGATGTCTCGCAGGGCGTCGAGGCGCAGACCGTGGCGAATTGCTACACGGCGATCGAGCTGGGCGTGGATGTGGTTCCGGTGCTGAACAAGATCGATTTGCCGGCCGCCGACCCCGACAACGCGCGCCAGGAGATCGAGGACGTGATCGGCATCGATGCCACCGAGGCGATCCTGTGTTCGGCGAAAACCGGCCTCGGCGTCGATGATGTCCTCGAAGCCGTGATCGCCCGCATCCCGCCACCCAAGGGCGATCCCGCCGCCCCCCTGAAGGCGCTGATCATCGATTCCTGGTTCGACAACTATGTCGGCGTGGTCATGCTGGTACGCGTGATCGACGGCGTGGTGCGCGCCAAGGACAGGTTGCTGCTGATGGCGGAAGGGTCCATTCATCTGTGCGAACAGGTCGGCGTGTTTACCCCGAAGTCGATGACGCGCAGCGAATTGAGCGCGGGGGAGGTCGGCTTCATCATCTCCGGCATCAAGGAACTCGACGCCGCCAAGGTCGGCGACACGGTGACCAACGCCGACCGCCGCGCCGCTGCGCCGCTGGAGGGCTTCAAGGAAATCAAGCCGCAGGTGTTCGCCGGCCTCTACCCGGTCGAATCGAACCAGTACGACGCCCTGCGCGACTCCCTGGAAAAGCTGCACCTCAACGATGCCTCGCTACACTACGAGCCGGAAGTGTCGCAGGCGCTGGGCTTCGGTTTTCGCTGCGGTTTCCTCGGCCTGCTGCACATGGAAATCGTCCAGGAACGGCTGGAGCGCGAATTCGACCAGGACCTGATCACCACGGCGCCGACCGTGGTCTATCAGGTGCTGATGCGCGACGGCACGCTGATCCAGGTCGAGAATCCCGCCAAGCTGCCCGAAACGCAGAAGGTCGAAGAGATTCGCGAGCCGATCATCACCACCAAGATCTTCGTGCCGCAGGAATACCTCGGGGCGGTCATCACGCTGTGCGAAAGCAAGCGCGGCTCTCAGGTGAACCTGGCCTACCACGGACGCCAGGTCCAGCTCACCTACGAGATGCCGATGGCCGAAGTGGTGATGGACTTCTTCGACAAGCTGAAGTCGGTCTCGCGCGGTTATGCCTCGCTCGACTACGACTTCAAGGAGTACCGCGCGGCCGACGTGGTCAAGCTCGACATCCTGATCAATGGCGAAAAGGTCGATGCCCTCTCGGTCATCGTGCATCGCGCCAACGCGCCGTATCGCGGGCGCGAGCTGGCGGCCAAGATGCGCCAACTGATTCCGCGCCAGATGTACGATGTCGCGATCCAGGCGGCGATCGGCTCGACCATCATTTCGCGCGAGAACGTCAAGGCGATGCGCAAGGACGTGCTGGCCAAGTGCTATGGCGGCGACATCACGCGCAAGAAGAAACTGCTGGAAAAGCAGAAGGCCGGCAAGAAGCGCATGAAGCAGGTCGGCCGTGTCGAAATCCCCCAGGAAGCGTTTCTCGCAGTCTTGCGCGTAGGTGACAAATGAACTTTGCCCTGATCCTTTTCGTACTCGTGGTCGCCACCGGCATCGTCTGGTGCTTCGATCATTTCTGGGCCAGGAAGAAGCGGCCCGCGGACGCCAAGGATCCCTGGTGGGTGGAGTACGGCGGCAGCTTTTTCCCTGTCATCCTGGCGGTGTTCCTGCTGCGCTCCTTTCTCGTCGAACCCTTCAAGATTCCTTCGGGCTCGATGATCCCGACCCTGCTGGTGGGCGATTTCATCCTGGTCAACAAGTACACGTATGGCGTGCGCCTGCCGGTGATCAACAGGAAGATCGTCGAACTCAACACGCCGCAACGGGGCGATGTGGTGGTGTTTCGCTACCCGCCGGACCCGTCGCTCGACTACATCAAGCGCGTGGTCGGCCTGCCCGGCGACAAGGTGGTCTATCGCAACAAGAAGCTGAGCATCAACGGACAGGAAATGCCGCAAGCCAAGGCCGAGGACTACCTCGACCGCGACCGCCTGTTTTATACACCGCGTTTCATCGAGACGCTGTCCGGCGTGGCGCACGACATCCTGATCGAAGCCGAAGCGCCTCCGTTCATTCGGCAAATCACCCGCTTTCCGTATGACGAGAAATGTCACTACAATAGCGAGGGCGTGAGTTGCGAGGTTCCGGCCGGGCACTATTTCATGATGGGCGACAACCGCGACAATTCGCAGGACAGCCGCTTCTGGGGCTTCGTGCCCGACGAAAACCTGGTTGGCAAGGCGTTCTTCATCTGGTTCAATTTCGGCGATCCGAAGCGGATCGGCTCGTTTCACTAGGGGATAACATGAAACTTCAGCGTGGTGTCAGCCTGAACGGTCTCATGATCGGCGGTGTTGTTTTCGCCTTGGTGGCCCTTCTGGCGATGAAGGCGGTACCGCCATGGATCGAGTACGGCAACCTGGTCAAGGCGGTCAAGGGAACCGCCACCGATAGCGGCCTCAAGGATGCTACCGTGTCGCAGGTGCGCGCGGCGTTTGCCAGGCGCGCCGACATGGACAACGTCAAGAGCGTCACGGCGCAGGATATCGATGTCACCAAGGAAGGCGACGAGCTGGTCATCTCGTTCGAGTACTCGAAGAAGATTCCGCTGTTCTCCAACGTCAGCCTGGTCTTCGATTTCGAGGGCAGCAGCGCCAAGAAATGAGTTTCGAGCGTCTGGAGGCAGGGCTCGGGTATGGGTTTTGCCAACCCGAGTTGTTGCGCCAGGCGCTGACCCACCGCGGCTACGGCACGCCGAACAACGAGCGCCTCGAGTTCCTCGGCGACTCGGTGCTGAATTGCGTGATTGCCGACAATCTGTATCGGCGCTTCCCGCTGCTCAAGGAGGGGCAACTGCATCTGCTGCGGGTCGGCCTGGTGCGCCAGGCAGCGCTGGCCGACATCGCCGGCGGTCTTGGCATAGGCGAGTTCCTCCTGCTCGACAAGAATGCCGTGATGAGCGGCAGCGCCAGGAGCCCGGCCGTGCTCTCCGACGCCCTGGAGGCGGTGTTCGGCGCGATATTCCTCGACGGCGGCTTCGATCGCGCGCATCAGGTCATTTCAGCCCTTTGCGCCGCGGCGATCGCGCGCATCGATCCGGCCGATGTCGACAAGGATCCGAAGACGGCGTTGCAGGAAATTCTCCACCAGCGCCGCCTGCCCGGCCCCATCTACAGTTTGGTGGCGACTCGTGGCGAGGAGCATGCCAAGGAGTTCGATGTCGAATGCGTGCTGCCCGGGCTTTCGATCAGGACGCAGGGCAGCGGTCGCAGCAGGCGCGTTGCCGAGCAGCAGGCGGCGCAACGCGCGGTGGCGGAGCTCAAGCCATGAGTTCGGCGTTTCGTACCGGCTACCTGGCCGTCATCGGCCGGCCCAACGTCGGCAAGTCGACCCTGACCAATCGCCTGGTGGGCGCCAAGGTCAGCATCACCTCGAAGAAGGCCCAGACCACCCGGCATCGCATCCAGGGCGTGCTGACCACCGCCGCCGCCCAGTTCATTTTCGTCGATACGCCGGGATTCCAGATGACGCACAAGAGCGCGCTGAACCGGCTGATGAACCGCAGCGTGACCTCGACCTTCGCCGATGTCGATGTGATCCTGCTGGTGGTCGAGGCAGGGCGTTGGGGCGCCGGCGAAACCGGGATCGTGCGCATGCTGTCGGCCGGCACGCCGGTGGTGCTGGTGATCAACAAGATCGACCGGCTGGCCGACAAGGCCGAACTGTTGCCGTTCATCGCCCGGGTTTCGACGCTGCATGAATTCGCCGAAATCGTCCCGTTGTCGGCCGAAAAGGGCCTCGGTACCGACGAGTTGCTGGCCGCGGTCGCGCGCTACCTGCCGGAGGGCCCGCCGGCCTTCGATGCAGACGACATTACCGATCGTTCGGAACGCTTCATGGCCTCGGAGATCCTGCGCGAAAAGCTGTTTCGCAACCTGGGCGAGGAACTGCCCTACGGCATCGCCGTGGAAATCGAGAAGTTCGAGCAGGAAGGCGAGTTGCGCCGCATCCATGCCGCGGTGATCGTCGACAAGGCCGGGCATCGAGCCATCGTGATCGGCAAGGCCGGCGAGCGGCTCAAGCGCATCTCGACCGACGCGCGCAAGGAAATGGAAACCCTGTTCGGCGGCAAGGTCTGGCTCGAGACCTGGGTCAAGGTCAAGGGCGGCTGGGCCGACGACGAGCGGGCCCTGAAGTCCCTGGGTTACGGATGAGCGCCGTCCGCCGGGCCGCCCCAAGGACGGCGCAGCCAAAGTACGGAGCCGCGCAGCGGCGAACCACCGTCACCCCCTGCCATGGGGAGGGGGCTGGGGGGAGGGTGGTGCCATGAGCAAGCGCGTCGATGGCCAGGCGGCCTATGTGCTGCATCTGCATCCCTACAGCGAGACCAGCCTCGTGGTCGATGTGTTCACCCGCGATCACGGGCGGGTGCCGTTGCTGGCGCGTGGCGCCAGGCGGCCGCGTTCCGCCATGCGCGGCATGCTGATGTCGTTCCAGCCGCTGGAGCTGGGCTGGTTCGGCGGTGGCGAGGTCAAGACCCTGGCCCGCGCCGAATGGCTCGGCGGCATGCCCCTGCTGGGCGGGCGCTGCCTGCTCCTCGGCTACTATCTGAACGAGCTGCTGCTCAAGATGCTGCCGCGCGAGGACGCCCACGGCGCACTGTTCGACGCCTATGCGGCGGCCTTGCGCGCATTGGCCGCGGGTGGCGCCGATGCGCCGGAACTGCGTCGCTTCGAGAAGACCCTGTTGAAGGAACTGGGCTACGGACTGACCCTGGATGTGGACATGGAGACAGGCCTGCCGGTGGCGCCGGAAGGCGAATACGTCTACCTGATCGAGCGCGGTCCGGTGAAGCGAACCGGCGCCGGCGAGGCGGCGACCATGTGCGGCCAGACGCTGCTCGACATGGCGGCGGACGATTATTCCGATCCGCGCACGCGACTGGAAAGCAGGCGGCTGATGCGCCAGTTGATCGCGCATCACATGGGCGGCAAAGCCTTGCAGTCGCGGCGGGTTTTCATGGAGTTGCAGGAATTGTGACAACTATCAGCTTCCCGTTTGGGGAGCCAGTGGAGGCAGCATGATCGAGCTGGGCGTAAACATAGACCACGTGGCCACCGTGCGCGAGGCGAGGAGGACCCACGAACCGGATCCGGTCTGGGCGGCCGTCGAAGCGCATCTCGGGGGCGCCGATGGCATCACCGTGCATCTGCGCGAAGACCGCCGGCACATCCAGGACACGGACGTGCAACACCTGCGCGAGCTGACCCACATCAAGCTCAATCTCGAAATGGCCGCCACCGACGAGATGGTCGGCATCGCCTGCCGGATCAAGCCCGAGATGGCCATGCTGGTTCCCGAGGGGCGTCATGAGGTCACCACCGAAGGCGGGCTCGATGTCGCCGGCCAGGAGGCGAGGTTGCGCGAGGTCGTGGCGAGACTGGCCGGCACCGGCATCATCACCAGTGCCTTCATCGATGCCGAACTGCGGCAGGTGGAGGCCGCGGCGCGCATCGGCGTGCGCGTCTGCGAAATCCACACCGGACCCTATGCCCACGCCTTCTACGGCGGCGGGCGCGATGCCGAGAGTCCGCCGGTGCTGGCCGAGCTGGAGAAGATACGCCTGGCCGGCACCGCGGTGCGCGCCGCCGGCATGCGCTTCAACGCCGGCCATGCGCTGAATTACGCCAACGTGCAGCCGGTGGCGGCATTGCCCGGCATACGTGAGCTGCATATCGGCCACGCCATCGTCAGCCGCGCGATCTTCGTCGGCATGCGCGAAGCCGTCGCCGAAATGAAGCGCCTGATGCGGGAAGCGCAGCGTGGGTAAGGGCTTGAACCACAGAGACACAGAGGCACAGAGAATTCGAGAGCAGATCGAACAGGGTTCTCTTGCTGACCCGAATGGGGTGCGTCTCGACGATCACGCTTCGGCAATTTCTCGTGTTTGCTTTTCTCTGTGCCTCTGTGCCTCTGTGTCTCTGTGGTGAAGGCCTTTTCATGATCCACGGCATCGGCACCGACATCGTCGCCGTCTCGCGCATGGCCGACTACTGGGCGCGCCACGGCGAGCGGGGGCTGGAGAAGATGCTGGCGCCCGAAGAGCGCGAGGCGTGTCGCGGCAGCCCCGATCCCGCGCGCTTCCTGGCCAAGCGCTTCGCCGCCAAGGAAGCGCTGGGCAAGGCTTTCGCCACCGGCGTCCGGGAGCCGCTGCTCCTGCCGGCCATTGCCGTGAGCCACGACGAACTCGGCAAACCCGCCTTCGTTTTTGCCCCGAAGCTCGCCGCCCACCTTGCCGAGCGCGGGCTGGTCGCCCACCTTTCCATTAGCGACGAACAGGACTACGCCGTCGCCTTCGTCATCCTGGAAAAGCCATGAACACCCTTGCCCTCGGCCCGCTGATGATCGACATCGCCGGCCTCGAACTGTCTGCGCTCGACCGCGAGCGCCTGGTCCATCCGCTGGTTGGCGGGGTCATCCTGTTCGCCCGCAACTACCGCGACCCGCAACAGCTCGCGACGCTGTGCGCGGCGATCCACGGCCTGCGCAGCCCAGCCCTGCCGATCGCCATCGACCACGAAGGCGGACGCGTGCAGCGCTGCCGCGAAGGCTTCACCCGCCTGCCGGCGATGCGCCGCCTCGGCGAACTGTGGGATCGCGATCCAGCCGCAGCGCGTCGGGCCGCCGCAGACATCGGCTATCTGCTGGCGGCGGAACTGCGCGCCTGCGGAGTGGACTTTTCCTTCACGCCGGTGCTGGACCTCGACTGGGGACCCAGCGGCGTGATCGGCGACCGCGCCTTTCACCGCGACCCGGCGGCGGTGACGGAACTGGCCGGTGCCCTGATCGACGGCCTGCGCGCCGCCGGCATGGGCTGCTGCGGCAAGCACTTCCCCGGCCACGGCTGGGTCGCGGCGGACTCGCATCTGGCGATACCGGTCGATGAACGCAGCCTGGCCGACATGGCGCCCGACCTGCAACCCTATCGGCATCTCCGGCTCGACGCCGTGATGCCGGCGCATGTCATTTATCCGCAGGTCGATTCCCGTCCGGCGGGCTTCTCGCCGGTATGGATACGGATGCTGCGCGAGGAGTTCGCCTTCGACGGCGTGATTTTCAGCGACGACCTGTCGATGGAAGGCGCCAGTGTCGCCGGCGGCATGGTCGAGCGCGCGGAAGCCGCGTGGAGCGCCGGCTGCGACATGCTCCTGGTATGCAACGCGCCGGATGCCGTGGCAAGTCTGCTGGAGCAGTGGAAGCCGGGTTGCGACGCCGATCGATCAGGACGCCTGCTGCGGCTTTTGCCCGGTGCCGCGTGGAGCAGGGATTTCACCCGCTATGCCGAGGGCATCGCGGCCGTCAGCGCCTTGTCGACCTAGCGCATTGATGAGTTCGAGCGCATTGCCCATATCGGGTGTGTCGAAGCCCTCGGTAAACCAGCGGTAGATGTTGTTGAGCAAGGCTCGGGCTTCCGCGCCTCTCCCCTGCGCTTGCCACAGGCTGGCCATGCCCATCGCCGCGCGCAACTCAAGAGATCTGGCCTGCTGCCGCTGACTCGTTTCGATTGCGCTTTGAAAGCAGGCTTCAACTTCCGCCTGGTTGCAGGCCGTCGCTCCGAGCAGGGATACTGCTTTCAGGCGATACAGTTCCGCATCCACATGATGGTCGCCGATGGCGCCGGCGGCCGCGACCGCCTCGTCATTTGCCTTCAACGCAGCCTGGTGCAGTCCCAGAACCGTGTAGGCATCGACCAGTGGCTCGAGCACCACGAGTGTGACGCCACCCATTGCGTATCGTGTACCTTCGACGCATTGCCTCAGCGTCTGTATTCCATCCGGCTTCTTCTGCAAGGCCAGGGCCCAGCCGCGTGCCAGCATCCCTCCGATTTGCCAAAGAGGAAATTGGTGGCTGCCTGCCAAGTTCAGTGTCTCTTCGGCCAGATCCAGCGCCTGTCCGGGCTGCCGCAGGCGGCAGTGCAGGATGGCGGCAAAGGCCAAAGCGTAGGCGAGAGAGAATTGATGCCCGAGCTGTCGCGCCAGCGCAATCGATTGGCGACTTGTCTCCAGGGCATGGTCGGGAAAGCCGAGGAACCATTGAACCCAGGACAGATAGGCTGCGCTGGTTACGCCGCCGTCTTCCCCGAACTCTGTGACATGGCGGTGGTGTTGCGTCGCTTGGTAGAGGCTCCTCGCGCGTTCGAGGTGTTCGCGTGCCTGCGGAAACTCTCCGCGCCAGTAGGAAGTGGCCGCGACGGCAAAGTTGGCCTGTTGCGCATGAATCGGGTCTTCGCCTTGTCCCGCCATCCGCAGCAACTGCTTGGCGAGATCCAGCGCACAGGCATAGTCCGTGCGGGAACTTGCGCTCGCCCACAAGCCCCACGCGGCACGGAACATGTCCGGCTTGTCGTTGTGCCGATCGCATAATGCGGCAGCGCGAGCATAGGCAGCAGCGCCTTCGGCCGACGCATAGCCCTGTGCCGCACAAGCGGCCGCGCCCAGACCGATGTTGAGATCGAGTTCCATGCGCACCCGTTCCGGGCCGACCGGGAGCCTGTCGATCAACGCCAGGCCCGACTTGAAATGCAGCATCGCTTCCCCGGTGGCAGAGTGCTGGCTGGCGAGCTGGCCCGCCTCGATCCAGCAGGCGACAGCGTCCGCATTGGCGCCGCCGGCTGCCCAATGCTGCGCCAGGAGTTCGGGCCTGGCCCTGGTTCCCGCCGACTTCATGGCCGCAGCGATGCGGCGATGGGTCTTCTCCCGGTCGACGCGAGTTTGCGACTGATAGGCCGCGTCGCGAATCAGGGAATGCCGGAACTGGAAAGTGGAGTTGGTGCCATTCTTGAGTATTCCGGCATCCTGCAACTTGCCAAGCAGCGTCGTCAATGTGGCAAGGTCGACATCGCAAATCATTCCCAGCAGATCGAAACCGAATTGGCGGCCGATAGTGGCCGCGGACTGGGCTACGCGTCTTGCGGCCCCCATGGCATCGAGGCGTGCCATCAGCAGATCCTGCAACGTGAATGGAACTGTCGATTGATCGATGCCGACAACAAGGTCCCGTGCCATTTCCTCCGCAAAGAGCGGGATGCCGTCTGCGCGCTGGACGATACGGCGGACCAGGTCTGGTCCGATTCGCGGTGCTACCGCCTTGACTATCCCGGTCGTTTCCTTGATGCCCAAGCCGCCAAGCGGCAGCAAGCAAACGCCGGCTTCCGTCCAGGGTGGCTGAAACTCCGGCCGCGCGGTGAGTATGGCCAGTAGCGGCATCGCCTGTTCCCCCCTGACGAACATCGCCAGCAGTTCAAGCGTCGAGGGATCGGCCCACTGCAGGTCTTCGATCACCAGCAAAGTCGGGTGGCTTTCAGCCAGCGCGTTGAGGTGGGCGAGCATGACCGCAAGGGTTTTTTCGCGGTGCCGTTGTGGCGATGCGGCCGGTTCCCGATGGGGTGGCCGCACAGGGAGCGCAAGCGATTTGGCAACCAGCGGCAGGGTGTCCGGATCCGAATCTGCATAGTGCCGCGCCACGTAGTCGGCCAGTTTGTCGAACTTTGCTTCCGGAGTGTCATCGATCGTGAATTGGCATGCCAGCCCCAGAGAAATGACAAGAGGATAAAGCGGCGACTGGCTGTGTTCGGGAAAGCAACGCAACTCGCGCACGAAGTGCGAGTCATCGCGCAAGCGGTCCCTGAGGGCGAGGATCAGGCGCGACTTGCCGATGCCGGCTTCGCCCTGCAACAGGACAATGCGCCGCGCTCCCCGACGGGCGTCCGCCCAAAGGTCGAGGAGGGTCGCGAGCTCGGCATTTCGTCCCGCCAGCGGCGTCAATGCGGCTGCGGCCTCGAGACGGGACGTCGCTCCGCTTTCCCGCAACACTCGGAATACCTCGTGCGGACGGGATTGGCCGGAAAGCTGCTGGAGTCCAAGGCTCGTGCTCTCGAAATAGCCCGCAATCAGGCGCTGCGTCGCGCCGCTGATGACCGCTTCGCCGCTATTGGCGAGATGGCGCAGTTGGATCGCCAGTCCCGAGGTTGCGCCAAGCGCGTCGGGCACTCGCAAGTCGCCCACTATTACCACTCCGGTGTGCACGCTGACGCGCAGTTCAAGGCCCGCGAATGCCGTGCGTGTTACCGCCAGAGCCGCTTGCACTGCGAGGCGGGCCGCGTTCTCGCTGGCCCGTGGGTAGCCGAAATAGGCCAGCAGGCATCCCCCGCGCACCTGCACCAGATACCCCGAGTACCGAGAAATGATCTCATCGCACTGCGCTTGGGGCGCCTTCAGCAATGCCATGGCCTCGTCGGGGTCGTCCACTCCTGCGGGGATCAATTCGCAATAGAGCACCGTGACTTGCCGTTTTTCGGCGACGGGCAGGGGCAAAGCCACCGCCTGCGGAGTATCTTCCCGACGACGCGAAGTCGGCGACAGTTCGCCCCGGCGGATGCGCTCGGCCAGCGAGTGGGTCTCTTCCGAGGCGAGGACACCCAGCTCCCTTTTCAGCGTCCGGCAACCCGCCGCGTACTGGGCCAAGGCTGCGCCCTGCTGTCCGGTTAGCGCAAGGATCCGCATGGTACGGCGCAAGCCCTCCTCGCTCCATGGCTCCAGTTCCAGATAGCGCATGGCGTGGGGAAGCGACTGGGGGAATGTCCCCATCCGTTCGTTGCAATCGCCAAGGCGGGCCAGCAAGGTCAGCGCACGCAGATGCAGCGCTTCGCGCCCAATCTGGAGCCACTCCTCGAACTCCGGGCAATCCGGCAACGAGAATCCCGCCAGGAACTCGCCCCGATACTGCGCGGCGAGAACCTCCATTTGGTTGAGGCAGGGGGCGCAAACCTCGGGACACGGGATGGAAGGGCACTTCGGATCGGGAACCGAAAAGTCGGCGACATCGATGCGAAGGTTTGATGTCGGGTCGAGCCGCACGTTGTCCCTGTCAATGTGCAGCGGTGAATCGTCCGGGTCGGGTGTCGTCAGCGCCTGCTTCAGATTGTGCAGGACGAGCCTCAGGTTGGACAGGGCGGCGTCGCGCGTCAAGTCCGGCCACAACATGGTCGCCAGCGAGGTCCGCAGGTGGTCGCGTCCCGCTTCCAGAGCCAGGTAAGCCAGCAACCCACGGCCCTTCTCATAGGCGATCTTGCAGGAGACCCCGTCGCGCTCCAGGGCGAAGCCGCCGAGCAGTCGGAGCATGAATCGCGGGGCGGCTTTCATCGGCTTGTCTTCTGATTTTCGGTCTGGGTGAGCATCGGTGCCGCGCCTTGCGGGTGCAAGGTCCCGGGGGGCGCCTGGCGATCCCAAAAAATCAGGCATTCCGCAGGATATACGCCGTGAAATTTGTCACGAACAGCCCGGTTTCACTAACGTTCCGCTAACGCTCGAAGCCGATTATATGCGCTGGAGCAGGGCTGCGACCAATGGTCTGCGGCTTTCGGGTCATGGCTGTCGGTCGGCCCGAACGCGGTGCTGGAGAGGTGTTATGAACGCAGGGACATACAAACTCGTATTCAACAAGCGGCTCGGCATGCTGGTGCCGATAGCGGAAGTGCTGACGGCCAGGCACGGTGGAGGTGCGGGCCGCAGCCGCAGTACGAACCACGGCATCCGCCTTCGCCTGGCGCGCCTCGCCGGCTTGGTGGGACTTGCCCTGTTGTCGCTCGGCTTGCCCGGTGGCATCCCGCTCGTCATTGCCCAGACCGTGATCGCGCCCGACGGCCGGACGCTGACCGTGGTCGGCAAGACCGGCACGGTCTGGAACGTCAATACCAGCACACTGTCCGGCAGCAATGCCTTCAATTCCTTCAGCGCCTTCAGTGTAGGCGCCGGCAGCACGGTGAATCTCCATGTGCCCTCGGCGGCGGCCAACCTGATCAACATCGTGCGCGACCAGCGCACCGACGTTTACGGCATCCTCAATGCCATCAAGGACGGCCACATCGGCGGCAACGTCTGGTTTGCCAATCCCCATGGCTTCGTGGTCGGCGCCGGCGGCGTGGTCAATGTCGGCAGCCTGACCGTGACCACCCCGACGCAGCGCTTCGTCGATGATTTCTTCACGGCCCCCGGGTCGCCCAACAGCACCAGCGTCGGACACCTGCTGACCGGAACGGCGCCGAGAAACGCTTCCGGCCTGATCTCCATCCAGGGCCGGGTGAATGCCCTCGACGGTGTGAAGCTTGACGCCGGATCGGTGGATGTTGCGGGATCGGTTTATAGCGGCGCCCGCTTCACCGGCACCGCGCCGACCTTCAGCGACGTGGTCAATGCCAACGGCCTCGTATCGGCTACCAACGTGGTGGTCAGGGAAGGCCGCATCGAGATTGTCGCCGACGGGGACGTTTCCGTCTCCGGCACCCTTGCCGCGCCCGGCGGCTCCGGGGTGCGGGGCGGAGATGTCGCCATCCGTGCCGGCGGCAACGTCGACCTGCAATCAGGCGCGCTTGTCGCCGCGCGCGGCAATGGCGACCATTCGGCCGGTGGCACGGTCAACATCCGTGCCGATCGCGATGCCGTTGCGCGGACGGGGGCGCTGGTCGACGCCTCGGGCGGGAGCAGCGGCGACGGAGGCTTCATCGAGTTCAGCGCGAAAAATACCGTCGACCTTGCAGGCGGCGAGTTCCGCGCCGACGGCACGGGCGGCGGCAAGGGCGGTTCGGTGCTGATCGATCCGGCCAACATCATCGTCAGCGCCGACATCCTGCGCGGCGCGGGTGCCTACGGAAGCCTGCCGGCCGGTGCCGCGGCGTCCGGCGCAAATCTCACCTTGCTGGCCGACAACGAGATCACCGTCAACGACAACGTTACAGTCTCGACACGCTCGGTCGCCGGGACGACGGCTGCGGATCACACCACCGGCGCGTCCACCGCCGCCTCCGGCAACCTGACGCTGGAAGCGGGCTCGATCTCGCTCAAGTCCGGTAGCAAGTTGCTTGCCGGTGCCGACAGCGGCTTTGCCGGCGGCGACGTCACGCTGAAGGCGACGCGCAACTGGACCGGCGAAGCCAGGATAGGCGTCGACCACGCAACGATCACCGGCCGCAACGTCGCGCTGACTGCCAGCGCCACCTACAACGATTCCATCCTCACTTCCTGGCTGCCGGTCGTCGTTCCCGTGACGGTCGCCACCATCGACATCGACGCCGGTACCATCGCGGCCTCCGGCACACTGAGCCTCGGCGCCACGTCGATCATCAAGGTCAGCAGCAGCGGCCTGTCGCCGCTGGGCATGATCACGGCCGTGTCGGCATCCACCGTCGATGTGCATGGCGCCTCCGTGCTGACCGCCGGCGGCAACACCACGCTCGCTTCGAGTTCGACCGTGACCTCGAAGGCCACGCCGGGCGGTCCGAACCCGGCCACCTTGCCGGGCGATGCCGGCGTCGCGACCAACGTCGTCGTCAGCACGGCCAGGACCCATGTCGGCGATACGAGTTCCGTCACGGTCGGTGGCGGCACGCTCGACCTCACGGCCAGGAATGCGGTCACCGCCACGACCACGGCCGACTCGACGGCCGGCGGCGCCGTCGCCATCGGTGGCACGCTGGCGCTGTCCGAAGTCACCAGTGTCACGCAGGCCGTCATCGACGGCAGCGCGACGACGGGTTCCGCCGCGCTCACGGTTGGCGCCGAAGCGTCCAGCGTCGTTACCACCAGCGCCAAGGCGGCGAGCAAGGGCGCGAAAAAGCAGACGGCGGCCGAGAAGGCCGCCGCGCCAAGCGAGACTGAGAAGAACCTCGCCAAGTACAAGGACCAGACCACCACTTCCGATGGCACCGTCGATGTGGCGGCAGCCGTTGCCATCGCCAACGTGAACACCATCACCCTGGCCGACATGGCTTCCACCGGCCCGCAGGCGTCCATCGGTGCCGCAACCGTATCGAGCAAGGCGAGCAGCAGTTCGACCGTCACCGCCGACGGCAGCAGCGCCAGCGGCACCGTCGGCGTCGGCGCAGCGGTCGGCGTGAACATCGGCGTGCTGGTGAATCAGGCGCGCGTAGCCGGCAACGCCAACCTCAGCAGCAGCGGCCTCACGGTCAGTGCCGTGATGCCGGTGGCCGACGCGAAGAACCGCTTCGTCACCAGCGCCACCAGCGGCGCCGGCGCGAGCAGCGTCGGTGTTGCCGGCGCGCTCGCGACCAATGTGCTGGTGAACACCAACCTTGCCACCCTCGAAGGTGGCGGCGCGGGACTGGTCAACCTCAATGGCGGCGATCTCGTCGTCGAATCGAAGAACACTTCGGAAAGCACGGCGACGGCCGGCGCCAGCGTCAAGCCGGCGAGCGCCACGGAACCCGCCGCGGTCGGAGTCGGCGCGTCAGTCGGCATCAACGTGGCGGTCAACACCACCGTGGCCGAGATCGGCGATGGCGCCGTCGTCAACGGCGCGAAGGATATCGGCCTCACAGCCAAAGGCACCCACACGCTGACGACCGCCGCCACCGGCGGCGCGGCCGGTGCCGACATATCGGTGACGCCGGTTGCGGCGATCACCGTCGCGGCCAATACCACCACGGCACGCCTGGGCACCGGCAGCCTTGCCGTCCTTTCCGGTGCCTTCACGGCCAGCGCCGAGCAGGCGAGCACCACCACGTCCACCGCGACCGGGCAAACGCAGGGCAACAACGTTGCCGTCGGCGCGTCGATCGCGTTGAACAGCGCGACCGATACCGTGGTTGCCGAGATCGAACGCAATGTCACGGCGACGGGCGACGTCGGCGTCAATGCCAAGTCCGTGGCCAGGAGCAGTGCTTCGGCGACAGCCAGTGTGAGCGGTGGAGAAAAGGCGACCGATACGGGCGCACCGCCGGCCAAGCCCGATGGTTCAGCCGGCGGGACGGTCGACGAGAAGGTGACTGCGCAGGGCGCCGCCGCCAAGGATGCAGGCAAGAAGACCGCTGAACAGGCGGCAGCCAGTTCGCCAACTGCGGCCGGGCTCGCCGCGGCAGCCGCGTCGACCGACCCCGATACCAGGAAGGCGGCCCAGGCTGCGGCGGACAAGTCGCCGGCTTCTGCCGGGCTCGCCGTGGCCGCAGCGTCGAACGACTCCAAGACCAAAGTCGAGCAAACCAAGGACGCCCCGAAGACGGAAGAGACCACCGAATCGGGTGGCGTCGCGGTGGCGGCGGCCGTGGGTGTGAATGTGGGGATTGCCACGACCACGGCCTCGGTCGGCAAGGGCCGGACGATCACGAGCACGAACGGCGCCTTGAAGGTGACGAGTGCCAACGAGACCGACACCAGCGCCAAAGCAGATGGCAGCCAGGTGGATCCGGGCAACACCAGCGTCGGTGTCGGCGCCGCCGTGGCCTTGAATGCCGGCATCTCGACCAACGTCGCGGCGGTGGGCGATGACGCAGTGGTCAACGCCAAAGGCCTGACCATCAGCGCGGTGAATGTGACGGGCCAGGCGAGCGACTCCAAGGCCGAAGCGACGAGTGGAGCCGGAGCCGGTGATGTCGGAGTGGCTGGCTCGTTGGCGGCCAATGTGGCGATAAATACCACGGCGGCAGTTCTCGCTGGCGATGCGGCGAGCGGAGGCAACGGCACGGGTGCAGTTGCAAATGCAAACGACGGCGACATCCTGATCGAAGCCGGGAGCAAGACGACGGGCGCGGTCGCCTCCGGTGCCAAGGTGACGGATACGGGCGGCACGGCCAAGGTCGGCGTCGGGGCCTCGATCGGCGTGAATGTCGGTGTCAATACCACGGTGGCGGAAGTCGGTGACAAGGCAGTCATTGCGGGCGGCAAGGACTTTGGACTCAACGCCAGGGCCGACCACGCCCTGACCACGGACGTGACCGGTGGTGCGGCCGGCGCCAGGGTCGCGGTGACGCCGCTGGTGGCGGCGACGGTGGCGGTGAACACCACGACGGCGCGACTGGGCGAAGCCAAAGTGGGCGATGCCGGAATCGGGATTACCGGCAAGTACAGCAGCACGGCCGATCACACGGCGAGTGCGACGACGACGGCGACAGGCCAGACGCAGGGCAACAGCGTGGCGATAGGCGCCTCGATCGGCCTGACAGTGGCGACCGACACCGTCACCGCGAGCCTCGAGCGCGATGTGGACGCAACGACCGGCGTCGAGCTTGGCGCCAAGTCGGTGGCAACGAGCAGTACCAGTGCCACTGCCAGCGTGGCGGGCGGCGAAAAGGCGGACGCCGACGACAAGCCGCCTGCCAAGCCCGACGGTACTGCGGGCAAGACGGTGGACCAGAAGGTGGCCGGGCAGCAGACCAAGGCGACCGATGCCGGCAAGGCGGCGGCGACGAAGGCGCCGGCGACGACGCCGGTGGGAGGGACGGGAGCGACGGCGAAGCTCGATGAGACGAAGGCACCGCCGACGACGGAAGAGAAGGACGACACGGGGCAGGACAAGGGCGGCGGCGTGAGCGTGGCGGCCGCGGTGGGGGTGAATGCGGGGATCGCGACGACCACGGCGAGCGTGGCGAAGGGCAAGAAAATCAGCAGCCGCAACGGCGCGCTGACGGTGAAGAGCGCGGCGCAACTGGATGCCAAGGCCAAGGCCGACGGCAGCCAGGTCAATGGCGGCAACACGGACGTCGGTGTCGGCGCCGCGGTGGCGCTGAACCTGGGCGTGGGCACCAATGTCGCGGTGATCGGCGACAACGCCGACGTGGATACCAAGGGCGTCACGGTACAGGCCGTGATGGCGGTCACACCCGCCAAGGGGGCGGTGCCGGAAGACAAGACCAGCGACTTCGGCGCGGACGCCAAGAGCGGCGCCGGCGCCAACAACGTCGGCGTGGCGGGAGCGCTGGCGGTGAACACGGTGGTGAACACCACGGTGGCGGCGATCGAAGGCGACAAGGACACGAGCGGTGCCGGAGCCAACGTGAATGCCACCACGGCCGGCGGTGCCGGCGACGTGCTGGTCGCGGCGCAAAGCGCGACCAAGAGCACGGTGGTATCGGGTGCGGACGTCAAGATGGAAGGCGACAAGGCCAACGTCGGCGTCGGTGCCTCGGTGGGCCTGAACGTGGCGGTGAACACCACGGTGGCCGAGATTGCCGATGCGGCGGTGGTGGCAGGCGGCAACAACCTGGAGCTGAACGCCAAGGCCGATCATGTGATGAGCACCACGGTGACGGGCGGCGCGGCCGGCGCCAAGGTGGCGGTGACGCCGCTGGCGGCGCTGTCGATGTCGGTGAATACGACCACGGCGCGGCTGGGCAGCGGCGCCGCGCTGGATCTGGCGGGGACGTACGGCAGCAAGGCCGAACAGACCAGCGACGTGAGCACGGTGGCGACGGGCCAGACGCAGGGTAACAAGGTGGCGGTTGGCGCCTCGGTGGGTCTCACGGTCGCGGTGGATACGGTGGTAGCGAGCATCGAGCGCGACGTCGATGCCGACGCGGGCGTGACGGTCGAAGCCAGCTCCATTGCGCGCAGCAGCACCAGCGCCACGGCCAGCGTGGCCGGTGGCGCCAAGGAAGGGGCCGACGGCAAGCCCGAAGTCACCACCCCGGCCTCGGGGGGCACGCCGGCGACCACCACGCCGGGCAAGACTGCCGACGAACAGGTGAAGGCGCAGTCCGATGCCGGCAAGGGTCAGGGCAAGGCGGCGGCGACGAAGGCGCCGGCGACGACGCCGGCGGGAGGGACGGGAGCGACGGCGAAGCTCGATGAGACGAAGGCACCGCCGACGACGGAAGAGAAGGACGACACGGGGCAGGACAAGGGCGGCGGCGTGAGCGTAGCGGCCGCGGTGGGGGTGAATGCGGGGATCGCGACGACCACGGCGAGCGTGGCGAAGGGCAAGAAGATCAGCAGCCGCAACGGCGCGCTGACGGTGAAGAGCGCGGCGCAACTGGATGCCAAGGCCAAGGCCGACGGCAGCCAGGTCAATGGCGGCAACACGGACGTCGGTGTCGGCGCCGCGGTGGCGCTGAACCTGGGCGTGGGCACCAATGTCGCGGTGATCGGCGACAACGCCGACGTGGATACCAAGGGCGTCACGGTACAGGCCGTGATGGCGGTCACACCCGCCAAGGGGGCGGTGCCGGAAGACAAGACCAGCGACTTCGGCGCGGACGCCAAGAGCGGCGCCGGCGCCAACAACGTCGGCGTGGCGGGAGCGCTGGCGGTGAACACGGTGGTGAACACCACGGTGGCGGCGATCGAAGGCGACAAGGACACGAGCGGTGCCGGAGCCAACGTGAATGCCACCACGGCCGGCGGTGCCGGCGACGTGCTGGTCGCGGCGCAAAGCGCGACCAAGAGCACGGTGGTATCGGGTGCGGACGTCAAGATGGAAGGCGACAAGGCCAACGTCGGCGTCGGTGCCTCGGTGGGCCTGAACGTGGCGGTGAACACCACGGTGGCCGAAGTGGGTGATGCGGCGGTAGTGGCAGGCGGCAACAACCTGGAGCTGAACGCCAAGGCCGATCACGTGATGAGCACCACGGTGACGGGCGGCGCGGCCGGCGCCAAGGTGGCCATCACTCCGGTAGCGGCGGTCTCCATCGCCGTGAATACCACCACTGCGCGTGCCGGCGGTTCGGGCACTACGCTCGGCCTGGGGGGCGAGCTTTCGGTTCATGCCGACCAGACCGACATCGTGACGACCAAGGCCACGGGGCAGGCGCAGGGTGATGTGGCCGTCGGTGCCTCGCTGGCGGCTGCGGTGGTGGTCGAAACTGTTTCCGCAAGCGTCGAGCGCGGGGTCTCCTCATCCAGCGCAATCGATCTCGGTGCGTCGTCGGAATCCTCGGTGAGGACCGCGGCGGTTGCCGGCGCCAAGGGCGCGAAGGCAGCCAAGAAGGATGCGGACGGCAAGGAGACGCCGGAAGCGGGAACCACGGTCGACGAGCAGAAGAAGAACCAGCTCGATTCCGCCAAGAAGCGCAACGATGCCGCCAGGACGCTCGACACCGACAGCAAGACGCCGGCCGCCGAGACGCCCGAGGTCAACAAGAACGAAACGACGGAGGTCAAGAAGGACCAGCCGCCGGCCAAGCCGCCAGCGGCCAACGACAAGAAACAGGAGTCGAAGAAGGTCAGCGTCGCCGCCGCCATCGGCGTCGGAGTGGTCGTCAACCAGGCGCAGGCCACCATCGGCGGGGCAGGGCGCAGCGTCAGCACGACGGGCAAGATGGGCGTCAAGGCCACCACCGATACGAACTACGAGACCACGGCAACCGGCGAGGCGGTGTCCGACAACGTCGGCGTGGCCGCGGCCGTTGCCCTGACCGGAACCTTCAACAAGACCCAGGCCAACGTGGCGGCGGGCAGCACCGTGGCCCAGGCCGGCGATATCGACATCACAGCCGTGGCGAACCAGAACCGCGCTCCGGCCTTCCGCCTCGACATGGCTGCCGAGGCTGTCTCGGGCGCCAGCGGCGGCGATGTGGCGGTCGCCGGTTCCCTGGCTGTGGTCGGCAACTACAACGAGACGCGTGCCTCGATCGACGAGGACGTGACGATCGGCACCGGCGTGGCGCCGGTGGGCGACATCACCGTCAAGGCCGACGAAACCAGCAAGCTCGCCGTGCGTGCGCGCGCCGGCGCACTGTCCGCGGGCAAGGAGAGCAAGGCCGGCGTCGGGGCTTCCTTCGCCGCGATCCTTTCCTATAACAAGACCACGGCGGCGGTCGGCTACGACACGCCGATGGCAGACACGGCATCGAACATCTACGCCAATTCGCTGACCGTCGCGGCGACCAAGCACAAGGTGGATTTCGTTTCGCCTCTGGATGTCATTCCCAAGTCCATTGGCGGTGTGCAGACCTGGGTCAAGAACTTCGACTTCGACATGCTCGATCCGCTCAATTACCTCGGCTCGAACAACTACTACACCGAAGCCGTGGCTGGCGCCGCGGCCAAGGGCGACGCGGCCGTGGCCGGCGCCTTCGCGGTGAACCTGTTCATGAACACGACCGAGGCCTACCTCGGCAAGAGCGTCCATGTCACCACCTCCGGCAGCCAGGCGGGAACCCATGCCGAGAAACTCGGCGTCGAAGTGGCGGCACGGTCCGACACGCAGGCCATTGCCTTTGCTGGCGGCGTTGCCGGTGCCAAGAAGGCCGGCGTCGGCATCTCCAACACCGACATCGTCAATTTCGACGAGACCAACGCTGCTATCGGCGGCGGATCGGTCGTCAAGGCCCAGGCCGCGGACAGCGGCGTCAAGGTCACGGCGGATGCCGCGCAGGTGGTCGCCAATGTCGCCGTGAGCGGCGGCGTCGGCACCGAGAGCACCGGCGTCGGCGGCGTGCTCGGTATCGACCTGTCGATGAACAAGGCCGAAGCCTCGATCGGTGAAGCGGCGCAGGTCCAGGCCGAAGGGAATCTGTCGGTCGGCGCGAGCAACGACAGCGTGCTGGTGATGATCGCCGGCGGCGTCGGCGGCGGCAAGGAAGTCGGCGTCGGCGGCGCGGTGGGCATCAATGCCCTGTGGAACCGGACGCTGGCGAGCATCGCCAGGGACGCCGTGGTCGACGCGAAGAAGAACATCGCCGTCGCTGCGGATGCAGACGAAGTGGCGGTCACCGCCGTGGTCAGCGGCGCGGGTGGCGGCAAGGCCGGCGTCGCGGCATCGCTGGCGTTCAACGTGATCCTGGCCGATACCGAGGCTTCGCTGGGCCAGGGCGTGAAGCTCAATACCAGTGCCGGATTCGGCAACGCCGAAATGGTCGCCATCACGGCACATGACGACAGCGTGGTGGTCGGCGTATCGGGCGGCGGCGCGGGCGGCGGCGATGCCGGCGTCGGTGCGGCGCTGGATACCGACGTCGTGGTCAAGACCGTCAAGGCCTTCATCGCCGACGACACGGTGGCCGACGGCAAGGTCGCCACCATCAAGGCGGACAAGGGAGTCACGATCGACGCGGCGGCGACCGAAGCCATCGTCTCCATCGGCGCCGGATTCGCCGGCGGCGGCAAGGCGGGGGTCGGCGGTTCCGTCGCAATCGCCGTGGTGGCGAACGACGTGCAGGCCTACGCCGGGAAGTCGGCGAGCATCGATAGCGACGGCAATGTGCTGATCAGGGCGCAGGACGACACGACGGCCGTCCTAACGGCCATCGCTGGAGCCGGGGGCGGTACAGCCGGCGTCGGAGGTTCGCTGGCCGTGGCGACCGTGGTGGGCAGCACCAAGGCCTATGTCGGCGAGAGTGCGCAGGTCAATGCACGCGGTCTCGGCGATGCGGCCAGCGTCTATACCGGTGAAACCGGGAAGATTACCGAAGCGGCCAAGGGCCTTGCGGTTACGGCCTACAACACCGAAAACGTGGTGACGACGGACGTCAGCGGTGCGGGTGGCGGCAATGCCGGCGTGGCCGTGTCCTTGTCCGGCAACGTCATCGCCAACACGGCCGAGGCCTACATCGGCCGCTCGGCGAAGATCAACGAGAGCAATGCGGCGGCGGGCGCGGATCAACAAGTCCTGGTCAAGGCCGTCAACGAGACGGTGCTGGTGAATAACGCCGGTGGCGCCGGCTTCGGCGGCACTGCCGGGGTGGGCGCGGCGGCCAACCTCGCCGTGATAGCCAAGAACACCCGCGCCTGGATAGGCAACGGGGCCCTGGTTAACGCCAGGCGTGCGGTCGAACTCGACGCGACCTCGTCCGAAGTCGCGGTCGGCGGTACCCTCGGATTTGCCATCGGCGGCTCGGCCGGCGTCGGCGCCTCGCTGGGCGGAATAGGTCTGGGCAGTACGACCGAGGCCTATATCGAAGATGCGGCAAGCGCGGCAAGTGCCGCCAAGGTGAATGTCTCCGGCGGCGACCTCAGGGTCGAGGCGGGCGACCTCGCGACCACCACGCTGCTAACTGGCGGCGGCGGTGGCGGCGGCAGCGCCGGAGTCGGCGGTGCCATAGCGGTGAGCGTGAATGCCAGCAAGACGCGGGCGAAAATCGGCAACTTTGCCGAGACCAATGCCTCGGGAACCACCGCGGTACATGCGGACTCGGTCGAGAACACCAACACCGTTACGGTGGCGGGTGCCGGTGGCGGTTCCGCCGGTGTCGCAGGTGCGGCGTCGATCAAGGTCGTCGCGTCCAAGACCGAGGCCGGCATCGGAGACAACGCCAAGGTCAATCAGGATGCGGCCTACCAGGCTGCCGGCCAGGACGTGGACGTCAAGGCCACGGACAAGATCATCACGGTCGGTGTCGGCGGTGTCGGGGCCGGCGGCGGTGCGGCCGGTGTCGGCGGTTCCGCAGACATCACGGTGGTCCTCAACACCACGACCGCCTACATCGGCGATGACGCGAAGGTGGATGCGTTCAGAAATGCGTCGGTCGCTGCCTCGTCCGAAAAGTATGTCAACTCGGCAACCTTTGCCGGGGCGGGCGGCGGTTCGGCCGGCGTCGCCGGCGGTATTTCGGTCATTTCCGTGGGCTCGTTGCTTGATGGCGAAGCCCGGAGCGGCTTGAGCCCGAAGGATGAGAACGGCAACCCGACGACAACGCAGAAGCAGGCCGATGACCTGACGACCAAGAGTTCGGTCGGCGACCTGTTGGGCACGTCCGCCCAGTCGCAGGAAACCAAGGGTGTGCTGGACACCAGCGCCAGCAAGATGGCGGTCAGCGAACATGTCGGTCGTACCGCGCCGATCACGTTCAAGAACACCCAGTCCTTCATCGGTGACGGCGCCGAGGTCAAGGCGGGGGGCAACGTGACGGTGTCGGCGAGCGACACGACGCTGGCAATCCTCGCGGCCGGCGCAGGTGCCGGCGGCGCAGCGGCCGGCGTGGCGGGCACGCTCGGTGTCGTGCTGGTGCACGACTCGGCTGAGGCTTTCATCGCCAGCAACGCCAAGGTCGATGCGGGTGATACGGTCGCCGTCAACGCGACGACCGGCGAGAACGTGTTCAACGTCGGGGTCACTGGCGCGGGTGCCGGGGCGGCGGCGGTCAATGGGTCGATCGTGGTCAACGTCGTGTCCTCGGATACCTCGGCCCATATCGGCGCTGCCGACATCAATACAGACGCGGCAATGGATGCCTTGAACAGCGGGCAGTCGGTCGCCGTGACGGCTGACAGCAGCAGCAACATCGTCACCGTGGCTGGTTCCGGCGGCGGCGCCGGAGCGGCGGCGGTCGGCGCCGTGCTCAATGTCAATGTCCTTGAGAAGACCACCAAGGCCTACATCGGCGAGGGTGCATACATCGTCGCCGACAAGGACGTGGATGTTGTCGCCAGGTCTGCAGAGAATGTTGTCGGTGCCGGCATTTCGATTCGTGGCGCGGGCGCCGCGGCAGTAGGTGCCGTGGTTTCCACCAATGTCATCGCCAACACCACCGAGGCCTTCATAGGCTCGGCGCGGGAAGACAGCAGCAAGACGGCGGCAACCATAGATTCCGATGGCAACGTCAAGTTGTCGGCTGTGGATGATTCGTTGATCGTGGCGCTGTCGGTGGTGGGTAACGGTGCCGGTGCGGCAGGTGTAGGCGCTGCCGTCGGCGCGAACGTAGTGTCGAGTCAGACCCGCGCCTACGTCGGCGACAAATCGAGTGTCACGGCTCGGGGCAGTGCGGCAGGTACCACGGTCTATAGCGGAAGCATCGCCGATGCGACGGCAGCCGAGAAGCCGCCGGCACCGCCGAAGGACATCGACGGCAATCCGGTCAGCGGCGATATCGACTTCGACCGGGACGGAGTGAAGGATGGCAGCGTCAACAACGGGGTAGAGCTCACGGCCAAGGCCAAGAGCGACGACGGCAGCACCACCGAGAGCACGTTCAATCCGGGCGCGGCGAAGGACGCCGACGGCAATCCGATCGCCGGCGCGTCGGGCGGGATGGGGTCCAAGGGCACGGAAACGGTCAAGGGTCTGTCGATCCTTGCCATGACCAACGAGAAAATGGTTACTGCCACGCTCGGCGTGGCGGGTGCAGGTGCCGCAGCCGTGACCGGCGCGGCGACGGCCAACGTGATCAGCTCGGTGACCGAGGCCGGCATCGGGGACGGCGCACAGATCAACCAGGGCGGCGCAACCGCGAATTCTGCGGTCCGTGTCCGTGCGGTTGACAATACCTTCATGGTGCAGGCGGGCGGAACGGTCGCCGGCGCCGGTGCGGCCGCGGTGAGCGGAACCGTCAACACCGGAATCGTGGCGAAGACAACCGCAGCCCGCATCGGTGATGCCGATGTCAAGGCAAGCGACGTTGAGGTGACGGCGGATTCGAGCGAGAAGATTTTCACCCTGACCGCCAACGTCTCCATCGCCGGCGCGGCCGGCGTCGGCGCGGCGCTTGGCGTGGACGTCATCACCAATACGACGACAGCCGGCATCGGCGCCGGTGCGGACGTCGACGCGACGGACGACATCAGCGTCACCGCCAAGCAGAATTCCTTGCTGAACGTCAACACCGTCGCCGGTGCCGGCGGCATCGCCGGGGTAAGCGGGGCGGTTTCCGTCGCGGTCATCGCCAACAAGACCATGGCATATGTGGACGGGGATGCCGATCCGGCCAAGGCGGCGACCCTGAACGCCGGCGGTACCACCGCGATCAAGGCTGATTCCGAGGAAAACATGGTCACCGCCACCGTCAGCGCAGCGGGTGGCGGCGTCGGTGTGGCCGGTGCGATCGGGGTCAAGGTCGTCAAGTCCGAAACCGATGCCTATATCGGGCAGAACACCAGCGTGAACCAGACGCGGCACGGTGCTACCCAGAACGTTGCGGTCGATGCCACCGACAATATCCTGCTGGTCGGCGTCGGCGGGGCCGCGACGCGTGGCGTGGTCGGCGTCGGCGCCACACTCGATGTCAATGTCGTGGCGAACACCACCTCGGCCCATATCGATGGCGGTGCCAAGGTCGATGCCGACCAGGACGTGACCGTCGCTGCCTTGTCCGACAAGATCGTCAATTCGACCACCTTCGCCGGATCCGGCGGGGCGGTCGGGGTCGCTGGCGCTGTCTCGATCATCGCCGTGGGCTCCTTGCTCGACGGCGAAGCGAAGAGCGGGCTCAACGGCGACGGAACCGGGTCCTTCGTTGACGGCAAGCTGACGGACGACAAGGTCAGCGGCCAATTGGGCACTTCCGAGCACGTCGCAGACGTGAAGGCGGATGTCTCCGACCGGACCAGCAAGCAGGGTGTAGCGGACGATCTGAAAGGCATCGCACCGCCTCCGCTCAAGCGGAACACGATGGCTTTCATCGACAGTGGAGCCCACGTCAAGGCCGGCGACGATGTAAGCGTCACGGCCAGGGACAAGACGCTGGCGGTGGTTTCGTCGGGCGCCGGGGCCGTCGGGCTCTTCGCCGGAGTCGCGGGCACTGCAGGTGTCGTACTGCTGCATGACTCCGCCGAGGCCTATGTCGCGGACGGCGCCTGGGTCGATGCCGGCAAGACCCTCACCGTGGCTGCGGCAACCGAAGACGATGTGTTCAACCTCGGCATCACCGGTAGCGGGGCCGCAGCGGTTGCCGCCGGCGGTTCGATCGTGGTCAATGTCGTCACGTCGGATACCGATGCCTATATCGGCGACGCCGACATCAACAAGCACGGCGGCGCCATCGTCGACCAGTCGGTCGCCGTGACCGCCGACAGTGCCAGCAACATCATTACCGTGGCCGGTGCCGGCGGCGTGGCCGGCGGGGCGTCGATAGGCGGTGTCATCAACGTCAACGCCTTGGAAAAGACTACGAAGGCCTACATTGCCAGCGGGGCGGACGTCGCCGCCGGCAGGAACGTCGATGTCCTTGCCAAGTCTTCCGAAAACGTCGTCGGCGCCGGCGTCACCCTCCGTGGTGCCGGGCTCGGAGCGGCCGGTGCGGTGATTTCCGCCAACGTGGTGGACAACACCACCGAGGCTTTCATCGACGGGGCGAAGGTCGATTCCGACGGCAACGTCAGGTTGTCCGCCGTCGACGATACCTTGATCGTGGCGGTTTCCGCCGTGGCCAACGGTGCCGGAGGCATGGGCATCGGCCTGAACGTCGGCGCCAATGTGATCTCCAACGAGACCCGCGCCTATGTTTCCGGTGCTTCGCAGATCAATGCGCGCGGCAACGCGGCAGGTAGCAGCGTTTACACCGGCGCACTGTCGGCGACGCCGGGCGCGATGCCGGCGCTGCCGGCGGGTCAGAGCGGCAGTGCGGACATCGACCGGGATGGAAGCTCGGATGGCGAGGTGAGCGGCGGTGCGTCGTTCGATGTCGGCGGCAAGTCAGTCGATCCGGCCGCGGCGAAGGCGTCTGACGGTAGCGACACCGGTGCCGCGGGCGGCCTGGGTGCGAAGGGTACGGAGACGGTCAAGGGATTGTCCGTCGTCGCCATGAACAACGAAAAAATGATCACCGCTACGGTCGGTGTTGCACTCGCCGGCGGGCGTGCCCAGACGGGCGCTTCCACGGCGAACGTGATCAGTTCCGTGACCGAAGCCAGCATCGGCGACGGGGCGCAGATCAATATGAGCGGTGCGGTCGGCGCTGACCGGTCGGTGCGCGTCCGCGCCGCCGACAATACCCTCATGGTGCAGGTAGGCGGCACTTTTGCCGGCGCCGGCGCCATGGGCATGAGCGGCGCCATCGATAGCGGCATCGTGAACAAGCAGACCTATGCGCGTATCGGCGATGCCGACGTCAAGGCCAGTAATGTGGAGGTCACGGCAGATTCGAGCGAGGATGTCTACAACGTCACCGTCAATGCCGCCCTCGCCGGCGGGTTGGCCATGGGGGGTGCGGCGGGTGTGGATGTGATCCGCAACAAGACCTATGCCGGCATCGGCGCCGGGGCCAACATCGACGCCACGGGCGACCTCCGGGTCCATGCCACGCAGGACTCGGCAATCGACCTTTACACCATCAGTGGCGCCGCGGCCGGCCTCGTCGGCGTCAGCGGCGCGGTTTCCGTGGGCGTGATCGCCAACGAGACCAGGGCCTATGTGGAAGGCTCGGCGAGCAATGCGGCAACCCTCAACGCCGGTGGCACCACCGCGGTCGTTGCGGACTCGGCGGAAAAGATCACCAGTGTCACCGTCAGCGGCGCGGGCGGCGGCCTGGCGGGTGTGGCAGGCGCAGTCGCGGTAAAGGTGGTCGAATCGAAGACCGAGGCCTTCATCGGCAGCAGCACCCGCGTCAACCAGACGCGCTCCGGTGCGGCGCAGGACGTGGTCGTCAGCGCCAGCGATGCGGTGACTTTGCGCGGTGGTGGCGGCTCGGTAGCATTGGCCGGATACGCAGGAGTCGGGGCGGCGGCCGAGATCAACATCGTGCGCAACACCACGACCGCCTACATCGACGACTTCGCCGTGGTGGATGCGGATCGCGACCTGAGCGTTTCAGCCGCATCGACCAAGGACGTCCAGTCGGCGGCAATCGCCGCCGCCGGCGGGCTGTCGGTGGGCATCGGCGGCGCGCTTTCGGTGGTCACCATCGGTGCCAAGCTCGACGACGAATCACAGAACGGCCTGCGCGACGCGGGCGGTGGCGGCAATACCGCGACGTCGGTCGATGGCCAGATCGGTAGCGACAAGGTCAGCGGCCAACTCGGCGATTCCGAGCATGTGCAAGGTATGAAGACCGACGTCGCGAGCGGTATCGGCGGCATCGGTGTCGCGGCGAAGATGAACGAATCCTCGACCGCATCCCTCGACAAGACCCGCGCTTACATTGGCGGCGGGAGTCAGGTAACGGCGGGTCGCGATGCCACGGTTTCCGCAACCGACAAGGTCAAGCTCGACATCAAGGCGGCCGGCGCGGCCGGTGGCTTCGTCGGCCTTGGTGGCGCGCTCGGCGTGGGCGTCGTGCGCAGCACCACGGAAGCTTTCGTCGGAAGCTCGGCACAGGTCGAGGCCGGTGATCAACTTACGGTCGAAGCGAAGTCCGAGAACCTCGATGCCAACGGCTCCAGGGTCACTGCGGTGGCCGGTGCCGGCGGCATCATCGGGCTCAGTGCCGCGGTTGCGGTGATGAACAACACCAGCAGCACGCAGGCCTACGCCGGCAGCGGCAGCACGCTGAGCGGCGACGTCACGTTCAGCGCCGTGACCAACACGAAGCAGTCGGCTTCGGCCACCGGCATCGCCGTCGGCGTGGTTGCGGTCGGCGCCAGCATCGCGAGTGTCGGCAGCGATACGGATACCCGCGCCACGCTCGGTTCCAACGTCAATGTGTCCGGCGCCGGCCTCGATGTCGAAGCCACCGGCACCGATGACAATTTCGCGGCGGCCACGGCCGGCAGCGGCGGCCTGATCGCCGGTTCGGCGGCATCGGCCACCACCGGCAGCACCAGCAACACCCTTGCCTCGGTCGGTGCCGGCGACGGTACCCACCAGGCCAGTGTCGGCAGCTTCCGGGTGAACGCATCCCACACCACTCGCTTCAACGGCGAGGTGGACAGCCTCAATGCCTCGCTCGCGGGCGCCAGTGGCGCCTTCGCCAGTCACGCGATAGACAGCACGGTTCTGGCCGAAGCCGGGGACGACGCGCGAATATTGGCGAACTCGGTGAGCATAGGCGCAGAGAACCGGGTCGAGAAGGACTGGCTGCGCGGCGCCAGCGGCGACGCGGCGGCATGGAACATCCGTGCCGGTTCCGGCGGCGTGATCGGCGCCCCGGCCGGAAGGAGCGAAAGCACGATCGAACAGGCGACCACGGCCCGTGTCGGTGACGACGCGAAAATCCACGTCCTGGCGCCGGTTTCCGGCGACGGCGTGTTCACCCTGGACGCCCGCAACGTAACCATTGCGCGCGACAAGGCCAAGCTGGACTCTGGCGGCGCCATCGCGATCGCCAAGGCCAACTCGATGGTCAACGTCGATCGTGCCGACGCCACAGCCAGCTTCGGCGCCAATGCAGAAGTCATCAGCGACGTCGGCAGCATCGACGCCGGATCGCGCAACGACGCCACGCTCGAGACCCGGGCAGCCGCCGACACCTATGGCCTGGCCGGTGCGCCGGACGGCAGTGCCCACACGGTATATCGCGGTGCCACAAATACCGTTATCGGCGCCGGCGCACTGCTGCGCACAGACGACGGCGCGGTCAACCTGGCCGCGGGCCGGGACTCCTCGGGCAACGCGGGCGGCATCGACGCCCGTTCCGCCGTCAATCTCTGGAACAAGACCGCGATCCCGATTCCGACCCTGCCGGACGCATTGACGAGCGTGGTCAACAATGCCGACCTCACCGTGACCTCTGGCGCCAACCTCAAGGCCGCGACCGACATTACCCTGACTGCCGACCGCGGTGGCGTTTTCGCCAACGCCATCGGCATCGGCAAGGATATCTACCGTGAGACCCTGGCGGCAATCGCCAGCGGCATCAGCAATCTTTTCGGCGGCGACGACGTGTCCTTCGATGTGCGCGGCGGTAGCTCCGCGGCGGGCGGCTTCGCCGGCGTGCGGGTCGACGGCAACGTCGAGACCGGCATCTACAAGGATGCCAGCCTGACGCTCGACGTGCAGAACTACAACGCGGCGACCCGTGCCTGGGACCTCAAGGTGACCCGCTCGCGCGGCGTTGCCGAGCCAACGATCGAGTTCCAGGTCGGCATCGCGGCCGACATCAACAAGCGCCGCACCCTGCTGGTCAAGCTGGCCAAGGAATACTCGGGTACCGCAGCGGGCGACGCCTACCAGGCCGAAGTCGATTTCCTGGAGCACAAGCTGGTCGAACTGGGGCTGGCGCATGTGGATGGCACGGGCGCCATCATCCTTGGCACCGGTGGCGGGACCGGTATCAGCCCGCGCGCGGCGGCGCTGACGCGGGTCGGCACTCTGACCACGCAGAAAAACGACATCGTCGATAACCAGTTGCCGCCGGTGGAGAGCCAGCTCGGCACCGCCACCACGGCGCGCGACACCGCGCTCGACAACTACAACAATGTGTTCACGGCGCGCGCCACGGCGCTCTCGCTGTGGGCCATCGAGGCCGCCAAGGGCGCTTCGGCCGACGCCGACTACATCGCCGCGAGGAAGACCGAAGTTGCCACGGCAGAAAGCACGCTGACGGCCCGCGGCGCCACCGGCTGGGTAGCTCAAGCCGCGGCCGCGTCGCCCAATGTGGCTGTCGCCAACACCGAACGCAGCGACTACAACACGAACACGGTCTCCCCGCTGCAGACCCAGGTGACGACGCTGACCGACCAGAAGACCGCGCTGGAAGTGCAACGCGACAACCTGGCTGACAACCTCTTCGTCCTCAACCGCCAGATCACCGGCTATACGGACACTGTTCCCGATCCCGACGTGGTCTATCCGCCGCTGTCGAACGTCGCCCCCTCCGGCCCGGCGGCCGATTTCGTCACCGCGCCCAACATCAAGGCGCAGCTCGGCAGCATCCGCGTCACGGGCGATGCGCTGACCGGCAGCGGCAAGCTCAAGGCGCCGGGCGATGCCAGGGTCACCATCACAAACAACACGCCGGACTACCTGATTGTCAAGGACATCACGGTCGATGCCGACGCGGCCCGCGTCGCCTTCAACGGCGTCGATGTCGCCAGCAACGCGGACATCAGCCGCCTCAACGGGCCGGGACACAGCGCCGGCTTCAGCGAAATCATCACCGGCAGCGCGAACCCGTCGCAGCCCTCGGTCACGATCACCAGCACCTACGACCCGAACAGTTCGCCCTACCGGATCGGTGCCGCACCGGACATCCGCCTCACCGGCAACATCAGCAACCCGCGCGGACTGGTCCAGGTCCATAGCGCGGCCGGTTCCATCCTGTCGCAAGGCAACATCTACGCCGGCACGGTGGATATCAAGGCCGCCAACGGCGACTTCGTGCAAAGCTACGTGGACAACTTCTTCCACATCGGTGGCGATCCCAAGGCAATCTACGAAGGCACGGCAACGCCCGGTGGTGTCGTCGCCAACGGCAGCGTCTTCATCAGCTCGCGCTACATCAACATCAACGGCGTCATCCAGAGCGGGATCGCGTCCTACGCCTTGACGCTGCCCAGCGGCGGCGCGATCTTGACCGGCTCGGCTTCGATGCTGGGCCTGACCTCGGCCGGCAACAACCAGCAAGCGATGGACGACTACCGGGTCGCCCACCCGACCGGCATCACGACGTTCTACAACGACAATGGCGTCGCGGTTACCTACAATGCCGCGAAGAACCGGCTCGAAGTCAGCGAAGCCTTTGCCATAGCCGATGCGGCCTCGGTCAAGGGCAGGTCGCGCAATCCGACCGGGGAATATGCCCTGGTCTCGGACTACGGCAACGTCGGGGTTCGTTACGACACGGCCAACAACCGCTACCTGATCAACGGCACCGAGGTCAAGGGCGGCTACATCCAGCTCTTCGGCCAGGTCATCAACACGGCCAAGCCCGACGCAGGCGGCAACAACGCCGGCAAGCTGCTGGTGCTGGACGGTTACGGCCAGATCAACATCGCCAACCCGAGCGGCAAGGACATCGTGATCGCCCGGCTCGACGCGGGGCAGGGCACCGCCGGCGTGATCGACATCACTGACATCCAGTACATCGACGCCAACAAGGCGGCGCATTCGATCAGGTCCGTGTTCACCCGCGAGAACGGCAACATCAAGATTACCCAGAAGGGCCGCTGGACGCTGGACGGCTCGGGCCTGCCGCTGTCCTTCGACGACAACTGGACAGACACTTCGACGGCCAAGTCGGTGGTCGGCGCCACCGGCATCAGCGGCGCGACCAGTTCGCGCACGGCGACCTATAGCCCGCAGCCCGGCCTCGCCTTCACCTACACCACCGGCCAGGACCAATCGACCTACGAGGACTTCAGCTACGAGGGCACCCAGTTCATCGGCATCTCGTCCTGGCGCACCTGGCCCAACCTCACCGACTACCGCATTGCCGGTCCCTACAAGAGCGGCACCCCCATGGAACTGACCAACGGCCGCTACCTGTCGTCCTCCCGGTCGCTGGCGAACGGCTATGCCACCAGCAGCAACACCGTGGTTACCAACGGTCCGGCGCAATGGAAGACCAACAACGAGTACACCTATTGCGACTGGTGGTCGCTGTGCATCACGCAGACCTACCACATCGACTTCAGCCGCATCACGCCGACCAAGGACATCGTTTCCACCTTCCTGCGCGCCGACAGTCCGATCTCCATCCAGTTCATCGGCGGCGACTACGGCGCGGTCAGCGTCAAGTCGGCGCAGAACGCCATCCTCACCGGCACCATCAGCAACAAGACCGGCACCACCACCATCGTCGCCGGCAATTCCGGCACCGGCGTTACGGCGGCCAACAAGAGCATCGTGCAGGGCAATGACGACGCGCTGATCATCTCCAAGGATCTGGTTCTGGGTGCCAGCGGCAGCATCGGCGCCACGCTCGACGCCAGCCCTGCACGCCTGATCCGCACCGCGATCAGCGGCGACCTCACGGCCGACGCCGCCAACGGCAACGTGCTGCTGCGGCAGACCCTCGGCGACCTCAAGGTCGATACCGTCACCGCAGTCGGCAGTTCGCCGCTCGGTACCTCGCGCGTCACGCTACAGGCCGAAGGCAGCATCCTCGCCGCCGTCGCCGGCAGCAGCCGGATCGAGGCCGACCGCGTCGACCTGACGTCCGATACCGGCAGCATCGGCTCCGTCGCCACGCCGCTGCTGGTCAATGTCGGCTACACCGACGATACGGCCAAGCGTCCCTACTACGGTCTCAAGGCCGTCGCACAGGGCGACATCGGCGTCGCCACCGCAACGTGGGCCGGCAACGCCGATGGCAACCTCCTGGTCGACACCGTCGTATCGGCCGGCGGCGACGTCAAGCTGGTCGCCCCGGGGCGCATCATCGACAACAACCCGATCGAAAGGGTCGACACCCGCACCTGGTCCGAACTGCTGGCCTACTGGGATTCGCTGGCCCTGCGCGAAGGCAGCGCCGAGAACCTCGCCAAGCAGCAGCAGGCGGTCAAGGCCTTCGAGTTCGGCAAGACGGCCAACTACCAGCTCTACTGGCAGATGCGCCAGCGGCAGGCCGATCCCGCCAGCTACAACCCGGGCTTCGTGTACAGCGTGACACCGGCGGAACGCCAGGCGCTCACAGACTCGGGCATGAGCGGCGCGCAGATCACCGTCTTCGAGGCCAACCGTACCGCGCAATATCACCAGTTGAACACCGACGTCGGCAGCCTCAACGGTGGCAGCTTCTCGGCCGGCTACAGCTACGTGGCCACCACGGCCGAGAGCGATGCGATCCTGCACAAGTCCTCCTGGACCGACCGCGAACTGGCGATTTCCGTCAGCCCCGGCCTGCTCAAGAACATCACCAACACCAACCCGGTGATCAAGAGCGCCAACGTTCAGGGCAAGACCGTCACGCTGAAGGCCGGCGTGGCGATCGGCGAAACCACGGGCGACATGACGATTCCGACCTCCACCGCACCATCGGCCCTCACCGACGAGCAGAAGGTCGCGCTGGCGGTCGCCGAGCGTGCCGACATCGGCATCACCGACAGCCTGATCACAGTGCGGCAGCGCAAGCCCTTCAACTTCGACGCCGCCACGGCACTCGACGTCAGCGTCACGCCGGCTGCCTCGGCCCACGCCGACAACGGCAAGGCCTTCCTCGCCTCGCTCGGTGACGGCCTGCTGGGCAACATCAGCGCTCCCGGCGACACGCGGATCAAGGTGCAGGGTTCCATCCTCAATGCGCCCACGTCGCTGGTGCAGACCGGCAACCTGATCCTCGAAGCGGCGAATGGCGGCGTCGGCTACGTGCCGTCGGACGGCATCAGCCCGGCCATGTCGCAGCCCCTGCAACTCAGCTTGCTGCCGGGCGCGACCCTGACGTCGCGCGGCGCCGGCGACGTCGATGTCGTCGAAACCGGCGACCTCAATGTCGATACCGTGTTCTCGCGCGGCAAGGCCAGGCTCACGGCGGCCGGCTCCATCCTCGATGCCTACGCCGGCAGTGAACTCAATGTGCTCGCCGGTTCCGTCACGCTGACCCCGGGCACCGGTTCCGTCGGCACGGATGCCAATCCGCTGGATGTCGGCGTCACCGATCCGCTGGGCCGCATCACCGCCACCTCGCCTGTAGGCAAGGGCATCTTCCTCAACGGTCCGCTCGGTGCGCAGTTCAACATCGGCAGCATCCTCTCCGGCGACGCCGTGTGGCTGTCCTCCGACCTCGGTGCGCTGATCGACGGTACGGTTGGCGGCCCGGGCGCGATCAGCCTGGTCTCCGGCGGCACCATCACCATGACGCCCAAGGCCGATGTGCATGCCACGACCTCCGGCGTGTTCCTGCGGGCAGGCAGCCTGGTCATGCAGGATGCGCAGCGCATGATCGACCGGGGCGAAATCCTCGATCCGAAGTACGTCACGGGCGACGCCGCGCAGATTCGCGTCGATGTCGGCACCATCGACATCCAGACCACCGGCGACGCATTGATCACCGGCATCCGGACCGGCAATACCACCGAAAGCGCGATCCGCATCGTCAGCACTGCAGGGCGCATACTCGACAACGGCGACACGCGGCTCGACATCATCGCCGACCAGGGAAATGCCCGGCTGACCATCTCCGGTGCGCTGGGCATCGGCGACGATCCGCTCGACGTGCGTCTGGTCAACCTCGATGCGACTTCCGGCGGCGTGGCGGACCTCGCCGCGCAAGGCCCGCTCAACATCGTCGGCATCACCGCCAGCGACCGCGTGCTGCTCAGCGCGACGGGCGACATCACCGGCGACGCGGTGACCAGCACGGGCACCGGCGGCACCAATCCCGACCAGACCGTGAGCATCACCTCGACCGGTGGTGGCGTCACGCTGGCCAGTGTCAGCGGCACGACCGGCGTCTCGATCGCCGGCCAGGCTGGTGTCGCCGTGGATGCGGTGAACGTCGGCACCTCGGTGCAACTCGCCGCCCCGGTCATCACCGCGGTGGTCAATGGCGGCGCCGGCCCGGTGGGCGGCTCCGTCACCGGCTTCGGCGGCGGAATTGCCGGCCACGTGACACTGACCCTGTCCGGCGCCGGCGGCTTTGCCCTCGGCAATTTCTGGGCGGCCAACGCCACCGTGGACAATCCCCTGGGCAGCCTGGGCATCGGCAGTGCGATAATCAGCGACCGCGCCACCTTCAGCAATCCGCAGACCCTGCTGCTGGTGGATCAGCATGACAAGAGTCTGCAGCCTGCGGACATCCAGCTTTACTCCGCGGGCGGGCCGTTCTCCATGTACATGACAGGCAACCAATTGACCACCGAAGCCATGGTGATACACAGCAATTCCTCGCACGAGGTTTTCTCGGCTTCCGGTCCCAGTGTCAGCGCCGTGCAGCAGGGCGACGACACCCTGGCGCGGATCAAGCTGTCGCCCGCCGCCCCCTCGGGCGGCGGGGACGGCGGGCACGGTGGATCGCTGGTCAGCTTCAGCGGGACGCCGGTATCCACCGAATGTTCCGCCGACGACCCGGAATGCGCGCAGTGAGAAGGGCTTCGCTGCCGCTCGCCGTCGCGCTGCTGTTCGCGGTGCCGGCCTACGCCCAGGTCCCGCCCGCGGCCGACCCCGGCGCGATCCAGCAGCGCATGATGGACGACGTGATGCGGCGCCAGGAACTTGAACGCGAACGTCGCAAGCCGGTCACCGAGCCGCTGCGCCGTGAGCCGCCGCCCGTCGCCGCCCAGCCCGGGGTCGACGCGGTGCGCTTCATGGTGCGCGAAATCCGCTTCACGAAATCCGAGATCCTGAGCGCCGAAGAACTCGAGGCCGTAGCCTTGGATTTCCGCGGTCGCGAAGTCAGCCTCGGCGACCTGCAGAGACTCGCCGCGCGCATCAACGACTTGTACAAGCGCAAGGGCGTCGTCACCGCGCAGGCCATCGTGCCGCCGCAGGACGTGTCCTCCGGAGTGGTTACCATCCGGCTGGTCGAGGGTCGCCTCGGCTCGATCCGCATCAAGGGCAACGACTCGACCAACGAGAGTTATGTCGCCGCGCGCCTTGGCCTGCAGCCGTCGGACCTGATGGACCTGTCCATGCTGGAAGCGGCACTGGTGCGTTTCAACCGCACCAACGACGCACAGTTGCGCGTCGAGCTGGCGCCGGGAGAGCGCTTCGCCACCACCGACCTCAGCGTGCTGATGACTGAGCCACCGCGCCACGACATGCGGCTCACCTACGACACCATGGGTTCCGCCGCCACCGGCAAGGAGCGTAGCGGGCTCAGCTACCTCAACCGCAGCGTGTTCGGCTTCCGCGACGACCTGACCCTCTCGGCGACGCAAGCCACGGGGCAGTTCAGCCAGTCGGTGAGCTACGGCTTCCCCTTCAACACCTGGGGTGGGCGCGTGAACCTGGGCTACTACAAGGACAAGACCGCGATCAAGAACGGCCAGCTGGCCACCCTCAAGATCACCGGCGAATCGGTCGCCCGCGTGGTTTCCGTGCGGCAGCCGACCATCGTCGACAACAGGATGCAGATCGACGTCGTCGCCGGCGGCAAGACGCGGCGCAGCTACAACTGGATCGACAGCGTGCTGCTGCAGCGCACCGACACCGAGGACAACAATCTCGGCATCGAGGCTCAACTGTTCGACCCGCAGTCGAACTGGTTCGCCAGCTACATCCACTACGACGGCAATGCCCTGGTGACCCAGCGCGAGGAATTCCGCATCGAGCGCGGCATCCTGCGCCACAATCGGCAACTCATCGAAGGCCTGGCGTTTCGCGGCAACCTGGCGTGGCAGTCAACTCAACAGGTTCTGCTGCCGTCCAGCGAGCAGTTTTTCATAGGCGGCGAAGGCAGCGTGCGTGGCTACCCGGTCGGCGTCCATTCCGGCGACACCGGCCAGACGCTGAACCTCGAACTCCACCACCCGCTGCTGAACGCCAGCGCCGACACCGGCGGCCTCGGCGCCACGGGCTTCTTCTTCGCCGACCACGGCCGGGTCAAGCCCTACCGCGCACCCAACAGCACGCTCAAGCCCTATGAGTCACTGACAGGAGTCGGCTGGGGCATGAACGTCGCCATGGGCAAGGCCGCCTATGCGCGCCTGACCTTCGGCTACGGCGCCACCGAGGTGCCGAACCAGCCGAGGAACTACGAGGTCACGTTGCAGTTTGTGGCCAGCGTGTTCTGAGCGGGAGAAGGTCGATACGCAGTGGAAACTAGACAGGCGGCGATCAGCAAGTACAGTAACGCGTACACGCAAGGAGCCCGGAAATGGATGCGATTCCCTACACGACGGTTCGCGCGAACCAGGCCAGCGCGATGGATCGTGTTTGCGACGACCACGAAGCCTTGATCATTACCCGCAACGGAGCGCAGTCGGTGGTGATGCTCTCGCTCGAAGACTACAAGGCGCTGGAAGAAACCGCCTATCTCTTGCGCACACCGGCGAACGCAAAGCGCCTTCTCGCGGCGGCAGCGCAATTGAACGCCGGAAAGGGCACTGGGCGGAAACTGGTCAGGTGAAGCTGGTCTTCGCAGACGAGGCATGGGAAGAAGACCTGTATTGGCAGCAGCAGGACAGAAAGATGGTCGAGCGGATCAACAAACTGATTCGCGAGACCCAGCGAGAACCGTTCAGCGGCGTTGGCAAGCCCGAACCGCTGAAACATGCCCTCTCAGGATTTTGGTCGCGCCGCATCACGGACGAGCACCGCATGGTGGATCGGGTTGAAGGCGACCAACTTCAAGTAGCCCAATTGCGTTTCCATTACTGAGCCGCCCAGGGTTCCAGGTCAGGGGCGGTGGGCGGCTTTATCGCGCAGCGTCCTGCACCGCGGGGTTGGGCACCTCGTCAGCCGTGACTGGCCTCGGCATGCAACTTCAGCCCAAGTGCCCCAATGACTTTAAGGATGGTGTCGAAGTCAGGGCTACGATCACCGGAAAGCGCCTTGTAAAGGCTTTCGCGGGACAGTCCGGCATCGCGCGCGACCTGTGACATGCCCTTGGCGCGAGCAATATCGCCAAGCGCCTTGGCAATGAACGCAGCATCTCCGTCGGCTTCTTCAAGGCAGGCTTCAAGATAAGCGGCCATCTCCTCCGGGGTCCTGAGGTGTTCGGCGACGTCATAGCGAGTGGTAACGGTCTTGGTCATGGTTGCTACTCCGAAAGATTACGTGCGAGGCGCAATGCAGCCTTGATGTCCCTGGCTTGGGTAGCCTTGTCTCCACCAGCAAGCAGAATGATCAACTCTCGCCCTCGCTTCTTGAAATACACCCGGTAACCGGGACCGTAGTTGATTCGCAACTCCGAGACTCCTTCGCCAACCGGCTCGACATCTCCTGGATTTCCAGCGGCGAGCCGTTCGATCCTTGCCTGGACGCGGGCTCTTGCCTGAAGGTCTCGCAAGTCGTCAAGCCACTGAGCGAAGAGGACGGTTTCGCGAATTTCAATCATGGAAAGACTGTAGCCGCATGGCTACACTTTGTCAATACCATGCGCGCCGTCCTGAGGTGCCCAACGCCCCGCATCACCTGCCGGCGGAAGCGGGCAAGCGAACGGTGAATGCTGTCATGACCTGTGTACCTCGATCGAAAGGATACGTGCAAGCATAGCGAAGAATCGGGTTGGCATCGAGTCGAGCCGGGGTAAGCCTCAGCAATTGCACCGAGTCACCGCATCACCAGCGCCGTCGCTTCAGCTTACGCCCCGAGCAGCCCCACCTTGCTCCGCTGATGCCGGTTGTTGGCGATCAGCGCCACCAGCACGATCCCCGCACCGATAAGTTCCGGCGCATCGGGAATTCGTCCCTGGGCGATGGCGATCAGGTAGGTGATGACCGGGGTGAAGTTGGCGAAGAGGCCGGCGGAGAGGGGGCCGAGCTTGGCGACGCCCATGTTCCAGAACAGGATGCCGAAGACGCTGACGCAGAAGACGATGAAGGCGAGCTGCGGCCAGACCTCGATCATCTGCGCGGCGCTCGGCGGCCGGCTGTGACCGGCCAGGGTGGCGATGCCGACGGCGGCGGCGATGGCGAAGCAGCCCAGCGCGCAGGACAGTGCGGTGTAGCGCACCGGCGACCAGCCGGGGAACTGCTGCCCGCCCAGCGTGTAGGCTGTCCAGAACAGCGAGGCGAGGAAGACCAGGCCGTTGCCCAGCGCGTCGCCTCCCACCAGCCGCGACAGATCGCCGGCGGTGATTACCAGCAGTTCGCCGACCAGCGCCAGGGCGATGGCGCCGAGCGTGAAGTTGTCCGGCCGGCGGCGCGTGCGCCACCACTGGAACAGGGCGACCTGGATCGGGCCGAGGGCGAGGATCATGCCGCTGATCTCGGGGCGGGTCAGCTTGAGGCCCTCGAACAGGCAGATGCCGAAGCCGCCGAAGCCGAGGCTGCCGAACAGGGCGATCTTCCGGAAGTGGCCGCCGGTGCGCAGTGCGGCGGGGCCTTCGCGCACCCAGAGCAGGCCGAGGAAGACCAGGGCGGCGGCGCCGAAGCGCATCGCCGTGAGCCAGTAGGGATCGACCGCCTGCAGCGCCGACTTGCCGACCGGCAGGAAGCAGCCCCAGATCGCGATCACCAGCAGCATGTACAGCGTGCCGCGGCGGTGGTCCCGGTGCGCCTGCGTCATCGGGCCCTCACAGGTTCAGTCTGCCGCCGGCGAGGTGGCGCGAGGTGGCCAGGCGCGCCAGCGTCGGCAGCAGATTCAGGCTGGTGGCCTGCTTCAGGTGCTTTGCCGCCGCCTTGAGTTCCTCGAAGGCCGGCGCCGAGGGAGCGCCGACCGCGGCCAGGGCAATGGCATTGCCGCTGTCGCAGGAGGGAAAGGCGATGGCGCGGCCGTCGAAGGCTTCTTCCAGGCGGGACACGCTTTTGCGGAAGTCCTTGCGCCGCGACAGCAGGTTCACGCAGAGCAGGCCGTCCTCCGCCAGTCGCGCGCGGCAGTCGAGGTAGAAGGGCAGGGTGTCGAGCCGTCCGCTGCGGGCGTCGGCGTCGAAGCCGTCGACCAGGATCAGGTCGTAGTCTTGCTTCGATTCGATGATGTAGTCGGCGCCGTCGCCGTAGTGCAGCTCGATGCGCGCCGGGTCGTCGGGCAGCTTGAAGAACTGCCGCGCCGCGGCGGCCACGCGCGGCTCGATTTCGATCACCGTCAGCTTCGCCTGCGGCCGATGGCGATAGAGGAACTTGGTCACCGAGCCGGCGCCGAGGCCGACCTGCAACACCCGCCGCGGCCAGTCGTCGCCATGCAGCAGCAGCGGCGTCATCATCTCGCGCGTGTAGTCGAGTTCCAGCGCAAAGGGCCGCGCGATGCGCATCGCCCCCTGCACCCAGCTCGATCCGAAATGCAGGTAGCGGACGCCGGCTTCTTCGCTGATGTCTATGTTCATTTCGGCCGGCTCGCGAGCAGGCGGGAACCTGAAAGACGGTCTTCCTTCAATGCAGAATCCGCCCGTCGGGCGGAAACAGCTCGTCGACGATTTCGGGGCCGAAGCGGTATTCGTGGCCGCAGATCTCGTCTTCGATGGCGATCATCTCGGCATCGGCCAGCATGGCTTCGAGTTCTTCGCGTCCCAGCGAAAGCAGCATGTTGCGCACCTTCTCTTCGTCGCGCGGACAGTGCCACGCGGCCTGGCGCGGCGCATACAGGCGCACGTTCTCCGCGCTGAACAGCCGCGTCAGCAGCGTTTCCGGCGGCAGCGCCAGTTCTTCGGCATGCACCGTGGCGGCGAGCTGCTCGATGCGGTTCCAGCCGTCCGCATCACGCCCGTCGGCGCCGGGCAGCTTTTGCAGAAACAGGCCGCAGGCCGTGTCGGCCGTCGCCGCCAGCCACAGGCGCGCCGGTTGCTGCTCGGACTGCGCCAGGTAGTGCTCGAAGATCGCGGCCAGCGTGCTGCCCTCAATCGGCACCACGCTCTGGTAGGGGGTCTGCGCCGTCTTCGGCTGCAGCGTCAGCACCAGGCGGCCGTCGCCGAGCAGGTCGCCGACGCTGGCGACCCTGGCTTCAGCGTCCGCGTCGAGGACGCTCTTGGCCATGCCGCGCAGGTGCAGTTGCTCGTTGCAGTCCATCACCAGCATCGACACCGGACCGTGCCCCTGCAACTGGAAGCTCAGGCGCCCCGGAGTCTTCAGGTTGCTGCCGATCAGCGCGGTGACGGCCGCCAGCTCGCCCAGCAGGTCGCGCACCGGCGCCGCATAGCTGCGCCGGCCGGCCATCGCCGCCCAGGATGGCCCGAGCTGCACCAGCGCACCGCGGATGTCGAGGTCTTCGAGCAGGAAACTGTGAACCGTATCCATTCGCCTTTTCAGCGCACGAAGCTGTCGAACATTGTCGGGTCGAAACCCACCAGGATCTGTCCGGCTTCGTTTTCCACCACCGGGCGGCGGATCACGCTGGAATGCTCCAGCATCAGTTCCACGGCCTGTCCCTGCGCAGTGATCGCCTTCTGCTCCGGCGTCAGCTTGCGCCAGGTGGGGCCTTTGGTATTCACCAGCGTTTGCCAGCCCAGCGTGCGGCACCACTTGACCAACTGCTCGCGCGGCACGCCCAGCTTCTTGTAGTCGTGGAATTCGTAGCTGATGCGGTTGGATTCGCACCAGGCAAAGGCCTTCTTCATGGTGTCGCAGTTCTTGATGCCGTAGATTTTTACCATTGCAGTCCGCGGGGCGGAATCGGGAAAGGGGAGCCGAATCATAGCAAACGCGGCATAATCGACTCCCATGAATTCCCCTCTGCGCAGCGAGGCGCAGCAGCGCACCGACGAGATCGGCATCTTCCAGGCGGAGCTGGCGCGCCTCGAAGCCGAAGGCGTGCTGCGACTCGATCCCGCCCAGCAGCAGGCCGTGCGCGAACACCACGCTTCACTGCTGGCCGGGTTCGCCAGCCGCTTCGACATCGACCGCAACGCGCAGGCCCGGCAGCTCTCGCTCGGCATGCGGGTGGCATCGTTCCTCGGTGCGCTGGCGCTGGCGGCCAGCGTGTTTTTTCTGTTCTACCAGTTCTGGGGGCGCTTCGACGAGACCGCCCAGGTCGCGATTCTGCTCGGCGCGGCGCTCGCCAGCATGGGCTTGACGGTCTGGATCCAGACGCGCGATGCGTCGGGTTACTTCACCAAGCTGGCGGCGATGGTGGCCTTTGCCTGCTTCGTGTTGAACCTCACCATGCTGGGCCAGATCTTCAACATCACGCCGACCGACCGCGCGCTGATCCCCTGGGCGGCGCTGGCTTTCCTGCTGGCCTATGCCTGCGACCTGCGCCTGTTGCTGGCCGCGGGCATCTGTTGCGTGATCGCCTTCGTCGCCGCCCGGGTCGGCGAATGGAGCGGCATCTACTGGCTGCATTCGGGCGAGCGGCCGGAGAATTTTTTCCCTGTGGCGGCGCTTCTGTTCTTCTTTCCGCAGCTTGTCGATCATCGCCGCATGACGGGCTTCGCATCGATCTATCGCATTTTCGGCCTGCTCTGCCTGCTGGTGCCGATGCTGGTGCTCGGTCATTGGGGCTGGGGCAGTTACCTCGCCGACCATGACGGGATTTCGACGCGAACCATAGAGGGCGGCTACGAAGTGTCCGGCTTCGTCGCCAGCGCCGTGGCGATCTGGTTCGGCGCGCGCCGGCAGTGGCCGGACACGGTCAACACCGGCATCACTTTCTTCGTCATCTTTCTCTACACCAAGTTCTTCGACTGGTGGTGGGAGGTCATGCCGAAGTGGCTGTTCTTCCTGGTGCTCGGGCTGGCCGCGATCCTGATCCTGCTGGTGCTCAAGCGCCTGCGCCGAAGCGGCGTCGCGGCGGCGGGGATGGCGCCGTGAAGCTGACGCCCATCAAGACCCTGGCGGCGGGCGCGGGTCTGATCCTGCTGGCCAACACCGTGGCGCTCACGGGTGTCTACCTCAATCGCAGCGGCGAGGTCGACAGCCGACTGACGCTCTCGCAGCGCGAATTGACCATGCCGTGGGGCTGGGGCATCGACAAGGAGAACAGCGGGCTGGCGCTGGGGCTGAACTGGCGGGTCAGGGACGCCAGCATCGGTGACTATTACGGCAGCGGCCTCGGCTTCAGCGGCGGCACGCCCGAATGGCTCGATGAATCGCGGATGGCCGCGCTCGGCTTCGACACGTCGACACTGGGGCAGGGCGATGCAGGTCGCCGCCGCTACGAGCGCCAGTTGCCGCGCGCGGTGCTGGTGGTGCTGGAACTTGCCGGGCCGGCCTGGCAGCAGGCCGTGGAACGGGCGCGGCAGAATGCCGCCCGCAATGAAGCGGCGCGGCTGGCGAATGCCGACAGCAAGGAATTCATCGACAAGGCCAAACGCGCGCAAGAGCAGTTGAAGCGCGAAGAGGCCGCCAACAGTCGCCTGTTCGTCGTCGATGCCGGCCTGGACCGCGCGGCCCTGCGCGCCAAATACCCGGATCGCGGTCGCTACCTGATTCTCAGGGGCACGCTGCGCCCGCGGCTGGTAATGCAGGACCAGAAGACTCGGGTGACCGGCTATGTCAGCGAGCTTGCCACGATGCAGATCAACGTGCCGCATGCGCTGCGCCCGATCCTGGAACCGGCGCTGCGTCAGCACAAGCGGACCCTGGACGATCCGTCAGCACGTTTCGAGGCGACCGTCGCAGTCGGACAGCGCATGGAGCCGTGGATAGAGTCGGTGTCGCTGCCCTAGAACAAGGCCGAAGCCCCGCAAACGCGGCATAATCGGCCCCCATGAATACATCCTTTCTCCTGCGCCGCGTCCTGCCGGTGCTGATCCTTGCCGTACTGATCGTCGGCGGCTTCCTCTGGTTCACGCGCGCCAAGCCGGTTGTCGTGGTGCTGAAGACGGTCGACCGCGGCAATGTCGAATCCACGGTCGTCAATACTCGCGCCGGGACGGTCGATGCCTGCCAGCGCACCAAGCTGTCGACCATACTCGGCGGCCGCATCGAAGTGATGGCGGTGAAGGAGGGCGACCACGTCAAGAAGGGCCAGCTCCTGATGAAGTTGTGGAACGACGATCAGAAGGCGCAGCAGACGCTCGCCGAAGCGAGCCTTGGCTCGGTCCGGCAACACCTCAACGAGATCTGCGCCGCGGCCTCGCGCGCGGCGCGCGACGCGGTGCGCCAGGGCAACCTGCGCGCCAAGGGTTTCATTTCGGAGGCCGGCGAAGACACGGCGCGCACCGAGGCCGAGGTGCGCAAGGCTTCCTGCGACGCCGCCCGCGCCGATGTGGGCCAGGCCGAGGCCAAGGTGCATGCGACCAAGGTGGAGCAGGGGCGCACCGTGCTGTATGCGCCGTTCGACGGCATCGTCGCCAAGATCGTCGGCGAACTCGGCGAGTATTCGACGCCTTCGCCGCCGGGCGTGCCGACGCCGCCGGCGATCGACCTGATCGACGACACCTGCCTTTACGTCACGGCGCCGATGGACGAGGTGGATGCACCCAAGATCAAGGCCGGCCTGCCGGTGCGCGTCTCGCTCGACGCCCTGCCCAAGCAGCCGCTACAGGGCAAGGTGCGACGTGTCGCGCCCTATGTGTCGGCGGTGGAGAAGCAGGCGCGCACCGTCGATGTCGAAGTCGATTTCGAGATGCCGGCCACGGGCCGCCTGCTGGTCGGCTACAGCGCGGATGTCGAGATTGTGCTCGGCGGCCGGCAGAACGTGGTGCGGGTGCCGACCGCGGCGCTGATCGAGGGTGCGCGGGTGATGGTCCTGAACGCGGACAGCGGCAAGCTCGAAGAGCGCAAGGTCAAGACCGGCATCGCCAACTGGGAGTTCACCGAGATCGTCGAGGGCCTGGCCGAGGGGGAGCGCATCGTCACGTCGCTGGAACGCGAAGGTGTGAAAGTCGGCGCCCGCGCCACGGCGGACGAAACCGCAAGAGCGAAGTAGAACCTTGAACCACAGAGGCACAGAGGCACAGAGAACACCAGGGAGAGAAACGAACGCCCTTTTCGTGTTGCATTGCCGCGGCGACAGGCGCCATCGCCGAATGGCATCGTTGCCAATTTCCTGTTTTTCTCTGTGCCTCTGTGTCTCTGTGGTGAGGTTTTTGACTTGAGCCTGATTCGTCTCACCGGTATCGAGCGCGTCTTCCACCTGGGCGACAGCGTGGTGCACGCCTTGAACCGGCTCGACGTCGGCATCGAGGCCGGCGAGTACGTGGCGATCATGGGGCCTTCGGGTTCGGGCAAATCCACGCTGCTCAACCTGCTCGGCCTGCTCGACCGGCCCGATGCCGGCTCGTATCGGCTCGAAGGCCGCGACGTGACCACGCTCTCGCCGGACGAACAGGCGGCGGTGCGCAGCCGGCGTATCGGATTCGTGTTCCAGAGCTTCCACCTGGTGCCGCGCCTGACCGCCGCGGAGAACATTGCGCTGCCGATGATGCTGGCCGGCATCCCGGCGGCCGAGCGGGCCAAGCGGGTGGATCAGGCGCTCAAGGATTACGGCCTCGACCAGCGCGCCAACCACCGCCCCGACCAGCTTTCCGGCGGGCAGCGGCAGCGCGTCGCGATTGCCCGGGCGACCATCATGCAACCCGCCGTGCTGCTGGCCGACGAGCCGACCGGCAACCTCGACCGCGCCACCGGCGACGATGTGATCCACCTGCTGGAAGGCCTCAACCAGCGCGGCATGACCCTGATCATCGTCACCCACGACCCGAAGATCGGCTTGCGCGCGCGGCGGCAGCTGATGATGGAGGACGGGGAACTGCGGCACGACAGTGCTGGGCCTTCCGCGGCGGCAGCGGCGGAGAACTGAGGACTCGCCATGCGCAACGCCGATGTCCTGCGCTTCGCCCGCGATGCGGCGACGGCCTATCCGCTGCGCACCTCGCTGTCGGTGCTGGCGATGGCCATCGGCGTGGCGGCCGTGGTGGTGCTCACGGCACTGGGCGACGGCGCGCGGCGCTATGTGGTCGAGCAGTTCTCCTCGCTGGGCAGCAACCTCGTCATCGTCCTGCCGGGGCGTTCGGCCACCGGCGGCTTCAGCCCGGCCAATGCGATCACCACCACGCCGCGCGACCTGACCGTGGATGATGCGGCGGCATTGAGCCGGCTGCCCTCGGTGCGGCGCGTCGCACCGCTGGCCGCCGGCACCTCGGAGATCAATGCCAACGGCCGGCTGCGCGAAGCGCTGGTGGCGGGCACGGCATCGACCTATGTCGAGATCCGCAGTTTCAAGATGGCGCAGGGGTCTTTCCTGCCGGAAGCGGACTGGAACCGCGGGTCGCCGGTGGCTGTCATCGGCGCCAAGATCCAGGAAGAAATCTTTGCCGGCCGCCCCGCCGTCGGCGAACTGATCCGGCTCGGTGACCGCCGCCTGCGCATCGTCGGCGTGCTCAAGTCGACCGGGCAGGGGCTGGGCATGAACACCGACGAAGTGGTCTTCGTGCCGGTGGCGATTGCCCAGGGCATGTTCAATTCCAATACGCTGTTTCGCGTCCTGATCGAGGCCAAGAGCCGCGACCAGATCGAGCAGGTCAAGCGCGAGGTGGCCGCGGTACTCAAGGAGCGCCACGGCGGCGAGGAAGACATCACGGTCATCACCCAGGATGCGGTGCTGGCCACCTTCGACAAGCTGCTGCGCGCGCTGACCGCCGCGGTGGCCGGCATCGCCGCGATCAGCCTCGCCGTGGCCGGCATCCTGGTGATGAACGTGATGCTGGTGGCGGTGACCCAGCGTACCGGCGAAATCGGCCTGCTCAAGGCGCTCGGCGCGCGCGGCGACACCATCCGCAACGCGTTCATGGCCGAAGCCGCGATGCTGTCGCTGGTCGGCGCCTTGACCGGCTACGCCCTCGGCCTCTTCGGCGCCTTCGTGTTGCGCCAGGTGTATCCGGTGTTTCCCGCCTACCCGCCGAACTGGGCAGTGGTCGCCGCCCTGGTCACGTCGCTGTCCACCGGCCTCTTGTTCGGCATCATGCCCGCGCGTCGCGCCGCGCGGCTCGATCCGGTGCAGGCCCTGATGAAGCACTGAGATGCTGATCACCGACTCCCTCACGCTGGCCATCCGCGCGATCACTTCCCAGCGGCTGCGCAGCTTCCTGACCCTGCTTGGCATTGCCGTCGGCATCGCCGCGGTGATCCTGCTGACTTCGATCGGCGAGGGCATCCACCGCTACGTGCTGGGCGAGTTCACCCAGTTCGGCACCAATGTCGTCGGCGTCCATCCGGGGCGCACCAAGACTGGCGGCGCTTCGCTGTCCGGCCTGCCGAGCAGCGCCAGGCCGCTCTCGCTGGACGATGCCGAAGCGCTGGCGCGCCTGCCCAACGTGGTGGCGGTGACCCCCAGCGTGTTCGGCAATGCCGAAGTCAACGCCAACGGCCGGTTGCGCCGCGTCTCGGTCTATGGCGTCGGCCCCGGCATGCTGGCGGTATTCAAGGGCAAGGTGCGCAGCGGCCAGTTCCTCCCTGCCGACGAGGCCGGCAGCGCCCGCGCCCAGGTGGTGCTCGGTCCCAAGCTGAAGAACGAGCTGTTCGGCAGCGAGAACGCCCTCGGCACGCGGGTGCGCATCGGCGGGCTGCAATTCCGCGTGATCGGCATCATGGAACCCAAGGGCCAATTCCTCGGCATCGACCTCGACGACACGGCCTTCGTCCCGGCGGCGCGCGCCCTGGAACTGTTCAATCGCGAGGGCCTCAATGAAATCGACGTCGCCGTGGCCGAGGGCGTGCCGTCCGCCAGCGTGGTGGACGCGGTCAAGGAAATGATGAAGGCGCGCCACGGCCGCGAGGATGTCACCATCATCAGCCAGGAAGAGATGCTGGCCACGCTGGGCGGCATCCTCGACGTGCTGACCATGGCTGTCGGCGCCCTGGGCGGCATCTCTCTCCTGGTGGGCGGCGTCGGCATCATCACCATCATGACCATCGCCGTCACCGAACGGACCAACGAGATCGGCCTGCTGGTGGCGCTCGGCGCGCGGCGGCAGACCATTCTCGGCCTGTTCCTCGGCGAGGCCGTGGCGCTCGCCGCGATCGGGGGGCTGTTCGGGCTGGTGCTGGGCTTCGGCCTGGCGCAACTGATCAGCTTCTTCATCCCGGCCCTGCCAGTGCATACCCCGCTGTCATTCGTGCTGCTGGCCGAGGCCCTGGCGGCCGCCATCGGCCTGGCCGCCGGCGTGCTGCCCGCGCGCCGCGCGGCAAGGCTGGATCCGGTGGAGGCGTTGCGGACGGAGTAGGGCGGCTACCCGGCCCGGGCGGTGCGCGTCACTGGGGGCCCGGTACGCGTTGGCATGTCAGTCTCTCCCGCCACGTTGCCGCGACCCTGCTGGACAGACCGTCACCGGTCAGTAGGGTGTACATGGTGTCCTGTTCGACCACCAGGCCCGTATCCCGGTCGTAGAGTGTCCAGCCAAGCACATTCGTGACGCACTCTTCCTTTGCCCACCGCTTGTTCAGCGTGCAATGGTTGGCGATCGACCGGTTCGCTTGTTGGAGGTAAGCATTCGTTTCCTCGACGAAGGAAAGCTCGACCATGTCGATGCCCGATACTTCCAGGTCCAATAGCTCTTCCGCCATCTTCTGTCCGACGACGGCCGACACCGCAGACACGAATATTGGATCCCGCCACGCGGGCATGTTCGACTGTGTGCCTTGCATGGTCGGTCGCTCGGCGATGCTCCAGTATCCGAGCACGGCGGCGGCGGCACGGCCAAAGAGGAACAGCTTTTTCTCGGCGGATGCGGTCAGCGGGGGTGTGTCGAACTGGATGGAGTCCTTGCCGGAGATGACGGCCTTTGACGTGAATTCGCCGAAGGTGCCTGTTCCGCTTTGGGTAATGATGGTTTCACCGGCGTTGTGCGCAATGGAAATTCGTTCTTCTCTATGCATGGTCGGATACCGGTCATACATGTCCTTGCGCAACAGATCGGACTTGCGGTGCCACTCGCACTGAAAGGTCCGGGACGTGCCAGAAATTCGCGGCTGCTCGGTGAGCGGAACGTACTTGCCCTTGAAGGCCGGCATGTCCTGCGCGCAGGCAGGCTGCGGATGGAGCAGCAGGGCGCTGAGGCAATACAGCAGGAAACTGCACCTTCTTGCAATCGCCATGACATCCCTTCCGCGCGGTCTTCCGTCCGGTCTGATTCTGCAGGTCAGGCTGGGAACAGTCGTCATGCCGCAATTGAAATGCGCTGAACACCGACAAAATCGAGGGGTCCCAATACGTCTCCCTGAACTTCAAGGCAAAGCTCAATGGCTTCGCGGATCCGCACCATCAGATCATCGAGCGATTTGGCTTGCGTGTGACAGCCAGGTAGAACTGGAACCGATGCCATCAACCACCCTGCCGGGTCCTTTTCAACAACCACATCCAACTGGCGTGTCACATCAACCTCCGAACCTTCACGCGAAAATTCTACGCCGAAGCGATGGGTGGCGTAACAGCCGTCCACCTGGCTGTCGGCATACGGCCCGCGCGACGCGCGGCGCGGCTCGATCCGGTGGAGGCGTTGCGGATGGAGTAGGGCCGGAGCTGTTCCTGGGGCGGCAGTCCTGCCAGCAGGGGATGCCGGGGACCTTGGCCAGAAGCTGGCGCCGGCGATACGGCGCTACACTGGCGCCGTGCACCTACTCTTTGTCCTCGCGCTTGCCATTTCGCTGCCTGCCCTGGCTGATGACTTCGTCGGCAGGGTTGTCGGCGTGAGCAGCGGCGACGCGATTACTGTACTCGACAGCACCCGGGGTCGGCATGAAATCAAGCTGGTTGGTGTCGATGCGCCCGAATCCAGGCAGCCATTCGGTCAGGCATCCAGGAAGCATTTGTCCGATCTGGTCCTTGGCAAGGATGTCGGAGTGGCCTGGACGCAGCGTGATCGCTACGGACGCATCGTCGGCAAGGTGATGGTGCGGCCGCGCGGCTGTCCCGCGTGCCTGAAGACGCGCGATGCCGGCCTGGCGCAGTTGGAGGCGGGTCTTGCCTGGTGGTATCGGGAAGACCGCCGCGAACAGTCGCTGGAAGACCAGGGGCGCTACGAGTACGCCGAGTTCGATACGCGGACCAGGCGCATCGGCCTATGGCAGCATGCGGCCCCCGTGCCACCGTGGGAGTGGCGCAAGAGGAACCGGATCGCGGCTTGAGGGTCGTCCGACCGGCCAATACCTCCCGCTTGGGATCATGAGGGTGCTGGCGTTGCCGGAAGCGGCGGCGCGCGCGACCGCCATGCGCCGCCTCGTCCGATTACGTGCCGACAGCCTGTGCCTGCATCTTCTCGATCGCCTCGGCCATGGCTACGACCCGCTTTGCACTCTCCACATGCAGATTCTCGATCAGCTTGCCGTCGACGACGACCACGCCCTCGCCGCGTGCGCTTGCCGCTGAATGCGCTTCGATGATCTTGCGCGACCAGTCGACGTCGGCGGCATTCGGCGTGAATACCTTGTTGCAGCTCGCCACCTGTTTCGGATGGATCAGTGTCTTGCCGTCAAAACCGAGTTCCGATCCCTGCTTGCAGGCAAAGTCGAAACCGGCTTCGTCGTTGAGGTCGAGGTACACGCCGTCAAGGATGGCAAGCCCTGCCGCGCGCGCGGCAAGCAGGCAAAGTCCGAGTGAGGTAATGAACGGCAGCCGCTCGTGGGTATGCGCACAGTCGAGTTCCTTGGCGAGATCCGACGTGCCCATCACCAGACAGGCCATGCGCGGGGTTGACTCGGCGATTCGCTGGGATTCGAGGACGCTGCGCGGCGTCTCCATCATCGCCCAGATCGCCATGTGATCCGGCGCACCGTTCGCCCGCATGATCGCCTCCATGTGACGGATGGCGTCGGCGCTTTCCACCTTCGGCAACAGCAGTGCGTCGGCGCCGGACTTGGATGCCAGCGCGACATCGTCGAAACCCCATCGGGTAGACAGGGAATTGACGCGAATGATCAGTTCGCGCATGCCGTAGCCGCCGGCCTTGACGGATTCGCAGACTTGCTTGCGGGCTGTTTCCTTGGCGTCGGGGGCGACTGCGTCTTCCAGATCAAGAATGAGGCCATCCGCCGGCAAGGTTTTCGCCTTGTCGAGGGCGCGGGCATTCGAGCCCGGCATGTACAAGACGCTACGACGCGGACGTGCTGTTTTCTGCATGATTGCTCCCCGTTGCTAATAGATGGTTGACGGTGTTGATTTTGCGAAAAAGGTACTCCTGTGCTTGAACGAAGTAAAGCGCGCTGACCCCGAAACGCCGACCCACTCGTTTACACTTCAGGCGTGGATGATTCGCGCACCGACGAGACCCTGATGCTGGCCTGGCGCGATGGCGAGGCAGCAGCCTTCGAGGCGCTCTACGCACGCCATCGCAGCCGCCTGTTCCGCTACCTGTTGCACCAGTGCGGCCGGCGCGAACACGCGGACGAAATGTTTCAGGAGATATGGATGTCGGTGATTCGCGCCCGCAGCGGCTACGAGGTGTCGGCCAAATTCACGACCTGGCTCTACCGGATCGCCCACAATCGGCTGATCGACGGCTTTCGTGCGCGCGGCCGGCTGGCCGAATTCGAGGTCGATGCCGGCGATGCCGATGGCGATCCGCCCGAATACCCGGCGCCCGCCAGCGCACAACCGGAGCGCCTGCTGGAGCGCGCACAGCTCGCCGGCCGGCTGCTGGTCGCCATCGAGTCCTTGCCGGGACCGCAGCGCGAAGCCTTCCTGCTGGCAACCGAGGGTGGCCTGACGGTGGATGAAATCGCCAATGCCACGGGCACCGGCTTCGAGACCGCAAAAAGCCGTTTGCGTTACGCCTATTCGCGCTTGCGCAGCGAACTGGGGGATTTGCAATGACCCGTTCCAGCTTGCCGCCCGTGCCGCCGGTGTCACCCGTGCCGGAATCGACCGTGAGCCAACTCCATGCGCTCTACCGCGACGCGGCGCAGGCCGAACCGAGTCCGTCGCTCGATCGCCGCATCCTCGATGCGGCGCGGGCCGAGCTTAAGGCCGGCCACGGCACGAAAACAAGGCGGCCGGCACCCTGGTGGAAGGGCTGGCTGCCGGTGACGTCGGCGATTGCCGTGGCGCTGGTCGGGTTGTCGGTCACCTGGCGCGTGATGGACGAGCAGGAGCGGCACCTGCGCGAGGAGTTGAAGCAGGCGGCGGGGCTGCGGGAACGTCCGGCCGAGACAGCGGGTAACGCCGCGCCGGCGCAAGCTGCCGCCGAAACTCGGCCATTGCCGAGCGCTCCGGCGCCCACGGCCGAAAAAAGTCGCCGCAGCGAATCGGCAGCAGTCAAGGATTCGCCGCTTGCCGTGCCCGAGCCGCCAGCGGCGCCTGCGCCTGCCGCCGCGGCAGCGATGGCACCTGCACCGCCAGAGCAGGCCATGAAGAAGCTCCAGCGGGCCGAGACCGATGATCTGCGGGAAAGGCGCGATGCACGCGCTGCCGCCGATTCCGCTTCCGGCCCGGCGCGCCAGGCGGGCAAGCTCGAAGCCGGGAGCCTGGGCGCCGGCGGTGCAACGGCGGCTGACATGCAGGCCAGGCCGGCTGCCAACTCATCGGCCAAGTCCGTTGCCGCCGCCCAGCCCGCAGCCGATCCGGCAACACCCGACGCCTGGCTGAAACACATTCGCGAACTGCGCGCCGCCGGACGTACCGCAGAAGCGGCGCAAAGCCTTGCCCGCTTTCGCGCGCGCTATCCGGACCTTGTGCTGCCGGACGATCTGCTCAACCTGAAATAGGCCCGGCGCCGGTTATTGACTGCTGACGATCACGTCGACCCGGCTGTTATTCCTTAGCATCGGGTCGGTGAAAGCACCGGTCCCAATCTTGGCGGCCGGCACGCCGGCATCGGTCAAGGCCTCCACCACGCTATGGTTATAGCGGTTGCTCGGACCTCTGATGGTGATGCGCGAAGACGGATTCTGATTCATGTAACTCGCAATTTCCCGCGCTTTGCCGCTGTCGATATTCAAAATGTCGTCGCTGTTGCCCCTGAACGTATAGTTCCAGGACGGCAGCGTGTAGCCTTGCGCGCCGGTTGGCCCACCCGTGCCCTGGGCGCCGGTGCGGCCGACCATGCCTTGTGGGCCGGTAGAGCCTGTAGCGCCAGCCGGTCCGGCAACGCCGCCCATCTCGGTCCTGCCCTGCGCGCCGGTGTATCCGGCCGAGCCTTGCGCGCCGGTGGCGCCCGTAGCGCCAACCGGGCCGGCCGGGCCTTCTCTCGACGGGCCTTCAGCGCCCCTGCTGCCAACCACGCCCTGGATGCCAGCGAGGCCAGTGGCTCCCATGGCTCCTGCAGGACCCGGAATGCTGTAGCCGCGGGCGCCGGTCGCACCGGTCACGCCCTGCTCGCCGGTCGCGCCGGTTGCGCCTGTCGGGCCGGCACGGCCCATCACCATTCTGCCTTCGGCGCCGGTTGGCCCGACCGGGCCTTGCATGCCCTCGGCTCCGGTGGCACCCCTCGGACCAGCAGGCCCGACCATTGCCACGCCGGCCGGGCCGGTGGCCCCGGTGGCACCTTGTGCGCCGGTGGCTCCGGTGGCCCCGGTGGCTCCGGCAGGGCCAACGTAGCTTGGTGAATCGTTCCTTGCTTCGTACCTCGGCGAACTGCTGCAGCCGACGGCGAACAGCGCGATCACAGCCAGCGATACTGTATTTCTGATCAATGTTGGTTTCATGGCGATTCCTTTGTGTGGGTGACTTTCGATGCGCACGTTGGTGAAGCAATTCACATCGAAATCGCGAGCGCGCGTTACGATTTGCAGAACACCCTATGCCGACAGCGCGGCCGAATCCGTTCGGTGGCGTACATAACCCCTTTTCCCGAACTCCTCCGTTTACAGGCTTGCGGACATCGCAAACCAATTTCCAATACGGAGAACATCATGAAGAATCCCACCCTTGCATCCTGCATCATCGGCGCGGCGAGTTTCCTGGCTTTGCTCGGCTGCACCCAGCCGACGCTTGCCGCGCGACTGGTCGATGTGTCGATCGTCAATCGCAGCACCGGCGAACGCCTGCAGCCATGGCGCCACGACGGCAAGCTCTACGTTGCGGGCACGCCCGGCGACCGCTATGCCGTCGAACTCAGGAGCAAGTACGGCGACCGCGTGATGACCGTGCTGTCGGTCGACGGCGTCAACGTGCTGACCGGGCAGACCGCCGCCACGCTGCAATCGGGCTATGTGCTCGAGGGTGGACAAAGCTACGGGATCAACGGCTGGCGCAAGAGCATGGACGATGTCGCCCAGTTCGTGTTTACCGCGCTGCCCAACAGTTATGCCGCGCGCACCGGCCGGCCGGGCAACGTGGGCGTGATCGGTGTCGCCGTGTATCGCGAACGGGCCGCGCCGCAGCAACCCATTGCGGTGGCGCCCTATTCGCCGCCGCCGGCCGAGCCGTGGCGCGGCGAATCGCGCGCGTCGGGCAAGGACGACGCCGCGCGGGATGCCCTCGACGGCCCGGCGCGGCAGGCGGCTGCCGCTCCTTCGGCGATGGCCAAGAAAGCCGAAAGCGACGTGGGCGGTTCTGCCGGCAACGGCTCCGCTGCCGCCGGAGCGCTTGCCGAGCGACGCGCCGATACATCGGAATCCCGCGCCGCACTGCGTGCGGAGTCCGAGCTGAAGTCCCTGAAGCTCGGCACCGGCCATGGCGAACGCGAGTATTCGCCGACCCGCCGCACCGAGTTCGTGCGCAACAGCGATACGCCCGACGAGATCATCACGATCTACTACGACTCCCGCGTCAATCTGATCGCCCGCGGCATCATTCCGTCGCCACGCCTTGCCGAGCCGGCGCCGTTTCCGGGCAGCAGCGGCTTCGTCCCGGACCCGCGGGGCTAGGCAATTCTTGAAATGTTCGTACCCATTGCCGCGAGCAACGTCTCCCCTCTCCCCTTGCGGGAGAGGGGCCGGGGGAGAGGGGCCGGGGGAGAGGGAGGGTTACACCAGCCCGTTCATCAACTGCACGCCCACCGTATCGCCGGCGTCGACTTTCTCGCGTCCGGGTTCGAGCACGATGAAGCAGTCGGCTTCCGACATCGAGCGCAGCACCCCGGAACCCTGCGCGCCGGTGGGGCGTACGCACCACTCGCCGTTTTCCTGGAACAGGATGCCGCGCTGGAATTCGGTGCGGCCGCGGCCCTTCTTCATGGCTTCGACGCAGCGCGCCGGGAAGGTGGGGAAGGGCGCCACCGGATCGACGCCGGCCAGCTTGAGGATGGCCGGCCGCACGAACTGGTAGAAGGTGACCATCACCGCCACCGGATTGCCCGGCAGGCCGAACAGCCAGGCGCCGGGGCCATCGGTGCCATCCGGCCTCCCGATTCGGCCGAAAGCCATCGGGCGGCCCGGCTTCATGGCGATTTTCCAGAAGGCGACCTCGCCGAGCTGGGCCATCAACTGTTTGATGAAGTCGGCCTCACCGACCGAGACGCCGCCGCTGGTGATGATCGCGTCGGCGCAGCCGGCGGCTTCGCGAAACGCCGCTTCAAGCGCGGCCGGTTCGTCCCGCACCACGCCCATGTCGATGACTTCGCAGTTGAGCCGCGTCAGCATGCCCCACAGCGTGTAGCGGTTGCTGTCATACACGGCGCCGGGCGCCAGTGGCGTGCCGATCGAGCACAGTTCGTCGCCGGTGGAAAACAGCGCGACGCGCACGCGGCGGCGCACCGACACTTCGCCGATGCCCAGCGAAGCGATGATGCCGATCTCGGCGGGGCGCAGCTTCTTGCCGCCGGCAATCGCCGGGCGGCCGGCCTTGAGATCCTCGCCGGCGCGGCGGGTGTTCTGCTCGCTGCGCTGGCCGGGCGGGATGACGACGACATTGCCTTCGACACGCGCGACTTCCTGGATCACCACGCAGTCGACGCCCTGCGGCAGGATGGCGCCGGTCATGATTTTCACCGTCTCGCCGGCGCCGACTTTGCCTTCGAAGGCGCGGCCGGCAAAGGCCGTGCCGATGTTTCGCAGGCGCGTCTCGCCCGCGGCGGCGAGATCGCAGAAGCGCAGGGCCCAGCCGTCCATGGCCGAGTTGTCATGGCTCGGCACGTCGATCGGCGAGATCACGTCCTCGGCCAGCACGCGGTCCAGCGCCTGGCGCACGAAGACCCGCTCATGGCCGCCGACGGGGCGCAGGAGTTCGAGGATCAGGTCGCGTGCGCGATCGACGGGCAGCGAGTTCGGGTCGTAGTCATCGGCGCAGGACAGGGTCTGGAGCAGCGAAGTCATGGGCTGGAGCGGGGCGGAAATCAGCCGCCGATGTAGGACATTTCAATTTTGCGGGGACCTGCGTGCAGCTCCGTGGCAGCGGTGCGGATCTCGGAATAGCGGTCGTCGCGGGCGCGCCAGACGGCGGCGATGGCGCGACGCAGGGCCTCGTCGCCGCCGCCCTTGCGCAGCAACCCGCGCAGGTCGTGGCCGCCCTGGGCGAACAGGCAGGTGTAGAGCTGCCCTTCGGTGGACAAACGGATGCGGGTGCAGGTCGAACAGAAGGCCTGCGTCACCGAGGAGATGACGCCGATCTCGCCGGCACCGTCGCGGTAGCGCCAGCGCTCGGCGACCTCGCCGGGATAGTTGGCATCTACGGCTTCCAGCGGAAATTCTTCGTTGATACGTGCCACGACGTCGGCGGAGGGCAGCACCTCGTCCATGCGCCAGCCGTTGGAACTGCCGACATCCATGAACTCGATGAAGCGCAGGATGTGGCCGCTGCCACGGAAGTGGCGGGCCAGCGGCAGGATCTGGCTGTCGTTGCTGCCGCGCTTGACCACGCAATTCACCTTGATCGGGGCGAGGCCCGCGGCGGCGGCGGCGGCGATGCCGTCGAGCACCGCGCCGACCGGGTAATCGACATCGTTCATGCGCTTGAAGACGCTGTCATCGAGTCCGTCGAGGCTGACCGTGACGCGCTGCAGGCCGGCATCCCGCAGCGCCCGCGCCTTCTTCGCCAGCAGCGAGCCGTTGGTGGTCAGCGTCAGTTCCACCGGCAGCTTCGCCAGTTGCTCGACCAGGTTCTCGATATGCCGGCGCAGCAACGGCTCGCCGCCGGTGATGCGGATCTTTTCGACGCCCTGGTCGACGAAAATCCGCGCGATGCGGACGATCTCCTCGAAGGAGAGCAGTTCGCTGCGCGGCAGGAAGTCGTGGTCGTGGCCGAAGGCGGCTTTCGGCATGCAATACACGCAACGGAAATTGCAGCGGTCGGTGACCGAGATGCGCAGGTCGCGCACGCGCCGCCCGCGCTGGTCGCGCAGGACGCCGTCCTGCGGCGCGACAGGATCGTCCGCCACGGTCGGCAAGGGCCTCGGCGCGGCGTTGATGGGGATGATGTGGGCGTTGGCTTTCATCTGGTGCGGACTATAAGCCGGCGCGGCGAAGCAGACAACACCTGCTACTACGCGGGTTAACGCTGTAATCCGCCACGCCCTGAAACATGGACTTACAACTCGGCAGTTTCGTTCAACACTTCGCTTACAGCTTTGACCGAGCATGCATGGCCATCAAGCCCGGAGTCTGCGTCGTGAGTATTGTGTTGCGCATCATTGCCGTCATGCTTGCCACCTGCGCCTTGCCGGCGCTGGCGGCGCCGATGGGCATCGACGATGCGCGACACCTGCTGAACCGGGCTGGCTTCGGTGCGCGGCCGGCCGACCTGGCCGAATTTGCCCAGTTGTCGCGCGCGGCGGCCGTCGACCGCCTGCTGGCCCCCACGCGCCCAGATGCCGGTCCGCCGCCACCCGTGGAACTCGCCGAGTACTTCTCGCCGGCAAGCCTGCGCGCGATGTCTGACGAGGAGCGCAAGGAAACGCAGAAGCGCAGTGCCATCGCGCTGCGCGTCTGGTGGATCGACACCATGCTCGGCGCAACCAGTCCCGCCGAGCAGTTGCGCGAACGCATGACCCTGTTCTGGCACAACCATTTCGTTTCGAGCCTGCAGAAGGTCAAGAGCGCCAAGCTGATGCTGGACCAGAACCGCCTGCTGCGGCGTCACGCGCTGGGGAATTTCGGCGACCTGCTGCACGCGGTGGGCAAGGATCCGGCGATGGTGGTCTACCTCGATTCCGCGACCAATCGCCAGGGCAGCCCCAACGAGAACTTCGCGCGCGAGGTGATGGAGCTATTCACGCTGGGCGAAGGCCATTACTCCGAGCGGGACATCAAGGAGGCGGCGCGCGCCTTTACCGGCTGGAGCATCGAGCCGGCCACCGGCGAATTTCGCTGGCGGCCGTTCGCCCACGACGGCGGCAGCAAGACCGTACTGGGCGTGACCGGCAACCTCGATGGTGATGCGGTGCTCGACATCCTGCTGGCGCAGCCGCAGACCGCCGAGTTCGTGGTGCGCAAGCTGTGGCGCGAATTCGTCTCGCTGACGCCGGACGAGGCCGAGGTGCGCCGCATTGCGCGGCGCTTCCGCGATTCCGGCTACGACACGCGCCTGGCGCTGCGCGAAATTCTCGGCAGCCGGGCGTTCTGGGCGCCGGAGAGCCGTCTGGCGCTGATCAAGTCGCCGGTGGATTGGGTGCTGGGCACCTTGAATTCGATGCAGATCGAGGCCCCGGAGCCGGTGCTGCTGGGCTTCGCCCTGCGCCAATTGGGCCAGGACCTGTTCGCGCCGCCCAACGTCAGGGGCTGGCCGGGCGGCGAGGCCTGGATCAACAGCAGCACGCTGCTGGCCAGAAAGCAGTACGCCGATCGCCTGCTGCGGCGCGACGGCCGCATGGCGCAGCGTGACGTCCTGCTCGATCCCGTGGCGCAACTGAAATGAGGCAGGCAGCGTGAAGCGGCGGGAGTTCCTGACTTGCCTGGGTGGCGCCGGAGTGCTGGCGCTGGCGCCGGGCCTCGCGGCGGCGGCGGGTGCGGCGCCCTGGCAGCGCCTGCTGATCCTGGTCGAGCTCAAGGGGGGCAACGACGGCCTGAACACCGTGGTGCCCTATGCCGATCCCGACTACTACAGCCTGCGGCCGCGCATCGGCATCCGCCGCGAGGAGGTCCTGCAGATTTCCGAACGCCTCGGTTTCCATCCTTCTTTGCAGGCCCTGTTGCCGCTGTGGCAGGCGCGGGAACTGGCGGTGGTGCAGGGCGTCGGCTATGCCAACCCGAACCTCTCGCATTTCCGGTCCATCGAGATCTGGGACACGGCCTCGAACAGTGAAGAGTTCCTGCAGCAGGGCTGGCTGGCGCGCGCCTTCGCCAGCGCGCCGCCGCCCGCGGCCTTCGCCGCCGATGGCGTGGTGGTCGGCAGCCAGGACATGGGACCGCTCGCGGGCGGGCGGCGCGTCGTGGCGCTGTCCAACCCCGAGCAGTTCGCCCGCCTGGCGCGCCTGGCGGAAGGTGGGAGCGCGACGCGCGGCGGGCCGCTGGCGCACATCCAGCAGGTCGAGGCCGACATCCGGCAGGCGGCGGCGAAACTCAACAGCGGCGGGCCGGCCTTCAACTTCGTCACCGAGTTCCCGCAAAGCGGCTTCGGGGCGACGGTCAAGACAGCGTGCCAGGTGCTCGGCACCGGCGCCGAGGTGGCTGCGCTGCGCCTGACGCTGGGCGGCTTCGACACGCACCAGAACCAGCCGGGCATACACGGCAACCTGCTGAAGCAACTGGCCGAAGGGCTCGCGGCGTTGCGCGCGGCGCTGATCGAACTGAAGCTGTGGGACCGCACGCTGGTACTCAGCTATGCCGAATTCGGCCGGCGCCCGAAGGAGAACCAGAGCAACGGCACCGACCACGGCACCGCCAGCGTGCATTTCGCCCTGGGCGGCGCGGTGCGCGGCGGCCTGTATGGCGAGCCGCCGAATCTGGCGCGGCTTGACGCCGGGGGTAACATGGGCTTCGGCGTCGACTACCGCAGCATCTATGCAACAGTGCTGGAGCGCTGGTGGCGGCTCGATTCGCGCCAGGTGCTCGGCGCCCGGTTTGCGCCGCTCGGCTTCGTGGCCTGATTTCGTTCGTTTCATTCACCGACAGGAGTACCACCAATGAAGATCCGCAAACTGATTGCCGCATCGCTGCTTTCCCTGGGCATCTGCACCGCCTATGCACAAGCTCCCGCAGCCGGCCCCGGCCAGGGTCCGGGCCAGGGTCCGGGAATGGGCCCCGGCATGGGTCCAGGTCAGGGCCTGAGCGCCGAGGAAAAGGAAAAGCGCTGCCAGGCCAATCCCGAGCGTTGCGCGCAAATCAAGCAGGAAATGCAGAAGCGGCATGAGGAAAACCAGGCCCGGCGCGAGGAATGGAAGAAGAAATGCGACGCGGACCCCAAGGCCTGCGAAGCGAAGAAGGCGCAGTTCCGCGAGAACAGGGAAAAGCGCCATGAGGAAAAGCAGGCGCGGCGCGAGGAGTGGAAGAAGAAATGCGATGCCGATCCCAAGGCCTGCGAGGAAAAGAAGGCGCAATTCAGGGAGAAGATGGAAAAACGCCGTGAACATCGCCAGGAGCGCCGCGAGGAAATGCAGGAACGGCGGGGCAGCGCACCAGCGGCGCCCGCCAAATAGACGGTCAGGCCCGCGGCTGCCGCCGCGGCTTGAACTCATCGGCATCGGGCGAGCGAGGATCGCGGGCCGCTCCGGTCGGTAGTCAACTCCTGATTCAAACTTTCCAGGGAATTCACGATGAAAGCAGTTCTCACATGGGGCAAAGTCTTTGCCGCTGGCTTGCTAAGCTCCTTTCAGGCCATCGCCCAACAGCCGCCAATGCAGGTACCGGCCGCTCCACAGGCCATCGGGATGCACCTGCAACAACAACGCACGCTGCAGCAGCGCGAGGCCATCGAAGCGAAAAAAGGCCAACCCACTGCGGCCGCCAAGCCAAATGCATCTGCCGCGACTGGTGCACCAACAGCAACCGAATGCGAGGCCAGGGCCGTTGGAAAGAATGGCAAGCCCCTCCGCGGAGCGGCGAGGACGTCGTTTTTGAAGGAGTGCGACGGTGATGCAAAAAGTTTGCGGACGCAGAACCCTGTCGAGAAGCAGAAGCCGTAGTTAAGAGCAGGACGCCCGTGTGAGGCGGATCGCCACGCTGCCGATCCATGCTCCGCCGGCCGGATTCGGGGGACAATACCGCCGTCACCCTCCACCGGGCAGCCGCTGATGAATCTCGTCGAATCCCTGCTTCACGCCCTCAAGGATCATGGCGCCCGCCAGATTTTCGGCATCCCCGGCGACTTTGCGCTGCCTTATTTCCGCATCATCGAGCAGTCGAAGATCCTGCCGCTGTACACGCTGTCGCACGAGCCGGGGGTCGGCTTTGCCGCCGATGCTTCGGCGCGGGCCAACATGGGCCTCGGGGTTGCCGCCGTGACCTATGGCGCCGGGGCGCTGAACATGGTCAATGCGGTCGCCGCTTCCTACGCCGAGAAGGTGCCGCTGGTGGTGCTGTCCGGCGCGCCGGGAAAGGGCGAGGCACGCTCCGGCCTGCTGTTGCACCACCAGGCCAAGACGCTCGATTCGCAGTTCCAGATGTTCCGCGAAATCACCTGCGACCAGGTCAGGCTCGACGACGCCGCGCGGGCGCCGGCCGATATCGCCCGCGTCCTGGCCAACTGCCTGCGCACGTCGGAACCCGTGTATATCGAGATTCCCCGCGACATGGTGGATGCGCCCTGCGCCGCGGTGGTTCGCGAAGAGGCCCGGGCGCTGGATCGCGAGGCGCTCGATGCCTGCGTGGCGGAAATCCTCGCGCGCCTTGGCCAGGCCAGGTCGCCGGTGCTGATGGCGGGCGTCGAGATCCGGCGTTTCGGGCTCGAAGATCAGGTGGCCCGCTTGTCGCGCCGCCTGGGTTTGCCGGTGGTGACCGGTTTCATGGGGCGCGGCCTGCTCGCCGGGCACGATGCGCCGCTGGTCGGAACCTATCTCGGCGTCGCCGGCCTGCCGGAAGTGACGCAACTGGTGGAAGGCTCGGATGGCCTGTTCCTGCTCGGCGAGATTTTGTGCGATACCAATTTTGCGGTTTCCGAAACCAAAATCGACCTGCGCAAGACCATCCAGGCGCTCGATGGCCGGGTGACCATCGGTTATCACACTTATCCGCAGGTGCCTCTCGCGGCATTGGTCGATCGCCTGCTGGAGTGCGCGACGGAAGGCGCCAGGACGTTTCCGGCCAGGCGGCAGGTGTTTCCCCGCGGCATGCCGGCCGACGAGGCGCCAATCACGCCGACCGACATTGCCACGGCGGTCAACGACCTGATGGCGCAGCACGGCAAGATGCCCATTGCATCGGACATGGGCGACTGCCTGTTCACCGCGATGGAGATCGAACATACCGAACTGGTGGCGCCCGGCTACTACGCGACCATGGGCTATGGCGTGCCGGCCGGCCTCGGCGTGCAGGCGGCGACCGGGCAGCGGCCGCTGATCCTGGTCGGCGACGGCGCCTTCCAGATGACGGGCTGGGAACTGGGCAACTGCCGGCGTTACGGCTGGGATCCCATTGTCCTGCTGTTCAACAATGCCAGTTGGGAGATGCTGCGAACCTTTCAGCCGGAATCCTCGTTCAACGACCTCGACCGCTGGGGCTTCGCCGAAATGGCCGCCGGAATGGGCGGCGACGGCGTGCGCGTCGACACGCGCGCGGAGCTCAAGGCCGCGCTGGACAAGGCGGTGGCGACGCGCGGCCGCTTCCAGTTGATCGACGTGACGATTCCGCGCGGCGTGCTGTCCGCCACGCTGCAACGTTTCGTGGCCGGCGTGAAGCGGCTCGGCGCGGCGAAATAGGCGGTGCGGCGCTACCAGCAACTGCTCAGCGTGGTCCTGTTTCTGGGGGTGCTGTTCGCGGTCTTCGAATTCTCCGGCCTGAGGGACCACTTCAGCCTGGAATTCCTGCGGCAGCGCATGGTCGAGCACGCGCTGAGCGGCTTGCTGGTCTTTGTCCTGCTGTTCTGCCTGGGCAACCTGATCCAGATTCCGGGATGGGTGTTCCTCGCCGCGGCAGTGCTCGCCCTGGGCGAGTTGCACGGCGGACTTGCCACCTATGTTGCCGCCAGCATCTCATGCGTGTTCACCTTCCTGACCATTCGCTGGATCGGCGGCGACGCGTTGCGCAAGCTCAACAACAGGATTGTCACCAGGCTGCTGGGGCAGATCGACGCCCGTCCGGTCAGGAGCGTCCTGCTGCTGCGGGTCCTGTTCCAGACGGTGCCGGCCCTGAACTATTCACTCGCCATGTCGGGCGTCGGCTTTCGCGACTACCTGATAGGCACCCTGCTCGGGCTGCCCGTGCCGATCCTGCTGTACTGCGTGTTTTTCGACTACCTGGCCAGGGCGCTGGGCATTCACTAGGGCAACGCAGAATTGGCTCGTCACACCCGCCGCCAGAAGCTTCAACCGTAGCGGCGCGAAATCCAGTGGTCCAGCGACAGGACCCCCGGCCCCCTGGCGATGAGGAACAGCAGCACCGTGGCCCACACGCCGTGGGTCGGATACGCGTCGGGATACACCAGCAACTGGATGGTCAGGGTCATGACCAGCAAGCCCAGTGCCGAAAAGCGGGTCGCCAGGCCGACCAGGATCAGCAACGGGAACAAGTGCTCGGCAAACGCCGCCAGTGGCGCGGCAAGCTCGGGGGGAACCAGCGGCAGCTTGTATTCGCTGCGGAACAGTTCAACCACGGAATCGGACAGGCGGGGCATACCCAGGGTGAACTCGCCGTTGACGATGTCGATGGCAAATCCCTGCACCTTGGTCTGGCCGGATTTCCAGAAGATGGCCGCGATCGAAAAGCGGCCGAGTGCGGCAATCAGGGAATCCGGAATGGCGCCGAGCAGGTCGATAAACTGGTCCAGCAGGTCTTTCACTTTCGCCATCATTGCGGGCTCCCGGGGCAGGTGGTGGTTACGGATTCACTGAATAAGTCCGTCACACCGGCGAAGGCCGGTGTCCAGGTGGCTGAAAGCACTGGATTCCGGCTTTCGCCGGAATGACCAAGGGGTACTTTGGTCAGCGCTTCCTCAATGGTCATGTTTGTCCGGCTCATCAGGTCGTGATCGCGGTTATCGCACCGGTGCCGACAAGCAGGCCCAGTGCATCGGCCAAAACGAAGGGCGGGTCTGCCGCCATGGCGTGGCCGGCGGCATCGCCGAGACCGAGGCCGTTGTGCAGGTGCCGAATGAATATGGCGGTGCCCGTCGCGATGCGGTGGATCTCCACGTCGAGCCCGACCCGTATCACCAGCGCCGACTCTTGCCGTGCCGTATCCAGTGCGGCCAGCGCCGTGTCGACGTCCGCTCCTTGATGCGCGGCCCACAGCGACACCACCGCGTAAGGTGATTCCAGTTGCCGCAGCGAAGGCTGCAGCGCGAATCGGGCGCCGGGCAGGCGCTCCGGGTCCGCCAGCAGCAGCGCGAGCGCTGCGGGCGACACGGACGCTGCATCGGCGGCGTGGTAAGCCTGTACCCGCAACAGTTCGAGGCGGGCGACATCGGCCAGGTAGGGCAGTCCCGCGGCGGCGGGAAAGCCTTCGATGAATTCGGCAAAGCCCTGGCCGTAGTGCGCCATGACAGGGGAATGGGGCGGATTGGCGCGGGCGAACACTGCGGCCATGCCGCGGAAGAACTCCTCGCCGACCAGAGCCTGTGTGACCGGGCAGGAATCGGCCAGGGCGTCGATCAGGGACACCATGACATTGTTGCGATAGATGGCGAAGCGGCGGCCAGGGTCCGACCGGTTCCATGTGCTCAGTCCCGGCGGGCAGGAGGCCTGCGGCGCCAGCAGGCTGTCGGCAAAGCCCTGGTGGTTCATGCGCACACCGCGTGCGGGCGGCCGGCTTTCACGCGGCGCATGATCGCCTCGGCCTGCTGCGCTTCGGCCAGCAGGACGGGAAATGCCGGGATGTCGTTGTCGCGCTCGATCAGGGTCGGCATCGGCCCCAGCAGGTCCATGGCGAACGCATACAGGTCCCAGACCGCCTGCGCCACCGGAGAGCCGTGGCTGTCGATCAGCAGCGGGTCGCCGGCGGCGTCCGTGTCGCGGGCGAAACCGGCCAGGTGAATCTGACCTACAGCGGCCAGCGGCAGCGCACCGATGTAGGCACGGGGGTCGCGGTGATGATTGACGCAGGCGACATGCGCATTGCTCACGTCGAGCAGCAGGCCGCAGCCGGTTCGCCGCACGACTTCGCCGATGAACTCGGTTTCCGACAGGGTCGAGGCGGCGAACTCGACGTAGGTCGCCGGGTTCTCCAGCAGCATGCGCCGTTTGAGCCTGTCCTGCACCCGATCGACATGGGCACAGACGCGGGCCAGGGTTGCGGCGGTATAGGGCACCGGCAACAGGTCGTTGAGGAACGCCCCGCCGTGGCTGGCCCAGGCCAGGTGTTCCGAGAAGGATTCCGGCTGGTAGCGGGCGAGCAACCGGGCCAGGCGATCCAGATGTTCTTCGTCGAGCGGGGACTCGCCGCCGATCGACAGGCCGACGCCATGGATCGACAGGCAGTGGTTCTCGCGAATCCGGCCCAGGTAGTGATGGAACGGACCGCCGTCCACCATGTAGTTCTCGGCATGAACCTCGAAGTAGCCGACATCCGGCGCGGTTGCGAGGATTTCCCGGAAATGTTCCGGTTTGAGACCCACCCCGCCCCTGGGGGGCAGGGCAGGGTTTCCGCCGGCAGGCGTCGGGTTGAAGGCCATGGTGAAGTCAACGGTCGGCGCGACGGTGCGGGCTCGGGCGATCAGGCCTTCTTTTCCTTGAACTCGGCGAGTTGTCCCTTGCCGGTAGGCGAGCTCGGCGAAGCGGTCTTTTCGCAGGTGCCCTTGGGTACCATGGTCCAGGCATTGCCCTGGTAATCGACCTTCGATGTCCCGGCGCACGAGGTCCCGGCACCCGCCTTGCAGTCGTTCTTGCCCTTCATGGCGACGCCGAAGCATTTCTCTGTCTCGGTCTTCTTTGCATCGGCAGCGGCAACGGGAGCTGCCGCAACGGTCAGTGCGGCGCCCAGGGCAAAAGCGAGGGAAGCGGCGGTCATGGGTGCGTTCATGGTCTGTCTCCTTGATCGTGTGGAATGAAGTAGGTTTCGTCGCGGGCCTGCGAGAACACATGCGTGCCTGCTGCTGGGGTAGTCGAGCCGGTTCGGGATTCCTTACACACATATAATTCAGGTTCGATGGATTTGCCCGGGTATCGAGAAGTTGGCTGTCAAGCCGCTGCTGGGGCGAGGTCGGGAAGGCATCCGGAATCACATCGCACCCGTAAACCAATCATTACTGGGCAGGAGAGGAGGCGGAAATGGATCAGGCGACGGTCAAGATCATGGCCCGCATCACGGCGCGGGCGGACACGGCGGTCCTGTTGCGCGAGGTACTGCACGACCTGGTTGGCCCCAGCCGCGGCGAGGCCGGCTGTGTCAGTTATGAACTGTTCCAGAACCAGGACAATCCGGTGGAATTCGTCACGGTAGAACAGTGGTCGGATCAGGCGGCCGCCGATGCGCACATGGGGACACCGCACGTGGCCATGGCGATTTCCAGGGCCGGCGAGCTGCTGGCCGTACCGCCGCTGATCCATCGCTTCGCGCCGGTTGCCTGAATGGGAGGCCATGCGGCAGGGTCAGGCGTGGGAGCTCGGCCAAGGGCATGAGCGATAGGCCGCACGGCGCGACTGTCGCCGATTCCGGCCTGTTGCGGGCGACCTGGCCGTCGTGGCCGCGCGTTGCGGCGCTGGCGGGCATCGCTGCGATTGCCGCCTATGCCCTGCTGCTGGCCTGGGTCTATTGGCGCCAGGAGAGCCTGCTGTTCCAGCCGGAACCGCTGGCGCCGGCCTACGACTTTGGCCTGCCGGATGTGCGCGAAGTTCGCATCGACGTCGATGGCGCGACGCTTTCCGCCCTGCATCTGAAACTGCCGCAGCCGCGCGGCGTGGTGTTTTTCCTGCACGGCAACGGCGGCAACCTCGCCACCTGGTTCACCAATTCCGAGTTCTACCGCAAGGCCAACTACGACCTGTTCATGCTCGACTACCGGGGCTACGGCAAGAGCAGCGGCCATATCGAGAGCGAAGCGCAACTGCGCGCCGACGTGCGCGCGGCGTGGGATCGCGTGGTGCCGCAATATGCCGGCAAGCGCAAGGTCATCTACGGCCGCTCGCTGGGCACCGGGCTGGCTGCCGGTCTGGCGGCGCAGGTGCCGTCCGACCTGACGATACTGGTTTCGCCCTATTGCAGCATGGGCGAACTGATGCAAAGGTACTACCCGCTGCTGCCGACCGCGATCCTGCGCTACCCCCTGGCCACCTGCGGCGACGTTGGGCGAATCCATGGCAGGCTGCTGCTGGTTCATGGCGAAGCGGACGCGCTGATTCCGATCAGCCAGAGCGAGCGCGTCCTGTCGTTTGCCCCGCAGGCCACGCTGTTGCGCATCCCGGGCGCCGCCCACAATGATGTGCATGAGTTCGGCACGTATACCGACGCGCTGCTGCAAACCCTCAGATCGCTTTAGCGCCGGGGTGCTGCGGGCTCAGTGGATTTCGCGCGTTTCGAGGAACTTCACTTCCGGATGGCGTTCCTGGGTCATTGACAGATTGACGCGGTTGGGCGCCAGATAGACGTAGTCGCCGGCGCCGTCGAGCGCCACGTTGACGCCGGACTTGTCGGCCAGGGCGCGGATCGCGAGGTCGTCGCCACGCAGCCAGCGCGCCGTGGCGACCGGGTAGGGCTCGAAGTAGCAATCGACGCCGTATTCGAATTCCAGCCGGTAGGCCACCACGTCGAACTGCAGGGTGCCGACGGCGCCGAGGATCAGGTCGTTGCTGTGGATCGGCTTGAACAATTGCGTGGCGCCTTCCTCGGCCAACTGCTGCAAGCCCTTCTGCAAGGCTTTCATCTTCATCGGATTGCGAATCTGGGCGCGGCGGAAATGTTCCGGCGCGAAGCACGGAATCCCGGTGAACTTGAGGTCTTCGCCCTCGCTGAAGGCGTCGCCGAGCAACACGGTGCCGTGATTGGGAATGCCGAGGATGTCGCCCGGCCAGGCTTCGTCGGTGGTGTTGCGGTCCTGCGCCATGAAGGTGATGGCGTTATTCACCGCCAGCGTCTTGCCGGTCGAGCGCTGCCTCAGTTTGATTCCGCGCTCGAACTTGCCCGAGCAGACGCGGACGAAGGCGATGCGGTCACGGTGCTTGGGGTCCATGTTGGCCTGGATCTTGAACACGAAGCCGGAGAACTTCGGCTCGCCGGGCTGTACCGTGCGCGCGAGGTCGCCAACCAGCGCGGCCCGCGGCTGCGGCCCGGGCGACAGCTCGACCACGGCATCGAGCAGCGACTGCACGCCGAAGTTGTTGATCGCCGAGCCGAAGAACACCGGCGTCTGCTTGCCGGCGAGATAGGCCTCGCGGTCGAACGTGTGCGAGGCGCCGCGTACCAGTTCGACCTCCATGCGCAGTTCCTCGGCCTGGTCCGGGATCACCTCGTCGAGGCGCGGGTTGTGCAGGCCCTTGATCACTTCGGCCGTGCCCTTGTCAGCCTGCGGGTCGAAGAAGCTGATGCTGTCGTCGTAGAGGTGGTACACGCCGCGAAAGCGCTTGCCCATGCTGATCGGCCAGGTCATCGGCGCGCACTGGATGTCGAGCACCGATTCGATCTCGTCGAGCAGTTCGATCGGCGGCCGGCCCTCGCGGTCGAGCTTGTTGATGAAGGTCAGGATCGGCGTGTCGCGCAGCCGGCAGACGTTAAGCAGCTTGATGGTCTGCGCCTCGACGCCATTTACCGAATCGATCACCATCACCGCCGAATCGACCGCGGTCAGCGTGCGGTAGGTGTCTTCCGAGAAGTCCTCGTGGCCCGGCGTGTCGAGCAGGTTGATCATGCAGTCGCGGTAGGGGAACTGCATCACCGAACTGGTGACCGAGATGCCGCGCTGCTTTTCCAGTTCCATCCAGTCCGAGGTGGCGTGGCGCGAGGCCTTGCGCGCGCGCACCTCGCCGGCCACCTGGATCGCGCCGCCGAACCACAGCAGCTTTTCGGTCAGCGTGGTCTTGCCCGCGTCCGGGTGGGAAATGATGGCGAAGGTGCGGCGACGGGCGGTTTCGAGTTCGAGTTGGGACACGGCGGCAGGGGAGATCGTTGCAAAGGGCCGCGATTATACGGTGCGGGGCGGGGAGTTCCCAAAGGGACGCACCGCGGCCGGCGCAGGCGATGCGGCGCGCCCTGGCCTCAGTCAGCCGCCTCGAAATGCTCCAGCAGCAGTTGCACGCTCTGCGTGCCGTTCCATTCGTTGATATCGACACGGAAGGCGGCGCGGATGCGATCCGGCGCGGCGTTCACCGATCCGTCGGCGAAATTGAACTGGATGGCGTCGAAGCGCTGCCTGCCTTTTTGCAGCTTGAGCTTCAGATGCTTGTCCTTCAGCAGGCGCTGGCCAAGCACCTCGAAGCTGTCGGCGAACACCGGCGCGGGGAAGGCCTGGCCCCAGACTTCCTGCTGCATCATGCGCACGGCATCGAGGGAAAAGTAGCCGGATTCCAGCGGGCCGTCGGTTTCCAGTGTGCGCGAGAGGTCGGCCGGCGAGAGCAGTTCGCGGCAGACCTGCTCGAAGGCCGCCTCGAACTCGGCAAGGCGGTTTTCGTCCAGCGTCAGGCCGGCGGCGACGGCGTGGCCGCCGAAGCGCAGCAGCAGGCCCGGATGCCGCTTGGCGACCAGGTCCAGCGCATCGCGCAGGTGCAGGCCGCGAATCGAGCGCCCGGAAGCCTTGAGCTCGCCGGCGCCGCCACGGGCGAAGGCGAAGGTCGGGCGGTGCAGCTTCTCCTTGACGCGGCCGGCGAGGATGCCGATCACGCCCTGGTGCCACGTCGGGTCGAACAGGGTCAGGCTGGCGCGATTGCCTGGGTCGAGCGAGGCCAGCAGGAGTTCGGCATCGTCGCGCATGCCGGCTTCGATGACGCGGCGCTCGCGGTTGATGGCATCGAGTTGCTGGGCGATGTTCATGGCGCGCGCCGGGTCGTCGGTGACCAGGCATTCGATGCCGAGCGACATGTCGGCCAGGCGGCCGGCGGCGTTCAGGCGCGGGCCGAGGGCGAAGCCGAGGTCGAAGGTCGCGGCACGGCCCGGTTCGCGGCCGGCGACGGCGAACAGCGCGGCGATGCCGGCCTGCATCTGCCCGCCGCGGATGCGTGCCAGGCCCTGGGCGACCAGGATGCGGTTGTTGCGGTCGAGCGGCACCACGTCGGCGACGGTGCCCAGCGCCACTAGGTCGAGCAGCGCGGCCAGGTTTGGCCCCGGCTGGCTGCCAAAGGCGCCGCGGCGGCGCAGTTCGGCGCGCAGCGCCAGCATCACGTAGAACATCACGCCGACGCCGGCCAGCGCCTTGCTCGGGAAATCGCAGCCGGGCTGGTTGGGGTTGACGATCACCTCGGCGTCGGGGATCTCCTCATTCGACAAACCCGCGGGCAGGTGGTGGTCGGTGATCAGCGTCGCAATGCCGAGGCGCTTCAGTTCCGCCACACCTTCGACGCTGGCGATGCCGTTGTCGACCGTGAGCACCAGATCGGGTTGGCGCAGAGCGGCCAGTTGGGCGACTTCCAGCGACAGCCCGTAGCCGAGCGTGAAGCGGTCCGGCACCAGGTAGTCGACCACGGCGCCCATCATGCGCAGCGCGCGCAGCCCGACCGCGCAACCGGTGGCGCCATCGCAGTCGTAGTCGGCGACGATCAGGATCCGGCGGCCGGTAGCGATCGCATCGGCGAGCAGCGTGGCGGCGTCGTCCGCGCCCTTGAGCCTTTCCGGCGAGAGCAGGGCGCTGGTGCGGGTATCGAGTTCTTCGATGGCGCGGATGCCGCGCGCGGCATACAGCCGCGCCAGCAGCGGATGCACGCCACCCTGTTCGAGCGTCCAGGTGGCGCGCGGCGGGATGTCGCGCACAGTAATGCGGGTGGCATCGGTCATGGCGGTCCCAGTTCGGTCAGTGCGCCGGGTTTGCGCCAGAACTTCCACAAGTCATGGCGGCGGAGCCGCACTTCGACCGCGGCGAGCTCGCCGGGAGCAAGCAGGCGCAGGGCATCGAGCCGGCCGCCGCGCAGCGCGTCGAGCGCCGGCGCCAGCCAGTCGGCCTCGAACCGTGCAAGTTCGTCGCGCCAGGCCAGCGCATCGCCGGTGCGGGCAGGATGTTCGAGGGCGTCAAAGACCGCAAGCGTCGCCGCATCGGCAGCGGTGAAGCGCTCGGGCAGCGCGCGGCACTCGATCCGCAGCAGGCGCGCGATGCCCTGGGCGACCGGATCGTCGGACCACAGCGCAGCATGCGCGCCGGTGCCGTTGTCGAGTTCGGGCAGGCGACCGCCGCCCCAGGGCCACAGCGAATTCACCGGCGGCTGCCCGGCGGCTTCGCGTGCCTGATTCACCGGGTGGGCATGCAACAGCATCTGCGCCTCATTAATGGCGCGGCGCCATGGCGCATAGGCCGGCTCCAGCGGCAGCGCGGTGGCGGCGCGACCGATGGCGTCGGGCAGGGCGGCAAAGGCCGCAGTGGCGGGCGCGCCGGCAGCAAGGCGCAGGTTCCAGGCCTGTGGCGAGATCACCTCCAGTTCGCCGAGTCCGACAAGAATCGGCGCCAGCGACACGGCAAGCGCCGCCGATTCTTCCGTGGTCAGGTTCAAGCCGCGGGGATCATCGACGATCATCGTGCGTTTCGTCAGGCGCAGCCGCACCGGGTCGAGACACAGCCACTCGCCATCGTCATCGGGACCGGGATGCTGGCGCAGGGCAAGGCGGCGCAGGGCGGCGACAGGCAGTGGAGCGTTCAGTCCGGCGGCCTCGGCGAGGGTCTCGGCAGTGCCCTGGGGCGGGCGGTGCTGCAACCGTCCTCTGCCCAGCAGGGTGGCAAACGCGGGCAGGGGCAGGTCGTAAGTGAGATCCGCGAGCGCCTGGCGCGTCCAGATCAGGCCGGGCACGATGAGCGTCAGCATGGCCGGATGTTAACATGCGTCGCCCGGCACACAGTTGCTTAGCGCCCTTCACCATGCGCCGGGCGGTAACGTGACTGGCCGAACGCCCGCAACAAGCCGGAATGCAAACTTTCGATTGGCCGATACATATCCTTGCAATTGGCCGAGGCTGAAGCTTAGAGTTGTTCGTCATAGCCGCTGACCGCATCTATCTCAGTCTTGCCAAATCCAGCCTGGTCGACTCGCAGCTTGCAGCCGACATTCCCAAAATGTTCAGGTGGTCCTGCATCCGACCGAATAGTGTAATATTTGCACTATACGAATCAATATGAACACGATCTACCGGTCTGGAAAGTTGAAGATCTCGGTGTATGCCGATCACGCGCCGCCGCATTTCCATGTGCGCACCCCCGAGGGTGATTCGACTGTGGACTTGCAAGCGCTGACGGTGACCGCCGGTGGAGCGAACAGAAAGCTACTGGCCGAAGCAATTGCTTGGGCGTTGGACAACCGCGAACTCCTGTGGAATGAGTGGCGCAAACTGAATGGAGATTGACCATGCGCGAGAAACTGCCCCGTATTACCGCTGCAAAGGCTCTACCAGACCAGCGGCTTTCGATTGATTTCGAGGATGGCTGGAAGGCAACAGTGAGTCTTGGCGATTTTATTGAAGCATTTCCAGTGCTTGCTCCACTGCGTGACCGCACGCTTTTTCGCAAACCGAAAGTGGAGGAATGGGGTTCGGGCGTGACGTGGGATGATGAGGGACCGCTGTCGATCGCTGCCACCACCTTGTACCGCCTTGCTGCCGAACAGGCGGAGGAACCTGCGCGGCGTTTCGATGCATGGATGATCACCAACGGACTCTCGGCCACGCGCGCCGCGGAAGCTTTGGGCATGACCCGCCGCAGCATTATCAGTTATCGTACCGGTGCCCGTCCCGTGCCGACATACATCAACCTGGCGTGCATAGGCTGGGAGACATCTCGCGGCGTGCGGCAAACTCACACTCATTGAATACCGTTTGCTCAACCACGACAGCGCCAACTTTGTGGAAACGACCCATACCGCGCAAACTAATTCGAACCTGACCCCTTATCGCTTATCCAGCAGGGTGGCAAACGCGGGCAGGGGCAGGTCGTAGGTGAGGTCGGCGAGCGCCTGGCGCGTCCAGACGAGGCCGGGCACGATGAGCGTCAGCATGGCCGCATGTTAACATGGGCCGCCAAGCCCAAGAACTCATGAACTACGAACTCCTCATCGGTCTGCGCTACACGCGTGCCCAGCCGCGCGAAGGCGCGGCCAACCGCTTCATTTCCTTCATCGCGTTGATCTCGATGCTCGGCCTGGCGCTCGGCGTGGCGGCGCTGATCGTGGTGCTGTCGGTCATGAACGGTTTCCAGAAGGAACTGCGCGAGCGCATCCTCGGCGTCGTCTCCCATGTCCAGATCAGCAGCGAAAGCGGCGAAATCGCCGACTGGGCCAAGGTGGTGCAGGGCGCGGCGCGGCATCCGCGCGTGCTGGCCGCGGCACCCTACGTGCAGGCGCAGGGCATGCTCAGTTACGACGGCCAGGTGCGCGGCGTGATGGTGCGCGGCATCCTGCCCGAGGCCGAAGACAAGGTGGCCGATTTCGCCCGCCATATGAAATCGGGCAAGCTTTCCCAATTGATGCCGGGCGAGTTCGGCATCGTGCTCGGCAGCGAACTGGCGCGCGGATTGCGGGCCGTGGCCGGCGACAAGGTGACCCTGCTGGCGCCGCAGGGGCTGGTGACGCCGGCGGCGATCCTGCCACGGGTCAAGCAGTTTCGCGTGGTGGGCATCTTCGAGGCCGGCATGTTCGAGTTCGATTCCGGCCTGGCGCTGATCCACATGGCCGATGCGCAAAAGCTGTATCGCATGGACGACAGGGTATCCGGCGTGCGGCTGAAGGTGGATGACCTGTTTGCGGCGCCGCAGATCGGCCGCGATCTGCTGCGCTATCTGGGTGCCGACGCCTGGGTCAGCGACTGGACGCGCAGCCACGCCAACTTCTTTCGCGCCGTCGAGATCGAAAAGCGCATGATGTTCCTGATCCTGCTGTTGATCGTCGCGGTGGCCGCGTTCAACATCGTGTCGACGCTGGTCATGGCGGTGACCGACAAGCGCGCCGACATCGCCATCCTGCGCACCCTGGGCGCCAGTCCGCGCAGCATCATGGCCATTTTCATCGTGCAGGGCACCCTGATCGGCGCGGTGGGGCTTGCCGCCGGAGTCGCCGGGGGCGTGGCCACGGCGCTGAACATCGATGTGGTGGTGCCGGCGCTCGAAAGCCTGCTGGGGCTGAAGTTCCTGGCCAAGGACGTGTATTACATCAGCGATCTTCCCTCGGACCTGCACTGGGCGGATGTCGGCACGATCAGCGTGGTGTCCTTCATCCTGACGCTGCTGGCGACGCTGTACCCGAGCTGGCGCGCCTCGCGCACGCAACCGGCGGAGGCGCTGCGCTATGAGTGAATCTGTGCTTGAGTGCCACGGCCTAAGCAAGGTGTTCCGCCAGGGCGCGGCCGAGGTCGCGGTGCTCGGCGGTGTCGACTTGACAGTTGGCGCCGGCGATACGCTGGCGATCGTCGGCGCCAGCGGTTCGGGCAAGAGCACGCTGCTGCATCTGCTCGGCGGGCTGGACAAGCCGACGGCGGGCAGGGTGCTGCTCCATGGCAGGGACCTGGCGACGGTCGGCGACGCGGAGCGCGGGCAACTGCGCAACCAGTCGCTGGGCTTTGTGTACCAGTTCCACCATCTGCTGATGGAATTCACCGCTGTCGAGAACGTCGCCATGCCCCTGCTGATCAGGCGCATGCCGCGGGCTGCTGCAATCGAGCAGGCGACTGCGGTGCTGACTCGCGTCGGTCTGGATCATCGCTTGACTCACCGGCCCGGCGAACTCTCCGGCGGCGAACGCCAGCGCGTGGCGGTGGCCCGTGCCCTGGTCACCAAGCCGGACTGCCTGCTGGCCGACGAGCCGACCGGCAACCTGGATCGCGGCGCGGCCAATGCCGTGTTCGGCCTGCTGCTGGAACTCTGCCGGGAACATCGCGCCGCGCTGGTGCTGGTCACGCACGACATGGACCTTGCCGCGCGGGCGGCGAAGGTGTTGCGCCTGCAGGACGGCGTGCTGGTTTATTGAACCGGCGGCACTCTGCCGGTCCGCGCGCTACTCGTCGTCGTCGCCGGTACTCCCGCGCAGCGCCGTTTCGAGTTCGATGCGGCCGTGCGGCGAGGCCATCGCAATCAGGGTGAAGCCCGGCTTGAGGATGAAATCGCTGTGCGGATTGAATTCCCAGCCGCTGCGGGTGCGCACCGCGAGCAACACATAGTTGTCGCTGCGCAGCCGGTGCAGGGTATCCAGCGGGCGCTCTTCGAAATCGGCCGGCACTACCACTTCCTCGATCCGCAACTTGTGCACGGAGCGCAGCATTTCGTCGAGAAAGGACACCACATGCGGGCGCAGCATCGCCGAGGCAATGCGCATGCCACCGGTGAAGTTCGGCGAGACGATGGAGTCGGCGCCGGCCTTGCGCATTTTCTCGACGTTGCGCAGATCGTTGCAGCGGGCCACCACGCGGGCAAGCGGATTGATCTGCTTGGCGGTCAGGCTGATCATCAGGTTGCGGCTGTCGTCGCCGGTTACCGCAAAAACACCCTTGGCCTGGTCGATGTTGGCGCTGATCAGCACGTCGTCGTCGGAGGCATCTCCCTGGATGTAGAGCAGGCCCGCCTTCCTGTCCGCATAGCTTTCCAGGGGTTCCAGGTTTTCGTCGACGGCGATGTAGTGGTGGTTGGTGGCTTCCAGCTCGCCGGCGACATTGCGTCCGACGCGGCCGAAGCCGCACACGATGTAGTGTCCGTGAACCTTTTTCATCATTTTGTCCATGCGTCGTCTCCGCAGTGATTTGTCGAAGTCGCTGGCCAGCACCAGCGCCGTCACGCTTGAAAAGAAGTAGGTCATGATGCCGATGCCGGAAAAGGCCACCGCCATGGTGAACAGCTCGCGTTCGGGGTGATGGAAGATTTCCACGCCGGCGCCGTAACCGATCGTGGCAATCATCAGGAATGTCATGTAGATGGCATCGATCCAGGAGGCGTCGTCACCGGCGAAGTGCTTGTAGCCGAAGGTCCCCGCCACCAGCACCACGGAAAAGGACGCCAGAGCGACGAAGATCGAGTGCCGCGCGCGGCGCAGGACATCGTTGGCGCTGTCGTAGTTCATGAAGCAGGACGCTTGCTGCGCCGATGCCAGGCGCGGACCAGGTAGATCCGCCAGGCCAGCCGAACGCCAAAATAGCCGACGCCGGCGAGTCCCGAGGCGAGCATCACCAGGCCCAGAGCCAGCGGCGCGCCGAGGCCGATCATCCAGTCGATCAGCGCCTGGATCCAGGCGACCAGGCCTTTCGCGTCCAGCTCCGGCGGCGCCACGAAGTGCCGGTGGTCGCCCGGCAGGGCCCACTGGCCGAGGGCGAAGGCGACGATGTAAAGCGGCACAATGGTGAAGGGGTTGGTGTAGATCGTGGTCAGCATGGCAAGCGGCAGATTGACGCGGAAAATGACCGCGCAGATCGCGGCGCCCAGCATCTGCAACGGGCCCGGAATCAATCCGCAGAACATGCCCGCCGCCACTGCGCCCGCCGCCGAATGGCGGTTGAGATGCCACAGTCGCGGATGCAACAGCGTGTTCTCGAAGGGCACCAGCCAGCGGTTGGTTCGGATCGCTTCATGGTCGGGTAGAAACTTGCGGAGCTCGCGGCGCATGCCGTCATTCTAACGGATGCACCGGCCGCATCGGCCGCGGTCTTGCCTCATACGATGCGGATCGACAGCTCTCCAAAGCCCTCCACGCCGCCGGTCAGCGTGTCGCCCCGGACCACCGGGCCGACGCCCTCGGGCGTGCCGGTAAAGATCAGATCGCCGGGAGCGAGTTCAAAATATTTCGACAGGTGGGCGATGGTTTCCGGCACCGACCAGATCAGGTCGGCCAGGTCGCCTTCCTGCTTCAGCTTGCCGTTCACCGTGAGCCAGACCCGGCCGCACGTCGGGTGGCCGCTGCTGCCCGCGGGAACCAGCGGCGCGATCGGCGCCGACTGGTCGAAGGCCTTGCCCAGTTCCCAGGGCCGGCCCTTGTCGCGCAGGGCGAACTGCAAGTCGCGTCGCGTCATGTCGAAGCCGACCGCATAGCCCCAGACATGCTCGTTGGCGGCGGCGACGGCGATGTTCCGGCCGCGCTTGCCGATCGCCACCACCAGCTCGACTTCATGGTGATAGTTGGCGGTTTCCGGCGGATAGGCGACATCCGCCGTGCTGCCCGGCGCCACCGGCACCACGGCATCGGCCGGCTTGCAGAAGAAGAAGGGCGGATCGCGCTCCGGGTCGCCGCCCATCTCGCGCGCATGCGCCGCGTAGTTGCGGGCGACGCAGTAGATGCGCCGCACCGGAAAGCTGTCGGCGCTGCCGGCGACCGGCACGGCGGGAATCGGGGCAGGGGGGATGACGTAGCTCATGGCGGCTCCTGTGGGAATGCTGCGGATTATCGCCGATTGCCATGCGTGTGATGCGTCGGGGACATAATGCTTGGCATGCGAGTCTTTGTCCTGGCTTTTGCCTGCGGCGTCTGGTTGTTGCAGCAGCAGGCGGTGCTGCCTGCTGCGCCTTGGCTTGCGGGTTTGGCTGCGGGTGGGCTGACGTTGTTGGGTTTGCGCGCCTGGGCCGGAGGGCCGGCGCCGGCGATACGCCGCGTTGTCGCGACGACGCTGCTGGCGCTCGGGGCTGCGACGCTGGGCTTTGTCTGGGCGGCGAGCTTCGCCCATCTGCGTCTGGCGGACGAACTTCCGGCCGCCATCGAAGGCAGCGACATGGAACTGAGTGGAGTGGTCGCCGGGCTGCCGCAGGCGCTGGAGCGCGGCGTGCGCTTCGAATTCGATGTCGAGAACGCCCCGGCCGGCGTGCCGCCGCACATTTCGCTGGCCTGGTATCGCGGCCGCGACACGGCAGACGACGACGCATCGCCGCTGGTTCCCGTTCGCGCCGGCGAGCGCTGGCATTTCACGGTGCGCCTGAAGCGGCCGCACGGCAACTTCAATCCCCATGGCTTCGACTATGAGGCTTGGCTGTTCGAACGCGGCATCCGCGCCACCGGCTATGTGCGCCCGCGCAGTGCCGAGCGCCTCGACGCACAGGTGTGGCGGCCGGCTTACATGGTCGAAATGCTGCGCGAGAGCATTCGCGACCGCTTCCGTGCGGCACTCCCCGATGTGCCATACACGGGAATCCTGATCGCGCTGGCCGTCGGCGACCAGCAGGCGATCGATGCCGATCTATGGCAGACCTTCGCCCGCACCGGGATAACCCATCTGATGAGTATTTCCGGCCTGCATATCACGATGTTCGCCGGGCTGGCCTATGCCCTGATCAACTGGCTGTGGCGGCGTTCGGCGTGGCTGCCGCTGCGCCTGCCGGCACAGCAGGCGGGGGCTGTCGGCGGCTTCCTGGCGGCATTCTTCTATTGCCTGCTGGCCGGCTTCGCGGTGCCGGCGCAGCGCACGCTGTACATGCTCGGCGTGGTGGCCCTCGCGCGGCTGTCGGGGCGCGAAATGGCGGCGTCCCGCGTGCTGCTGCTGGCACTGTTGCTGGTCGTGCTGCTCGATCCGTGGGCGGTGCTGGCGGCGGGCTTCTGGCTGTCCTTCGGCGCGGTGGCGCTGCTGTTCCACATCGGTAGCGGGCGACTGGGGCCGGCGCATTGGCTGGTCGAATGGGGCCGCGCGCAATGGGCGGTCACGCTCGGCATGCTGCCGGCATTGCTGGCGCTGTTCCAGCAGTTTTCGCTGGTCTCGCCGCTGGCCAATGCGGTGGCGATCCCGGTTGTCAGCTTTGTCATCACGCCGCTGGTGCTGGCCGGGGCCTTGCCTTTGCTCGATCCGCTGCTGAGCCTCGCGCATCTGATCACGGCATGGCTGATGGCCTTCATCGACTGGCTCGCCGCGCTGCCGCTGGCGATGTGGCAGCAAGCCGCGCCACCGGCCTGGGCGGTGCTTCTGGCGCTGGCCGGTGGCGTCTGGCTGCTGCTGCCGCGCGGCTTCCCGGCGCGCTGGCTGGGGCTGCTGGCCTTCCTGCCGCTGCTGACGCTGGCGCCGCCGCGCCCGGCAGCGGGCACGGCCGAAGTCACGGTGCTCGATGTCGGCCAGGGCCTGGCGATCCATGTACAGACCGCCGCGCATGACCTGCTGTTCGACGCCGGACCGGCGTTTTCGGCGGACGCGGACAGCGGCAACCGGATCATTGCGCCCTACCTGCGGGCGAACGGCGTGCGCAGCCTCGATGCCCTGGTGATCAGCCATGCCGACAAGGATCACGAAGGCGGCGCGGCGTCGGTGCTGGCGGCGCTGCCGGTGGCGATTCTCAGGAGTTCCCTGCCCTTCGAGCACGCCCTGTCGGCGCAGCCGGTGCCGCAGGAGCCCTGCACCGACGGCGATGGCTGGAACTGGGACGGCGTGCGCTTCGAGATGCTGCATCCCGGTCCGGAACTGCTTTCGCGCAAGACCAATGATCTGAGTTGCGTGCTGCGCGTGACGGCGGGCGGCAGGTCGATGTTGCTGACCTCGGACATCGAGGCGGTTTCGGAAGTCGCCCTGATCAAGCGCCATGCGGCCGATCTGGCGACCGAGGTGATGACGGTGCCGCATCACGGCAGCCGGACCTCATCGACGCCGGAGTTCATCGCCGCGGTTGCGGCGCGCGACGTGATCTTTCCCGTCGGCTACCGCAACCGCTTCGGCCACCCGAAGGAGGATGTGGTGGAACGCTACATGCAAAGCGGTGCGCGCCTGCATCGCACCGACAGCGATGGTGCGGTGCGCGTCGGGCTGGGCAGTGCGGGCATAAGCTTCCGCCATGAGCGCGATATGCGGCGGCGTTACTGGCACGCACAGCGGCCCTAGGGTCTGTTCTCATTCAGTCGACCGTCGCCTGAATGAGAACAGACCCTAACTATAATCTGCGTCCAATCATCCCCGGCGCCAGCCATGCCTCCCAGCCATTCGATTCCCTTTGCCGGCCTGAACCCGGAGCGCATTCTCGATGCGCTGGAAGGCGTCGGCTATCGCTGCGACGGCGGCCTGATGGCGCTCAACAGTTACGAGAACCGGGTCTGGCAGATTGGTATCGAAGACAGCCCGCCGGTGATCGCCAAGTTCTACCGGCCGGGCCGCTGGAGCGATGCGCAGATCGGCGAGGAGCACGCCTTCACTGCGGCCATGGCGGCGGAGGAACTGCCGGTGGTAACGCCGCTGGTGATCGAAGGCAAAACCCTGTTCAGCCATGGCGGCTTCCGCTTTTCGGTTTTCCCCAGGCAGGGCGGGCGGGCGCCGGAGTTCGCCGAGCCGCCGATACTGGAATGGATGGGACGACTGATGGCGCGCATCCACCTGGTCGGCGCGCGCGCGCCGTTCGTGGTGCGCGAAACGCTCGACACGCAGAGCTTCGGCATCGAGCCGCGCGACTGGCTTCTGGCCAATCGCGCGATTCCGCCGGAACTCGAAGCGGTGTGGCAGGGCGTTGCCGACCAGGCGCTGGACGGCGTGCGCCATTGCTTCGCGCGCGCCGGCAGCGTCAGGCAGCTGCGCCTGCACGGCGACTGCCACGCCGGCAACGTGCTGTGGACGCAGGATGGGCCGCACTTCGTGGATTTCGACGATGCCCGCATGGGGCCGGCGATACAGGATCTGTGGATGCTGCTGTCCGGCGATGCGCAGGAGATGGGGCGGCAGTTCCGGCATGTGTTGGCCGGTTACGAAACCTTTCGCGAGTTCGACGACCGCGAACTGCATCTGATCGAAGCCCTGCGCACCTTGCGCCTGGTGCACCATTCGGCGTGGCTGGCGCGGCGCTGGAACGATCCGGCCTTTCCGGCTGCATTTCCGTGGTTCGCGACGAATCGCTACTGGGAAGAGCGTATCCTCGAATTACGCGAACAGATCGCCGCGATGCAGGAGCCGGCGTGCCTTGTCCCGGGATGACAGAATCATGGAAATGCGTGAAGCAAGAGTGAAGTGCCTGAGTGCCGAGGGCTTTCATCACATGGCCTATGTGGAGTGGGGCGCCGCGGCGAATCCCAGGGTGCTGGTTTGCGTGCATGGCCTGTCGCGCTGTTCGCGCGATTTCGATTTCCTGGCGCAGGCACTGGCCGCCGACTACCGCATCGTTTGTCCGGACGTGGCGGGCCGGGGTCGCAGCGACTGGCTGGGCAACAAGTCGCGGTATGACCTCCCGCAGTACTGTGCAGACATGACCACGCTGCTGGCCCGGCTGAACGTGGAGACCGTGCATTGGGTCGGCACCTCGATGGGCGGCTTGATCGGCATGGCGCTGGCGTCGCAGCCCGGGAGCCCGATCGCGCGCCTGGTGCTGAACGACATCGGCCCGGTGGTCTCGGGGGCGTCGCTGGTGCGCATCGGCGAGTTCCTCGGCAAGGCGCCGCGCTTCGACGGCATCGAGCAGGCGGAAGCCTTCGTGCGCTTCGTTTCGGCGCCCTTCGGCAGCCTTTCCGATGCGCAGTGGCGGCACCTGACCGTGCATCTGCTGCGCACCGCCGCCGACGGCAAACTGGAGTTTGCCTACGATCCAGGCATCGCCCAGCCCTATCGCGAGATGCAGGCGGCCAGCGGCGGCAAGGACATCGAACTTTGGCCGCTGTACGACGGAATCGCCTGTCCCACCCTGCTGCTGCGCGGTGCGACTTCCGACGTGCTGGCGCATGAGACGGCGTTGGAAATGAGCCGGCGCGGACCGTGCGCGAAACTGGTCGAAGTGCCCGGCGTCGGCCACGCGCCGATGCTGATGGATGCCGCGCAGATCGCCCCGGTGCGGGAGTTTCTGCTGGGCTGAGCGCAAGGCTTTCCCATATGCTGCGCTGCGACATGAAAAGTTTTCATAACATTTTTTCCCGGGGCCTAGAATAGGCGCGTTCTTGCCTATTCCGGCAACAGGAAAGCGCCGAAGTTCCAGCGCAGTCGGCGCCGATATTGTCGGGGCGTAGCGTAGCGGATCAAACCCAAGCAGAGGAGGCATCATGCAGAAATCGTTGCACATCGATCCCAGCAAATGTACAGGCTGCCTGCAGTGCGAGATGGCGTGTTCCTACGAGAATTATGGAGTGTTCAACCTCTCCAAGTCGCGCATCAAGGTCTTCAACTTCGAGCACGAGGGACGCAAGGTTCCCTATACCTGCACGCAGTGCGCCGAAGCCTGGTGCATGAACGCCTGTCCGGTCGATGCCATTCGCGTCGATGCGGCCACCGGCGCCAAAATCGTGCATGAAGATGTCTGCGTCGGCTGCAAGGTATGCACCATCGCCTGCCCGTTCGGCACGGTCAATTATGTGGCTGACACGGGCAAGGTTCAGAAGTGCGACCTCTGCGGCGGCGATCCGGCCTGCGTCACGGCCTGTCCCACCGCCGCCATCACCTACGTCGATGCCGACTGGACGGGGCTCGACAAGATGCGCCAGTGGGCCGGCAAGACCAACACTCAATCGCGCGCCAGCGCCTAAGGAGACAGACATGGGATGGACACGGAAGATCCTGCGCGTTGACCTGGGCAAGGGCACCTGCAAGTCCGAGCCGCTCAACATGGAGTGGGCACAGCAATACCTCGGCCAGCGCGGTCTGGCCACCAAATATTTCGTCGAGGAAGTCGACCCCAAGGTCGATCCGCTCTCGCCCGCCAACAAGATGATCATGGCCACCGGGCCCCTGACCGGCACCATGGCCTCCACCGGTGGCCGCTATTCGGTCATCACCAAGGGGGCGCTCACCGGCGCCATCGCCTGCTCGAATTCCGGCGGCTACATCGGCGCCGAACTCAAGATGGCCGGCTGGGACATGATCATCTTCGAGGGCAAGTCGCCCAAGCCGGTCTATCTCTGGATCCAGGACGATGTCGCGGAATTGCGCGATGCCTCGCACCTGTGGGGCAAGACGACCTGGGATACCGAAGAGATCATCAAGTCGGCGCACCACGATCCGCAGGTTCGCGTTTGCTCGATCGGTCGCGCCGGCGAGAACGGCGTCCTCTATGCCTGCATCGTCAATGACCTGCACCGCGCGGCCGGTCGGTCCGGCGTGGGCGCCGTGATGGGTTCGAAAAACCTCAAGGCGGTGGCGGTGCGCGGCACGGCAGGCGTTTCCGGGATTCGCGATTTCAAGGCCTTCATGGCGGCGACCACCGCGGCGAAGAAGGTTCTGGCCGACAACGCCGTCACCGGCCAGGGCCTGCCGAAGTTCGGCACCCAGGTGCTGATGAACGTCATCAACGAAATGGGCGCGCTACCGACCCGCAACGCCAAGGACGTGCAATTCGAGGGTGCGCGCAAGATTTCCGGCGAGGCCATGCACGAGAAGCGGTTGTCCGATGGCAAGGCCAATCTTGTCACCAATGCCGCCTGCTTCGGCTGCACCATTGCCTGCGGACGCATCTCGCAAGTGGACAAGAATCACTGGAGCGTCAAGAACAGTCCCAAGTACTGGGGCGCCACGGGCGGACTCGAATACGAAGCGGCTTGGTCGCTGGGCGCCGCCGACGGGGTGGACGATCTCGACGCCCTGACCGTCGCCAACATGATCTGCAATGAGGACGGCTTCGACCCGATCACTTTCGGCGCTACCGTCGGCGCGGTGATGGAGCTTTATCAGATGGGCGTGCTGAGCAAGGAACAGATCGGCATCGAATCGCCCTTCGGCTCGGCTCAGGCCCTGCTCGAAATCGCGCACATGACGGCCGAGGGGCGGGGTTTCGGCAAGGAAATGGGCCTCGGTTCGGCGCGCCTGACCGCCAAGTACGGCCATCCGGAACTGTCGATGTCGGTCAAGGGGCAGGAGTTCCCGGCCTACGATCCGCGCGGCATCCAGGGCATGGGGCTGACCTACGCGACTTCCAATCGCGGCGCCTGCCATCTGCGCTCATATACCGTGGCCTCCGAAGTGCTCGGAATTCCGGTCAAGACCGATCCGCTCGTGACCGAAGGAAAAGCCGGCCTGGTCATGGCTTTCCAGGATGCGACGGCCGCCTTCGATTCTTCCGGCACCTGCATCTTCACGACGTTTGCATGGTCGCTGGTCGATCTGGCGCCGCAGATCGATGCGGCCTGCGAAGGCGGGGAAGGCGGCTGGACGGTAGAGCGCCTGGCCCAACTGGGCGAGCGCATCTGGAACATGGAGCGCCTGTTCAACAATGCCGCGGGCTTTACCGCCAAGGACGACGATCTGCCCGCGCGGCTGAAGACCGAGCCGGCCAAGACCGGTCCGGCCAAGGGTCTGGTCAGCGGCATCGACAAGATGGTGCCCGAGTACTACGAACTGCGTGGCTGGGACAAGGGCGGCGAACCGAAGAAGGACACCCTGACGCGCCTCGGGCTCTGACAGCAGCTTCCAACGACGCCAGGGTGGCCGCGGGGCTGCCTTGGCGTTCTTTCTTTTGAGGACTCCGTCATGAAACACGTCATCATCGGCAACGGCCCGGCCGGAGTCGTCGCGGCAGAAACCTTGCGCCGCTACGATCCCCAGGCCGACATCACGCTCATCGGTGAAGAGCCCGAGGCGCCCTATTCGCGCATGGCGATTCCGTATTTTCTGAACGGCAGCATTCCGGACCAGGGCACCCATCTGCGCAAGGCCGGCGACCACTATGAACGCCACGGCATTCACCTGCGCCAGGGTCGCGTGGTGCGCGTCGAACCGGCAAGCCAGACAGTGGTTTTCGACGACGACAGCGAACTTGGCTACGACCGCCTGCTGGTCGCCAGCGGCTGCTATCCGGTGCGTCCGCCGCTACCGGGCATCGACCTGCCGGGAGTGCATACCTGCTGGACCCTGGCCGATGCCCGCTCCATCGCGTCGCGCGCCGCTCCGGGCAGCCGCGTGCTGCAGATCGGCGCCGGCTTCATCGGCTGCATCATCATGGAGGCGCTTTGCGCGCGCGGCGTCAAGCTGACCGTGGTCGAGATGGGCGACCGCATGGTGCCGCGCATGATGACGCAAAAGGCCGGCACGATGATCCGCCACTGGGTCGAAAAGAAGGGCGTGGTAGTGCATGTGAATGCCGGTGTGACGCAGATCGCGGCCAAGGGCGACGCGCTGGTGGCGACGCTTTCCGACGGCGCGACGGTCGAGGCCGATGTCGTGATCTGTGCCGCCGGGGTCAGGCCCAACGTCGCCTTCCTTGCCGGCTGCGGCGTGGCGATGGGCCATGGCGTCCATGTCGACGAGCGCATGTGCACCGACGTGAAAAACATCTATGCCGCGGGTGACGTCACCGAGGCCTCCGGCTTCCATACCGGCGAGCGCGAACTCAATGCCATCCAGCCGGCGGCTGCCGACCAGGCGCGCGTCGCCGCCATCAACATGGCCGGCGGTGAAGCGCGCTTCCACGGTGCGCTGGCCATCAACGTGCTCGACACCCTGGGCATGGTGTCGACCTCGTTCGGGCAGTGGTGGGGAGCGGAAGGCGGGGAGGGCGTCGAACGGGCGGATGAGGAAGGCTTCCGTTACCTGTCCCTGCAATTCAAGGACGATGTGCTGGTCGGCGCTACCAGCATCGGGCGTACCGACCACGTCGGCGCGCTGCGCGGCCTGGTGCAGGGCCGCTTGCGTCTGGGATCATGGAAGGACAAACTGCTGCAGGATCCGACCCAGTTCATGACGGCATACCTTGCGCAGACGCAAAAGGTTTCCTGAGCGGCCGGAAGACGTTTCGCAGGTGGCAGGAGAAGGCGAATGAAGCACGTCATCATCGGTGCCGGCGCGGCCGGCATCACGGCGGCAGACCAGTTGCGCAAGCTGGATGCGGAGGCCAGCATCACGGTACTCGACGGCGAAGGCGAAGTGCCCTACGCGCGCATGGCGATCCCCTACCTGCTGTCGAACAAGATCAGCGAAGACGGGACGCACCTGCGGCATGATCCGGACCACTACCGCGATTTGCACATCGACATCGAAAAGCTGCGTGCGGCGGCGGTCGATACGGCGGCTCGCACGGTGCGGCTCGCCGACGGCCGCCTGATTCCCTACGACCGCCTGCTGATTGCCACCGGTTCGGTGCCGAGCCGGGAAAAGATCGAAGGCATGGACCTGCCCGGCGTGCATACCTGCTGGACGCTGGCCGACGCGCGCGCCATCGTCGCTGAAGTCCGTCCGGGCGCGCGGGTGGTTCAGATGGGGGCCGGCTTCGTCGGTTCCATCATCATCGAGCCGCTGGTCTCGCGCGGCGCCCGGTTGACGATTCTGGTGCGCAGCGGCCGCATGGTGTCGCGCATGATGCCGCCCAGGGCCAGCGAGATGATCGCGAGCTGGTGCGAAGCCAAGGGTGTGCGCATCATGGGCAAGACCCAGGCCGAGCGCATCGAGCGCGACGGTGACGCGCTCAAGGTGACGCTGACCACCGGCGAGACGCTGGCGGCGGATGTCTACCTCAGCGTGGTCGGCGTCAAGCCGGGCACCGGCTTTCTCGCCGGTAGCGGCATCGCCATCGAGAGCGGGATCCTCGTGGACGAGCACCTGCGCACCAATGTGCCCGGCGTCTATGCGGTGGGCGACGTGGCGGAGTCGCGCGATCGCCTGTACGGCCAGTACCAGATCAACGCGATCCAGCCCAATGCGGTCGAGCAGGCACGCATCGCCGCCGTCAATATGGCCGGAGGCGACACCGAATTCATCGGCAGCCTGGCAATCAACATCCTCGATACGCTGGGCCTGATCTCCTGCTCCTTCGGCCAATGGCAGGGGGAGGAGGGCGGCCGGAGCGTGGAAGTGGTCGATGCGGCCAAGCATCAGTACCTGTCGCTGCAATTCGGTGGCGATCACCTGGTCGGTGCGACCACCGTCGGCTTTACGGATCATGTCGGCGCGCTGCGCGGCCTGATCCAGGGCAAGGTGAAACTCGGCGAATGGCGCGAGCGCCTGTTGGCCGATCCGTCGCTGTTCATGGAGGCCTATCTGGCGATGGGCGAGAAGCAGGCATGAAGATCACGTTCAAGCTGTTTGCCACTCTGCAAGACTATCTGCCCGCGGAAGCAAAAAGCACCAATGCCCTGATGCTCGAGCTCGACGATGCCACCACGGTGGCACAGATCGTCGAGCGCTTCAACCTGCCGCGACGACTTGTTCATCTGGTGCTGATCGACGGCTCATTCGTGCCGCCGGCCGAGCGCGGCGACCGCACTCTCCGCGATGGAGAAACGCTGGCCATCTGGCCGCCCGTCGCCGGCGGATGAAGCTGCCACGGCGGCACGACGCAACGATTACCCGGCAGGATTTCCTGCGCATACTGCCGGCGGCCACCGGCGAGGCGGAGATACGCGAGGTTGCGGGCGTCTTTTTCGGGCGCGGCTGGTCGCTGCGCCTGACCGCCATCCCGCCGCTCGAAATCGGCCGCGTACGGCTTGAGCGCCATCGCGTCGAGATCGAGTTTGACGGATTGACCGAAGCGGAGCAGGAGCGCTTCATGCAGCGCTTCAGTCTGCACTACCAGCGCGGCGGGGGGTAGGTCGGCCGAGGCGAGGAAATGGCGCAGGAGTCGGCGTCCGCAGCACGCCGGAGCCAACGGTGAAAGCTGATAGAATTCGCGCCGCGGCGGGTCTCCCCGCATTGCTGGGCGGTGAATCTGGTCAGGTCCGGAAGGAAGCAGCCACAGCCGTTTTCCGCAAGTGCCGGGGGTCAGGCTCGCCGCACCCCTTTCCGAATTGCGCGCTCCTGCAATCTTCCCTTACAAACTCGGCGCCGCTGTCACATGCGGCTTACAGCCGTCGGTTGAAATGCTTTCTGCCACGAGGCATTCACCACAGGAGCACACCATGAATCGCAAGAACACGATTGTTGCGGGCCTTCTTGCCGTCAGCGCAGCATTTTTCGGCATTGCCCATGCACAGGGCCCGGGTTGCGACAGCAACGGCAAGCCGGGCATGCGGCATAGTTCGATGCACCAGGGCGGCATGATGGATCCGGGCGCGCGGGTCGAACAGCGCCTGAGCCGGTTCAAGAGCGAACTCAAGCTGACGGCCCAGCAGGAGCCGCTGTGGCAGGCTTTTGCCGAAAAGGCGCAGGCCGGGGCGGCCAAGGGCATGCAGGCGATGCGCGAGCGCACCAAGGACGAGAAACCGCTCTCTGCGCCGGAGCGCATGGCGCAGATGCAGGGCATGATGAAGGAACGCCTCGCGGCGATGGAATCGGCCAATGAATCCTTCAATCGCCTGTACGCGGCGCTGACGCCCGAGCAGAAGGCCGCGGCTGACAAGCATTTCAGTGCCGCCGGCCGGCACTCGCACGGCCCCGGTGCAGGCGGAGCGGGACGCCAAGGGCCGGGTGCGCCGGGTACGGAGCCGCGCAAGGGCTGATGGCGGCCGGCAGGCCGATGTTTCGGCCTTGCGGAAACACGGAGCAGCCGGATCGGCTGCCCCGTTCGTTTTATGTCCCGGTCCGGTCGGATGGAATCGATATCCCGGGATAGGGCCTGATAAAATCTGCACATGAGCTATCAGGTGCTTGCCCGCAAGTGGCGCCCCAAGTCTTTCGCGACCCTCGTCGGGCAGGAGCATGTCGTGCGGGCGCTGACCCATGCGCTTGACCAGAACCGGCTGCACCACGCCTATCTTTTCACCGGCACGCGCGGCGTCGGCAAGACGACGATTGCGCGCATCATGGCCAAGGCCCTGAACTGCCAGGCCGGCATCAGCTCGACACCCTGCGGCGTCTGTTCGGCCTGCACCGAGATCGACGCGGGCCGCTTCATCGACCTGCTGGAACTCGATGCCGCGTCCAACACCGGCATCGACAACATGCGCGAAGTGCTGGACAACGCGCAATACGCGCCGACCGCGGGGCGCTTCAAGGTGTACCTGATCGACGAAGTGCACATGCTGTCCAAGCCGGCCTTCAACTCGATGTTGAAGACGCTGGAAGAGCCGCCCGAGCACCTGATGTTCATCCTGGCGACCACCGATCCGCAGAAGATTCCCGTCACGGTCCTTTCGCGCTGCCTGCAGTTCAACCTGAAGCAGATGCCGCAGACGCATATCGTCGACCACCTGTCGCGGGTGCTGGAGGCGGAGGGCGTGGCCTTCGAGCCTGCGGCCCTGCGCCACCTGGCGAAGGGCGCGGCAGGCAGCATGCGCGATGCGCTGTCGCTGCTGGATCAGGCGATCGCCCACGGCGGCGGCAAGGTCGAGGACGAGGGGGTGCGCGCCATGCTGGGCACGGTGGGCGACGAACACCTGTTTGCGCTGCTCGATGGCCTGCTGGCGCAGGACGTGCTGGCGATGCTCGACGTGGCCAAGCTGATGGATGCGCGCAGCCTGTCGTTCGACGGTGGCCTGCAGGAGCTGGGCACCTTGTTCCATCGCATTGCGCTGGCGCAGTTTGCACCCGAGGCCCTGCTCGAAGAGGCCGAGCGCATTCGCCTGGCGCCCTACGCGCAGGCTCTCGATGCCGAGTTCCTGCAACTGGCCTACCAGATCGCGATTCACGGTCGCGATGAACTTTCGCTGGCGCCCGACGACTATGCCGGCTTCGTCATGACCCTGCTGCGCTTGCACGCTTTCCGCCCGGAGCGCGCGGGTTTGGCCAAGGCGACGGCCGGCGCGGCGCCGAAGCCGGCGGCAGCACCTGCGGCTGTGCGCCAGGCGCCGCCTGCCGCGCCGATGCCTGCCGCGCGGCCCCAAGCCACCGTGCCGCCAGCCGTCGCGGCACCCGTGGCTGCGCCCGTCGATGAGGACTGGCACGCCCTGGTGGCCCGCCTGCCGCTGAACGGCATGGCCAAACAGTTGGCCCAGCACTGTGAATTGTCGGAGCGCACCGAGTCGGCCATCCGCCTGCGCCTGTCGCCGGTGCATAAGCATTTGCTCGGCAAGCCCCAGCAGGACAAGCTGCAAGCCGAGTTGCAGGCCTGGCATGGGCGCCCGCTGCGCCTGGAGATCGACGTGGCGGAGCCAGCCAGCGAAACCCCGGCTGCTCGCAGCCGCAATGTGCAGCGCGAACGACAGGAACGCGCGATCGCCTCGATCGAACAGGACCCCTTCGTGCGTGATGTGGTCGATCTGTTCGATGCGAGCATCGACGAATCAACGATCAAACCCGTTTAAGGAGTCCAGGAAGATGATGAAGGGTGGCATAGCCGGATTGATGAAGCAGGCGCAGCAGATGCAGGCCAACATGGAAAAGGCCCAGGAAGAGCTGGCGCAGATCGAAGTGGAAGGCCAGTCGGGCGCAGGCGCGGTGAAGGTGCTGATGACCTGCAAGCACGATGTCAAGCGCGTCACGATCGATCCCTCGGTGATGGATGACAAGGAGATGCTGGAGGACCTGATCGCCGCCGCGCTGAACGATGCCAGCCGGCGCGTCGAGGCGACAACGGCCGAAAAAATGGGCGGCTTCGCCGCCGGGCTGAATCTGCCGCCCGGGATGAAACTGCCGTTTTGATCGGATCGAGTCCGACCATGGCGACGGCGACCCGTGATTTCGAGCGCAGCGAGCAAATGAGTAACCCCCTCCCAGGGAGGGGGACAGGGGGAGGCTGTTGCTTGGACGGGTTCGTCGAGGCTAGACGTGTCGTCTAGCCTCGACGAACTTATCGAGGCCTTGCGCTGCCTGCCCGGCGTCGGCCCCAAGTCGGCGCAGCGCATGGCCTACCACCTGTTGCAGCGCGACCGGCGCGGCGCCGAACGGCTTGCGCGCGGACTCGATGCCGCCCTGCAGTTGCTGCATCACTGCGCGCGCTGCAACAACTTCACCGAAAGCGAAATCTGCGACCGCTGCCTCTCGCCGCGCCGTGACGCAACCCAACTGTGCATCGTCGAAATGCCGATCGATGCAATCAGCATGGAGCAGACCCATGCCTACAACGGCCTCTACTATGTGCTGATGGGCCGCTTGAGCCCGCTTGACGGCGTCGGGCCGAAGGAGTTGATGTTCGAGAGGCTGTTTTCACGCGCCGCGGATGGCGTGGTCAGGGAAGTGATCCTGGCCACCAATTTCACCAACGAGGGCGAGGCCACCGCGCATTACCTTTCCGAACTCCTGCATGCGCGCGGGCTGAAGGTCAGCCGCATCGCGCGCGGCCTGCCGGTGGGTGGCGAGTTGGAGTTTTCCGACGCGGCGACGGTGGCCCAGGCGCTGCGTGAGCGGCGAGACTTTGTTTGAGCGAAACGGATCGACGCCGGCGTTTCCCTGAAATCCGCGTCGTGCTGCCGGCGCTCAGCCTGTAAAATTCGCAGATGAACAAAATCTCCATTTACGATTCCACCCTGCGGGACGGCGCCCAGGCGCAGGGCATTTCCTATTCGGTGGAAGACAAGATCAAGGTTGTCCTCCGACTCGACGCGCTCGGCGTCGATTACATCGAGGCCGGCAACCCCGGCTCGAATCCGAAGGACCTGGCGTTTTTCGAGCGCGTCAAGATGCTCAGGCTCAACCATTCGCGTGTCATCGCCTTCGGCAGTACGCGCAAGGTGGGCGTCGATGTGGCCGGCGACAGCAATGTGCAGTCGCTGCTGCGGGCCGGGACAGCGGCCATCGCGATCTTCGGCAAGAGCTGGGACTACCAGGTCACCGACATCCTGCGCACCAGCCTCGACGAGAACCTGGGCATGATTGGCGACACCATCCGCTACCTGAAGGCCCAGGGGCGGGAAGTGGTGTACGACGCCGAGCATTTCTTCGACGGCTACAAGGCCAATGCCGAGTATGCGCTGCGGACCCTGGCTGTGGCAGCGGAGGCCGGGGCCGACTGCCTGTGCCTGTGCGATACCAATGGCGGCACTTTCCCGCGCGACATCTTCGAGATCACCCGCAGCGTCGTCGACCTCTTCAAGCGGCCGATCGGCATCCACTGCCACAACGACTGCGAGATGGCCGTGGCCAATTCGGTCATGGCGGTGCAGGCCGGCGCCACGCAGGTGCAGGGCACCATCAACGGCTTCGGCGAGCGTTGCGGCAACGCCAATCTTTGTTCGATCATCCCCGACCTGCAACTCAAGCTCGGCTACCCGTGCATTCCGCCACAGAGCATGGCGAATCTCGCCTCGGTGGCGCGTTCGATCAGCGAGATCGCCAACATGCCGCACAACGAGAGGGCGCCCTACGTCGGCGGCGACGCTTTCGCCCACAAGGGCGGCATGCACATCGACGCCGTGGTGAAGAACGCGGCCTCCTACGAGCATATCGACCCCGACCAGGTCGGCAACAGCCGCCGCATGCTGATGTCGGAAGTCGCCGGGCGCAGCCTGCTGCTGGCGCGCATCCAGGCCGTTGACCCCGCGCTGGGCAAGGACTCTCCCGAGACGCGCGAGGTCGTCGATCGCCTCAAGCAACTCGAGCACGAGGGCTACCAGTTCGAGGCCGCCGAGAGTTCCTTCGAACTCGTGGTGCGCAAGATGCTAGGCAAGTACCAGCCTTTCTTCGAGTTGCAGGAGTTCAAGGTCATCGTGAACGAGCCTTCGAGCGACGGCGTCAATTCCTCTGCCATGATCAAGATCCGTGTCGGCGACCAGGAAGAGCTTACTGCCGCGGAGGGCGACGGCCCGGTGAACGCGCTGGACAAGGCCGTGCGCAAGGCCCTCGAGCGCTTCTACCCCGAGATCGGGGAAATCCGCCTGACCGATTACAAGGTGCGCGTCCTCGATTCCGACATGGCCTCGGCGGCCCGGGTACGCGTGCTGATCGAATCGACCGATCATCGCGAGAACTGGACGACGATCGGCGTGTCTACCGACATCATCGACGCTTCGTGGCGAGCCCTGGTCGATTCGATAGAGTACAAGCTGGTGCGCGAGCAGGAACGGCGCGCGGCCGGCTCGACGCCCATTTTGCATTCCTAGCCAAACAAGGAGCCCGCATGGCTGGCAAGACGCTTTACGACAAGTTGTGGGAATCGCACCTGGTCCGCGAGGAGAGCGACGGCACCTGTCTGCTCTACATCGACCGCCACCTGATGCACGAGGTCACCAGTCCCCAGGCCTTCGAGGGACTCCGCCTGGCCGGGCGCAAGGCATGGCGCAGCACTTCGATTGTCGCCACCCCGGATCACAATACGCCGACCGACCACTGGGACCAGGGCATCAAGGATCCGATCTCGCGCCTGCAGGTGGAAACACTCGACGCCAACATCAAGGAGTTCGGCGCACTGGTCTATTTTCCGTTCAAGCACGCCAACCAGGGCATCATCCACGTCATCGGTCCGGAGAACGGCACGACGCTTCCCGGCATGACGGTGGTCTGCGGCGACAGCCATACCTCGACCCACGGCGCGTTTGGCGCCCTGGCGCACGGCATCGGCACTTCCGAGGTCGAGCACGTGCTGGCTACGCAGACACTGGTCACCAAGCGCGCCAAGAGCATGCTGGTCAGGGTCGAGGGCCAACTCGGCAAGAGCATCACCGCCAAGGATGTGGCGCTGGCCGTGATCGGCAGGATCGGCACGGCCGGCGGTACCGGCCATGCCATCGAATTCGGCGGGGCGGCAATTCGCGGCCTGTCGATCGAAGGGCGCATGACCCTGTGCAACATGGCGATCGAGGCGGGCGCCCGCGCCGGCCTGGTGGCCCCCGACGAGAAGACCGTCGAATACCTGAAGGGGCGGCAGTTCGCGCCGAAGGGTGCCGACTGGGACAAGGCCGTGGCGTACTGGGCGACGCTGAAATCCGATCCGGACGCCCGGTTCGATGCGGTCGTGGAACTCGATGCCGGCCAGATCGAGCCGCAGGTGACGTGGGGTACGTCGCCGGAGCAGGTGCTGTCGGTCCACGGACATGTACCGAATCCGGCCAACGAGCCCGACCTGCAGAAACGTGGCGGAATCGAGCTGGCCCTGAAGTACATGGGGCTTGCCGCCGATACGCCGATCTCGGACATCAAGGTCGACAAGGTGTTCATCGGTTCCTGTACCAACTCGCGCATCGAGGACCTGCGTGCCGCCGCCAGGGTGGTCAAGGGCAGGAAGAAGGCGGCCGGCGTCAAACTGGTCCTGGTGGTTCCGGGTTCCGGCGTGGTCAAGCGCCAGGCAGAGGCCGAGGGTCTGGACAAGGTTTTCGTCGAGGCCGGTTTCGAATGGCGCGAGCCGGGCTGTTCGATGTGCCTGGCGATGAATGCCGACCGGCTCGAACCGGGCGAGCGCTGCGCCTCGACCTCCAACCGCAATTTCGAGGGGCGCCAGGGCAGCGGAGGGCGCACGCACCTCGTCAGTCCCGAAATGGCTGCCGCCGCAGCCATCGCCGGCCACTTCGTCGATGTTCGTACGGCGTTTTGAGCGAAGGATCCGAGATGAAAGCATTCAGGCAACTCAACGGACTGGTCTGCCCGCTCGATCGAGCCAACGTCGATACGGACGCGATCATCCCCAAGCAGTTTCTCAAGTCGATCAAGCGCTCGGGGTTTGGCCCCTTTCTGTTCGACGAGTGGCGTTATGCCGATCATGGCGAGCCGGACATGGACTGCACGACACGACCGCTACGCAAGGACTTCGTGCTGAACCAGCCTCGCTACAAGGGGGCGCAGATTCTGCTCGCGCGCGACAACTTCGGCTGCGGATCGAGCCGAGAGCACGCGCCGTGGGCGATCGAGGATTACGGTTTCCAGGTCGTCATCGCGCCATCATTCGCCGACATCTTTTTCGGCAACTGCTACAAGAACGGCATTCTGCCCATCGTCCTGCCGGGGGCAACGGTGGACAAGCTGTTTGCCGACTGCGCGGCCACCGAGGGCTACCGCCTCAGCGTCGACCTTGAATCGCAGACCGTCGTCACGCCCGCCGGGGAGTCCTTCGGCTTCGATGTGTCGGCGCATCGCAAACACTGCCTGCTGAATGGCCTGGACGAAATCGGGCTGACCCTTCAGCACGCGGGCGAGATAAAGGCCTTCGAGGCCACGCATCGCGCTGCCCAGCCTTGGCTGTTTGCCCGGGAAGCCTAGAGCCTGTTCCGGCGGCAGCGCCGCCGGACGCCGTTGAGTCGTAGTTTTAACTAAGAAACAGACGGTTAGTTGTTCTCCCGGGCAACTTCTTGACAAGTGGCGGCAGAAGCAGGGACAGGGCGAAACCCGTTGCACTGGCGAAGGTCGGTGCCAAGTGGGTCGATCGTTCCGGATTCCGGCCCCGGATCGGGGTCCGGGGTGACGTTCTTTGGCCGGAATGACCGACGAGGTATTGGGTGCTTACCGTTGTCGCGGCCTGATGAGACACGCCGGGCAGCTCTCCTATCTTGCTGATTAGCATCAAGTTGTTGCATTGCGATGGTCAGCGCCGATAACTTGGGTCAGTTCAGGGCTTTAATCGCCGCGCGAGATTCGCTACAATTGCAGTCTTTCCGAATTCACATTTCAGCATCCAGGGATTATCACCATGAGTAGTGACGATACAGTCGATTGCGGTCGGCGACGTTTGCTGGTGGCCACCGCAGCGGCGGGCGGGGTGGCCGGGGTGGCCGTGGCGGTGCCCTTCGTGGCCAGCATGCTGCCGTCCGAGCGAGCCAAGGCGGCCGGCGCGCCCGTGGAAGTGGATATCAGCAAGCTCGCGCCAGGCGAGATGATGACCGTCGAATGGCGCGGCAAGCCGGTATGGATCATCAACCGCACCAAGGAACAGCTTGAAACCCTGACCAAGATCGCCGACAAGCTGGCCGATCCGAAGTCCGACAAGAAGATGCAGCCGGATTACGCCAGGAACGAGACCCGTTCGATCAAGCCCGAGATTCTGGTGGCTGTCGGCATTTGCACCCATCTTGGTTGTTCCCCCACCGAAAAATTCAAAACCGGTGCCGAATCCGGCATCGAAGCCGACTGGGCGGGCGGATTCTTCTGCCCCTGCCACGGTTCCACGTTCGACCTGGCCGGTCGCGTCTACAAGAGCAAGCCGGCGCCGGACAACCTCGAAATCCCTCCCCACATGTACCTTGGCGACGCCAAGCTTGTGATTGGCGAAGACAAGAAGGCCTGACGCGATGAGCAAAGTAAACGCCATATTGCAAGGTACGCTGAACTGGGTTGACGCGCGCTTTCCGCTCACCTCGAACTGGAAGGCCCACCTTTCGGAATACTACGCGCCGAAGAACTTCAACTTCTGGTACTTCTTCGGTTCGCTGGCGATGCTGGTGCTGGTGATCCAGATCGTCACCGGCATCCTCCTCACCATGCACTTCAAGCCAGACGCCTCGCTCAATGCCTCCGGCGTGCCGGTGGCATTTGCCAGCGTCGAGTACATCATGCGCGACGTGCCCTGGGGCTGGCTGATCCGCTACATGCACTCGACGGGGGCCTCGGCCTTCTTCATCGTGGTCTATCTGCACATGTTCCGCGGCATGCTCTACGGGTCCTACCGCAAGCCGCGCGAACTGATCTGGATCTTCGGCATGATCATCTTCCTGTGCCTGATGGGCGAGGCCTTCTTCGGCTATCTGCTGCCGTGGGGACAGATGTCGTACTGGGGCGCCCAGGTGATCGTCAACCTGTTTTCGGCGATTCCGCTGATCGGCCCGGATCTCTCGCTCTGGCTGCGCGGCGACTACGTCGTCGGCGACGCCACGCTGAACCGCTTCTTCTCCTTCCACGTCGTTGCCGTGCCGATGGTATTGCTGGGGCTGGTTGCGGCGCACATCATCGCCTTGCACGAAGTCGGCTCCAACAATCCCGACGGCATCGAGATCAAGAAGAAGAAGGATGCGAAGGGCATTCCGCTCGACGGCATTCCCTTCCATCCCTATTACACGGTCAAGGACATCGCCGGCGTCGTGGTGTTCCTGATCGTGTTCTCGATCATCCTTTTCTTCATGCCGGAGTTCGGCGGCTACTTCCTCGAGTACAACAACTTCTTCCCGGCCGACCCGCTGGTGACGCCGCCGCACATCGCTCCGGTGTGGTACTTCACGCCGTATTACTCGATCCTGCGCGCGGTCACCTATCCGTTGTTCGGCGTCGATGCCAAGTTCTGGGGCGTTGTCGCGATGGGCGGCGCGGTGATGATCTTTTTCCTGCTGCCATGGCTGGATCGCAGCCCGGTCAAGTCGATTCGCTACCGCGGTCCCCTGTACAAGGGCTTTCTTGCGGCGTTCGTGGTTTCCTTCCTTATCCTCGGCTATCTCGGCATGTTGGGTCCGACGCCACTGCGCACCATCGTGGCGCAGATCTGCTCGGTGATCTACTTTGCCTTTTTCCTCCTGATGCCGATTTACAGCAGTCTCGACAAGTGCCAGCCGGAGCCTGACAGGGTGACCTCGAAATGAAGAAATTCCTTTACGCAATCCTGTTTGCGCCGCTGCTGGCGCTGGCCTCGGGTACCGAACTGCATCTCGACCGCGCTCCGGACAAGGCCAGCGACATGGCCGCCCTGCAACACGGCGCCAAGGTCTTCGTCAATTACTGCCTGAACTGCCATTCGGCCTCCTACATGCGCTACAACCGGCTCCGGGACATCGGTCTAAGCGACGCGCAGGTAAAGGACAATCTCCTGTTCACCGCCGATAAAGTCGGCGAGCCGATGAAGATCGCCATGCAGCGCGCCGACGCCAAGGCCTGGTTCGGCGCCGCGCCGCCCGATCTGACCGTGATCGCGCGGGCGCGGGCCTCGGAGTTCGGCAGCGGCGCCGACTGGTTGTATACCTACTTGCGTACGTTCTATCGCGACGAGAGCCGCCCCACCGGCTGGAACAACCTGGTGTTCGAGAACGTTGGCATGCCGCATGTGCTCTGGGAACTGCAAGGCGATCAGGAGATGGGCGCCGACCACAAGCTGAAACTGGCCAAGCCCGGCAAGCTCAAGCCGCAGGACTTCGATGCGGTGGTGGCCGATCTCGTGGCCTACCTCAAGTACATGGGCGAGCCCATGGGCGAGTTCCGCAAGCAGCTCGGCGTGATCGTGCTGATCTTCCTTGCGGTACTTTTCGTCTTTGCGTACGCGCTGAAACGCGAGTACTGGAAAGACATCCACTAACATTGATACGTGAATGCATACCATGGGGCATCGAGAAATGAACGCACCGCCGGTCCGCAAAGTGGTGCGTGATGCCGACTATTCCTGGGGCACCAGCGCCATGATGAACCTGTACTCGGGCACCACGTGTCCGTTCAGCCATCGTTGCCGCATCGTCCTCTACGAGAAGCAGATGGACTTCCAGGTGATCGACGTCGATCTCTTCAACAAACCCGAAGACATCGCCATCATCAATCCGTACAACCGGGTCCCGGTGCTGGTTGATCGCGATCTGGTGCTGTATGAGTCGAACATCATCAACGAGTACATCGACGAGCGTTTTCCGCATCCGCAATTGATGCCGCCGGATCCGCAAACGCGGGCCAAGGCGCGCCAGTTGTTGTTTACCATGGAACACGAGTTGTTCAGCTACATCGACGCGCTGGAAAAGAACCTCAAGTCGGCCGACAAGTCGCGGCTTCATGTGCGCGATCGCCTGGTCGAACTGGCACCGATGTTCAACAAGCAGAAGTTCCTGCTGGGCGACGACTTTTCCATGCTCGACGTGGCAATTGCCCCGCTGCTCTGGCGTCTCGACCACTACGGCATCGAACTGCCGAAGACAGCCGTGCCGCTGATGAAGTTTGCCGAGCGCATCTTCTCCCGCCAGGGCTTCATCGATGCCTTGACGCCGACCGAAAAGATGATGCGCCGCTGAAAGGGCGCCTCTTCGTTCGCGTCCGCAGCTTGATTCATCCCGGCGCCACGCCCATGCAGTCAACCAAGCCCTACCTGATCCGCGCCATTCACGAATGGTGCGCGGATCAGGGCTTTACGCCTTATCTGGCAGTCAAGGTGGATGCGACGACGCGCGTGCCCCGCGAGTTCGTCAAGGACGGCGAAATCGTGCTCAACGTCGGCCTCGAAGCGACGCACCAGCTGCTGATGGGCAACGACGTGATCACCTTCCAGGCTCGTTTCAATGGCAAGACCTTCGCCGTGGCAGTGCCGATCAATCGCGTTGCCGCCATCTACGCCCGCGACAACGGCGAGGGCATGGCCTTCGAGGTCAGCGAATCGGCGGCGGCGGATGATGCGGCGAAGCAGCCTTCAGGCGCTGCACCGCTGCAAGCCGAGTCCGGCGCCAAGGCCCCGGCAAAACCCGGGCGCCCGGTTCTGACCCGCATCAAGTAGGCTGCCGCGCCAACAGTCGGCGCCGGCGGGACACGGCGGGGTCCTACTTGGATTCCATCACCCAGACCCCGTCCCAGTCCGCCCCGGGCGGCGTGGCGAGGAAGTGGTCACAGCGCTCGATATACAGCTTCGCCGCCTTGTCGTGGTCGTTCAGCGCCAGCACTTCGCCGAACTCGCCCTTGGCGTCATGCCATTTCTGTTGCCGGTATTTGACCAGGCCGGCCTTGAAATGCCGCAGGGCGTCAATCATCTGCGGATAGCTTTCTTCGGTGTGGTAATCGAGGATTTCGTGGATGGCGACTGGCTTGGTCTTGCCCTTGACCACCACCAGGTCGAGCTCGCGGCTGAAGTAGGTGCCCTTGAGGGCCTTGTAGGTGAACTCGCTGATCAGGATGTGGGCGCCGTATTGCTTGCAGGCCGACTCAAGGCGGGCGGCGAGGTTCACGCCGTCGCCGATGATGGTGTAGTCCATGCGCTTCTTGGAGCCGATATTGCCCGACACCACATTGTCGGTATTGAGGCCGATGCCGATGTCCACGGCCATCTTGCCTTCGTTGATGCGGCCCCGATTCCAGGCGTTGAGTTCCTTGAGCATGGCGATCGCCGCGCGCACCGCGCGGTCGGCGTCGTCGTCGTGGCCGACGGGGATGCCGAAGGCGGCCATGATCGCGTCGCCGATGAACTTGTCGAGCATGCCTTCCTCGCGCTGGATGCAATCCACCATCAGCGTGAAATACTCGTTGAGCAGCGCCACCGTGCCTTGCGCGCCCAATTGCTCGGTGATCGTGGTGAAACTTCGCACATCGGAGAACAGCACCGTGGCCACCACGTTCTTGCCGCCAAGTATTTCGGCGCCCGAGGCCAGCATCTGGTCGGCGATTCCCGGATCCATGTAGCGCGACATGGTCGATTTCAGTCGCTTCTCGTTGGAAATGTCCTCCAGCATCAGCATCGATCCGATGCGCTTTTTTTCCATCGACAGCAGCGGCAGCGCCGTCAGATTCACCGAGAGCTTGTCCTCGCCGACGATCAGTTCGGCTTCCATGACCAGCTCGGTGGCCTGCGTTTCGGCGACGCGTTTCAGCTTGTCCGCAACCCACGCATTGCTGCCGGCGAAGAACTCGGCAGCGGGCTTTTGCAGGATCTGCGGCGGATGCACGCGCAGGATGCGCAGGCCGGCGGCATTGCAGGTGGCGATCCTTTCCGCTTCGTCGAGCGTGATCACCGCGTTCGACATCGACTCCAGCATCGCCTCGTTGTAGTTCTTCATGTTCTGCACGTCGGCGAACAGCTTGGCGTTTTCCAGCGCAATCGAAATCTGCGCGGTAAAGGCCCGCAGGCGCGATTCATCCTCGCCGGTGAAGGGGCCGCCGCGCTTGTTCAGCACCTGCGTCACGCCGATCACCTTGCCATGCTTGTTGCTGATGGGAACGCACAGAATCGAGCGGGTGAAGTAGCCTGTCTTCTTGTCGAAGGCCGGATTGAAGCGCAGGTCGGCGTAGGCGTAGGGAATGTTGATCGCCTTGCCCTGGGTGAATACGGCCCCCGCGATGCCCAGATGGTTGGGCAGGCGAATCTGCACCGACTCCAGGCCCTGGCCGACTTCCGACCACAATTCATTGGTCTTCTCGTCGTTGAGGAACAGCGTCGAACGCTCGGCATTCAGCAGGCGCGTCGCCTCGCCCATTACTTTCTGCAACAGCGAGCCGAGCTTGATGTCGGCGGTGACTTCGGAGACGACGTCGATGAATTCCATCTCCTGGCGCCGGATCGCCTGCATGCGCTCGATGAACTGCGCGCTTTGCAGCGCCAGCGTGCCCTGGCTGGTCATTGCCTCGAGCAGGTTCAGATCCTGTTTGGTGAACTTGCCGCTGCGCTTGTTCAGTGTCTGCGCGACGCCGATGATCTCGCCCTTCACCGTCTTGATCGGCACGCAGAGGATGTTGCGCGTGATGAAACCGGTCTGCTCGTCGATCGAGCGGTTGAACCGCTCGTCGGCGTAGGCATCGTGGATGATCAGCGCTTCGCCCGCCGTATACACGTAGCCGGCCACGCCGCTGGTATTCAGGATGCGGATCTCACGCTGGATGTTGCCTTGCGCCACCCGCGAATACAGTTCGTTGGTATCGGGGTCGTTGAGGAACAGCGAACCGCGCTCGGCATTCAACTCGGTGGTGGTCATCTCCACCAGCGCCTGCAGGACCTGGTCCAGCGTGCCATAGCTGGCCATGCGGCGCGTGACTTCGAGCAGCAGTTCGAGATGACGCAGGCGGCGACGACCCTCCTGGTCGCGTTCGGCCGGCTTCTTCCTGGCGCCGACCGGTTCGGCGGGCGGATCGATGGCGTTCATGCCGGGTTACCGCGCATGGCTTCGATCTGGTCGCGCAGCGCCTGGACCGTTTGCTGCAGTTGGGCGCCCTCGTCGGCGAACAGGCTGCGCTCGCGATTGATTGAATTCGCCCGGTCGATCTGGGCCAGTTCCAGGCTTTCGCGCAGGCCGTTGACCGTCTGCCGCAATTGCGCAATCTCGCCCTGTGCGCTGACCACGGCGCTGCGCACCGCATTGTCGGTGTCGGCCCGGGCGCGCTCGAGTTCGTCGCGCAGGGCCGCCGCGGTAGCCTTCAACTGCTGCATTTCGTTGTGCCCGGCAACGCGCTCCTGCTGCACCGCGTGATCGCGTTCGGCGCGGGACTGTTCGAGTTCCTCGCGCAAGGCCGCTGCCGTGGCCTTGAGCACCTGGGCTTCCTGATTCGCGGCGACCCGCTCCTGCTGGACCGCCCTTTCGCGCTCGATGCGGGCCCGCTCAAGCTCTTCGCGCAGTGCACCGACCGTGGTCTTCAGTTGCGATATCTCCGCGGCATTAGCCTGCGTGACGCGCAGCGTGGTGGCGTGGATTTCCGCTTGCGCCGCTTCCAGTTCCGCGCGCAGGGCGATCACCGTGCGTTTCATGTCACGGCAATCGGCCTGGGCCAGGGCGAGTTCGTCTTCGATGGTCGATACGTCGGCGGTCATCATGCAGCGAGCAAACGGTCCCCGATTGAAAAAACGCAATCCCGCAGCGGAGCATTGTCGTCGCGCCGGCTCGATTGCCAGTTGGTCATCGACCATGTCGAGCGACTTGATTCAAATAATACGCTTACATTGGCCCGAATGGCGCCCAAGTCAGGAATCGAACCTGAGACCTACCGCTTAGGAGGCGGTCGCTCTATCCACTGAGCTACAAGGGCGCGTGGCGGGAATTCTATCCCACCTGCGGACGCCGCCTGCGACCGGCCGCGGGCGCAAACGGTCGCCTATAATCCGGCACCTTCCCAGCGGCCGACTTCGGCCTTGCTCCCGTGCCTGTCCTCACCCTTGAACGCGCCTGCCTCGCCTACGGCCATGTCGCCCTGCTCGACCATGCCGCGATGCAGATCGATGCCGGCGAACGCATTGGACTGATCGGGCGCAATGGCAGCGGCAAATCCAGCCTGCTGAAGGCCCTGGCAGGCCTTGGGTCGCTGGACGACGGCGAACTCTGGCGGGCGCCCGGCCTCTCCGTCGCCTACGTGCCGCAGGAGCCGGAATTCGCCAGCCACGACACGGTGTTCGAAGCCGTGGCGGCCGGCTTGGGCGACGTGGCCCGCGTGCTGGCCGAGTACCACGAGGTGACCCACACCGTCGGCGCCGGGGACGCGGCGAGCATGGACCGCCTCCAGCATCTGCAGACACAACTCGAGGCCAACGACGGCTGGCGGCTGAATTCGCGCATCGAGCAGGCCATCTCGCGCCTGGCGCTGGACGGCGATGCCCGCGTCGATACGCTGTCCGGCGGGGGCAAGAAGCGCGTCGCCCTGGCCCGCGCGCTGGTCGCCGAGCCGGAACTGCTGCTGCTCGACGAGCCGACCAACCACCTCGATGTCGATGGCATCCTGTGGCTGGAGGACCTGCTGCGCGGCTATGCCGGCGCCATCATGGTGATCACCCACGACCGGGTGTTCCTCGACGGCGTGGCGACGCGCATCGTCGAACTCGACCGCGGCAATCTGGTGAGTTTCAGCGGTCGCTTCGCCGACTACCAGCAGCGCAAGGAATTCATGCTCAACGAAGAAGCGCTGGCCAACGCCCGCGCCGACAAGATGCTGGCGCAGGAGGAAGTCTGGATCAGGAAGGGCGTCGAAGCGCGGCGCACCCGAAGCGTCGGCCGCGTCCAGCGCCTCGAACACTTGCGCGCGGCGCGGGCGGCGCGACGCGAGCAGCAGGGCAAGGTCGATTTTCGCGTGGTGCGCGGCGATGCCTCGGGCAAGCTGGTGGCTGAGCTCGAAGGCGTCAGCAAGCGATTCGTCGCAACTGCGGGTGAAAAAGCCGTGGTGCGAAACTTCTCCTGCCGCATCCAGCGCGGCGACAAGGTGGGCCTGATCGGCGCCAACGGCACCGGCAAGACCACGCTGCTGCGCCTGATCCTCGGCGAGATCGAGCCCGATGCCGGCAAGGTGCAGCTCGGCAGCCGCATCGAAGTCGCCTACTTCGACCAGTTCCGCGCCCGGCTCGACCCGGAAGCGCCGCTGTGCGAAGTCATCAGTCCGGGGTCGGACTATGTCGAGATTGGCGGTTCGAAGAAGCATGTCATCGGCTACCTGGAAGACTTCCTGTTTGCGCCGCAGCGGGCCCGCTCGCCGGTCAAGTCGCTGTCCGGCGGCGAGCGCAACCGGCTGCTGCTGGCGCGCCTGTTCGCGCGGCCGGCCAATGTGCTGGTGCTGGACGAGCCGACCAACGATCTCGACATCGAAACCCTGGAACTGCTCGAAGCCCTGCTGCAGGACTATGCGGGCACGGTATTCCTGGTCAGCCACGACCGCGCCTTTCTCGACAACGTGGTGACGCAAACCATCGCCAGCGAAGGCAATGGGCAGTGGAAGGAATACGTCGGCGGGTACAGCGACTGGTTGCGCCAGCGACCGGTGGACGGCGCGGCAAGATTTGACGCGACGGGGGGCATCGAAGCGAAGCCGGCCCCAAAGGTTGGCGTCGGCGACACGGCGAAGACCAAACCGGCCGAACGCAAGAAGCTCAGCTTCAAGGAGCAGCGCGAACTGGAGCAGTTGCCGGCGCGCATTGTCGTGCTGGAAGCCGAACAGGCCGCGCTGCAGGGCCGGCTGGCCGATCCGGCCTTCTATCAGGGGCCACCCGAGGCGGTGCGCCAAGCGCAACTGCGCATGGCCAGCGTCGACGCCGAAATCGACGCCGCGCTGGCGCGCTGGGAGGCGCTTGAAGCCAAGGGCTGAAAGCTGGCCCCAAAAAGGACTTATTTTCCGGGTCTCGTTCGGCATCCACTGCTTTAGTCTCGACATAGTCAGGCGCACAGGGAGACCCATGTGGTCGTCATCAACGGGCAGCGCACCACCGCGATCGTGATCCGTCATCGGGGCGACAGCGTCACCCTGGTGCCGATGAAAAGCGGCCGGCTTTCGGCCCGAACCGTCCGCTTTGAGGAGTTCCGCCGCGACTGGAAGGAAACCGGCTACGCACTGTCGCAGGGCCTGACCACCTTCCTCGCGCACAGCATGAAATGGGGCGCTTCGCTGGAAGTGGTCAAGGGCCTGGAAAAGCTCGCGGCGCGGGATCGCTTCGTGGTCGCCAGCCTGTTCTGAGAGCCATTGATTGGGAATACTGACCAACATCGTCGCCGCCGAGGAAGACGAATATGCCGCGATCGGCGAATCCCTGCGTCCGGTGGACGAGTGGAGCGGCATCGAGCGGCGCGGCATCGATACCGCCAAGATCGCCACGCTGCATTGCCTGCTGACCGGCGACGAATTCGAACAGGCCCTTGGCGCCTATGAACCGGTCTATGTCGCGGAAGAGGGCGCCCTGGTGCTGCGCATCGCGGACGAGGTCCTGGAGCGCCTGGCGACGCTCGATGAGGACGCGCTGGAACTCGTCGCCGAGGAACTGGCGGCCACCGAAGAGTATGAAATCGAACAGTGGGACCCGGAAGACGTGCAGGCCCTGGTGATGGACCTTGCCGATCTGGCGCGGCTGGCTGAATCCCAGGGGCAGGTGCTGTTTGTCTGGATGCATCCCCTGCTTACGTGAGTAGCTCTGGCGGTCAAACAGATGTCCTCGAACAAGACCTGGTTCGTCTACCTGATCGAATGCAGCGACGGCAGTCTCTACACGGGGATCACGGTCGACCTGGCGGCGCGCTTCGCCGCCCACCGCGACGGCCGCGGCGCGCGCTGCATGAGAATGCATGCACCCGTGCGCATGCTGGCGGCCGAAGCGCATCCCGACCGCTCGGCGGCCTCGAAGGCCGAGTACCGCATCAAGCAACTGGCGCCGGCTGAAAAACGCGCCTGTGCGGCCCGAATGACTGCCGGGCCCCTTCCTTTTGCGACAACTTGACCCGCATCCTTTCATGATCGTTTTTTCGCATGCCAACAGCTACAGCGCTTCGACCTATCGGTACTTGTTCGACCGCTGGCGCGCCGCCGGCCATGAGGTGGCGGCCGTCGAGCACTTCGGCCACGACGCGCGATTTCCGGTTGACCGCCGCTGGCGTGGCATGACCCACCAGCTCACCGACCTGATCGACAGCCTGCCGCAGCCTCGCGTCTGGCTGGTCGGCCACTCGATGGGCGGTTACCTCAGCCTGCTTGCGGCCGGCCAGCGCCCGCAGCGCGTGCGCGGCATCGTGCTGCTCGATTCGCCGATCGTCTACGGATGGAAATCCGGCCTGGTCAGCGTGGTCAAGGCGATCGGCCAGATGGACCGGGTGTCGCCGGCGGCCGTGGCGGTCAAGCGTCGCGACCGCTGGCCGGACCTGGGTGAGGCGCATGGTCATTTCGCGGCAAAGCCGATGTTCGCGCGCTGGCATCCGCAGGTACTGAAGGACTACATCGACCATGGGACCGAAGCCGATCCGGCGGACAGTTCGGGAGCCGGCCGGCGCCTGAAATTCCGGCCCGCGATCGAAGCCGAGATCTACTCGACCGTGCCGCATCGGCTGGTGTCCCACCTGCGCCTGCACCCGCCGGGCGGACCGGTAGCCTTCGTCGCCGGAACGCGCTCGCGCGAGGTGCGGCAGGTCGGGCTCGCCGCCACGCAGCGCCTGACGCACGGGCGCGTGAGTTGGCTGGAAGGTTCGCATCTGTTCCCCTTCGAGCGGCCGGATGAAACGGTGCGCGAGGTGCTGGGCTGGATGGAACGGCTGGACGTGACGCGGGACGCCGCATGAGGCTCGGGCGACTTTACCAGCCGCGCAATCCGGCGTTCTGGCTGATGGTGGTATTCAACCTGTTGTCGACGCTGCTGGCCTGGGTGGCGCGAACCTACGAGTTGGCGCCGGCCGCGTCGCTGGTACTGGCGGGCGTCGCGATTGCCAACGCCCTGATCGGACTGCGTCTGATGCTGCTGCTGATGCGCGACAAACCCGCCGACGAGTCTGAGTAGCCGGGGATTGTCCTCGCGCCGGAAGTCCAGGCGAACAACTCCAAGAGCTTGCTCCTGGAGTTTTCAGATGTGCTAGTGGCAGCCATTTGTCATCACCAGCGTGAAGTCACGGAACTTCGCACGGACCGGGAACTGGCGGTCGAATACCTGAAGGCCGCGATGGAATCCCTTGATGATCCAAGTGATCGTGCCGCGGGACTGCTGGCGCTAAGGACAGTCGCCGAGGCTTACGGCGGGTTGGGGGCGGTCGCCGCCGAGGCCGGCATCAGCAGGGAAGCGCTGTACCGCGCACTATCGGCCAAGGGCAATCCCGCTTTGAAGACCATCCTCGCGGTGCTGAAGGCGGTGGGGATGAAGTTGTCCGTGGAACCCGGGCAGCACGCTGCTGCTTGAGGGCCGCATCGCCGCCGCTCATGGGCTTGCGCAGTCCTGGGAGTCGCTGGTGCTCGCGGGCATCAGCTTGGAAGTCGGTGCCGGCGTGACGGCGCGCGGCTGGATTCGACGTCAGGCGAGGGCGTATGCCGTGCCGTGCTGCGTCACGGCGCCCTGCGCGAGGAGTTCCTCGATGTGCATGCGGATCGAGTTTTCCTCGGCGGCTTCAACGTAAGGCAGGCTGAAGCCGGGTGGATAGAGCAGGCGCCGCCGCACCAGTTCGGCCAGGGTGTGCGGTCCTTCGCGCAGGTAGGCGAGCAGCTTCTCGCCGCGTTCGTCCATCTTCGCCGCGAAGCGTTCGAGATCGGCAAGGAACTGCCTGCGGTCGGTGATTACCCCGCGGTGGTGCGAGGTGATCCAGGCGCGCGCGTCGAGTTCGGCCACCTCGGCGAGGCTCTGGCGGAAGGCGGCGAGACTGGAGGTGGCGTCGCCGTAGTAGGGGCCGAAGCCGGTCAGGTCGATGTCGCCGATGAAGGCGAGGCCTTCGCTTTCAACTACCAGCGCGCAATGGCCCCGGGTGTGGCCTGGCAGATGCCGGGCGCGGATGCGCACGCCGCCGCCGAGTTCCCAGACTTCACCGTCGCGGTAGCCGGTCGCGTCGGGCCGGGGGTGGTAGAAAAAGTCGCGAGCTATCATTTCGCGCATTGCCGGCATGACCGCCTCCGGGTAGCCGTAATGCGCCTTGAGGCCTTCCCAGGATTGCACGGCGGCCAGGTCGGCCGCATGCGCCTGAACGCGCGCACGCGGGACGCGGTGCAGGCCGGCCATGTGGTCCTCGTGGGCGTGGCCGAGGATGACCAGGTCTACGTCGTCAAACCCGGCGCCGATGCGGTTGGCGACCAGCGGCGTGTCGAAGGCGACGCGGGCATCGGGGCCGTCGACAATCACTTGGTTGCCGTCCGGGTACTTGCCGGACTTGGCGCCGAGATAGACCGTGACCGGACCGAATTGCAGGATGTCGCTCACGGCTTGCGGACCGCGAAATCAGGATGCCCGGAAAAAAGCCCCGGACAGCTTGCGCCGCCGGGGCCGCCTGGTGCCAAGGCGGGTCGCGTCAGCCGCAACTCCCCACCGCGCCGCACGCCGAGCAGAAGTCGCAACCATCCTTGCGGATCACGGTGTAGTTGCCGCATTCGCCGCACAGCGAACCCTGCATCACCTTGACGCCGCCGCTCTTCTGTTCGGGGATTTCGAGGATGCCCATTTCGCGGGTCGGGTAGCCGTTCTCGTCGAGGATGCGCAGCATGGCATAGCGGTGCATGATCAGGCGGGCGATGTAGGCGACCGTCGAGGGCCAGTTCTGCTGCTTGTTCGAGCCGGGCACGCGGGCCATGAAATCACCGAGCGGCTCGGCGTAGTTGAGCAACTTGCGCAGCTTCATGCCGATCCAGGCCGGATCGAGCACGCGCATGTCGAGCGAGAGCAGCCGGGTCAGGCCGTCCAGGGCGCGCGGATAGTGGCCGGAGAGCCACACCGAGTAGGGCCGCGTGACGCCGTCGGGCAGGGTGATTTCCTTGAGGCCCAGCACGAACTCTTCGCCCGCGGCAGGATTGACCACATCCACCGTCCATGACAGCGTGCCGTCGGTGCCGGTCTTGGGCTCGTCGCGGCTGAACATGCAATCGATCACCGGGGTGGCTTCCGAGCCTTCGAGCGCGCCGAGCTTTTCGCAGCGGTAACGCACGACGTGGGCCAGCGCCGAGACCACGCCGGGAACCAGTTTGCGTTCGCCGTTGGGCGGCAGGGGCAGTTCGAAAGAGTCGTCGTCCTGCGTCTTGGCCAGGGCATCGAGCTTGAGCTTGAGCCAGGCCTTGTCGTTGGCGCGCATGTCCATCGACAGCGTCTTGGCCACCGCGCCGATGCCGCGCGGCTGCTCGGCGCCATTGACCCAGACCTCGAAGGGCACATCGCGGCCGAGCTCGTTCTCGATCTGGCCGACGAAGAGGGCAAACTCGCCGTGCGGCGCTTCGACCATGTAGGTCCATGCCGCATTGCCGTCGGTCATGCGCGGGCGGCCCGGCCAGCGCAGGGAAGCCAGCACCGGGGCGGGCAGGGCGCCGATCGACAGGCGGCGGTTGGCGTGGTCGATGGTCACGTCCTGCGGCTGTTTCTGGGCGCTTTCGGCGGGCGTCGGCGTGACCGAGAGCACGCTGCCCAGCACCGAATTGGGCCGGTAGGTGGCGAGCCCCTTGAGGCCGGATTTCCAGGCCACCATGTAGAGGTCCTCGAACTCCGAATAGGGGTAGTCGGCGGGGACGTTCACGGTCTTCGAGATCGAGGTATCCACGTAGGGCGCCACGGCGGCGACCATTTTCTCGTGCGCCTGGGCCGAGATTTCCAGCGCGGTGACGAAGTAGTCCGGCAACTTGGAAACATCGCCGCCCTGGTGCTTGTAGAGGCGCCAGGCGTAGTCCTCGACCGCGTATTCCTTGAAGGTGCCGTCGGCCATGCGCTTCTTGCGCGTGTAGGTCCAGGAGAAGGGCGGTTCGATGCCGTTGCTGGCATTGTCGGCGAAGGCCAGGCTGATGGTGCCGGTGGGGGCGATCGACAGCAGGTGCGAGTTGCGCAGGCCGTGCTTGCGGATGGCGTCCTTGACCTCCTGCGGCAGGCGCGAGGCGAAATTGCCGCCGGACAGGTACATGTCGGCGTTGAACAGCGGGAAGGCGCCGCGCTCCCTGGCCAGTTCGACCGAATACAGGTAGGAGCGGTCGCGCATGTACTCGGAAATCTTCGTCGCCATGTCGCGCGCGGCGTCGGTGTCGTAGCGCAGCTTGAGCATGATCAGCGCGTCGCCGAGGCCGGTGAAGCCAAGGCCGACGCGGCGCTTGTTCTGCGCTTCCTTGAGTTGCTGCTCCAGCGGCCAGTGCGTGGCGTCGAGCACGTTGTCGAGCATGCGTACCGAGGTGTCGATGACCCGGCCGAAGGCGGCGAAATCGAAGCTCGCCCTGCTGCTGAAGGCATCCTTGACGAACAGGGTCAGGTTGATCGAGCCAAGGCAGCAGCAGCCATAGGGCGGCAGCGGCTGTTCGGCACAGGGGTTGGTGGCCTCGATGCTCTCGCAATAGTAGAGGTTGTTGTCCTTGTTCATGCGATCGAGGAACAGGATGCCCGGCTCGGCATGATCGTAGGTGGAACGCATGATCTGCTCCCACAGCTCGCGGGCGCGCAGCTTGCGATAGACCCACCGGCCGTCTTCGCGCTGGAAGGCGCCTGCCGCCTTGATGTCGGCCGAGGGCGGGGCGCGATGGGTCAGTTCGATTTCGCCATCGGCCTCGACGGCCTGCATGAAGGGGTCGGTGACGCCGACCGAGATGTTGAAGTTGGTCAGGTCGCCGGCATCCTTGGCATGGATGAATTCCTCGATGTCCGGGTGGTCGCAGCGCATCACGCCCATCTGCGCGCCGCGGCGGCTGCCGGCGGATTCGACCGTCTCGCACGAGCGGTCGAAGACGCGCATGTACGACACCGGGCCCGAGGCGCGCGATTGCGTGCCCTTGACGTGGGCGCCGATCGGCCGGATGGAAGAGAAGTCGTAGCCGACCCCGCCGCCGCGGCGCATGGTCTCGGCGGCCTGCAGCAATGCGGTATAGATGCCGGGGCGGCCGTCGACCAGTTCGGAGATCGAATCACCGACCGGTTGCACGAAACAGTTGATCAGCGTGGCGCAAAGATCGGTACCGGCCGCGGAGTTGATGCGACCGGCGGGAACGAAGCCGTTTTCCTGGGCTTCGAGGAAACGCGCCTCCCAGAAAATGCGTTTGTCCTCGACTTCGATCGAGGCCAGGGCACGGGCTACGCGGCTGCGCACGTCGCGCACATCGCGTTCTGTGCCCTTGGCGTACTTTTCAAGCAGCACCTCGCCTGAAATTTCCTGCGGCAGGGGCAGATCCATCTGCCCCGTGTGCTCGTAAGCTGTGGATTCCTCAGTATTATTTCTTATGGTTGTCATGGTCTCTTCCGTAGGATAGGTCCGTTTAAGCATCCCGTGAGCGGGGAAGCATACCCCCGGCTTGACAGCGTGAAAAGGAAAAAATTTTTATCCCAACAAAACAATGCGTTACAAAAACCACTAGTGCAGGTCGCTGATGCGCCCTACTAGATATAGTATGTTTTGATGAGGTGAAAGGGGAGGAAAAACAGCGGGATGACGGCGCTTTTCAAGACTTGGCTCGCGCGCTATCTGGGCCGCTTTTTGCTAGGGCGGATTCCGGTCACCCTCGCCAGGGGGTTGACATGCGCCATGGGACTGGAAAACGCGGAAAGTGGCTGCTCAGCCGATGAGTTCTGCCGTGTGTCGCGCAATAATCCACTCCTCGTTGGTGGGTATTACGCAGACGTCGATTTTGCTGTCGGCCGCCGAAATTCTTGACGCGCTGGCGGCGTTTGCGGCGGGATTCAAGCTCAATCCGAGCCAATCGAGGCGGGCGCAGACCTGCTCCCGCACCGCCGCCCCATGCTCGCCGATGCCGCCGGTGAATATCAGCGCATCGAGCCCGCCCAGGGCGGCCGCCAGCGAGCCGATTTCGCGCACGATGCGATAGCAGAACAGATCGACCGCCTCGCGCGCTTCGGGCGCCGCCGAATCGAGCAGGACGCGCATGTCCTGGCTGATGCCGGAAACCCCCAGCAGGCCCGATTCCTTGTACAGCAGCCGGGTCAGCGCCTTGGCGTCGAGGTGCTGATAGTCCATCAGGTAGAGCAGCACGCCGGGATCGAGGCTGCCGGTACGGGTGCCCATCATCAGCCCCTCGACGGCGGTGAATCCCATGGTCGTGGCATGGCTCCTGAGGTCCTTCATGGCGCACATCGACGCGCCGTTGCCCAGATGCGCGACGATGACGCGGCCTCTGGCACGCCCGCCAGGGAGGTGGCGCGGCAGTACTTCGGCGATGTATTCGTAGGACAGGCCATGAAAACCATAGCGGCGCACGCCTTGCGCGGTAATGGCGCGGGGCAGGGCGAAGAGTTGCGCCAGCTCGGGCTGGCTGCGGTGAAACGCGGTGTCGAAGCAGGCGACCTGCGGCACGCCCGGCAGCGCTGCGGTCAGGGCATCGATGCCGGCCAGGTTGTGCGGCTGGTGCAGCGGGGCCAGCGGTATGAAGCCTCGCAGCGTATCGACCATGGCGGCATCGAGAATGACCGGCTGCGAGAATTTCTGTGCGCCATGCACGACGCGATGGCCGACGCCGACGATGCGCCACCCCGCCTCATGGCGATGCAGCCAATCCACCAGAAAGATCAAGGCGGCCTTGTGCGGTGTCTCAGCGGGATCGGCCAGGTCGAGATCGATATCATCCAGCGTGCGCCCATTTCCATCCTTGGCCTTGAGGTGGGCAGGCTGACCGCCCAGGGCGCCTATGCCGTCGATCTGGCCGACCAGTTCTGCGTGCCGCGGCACGCTTGCACGCCGCTCGGTTGGCTGCGGCACGCTTGCACGACCTGCAAACAAGGCGAACTTGATCGAGGAGGACCCCGCGTTCAGGGTCAGGATGGAGTCGGTCATGGTTTCCCCAGTGCGTCGCGCGCCGCGGTCATCGCCTTCTTGCGTTTTGCATGCGCCATCACCATCGCCACGGCGGTCGAGGCGGTGCGTGTTTCGGCGGAGTCGGCGCGGCTGGTCAGCACGATCGGCACCCGGGCGCCGAGCACGATGCCCGAGGTCAGCGCATCGGCCAGGTATTCGAGCTGCTTGGCCAGCATGTTGCCGGATTCGATGTCGGGCACCAGCAGGATGTCGGCCTGGCCGGCGACCGCCGACTTGATGCCCTTGGTGCGCGCGGCGACCACGGAAATGGCATTGTCGAAGGCCAGCGGGCCATCGAGCAGGGCCCCGGTTATCTGGCCGCGGTCGGCCATCTTGCACAGGGCTGCGGCGTCGAGCGTGGCCTGCATGCTGAGATTGACCGTTTCCACGGCGGCGAGGATCGCCACCTTGGGATCGGGGATCTTCAGCATGTGCGCCAGGTCGATCGCGTTCTGCACGATGTCGACCTTGGCCGCGAGATCGGGAGCCACGTTCACCGCCGCATCCGTGATCAGCAGCAGGCGCGGATAGGTCGGCACATCCATCAGGAAGACATGGCTGATGCGCCGTGCGGTGCGCAGTCCGGTGGCCTTGTCGATCACTTCGCTCATCAACTCGTCGGTGTGGAGCGACCCCTTCATCAGCGCCTCGACCTGGCCTTCGCGCGCCAGCGATACGGCAACCTCCGCCGCGGCGTGGCTGTGGGCGACGTTGATCAGCGTGCAGCCGTACAGGTCGAGCTGGCCGTCTGCGGCCAGTTGCCGGATCTTCTCTTCGGGACCGACCAGGGTGGGCACAATGAAGCCGCGATCCCGCGCCAGCAATGCGCCTTTCAGCGATTCGGCGTCGCAGGGGTGCGCCACGGCCATCGAGATCGGGGTCAGTCCCCGGGTGATTTCCAGCAGGTGCTCGAAGCGCGCCTTGCGGGTTTCGGAGAGTTTGAATTCCGGCAGATTGGCCTTGAGCCGCTTGATTTTCTCGGTCGGCGCCAGCACTTCGGCAGTGCCGCTGATGACGCGCTGTCCATCCTGGTTGGTGCACACGCAGTCGAGGATCATGTGATGATTGCGCGGGAACTTCTCCTGGCAGGTGACGACAACCGTCAGCGTGTCGCCGACCCGCACCGGGAGCGCGAAGTGCAGCGACTGGTCGATGTACACCGTGCCCGGTCCCGGAAACTGCGTGCCGAGCACGGTGGAAATGAGCGCGCCGCCCCACATGCCGTGGGCGATGACCTCGCGCATCAACGACGAATGGGCGTAGTCGGAATCGACATGCGAGGGATTGATGTCGCCGGACATGATGGCGTACATCTGGATGTCTTCGTGGCGCAAGGTGCGCACCAGGGTCGCGCTGTCGCCGACGCTGATCTCATCGAAGGTGCGATTCTCGATGTATTCGGAAGTGACGGCTGGAATCTGGGTCATGGGCAAGCTCCGTGAGCTGACAATGCTATCTTAGCGCGAAATTGCTGCAATGCAATAACCGCCATGGTCCAAGGCTGCATCGTTGATTCGTGTTTCCCTGCGCCGGTTTCGCCTTGCCGGCAGCCGTAGCAGGCACCGGCATTCGCTGCGGAAACAACTTGTTGCAAATCGTGATTGAACCGACTGGCGCCGACCCCATCTAAAAAAGAGCCATGAGACCAGAACCGCAACGGAGCAAGAACATGCAGCCAGACGCCATCCGGAAATTCCTCGCCGATTCGCGTCGCTACCTTGGCGGCTAGGCGTAACGCTTCCCCCGGCGGCTGTTTCCCTCCTTTCAGCCGCCCGAAGGCCTCGCACACGCGGGGCCTTTGCCTTTATTTCGGCGGTGCCGTCGCAGGGGACGCCAGCCGAAAAGCCTTGCGCCGGACGTGACCCTGGACACGAGAATCCAGCCATTCAACGCCACGGAAAAACCGCAGGAGCCGCAAATGACGCAGAAAGCCTTGAGCCTGATGGACGTTCTGGCACCGCCCGGAAACCGATGGCTGGCAGAGATCTCCCGCCGCAAGAGCGACCTGCCGGCCGGCGTGCACATCGTGCGCTTCGGCGATGGCGACGAGGATTCGCTTGAGCAAAGCGAAGGCGAGGATGCCGAGGCCGAACCCGGCAGGACCGTGGCCGCGTGAGGTTCCCGATTCCGGCGCCGGCCGGTAACGGGGATGGGGTGGCGGTGTTATTTTTCACAAAATGCATTATGCTTCCGGCAAGACCCTGCCAGGAACAGGGGAAAACGGAGGTGTGCCTTGGTCGCTGAAACCATCCTCATCGTCGATGACGAGCCGACAAACCTGTCGCTGCTGACGCATCTGCTGCGGCCGGAATATCAGGTGCGCGCCGCCAACTCGGGAGCCAGCGCCCTGCGCGCGGCGGCCGGCGAGCCCCGGCCGGACCTGGTGCTGCTCGACGTGATGATGCCCGGCACGGACGGCTACAAGGTGCTTGAGCAGTTGCGCGCGAATCCGAACACGGCCGACATCCCGGTGATTTTCCTGACCGCCCTGGCCGACGATCTGGACGAAGAGCGGGGCATGCAACTCGGCGCCGCGGATTACATCACCAAGCCGATCAAGCCCGCCGTGTTGCTGGCGCGCGTGCGCGCACAACTCGAAGCCAAGCAGGCGCGCGACTGGATGAAGAATCAGAACACCACCCTCGAAGCCGAGGTCGCGCGTCGCATGGTCGAGAACGACCTGACCCAGCAGGTCGCCATCCGGGCGCTGGCCCATCTGGCCGAAACCCGCGACCCGGAAACCGGCAACCACATTTTGCGCACGCAGGGCTATGTGCTGCAGTTGGCCAGGAGCCTGCGCCAGCATCCCCGTTTTGCGGCCACGCTCAATGACCGCGAGATCGATCTGCTGGCCCGTTCGGCGCCGCTCCATGACATCGGCAAGGTGGGGATTCCCGATCACGTGCTGCTCAAACCCGGCAAGCTCACGGCCGACGAATGGGCCGTCATGCAGACCCATGCCAAACAGGGCAGTGATGCCATCGAAGAGGCCGAGCGCGACATCGAAACGCCCTTGCCGTTTCTCGCCGTCGCCAAGGAAATCGCCCACTGGCACCACGAAAGGTGGGACGGCAGCGGTTATCCCGACGGCCTTGCCGGCGAGGACATACCCATCGCCGCGCGCCTGATGGCGCTGGCCGACGTGTTCGACGCGCTGATCTCGGTGCGGGTGTACAAGTCGGCGCTGGGTTTCGCCGAGGCCCGCGAGATCATCGCCGCCGGGCGCGGCGCGCATTTCGATCCGGACGTCTGCGACGCCTTCCTCGGCAGTTTCGACGAGTTCGTCGCCATCGCGACGCGGTATCAAGAGGAGCCGTGAAGCACGGTCGATCAGGAATACCCTGAACGCGGCCTATCTGGCGGGTAACCGGTGCCTGACCCCGGTTTCTCGCCCTCCAAGATAAATTCCACCCGGCATGCAGCAGGAGTATGCTTTGCCGCTACTGTCGAAGAACAGTGAGCAGGGTGGCAACCACCCATGCTTCTGCCCCTGGCAGGACGCGGCTGGGCGCGGTTTCAGAGCGGTTCCAGCCGTTGCGAGGAGAGGCGGAGCGAAAGCGCAACCATGAAACCTGGAACCAGCATGCTGCCCGCAGCGGCCAGTGCAATGCAGGCGGTTGCCGGCGCTCCGAGTTCAGTGCCGGGTTATCGCGCCGAAGAAGCGCTGCTCAGGACGGGAGTCTTGCAGCGGGCGATTTTCAACAGCGCGAACTTCTCGAGTATCGCCACCGACGCCAGGGGCGTGATCCAGATCTTCAACGTCGGCGCCGAGCGCATGCTGGGCTACACGGCTGCCGACGTCATGAACAAGCTCACCCCGGCCGACATGTCCGATCCGCAGGAATTGATTGCGCGCGCAGAGGCCCTGAGCCTGGAATTTCAAACCACGATCACGCCGGGCTTCGAGGCGCTGGTGTTCAAGGCCGCGCGCGGCATTGAAGACATCTACGAATTGACCAAGGTCCGCAAGGACGGCAGCCGCTTTTCTGTGATCGCTTCGGTGACGGCGCTGCGCGATGACCAGGACGCCATCATCGGCTACCTGCTGATCGGCACCGACAACACAGCGCGCAAGCAGGCCGAAGCAGCGCTGCACAAGGCCGGCGCCCTGCAGAGCGCGATTTTCAACAGCGCCAATTTTTCGAGCATTGCCACCGACGCCAAGGGCGTGATCCAGATCTTCAACGTCGGCGCCGAGCGCATGCTGGGCTACACGGCCGCCGAGGTGATGAACAAGATCACGCCGGCCGACATTTCCGATCCGCAGGAAGTGATCGCGCGCGCCGAAGCGCTCAGCGTCGAACTCGGCACCCCGATCACGCCCGGCTTCGAGGCGCTGGTGTTCAAGGCTTCGCGCGGCATCGAGGACATCTACGAGCTGACCTACATCCGCAAGGACGGCAGCCGCTTTCCCGCCGTCGTCTCGGTCACGGCGCTGCGCGACGACCAGGGCGCCATCATCGGCTATCTGCTGATCGGCACCGACAACACGGCGCGGAAGCATATGGAAGCAGAACAGAGGCGGCTCGATCAGCGCCTGCGCGATCAGCATTTCTACATGCGAGCCCTCATCGAATCCAGCATCGACGCACTGACCATCACGGACCTGCGCGGCATCATCACCGACGTCAACACGCAGATGGAGGCGCTCACCGGATGCACCCGCGACGAATTGGTCGGCGCCGAGTTCAAGAGCTGCTTCACCGATCCGCAGCGGGCCGAAGCGGGGCTAAAAAGGGTGCTGAAGGAACAGAAGGTCTCGGACTTCGAGCTCACCGCGCGCGCCAGGGATGGCAAGGAAACGGCGGTGTCGTACAACGCGACCACCTTCTACGATCGCGACAGAAGGCTGCAGGGCGTGTACTCCGCGGCGCGCGACGTGACCGAACGCAAGAAGACCGAGGAAACCCTGCTTGCCCTCAAGAACGAACTGGAAAGCCGCGTACATCAGCGCACGGCCGAACTCGAAGTCGCCAACAAGGAGCTGGAGGCCTTTACCTACTCGGTGTCTCACGACTTGCGCGCCCCGCTGCGTGCCATCGACGGCTTCTCGCGCAAGGTCGTCATGGGCTACGCCGACAAGCTCGACGACGAAGGCCGCAGGCTGCTCCAGGTGGTGCGCGACAACGCCCAAAAGATGGGCAAACTGATCGACGACCTGCTCGCCTTCTCGCGCATGGGCCGGCGCGAGATTGCCTTGCAGCCGCTCGACATGAACGCCATCGTCGAAGGGGTGGCCGGCGAACTGCGCGCCGCCGAGCCGCAGCGCGCCATCGAGTTCGCCTTCTCGCCAATGCCGCGCGCGTGGGGGGACGCCGCCATGCTGCGGCAGGTCTGGTTGAACCTGATCGCCAATGCCATCAAGTTCTCGGGCCGGCGCCAGGTGGCACGGATCGAGATCGGTGGCCGCGTGGAAGGCAAGGAAGTCGAGTACTGGGTCAAGGACAATGGCGCCGGCTTTGACATGCAGTATGCCGACAAGCTGTTCGGCGTGTTCCAGCGCCTGCACCGCCAGGATGAGTTCGAGGGCACCGGCGTCGGCCTGGCCATTGCCCAACGCGTCCTGCATCGACACAAGGGTCGCATCTGGGGCGAAGGAAAGCCGGATGCGGGCGCCACCTTTCGCTTCGCCCTGCCGCTGCCGTCGGCGAACGAGCCGCTTTCAGGAGGACAAGCAACATGAGTACGAACAGTCAGGAACTGCGGATTCTGCTGGTGGAAGACAACCCCGCCGATGCCGAGCTGACCCTGGATGCGCTGCGGGACAGCGGCCTGGTCAACACCGTGCAGTGGGTCAAGGATGGCGCCGAAGCCCTCGATGTCCTGTTCGAACGCGGCGCGGATTCGGCTGCGGAAAGCCATCGGCTGCGCCTGGTCCTGCTCGATCTGCGGCTGCCGCGGGTGGATGGCCTCGAAGTGCTGCGCGCCCTGCGCGCCGATGAGCGCACCCGGCGGCTGCCGGTGGTGGTGCTGACCTCGTCGCGCGAGGAGGTCGACCTCGTCCGCGCCTATGACCTGGGCGCCAACAGTTATCTGGTCAAGCCGGTCGATTCCGATGCGTTCATGAATGCGATACGCGAACTGGGGCTCTACTGGATGCTGCTCAACAGGGTGCCGGGTGATACAAAGTGACGGGGCTGGTCGAAAGTCAGCGTATGCGGGACGGCGCCGGTTCGCGGCCCAATGTCACTCAATCGGCGGTCGACACCATGAGGAAAACACGATGAACGCAGGCCTGCTTGATCGAATCACCATCGAACCCGGAAAGTCTGGCGGCAAGCCGTCTATCCGCGGCGGGCGAGTTGCTGCGGCGCCGAGGACTCCAGGCCGCATCTGTCGAGATCGTTCTGGAGACTATTGTCGAGACCGGTTAAGAGTGCTATTGTTGGCTCTCGATAAACCGGAGTGAATCAAATGGCAAACGTAATTTTGGCGGAAACGACTGCGAGTGTTTCTGAACTTAAAAGGAATCCGATGGCGACAGTGGCGGCCGGGGAGGGTTTCCCGGTGGCGATCCTGAACCGCAATGAGCCGACTTTCTACTGCGTTCCGGCCAAGGCGTATGAAGCGCTGATGGACAAGCTGGAAGACATGGAACTCAATGCCATTGCCGATGCCCGCCTGAAAGACGGCAAGCCGCTGGTGCGGGTCAAGCTTGATGGGCTATGAGCTGAGTTTCCATCCCGATGCGCTGGCGGAGTGGCGCAAGCTGGATGCGACGGTGAGCGCGCAGTTCAAGAAGAAACTGGCGGACCGTTTGCAACAGCCGCGCGTTCCGGCGGCACGACTGGCGGGGCACAAGGATCGTTACAAGATCAAGTTGCGCAGCGTGGGGTACCGCCTGGTGTACGAAGTGCGGGATGCGGTGTTGCTGGTGATTGTTGTTGCAGTGGGCAAGAGGGAGCGCCATGCGGTCTATCGCGTTGCGGCAAAACGCTAGCGGTTCTTGCTGCACGCTCGGTCACCGTGATGGTTTCGGGCGCAGAGTTCGACCGGCTGGCCGGTACCGGCGAATCGCCGGCGGACTTCATGCGCCGCTCCCCCCTGTACGGACTCGAATCGCTGCGCAGAACGCCGATTACCTCCACGAGGCAGAGCCTTGAACACGGACATCGCCCACCATGAACGCGAATAACCAGGACACGAGACCGCCGGCGCCCTTCGACCTGGTCATGGTCGAGGACTCGACAATCGATGCCGAATTGATCGCGGATGCCCTGCGCGAAGCGGGGCTGACAGCGGAGATGCGGCGGGTGGAAGACGAGCCGGCGTTTCGCGCGGCCCTCGCCGAACGGCTGCCCGACGCCATCCTGTCCGATTGGACCTTGCCGCACTTCAGTGGCCGCGGCGCGCTCAAGATCGCCCATGAGTGCTGCCCCGACGTGCCCTTCGTTTTCGTTTCCGGCACAATTTCGGAGACCGCCGCGATTGAAGCCCTGCGTCAGGGGGCCATCGACTACGTCTATAAGCATCAGCTCCAGCACCTGAGCGCAACCCTGGGACGTGCGCTTGACCAGGCGCGCGGAGTGCGCTCGCTGCGCGCAAGCGAAGCCTTGAATCGCGCGATCCTGGACTCCGTGAGCGCCGAGATCGCCGTGCTGGACCATCACGGGGTCATCCGCGCGACCAACGCTCCCTGGCGGCGCTTTGCGCTGGACAACGGCATCGTGGCCGGCGAAGCGGCGCCGGGCGCCGATGTCGGCGCCGATTACCTGGCGGCCTGCCGGAATCGCACCGGCCTGGCGCCGGATGAAGATGCCGCCAAAGTAGTCGAGGGCATCCGGGCAGTGCTCGATGGCCGCCTGCCTGTGTTCAGCCTCGAATACCCCTGCCATTCGCCGCAGCAGGAGCGCTGGTTCAGCATGAGCGTCACGCCCCTGATACGGGATGGGCAGGGCGCGGTGGTCAGCCATGTCGACATCACAGCCCGCAAGCAGGCCGAGCTGGGCATGGCAAAGGAGCGCGCCTTTCTAAAAACCTGGATTCAAGCCCTGCCCGATCTGGTCTGGCTGAAAGACCCGGCAGGAACCTATCTCGCCTGCAACCCCAGGTTCGAGGCCTTCTTCGGTGCGACCGAGCAGCAGATCGTCGGCCGCTCGGACTATGACTTTGTCGAGCGCGAGCTGGCCGACGCATTCCGCAAGAACGACCTGTTGGCCATCGACGCCGGAGCCTCGTCAGTCAACGAGGAGCAGGTACGCTTTGCTTCGGACGGCCACCGGGAACTGCTGGAAACCATCAAGACGCCGATGTACGACGCCAGCGGAACGCTGACCGGCGTATTGGGCGTCGGCCGCGACATCAGCCGGGCGAGACAAAACGAGGAGGAACTGCGCAAGCTGGCCAGGGCGGTCGAACAAAGTCCGGAGAGCATTGTCATCACCGACGCCGAGGCGCACATCGACTACGTCAACGACGCCTTCCTCAAGGCCACGGGCTACTGCCGCGAGGAGGTGATCGGGCAGAATCCGAGCCTGCTGCACTCGGGCAAGACGCCGCCCGAAACCTATGTCGCGATGTGGGCTGCGCTGAGCCAGGGCCAGCCGTGGAAGGGCGAATTCCACAACCGGCGCAAGGACGGCAGCAAGTACATCGAGTTCGCCATCATCACGCCGCTGCGCCAGCCCGACGGGACGATCAGCCACTATGTCTCGGTGCAGGATGACGTCACCGAGAAGAAGCGCGCTGACATCGAACTCGATGGCTACCGGCATCATCTCGAAACCCTGGTGGCGCAGCGCACGGCGGAACTGACCCTGGCACGGCAGCAAGCCGATGCGGCCAACATCGCCAAGAGCGCCTTCCTCGCCAACATGAGCCATGAAATCCGCACGCCGCTGAACGCCATCATCGGCCTGAGCCACCTGTTGCGGCGGGGGGGAGGGGGCCAGGAAACAGTCGCCGCGCGGCTGGACAAGATCGACGCCGCGGGTCGGCACCTGCTGTCCATCATCAGCGACATCCTCGACCTGTCCAAGATCGAGGCCGGCAGAATGCAATTGGAATCTACGGATTTCCAGCTCGGCGCCATCCTCGACAATGTCGCTTCGATCGTCGGCGGGCCGGCAGTGGAGAAGGGCCTGGAGGTCCGGATCGACATGGATGGCGTCCCCGCCTGGCTGCGCGGCGACCCGACACGCCTGCGCCAGGCCTTGATCAACTACGCCGGCAACGCCGTCAAGTTCACCGAGAAGGGATCGATCGCCCTGCGCGCCCGCCTGATCGAAGACAGCGGCGATGAATTGCTGGTGCGCTTCGAGGTCGCGGATACCGGCATCGGCATCGATCCCGACAAGATGCCCGGCTTGTTCCAGATCTTCGAGCAGGCCGACGCGTCGATCACGCGCAAATACGGCGGCACCGGCCTCGGGCTCGCCATCACCCGACGGCTGGCGCAGTTGATGGGCGGCCAGGTCGGCGCCGACAGCACGCCGGAGTCGGGCAGCAACTTCTGGTTGACCGCACGCCTGCATCGCGGTCTCGGCGCGATGCCCGGCGAATCGGCGCCCGAGGACGCCGGCAATGCCGAAATGCAATTGCGCCAGCGCCACAGCGGCGCGCGGCTGCTGCTGGCGGAAGACAACGCGATCAACCGCGAAGTCGCGCTGGACCTGTTGCACGGCGCGGGCCTCGCGGTGGACGCCGCGGCCGATGGGCGCGAAGCCGTGGCCAAGGTTCAGGGGCATGACTACGACCTGATCCTGATGGACATGCAGATGCCGAACATGGACGGCCTCGCCGCGACGCGCGCGATCCGTGCGCTGCCCGGTTGGGAGACCAAACCGATCCTGGCGATGACGGCCAACGCCTTCGACGAGGATCGCCAAGCCTGCCGGGATGCCGGCATGAACGACTTCATCACCAAGCCTGTCGAGCCGGAAGCGCTGTATGCCACCCTGCTGAAATGGCTGCCGCCAACGCCGACGGGCGACGGCGACGGCCAGTCCGTCGCCGCGTCGGCGGCCGCGCCGCGGCAGCCGACGGGCCTGCCGGAAGCGCTGGCCGATTTCGACGGACTCGACACGGTGCGGGGGCTGGCGGCCCTGCGCGGCAACGCGCCCGCCTACATCGGGTTGCTGCGGCAGTTCGCCGCCGGCCACGGCAGGGATGCGCGGCACCTGCGGGACGAACTGGCGGCGGGTCGCACCGATTCCGCCAGACAACGCCTGCACGCGCTCAAGGGGGCGGCCGGCAGCCTGGGCGCCGTTCGCATCCAGGGGGCGGCCGTCGCCCTGGAACTGGGCATGCGCAATGCCGCGGCACCGGCCGTGCTGGCGGGGCTGCTGGATGGCCTGCAAGCCGAGCAGGGCGCGCTGGACGGGGCGCTCGCGCAACTGCCGGACCCGGCGGCCGGTGGCAGCGAGGGTGGCGAGTTCGCCGCCGACCCCGGCCGGGCGCGGGCGGTGCTGGCCAGGCTGGAGCCCCTGCTGGCCCGCGACGATACCGCGGCGGGCGACCTGTTCGCGGCCAACCGGGCGCTGCTCCTGGCCAGCTTCGGCGCCGGGGCGATGCAACTGGGACGGCAGATCGGCGACTTCGACTACCCGGCGGCGCTGGCGACGCTGCGCGAACTGATGCGTCCGGCAGCGATGGCGGTTGACGGGTGAGCAAAATCGATTTGCTGCTGAGGAAAGGCGAGCAAGCGTCGGGCCGCGGGCGCAACATTCCAGTCGTCCAACGACGATCTGGAAACCTCCAAGGAAGAACTGCAATCGCTTGATGAAGAAGCCATCCGCGTCCCGCCGGGGGCTACCGTCCCTTGGGGACAAGAAGCGGAATCCTGGGCGTGTCGAGGCTGCCGGGATCACGAAGCCGGGGTCATGGGCTTAATTATCATTGACAAATTAACTCCTGTTGTTAATATAACAATGATGATCGATCGGCAAGCCGAAACCACCATTCGCCAGACACTGGCCCATACCGCCGCTGTCGTGCTGCTGGGGCCGCGTCAGGCGGGCAAGACCACGCTGGCGCGGCATATCGCCAGCGGCTGGCCGGGCGGCGCGGTGTATCTCGATCTCGAACGTCCCGCCGACCGGCTCCGCCTCGACGATGCCGACAGCTACCTGCGCGCCCAGAGTGGCAAGCTGGTGATCCTCGACGAAATCCACCGCGCCCCGGGGCTGTTCGATGTCCTGCGCGGCATCATCGACGACAACCGCGGGGCCGGGCAGCGTAGCGGCCAGTTCCTGCTGCTGGGCTCAGCCGCGCTGGACCTGATGCGCCAGTCGAGCGAAACCCTGGCCGGACGCATGGCCTATCTGGATATTGCTCCGTTCGACATCGGCGAAATCGTTGCAGCCGGGATTGATGCGACGACGCTCTGGCTGCGCGGAGGCTTTCCCGACAGCCTGCTGGCGCAGGACGACCGGCGCAGCCTCGACTGGCGGCGCGATTTCATCCGCAGCTACCTGGAACGCGACGTGCCGATGTTTGCGCCGCGGCTGCCCGCCGAGACCATCGGCCGCCTGTGGACCATGCTGGCGCACCAGCAAGGCAGCCTGCTCAATCAGGCCCGCCTCGCCGCCGCACTCGGCGTCGCCAACCCGACGGTGGATCGTTACATCGACCTGCTGGTTGACCTGCAACTGCTGCGCCGCTTGCGGCCGTGGAGCGGCAATGTCGGCAAGCGTCTGATCAAGTCGCCCAAAGTCTATGTGCGCGACAGCGGCATCCTGCATGGCCTGCTGGAACTTGAAACCCTGGATGATCTGCTCGGGCATCCCGTCTGCGGGCTCAGCTTCGAAGGGCATTGCATCGAAAACCTGGTGCGGGCGGCCGGCCCGCGCCGGGTGCCGTATTTTTACCGCACCCATGCCGGCGCCGAAGTCGATTTGCTGCTGGAAAAAGGCGGGCAGCCCGACATCGCCATCGAGATCAGGCGTTCAAGCGCGCCGAGTCCGGCAAGAGGCTTTGCCCAGGCCTGCGACGACCTGGGCATCACGCAGCGCTACGTGGTCTACCCCGGCAGCGAGACGTTCGCGCTGCGCCACGGCGCGCAAGCCATCGGCCTGGCGGAACTCGTCGGCCTGTTGCGTGCGGAAACCGCGGTCTGACTTCGCGCCACCCGTCATTCCGGCGAAAGCCGGAATCCAGAGGTTTTCGGGGACAAAGACCGTGGGTCCCGGCCTTCGCCGGGACGACGGCCCATTTTTCGCCAGTAGCAAGACTTGCGAAGCACACCAGTAGCGCCTGAGCCCGACCATAATGCAGCGTATTGCACAAAAGTCGCGACTATTTCGCAATGCGAGGTAATATGGTCGGCATGAAACGCTACCTCGATGAGCTCATCGCCAAGGATCTGGCACGCAAGATGGTGCTGGTGACCGGGCCGCGCCAGGTCGGCAAGACCACGCTGTGTCGCCATCAGATGGCGCGCCTGGACCCCGCGCAATACCTCAACTGGGATGTCCCCGGCGACCGGGCCATACTGCAACGACAGGGCTGGCTGCCACGCGCGCGGCTCCTGGCGCTGGACGAAATCCACAAGATGCCTGACTGGAAGAACTGGCTCAAGGGCGTGGTGGATGGCCGGCCGCCGCTGCAGGCCCTGCTGGTGACCGGCAGCGCGCGCATGGAAACCTGGCGCCAGAGCGGCGATTCCCTGGCCGGGCGCTATCTGGCCTGGCGGCTGCATCCGCTCTCGGTGCGCGAGTGGTGCGAGCAGCAGGGCGGCACGCCGGCGCAGGCGCTGGAACGGATCCTGCAGCGCGGCGGCTTTCCCGAGCCCTGCCTGGCCGATTCGGCCGAAGATGCCGAGCGCTGGCGCCGGCAGTATTTCACCGACCTGATTCGCGAAGACGTGGTGGAGTTTTCCCGCCTGCACGAAGTCAACGCCATGCGCCTGTTCGTCGAGATGCTGCGCGAGCGGGTCGGCTCGCCCCTCTCGCTGGCGTCACTGGCGCGCGACCTGGCGGTTGCGCCGAACACCCTGAAGCGCTATCTGGAGATCCTGCAGGCCTTGTACATCGTCTTTGCCGTGCCGCCCTGGCACGACAACGTGGCGCGCGCCATCCTGCGCGCGCCGAAGGTCTATTTCTTCGACACCGGCCTGGTGCGCGGCAGCGAGGGCGCGCGTTTCGAGAACGCGGTGGCGGCGATGCTGTTGAAACACGTGCACTTCCGCCAGGATGCCAGAGGCAAGGCCGCCGAGCTTCACTACCTGCGGACCAAGGACGGCGCCGAAGTGGACTTTGCCGTCGCCGAGGACCGGCAACTCACTCATCTGATCGAGTGCAAGCTTGCCGACAGCGCCGTGCACCGACCGCTGGCCGCGTTCGCCGGCCGCTTTCCAGGGGCGGAGGCTGTGCAACTGGTGCGCGACCTGCGCCAGGAGGAACGGCGCGGCCCGCTGCAAATCATCGACGCCGCCCGCTGGCTGGCTGGCCTCGACGCCTGACCAGGACAAAGGCATGAGTGCATCCCGGCCGAAGGTTTCCCGCAAGAGAGCTCGGCCGCGCCGGCGGCGCTGAAAAGGTTCAATTGAATGCGTAATACCATGTGCCTATCGTGAGCCGTTGGAGTACATTCATCGCCTGGTCGCCGACTACTCGGGCGAAGAGCTTACGGCGGAAAAGGCTTAGTGGCTCATCGAGCATTCGGCCGTCTTTATCGAAACCGTGCGGCAACAACTGGGTGGCGACGCTGCGCGCACTGATGCGTCCGGCAGCCATGGCGATTGACGGGTGAGCAAAATCGATTTGCTGCGGAGGAAAGGCGAGCAAACGTCGGGCCGCGGGGGTAACATTCCAGATAGATTCCCCTCCGCTGCAAAGTGATTTTCATGTCCACCCGCAAACCCGCTGCAACAACCGGCACCAAGCCCGCCGCCAAGCCACGGGCAACGTGCAAGGCGCCTGCCAGCCCCGCCGCGGCAACCGATGCCGCGGCGGCAACCTCGGTCCCCGACGCGTCTACCCGTGCCCCGACCTTCCCCATCGGAGCGCGAAGTGCGTACCAGCGACGGCGCATGGTATCTGGCGCGCATGCAGCCCTACCGCACGCTGGACCATGTGATCGAGGGGGTCGTGCTGACCTTCACCCCGGTGACCGAATTCAAGCGCGTCAGCGAGGCCGCCCAGCGCGCCGCGACTGAACTGGCGACGGTGTTGCAGGCCAGCACGCAACTGGCGCGGGAACTGGCCGAAGGCATCGTCAACACCGTGGTCGAACCGCTGCTGGTGCTCGACGGCCGCTTGCAGGTGATTTCCGCGAGCCGCTCCTTCTACCAGCACTTCCAGGTCGTCGCCGGGCAGACCGTGGGCCGCAAGATCTACGAGCTGGGCAACGGCCAGTGGGACATCCCGGCCCTGCGCGAACTGCTGGAGAACATCCTGCCGCAGAATCAGGCGCTGGACGGCTACGTCGTCGAGCACAACTTCCCCGGCCTCGGGCCGCGCCGCATGGTGCTCAATGCGAGGCGCATGGTGACGGCGCCGGGCAAGACGGAATTGATCCTGCTGGCAATAGAGGAGATTGTCGGGCCGGAGTGAGCCCCGGATTTCATGTTAGTCTTTGTGTTACTTTGTAATACAAGAAGGAGGCGATGATGCAAAGCACCCTGACCGTACGGCTGTCAGAGCAGGAGGCGCAGCGCCTTGAGGCCCTCTGTGAAATAACGGGAAAATCACGCAGCGAAGTGGTGCGCGACTCCCTGCGCGCCTACCGTCTGCGCGAGGCCTTGCGCCACAGTCAGGCCCGCCTGGGCCCGGCGGCGCGCGCCAGCGGCTGGCTGACAGAGGACGATGTCCTGAATGATGTGTCATGAAGGTCTTTCTGGACACCAAGGTCTGGCTGTCCGCAGCGATATTTCCCGGCCTGTGCGAGTCTCTGGTCATGGCATGCGCCGAGCGTGACTGGCTGCTGACCAGCCCTCTGGTTCAGCAGGAAGCGCATCAGGTGTTGGCACGCAAGTTCCCGCGCCGGGCGGATGCGCCGGCCCTGTTCGACCTTTCCTGGAGCGAGGCACGGTGCATTGCCGATATGCCCGCCATGCCCGATGCATCCGCTCTCGCCGCTCCCGCCGATGACAACGATGCCCGCCTGGTCGCTGCGGCCGTCGCCGCGGGCGCCGAACTTTTTGTGACGGGCGACAAGCGGGTACTGGACTGGGCCGCATCGGGCTCGATGCGGATCGTCTCGCCGCGTCAGGCCTGGATCATCCTGTTCGAGCCGCAACTGAATCACTGATCGCTCCTGCACTCCAGGAAAGGAGATCCACGTGAGCAACCCGCCCGACGAAAAGCAGGCAAACGCCGCGCTCCTGCGCAACCAGGCCGAAGCCGCTCTCGCCCGGCATCCGCTTGCCGCCGCCGCAGCGCGCCCGCCCGGGTGCGGGCAGTGCTCGCGCAGTTGGAGCCCCTGCTGGCCAGCGACGATACCGCGGCGGGCGACCTGTTTGCGGCCAACCGCGCGCTGCTGCAGGCCAGCTTCGGCGCCGCAGCGACGCAACTCGAACGGCAGATCGGCGCCTTCGACTACCCGGCGGCACTGGCGACGCTGCGCGGACTGATGCGGTGAACACCATGACGCCGACACGCACCGAGAATCTGCCGAGCAAGTCCGCCTTCATCCCCGGATCATGCCGGGGCAGGCAATTCCGGCAACGGACATACCTGTTGCAAAGCGGGGTCACACTCCCTCTCCCCCGGCCCCTCTCCCGCAGGGGAAACCGCAGGGTCCGGCCCCGGTTTCTCCCGAATTTCTTCCCATCCAATTGTGGCAAACTACTGGCGGTCAAGCATCCACCGCGCCGGAGGTTATCGTGAGCACGAGTCTGGAAGTCCTTGAGGCCGAAGTCCTGCAGTTACCCCCCGGCGATCGCTCGCACCTGCTCGAGGGGCTGATTGCCAGCCTTGACGCGGATCCCGAAGTCGAGGAAGCCTGGGAACGTGAGGCAGACCGACGGGAAGCCGAGTTGGAATCCGGGTTGATCGCGACAATTCCAGGACCGGAAGCCGTCGCCCGACTCCGGGCAAGACTGTCGAAATGACCTACTCGCTCCACCATGGAGCGGAGCGTGACATCGCCGATGCCATGGATTATTACAGCGAACACGCGGGGTCAGCCGTCGCTGTGCGTTTTCTACAGGAATTCGAGCGTGTCGCCAATCTCCTGGTTGATCATCCTCGACAGTCGCGCCCGGCAAACCCATCGTCCCGACAGCGATGCCGACTTTTATCGAAACAGTGCGGCAATGACTGGGGCCGCAGGGAACTGCTGCGCCCCCGGTTTCCCGGGCGGTGACGAAGCGGGAACCGATGCGGTCCGGTAACCATGGCGATTGACGGGCAAGCAAAGATGATCATCGCATTGAGCCGCTTCACGATTGCCAATGACATGGCGGACGAGGTGCGCGCGGCATTTCGCCGGCGGCCCCATCTGGTTGATCAGGTCAGCGGCTTTCTCGGCATGGAGGTGATGAGCCCGCTCGACACCCCGGCCGAAATCTGGCTGGTGACACGCTGGCGCGACGAGCAGAGCTATCGGAGTTGGCACCGCGGGCACGCATACCACGAGTCGCATAATGGCATTCCCAAGGGACTCAAGCTGGTGCCGGGGAGTACCGAAGTGCGGTTGCTGGAAGTGTTTGCGGACTGATCGGGAGCGAGCACATGAACATGAACCTTGAACTGCAAACGCTGACGCCGGAGGGACTGCGCCGATTCCAGGCCTTGCGCGCCGATGCGGTCAGCGCCGTGACCGAACGCTTCTTTGCGACGCACGGGTCCGCCTATGTGCGCTTCGGGCCGCGTGGCAGGGAGGCGTGCCGCGAGGACCTCGCGTTTCACCTCGAATTCCTGCGGCCCGTGCTGGAGTTCGGGCTGCCGCAACCGATGGTGGATTATCTGGTCTGGCTGGCGAGCGTGCTTGGCGCGCGAGGGATTCCGGCCGAGCACCTGCCGCAGTCGCTGGACTGGCTGGCGGATTTCTTTGCCGGCCGGATCGGCGGGGCTGATGGCGCGGTGGTGGTCGCGGCGCTCAGGGCGGCGCGGATGAAGTTTCTCGAAGCGGGCACGGAGCAGGCGCCGCTCAAGTCACCCGCGCCGTGGCCGGAAGCGGCCGAATTCGAAACGGCGCTGCTGGCCGGCAACCAGCGCGAGGCACTGGCGATCGTGAGCCGCTGCATCGACAGCGCGCAAACGCTGGTCGATGTCGAACTGCACGTGATCCAGCCGGCGCTGTACCAGATCGGGGCGAAATGGCAGGCCAACCAGGTTTCGGTAGCCCAGGAACACCTGGCGACGGCGATCGCGCAGTCAGTGATGACCGTCGGCCTGCTGCAGTCGCCGGCGCCGGCGCCGATCGACAAACGGGTGCTGCTGGCTTGCGTCGAGGGCAACACGCACGCCGTCGGACTGCGCATGGTGGCCGATGCCTTCCTGCTCGCCGGCTGGGACGTGCAGTATCTCGGTGCGAATGTGCCGACTGGCGCGCTGGTCGAACACGCGGCCGAGTGGAAACCCGATCTGGTGGGGCTCTCGGTGTCGTTTGCGCAGCAGTTGCCGGCAGTCAAGGCGGTCATCGCGGCATTGATCGGGCGGCTTGGCGATGCGCGGCCGGCGGTGATGATCGGCGGCCTTGCGATCAACCGCTTCGACCGACTGGCGGCCATCGCAGGGGCCGATGGATGCAGCGCCGACGCGCAAGCGGCGGTCCTTGACGCCGAGCGAATAGTCCGCGAGGCAGGCACCCTGTGATGGGGATTGCGTGTGAGCTGGAGCCGCTGCTCGCGGTCGTGGCGGCCACGCTGGATGAGGACGGCACGCTGATCGAGGCGAATGCCGGTTTCCTGCGGATCGTCGAGATGGCGGGCCTGCCGCCGCATGGCGCGCAGGTGGCCCGGCTTTTCATTCAGCCGGACTTTGCGACCCTGGTCGGCGCGCGGCCGGGCGCTGGCGGGGAAATCCACCATGGGCTGCTGACGATCGGCGATTACGTCGGAAAGACGCGGTCCTTGCGTGGCCGCGTCTGGCGCCAGGGCTCACGACTGCGAATCGTGGCCGAGTATGATGTCGATGATCTGGAGCAGCTCAACGATACCGTGCTGGACCTCAACCGCGATTACGCCATGGCCCAGTTCGAACTGGCCCAGACCAACCACAAGGTACGGCACCTCAACGCGGAGCTGGAGCAACGCGTGGCGCAACGCACCGAGGCGCTGCGCGATGCGCTGGTCAGCGCCGAAACCGCCAGCCGCGCCAAGAGCACGTTCCAGGGAAACATGAGTCACGAACTGCGCACGCCGCTGAACGCGATTCTCGGGATGGGCTACATCGTCAGCCGCAAGATCGCCGAGCCTGAGCTGCGCCAGCAAGTCGAACAAATCACGGGCGCCGGCAAGCTTCTGCTCGTCATGGTCAACAGAATAATGGAGATCTCACGCCTGGAGACGGACACCTTCGGGATCGAATCACGGGACTTCGGGATGCTGGCCGCAATTGACGCCGCCATGGACATGTTTCGTCAGCGTGCCGCCGCCAAGGGCTTGCTCCTTGCGCAGGAAATTGATCCCGCGCTACCGCTTGTACTGCGCGGCGACCCACTGCGCCTGGGCCAGATATTGGCGAACATGGTCGGCAATGCCATCAAGTTTTCCGACCGCGGACGCATCGATGTTCGTGTGCGCCTGGTGGAAGCGAAGGACGATGATCTTTTGCTGCGCTTCGATGTCGAGGATCAGGGCATCGGCATCGCCGAGGAGCAGCAGGCCTTGGTGTTCAATGCCTTCGAACAGGCGGACAATTCGACCACCCGCAAGTACGGCGGGACTGGACTCGGACTGGCGATTTGCAGACACCTGGCACGTCTGATGGGCGGAGAAGTCGGCGTTGACAGCACGCTAGGGCGCGGCAGCACCTTCTGGTTTTCTGCCCGCCTGCAACGCGGCCACGGGATCATGCCCGGCGAGTCGGCCACCCCCGCGGAGTCTGCGTCCGGTTTGCCACCCGGCACCCAGGGCGGTGCGCCGGATGCGGTTCCCGCAGGCGCCTTGCTGGCCCAGTTGGAGCCCCTGCTGGCCTGCGACGATACCGCGGCGGGCGACCTGTTCGCGGCCAACCGTCCGCTGCTGTTGGCCAGCTTTGGCGCCGGGGCGATGAAACTTGGCGGACAGATGGCGGACTTCGACTATCCGGCGGCGCTGGCGACGCTGCGGGAACTGATGCTGCGTGCGAATGAAGGATAGCGAGGCCGGCGCCATGAATCCGGAGAGCACCGCGCCGACATCCGCCGCCGCCGCGCCCGCCACGGGCCGCCTTGCCTGGCAGCGGCCATGGCTCGCGGGCTTGCTGGTCTTTGTGCTCGCGGCGATTCTGGCGGCCGCGCTGGTCTGGAGCCTGGAACAGGATCGGCTGCGGATTCGGCGTTCCGAGGTCGCCAGCGAGGCCGAAGTCCGTGCGCAGGCGATCCGGCAGAACATCGACCGCGGCCTCGCCGCTACCTACACCCTGGCGGCGCTGGTTCGTCAAGGCCGTGGCGAGATTCACGATTTCGACGCGGTGGCGCGCCAACTCCTAGTCGCCTATCCGGGGGTGGATTCGCTGCAACTGGCGCCCGCCGGCGTGATCCGGCGCATCGCGCCCCTGGCCGGCAACGAAGCGGCCATTGGTCTCGATCTGCTGCATGGCCCGACGCCGCACAGAGACGCTATGGTTGCACGCGACATCGGCATGCTGACCCTGGTCGGGCCGTTCAGGCTGGTGCAGGGGGGCGACGGCGCGGCCGGGCGCCTCGCCGTGTTTCTGGATGATACGGAAGGCAAGCGCTCGTTCTGGGGCTTGGTCAGCGTGATTCTGCGCTTTCCCGACACCCTGGTCGGCGCCGGCCTGCCGCAGTGGGCAGCGGACGGCATCGAGTACCGACTCTGGCGTGTCGAGCCGGCCAGCGGACAAGAACAGACCATCGCCGCATCCTCGGCCGCAGCCTTGATCGATCCGGTGCGCGCCATCGTGGAACTGCCCTATGGCAACTGGACCCTGAGCGCGGCGCCCGCCAGGGGCTGGAGCGACCCTGCCGGGCTGGCGCTGAAGTCGGCGCTGGGACTGCTCTTGAGCCTGCTGCTGGCGGTTCTGGCCAAAATGCTGGTCGAGTCAAGGGCGCACGAGCGCGATCTTGAGGCCAGGGTCGCCAGCCGGACGGAAGAAATCCAGAAGCTCTCGCGGGCGGTCGAGCAAAGCTCCCAGAGCATCGTCATTACCGACGCCGAGGCGCGCATCGAATACACCAACGACGCCTTCCTCCAGGCCACCGGCTACAGCCGCGAGGAAGTGATCGGCCACAACCCGCGCGTACTGCATTCGGGCAAGACGCCGCCCGAAACCTATGTGGCGATGTGGAAGGCGTTGCGCCAGGGCCAGCCGTGGCAGGGCGAGTTCCACAACCGGCGCAAGGACGGCGGCGAATACATCGAGTTCGCCATCATCACGCCGCTGCGCCAGCCCGATGGATCGGTCAGCCACTATGTGGCGGTGAAGGAGGACATCACCGAGAAGAAGCGCATGGGCATCGAACTGGAGTCTCATCGTCATCACCTGACCGAACTGGTGGCGAGCCGCACCACGCAACTGGTCGCCGCACGGGAACAGGCCGAGGCCGCCAACGTGGCCAAGAGCGCCTTCCTCGCCAACATGCGCCACGAAATCCGCACCCCGATGAACGCCATCATCGGCCTGACCCACGTTTTGCGCAGCAGCGAGGCAAGGCCGCAACAGGCCGCGCAGTTGGATCAGATCGACGACGCCGGCCGGCGCCTGCTGGCGATCATCAACGACATCCTCGACCTGTCGACCATCGAGGCAGGCGAACTGCAACTGGAAAGCGCCGATTTTTCCCTCTCGACCGTGCTCGCCGATGTCGGCTCGATGCTCAGCCGGGCGGCGCGGGAAAAGGGCCTGCGGATCGAGGTCGCGCATGCGGCCGAGCCCCTGCCGCTTTGCGGCGACGCGACGCGGCTGCGCCAGGCGCTGCTGAACTACGCCGGCAATGCCGTCAAGTTCACCGAGCGGGGCTCCATCGTGCTTCGCGCCGGGGTGCAGGAAGACCGCGGCGAGGAGTTGCTGCTGCGCTTCGAAGTCGCGGACACCGGCCCCGGAATCGCGCCCGAAGAGCTGAGCCGGCTGTTCCAGCCCTTCGCGCAGGCCGACGCGTCGCTCACCCGCAGGCATGGCGGCAACGGCCTGGGCCTGGTCATCACCCGGCGGCTGGCGCAACTGATGGGCGGAGAAGTCGGCGTTGACAGCACACCGGGAGAGGGCAGCCGTTTCTGGTTCACGGCCCGCCTGCGACGCGGCCATGGCGCAATGCCGGCCACGGCAGTCGCGGCAGCAAAGGACGCCGTGACACAATGCGCCGGTGACGACAACGATGCAGGCGGGCTGCCGGCCCGCCCGCCGGCAGCCGAGCCGGGGCGCCTCCGGGCTGTGCTCGACGAGCTGGAAGCCTTGCTGGCCAGTGATGACACCGCGGCCGGCGACCTGTTCGCGGCCAACCGGGCGCTGCTGTCGGCGCTGCCGGGCACGGCGGCGACGCAACTGGGCCGGCAGGTCGCGGCATTCGACTATCCGGGTGCGCTGGCGACGGCACGGGATCTGATCCGGCAACTGCCGGAAGACTGACGAGGCTGAAAAATGGACGAAGCGACTAGCGAATCAATCGCCCCTGGCCGAGCCGCGGCAACAATCCTGGCGGTCGACGACGACCCGGTAAATCTCGGCGTATTGAACGCCGTGCTGAGACCGCATTTTCGCGTCCGCGTCGCCCGTTCCGGCGCCGCGGCGCTGCGCGCGGTGGACAGCGAGCCGCGCCCCGACCTGATACTGCTCGACGTGATGATGCCGGAAATGGATGGCTATGCGGTGCTGGCCCGATTGCGCGAATCGCCCGCCAGCCGCGACATACCGGTGATCTTCGTCACCGCGATGGATTCCAGCGAAGACGAGAAGCGCGGGCTCGAACTGGGCGCGGTCGACTACCTGACGAAGCCGATCACCCCGGCCATCGTGCTCGCCCGCGTGCGCACCCATCTCGAGGCCAGGCAGGCGCGCGACATGCTGAAGCGATTCAATGCGCAGTTGGTCCATCAGGTGGATCAAGGCACGCATGCCCTGGAACAGGCGCAACTGCAACTGATGCAGTCGGAAAAGATGGCGTCGATCGGCCAGTTGGCGGCGGGCGTGGCGCACGAGATCAACAACCCGATCGGCTTTGTCGGCTCGAATCTCGGCACGCTCACCGGCTATCTGCAAGACATCTTTTCCATCATCGCGGCCTACGAGAGGGCCGAGGCGCTGGCCGGCAACGACGCCGCCTTCGAAGAGGCGCGCAGCCTTCGGCAGAAGCTCGACTATGACTACCTGAAGGAGGACATCGCCGGGCTTCTGGGCGAATCAAAGGACGGTCTCGCCCGTGTCCGCAAGATCGTCCAGGACCTCAAGGGATTCTCCCATGTCAGCGACACGGTGTGGGAATGGGCGGACATCCACCAGGGACTCGATTCGACGCTCAACATGGTCTGGAACGAGCTCAAGTACCACTGCACGGTGAGCAAGAACTACGGTCCGCTGCCGAAAATCCGCTGCCTGCCGTCGCAGCTCAACCAGGTATTCATGAATCTTCTGGTCAATGCCGGTCAGGCCATCGCCGACAAGGGCGAGATCACCATCACGACCGAATGCGTCGGCGATGCCGCCGTCCGGGTCAGCATCGGCGACACCGGCGCGGGCATTGCGCCGGAGGCGCTGGCGCGGGTATTCGATCCGTTCTTTACCACCAAACCGGTGGGCAAGGGCACCGGACTGGGCTTGTCGCTGGCGTGGGGCATCGTCGAACGGCATGGCGGCAAGATCGAGGTGGCGAGCGAAGTCGGCAAGGGCACGACGTTTGCCGTCACGCTGCCGGTGGAGCCCAGGGAAGCCGTCGCGCCCGCGGCCGCGCCCTCGCCGTGACTGCCGTGGACTCCGCTGCGCGCCCCACCTTGTTGCTGGTCGATGATGAGGACAGCATTCTGTCGTCGCTCAAGCGCCTGCTGCGCCGGGAGGACTATCGGGTGGTCACCGCCAACGGCGGCCAGGCCGGGCTCGATGAACTGGCCCGCGGTCGCGTGGATGTCATCGTCTCGGACCAGCGCATGCCGGACATGAGCGGCGTCGAGTTCCTGCGGCAGGCCAAGAAACTTTATCCCGATACGGTGCGCATGGTGCTCTCGGGCTACGCCGACCTGAAAAGCATTACCGATGCCATCAACGAAGGCGCGATCTACAAGTTTCTTTCCAAGCCATGGGACGATGACGCGCTCAAGGCCGAGATCGACGATGCCTTCCGCCGCAAGGCGCTGGAGGACGAGAACCGGCGCCTGAGCCAGGAGCTGCAGACGGCCAACGCCGAGCTGATCCGCGTGAACGCGCGGTTGCAGCAGGCGCTGGATGCCCAGCGGCAGCGCACCGAACTCGGCGAGGCGGCACTGACGGCGACCCAGGAAATCGTGAACTGCGTGCCGCTACCGATACTCGGCGTCGACCCGGACGGCCTGCTGGTATTTGCCAATGCCGCGGCGGCACAGCGCTTCGCGCGCCGCGCCTTGCTGGGCGCCACGGTCGCCGAGGCGCTGCCCGGCGAACTGGCGGACCTGGTGGAGCAAGGGCGCGGCGAAGCGCGGCTGCTGATGGACGAAGATGCCTGGCGCGTAAGCTGCCATGCCGTCGATTCGATCATGCAGCAGCGCGGCTTTCTGTTGATCTTCCTGCCGGAGTCGATCTGATGAACACTGACGAACCAAGCACTGTTCCCCTGGCCTCGGTGGCGCCAGGTGCGCGGCTGACGGCTGCCATCCATGGCGCCGACGGCCAGGTGTTGATGGCCGCCGGCAGCCTGCTGACCGAGGCGGTCCTCGAAAAACTCGCCGCGCGCGGCGTCGTCAGCGTTGCGGTCGAGCTCCAGCGCAGCGAGACTGAACTCGATGCCGCGCGCGACGCGCTGCGCCGGCGCCTGAGCTATCTGTTCCGTCGTTGCGACTGCGATGACGCCGGCGGCGCCGCGCAGATGCTGTTCAACGCGGTGCTGGACCGTCGGCTGGAGGAGTTGCGATGACAGCGCCGAGCCTGGAACAGATCGTCGGCAAGTTGCGCGCGCTGCCGTCCTTGCCCACCGTAGTGATGGAACTGCTGCAAACCATGGGGGAGGAGGATGTCGCCATCGACCGGCTGGCACGCGGCATCGGCAATGACCAGGCGCTGGCGGCGCGCACCCTGCGGGTGGCCAACTCGCCGTTTTACGGCATGCAGGGAAAGATCGACACGATCGCCGAGGCGATCACGGTGCTGGGCTTCGTCAATGTCCGCTCACTGGTGACCACGGCCGGGATCGCCACGGCGTGGCCGGCAAGCGTCGGCAAGGGATTCGACGCCAGGGTCTTCTGGCGCCACTGCCTGGGCGTGGCGTCCTGTGCCGAGTCGCTGGCACGTGATGCCCGGCTGCGCCCGGAAACGCTGTTCCTGGCGGGACTGCTCCACGACATCGGCCGCCTGGTGCTGGTCGCCACCTACCCGGAAGCCTTCGCCGAAACCCTGCGGCGGCGCGTGCTCGACGATTGCCCGCCGGTCGAGGCCGAGCGCGCGGTGCTGGGGTTCGATCACGCGCAGATCGGCGGCGCGCTATGCCGCCACTGGCGCATACCCGAGTCGATTGCCGACGCCGTCGAACGGCATCATCGGGTGACCCAGGGATCGGCCGGCGCGCCGGCCGACATGGCCGACGTGGTCCATGCCGCCGACGTGATTGCGCATGCGCTCGACCTGGCGGGGGACATCGAGGCCATGGTGCCGCCGCCGGATGCCGCAGCGTGGCAACGCCTCGGGCTCGACCAACAGCACCTGCGCGCGGTACTGGCGAGGGCCGAACACCAGTTCGACGGTTTCGCAAACATCCTGGGCTGACCGTGCCTGATGCGGTGTCCCGGTGATATAAACTGAACACGGTTCGTGCACTTGGTGCCCGGACCGCCAACCGCAATCGCCAGGAGGCCGCATGCGCCGCATCATGATCGTTGACGATGAACAGGGGGTCCTGAATGCCTTGCGCCGCCTGTTGTTGCGCGCGCCCTGCAGCTATGGCCGCATGGTGTATGCGCTGGAAGTCGAGACCTTCGATTCGCCGTTCACGGCGCTGGATCGTGCGCGCGTGGCGCCCTTCGATCTGGTCCTGTCGGATTACCGCATGCCGGGGATGGACGGCGTGGAATTCCTCGGGCAGATCGCGGAAATACAGCCCGACGCGGCGCGCATGATCCTGTCAGGGTGCACCGATATAAACCTGATCAACCAGTTCATTCACGGCGCGGATATCTTCGGCATGTTGCCCAAACCGTGGAACGACTATTTCCTGATGTCGATGATCGCCCAGGCGCTCAATCATCGCGATCTGCTGCTGGAGAATCGCGCACTTGCCCGCGGGGCGGCGGCCCCCCCCGCGGAAGCCGAGCCGGTGATTCCGGTGGCGCCGGTGCAATGGGGGCCGGACGGTTCCATGCTGCTCACGGACGAGGCTTCGGACAGGCACACGCCGTAGATCAAGGCTGTGTACTTCTCCCCTCTCCCCTTGCGGGAGAGGGGCCGGGGGAGAGGGGTTGTCCTGGCAACATTCGCGTCGATCGGCCCCCTCTCCCCAACCCTCTCCCGCAAGGGGAGAGGGAGTGTTTCCCCAGTCTGCAACAGGTATGTCCATTGCGGGAATTCGCCTTGATGCACAAGGTGTCAGCGGCGGTCGGTACGCACATGCAGAACCATGCCGCCGCCTTCGTGGCGGTCCACCTCCTGTATGTGTTTCACCAGCCGCGCGTCGAGGATGTAATCGGACGCGAGCAGCAAAACCCCGTCTCGGCTGCAAAAGTCCCGCGCCAGGACCATGCCCGGCTTCAAGTCGGCGACGGCCACCGCTTGCTCGCCGGTCGCTTCGAGGATCGGCCCGACCATCATTTCGACGAAGGCATCCAGCACCTGCGGGTCGTAGCGCTTGCCGCGCGTCTGGACAAGCATGGCGCGCGCCTCGTCGGGGCCAAGGCGCCTTTCCGACAGGGTGCCGATCTGCAGGCCGTCATAGTCGTTGGCCACGGCCAGGATCCGCGCGCCGAGCGGAATCAGGACCCCCTGCAAGCCGTCCGGATAGCCCTGGCCATCGAAGCGCTCGTGATGCGAGCGGACGATGCGCGCCGCCTCTTTCAGTTCCGCCAGCGGCATCAATGCGTTTTCGCCGGCGACCGGGTGGCGGCGATAAATCCCCAAGTCCTCGCCGTTCATCCGCGACACCGGACGGGCCAGCAGCTCGTCGGAGAAACCGATCTTGCCGATATCGTGCAGCAAGGCGGCGATAAAGATGTCCTGCTGCTCCCTGGCCGGAAGTTCGAGCTTGATGGCGAGCTTGCGCGCCAGATCGGCCACTCGCCGCGAATGGCCGACCATGGCTGCACCGCGCAGCTCCATGAAGCCGGAAAACATCTTGATCGACACCACAAAATTCTGCTTGAGGCGCTCGTTGGCCAGGTTCAGGAAGGCGTTGATCTGTTCGATCTGCGCCGTGCGTTCGGCGACTTTTCGTTCCAGGCCGGCATTGAGCTGCGCCAGTTCCTCGTTCTGCGCCTGCGTCAGGGCCAGCAGGCGGGCGTTCTCCCGGCGCAAGCGGCTGCTCTCCAGCGCATCGCGGACGGTCAGCATGAGCTCGGGGTCGTCCCAGGGCTTGGAAACGTAGCGGTAGATCTCGCCGCGGTTGATGGCATCGATGGTCGAGCTGACGTCGGCATAACCCGTGAGCAGAATCCGCATCGTCGCCGGCCACCGCTGGCGCACCTGTTCGAGGAACTGCGCGCCGTTCATTTCCGGCATGCGCATGTCGGAGATCACCAGATCGACCGGCTCGCGCTCGAGGATGGCGAGGCCCGCCGGGCCGCTTTCCGCGGTATGGATGGCATAGCCCGCCGGCCGCAGCAGGCGCCGCAGCGATGACAGAATGCTCGGCTCGTCATCCACCAGCAGCAGGGTGGCCGGCGGTTCCGTGGCGGGATTCATGGGCTCCCGCGAAATCCGGGATTGGTGGCGTGCATGAATGCAGAATAAACGAAACGCGGTGCATGAGCAAAGACCGGATCACAACTTTGAAAATCTCCTGCGAACCCATGGCAAACCGGGCAGGCAGGTGCGTGGCCCGTGGACTCAGGGCTTGCGCCAGGTGATGCGGTAGATGGCGCCGGCATGATCGTCGGCGACCAGCAGCGAGCCGTCGGGCAGGATTTGCACATCGGCCGGACGGCCCCAGGCCGACTCGCTCTGCAGCCAGCCGCTGGCGAAGCTCTCGTAGGCCACGACGCGGCCGTCCCTGACGCGCACCAGGGCGATGCGGTAGCCGATTTTGCGCGAACGGTTCCAGGAGCCGTGCTCGGCAATGAATATCTGGTTGCGATACTCGGCGGGGAACATCGTCCCGGTGTAGAAGCGCATGCCGAGGCTGGCGACGTGGGGGCCGAGCTTCTGTGCGGGCGGCTCGAATTCGCCGCATTTGCGCCGCGCGCCGAATTCGGGATCGGCCAGATCGCCGCCGTGGCAGAACGGATAGCCGAAATGCATGGCCGGGCGCGGGGCGCGATTGAGTTCGTCTGGCGGGCTGTCGTCGCCCAGCCAGTCGCGGCCGTTGTCGGTGAACCACAGCACGCGGTCCTGCGGGCTCCAGTCGAAGCCGACGCTGTTGCGTACGCCGCGGGCGAACACCTCACGGCCCGATCCGTCGGCGTTCATGCGCAGGATGGCGGCATGGGGGTCGTCGGGCGCGCAGATGTTGCACGGCGCGCCGACCGGCACGTAGAGCTTGCCGTCCGGCCCGAAAGCGATGAATTTCCAGCCGTGGTGGGTGTCCTTCGGCAGGCTGTCGGTGACCACCACCGGCGCCGGCGGATTGTCGAGGCGGCGGTCGATGTCGTCGTAGCGCAGGATGCGGCTCACCGCCGCGACGTACAGCGACCCGTTCTTCCAGGCCAGCCCGGTCGGCAGTTGCAGGCCGTCGGCGATGCGCGTCACCCTGCCTGCGCGGTAGCTGGCATCGAAGCGCACCGCATGGACCTGACCGGCGCGCATCGAGCCGACGTAGAGCACGCCGCCGGTTTCATCAGTGGCGCCCAGCGCCATCTGGCGGGCATTGTCCACCCGCGCCCAGAGTTCGATGGCGAAGCCCGGCGGCAGCTTGATGGTTTCCAGCGGCAGGGCGCCGGCGAAGGCGGACCAGGCGAGCAGGGCGATGGCGAGCAGTCTATTCATGGCTTTCGGGTTTCATCCCGCCGGATTGGACAGGGACCGTCGGAATTGACGCGGGCTGGCTCCCGTCACTTTGCGCATCAGGCGCCTCAACGCCGTGGTGTCGACATAGCCCACGCGTGCGGCCACTTGCTCGACGGTCAAGGCGCTGGTTTCGAGCAGCATGCGTGCCCTGCCGAGCCGAACGCTTTGCAGCAATGCCGAGGTGCTGCGTCCGGTGGCCGCCCTGACGTGGCGCGAGAGCGTGCGGCCGGACATGCACAGCTCCGCCGCGAGAGCCGAGACGCCGGGCGGGTCGGGCAGCGCCGACTCGAAGCGCTTCACCAGCTTCCCGATCAGTTCGTTGCCGTTGCCGAGCATGGCGGGCACGATGAATTGCCCCTGGGATTGCCTGCCGTCGATCAGCAAGGCACGCGATACGGCGTCGGCCAGCGCCGGGCCGAAGCGGGTGCGCAACAGGTGCAGCATCAGATCGGTCTGGGCGAATGCCGCCCCGGCGGTCACCACCGCTCCGTCGTGGATCACCATGCGATCGGCATCGACCGTGCAGCGCGGCTCGCGTTGCTGCAAAAGCGACGCGAACCACCAGGAGGTTGTTACCCGCTTTCCCGCCAGGAGATCGGCGGCTTGCAGCAGGAACACCGCCGAACACGAAGCCGCCAGGGTGCCGCCGGCACGCGCCTGTGCCTGCAGCGCCCTGATGGCGCGCAGCGCGTCGGGCTGCCCAAGGCGGCTGATCACGGCGCGGCGGCTTTCCAGCCCAAGGCCCGGAATCACCCAGACGGAGCCGTCTGCGCGAGGGGCTTTCGGCAGGATCCTGGCGTCGATGGCGAGGCCATGCCTGAGTGGCGCCGGGCTTTCGGTCGAGTACACGCGCCAGCGGGGTTCGGCGCAACCGACGCTTGGCGCCAGCGCGGCCGCGGTCGACAGAATGTCCAGGGTCAGCGTCACGCTGGAAGGAAATGCGCCCGGCAGGAGCAGAACCGTGAAATCGTGCATTGTCGGATAAGGCTCGAAAGATGTCAGAACAGACACTGTGATTCTGAGCCGGAAGGCGGCTTAATGCAAGCCCGGGAGGAGAGACGGACATCCCGTCCGTTCGAAAGGCAAGGGGGCAGCGACAATGCCGAAACGCAGCATGACCGAAGACGATCCGCTGGAAGATTTCGAGTCGCGCCGGATCACCCTCGATGGCGTGACGAAGAAGGTTTACGTCGCCGGCAGCGGTCCGGCGGTGATCGTCATGACGGAGATGCCCGGCATCAGCCCGCATGTCGCGCGTTTCAGCCGCTGGGTGCGGGACGCCGGATTCACCGTGTATATGCCTTCGCTGTTCGGCCGCGACGGCGCGGTGCCGGGCGTCGAGGAGGGCGTCGCCGTCTTCAAGCGGGCCTGCGTCAGCGCCGAGTTCCGTGCGCTGGCCGGCAACCAGTCGAGCCCCGTGACCCGCTGGCTGCGCGCGCTGGCGCGACTGGCGCACCAGCAGTGCGGCGGGCCGGGCGTCGGCGCGATCGGCATGTGCTTCACCGGCAACTTCGCGCTGACCATGATGCTCGAGCCGTCGGTACTTGCGCCGGTTCTGTCCCAGCCGACGCTGCCGCTGGACAATCCCGCCGGGCTGGAGATCGCGCCGGATGAGCTGGTCGCCGTGCGGCAACGCCTGGAGCGGGACGACCTCACGGTCATGGCCTACCGTTTCGAGGGCGACCGCTACTGCAAGGCGGAGCGTTTCGCCGCGTATTCGGCGGCCCTCGGCGACCGCTTCATCGGACGCGTGCTGCCCGAAAGCGCGGCCAGGCGCGACTCGCTGGCGCCGTTCTTCGAACACGTGGTTGCCAGCCCGCACAGCGTGGTCACCTCCCACCTGATCGACGAGGCGGGCCAGCCGACGCTCGCGGCCCGCGACGAAATCCTGGCGTTCTTCGCCCGCCGGCTGGCCTCATGACGCTCGGGTCGGCTGAGAATTTCAGTAACGTATAATGAATTCCGTGCCCTATCTGCTTCCGTTAGATCGAACACCGCCTCGTTAGTCGCAACCGACAGGAGCAAGAGCGATGAGTGCTACCGAACAGGTATTGATCGACAAGATCAAACAACTGCCACCGCAACGCCTGGCGGAGGTCGAGGACTTTGTGGATTTCCTGCGCACGCGAGACGATGACCAACGCCTCACCCTTGCCGCCGCCAAGGTCGGCGAGGCGAGCTTTGCGGCGGTGTGGAACAACGACGAAGACGCCGCTTACGATCGGATGTGACGATGGCGCATTCTTTCGGCGATGTGGTGTTGGTGCCGTTCCCGTTCACCGACCAGTCCGGCGCCAGGAAGCGGCCCGCCGTGATTGTTTCCAGCGGCGGCTACAACGCCGGCCGGCGCGATCTGGTCATCATGGCAATTACCGGCCAGGTGCGTACGCCGCTCGGATTCGGGGAGGCGCTCGTCGCCGGCTGGCAGGCTGCGGGTCTCGTCAAGCCGTCCGTGCTGAAGCCCGTGGTAACGACCATCGAGCAGGGGCTTGTCGTCCGCACGCTTGGTGCGCTTTCGGCCGCCGATCTGCACAGCTTGCGAGAAGTAATCGTCCAGGTCATCGGCTGAACCGGACGCACGAAAAAAGATCCTCGGCCAGCCCGTGCGAGAATTCGCCACCGCGTCCATTCCGCGACCCCAGAGGAGACCACTCATGATGAAGCTCTACTACGGCCCCGGCGCCTGCTCGTTCGTACCCCATGTCGGTATCGAAGCGATCAGGGCTGCCACGGGCGAGGCAATCGAAACCCAGACCGTCAAGCTGCACAAGGGCGAGCAGCTCGCGCCGGAATACCTGGCGCTGAACCCGCTGGGGCAGGTGCCGCTGCTGGTGGTCGACGGCAAGCCGCTGAACCAGATCGTGGCGATTTGCGATTACCTCGACCGGCGCTTTCCGCAGGCCGGGCTGCTGCCCAGCGATGGCTGGCAGCGGGCGCAGGCCATGTCGCTGTTCGCCTGGATGAACAACACCGTGCATCCGACCTTCACCCACATCTTCCGCACCGCCAAGTTTGCCGCCGGCGAAGCCGCCCAGGCGGATGTCAGGAGCACCGCCGTGGCGACCTTCCGCGAGTACCTGGAACGCATCCAGGCGCTGTCGCATCAGGCCGGCCCCTTCCTGCTCGGCGACCGGCTTTCCTTCGTCGATGCCTATGCCCTGACCTTCCTGCGCTGGGGCGGGCTCGGCGGCATCGATCCGGCCTCGCTGCCGGGGTACCAGGCCTATGTCGCCCGCGTCGCGGCGCAGCCGCCGGTGGCGGCGGCGATGGCGAGCGAGGGCATCAACCTCGATACCTACAAGGCGAAATAGGCTGCGGTCGGCAGCGCCGATTTTTCGGCGTCTGGCGTGAGAGTCGTCGACGAATATGTCAATCTTTGGCAATATTTGATAGGATTGACGTGACTGGCCGCCACCAGGCGGCCGGCACGGCGAGGAATCGAACATGGGCATGAACGTCAATCTCACTCCGCATCTTGAAGAAATGGTGCGGCAAAAAGTTGTCTCGGGGCTTTACACGTCGGCCAGCGAGGTGGTGCGCGAGGCCTTGCGCCTCATGGATGAGCAGGACCATCTGCGCGCGGCAAAGCTGGCGCAGTTGCGCCAGGATGTGCGTGCCGGCTTGGACAGCGGCCCGGCAACGGCCTGGGATGCCGAGGGCGTCAAGAGCGCCGGGCGCGCCAGGCGCCAGGCCAAGCCAGTCGCGACCAAGTCATAGGATGGCGCGCATCCTGCGTCGGCCGCTCGCCGGCGCCGACATTGCCGAGATATGGGATTACATCGCCGAGGATAGTGTCTTGCAGGCGGATGCCTGGGTCGATCGGCTTGACGGCAGGCTGCGCTTGCTGTCGAGCCAGCCACTGATGGGCCGTGCTCGCGAAGACCTGTCGCCAGGAATTCGCAGCATGCCGTTCGGTCGTTACGTCATCTTCTATGAGCCGCTCCCCGACGGCATCGACGTCATCCGCGTGTTGCACTCGGCGCGCGACATCGACGCGGTATTCAATGCTGAGCCGGATGCGCCGGGGTCGTTGCCGGCGGCTCGTCGCGCCGCGGCCCGCAATGCCCGTGCCGGCAGGCGCCGCGCGGCAACAGCAGCATGGCGCTGCCGAAGCCGACCAGCAGCAAGGGCCACCAGGTGTGGAAGAAATGGCGGATGTCCTCCTTGGGCACGATATCGAGGTTGCCCAGCAGCAAGGTGACACCGAGGACGATCATGGCGACGGGAAGAAAGCGGAATCTCATGAGGTTCTCCTTGTCGCGTCTCAGGCGCCACGCCCGGGGCCGCCGCTCCAGCCCCGGTGGCCGGGCGGGAAGCGCCTGGTCAAATCATCGAAGCGGGCCTGCTGCTCCTTGTCCAGGGCCATGCCTCCGTCATCGACTCCCTGCCGGGCGCGTTCCAGACGCTCGATCGCGGTCGCGGTCGCGGCCGCATCGCGCCAGGCCTTGGCCTTCTCGCCCATGCGCAGCGCCTGGGTGCTCACGGTCTGGCTGAAGTCTTTCCAGGCAGCTTCCTGCTCGGCGCGCAGCTTGAGGTCGCCATGCAGTCGCTCCAGGCGGCTGTCGGCCATGGCCTTGAAATCGCCGCCCCAGGCGCCGCGCATCATGTGCGGTCCGTGCTCGCAGCCGCCGCCTTGCGCCATGACCAGGCCGGCGCCGATGCCTGTCGCCGCCACCAGTCCGATGCCCGCCAGGGCGATTTTCAGTTTCCGGTTCATTGTGCTTCTCCTTGCTCGATGTGGTCAGCACGCCCCGGTCGGGGCTCGCTGTTCCGACCGTGTCGGATGGCTGCATTAAAGCGACGGTTTGTATGCGGCGTGTGTCCGCCGGCGCACCACTTGGCAAGCACGCGTATCGGACCCGGCTGCGGATACACTGCGATACAAATCAGTTCGCCGCCAGGGGTATAAGACAAGCGTCCACCGAACCTTCTTCAGTCATATCCCAACGCAACCACGCCCCCATGCCATCCCTGGCCGACGCCCCCGACCATATCCTTGTCGTCGATGATGACCGCGAGATCCGCAACCTGCTCGCCGAATACCTCGAGAAGCAGGGCCTGCGCTGCACCGTGGTCGCCGACGGCCGGCAGATGCGGGCTGCCCTGGAAAAGGGCCGCTTCGACCTGGTGGTGCTCGACCTGATGCTGCCCGGCGAGGACGGCCTGACCCTGTGCCGCAACCTGCGCGCGACGCCGGCGCATGCCAGCCTGCCGGTGCTGATGCTGACTGCCCGCAACGAGGACATGGATCGCATCCTGGGCCTGGAGATGGGCGCCGACGACTACCTGACCAAGCCTTTCGTGCCGCGCGAACTGCTCGCCCGCATCCGGGCCATCCTGCGTCGCAGCCGCGCCCTCCCGCACAACCTGGGCGACAGCGCGGCGCCGCGCGCGCGGCAACTGGAATTCGCCGGCTGGCGCCTGGACACCGCGGCCCGCCATCTGCTGGACGCCGACGGCGTGCTGGTCTCGCTGTCCGGCGCGGAATACCGCCTGCTGGCCGTGTTTCTGGCGCATCCGCAGCGGGTGCTGAATCGCGACCAGTTGCTGGAGCTGACCCAGGGGCGCGAAGCGGACCCCTTCGATCGCTCCATCGATCTGCTGGTCAGCCGGCTGCGCCAGCGCCTGCGCGAAGACGCCCGCGAGCCGCGCATCATCAAGACCCAGCGCGGCGAAGGCTACGTGCTCGCCGCGGTTGTCACGGAACTGCCTGCCGGGGGCGATGAATGAGCCGCCACCGCCGGCGAGGTCCACGCTACGACACGCGCGAACCCCGCTGCCGGCATCCGCGCAGCCTGTTCGGGCGCCTGATGCTGATCTGGCTGCTTGGCCTCGCGGTGGTCCTCGCCGTCAGTTCGTGGATCTACCTTGGCGAGCGCGGACGCGCCGCGCGCAACACGATGTTCGAGCACATGGCGCTCGACGTGGTCACCGTCGTCGCGCTGATGGACAGCCTGCCGGCGGGCGAGCGGGCGGATTCGCTTAAGCGCCTGGAGCGCACACACTACCGCTTCCTGCTTGCCCCGCTGCCGGAGGGCAAGCCGCTGGGCGAGGATTTCGCGCATCCGGCGTGGATCAGGTTGCGCGACGGCTTGGCCGGCCGACCGCTGGAAATGCGCGCGGCATTGTCCGGCGACCATCGGCATCCCGCGCTGTATCTCGGTACGACGCTGGCGGACGGCAACCCCTTCCTGGTCGAGGCCATGGCGCCGGTGCCGAGCACGCCGCCGGCGCGCACCCTGGCGGCGATGGCGGCCCTGGTGGTCGGCGTCATCCTCGTCACGCTGCTGGCGGTGCGCATCGCCACCCGGCCCCTGTCGCGTCTGGCACACGCCGCGGAAGCGCTGGGCGAAGACCTGGAGCGTCCGCCATTGGCGGAGGAGGGGCCGGTGGAAGTGCGCCGCGCCGCGGTCGCCTTCAACTGGATGCAGACACGCCTGCGCGGTCTTTTTGCCGAACGCACGCGCATCCTGGCCGCCGTCAGCCACGATCTGCAGACGCCGATCACGCGGCTGCGCCTGCGTGCCGAACTGATGGACGACGAGACGCTGCGCGACAAGATGCTGGCCGACCTTGCCGCGATGCAGGCGCTGGTGGAAGAGGGGCTGGCCTATGCCGGCAGCAACGCTGCGCCGAAGGAAGCGGCGGTCCTCACCGACCTCGATGCCCTCGCCGCAAGCCTGGTGGCCGATTACACCGATGCCGGCCAGCCGGTCAGCCTCGCGGGCAGCAACGGTCGCCCCGTACTCACCCGGCCGCACAGTCTGCGCCGCCTGCTGGGCAACCTGGTGGACAACGCGCTCAAGTTCGGCGGCACCGCCGAGCTGGTGCTGGAGCAGGCAGGCAATGCATCAGTCATCGTGGTGCGCGACCGCGGGCCGGGGATTCCCGAGGCGGAACTGGACAGGGTCTTCGAACCCTTCTATCGGCTGGAATCCTCCCGGAACCGCGAAACCGGCGGTACCGGCCTGGGGCTGGCCATCGCCCGCCAACTCGCCAATGCCCTGGGAGCGGATCTGATCCTGCGCAACCGGGCAGAAGGCGGGCTCGAAGCACGGGTGATGCTTGCGGCGGAAATGCGGGAAGCACCGGCTGCGACTATCGGCTGACAGGGATTGCGGCAGCCGGGACGCGGTGAAGAGTTTGGTTGATTGGGGAATACGTGATTGACTGAGGGCCGGGCTATCGCATCTATCTGGCCAAAGACGGCGATGCGTTGATTATTTTGTTCGGTGGCAGCACCAAGCGAGGGCAACCGAAGGCTATCGACCAGGCGGTCGCTTTGCACGATGAATACAAGGCGAGAAAGAAATTGATCGCCATCGCGAAGAAAGGGAAACAAGCATGACGCTGACCCGTGATTTCAAGCAAACCGTTGTCGAACGCGTTGCGCGCGACCCGGCTTTTGCCAAGGCACTTCTGGATGAAGCGGCCAACCTGTTTCTGAGCGGCGAACCCGATGCAGCCCGCCTTATCCTGCGCGATCTGGTGAATGCGACGCTTGGCTTTGAGCAACTTGCCAAACTGACGCACAAGCCAAGCAAGAGCCTGCATCGGATGCTGTCACCAAAAGGCAATCCAAGCATGGATAACCTGGCAGCCATTTTTGGCGCAGTCAGGAACGGCCTTAAAGTGAGCTTTGATGTGCGGGTGGTGGAAGCCGCATGATAGCGGCACAGTGCCGCAAGCACTTCCTGGAACGGCGGCCCCTGGAAAACCAGCTTGCGTTCGCGGCAGGCCGAGAAGTTGTTGCTGTCGATGGCTTGAACCGAGTTCACTTCGCCTGACGGTTTGTAGCTGAGTTGCTGCCCGCCGCGTGCTTTGCGGTCGGCGGCTGCCATGACGCGCCGGATCGTCGCGTGGCCCGCGCCGACCCTTTACGCCGGGCCGAACTTCTGGCTCAAGCCCTTCACCGCCGCCCGCTCGCCGCGCACGCGCAGGAACGCGCCTTGACCATCGGCGCGCTCTTCCAGCACTTCGCAGCTCGCAAAGATTGCGCCGCGCTGCTGCTGCGCCGACCAGGGCAGGAACAGCTCGGCCTCGACCAGGTCCTGGCGGAAGAAGTCGACGATTGCCTCGCGCAGCACCGCCACATCATCGGCGCGGCGCGCGCTCATGACGATGCAATCGGGCCATGCGGCGCGCAGCGCGGCTTCGCGTTCGGCATGCGCCGCGGCATCGCCAAGGCGGTCGATCTTGTTGAAGACGCGCAGGCGCGGCACGTCCTGCGCGCCGATCTCGGCCAGCACCTTGTCGGTCACCACGAGCTGGCGCTCGAAACCCGGATCGCTGGCGTCGATGACGTGCAGCAGCAGCGCGGCATCGAGCGCTTCTTCGAGGGTCGACTTGAACGAGGCGACCAGGCCGTGCGGCAGGTTCTTGATGAAGCCGACCGTGTCGCTGACCAGCACGCGCGGACGGCTCTCGGGCTGCAGCGCGCGCACGGTGGTGTCGAGCGTGGCGAAGAGCTTGTTCTCGACCAGCACGTCGCTGCCGGTCAGCGCCCGCATCAGGGTGGACTTGCCGGCGTTGGTGTAGCCGATCAGCGCCACGGTGGCGAGGCCCTGCCGCTCCTGGCGGCGCGCGCGCTGCGTCTTGCGCTCGGCATCCATGGCGACGATTTCCTGTTGCAGTTCGGCGATGCGGTCGCGGATCTTGCGCCGGTCCAGTTCGGTATGCGATTCGCCGGCGCCGCGCCCGCCGGTGCCGCTGCGTTGCCGCCCCTGCGGCCCGGCCAGCTTGGCCGCTTCGCGCAGGCGCGGCGCCATGTAGCCCAGGCGCGCGATCTCGACCTGGGCGCGCGCGGCGCGGGAAGTGGCGTGGCGGTGGAAGATTTCGAGGATGACCATGGTGCGGTCCATCACCTCGCAGCCGACTTCCTTTTCGAGGTTGCGCGCCTGCGAGGGCGAGATTTCGTGGTCGACGAAAAGGGCGTCGATCTTGCCGGCAGCGGGGTCGGCAGCGGCGTGTTGGGGTTTCTCGAAGGCGCCGGGCGCGGGTTCGCTGTCTACGAAGGCGCGCAGTTCCTTGCGCTTGCCGGTGCCGAGGTAGGCCGTGGCGTCGAAGCTCGCTCGCTTCTGGGTGAAGGTCGCGGTGATTTCGTAGCCCAGCGTCTTGGCGAGGTCGCGCAGTTCAGCCAGCGAGGACTCGAATTCGATGTCGCTGACGTTCGGCAGTTGCACCGACGCCGCGATGGCGTAGCGGGGTCTTTCCTTGTCTGCTTGTTTCATGCAGCGCCGGCTTCCAGAATGTGCGAAGCCCGATGTTACGCGTCTATGCGACCGGCACCGGCCATCGGGCGATCAAGCCCGGGGTGGCCGGAGTTGCCGGTAACGGTCGTTGCGCACACGTCCCGTCGGGCGACAGCCGATCTGGTTGTTCGCCTCGAAATAGCGCAGGCCGGGACCGCAATCCATCTGCTGCGCAGGATAGGCCGGCGTACAGGAAAAGGCGCCGGTCTGGCGGTTATAGGAGCCGTCGCGCATCATCCAGCCCTCCGGGCAGGCTTGCGCGGCGCTCTGGCGCCGGCTCTGGCGCTCCGCGACCACCGTGACCACGGTCGAGCCGGAACCGCTGCACCCAAAGGTCTGCTTGACGCGCTGGCCCTTGGCGGTCACCGTGTACTGGCCCGGCACCGTGAAGTTGTGGTCGAAGGCGCGCGGCAAAAGACCCTCGTCCCTGCCGATGATGCGGGTGTCCGGCGAGCCGTTGTCGCCGTATTCGATCCAGAGGCCGCAATCGGTGGCTTCATTGCCCTGGCCCGAGACGGTGAACCTGATCGTGGCCTGCCCATTGTTGAGCATGACCCGGGAGGCGCTTGGCGTGATGGTGGTGATCGTATCGGCCCAGGCGACAGGCGCGAAGGCGAGCGTGAGAGCGGCGAGGGCGAACAGCGAAGGTCGTTTCATGATGGGCTCCTTGAGGATGGCATTTGGCGGATGATGCCTCTCTGATCCGCGCTGTTCTGTGCGCTGCCGCGCATAACCCGCTTGGATCGTCGTACCATCGGCGCCAGTGCGGCCGACGTCGGCTGGTGGGGCCTTGCGCTGCTTCTCAGCCGCCGGCGATCCAGTCCGCGGCGACCTGCAATGCGGCCTGCAGGGATTGCCGCGCGGCCTCGCTCAGGCCTTCGCCGAGTTCAAAGCGTTCGCCGCGTATGGCCAGCAGCCAGCAGGGCGGCGGTTCGCCGTCGTCGATCTCGGCATAGACCTTCAACACCGCCTGCGGGCTCATGGCATGGGTGGTGAAGCTGGCATCGCGCGCCGCCTCGATGCGGATCAGGGAACACGGCGCAGGGGCGTCAAGGCTGGCATCGACGAACAGCACGCGGCGGCGCCCCTGCAAGTCCAGTGCATGTTCGACCTGCAACTGGAAATCGGTCAGGCACTCGACCGCGCCCCATTCGGGATGCAGCGCCGCGAGCTTCTCGAAGTGCTCGACGAACAGCGGGCCGAGGGCATCGTCGCCGCGGCTCGGGTTGCCCCAGCCGAAGACCAGCGTCGGCGCGATCAAGCGGGCAGGCGGGTGAGGCCGCGATGGTCGCGCGTCACCTCGTCGACCACCGTACCGTCGGCGCCGACCAGGGCCACTTCCAGCGGCATCCGGCCCAGCGCGTGGGTGGCGCAGGAGAGGCAGGGGTCGAAGGCGCGGATCGCGATCTCGATGTGGTTGAGCAGGCCTTCGGTGATTTCGCGGCCGGTGAGGTATTTCTTCGCGACTTCCCGCACGGCCGTGTTCATCGCGTGGTTGTTGTGGGTGGTGGACACGATCAGGTTGGCCATGGTGACCAGATCGTCTTCACCGACGCGGTAGTGATGGATCAGCGTGCCGCGCGGGGCTTCGATGACACCGACTCCCTCGGCTTCCTCGCCGGGCTGGCGGGTGCCGGCGACCATCAGATCGCTGCCTTCGATGTCGTCGTCGTGCAGCAGGTCCTTGATGGTTTCGGCGGCATACAGCATTTCGATCATGCGCGCCCAGTGGTAGGCCAGCGTGGCGTGGATCGGCTGACCCTTGCCATAGGCGACGAATTCCTTGCGCTCGCCTTCGGCCAGCGGCGTGGCGATCTGGTTGCAGTTCTGCACCCGCGCCAGCGGCCCGACGCGGTACCAGCCGTCCTCCTTGCCCAGGCTGCGCAGGAACGGAAACTTCATGTAGCTCCAGGGACGGACTTCTTCCTCGATGAGGTCGTTGTAGCCCTGGTAATTCACCTGGTCGAACAGCAGGCGACCGTCGGCGTCGCGGGCGCGCAGCGCGCCGTGGTAGAAGTCCATGCTGCCGTCGGGCGCGACGATGCTCATGAAGTTGGAGCGGAAGTTGCCGAACACGTCGTAGAGCCCCGGCGTCGCGGTGTGCAGTTGCTTGATGATCTGCACCGCCTCGCGGCTCCAGGCCACCATCTGATACACGTCCTTCAACAGCGTCGCGCGATCCGCCGCGGCGAGCGACTTGTTGACCCCGCCGGGAACCGCGCCGGTGCCATGCACCCGCTTGCCCGCCGTCATGCGGATGACTTCCTGGCCGAACTTGCGCAGCAGCACGCCTTTCCTGGCGATCTCCGGATGCGCGGCGACGACCCCGACGACATTGCGCAGGGAGACTTCGGAATCGAAACCGAACAACAGGTCCGCCGACGAAAGGTGGAAGAAATGCAGCGCGTGGGATTGCAGCATCTGGCCGTAGTGCATCAGGCGCCGGACTTTTTCGGCGGTGGGCGTGATCTGCTCGATGCCGAGCATCACGTCCATGGCCTTGGATGCGGCCAGATGGTGCGAGACCGGGCATATGCCGCACAGGCGCTGCACCATCACCGGCACTTCCCAGTAGGGCCGGCCCTGGATGAAGCGTTCGAAGCCGCGGAATTCGACGATGTGCAGGCGCACCTGATGGATCTTGTTGTTCTCGTCGAGCAGGATCGTGACCTTGCCGTGGCCTTCGACCCGCGACACGGGGTCGATCGCGACGCGGCGCAGGGTTTCGGGGCGGGAGGCGGTTTCGAGTTCGTGGCTCATGGAAATACCTTTCACCACAGAGGCACAGAGACACAGAGAAATGCCGAAGCAACTCCGTTGTCTTTCCTCTGTGCCTCTGTGTCTCTGTGGTTAGCGTTTCTAGTCATAGTGCATCATTTCGTGCGTCAAATGCGGCGTGCGGCCGGCGATCAGGTCGGTGAGGAATTTCCAGATGGCATCGCCGGACGGCGGGCAGCCGGGGAGGAAGTAGTCGATCTTGACCACCTCGTGGATCGGATAGACCTTGTCGAGCGGCAGAGGCAGTTCGGGGTCGTTGGGGATCTGGCTGCCCAGGGCGAGGCCGGGGCTGGTGTGGTAGACCTCTTCCAGGATGTCGCGCAGGTCGAGATGGTTGCGCTGCGCCGGCAGGCCGCCATTGACCGCGCAGGCGCCGATGGCCACGAGAATCTTGCAGTTGGCGCGGAATTCGCGCAGCACATGCACGTTCTCGGCATTGCAGACGCCGCCCTCGATGATGCCCAGGTCGCAGGGACCGCAATGCTTGATGTCGGTCAGCGGCGAGCGGTCGAACTCGATCAGTTCGAGCAGTTTGAGGATTCGCTCGTCGATGTCGAGGAAGGACATGTGGCAGCCGAAACAGCCTGCCAGGCTGGTGGTGGCGACGCGCAGCTTTTTGGTCAGGGCGTTCATGGCGTTTGCTCCAGAACGGTATTCGGCGCATCGCCGAATTGTTCGCTGATCGGGATCGTGTCGTACTTGCGCTGGCCGACGGGAACCGCGAAGCCGACGCGCTTCCTGAGGATCACGCCGACCGGGCAGACGCTCATGGCCTTGTCCGTGGTGGTCATGTCGGTGTCGCCCAGCCGGCCGCTTTCGGCATTTACGATCAGGTGTTTGGTGATGCCGCGCCCGGAGAGGGCAAACACGTTCTTGCCGTCGACTTCGCCCGAGGCGCGCACGCAGAGTTCGCACAGGATGCAGCGATTGAAGTCGAGCAGGATCTCGGGGTGCGAAGCGTCGACCGGACGATCGGGGAAGAAATGTTCGAAGTGTGGCGACATCACGCCCAGGTCGTAGGCCAGGCCCTGCAGCTTGCAGTTGCCGCTTTTTTCGCAGGAGGGGCAGAAGTGGTTGCCCTCGACGAACAGCATCTGCAGCAGCATGCGGCGCTTGTCCTGCAGCTCGGGGATCTCGCTTTCGATTTCCATGCCGGCCGCGGCGGGCAGGGTGCAGGAGGTGGCGGGGCGCCCGTTGACCTTGACCGTGCACAGCTTGCAACTGCCGTGCGGCTTGAATTCGGGATGGAAGCACAGGTGCGGGATGTAGACCCCGGCGTCAAGGGCAGCCTGCATCACGGTCTGGCCGGGGGCGAAAGCCACTTCGCGGCCATCGATGGAAAACATCTGGTGCTCGTTCATGCCGCTCATGATTGGGTCTCCAGGTGCGAGCCGGCGTCGTCGCGACCGGTCATCTGGCGGGCTTGCGCCAGTGCGCTGTCGAGGTCGAAAGAAGCCTCGAAGTCGAGGGACTTGAGGCGTCGCTCGTAGGCCGGGCGGAATTTCTTCAGGGTATCGAACATCGGATTGCAGGCGGTATGGCCGAGCCCGCAATGGCTGGCCGTCTGCAGCAGGCGGTTGATCTGGAAGATTTCGTTCATGGTGTGCTGCGAGCCGTGGCCGGCGGCGATCTTGTCCATGCAGTTCTTCAGCAGCGACGTGCCGACGCGGCAGGGAGTGCAGAAGCCGCAGGATTCATGGGCGAAGAAGTGGGCGAAATTGCGCGCGACCTCGAACATGTCGCGCTGGTCGTTGAAGACCATCATGGCGCCGGCGGTGGGGATGTCCTCGAAGGCGATGCGGCGCTTGAACTCGGTCTCGTCGATGCAGATGCCCGAGGGACCGGAGACCTGCACTGCCTGCACGTCCTGGGCGCCGCAATCGGCCAGGACCTCGGCAATGCTGATGCCGAACGGGTACTCGTAGATGCCGGGGCGCTGGCAATCGCCGGAGATCGAGAGGATCTTGGTGCCGCTCGACTTGGGAGTACCGATGCTCTTGAACCATTCGCCGCCTTTCAATGCGATCAGGGCGGCGGCGGCAAAGGTCTCGACGTTATTCACCACCGTCGGCCGGTTGAGGAAGCCGTGGGTGATCGGGTAGGGCGGGCGATTGCGCGGTACGCCGCGCTTGCCTTCGAGGGATTCGATCAGGGCCGATTCCTCGCCGCAAACATAGGCGCCGGCGCCGAGATGGATTTCGATGTCGAAGCTGAAACCGGCCTGGCCGGCGATGCCATGCCCGAGCAAGCCCTGCGCGCGGCGCCTGGCCAGCACGGCGTTGAGGGGATCGAGCAGGTAGCGGTACTCGCCGCGCAGGTAGACATAACCCTGGGTGGCGCCGACCACGTAGCCGGCGACCGTCATGCCCTCGAACACCAGGTCGGGCTGGGCGGTCAGCAGCACGCGGTCCTTGAAGGTGCCGGGCTCGCCTTCGTCGGCGTTGCAGACGATGAAGCGGCGGGTGTCGCCGTCGGCCACCGAGGCATTGCGGCAGGCTTCCCACTTCAGCCCCGTGGTGAAGCCGGCGCCGCCGCGGCCGCGCAGGTTGGACAGCTTGATTTCTTCCAGCGCCAGCGCCGGTCCCGGATTGGCGGCGACCGATTCGCGCCAGCTCCGGTCGTTGGACGAGGCTTCCCTGCCGGCGGCCGGTCCGCGCGCGACGCAGGCGCGCAGCGCATCGCCGGGCTGCATGGCATTGTTGAGCAGGATGTCGCCGCGGCGGATGTTGTCGGCGACGGCAAACCATTCGGCGGGCCAGTCGGCGAGCGGGGCTTCGTTGCGGATCAGTTCCACCATCTGCTCGACCCGTTGCTGCGTCATGCGCGTGACGGCGCGGTAATTCACCAGCAGCGCCGGACCCTGGTCGCACATCCCGGTGCAGGAGGTGGTATCGACGCTGACCAGGCCGTCTTCCGAAACGCGGCCGGCTTCCAGCCAGAGCTTTTCACACATCAGCCGCATCAGGTCGGCATTGCCCAGCATGCGGTCGGTGATGTTGTCGCTCCACAGCACGCGGTAGCGACCCATCGGCTGGGTGTGGAAAAAGCTGTAGAAGCCTGCGGTGCCTTCCACTTTGGCGCGTGGCCAGGCAATGGCCGTGGCAATGCGGGTCAGCGTTGCGGGAGCCAGCCAGCCAAGCTGTTCCTGGGTTTCGCGCAGGATCTGCATCAAGCGTGTGCCGTCGCGGCGGTGGCGGTCAAGAACGGTGTCGATTGCATCTGTGTCTGACATGGCGGGAACCTCAAACAGGAATGCTGCGGGCATGGCTACTCCGATACAGGATACCCCCCTATTGTTACGGGGCATTTAATCTGGATCAACAGTTTGTGCGACCGCTCCGTTGCAGGCAACAAAATCGCCGGATTGAGACAAAATACCGCGTTCCAGTGTTACTGCTCTGCTAGGATTCGCGCTGGGGAAGGCTGGCCCTGGGGAACCGAAGCCATGGCTGAGGGCGAAGGCGGTCTGATGAACGCCGGACCTGCGTATCAGTGAAGGAATGAGGAGTTTCCCGATTCATGACCGATGCTCTTGCGTCCGACGACGAACGCTTTCGTCACTGCCTTGAAATCCAGCGGCGCCTGGGCTCCGAGCGCGACCTCGGGCGCCTTGCCCAGGTAGTGATGAGCGAAGTCACGGCCCTGCTCGGAGCCGATCGCAGCACCTTGTTCCTGTTCGACTGGGACACCATGGAGTTGCGCGCCAATTATGCGGAAGGCGTCGAGGGGCGCGCCCTGGTGGTCCCGCTGCGCATGGGAATCGTCGGCACGGCGATCCTGCGCCGTGAAATGACCAACGTATCCGATGCCTACGCCTCGCCCTATTTCAATCCCGAGGTCGATTCGATCCTTGGCTACCGCACGGAAAGCCTGCTGGTGGCGCCCCTGCTGGGGTCGGACGGCGGCGTGCTGGGAGGCCTCGAACTGCTGAACAAGACCACCGGCCGCTTTTCCGCGGAGGATGAGGCGCTGACGGCGCAGGCGGCACGGCGTGTGGCGCGGGCAGTCGAACAAGGACAAGGGCATCCCGATCCGCTTGCTGTGGAAGCCGAAGTGGCCGCCCTGCGCGATGGCGTGGCTTGCGATCGCGGCACGGTATTTGTCCTCGACGAGGCCAGCGGCAGGCTCGCGGCGATTTATGCCGATGGCGCCGAGGGCCGCCCGATTTCGCTCAATCTGAAGCTCGGCATTGCGGGATTGGCCGCGGTGACGGGCCGCAGCATGCAAATCGCCGAGGCGTGGGAGGACCGGCGTTTTGATCGCAGCGTAGACCTGCAGACCGGCTATCGCACCCGTTCCATGCTCTGCGTGCCGCTCAAGAGCGCCTCCGGCGAGCCCGTCGGCGTGGTGGAGGCGATCAACAAGCGCAGCGGCGCATTTTCGGAAGATGACCTGGCAACCCTCGAGGCGGTGGCCGGCGTCGTCGCCATCGCCATCGAGAACGCCATGCTGTTCGCCGATCAGGAGCGCCAGTTCCATAGCATGGTCGCCGCGCTGGCGGCCTCGATCGATGCCAAGGACGGCCTCACGGCGGGCCATTCAAGCAAGGTAGCGCTGCATGCGGTGGCCATCGGCAAGGAGCTGGGCTTCAGCACCGAGGAACTTGACCTGCTGCGTGTTGCCGCGATTCTCCACGACTACGGCAAGATCGGGATCAGCGACAGTGTGCTGAAGAAGGAAGGGGTCCTCGATGCCGAGGAATATGCCCACATGAAGATGCACGCCAGCCTGAGCGAGGACATCCTGAAGTGCATCCACTTCACGCGCAGATACCGCAGCGTGCCGCTGATCGCCGCCTGCCATCACGAGCGGCTCGACGGCAGCGGCTATCCGCACGGGCTGACCGGGCGCGAGATCCCCTTCATGGCAAAGATCCTGACCGTGGCCGATGTCTTCGAGGCGCTGACCGCCGACCGGCACTACCGCAAGAGGATGAACAACGATGAAGCGCTGGAGATCCTCGATGCCGGAGCCGGCACCCGTTTCGACAGCCACGTGGTGGCAGCCCTGCGGCGCTCTCTGACCGGTGCGCAAGCTGCGGCGGTACCGGCTCCGGCAACCGACGATGGCCGCTCGCCGTGACGAAGAACTACGACAGCCCGTTTGCCGCACTGGGCAATATCAGCGACACCGGAGAGGTCGAGGCCGAAGTGGGCAGGATCGTCCATGCCTTTTCGCCGGGCCACGACCTGTCGCGGATTGCCGACGGCTTCAGCCTGCTGGTTCGTGCCTTTGACGGCGAGGTGCCCGGCTATCACAAGCTGAAGACGCTGTATCACAACCGCAACCATTTCAACGAGGTGGTGCTGTGTACCGCGCGCATGCTGCACGGCTTGCATCTGGCCGGTCAGGGACTCGATGCCGATCACATCGACGCCGCGTTGATCGGCGCCCTGATGCACGATGTCGGTTACCTGATGAGGGACGAGGAAGCCAGCGGCACCGGCGCGCAGTTCACCGATACCCATGTCTTGCGCGGCGTGGAATTCGCCAGGACGCATCTGGCCGATCTGCCGCCGGTGGTGCTCGAGGCGACGGCCAAGGTGATTCTGCTGACCGACCATCGCCAGCATCCCGATTCGATCACGTTCGACAACCTGCAGCAGCAGCGTGCCGCCTACGCCACTGCGACGGCCGATCTGATCGGGCAGATGGCCAACCGCGAATACCTGGAACGGCTGTTGCTGTTGTACTTCGAATTCGAGGAGGCGCAGATGGGCGGCTTTGGAAACATCCACGACCTCCTGGAGGGAACCACGGCTTTCTATCGCGTGACCAAGGCCCGGCTTGACCGGGATCTGCACGGCTTCTCCTCGCATCTGACGCGGCATTTCAGCCAGCAACAGGGCGCTGCCCGCAATTTCTACACGGAATCGATCGAGCGAAACCTGGACTACCTGGAGCGCGTGATACAGATAGAAAGGCAGCGTCGGCTCGACTTCCTGAAGCGCGGCGGCGTTGTCGAACAAGTGCTGGAAATGAAAGGCGATCTCTGACATGGAGCGCATAACCATCTCGCTTGGCGCAGACCTGGCGGCCGAATTCGACCGCCTGATCGCCGAACGCGGCTATCGGAATCGCTCCGAGGCGGTACGCGACCTGCTGCGCGCGCACCTGGAAAAGGCGCGCCAGGAGCGCGGCGGGGCGACGCATTGCGTCGCCAGCCTCTCCTATGTCTATAACCACCACGAGCGCGACCTGGCCGAGCGGCTGACAGCCTTGCAGCACGGCCGGCACGATCTCGCGGTGGCGACCCTGCACGCCCATCTCGATCACGAAAACTGCCTGGAAAGCGTGATCCTGCGCGGGCCGACTGCGGCGGTGCGCAGCTTTGCCGATGCCCTGGTCGCCGAGCGCGGCGTGCGCCACGGCCAGCTCAACCTGATCGATGTCGAGATCGATTCCGGGCGCGGGCATCATCACGGCTACAAGCCCGCCGGGCGCAGCCAGGGGCATGTGCATCTGAAACCAAAGACCTAGCCTAGCCCGGATAGTTCACCAGTGCCCCACTGAAGCGGCGTTTGCCAGGCGCGATCCGCGCGCCAGCCATGCGCCAACAACATAGCTCGCGGCCAGGCCGGCGATGACGCCGACGCCGACCAGCAGTTCCTTGCCTTCATACCACTGCGAGACATCGGCGCGCAGCCAGCGCGCCAGGCCGAAGGCGGCGACCGAGAAGCTGATGGCCGCGACCATCAGGCCCATGATCCGCGAGGCGATGCGCGCACGCTGGTCGGCACGGCTCAGCAGGCGGGCGATCCAAAGGCCGTTGGCGCCATCGGCCAGCAGCATGCCGGTGGTGAAGGCCAGTCCGAGCGCAAGGCTGTGGACCACGCCGCCATGCCGGGTGGCGGTGACGGCAAACAGCGCAGCCTGGCTCATGGTGTCGAAAGACAGGGCGAACAACGAGCCCACGGCCGCAATCGCCAGCGGATGCGAGGTCGCCTGCAGGCGGCCCAGCAGGCCGGCCTTGATGCCGATGGTGGCCACCATGTCGTCGGCCGGCGCGATCAGGACCGCGCGCAGGTTGAGGATGCCGAGCAGCGTCAGGAACCCGATCGAAATCCAGGTGCCGAGGTCTTCCATCCACTCCGGGACCTGCCATGTCGTCGATACCAGGCCGACGGCGAGTGCGATCAGCATGACAACGGCGCCGTGACCGAGCGAGAACAGGGAGCCGCACCAACGCGCACGGCGTGGTGCAAAGCGCAGGTTGTAGCGCGTCAGGCCGTCGATGGTGGCGAGGTGGTCGGCGTCCAGTCCGTGCCGGGCGCCGAGGATTAGGACCAGGGCGAGGAGGGCAATCCAGTCGTTGGGCAGGTCCATGGGCTCTGAATCCGTGGAGCGGAGTATGAACTTTACTAAAAACATCCTACAAGATCAATGCTCCTGATGGGCAAGGAGCCTCAGCCCGTCATTCCGGGGCCGCGAAGCGGAACCCGGAATCCAGAATACGCGGCGTGTGGCCAGCCGATGGGCCGATTGAACGTATCCCGGCAGCCGTCGATGGTCACCGAATAGCGCCATCGCCGACGGTATGTGCTATGGTCCCGGCCCCATCCTTGTCCGCTGACCTTCCCTTTGAATGGCTGCCAATCCGTTTTCAAGTTACGACGTTCTCGCCGATTTCCCCGTGCAGTTCGATGGCGGGACGCAGCAGCGGGGCAGGGCGTACGCAGCGCAGGGCCGCGTGCGAGTGAAGCGGGTCGAGCGGGCGCCCGGCGAAATCCATGTCGAAGCCGAGGTTCAGGGCACGCGCGAGCATCCCTACGAAGTCGATCTCTGGCTGGAAGTCGACCAGGCCGGGGCGATTGTCGAGGTCGACAACGTCTGCATGTGCCCGGTGCAGGAGAACTGCAAGCATGTGGTGGCGGTCATGCTGAGCCTGGGAGAGGTGGCCGGCATCGGCGGCGCTGCCGGGCACGCTAACGTGCCGCAGGATGGACAGGTCTATCCCGAACCCAGCGTAGCAACGCTTGACTGGCTGGGTTCGCTCGATCAGCCGGCGACGCAGGAGCCGCCCGCAACCAAGGTCCGGGCGCGCCTGGTGTACCTGTTGCGGCCCGGCAGCCCACCCAGCCTGAGCCTGGGCAAGAGCCGGCCGCTGAAGAAGGGCGGCTTTGGCAAACCGGCGGCCTACCGGCCGCAGCCGTATGACCTTGGCAGCGCGCGCAGCCATCGGGATTTCATCCTTGACGAGGATATTGCCGCGTTGCGCCTGTTCCTTGCCCTGCAGGCCGGTGGCGGTTATTTCTATGATGCGGCCGTCGACCTCGGCGGCGAGACGGGCGCCTTGCTGCTGCGGCTGGCGCTGCGTACGGGCCGGCTGTATCTCGATGGCATGGATGATTCGCCGCTGGCCTCGGCAGAGCCGAGGCCACTGAATTTGGTCTGGTCGCACAATGCGGCCGGCCTGCAGCAACTGGTCTGCGACCTGCCGCCCGGCTTGCAGATGATTCCGACCACGCCACCGTCTTATCTGGACACCGGGGCCCTGGTGGTCGGTGACCTCGTGTCGGACTTGTCTGCGTCTCTGTTGCAGCAACTGATGGCAGCGCCGCCGCTCAATGAGGCCGATGCGCCGCTGGTGCGCCAGCACCTGGCGCAACTGGCAGACGAGCGGCGACTGGCGCTGCCACTGCCCGATGCACCGGAGGCCGTCGCCGCGGGCACGCCTTCGGCACGCCTGCTGCTGACGCAGGGACGCTTCCGTCACATGTCCCTGAACCGCCTGCACGATGATCTGGCGCTCGCCGTGGCGTATTTCGACTATCCCCAGGGACTGACCGTGGTCGCTGCCGAGCGGCCTTCCCCGTTCATTCGGCAGCGGGCCGGCGGCAAGTGGCAGACGCTGCAACGCGACCTGGCAACCGAAAGCCACATCTGGCAAAGCTTGCAAGGCGCCGGGCTCGAAAGCTGGCAGCGCAGCCTGGGCGGCTGCCAGCGGCTCGCAGGCACCGAGGATGGCCTGATGCCCTTGCGCAACGACGCCGTCGGCTGGTTGTCGTTCCTCAACGACGGCCTGCCGGCGCTGGAACGACAGGGGATCTCGGTGGTCTTTGCCGAGGACTTCCCGTATTGCGTCGCCCAGGCCGAAGACTGGTTCGTGGCGGTCGAGGAGTCGGTCGGCACCGACTGGTTCGATCTGGATCTGGGGGTGCGCGTGGATGGCGAACGCGTCAGCCTGGTTCCTCCCTTGCTGCGCCTGCTGCGCGAGCAGCCCGATCTGCTGGGCGTGGTGCGCGGTCTCGACGACAGCCAGACGTTTCCGGTGGCGCTGGACGCACGGCGCATCCTGCCGGTGCCGGCGGGCCGCTTGAAGGCGTGGTTGCTGCCGCTGCTCGAATTCCTCGACGAGGGTCGGCCGCGCGTGGCGCGGCACAATGCCGCAACCCTGGCCGGCCTGGATGATCTGCCGACGCAATGGATCGGCGGCGAAGAATTGCGCGCCCTGGGCCGGCGCCTGCGGGATTTTTCCGGGATGACGCATTGCGCGCCGGCACCCGGATTCACGGCGACCCTGCGTCCCTATCAGCAGATCGGCCTGGACTGGCTGCAGTTCCTGCGCGAATACGGCCTGGCCGGAATCCTTGCCGATGACATGGGCCTGGGCAAGACCGTGCAGACGCTGGCCCACCTGCACCTGGAAAAGGCCTCGGGTCGCGCCGACCGCCCCAGCCTGGTGGTCGCCACCACCAGCCTGATGGCGAACTGGCGCGACGAGGCGGCGCAGTTCGCCCCCGACCTCAAGGTGCTGATCCTGCATGGCAAGGATCGCGCCGACCTGTTCGGCCAGATCGCCGCAGCCGACCTGGTGCTGACGACCTATCCGCTGCTGGTGCGCGACCGCGAAACCCTGGTGGCGCACGACTACCATCTGCTGGTGATGGACGAGGCCCAGTTCATCAAGAATCCCAAGGCGCAGTCGCACCAGGTGGCGCGCTCGCTGCGCGCGCGGCATCGACTGTCGCTGACCGGCACGCCGCTGGAAAATCACCTGGGCGAGCTCTGGGCGCAGTTCGATTTCCTGCTGCCGGGCCTGCTGGGCAATGCCAAGCGTTTTACCCAGGTGTTCCGCACGCCGATCGAAAAACTCGGCGATGAAGAAATGCGCGTTCGCCTCGGCGAGCGCGTGCGGCCCTTCCTGCTGCGGCGAACCAAGGAACAGGTGCTGAAGGACCTGCCGCCAAGGACCGAGATGGTGCGCTGGGTGGAGATCGAAGGCGGCCAGCGCGACCTGTACGAATCCCTGCGCGTGGCCTTCGACCGCAAGCTGCGCGTGGTGCTGACCGAGCAGGGCGTGGGCCGCAGCCAGATCATGATTTTCGATGCGTTGCTCAAGCTGCGGCAGATCTGCTGCGATCCGCGATTGCTGAAACTGCCCGCCGCCGAGGCGCTGGTGAAAAAGGGCCATGCCCATTCGGCAAAGCTGGCGACCTTGATGGAAATGCTCGATGAATTGCTCGACGAAGGCCGCAAGGTGCTGCTGTTTTCCCAATTCACCTCGATGCTGGCGCTGATCGAGCCGGAACTCGAAAAGCGCGGCATCATGTATGCGAAACTCACCGGCCAGACCCGCGACCGCGAAACCCCCATCAGCGATTTCCAGCAGGGCCGCGTCCCGCTGTTCCTGATCAGCCTCAAGGCGGGCGGCACCGGCCTCAACCTGACCGCTGCCGATACCGTGATCCATTACGATCCGTGGTGGAACCCGGCGGTGGAAGAGCAGGCCACTGCCCGCGCGCATCGCATCGGGCAGGACAAGCCGGTGTTTGTCTATAAACTGATGACGCAGGGCACCGTGGAAGAAAAAATCCTCGCCCTGCAGAACCGCAAGCGAGGCCTGGCTGACCAGTTGTTGAAAAAGGGCGGCCCGGGCGGCGAGGGTGGCGGCCACCTGCTGACCGCCGACGATCTGGATGTGCTGTTTCAGCCGCTCAACTGAGTTGTCGTCGACGATCGCTGGCTCGGCCGCACCGAAACGCGTATGCGCCGCAACGGGGAGGAGAACCGCTCATGACCAACAAGATCACCGTGGTGGCGTCCGAGGTGCGTGTCAATGACCACATCTACAACGGCACCGGAACCAACGCACATCCCACCTTCGCCTGGGAAACCGTCACCGAAGTCCGTCTGGAGGACGGCCTGGTCCTGCTGATCACCGGCAACATCAAAGGGCCGCACGGCGAATTCTGGCTGGAACCCGACGAGCAGATCGTGGTGATCCGCTATCCTGCAACGGCCGCAGCGGGAGCCCCGCCGGCGAACGCGAAGACCCGGCACGGGCATTGACAAGGCGCTGCATTTGGCTGCCGGCGATGCGGCGTGAAGCCTGTGACTCCGCTCATGTCGCTTGGGCTGTATGCTCCACCGTTGGCCGCGCGCGGCCCCTGTCTCAACTTGAATCGATCGAACGCACATGACTGCCCCAGCCAAAGCTGCACCCAGGAAAGCTCCGAAGCCCAAAGCCAAGCCCAAAGCCGTCGCCACGGAACCCTTCCTGCGCTTCTACCATTCCGCGGCGTTGCGGGCCAGAACGCTCGCTGTGCTGGGCGCGCTCGAGGAGGCGTCCGATCCGGAAGATCATCGCGACAGCCTGGCGGACCTCGTGGTGGAACTCACCGAGAGCGGGATGGATTACTACTTCCTGAGGGCACTCAAGCTTGCCAAGGCAGGCTTTCTGGTCGAACAGTCGGCGCGGCTCGCCATGTCCGGGGCGGTAAAGCTGGTCGGCACCGTAAGTCGCAAATTCATCGGGCGCATGGATTCGGCTCAGCTCCTCGCTGTCTCCCGCCACATTCGCGAACTTGCGCGATAGGGGTGCAGCCGCCTTCAACAATGACAATTAGCTGGCGGCGGCGAGTCGTATCCTGACCATGCTGTGCAAGAACTACCCACGGGAAAGCCCGGATGAGTGACGCCGCCGTCCCCGCCAGCGCGCCGCCCGTGCCGACGCTCGGCGAAGCCTTCAAATACTGGCTGAAGCTCGGCTTCATCAGCTTCGGCGGCCCCGCCGGGCAGATATCGATGATGCACCAGGAACTGGTCGAACGCCGGCGCTGGATCTCGGAACACCGCTACCTGCATGCGCTCAACTACTGCATGCTGCTGCCGGGTCCGGAGGCGATACAGCTCGCCATCTACATCAGTTGGCTGATGCATGGCGTCAGGGGCGCGGTGATGGCCGGAGTGCTGTTTTTCCTGCCGGCCTTCGTCCTGTTGTCGCTGCTGGCGTTCATCTATCTTTCCTGCGGCGACGTGCCGGCGGTGCAGGGCGTTTTTTACGGCATCAGGCCCGCCGTGGTCGCGGTGGTGTTGTTCGCGGCGTGGCGCATCGGTTCGCGGTCGATCAAGAACGGGGTGCTGTTCGGCATCGCCGCGCTGGCCTTCGTCGGCATCTTTTTCTTCAAGATCGACTTTCCGTGGATCGTGCTCGCGGCGGGCCTTCTCGGCGCTATCGGTGGCAAGGTGATGCCGGCCAAATTCACGGCCGGCGGCGGCCACGGCGCCAGCATCGCGGCCCATGGTCCGGCGATCATCGACGACGACACGCCACCTCCTGCTCATGCAAAGTTCACCTGGGGCAAGCTGGCTCTGACGATCTTTGCCTTCGTCGCGATCTGGGCCGCCTTGATGTTGGCAATCAGCCGCAACATCGACCTTTACCGAATGGGCGAGTTCTTCACCAAGGCAGCTTTTCTCACGCTTGGCGGCGCCTATGCGGTCCTGCCCTACGTCTATCAGAATGCGGTCGAGCATTTCGGCTGGCTGACCGGGCCGCAGATGATGGATGGCCTGGCGCTCGGTGAAACCACGCCCGGGCCGCTGATCATGGTGGTGACCTGGGTCGGCTATCTGGGCGGGGTATCCCGGCTGGTGGCCGGCAATCCGGTGGCCGCGGGCGTGGCCGGAGCAGCGGTGGCGACCTTCTTCACTTTTCTGCCGAGCTTCCTGTTCATCCTCGCGGGCGGCCCCATGATCGAAGCCACGCGCGGCGAACTGAAATTCACCGCGCCGCTGACGGCCATCACGGCCGCCGTGGTCGGCGTGATCACCAACCTTGCCGTGTTCTTCGCCTGGCACACCTTCTGGCCCAGGGGCACCGAGGCCGCGCCTTTCGGCGGCCCCTTCGAGGCCATCCCGGTCGCCCTCACCGTGGCATCGTGCATCGCCCTGTGGAGATACAAGGTCGACATCACGAAAGTCATCGGCGCCTGCGCCTTGTTTGGTCTGGTCCGCTCTTTCCTGGCTTGAGTGCCGGCGCTCAAGGTGGTTAGTGGCATGAATACGAACTAACCATTTCGCGTGCCGATGATGTGCAAGCCAGCCTGCAATGGATTGAAATATCGTTAGAAAGAGGGTTTCACCAAACTGGTGCGAGATTTGCGTACACCCCTGAACATCAGGTCCGGACGTGACCTGGGTCTTGGAGGGGGATAGCAGACATGGGCACCATGAACGAAATCTTTGAAACCAGCCGCAAGACGCTGGAAGACGTCGAGCAACGACTGGAAATGCCGCGGCGGGAGTTTTTGCAGTTCTGCGCCACGCTGGCCGTGACCATGGGTCTGCCGGCGGGAGCCGAGGCAGCGGTGGCCAAGGCGATTGAAGCGGCCAAACGGCCTTCGGTGATCTGGCTGCACTTTCAGGAATGCACCGGCTGTTCGGAATCGCTCCTGCGCGCCGAACATCCGACGCTGGACAAACTCATACTCGACGTAATTTCCCTCGACTACCATGAAACCCTGATGGCTGCCGCCGGTCACCAGGCCGAAGCCGCCCGCAAGAGTGCGATGACGGCGAACAAGGGCAAGTACGTGCTGGTGGTCGAAGGCGCGATCCCGACCAAGCAGAATGGCATCTACTGCAAGATCGGCGGCCAGACCGCGATCGACATGGTCAAGGAATGCGCGGCGGACGCGGCAGCGGTGATCGCCATCGGTTCCTGCGCCTCCTGGGGCGGCATGCCCTCGACATGGCCCTCGATTTCCGGTGCCGACTCAAGCCCGAGCGGTTCGGCAGGCGTCGCCGAGATACTTGGCAAGCCGGTGGTGACGATTCCCGGCTGCCCGCCCAACCCCTACAATTTTCTGGCCACCGTGGTGCATTTCCTGACCTTCGGCAAGCTGCCGGAGGTGGACAAGCTGGGCCGTCCCAAGTTTGCCTACTCGCGCCTGATCCACGAAAACTGCGAGCGTCGCGCTCATTTCGACGCCGGCCGCTTTGCCATGGAGTTCGGCGATACCGGCCACCGTCAGGGCTATTGCCTGTACAAGCTGGGCTGCAAGGGGCCGGAAACCTATGCCAACTGCTCGACGCTGGGCTTTGGCGATGCGGGCGAGAACAACTGGCCGGTCGGCTGCGGCCACCCCTGCATCGGTTGTACCGAGCAGGGCGTCGGCTTCCACAAGCCGATTCACCAGGTCGCGAAGATGCTCAATGTGACGCCGCCACTGGGATATCCGCGCATCGTCGAGGAGCAGGGCAAGGCGGCTAGCTTTGCCTCGGCGGCTGCCGTGGCAGCGGTTGCGGGTGCGGCGGCCGGCGCGGCAATCATGCTGACGCGCAACCTCGGTCTGTCCCATGCCGCCGAAGAAGCCGAGCGCGCCAAGGACAAGGGTGGCGCCGGCACTGACAAGGCGGGGGTGTAATCATGAACACCCGGCGAGACTTCCTCAAGGGCGTTCTTGCAGGCGGAGCGGCGGCTACGGCATGCGTCGCGACGGCGCCGGCCATGGCCAGGGAAACCAGGCCGCGGCCGCCGGAAGCGCTAGGCCTGCTTTACGACGCGACGCTCTGCGTCGGCTGCAAGGCCTGCGTCGCGGCCTGCAAGAGGGCCAACAACAACCCGGCCGAGTTTTCCACGGTGGATCAGCTATGGGACACCCCCCTGGATACCTCGGGGCACACCTTCAACCTGATCAAGATGTATCGCAACGGCACGATGGAGGCGAAGGACCAGGAGACGAACGGCTACGCGTTCATGAAGACCTCCTGCATGCATTGCGGCGACCCGTCCTGCATTTCCGCCTGTCCGGTCTCGGCGATGACCAAGGACCCGGTGACCGGCGTGGTCGGTTACAACGCCGACAAGTGCATCGGCTGCCGCTATTGCGTCGCCGCCTGTCCCTTCGGCATTCCGAAGTACCAGTACGATTCGCCGACCGGCCACATCGGCAAGTGCGAACTGTGCCGCCATCGCCACGAGGACGGCCATTATTCGGCCTGCGCCGAAGTTTGCCCGACCGGGGCCACCCTGTTTGGCCGCACCGAGGACCTGCTGGCAGAAGCCAAGCGGCGCCTGGCGCACAAGCCGGGCCAGCCGATGAAGATTCCGCGCGGACGTTTGCGCCACGCACAGGAAAAGCTGCTCGCCGGCAAGGAAGACGGCAAGGGTGCGAAGATGCGTCAGGGCTGGCGCGACGAACCCGACCAGACCTACGAGGCGCCCGCCGGCAAGTACCTGCAACACGTGTATGGCGAGCACGAATACGGCGGCACCCAGGTGCTCAAGCTCTCCGCCGTCAGTTTCGACAAGGTCGGCATGCCCAACCTGCCCCCGGATGCGGCCGCGGCCATGTCCGAGACCATACAGCACACCCTCTACGGCAACCTGATCATGCCGTTTGCGGTGCTGGGAGCAATGACCTGGGTCGCCAAGCGCAACGTCAAGGAGCACCATCACGACGAGTCGTCCGACAGGAAGGAGGGCTGATCATGGCCAATACTCATCATGCCGTACCGGCCGCGCCCCTGGGCGGCAGCCTGGTCAATGCGGTGACCCTGACCTGCGGCGTGCTGATCGCGCTGATGCTCGCCGTGCTGGCGGTGCGCTTCCTGTTCGGTCTCGGCGCGGTCACTGCGCTCAACGACGGCTATCCGTGGGGCATCTGGGTGGTCGTCGATGTGATCATCGGCTCGGCCTTCGCCTGCGGCGGCTTCTCGGTGGCGATGCTGGTCTATATCTTCAACCGGGGCGAATACCATCCGCTGGTGCGGCCGGCCCTGCTGGCGAGCCTGTTCGGTTATACGCTGGCGGGCGCCGGGGTGCTCTTCGACCTCGGTCGCTGGTGGAATGTCTGGAACATGTTCTGGCCGGGTTCGATCAATCCCAACTCGGTGATGTTCGAGGTGGCGGTGTGCATCACGCTCTACATCGTGGTCATGTGGATCGAGTTTTCGCCGACCTTCCTCGAGCAGATGGGCAAGGACACTGCGCGGAAGAAGGTGGGCAAGGCGATGTTCTTCTTCATCGCCCTGGGGACCGTGTTGCCGATGATGCACCAGTCCTCGCTGGGCACCCTGCTGGTGGTGATGGGCGTGCAGATACATCCGCTATGGAATACTCCACTGCAACCCCTGCTCTACCTGCTGACCGCCATCACCATGGGTTACGCGGTGGTGCTGTTCGAGTCCTGCGTGGCGTCTTCCGCGGAACGCCGCAAGCTCGAGATGCACATGCTGACGCCGCTGGCGAAGGTCATGCTGGGCTTCCTCGCGGTCTATCTCGTGGTACGCGTCGCCGACCTGCTGGTGCGCGGCGCGTGGTCGAAGGCCTTTGTGCCATCGGTCGAAGCGCTGATGTTCTGGCTGGAAATGGCCTGCTTCATCGCACCGCTGATCCTGATCGGCGCCGAGACCAATCGGCGCAATCCGGCCCGGCTGTTTCTCGCCGGCGTCCTGCTGATGCTTGGCGGCGCGCTGCTGCGTCTGAACGGTTTCCTGATCGGCTATGAAACCAACATCGGTGACGCCGGAGGCTTCACCTACTTCCCGACCCTGGCCGAGGTGCTGGTCACGGCAGGCATGTTTGCCGTGGAAATCCTCGGCTACATCGTCATCACCCGTCGCTTCCCGGTGCTGCCCAGGGAAGACGTGCAGTCGGCCCACTGAGACAAGAATGGAGAAAGAACATGTCCCAACGCATAACGATTGATCCGATCACCCGTATCGAAGGCCACCTGCGCATCGACGTCGACGTGGATGGCGGGCATGTAAAAAAGGCCTGGTCGTCGGGCCAGATGTGGCGCGGCGTCGAACTGATCCTGCTCGGGCGCGACCCGCGCGATGCCTGGGCCATCACCCAGCGGATCTGCGGCGTGTGTACCACCGTGCACGCCATTACCTCGGTGCGGGCCGTCGAAAACGCGCTGCAGATGGAGATTCCGCTCAACGCCCAGTACATCCGCAACCTGATCATCCTGGCGCATTCGGTGCATGACGCCATCGTGCATTTCTATCACCTGTCGGCGCTCGACTGGGTCGATGTGACTTCCGCGCTGAAGGCCGATCCGGACAAGACGGCGGCGCTCGGGGAGAGCCTGTCCTCGTGGCATCTGAACAGCAAGCACGAGATGCGGCGCGTGCATCAACGGCTCAAGCAGTTCGTCAATGGCGGCCAGCTCGGCATTTTCACCAACGGCTACTGGGGCCATCCGGCGATGAAACTGTCGCCCGAAGTCAACCTGCTCGCCGTCGCGCACTATCTGCAGGCGCTCGAAGTGCAGCGGAAGGCCAACAAGATCGTTTCCATCCTCGGCGCCAAGACGCCGCACATCCAGAACGTCGCCGTCGGCGGCGTCGCCAACCCGCTGGCCACGGATTCCCAGGCGGTGCTGACGGTCGAGCGCCTGCTGGCGGTCAAGGGATTCATCGACGAACTGGCCGACTTCGTCAAGAACGTGTATCTGATCGACGTCGCGGCCGTCGGCGCTTTCTATGCCGACTGGACCAAGATCGGCAAGGGTGTCGTCAATTACCTGTCGGTGCCGGACATCCCGCTCGACACCAAGGGCACGCAGTTCGCCTTCCCCGGCGGATTCATTGAAGGCGGCGATCTCGCCAAGCAGAAGCAGATCAAGGCCTTCGGCGACGACTACTGGGTCAAGGGCGTCGAAGAGGCGGTCAAGCATTCCTGGTACAACTACGACAAGGCCGGCGCGCTGCATCCCTACAAGGGGCAGACCGTGCCGAACTACACCGACTTCAAGGACGACGCCAAGTATTCCTGGCTCAAATCGCCGACCTTCTACGGCAAGACCGCGCAGGTGGGCCCGCTCGCTCGCGTGGTCAACGGGCTGGCCGCCGGCCACGAGGCGACGACCAAGTACGCGACCGCCACGCTGAATACGGTTTCGGCGCTGGCCAAGACCAAGGTCGGGCTCGATGCGGTGCATTCGACCATCGGCCGTCACGCCGCCCGCGCCATCACCTGCTGCGTCAATGTCGATTTGCTGGCCGAGCAATGGACGGCCCTGATCGGCAACATGGGCAAGGGCGATCTCAAGACCTTCAACAGGCCGGTGTTCCCGAAAGACGAGGTGATGGGCGTCGGCTTCCACGAGGCGCCGCGCGGCGCGCTGTCGCACTGGGTGGTGATCGACAACGGCAAGATCAAGAACTACCAGTGCGTGGTGCCCTCGACCTGGAACGCCTGCCCGCGCAACGACAAGGACGAGCCGGGACCCTACGAGGCATCATTGGTCGACACGCCGATCGCGGACGCGGAGAGGCCGCTGGAAGTGCTGCGCACCATTCACTCCTTCGACCCGTGCATCGCCTGCGCCATCCACCTGACCGACAAGGACAGCGATACTGCGATTTCGGTAAGAGCGGTCTAAGGACACGTCATTCCGGCGAAAGAACGTCACCCCGGACCCCGATCCGGGGCCGGAATCCAGTCGGATCGATGGCCTGGGCCCTGGCGTGCGCCGGGGTGACGAACTGATTCGTTCTTGAAGGTATTCCTCATGGGTGCAGTCGTTCTCGGTATCGGCAACACCATCCTCACCGACGAGGCTGCCGGCGTGCGCGCCGTCGAAGCGCTGGAGCGGGCGTTCCGGCTGCCGGAGAACGTGCTGGCCATCGATGGCGGCACATCGGGGATGGAGATGATCGAGGATCTGTCCAACCTCGATTTTCTGATCGTGCTCGACGTCGTCAAGACGGGCGCCGCGCCGGGCACGGTGGTCAAGATCGCCGGCGACGAGATTCCGGTGTTTTTTCGCCGCAAGTTGTCGCCGCACCAGATTGGCCTGCCCGACGTGCTGGCCAGCCTCGAACTGCTCGATACCATGCCAAAGGAAATCATCGTGCTTGGCGTCGAGCCGATTTCGCTGGAACTGGGCATGGAGATGACGCCGACGGTGGCCGCAAAGATCCCCACACTGGTCGCCATGGCGGCGGCCGAACTGCTCTCACGCGGTTACGCGCTCGAAGCGCTGACCGCGGAAGTCAACTGACATGTCGCCATGTGTTTAGCTGCCCCCTCCCGCGTTCTTGAAGTCCGCGACGGCATGGCGCTCACCGAGTGCTTTGGCCTGCGCCGCGAGGTCAGCCTGCTGCTGATGGGCGAAGAGGTCGCGGTGGGCGATTACCTGTTGATCCAGGCCGGGGGTTTTGCTTTCGAGCGGATCGACCCGGAGCGCGCCGCCGAGGCGCTGGCGCTGATGGAGGAGCTCATGACGCAAGGGGGCGATGCCCGCCACTGGGGCGACAGTTCCGCAGTCGCATGAACTTCCGCATCCATCAGCAGAATCCGGCCGATGCGGTGGAAGCGGCCTTTTTCCGCATCCAGCAGGAGCAAATGGCGGATGTCCCGATCCTCAATACGGCGCTGTCCGTGGAAGCCGTCGATTTCCAGCGCTGGCAGGGGCATTGGCTGGGGATCGTGGTTACACCCTGGTGCATGAGCATGCTGCTGGTGCCGGGCAGCTCCGAGCAATGGGTCTCGACCGGCGAGAACCAGCGTCGCTTCGTCAGGTTCCCCGCCGGTGATTTTGCTTTCCTCGGCAGCGAGGAAGCGGAACTGGGCGAGTACCAGAGTTGTCCCCTGTTTTCGCCGATGGGCAAGTTCGCCACCCAGTCCGAGGCGACGATGACCGCGCGTGCTTCGATGATCGCCTTGCTGACGCCTGCCGAGCCAGCCCGGGAGGCCGCCAAGGACAGGAAACGAACGGACGGACCCTCGCTTTCGCGCCGCCGCTTCCTCGCTTTGCGGTAACCTTCGGGTCTCTGATGTTTCCGCTGCCAAGCAAGGAGGCTGAACATGTCGGGCATTTCTGAATTCAATGTCGCGTCGAACGCGCAAACCGATCACGAACACGAGATTCAACTCGGCTTGTTGCAGGCGCTGTGCCTTGCCGCCAGGGAGAATCGCGACGCGGCGGCGGTGGGCGGGATTCTCGATCAGTTGATCGCCTACAGCGAGGCGCATTTCACGTCCGAGGAACTGCTGATGCGGCTCAAGAGCTATGACGAGTATGAAGATCACCTCAGCGATCACATCCACATGCTCGAAGTCCTGCAAGAGATTGCCGCGGATCATGCGGCAGGCAACTCATCGCTGGTAGCGGGCAAGGCCGAAACGATTCTGGCCTTCATCGGCCATCACATCGACACCCGCGACAGGCGCTTCGCCGACCATGTGCGCAACGGAATGTAGCGGATGCACGAAATGTCGCTCGCCGAAGGCGTGTTGCAGTTGATCGAGGATGCGGCGCGCGAGCAGAAGTTCGCGAGGGTCAGCGCGGTCTGGCTGGAAATCGGCCAGCTTTCCGGGGTCGAGGTCGAGGCCATGAGCTTCTGCTTCGACGTCGTGACGCGCGACAGCATCGCCGACGGCGCGCGACTGGAAATCATTGCCCTGCCCGGCACGGGCTGGTGCATGAAGTGTGCGACGACCGTACCGATGGCCGAGGTTTTTGGCGAATGCCCGCAGTGCGGCGGGCATCAGTTGCAGGTGACCGGCGGTACCGAAATGCGGGTCAAGGAACTTGAAGTGGCGTAGGAGGACGGCAATGTGCACGACGTGCGGCTGCGGCAGCGGGGAAGTGAAGATCGACGGCGAACACGCCGGGCATTCGCCTCACGAACACGATCATGTGCATGCCGACGGCACCGCGCACAGCCATGCTCACAGCTACACGCCGGCGCATGCCCATGCCCCCGGCCTCGGCAGCAAGCGCATGGTGCAGATCGAGCAGGACATACTTGCCAAGAACAATGCCTATGCGGCGCAAAACCGCCGGCGCCTCGCGGAGCGCGGCATTTTCGCGCTGAACCTGGTCTCCAGCCCCGGCTCGGGCAAGACCACGCTGCTGGTCAAATCCATCGAACTGCTCAAGGGCAGCCAGCGCATCGCGGTGATCGAGGGCGACCAGCAGACCAGCCAGGATGCCGAACGGATTCGCGCCACCGGCGCGCCGGCGATCCAGATCAACACCGGCAAGGGCTGCCATCTCGATGCGCACATGGTCGGCCATGCCATGGAAAAGCTCGACTTGCCCGACGACTCCCTGCTGATGATCGAGAACGTCGGCAACCTGGTGTGTCCGGCGGCGTTCGACCTGGGCGAAGCGCACAAGGTGGTGATCTTCTCCGTCACGGAAGGCGAGGACAAGCCGATCAAATATCCCGACATGTTTCGCGCCGCGACCCTGATGCTGATGAACAAGTGCGATCTGCTGCCGCATCTGAGTTTCAGCGTGGCGCGCGCCGTCGATTACGCGCGCCGGGTGAATCCCGCCATCGAAGTGATCGAAGTGTCCGCGACGACGGGCCAGGGGATCGCGGCCTGGCTGGACTGGATCGAACGCGGTGCAAGCGCGGCGCGCGCCAGGCGGCAGGAAACCGTCGACAGCCTGAAGCGCCGTGTGGCGCAACTCGAAGGCCAACTGGCAGCGAAGGGGGCCTGACGCCATGAACGCCCCGGACCAGGTCCTGCCCGGCTGCGTCGAGCATCGGCTTGAGCTGGCGCATCCTGCGCCGCCCTTGCTGGCCACGGGTGCGTGGTTCAAGAACACGCTGTGCCTGGCGCACGGCAAGCAGGCCTGGGTTTCGCACACGGTGGGCGATCTGTTCCAGGCTGAAGCCTGCCTGGCCCATGAAGCGACGGCACGCGAACTGCTGCAGATGCTCGAGACCGGCGGCGCGAAACCAGTCGCCATTGCCCATGACCTGCACCCGGACCTGCACTCGACGCGCTTTGCGGTGCAATTGGCGGCGGAACTCGGGGTCGAGGCCATCGGCGTCCAGCATCACCATGCCCACATTGCCGCGATTGCCGCGGAACATGGCGTCAGCGGCCCCGTATTGGGACTGGCTCTCGACGGGGTCGGCCTCGGCACCGACGGCCAGGCCTGGGGCGGAGAACTGCTCAGCGTCGATGGCGCCGGCTTCGAGCGCCTCGGCCACCTGCGTCCGCTGGCATTGCCCGGCGGCGACCGTGCCGCGCGCGATCCCTGGCGCATGGCGGCCGCCGTGCTTTTCGACCTCGGGCGCGGCGAGGAAATTGCCGGGCGTTTTGCCGATCAGGCGGGCGCAGGGATCGTCGCGGCGATGCTGGCCAGGGGCTTGAACAGCCCGCGCACGTCGAGCATGGGCCGGGTCTTCGATGCCGCCGCGGGCTTGTTGGGGATTTGTCCGAAAATGGAATTCGAGGCCCAGGCCGCGATTGCCCTCGAGCAGCGCGCGACCGAATACATCGCGGTGCACGGCTGGCCGACGCCGCTCGAGGGCGGCTGGTTTATCGGCGCCAATGGGGAACTCGACCTGCTGCCGCTGCTGGAAGCCTTGTCGTCGGAGCCGGACACCGGCTACGGCGCGGCGCTGTTTCATGCCACGCTGCTGGCGGCCCTGCTGCATTGGGTCGCGCGCGCTGCCGAGGCGACCGGGATCGAGCGGCTGGCCTGCGGCGGTGGCTGCTTTTTCAACAAGTTGCTGCGCGCCGGCCTGACAGAAAAGGTCCCGCCCACCGGCCTCGACCTGCTAATGCCGCGCAAACTGCTGCCCGGCGATACGGCTATTTCCTTCGGGCAGGCCTGGGTCGCACTGCATACCGTGGAGCATTGAGAAATGTGCCTGGCCATCCCTGTGAAAGTCGTGGAACTCGGCGCGGGCGATACGGCGATTGTCGACCTCGACGGCGTCAGGAAGGAAATCTCGCTGGCGCTGCTGACGGAGGTGCAGGTCGGCGACTACGTGATCCTTCATGTGGGCTATGCCCTGAGCAAACTCGATCCGGAAGAAGCGGAAAAGACCCTGGCCCTGTTTGCCGAGATGAGCGCCGCTGAAGCAATCGGGGACACTGCGGCGGCGTGAAATACATCGACGAATTCCGCGATGGCGAACTGGCGAAGAACCTGGCGTTGAGCATCGGCGCAGAGGTCGAACCGGGTCGCAGCTACAGCTTCATGGAATTCTGCGGCGGCCATACCCACGCCATTTCCCGCTATGGCCTCGCCGACCTGCTGCCGCCGGCGATACGCATGGTGCATGGGCCGGGCTGCCCGGTCTGCGTGCTGCCGATCGGCCGCGTGGACATGGCGATCGACCTCGCGCTGAACCATGGCGCGATCCTGTGCACCTACGGCGACACGCTGCGCATTCCGGCTTCGGACGGCTTGTCCCTGATGAAGGCCAAGGCCGGGGTCGGCAACAAGTGCGGCGACATCCGCATGGTGTATTCGACCATGGATGCGCTGCAGATCGCGCGCGACAACCCGGCGCGCGAGGTGGTGTTCTTCGCCATCGGCTTCGAGACCACCACGCCGCCCACGGCGATCGCCATCCAGCAGGCCGATGCCGAGGGACTGGGTAATTTCAGCGTGCTTTGCTGCCATGTCCTGACGCCGTCGGCCATCGGCAACATCCTCGAATCGCCCGAGGTTCGGCAGTGGGGCACGGTGCCGCTGGACGGCTTCATCGGGCCGGCCCATGTCTCGACCGTGATCGGCAGCCGGCCCTACGAATTCTTCGCCGAGGAATACCGCAAGCCCGTGGTCATCGCCGGCTTCGAGCCGCTCGACGTGATGCAGGCCATTCTGATGCTGGTGCGGCAGGTGAACGAAGGCCGGGCCGAGGTGGAAAACGAGTTCTCGCGCGCCGTCAGCCGCGACGGCAACCTGAAGGCACAGGACCGCGTCGCCGAGGTCTTCGAACTGCGCCGCGAATTCGAGTGGCGCGGGCTTTCGGTGGTGCCGTATTCGGCGCTGAAGGTCAGGCAAAAGTACGCTGCCTTCGATGCCGAGCGGCGCTTCAGCCTGGAGTACCGCTCGGTGCCCGACCACAAGGCCTGCGACTGCGGCGCGATCCTGCGCGGCGTGAAAAGGCCGCAGGACTGCAAGCTGTTCGGCACGGTATGCACACCGGAGAACCCCATCGGTTCCTGCATGGTCAGCTCGGAAGGCGCCTGCGCCGCGCATTACAGCTTTGGGCGATATAAAGATGCTTGAACCACAGAGACACAGAGGCACAGAGAAGTGCAACGAATCGGACTTACTCTCAAATTTCTCTGTGCCTCTGTGTCTCTGTGGTGAAGGACTTTTTCATGTCTGACGTGAAGCGAGGCTACGTGCGGCCCCTCGACCTGAAGCACGGCCGCGTCGATTTGACGCACGGCTCGGGCGGTCGCTCGATGGTGCAGCTGATTTCCGAGTTGTTCGCCAAACATCTGGGCAACGAATATCTGGGCCAGGGTAACGACGGCGCGGTGCTGCCGGCGCCGACCATCAACGGCCGTGCCGGACGTCTGGTGATGTCCACCGACTGCCACGTGGTCTCGCCGCTGTTTTTCCCGGGCGGCGACATCGGCTGCCTGTCGGTGCATGGCACGGTCAATGATGTCGCCGTGATGGGTGCCACGCCGCTGTACCTGGCTGCCGGTTTCATCCTCGAAGAAGGCTTTGCGCTGGCCGACCTGGCGCGCATCGTCGAATCCATGGCGCGCGCGGCGAAGGAGGCCGGGGTGCCGGTCGTGACGGGCGACACCAAGGTGGTCGAGCGCGGCAAGGGCGATGGCGTCTTCATCACCACGACGGGTGTCGGCGTGCTGCCGGACGGCCTCCAACTCGGCGGCAGCCGGGCGCGGCCGGGCGATGCGGTGATCGTCTCCGGCTCGCTGGGGGACCACGGCGTGGCCATCATGAGCAAGCGCGAGAACCTCTCCTTCGACGCGCCGATCGAATCCGATAACGCCGCGCTGCATGGCCTGGTCGCCGCGATGCTGGCCACCGGCGCCGACCTGCACTGCCTGCGCGACCCGACGCGCGGCGGGCTGGCGGCGACGCTCAACGAAATCGCCGTCCAATCCCGCGTCGGCATGATGCTCCAGGAAAAGGCGATCCCGGTGAAGCCGGTGGTCGCCGCGGCCTGCGAATTCCTCGGCCTCGATCCGCTCTACGTCGCCAACGAGGGAAAACTGATTGCGATCTGCGCCGCGCAGGACGCCGAACGCCTGCTGGCCGCGATGCGCGCCCATCCGCTGGGGCGCGAGGCCGCCCTGATCGGCGAGGTCGTCGCCGACGATCACCATTTCGTCCAGCTCACCACCGCCTTCGGCGGCCGCCGCATCGTCGATTGGCTGGCGGGCGATCAGCTCCCCCGCATTTGCTGAGTTACTTGCCGATGCGCATCCTGCTCCTGACCCACGCCTTCAACAGCCTGGCGCAGCGCCTGCAGGCGGAGTTGCAGGAACGTGGTCACGAAATATCGATCGAATTCGACATCGCCGACAGTGTCGCAGAGGAGGCGGTGGCGCTGTTCAGGCCGCACCTGATCGTCGCCCCCTACCTGCGCCGGGTGATTCCCGAGTCGATCTGGTCCCGGCACGTTTGCCTGATCGTCCATCCCGGCATCATCGGCGACCGCGGGCCGTCGGCGCTGGACTGGGCGCTGCAGGCCGGAGAAACCGAGTGGGGGGTCACCGTATTGCAGGCCGAAGCCGAGATGGATGCCGGACCGATCTGGGCCAGCGCGGAGTTCCCGCTGCGCGCGGCGAAGAAGTCGAGCGTCTATCGCAACGAAGTGGCGCAGGCCGCCGTGGCCGCGGTGCTGCAGGCGGTGGAGCGTTTTGCCGCGGGCGATTTCGCGCCGACGCCGCTGGCGGCGTGCAGCGCCGCGCGCGGCAGACTGCGACCCCTGATGAAGCAGTCAGACCGCGCGATCGACTGGCAGCGCGATGACACGGCAACCGTGCTGCGAAAGATCAATGCCGCGGACGGCTTTCCGGGTGTGGCCGACACTTTGTTCGGCGAAGCCTGCCACCTCTTCGATGCCTGGCCGGAGGCCGTTCCGCGCGGCGCGCCGGAGGCCAAACCCGGCGACATGCTGGCGCGGCGCGAAACCGCCCTGCTGCGTCGAACCCGCGATGGCGCGGTGTGGATCGGCCATGCAAAACGCCAGGGCGACATCAAGCTGCCGGCGACGCTGGCCTTCGCCGCCGAATCGGCCATGCTTCCCGAAGCGCCGCTCGACGGTTGGTGGCGGGCCGACGGCGATACCTGGCAGGACATCGGCTATGAGGAAAACGATGGCGTGGGCTTCCTGCATTTCGAGTTCTACAATGGCGCCATGTCGACCTCCCAGTGCAGGCGCCTGCGCTCCGCCCTGGCATGGGCCAAGCAGCGGCCGATACGGGTGCTGGTGTTGATGGGCGGCGCCGATTTCTGGTCCAATGGCATTCATCTCAACGTGATCGAGGCGGCGAGTCTGGGTGACGGGTCGCCGGCGGACGAGTCCTGGAGCAACATCAACGCGATGAACGATCTGGCGCGCGAAGTGATTGAAACCGACGGGCAGATCACGGTCGCCGCGCTCGCCGGCAATGCCGGGGCGGGTGGCTGCTTTCTGGCGCGGGCAGCGGATCTGGTCTGGGCGCGTGAAGGCGTGATGCTCAATCCGCACTACAAGAACATGGGCAACCTCTACGGCTCGGAGTACTGGACCTATCTGCTGCCGCGTCGACTGGGCGAGCAGGGCGTGGGTGACAAGAGCATGGCGATCATGCGTAATCGCCAGCCGCTGACGGCGCGGCAAGCGGTGCAGACGGGATTCAGCGATGCCTGCCTGGCCGGCGACATCCATGCCTTCCGCATCGATGTCGCGCGCCACGCAACCGAAATCGCGGCGGCTGCCGATCTCGCGGCGCAACTGGCGGCGAAGCGCGAGCGCCGGGCGCGGGATGAAGCGGAAAAGCCGCTGGCCGCTTATCGGGAGGAAGAGTTGGCACACATGCGGCGCAATTTCTACGGCTTCGATCCCAGCTATCACGTGGCCCGCCACCACTTCGTGCGCAAGTCGCCGGCATCGTGGACGCCCCGGCACCTCGCGCGCCATCGCGACCTTGGCTGGAAGGCGCCGCAATGAAATCCCGTGCGCCGTTGACCGTGCTGGTAGTCGATGACGAACTGCGTTCGCTGGAAACCCTGCGCCGCACGCTGGAAGAGGATTTCACGGTGCTCACTGCCCCTTCTGCGGAGGAAGGCGAACTCATCATGGGCCGCGAGTTCGTGCAGATCGTGCTGTCCGACCAGCGCATGCCCGTTACCCAAGGCGTCGAGTTCCTGCGCCGCGTGCGCGCCCAGTGGCCCGACACGGTGCGCCTGATCCTTTCCGGCTACACCGATGCCGAGGACATCATTTCCGGAATCAACGACGCCGGCATCTGGCAGTATTTGCTGAAGCCCTGGCATCCCGACCAGTTGTTGCTGACGCTGAAAAGCGCGGCCGAATTGTGGCGTTTGCAGCAGGAAAACCAGCGGCTGTCGCTCGAACTACGCGACAGCCCGCAGCAACTCGCGCAGCGGGTCGCCGACCGGCGCGGCAAGGTACGCGCCCAGTCCGGCTTCGATCGCCTGACGCGAGCAATGGACAGCCCCTTGAACGAGATCTGTGATCTGGCGCAAAAAATTGCCGGGCACGAGCTTTCCGTGTTGATCACGGGTGAATCGGGCACCGGCAAGGAGTTGCTGGCGCGCGCCATCCACTATGCCAGCGAGCGTGGCGAGCGACCCTTCGTGGTGGAAAACTGCGGCGCCCTGCCGGATACGCTGCTCGAAGCCGAGCTGTTCGGCCACAAGCGCGGCGCCTTCACCGGTGCCCATGAAGACCGCATCGGCCTGTTTCAGCAGGCCGACGGCGGCACCCTGTTCCTCGACGAAATCGGCGACACCTCGCCGGCCTTTCAGGTCAAGCTGCTGCGCGCCCTGCAGGAGGGTGAAGTGCGCCCGGTGGGCAGCCCGCGTTCCGTGTCGGTCGACGTGCGCATCATCGCGGCGACCAACCGCAACCTGGAAGCCGATGTCGCCAGCGGGCGCTTTCGCCAGGATCTTTACTATCGGATCGCCGGCATCACCTTTTATATGCCTGCCCTGCGTGAGCGGCCGCAGGACATTCCGCTGATCGTCGCCTCGATGTTCAGGGAGTCGGCGAACCCGAAGAGCCATTGCCATGCGGCGGCGAGCGGTCGGCAGTTTTCCGTTGCGGCGATGAAGTGCCTGGCCGCCTATCGCTGGCCGGGGAATGTGCGCGAGCTGCAAAACGAGGTATTGCGTGCGCTGGCACTGGGCGACGGCGACGTGCTCGATGCCGGGCTGTTCTCGCCGCGCGTGCGCCAGTCGGGGGGGTCGATCAATGCGGCGGCACCGGCGTTCGACGTGGAAGGCGCGACGCTCAAGGAGCGTGTCGATCAAGTCGAGGCGCAGTTGATCGGCGAGGCGCTGCAACGGCACGGCGGCAACAAGACCCGCGTCGCCGAAGAACTCGGCCTGACACGCGTGGGTCTGCGCATGAAGCTTTCCCGGCTGGGACTCGGAGACAGCCAATGATGACCTTGCTTTGGCTCCAATCGGGCGGCTGCGGCGGCTGCACTTTGTCGTGGCTGGGCAGCGAACACGGGCCGCTGTTTCGCGTGCTGGCCGACGAAGGCATCGAGCTGCTCTGGCATCCGAGCGTTTCGGAGGCGGGCGTCGATGAAGCACGGGACCTGATCGAGCAATGCGCCGCCGGCCACACCGCGGTCGATGTGCTGTGCATCGAAGGCTCGCTGTTGCGCGGGCCGCGCGGCACAGGGGGGTTTCATCGCTTCGGCGGCGGCGCCAGGCCGATGATCGAGTGGGTGCGGCAGATCGCTGCCCGCGCACGGCACGTGGTCGCCATCGGCAGTTGTTCCGCCTGGGGCGGCATCACGGCGGCTGGCATCAACCCGACCGATGCCTGCGGCCTGCAGTACGACGGCGAGGCCGGCGGCGGCCTGCTCGGGCCGGACTTCCGCGACCCCGGCGGCCTGCCGGTGATCAACGTTGCCGGTTGCCCGCCGCATCCCGACTGGATCACCGAAACCCTCGCGGCGCTGGCGCACGGCAGGCTGCGCGCCGAGCATCTCGACGACTACGGACGTCCGCGGTTCTTTGCCGATCAACTGGTGCATCACGGCTGCCCGCGCAACGAGTACTACGAATTCAAGGCCAGCGCGCACAAATCCTCGGACCAGGGCTGCCTTATGGAGCAGCTCGGCTGCAAGGGCACGCAGGCCCATGCCGACTGCAATCAGCGCCTGTGGAACGGCGCAGGATCGTGCCTGCGCGGCGGCTACGCCTGCATCCGGTGCACCGATCCGGGCTTCGAGGAACCCGGCCACGCTTTCGCCACGACGCCGAAGATCGCCGGGATTCCGCTGGGCCTGCCTTCCGACATGCCCAAGGCATGGTTCATCGCGCTGGCGGCGCTGTCCAAGTCGGCGACGCCGGCACGCGTGCGCGAGAACGCGACGGCCGATCACCTGCTGCGCGCGCCGTCGGTCAAGCGCCCCAAAAGATGAGCACCCGCCGTGTCGTCGGCCCCTTCAACCGGGTTGAAGGCGATCTCGAAATCGCCCTCGACATCGCCGACGGGCGCATCGCAGCGGCCTACGTCAATTCGCCGCTGTATCGCGGCTTCGAGCAGATTTTGCAGGGCAAGCTGCCGGCCGACGCGCTGGTGCTGGTGCCGCGCATTTGCGGCATATGTTCCGTCGCCCAATCTGCCGCAGCGGCCCTCGCGCTGGCCGATGCGGCGGGCATCGAGCCGCCGAATAACGGCCGGCTGGCGGCCAACCTGACGCTGGCCACCGAGAACCTGGCCGACCACCTGACGCATTTCTACCTGTTTTTCATGCCGGACTTCGCCCGCGCCGACTATGCGGGCCGGCCCTGGCACGCGGCGACGGTCGAGCGCTTTCGCGCCACGGTGGGAAGTGCGCCGAACCAGGTTCTGCCGGCACGCGCCCGCTTCATGCAGATGATGGGGCTGCTGGCGGGCAAATGGCCGCATACGCTGGCCGTGCAGCCGGGCGGCTCGACGCGGCCGTTGCAGAGTTCGGAGGTTTTTCGCCTGCATCGAACCCTGCGCGAGTTTCGCGAATTCCTCGAGACCGTGACCTTCGGCGCAAGGCTGGAAGATGTCGCCGCAATCGCCGATCGCGCCCGACTGGACGCATGGCGGGCGCAGCCCGGCGGAGGGGACCTGCGGGCATTTCTGACCGTTGCCGAAGATATCGATCTGTGGCGGCTGGGGCGCGGCACGGATCGTTTCATGAGCTATGGCTGCTACCGCGAAGCGGATCGGCGCCTGTTCCCGGCCGGGCTCTGGCATGGCGCGGCGGCGCCGCTCGACGCCGCCGCGATCGACGAGGACATCACCCACGCGTGGTATGCCGCCGCCGGCCTGCCGCAGCATCCGGCGACGGGCAGCACCTTGCCGGTAGCGGAGAAGGACGGCGCCTATTCCTGGTGCAAGGCGCCGCGCCTGGCGGGGCAGGTCGTGGAAACCGGCGCACTGGCGCGGCAGGTGGTGGCGGGCCATCCGCTGGCGCGCGACATGATCGAGGCCTACGGCGGCAGCGTTGCCGCCCGCGTCGTGGCGCGCCTGCTGGAACTGGCGCTGGTGCTGCCGGCCATGGAACGCTGGCTGGCCGAACTGGCGCCCGGCGAGCCCTGGTGCATCACCGCCCAGTCCGCCGACGAAACCTCGGGCGTCGGCCTCATCGAAGCGGCCCGGGGATCGCTCGGCCACTGGATCACGGTGCGCCGCGGCCATATCCACAACTACCAGATCATCGCGCCGACCACCTGGAACTTTTCTCCGCGCGACGCCGCAGGCCAGCCCGGTGCGCTGGAGCAGGCCCTGGCGGGCCTGCCGGCCAGCGCCAGCGAGCCCTTGCCGGCGGCGATACACCACGTGGTGCGCAGCTTCGATCCTTGCATGGTCTGCACGGTGCATTGAGACGCCGGCCCGGCAGCCAGCATTGCCGGTCTGCAGCCCTGTGCTACGGCCTCGGCCAGGCGGCGCGCACCGCGGTGATGAAGAACACGGCGGTGAGCAGCAGATTCAGGACGATGTCCGCGTCGCAGAGTTCCATGATCCACATCGGCCAGAAGAGAAATGCGCCGAGTGCGCCGAAAATTCCGCACAGCCAGGGGCCGGCTTCCGCATAGCGGCCTTGCCGCACCATCTCCAGCACCTCGCGCGTTTCGATCTCGGCGGCCATTCCCGCTCCCCAGCCCTTTCCCTTGAAGCCCTTGGCGAGGACGATGCCGCGTTGCCGGTCCACAACTCCGTCCTGGACGAAGTCGATCGCCTCATCGCTGCTCATGCGCGACATCTGGAATTTGCCGCGACGATGGAGCCAGACAAAGCAGGTCGTCATCGCGATCAGCGCTGCGACGGAGCCGGCGAGCGAGAAGGAAAACAGGTCCAGGTCGGGCATGTTGCGCTTACTTCCTTGCCCGGATGCGGCTGGCGCCGACTACTTCATCCCAACTGTTGTCGTAGCCGTCATAGTGAATCTTGTAGCGTCCCTGGGGTTTGAGTTCCATGACGCTGGCGGGATACCAGCTGCCTTTCCATTCGACCTCCACATCGTCCCCCGCGGCGAAGGATTTCCCGACTGGCTGGACGGCGGCGACCGGCGGCGCACCGAGGGTCTTGATGCGATTCCTGGCAATGCCGGCAAAGCTGCCTTGCGGGTATTTGCGCAGGTATTCCTCGAAATCCGCCTTGTCGCTGCTGGCCTTGATGCTGCTCCAGAATTCAAGCTCGACCGTAGCGGCATCGGGCCTGGCGACGACAGGCGCGGCGGCCGGCGGCGCCTGGATGTTGATCGTGACCGGGCCGCTGATGAAGTAGAAATCGCCATCGGTCTGGTCGTAGATCGCCGGATTCTGGTCGTGGCCGACGCTCTTGGCCTTGGCGATGACCGTACTTCGCAGGCGCCTGACGGCCTCGTCGAGGCGCAGGTTCGGGGTTGCGATCAGGGGCAGGAATTCGCGTGTGAATAGTCCGTTCGGGTTGTTGTCCGCGTCCGACAGCTTGTCGAGGGCCTGCTGCCCGATGCCAGCCGAATAGACGACCAGCGTGCCGCTCGGCGCCTGTGGTATGGCCAGCCCGCGGCCTGCGCCGATGCTGCGTCCATGGGCCTTCTTGAAGGGGTTGTCGCGACAGGCATCGATCACCAGCAGGCTGAGTTTTGCCTTGGCGTCGGCCAGGCGTTCCAGCACCCGCTGCATGTCGACGGCTTCATCGATCAGGTCCTGTTCGTTCTTGACCTTGATGTCGACGGGGAGCAGGAAGTTGCTGCCGCCCGCCTGCACCCCGTGGCCGGCATAGAAGAATATGCCGACCCCACCGCCCGACACCTTGTCCACGAACTGGCCGATGGCCTGGTTCATCTCGCGGCGTCCCAGGTTCGAGTAGGACATCACCTCGAAGCCGACCTTCTTCAGTTGCTGGCCGACCGCCCGTGCATCGCTGGCGGCCCGTTCGAGTTTTGGCACATCCTGATAACTGTCGTTGCCGATCACCAGCGCCACGCGCTTCTCGGTGGCCGCATGGCAGACACCGCCGGCGGCAAGGACAAGCAGGACAACTGCAAGGAGCATGCGGAAAGTCATCAGTGCATTCCTCATCAAGGCCAACAGCGATGATGCCTGAAATCGGCAAGTCCCGGGCGGGTGCCTCCGGCTGCCCGGCCGGGGATTGCGCGCTCCCCGTCACATGAAGACGGAAACCGGGATTGACTGAGGTGCATAGGTCAAGGATACTTTGCCGGTGCGGTTGAATACCCGGTTCCTCCTTCGTTCCTGCCCTGTCGGCCGCCGTGCGCGCTTCTTGCGATGTCCGTGCCTGAAGCCGCACGAGCCGTTTTCCCTGATCCTATTCGCACCATGAACCACGCCCTTCTCGCGGATCTCTTCGAACTGATCGATCTGACGGAACTGGTTCCGGCTTCACACGCCGGCTACCGGCCGCTGGTGAGGGACGGGCTGCTGTATTTCCTCGAAAAACTGGAGCCGGCGCGACTCGATGCGATCGTCGCCGAGCAGCTCGCCTTGCCGCCCGTGATCCGATCCGCCCTGCGCCTGGTGGTCCTGTTCAGGCGCTGTCCGACGCTGCACAAGCTGGGCCAGGTCGTCGCGCACGACCGGCGGCTGGATCCGGAACTCCGCGAACGACTCCAGGAACTGGAATCGACCGGCTCACCCACTCCGATCGGCGATCTCGATACCACGATCCGACGCGAACTTGGCAACGTCCCGAATCTGGAGATCGCGCCGACCGCGCTCGCCGAAGCCAGCGTCGCCGTTGTCGTGCCCTTTGTCTGGCGTGCGTCCCCGACTTCCAGGCCGCAGCGCGGCGTGCTGAAGATCCTGCGCGCGGGGATCGTCGACAAACTGCACGAGGAGTTGGCGATCTTCGGCGAGATCGGTGCATTCCTCGAAGACCGCCGGCTGCATTACGGGCTGCCGGAGTTCGATTACGCCGGCGCGCTGGACAGCGTCGTCCGGCTGCTGGCCAACGAGGTGCGCCTCGACCACGAGCAGCGCAACCTCGGCGTGGCGGGGCGCTTCTATGCCGGCTCGCCGGCCGTCCTGGTGCCTCGGCTGTTTCCGTTTTGCACCAACAACATCACGGCAATGGAGCGTGTCGATGGCGTCAAGGTCACCGAATCCGGACTGACACCGGCGGGCCGCCGCCGGGTCGCGGAAACCCTCGTCGGTGCCCTGCTGGCGAAGCCGCTGTGGTCGCGCGCGGAAACCGGCGTGGTGTTTCACGCCGACCCGCATGCCGGCAACCTTCACGTGACACAGGACGGTCGGGTCGCAATTCTGGACTGGGCGCTGGTCGCGGAGATCGACAAGCCGCAGCGTGAAGCGGCGATCCAGATCATCGTCGGGGCCGTCACGCTCGACGTCGAGAGGATCTGCGGCGCGCTGGAGGGACTCGGCGAGCCGCTCGATCCCGAGGGGATCAAGCAGGCGGTTTCTGTCGCCCTGGCGGAGGTCCGCCGCGGCAGATTCCCCGGCATCGAGTGGCTGACGGCGCTGCTCGACCAGCTTGCGGCGGGCCGCATGCTGCGCTTTCCCGAGGCGGTGATCCTGTTCCGAAAGGCGCTGCTGACCCTGTCCGGCGTCGTCGCCGACGTGTCCGACGCACCGACGATCGATTCCGTCGTCATGCTGTCGGGATGGTTCGATTTTCTCGGCGGACTGCCGTTCCGGCCGACGGCGGCCGTCGACTCGCGCAGCCACGGGGCGCACCTGTCGAACGTCGACCTGTTCGGCCTGTGGGCCGGCCTGCCGGCGACCGCAGCCCGCTTCTGGACCGGAAGCCAGCGCTGATTCGCGGACTTCCTGGGAAGGCTGCTCATTCCTGCACGTCGGGCAGGTTCAGGTTGATCACCAGCACGCGGCTTCCAAGCATCACGATGCTGCCCGCGGTGCGATCGTTGCCGGTATCGCTGTACTCGAAGCCATACACGCGACGCAGGTGCGATGCCCCATCGCCATCCCGGGCCAGGCCGATGCGCTGGATGGCGACCGTGTCATCGAGCAGCAGCAGGTGCTCCGAGTTGCAGGCGGCCTTGGCCGCCGCCACCGCCATCTCGCGTGCCTTGAGGCTGTCGAGCCAGAGCCAGGCGATGGCGCCCAGCAGCAGAAGCCCCAAAAGGTCAAGCAAGTCCATGCGCGGAGGCTACCCGAAATCGCCGCCCCGGTTCTCCCGCTAAACCAGCCCCGCATCGATCAGTTCCTGCTTCAGGTAGGCGTAATAGACCGGCGCCGCGATGACTCCGGGCAGGCCGAAGGCGGCTTCCATGACCAGCATGGCCAGCAACAGCTCCCATGATTGGGCGGAGATGCGCGCCCCGACGATGCGGGCGTTGAGGAAGTATTCGAGCTTGTGCACCACCACCAGGAAGACCAGCGAGGCCAGGGCGACCTGTGGCGAATGGGCGAGGCTGACAACCACGATCACGGAGTTGGAGACCAGGTTGCCGATCACCGGCAGCAGGCCGACGACGAAGGTCAAGCCGATCATGGTCTTGGTCAGCGGCAGATGGACGCCGAACAGGGGCAGCAGCACCGCGAGATACAGCGCGGTGAATACCGTATTGAGCGCCGAAATCCGCACCTGGGCAAAGACGATGCGACGAAACGCCTCGGCCAGCCGGCGCGCGCGCTCGGTCAGTGCTGCGGCCAGTGGTTGCGTGATCCTCTGGCCAGCGACTTCGCGCAGGGCGAGCAGGGCGCCGATGATCAGGCCGACCAGCACATGCGCCGTCACCACTCCGGCTTCCTTGCCGATCGTACGCACCTGCCCCGCATGCTCGCGCAGCCACTGCACGACCGTCCCCTTGATGCCATCGATGCTGTCGGGCAGGACACCGACCAGCCAGTCGGGCAGGGACTGGCGCGAATTTTCGAGGATCTCGGCCATTTTCTGCGCGAGCGCGGCAATGCTGCTTGAATCGCCGCGCAAAAAGCCGACCGCCAGCACAGTACCCAGCACCGTGGTGCCGATCACAATCAGCGCGAGCAGGATCACGGTGGCCTGTTTTGCGCGCAGGCCGGATAGCCGGCTTTCAAGCCGCGGGGCGGTCAGGTGCACCAGTTCGTACACCAGGAGGCCTGCCAGCAGCGCCGGCAGCAGATGCAGTGCAAGCGCCAGAAACAGCGCCAGAGCGGCGAGGAGCCAGGAAGCTTGCTGGATGCGGTGAGTGGGCATGACGGACTTGCGGTTATCGGGAGAGGAGCATTTTCGCCCCTGCGAGCGTTTGCCGCAATGCCGACAGGATTGAGCACCGTGCAGCGCAAGAATGCTGGCCTTGTGCGCCAAGGGTAGGGTACATTTCAACGATGAGCGAAAAAAACTCCGCTTCCGGTTCCGCTGCGCCGCCGGGCGCCAGGGCCGGCGAGCCACGTTCGGCGCTGACCGTCGAAATGCTCGCCGCCGCCGCCGGTGCGTCGGCCGAGGACGGCATCTGGCTCGACGTGATCCGCAAGATGGACGAGGTCTATAACGACCTGTTGCAGTATGAAGTCGCGCTGGAGGAGAAGAACGCCAGGCTGGAGGATACGCAGCAGTTCATTTCCTCGGTGCTGACCTCGATGTCGGATCTCTTGATCGTCTGCAGCCGCGCCGGCGTCATCGAAAGCGTCAATGACGCGCTGGCCTCGCTGCTCGGCGTCGATGCCGCGGCATTGCACGGGCGGACGGTATTCGACCTGTTCGCCGACGAGGCGTCGCGTCAGCGCGCCGGGCGCCTGTTCGCCGACCCGAGCAGCCACGCCGTGGAAGATGTCGAGATGCAGTTGAAGGCTGCCAACGGCAGCGCGATCCCGGTTTCGCTGAACTGCACGCCGCGCTACAACAGCGTGGGCAAGATGCTCGGCCTGGTCATCACCGGCCGCCCGGTGGGAGAGCTTCGGCGCGCCTACCAGGCCCTGCGCCGCGCCCACGAGGATCTGAAGACCACCCAGCAGCAACTGGTCCATTCGGAAAAGATGGCGTCACTGGGCCGCCTGGTCGCCGGCGTGGCGCACGAGCTGAACAATCCGATCAGCTTTGTTTACGGCAACGCGGTGGCCCTGAAGCGCTATGCCGAGCGGCTGACGCGCTACCTTGGCGCGATCCACGGCGAGATGCCGCGCGAGGCGCGCGAAGCCCTGCGCGGCGAGCTGCGCATCGATCGTCTGCTGGATGATTTGCCGTCGCTGATCGACGGCACGGTGGAGGGCGCCGAGCGCACGCGCGACATCGTCGATGCGCTGAAGCGCTTCTCGGCCACCGATCGCGACGAGCGGCGCGCCTTCGACCTGGTCGAGGTGATCGAGCGCGCGGTGCAGTGGGTCTGCAAGGCCGCCGACGATCAGTTCGCGGTGAAGCTGAGCCTGCCGCCCTCGGTCGAGGTCATGGGTTCGCCCGGCCAGGTGCAGCAGGTCGTCATGAACCTGGTGCAGAACGCCGCGGACGCCACCGAGAATGCACGCGAGCGCCGGCTCGACATATCGGGCCAAATCGAGGATGCCGAAGCCGTGATCGAGTTCCGCGACAGCGGCCCCGGCATCCCGACCGCCAACCTCGACAAGCTGTTCGATCCCTTCTTTACGACGAAACCGGTCGGGCGCGGCACCGGCCTCGGGCTGGCGATCAGCTACGGCATCGTCGAACGCCATGGTGGCACGCTCAAGGCAGGCAATCATCCGCAGGGCGGCGCGCTGTTCAGCCTGCGTTTGCCGCTGGCATCGCAATGACCTCGCAATGACCCTACGATGACGGCAGGAATCGATCCGGGTTGCATCAGGCTGCGCCTGCACATTGACCACGGACGGGTGGCCGAGGCCAGTGTCGCCAGCGAGCGTCCCGCCGTGGCACTGGCTCTTCGCGGTCGCCCGGCGGATGCGGCGGTGCGCCTGGTGCCCCTGCTGTTCGCCCTGTGCGGCAAGGCCCAGGGACGGGCTGCGACGCTGGCCCTGGAGGCCGCGCGCGGCACGGAACACCCGGCGCATCTCGATCCGGCGATCCGGCAGGAGGCCCTGCGCGAGCACCTCTGGCGCTGGCTGCTCGACTTGCCGCCGCTGCTCGGAGAGGCTGCCATGCGAGACGAGTTTGTCGCCGCGACGCGCTGGCTAGCCGGCGGCCAGCGCGACGAACTGGGCGCGCTGCTGGCCGGTTCGCGAGTCGAGGCCCTGCGTCGCCGGCTGCTCGAAGTGGAGGACGCGAGCGACGTTGAACGACACCTGTTGCCTGCGCTCGACGCCAGGACATCGCTGGCCGCGTGGCCGCGCCTTGACGCCGATTTCTGCCGCCTCCCGCACTGGCAGGGCGCCGCCGCCGAAACCGGCGCCATCGCCAGGCAGCGTGGCAGGGCGGGCGTCCCGGCGCGAGCGTTCAGCGCGCGCTGGCTGGCGCGACTTGAAGAACTGCGCGACTGGGCGGCAGGTGCTGAGGAAGTCGGCGCCGGCGGTACGGCGAGCGCGGCGCAGCTAACGCCGGGAATCGGCCGTGCACTGGTCGAAACCGCGCGCGGTCTGCTGATGCACGAGATCGCGCTCGATGACCATCGCATTGCCGACTACTCGATCGTGGCGCCCACCGAATGGAACTTCCATCCGCGAGGCCCGCTCACCGGCTGGCTCGCCGGTCGCGAGGCCAGCGACCGCAACGCAGTGCAGGCCTTCGCTGCCCGCGCGGTCGCGGCGCTGGATCCCTGCGTGCGCTGGGAACTGGGGTGGTTATGAGGTCTTGCGTGTCAGTCCCAGCGCCACCGCTTCGGCGACCCTGATGCCGTCGACCGCCGCCGAAAGAATTCCTCCCGCATAGCCGGCGCCTTCTCCGGCGGGGAACAGGCCGCGGGTGTTGAGGCTCTCGAAGTTCTTGTCGCGCGTGATGCGGACCGGCGACGAGGTGCGGGTCTCGACCCCGGTCAGCAGCGCATCCTCCATGGCGAAGCCGGCGATCTGCCTGCCGAACGCCGGCAGCGACTCGCGCAGCGCGGCGACGACATAGTCGGGCAGGCAGGTCGTCAGATCGGTCGGATGCACACCCGGTGTATAGGATGGCCGCACCGAGCCCAGCGCGGTCGAGGGCCGGCCGGCGAGGAAGTCGCCGACCCGTTGCACCGGCGCGCTGTAGTTGCCGCCACCGGCCTCGAACGCCAGGCTTTCCCAGTGGCGCTGAAAGGCTATTCCAGCCAACGGCGCAGCCAGCGGATCGTCTGCGCTTCCCGGAAAGTCTGCCGGGGTGACGTCGACCACGATGGCGCTGTTGGCGTTGCGCTCGTTGCGCGAATACTGGCTCATGCCGTTGGTGACCACCCGGCCCGGCTCGGAGGTGGCCGCCACCACGGTGCCGCCCGGACACATGCAGAAACTGTAGGCCGAGCGGCCGTTGGTGCAGTGGTGCACCAGCTTGTAGTCGGCGGCGCCGAGCAGCGGGTTGCCGGCATTCGGGCCGAAGCGGGCGCGGTCGATCAGTGACTGCGGGTGCTCGATGCGCACGCCGATCGAAAACGGCTTGGCTTCCATATGCACACCGAGTTGGTGGAGGGTCTCAAAGGTATCGCGCGCGCTGTGGCCGACCGCCAGCACGACATGCGTGGCGGCGACGGTCTCACCGCCGGCGAGGCGCAAGCCGCGCACCTGCCCCTGCTCGATCAGGACATCCTCGACCCGGCTCTGGAAGCGTATCTCGCCGCCCAGTGCCTCGATCTCGGCGCGCATGTTTTCAACCACGGTCACCAGCCTGAAGGTGCCGATATGGGGCTTGCTCACGTAAAGAATCTCGGGCGGCGCCCCTGCCTTGACGAATTCGGTGAGCACCTTGCGCCCGCGGAACTGCGGGTCCTTGATCTGGCTGTACAGCTTGCCGTCGGAAAACGTGCCGGCGCCGCCTTCGCCGAACTGGACGTTGGATTCCGGATCGAGCCGGCCCTTGCGCCACAGGCCCCAGGTGTCCTGGCTGCGCTCGCGCACGGCCTTGCCGCGCTCAAGGATGATCGGGCGAAAGCCCATCTGCGCCAGCACCAGGCCGGCAAACAGCCCGCAGGGGCCGCTGCCGATTACCACCGGCCGAAGTATGGATCCCGTCTGGGGCGCGCGGGTGACGAAGCGGTAGGCGGTGTCGGGCGTCGGCCCGACATGTCGATCGTTGCGCAGCCGTGCGAGCACGGCCTTTTCGTTTCTTAGCTCGACATCCAGCGTGTAGATGAAGACGATGGCCGAGGGCTTGCGGGCATCGTGGCCGCGGCGAAAGATCGAGTAGCCGACCAGCTCGTCGGCGGCAATTCCCAGGCGTTTGAGGATCGCGCTGCGCAGTTCGCTTTCGGTGTGTTTGAGGGGCAGCTTGAGTTCGGTCAGGCGCATCGAGGTACCGTCGCAACCGGCGGCGGACTGCTGTCCGTCAGCATCCCGGCACGGTCAGGCCGCGCGGCCAATTTCCACCCTGTTTCGTCCCGCCGCCTTGGCCCTGTAGAGGGCTTGATCGGCGCATTCGACCAGGGCCTCCGCCGTGGCGCCGTGCTCCGGGTAGCTGGCGAGCCCGACCGACATGGTTACCGCAATCTCAAGCTCGCCATGCCGCGTCTTCCTGCCGGCGAAGGCCTCCCGCCATTGCTCCGCGCGCTGCCGCGCGACATCCAGCGTCATGCGCGGAAATACCAGGACGAATTCCTCGCCGCCATAGCGGCATGGGATGTCACCTTCCCGGGCTTGCGCCTCAAGCAGGGCGCCAAGATCCTTCAAGACCTCGTCGCCCGCCTTGTGCCCATACGTGTCGTTGACGAGCTTGAAGTGATCCAGGTCGATCATGGCGAGGGTAATGGGGTAGCCATCGCGCCTGGCTCGCGCCAGTTCCCGTTCCAGCGTTTCGTCGAGGTAGCGCCGGTTGTAAAGCCCGGTCAACGGGTCGCGGATCACCTGCTCCTGCAGTCGCAGATGGAGTTCCCTGATTTCGGCAAGATTGCTCGAAAGCGTTTCGTTCACCGTGCGCAGGCGAGACTCTGCGCTGACAAGGCGACGGTTGATCTTGACGAAGTAGGCGGCAACCATTGAGATCAGCACCAGCAGCACGATTGCGCCGAGCAGGATGCGCGTGACCCAGTCGAGCAATTGCTTCTGCCCCGAAGCTTCGTAGAGAAAGCCGTCGAGTGAGTAGCCCGGTCGAATGATCTCGGCCAGAACGAATGCATCGGCCATGTGGCGCAAGCGTTCCGGGTTCAGATGGCCGATTTCGACCAGTTCCGGAAGGATCAAGGGCCGCATCGCCTCGACTTCGAATGCCAGGTGCTCGCGCGACTTCTTCACTTGATACTTGGCGATCAGCAGATCGATGATCTCGTCCGGATTGGCCATGGCATAGCGCCAACCCTTGAGGCTGGCGCGCCGCATGGCCTCGACTCGCCTCGGATGCAGCCGCGCTTCCGCTTCGCTGGTAAACAGGATGTCGCTGTAGAAATCCACGCGGTAATTGCGCGGATTGATCACCGTGTAGTCGATGCCGCGCTGCATGAGGACGAACGGCTCGTTGGTCAGGTAGGAATTGAATGCATCCACCTTGCCCGTGATCAGGTCGTCGAAGTTGTAGCTGCTGGGCAGGATGGAAATCTTGCTTGCCGGAATTCCCTCGTTGAGCAGCATGGTCAGGAAGTCCGGATCGTTCTTGCTGTCCATGAACATGACCTTCTTGCCGATCAGGTCATGCGCCGACTGGATGCGGGATTCCTTCAGGGCCAGCAATACCGAGGCGGAGTGCTGGAAAATCGCCGCCAGCGCCACCAGGGGCTTGCCCTGCAGGCGCGCCAGGAGGACTTCGCTGTTGCCTGTGGCGTATTGCGCCCGACCCGACAGGACTTCCGGGACCGGCTGGCGATCGGCGGCCCCGGGATGGATCCGGACCTCGAGCCCTTCGTCGGCGTAGAAGCCCTTTTCAACGGCGGTGTAGTACCCGGCGAACTGGAACTGGGGCAGCCAGCGCAACTGCAGGTCGATGACTTCCAGCTTTTGCGGCTTGCCGTTCTGCGCAGATGCGCCGACTGCAACAAGCAGCAGCGCGCAGATAAAGAGGGTCTTCAGCATCGAGGCTTGACGCACGGGGCGGTCCGGAAAAAATCCACAATGGCGGGTCATGCCGCAGCGGGTTCGATCAGCGCGCGGTAGGCGTGCCACGTGGCATGGCCCACCAGCGGCATGGTGACGATGAGGCCGAGAAAGGCCGTGGCAAAGCCGAGCATCGTCAGCAGAACGATCAGGCCGGCCCAGACCAGCATCAGCGGCAGGTTGCGCGTCAGTGCCACGAAGCTCGTCAGCATGGCGGTGATCGAGTCCTGGCCGCGGTCCAGCATCATCGGGATGGAAACCACGGAAAAGGCGAACACCAGGCTGGCGAAGAGGGCGCCGGCAACCAGGTAGGCCAGCATGAACTCGAGATTGTCGAACTGCAGGAGCTGCCACATGAAACTGCCCAGGGTCGGCATGCCGCCCTGATAGAAGAGGGCGAAGATCACCAGCGAGACGCGTGCCCAGATCAGATACAGAACGATCAGGATCGCCGAGTAGACGCTGAAACAACGGATGTTGCGCTTCCAGGCCACCAGCGTGGATCCCAGGTTCAGGGGCTTGCCGGCTTCGCGCCGGCGGGAAATATCGTAGAGGCCCATCGCAAGAAACGGCCCGATCAGCATGGAGCCGGTGACGATGGCGACCACCATTTCCACGGCATGACGGAAGGCGAGAAAAAGCACCGTGGCGCCGACGGCAAAGCAGGCCCCGTAGAACAGGCTGGCGTCGCCGCCGGCCCTGAGGTCCTCCGCACCCAGTCGTAGCCAGTCCAGCGGCGCGGACAACGGCAGTCCGGAGCGAACCGTCGGCAGGAGGTGCTGGCGATCCCGAGGCGTTTCCGCGATGCTCATACGATGAAATCGCGCAGGGCGTCCAGCACCGCATCGGGTTGCTCGCCCATCAGCGCGTGCCCGGCGCCGTCGAGGCTGACGCTTTTTGCATGGTTGAGCGCGGCGCCCAGTTTGGCGGCCGCCTTCGGGTGCGTCATCAGGTCCCGGCTGCCGCTGATGATCAAGGCCGGGCAAGCCAGGGAAGCGGCGGCCTCCATGCCATGCGTGTAGGCATTGCAGGCGGCGAGATCGTTGTAAAGCACGCCGCGCTTCTGTCGCTCCATGAGCCGGCGCGAAGTACCCAGCAGCCACATGCCGGGCACGGTATTGCCGCCGATGGTGCCGCGCGGGGAATGCGACCAGGTGTTGATCATCGAGATTGCCTTGGGCTCCTTGTCCTTCGCCGCGCCGAGCAGGGCGTCCGAAACCGGCATCGGCACGGCGGTACCGACCAGTGCGATGCGCGCGATGCGCGCCGGGTGGCGCGAGGCGCATTCGAGGGCCGTCAGCGACCCCATGCTGTGGCCGACCAGCGACACGTTTGGTGCCGCTTCCCCGGCGCCGACTCTCTCCAGCAACATCTCGATCCAGTCGGCGAGGTCGGCGATCGTGGCCAGTGGCCTGCCCGCGCTACGGCCGTGGCCGGGGAGGTCGACGGCCAGCACGGCAAACCCGTGGTGGGCGAACCAGCGGCTTTGCAGGCTCCAGACGCTGTGGTCGTTCTGCGCACCGTGAATGAAAACCACGCAGGGCAGGCTGGCATCGAAGGGCTTGCCGCCGGTGTAGGCGTAGGCCTGTTGACCGTTGAGTTCCAGTTCCATGATCAGGCCCGCATTTACGTCTTCTGGGCGGCAGCCAGGCCGCGGTCGAGGTCTTCCAGCAGATCCTCCGGGTCTTCCAGGCCGATCGACAGGCGGATGGTGCCGGGATGGATGCCGGCGGCCGCGAGCGCTGCGTCGGACATGCGGAAATGGGTCGTCGATGCCGGGTGTATCACCAGCGACTTGGCATCGCCGACATTGGCCAGGTGCGAGAACACGCGCAGGGCCTCGATGAACTTGCGCCCCGCGGCGCGCCCGCCCTTCAGGTTGAAGCTGAACACCGAACCGGCTCCGCGCGGCAACAGTTTCTGCGCCAGGGCATGGTCCGGATGGTTGTCGAGTTCGGGGTAGCCGATGCTGTCCACGGCTTCATGGCCTGTCAGGTGGGCCACGGCCCTGCGCGTGTTGGCGACGTGTCGCTCCATGCGCAGCGGCAGGGTCTCGACGCCTTGCAGCAGTTGAAACGCGGTCATCGGGCTCATGCAGGCGCCGAAGTCGCGCAGGCCCTCGCGGCGCGCCCGCAGCAGGAAGGCGGCGACGGTCGATTCCTCGCTGAAGTCCATGCCGTGAAAGCCCTGGTAGGGCTCGGTCAAGGTCGGAAACTTGCCGGACTTGTCCCAGTCGAATGTGCCGCCATCCACCAGCAGGCCGCCGATGGCGACGCCGTGGCCGCCGAGGAACTTGGTCGCGGAATGGAAGATCAGGTCGGCGCCATGGTCGAAGGGACGCATCAGCCAGGGCGTGGTGAAGGTGCTGTCGACCAGCAGCGGCAGGCCGTGGTCGTGGGCCAGCGCAGACACCGCCGGAATGTCCAGCACGTCGAGTCCCGGATTACCCAGTGTTTCGCCGAACAGCAGGCGCGTTTCGGGACGGATCGCGGCGCGCCAGGCATCGATGTCGCGCGGATCGACGAAGGTGGTGCCGATGCCGAAGCGCGGCAGGGTGTAGTCGAGCAGGTTGTGCGAGCCGCCGTACAGCGAGCGGCTGGCTACAATGTGCGAACCCGCATCCATCAGGGTGGCAATCGCCAGGTGCAGCGCGGCCTGGCCCGAGGCCACGGCGATCGCCCCGACACCGCCCTCGAGTGCGGCGATGCGCTCTTCGAGCACGGCATTGGTCGGGTTCGAGATGCGCGAATAGACATGGCCGCCGCGCTCCATGTTGAACAGGGCGGCGGCATGGTCGGAGTCCTTGAAGACGAAGGAGGTCGTCAGGTAGATCGGCGTCGCCCGAGCGCCGAAGCTCTCGTCGGGTACCTGGCCGGCGTGCAGCGCGAGGGTATCGAAGTTGAAAGTCATGGCTACTCGGAGGCCCCCTCAGGCGTATTCGTCGGGCTCGGGATCGAGCTGGCGTTCCAGCGCGGAGATGCGGTCCTTGATCAACAGTTTGCGCTTCTTCAGGCGTCGCAACAGCAACTGGTCTTCGGGGGGCGCCAGCGTCATGCGGCTGATCGCCTCGTCGAGATCGCGGTGTTCAGTGCGCAATTCAACCAGGCGCGCGTGCAAGACTTCGGGAGACTCGGCTGTGTCCTTGGATTCCATGTTCCGCTTCCGGCTGGTTCAACTGGCGATGTATTGTTCCATCTGCTTGATCAGAAATGCCTGCTGCGAGATGGTTTCCTTGACCAGATCGCCAATGGATACCATGCCGATCAGACGCTGGCCGGCGTCGAGCACCGGCAGGTGACGAATGTGCTTTTCCGTCATCAGGGCCATGGCCTCGTCCGTGGTCTGCTCGGGACGGGCGTAAAGCACCTTCTCGGTCATGATCTCCCGCACCAGCGTCTCCTTGGATGTCTTGCCAAGCAGCGTCACCTTGCGGGCATAGTCGCGCTCACTGAAGATGCCGGATAGGTGGTCTCCGTTCATCACCAGCAAGGCGCCGATGTCGTGTTTCGCCATGAGTTCCAGGGCGTGGAAAACCGAGTCATCGGGCGCCACCGAAAGCGGCGCGCGCGGACGCTCGTCAAGCAGTTGTTTCAGGGTCTTCATGGTCATCCTCCTCTGGTTGTGGCCGCATCAGGCCGGAACTACGCGATTCTTGCCGGCACGTTTGGCCAGATACATGGCTTCGTCGGCACGTTTCAGGGCATCGTAGGGCGTCTCCTCGCCTTCCAGTTCGGCGACGCCGCAACTGAAGGTGATGAGCACCTTGTCGTTGTTGCTCATGAAGAAGCGGCGCGTCAGCTCGCGCTGCACCCGGACCATGGCGCTGACCGCAGCCTCCTGCGGCGTGTTGGGCAGCAGCACCACGAATTCCTCGCCGCCATAGCGGGCCAGGGTGTCCTGGGGGCGGATGGCTTCGCGGGTGACGGCGGACAAGTGGACCAGCGCGGCATCACCCACCGCATGACCGAGCCGGTCATTGATCTTCTTGAAGTTGTCGATGTCCAGCATCGCAAGGCTCAGCGACCCGCCCTGGCGCCGCAGGCGGCCGACTTCGCTTTCCAGCGCCTCGTCCATGCCCTTGCGGTTGAGCGCACCGGTCAGCGGGTCATGACGGACCAGGTCGCTGGCATGCACCAGCTCGTCCTGCAGACGGGCTACCTCGCGCTCGGCGTCGGTGACCCGTTCCCGCATCAGCGACAGCTCGTCGCGCGACCGCGCCGCATTGATCTGGACCACCCGGGTTTCGCGCATCACTTCGTCCAGCACATCCGACAGGTCGCCGATGTCATGGGCCTGGCTGATCCGTTCGGCGCATTTTTCGATCTTGTCGTGATAACCACTGGTGGTTTCCGAAAAATCCGCAAGACGGTCGACGAAGGTGGCAAGCATCAGCTTGAGCCTGTCCTTGGCTTCGTTCAGGCTCTTCTTGAGCGAACTCTGCTTGATGATGACGTCCTTCATGCGGCGCTCGACATCGTCCAGCCGGCGCAGATTGAGCGGCTGGCTGATCAGCTCCTGCACCACGCTTATCTGGCCCGTCAGCCACTGGTCATCGACCACCAGTTCGCTGATGTTCTCGACGATCAGATGCACCAGGTGCAGCAGGGCGGATTTCAGTTCGGCCTGGTCCTCGGCAACAAAATGTGCGCGATAGCTGAGCTTCTTCAGGCGTTCGGCGAGGCCGCCCAGTTCCGCGGGGCTGCGCGCCGAACGCGCCGCCGCGGCAATCGCCGCCGACTCGCGCGCCAGCTCGGGACTTTCGGCCAGCACGATGGACAGGGTATCGTCGAGCAGATGGGCGATCAGATCCTGGAGTTCTGTCATGCCGCTGCGCGACGCCGGCTGATCGATCGCGGCAGCAGTCGCCGCGATGGTGGTCCGGGATGCGGCAGGCGGGGCCGCCGGCGGCAAGGACGCGTCGGGCGTGCCGGCGGACGCCAGCTCGGTGCTTTCGCCCACCGGCGTGCGCGACCAGGAGCGAAGCGCCGACTGCAGGCGGGAATACAGCAGTTCGGGTGAATTCGAAGCAGCCAGCACGTGCTCGACGGTTTCCCGCTTCTTGGCCGGCGTCAAGCCGGCGTGATGGGCGTCCAGTTGCTGAACCAGCTCGCGGATCAGCGCGGACCAGGCAGGGGGCTCCGCATCGGGTTTGGCAAGCAGCTCGGCCAGCGCCGTGCCGAAACCGTCCCAGTTGCCGGCGGCAATGGCGGTCTCGAACTGTCGCGCAAAGCGGATCTGCCCCTGGGTATCGCGCGGCAATGCCGCGTGCAAGGCCTTCAGCGATCGCTCGGGGAAAGGCTCGACGATCTTCGAGCCGGTGATGTCGTGATAAATCGCGCGATAGTTGTCCGGCGTCGGCGGCGTCTTGTTCATCGCCAGGCGACGCAGCGTCTCGCGAGCGACTTCCGAAGGCTGGATGGGCGCGGCCATGTTCTGCTACTCGGCGAGGCCGTGCTCGAGGCCATAGCGAATCAGCTCCGCCGTGCTCTTGAGGCCCATCTTTTCCAGCAGGCGGGCGCGATAGGTGCTCACGGTGGCGACTCCGAGGTTCAGCTTCTCTGCGATCTGGGTCAGCGTGTTGCCGGTGGAGATCATCACCAGCACCTGGTATTCGCGATCCGTGATCCGTTCATGCGGCGATTTCTCGGAATTGTCCGATATCGCTTCCGCCAGTTGCTGGGCGACAGCCGGGCTGAGGTATTTTTTTCCGGAGGCCACCTGGCGGATCGCCGTGACCAGCTGTTCGGGTGCGCTCTGCTTGGTCAGGTAGCCGGAGGCGCCCGCCTTCAGGGCACGCACGGCGTATTGCTCCTCGGGGTGCATGCTGAGGATCAGTACCGGCAGACGCGGGAATTCCTTCTTCAACTGCTTCAGGGTATCGATGCCGTTGCGGTTCGGCATCGAGACATCCAGCAGGAAGACATCCCAGGTCTGCTGTCGCGCAAGCTGCAGGGCTTCGGCGCCATCGTCGGCCTCGCCGGTGACCACCAGGTCCTCGGTGTCGGAAAGTATCTGCTTGAGGCCCTGCCGCACAATGGCATGGTCGTCGGCAATAAGCACGTGGATCTTGTCAGCCATGGTCAAAATACTCTTGTATTTCAGAGAAGGCTCATGCCGCGACGCGGCGTTATGCCGAAACTAAAACAGCTTGCTCTGCAATTCCTCTTCGCTCGGAGGTTCAATACCTGGCCGCTCGGGAACGCGCAGGATGATATGAGTGCCGGCGTGCTCCGCCGGCCCGATGAAGAAATCCCCGGCAAGGCTCAATACCCGCTCGCGAATGCCGCGCAGGCCAAAAGACTTCGGTTTCTGCATGTCCGCCTCTGAAATGCCGCGACCATTGTCCCTGATCTCCAGCAGGATGTTACCGCGTTCGCGCCGCAAACGCATGACCACCAGCGATGCGTGCGCATGTTTCGCGACATTGGTCAGCGCTTCCTGCGCGATGCGAAACAGGGCCAGGGAGGTATCGGGATCGGGCTCGATGGCGTCTTCGTCGCATTGCACCCGGCAGGCAATGCCAAAGCGCTGGGTAAAGTCCTCTGCTTGGCATTCGATCGCGGCGGGCAGGCCAAACTCCTTGAGGATGCCGGGGCGCAATTCCCGGGCAACCCGGCTGGCGGTGCTCATTGCCTGATCCAGCAAGCCCTCGATCGAATGCGCCTTCTGGCGCAAGCGGTCGGCGCCCTGCGGCAGCTTGCTGGCCAGCTGCGCCGCCTCGATCTTGAGAAAAACCAGAATGGATCCGAGTTCGTCGTGGATGTCGCGCGAGATGCGCTCGCGCTCTTCTTCCTTGACCGCCTCAAGGTGGGTGGAAAGTTCGGCAAGCTGTTGTCGCGAGCCGCGCAGTTCCGCTTCGCTTTCCTTGCTGTCGGTGATGTTGGTGGCGATCCCGCGCCACTCGACGACGCCCGAATCGAAACGATGCGGTGTCGAACGCAGGTTGATCCACTTTTGCCGGCTGCGGCCGCGCGTCTGTCCTTCCCAGTTGAGCAGCGTGCCCTTGGCCGCCGATACGCGCAAGGCGTTTTCGAGGTTCTTTCGCGTCTCGCCGTCGAAGGCATCGAACAGCCGGTCGGCCGAGGCCAGCAGATGCTGCTGCTTGAAGCCGAAAAGCTTCTGGCAGCCTTCGCTGACGAACAGAAACCGGAATACGCCTTCGGCATCGCGTCGCAGTTGGAACAGCATGCCCGGCAGGTTCGACGCCAGCGCATCGAAGCGCGCCTGGCTTTCGTTGAGCATTTCCAGTGCCGCGCGGTGATCGGCGCGATGGCGGGCTTCGCGCACTTCGCGCTCGACCGCGGGAATCAGGCGTTCCAGCCGATCGGCATCGATTACGTCGCGCGCCCCGGCTTTCATCGCCGGCTGGGTTCCGCGCTCGTCGTCGGGACCGGCGACAACGATCAGTGGCAGGTCGAGGTCGGCGTCCTTGATCTGCCGCACGGCGGCCTGCACCGACAGCGAGGAGACGCCGGGAACGTACAGCACGGCATCCCACGGCTGCTCCCGCAGGGCAGTGCGCAGGTCCGCAGGCGTCCCGGTGCGTTGAAATTCGCAGTCCTTGCCCGCCTCGGCAAACACCGGAAGGAGGTGTGCCGCCACCTCGTCGGACGCGGCGATGAGCAACAACTGCAATGGCTGGCGTGGCGTCGAACTGGCGACCATGGGCGATGTCGGATGTGGCGACCCTGAAGTTTATAGCGGATCGGCTCCGCTATAATTTGATTCACGCCGGCATAGCTCAGATGGTAGAGCAACCGCCTTGTAAGCGGTAGGTCACCAGTTCGATTCCGGTTGCCGGCACCAGCAATACCAAGGGTTACAGCAATGCAACCCTTTTTTCGTCCCACGGATTGTTTGCATCCCTGCCAGCCGCCCGCCAGCATTTCATCAAGCGAGCTCTCGGCTGGCGGGCCGGCAGTCAGGCATTCGTGGCAAATGTCAATTTCGCTGCGCGAACTGCTCGAAGCCTTCTACAGGCAACGGTCGGCTGAAGAAATAGCCCTGATAGGCATGGCAGCCCGATTTGGACAGGAAATCCCGCTGCGGTTCCGTTTCAACGCCCTCGGCGATGACGCCCAAACCGAGGTTCTGGCCCAGGGCCACGATGGTTCTGGCAATGGCCGCATCGTTCGGGTCGCTGAGTACGTCATGCACAAACGACCGATCGATCTTCAACTGGTCGAGCGGCATGCGTTTGAGGTAAGACAGCGATGAATAGCCGGTGCCGAAATCGTCAAGCGAGAAGCCCACTCCCCGGGCTTTCAAGGCAAACATCTTTTCGATGATTTCCTGTACGTTATTCGCCAGCAGGCTTTCGGTCAGTTCCAGCTTCAATCGCCGCGGATCCGCACCGGTGCCATTGAGTATTGCCAGCACCTGCTCGACGAAGTCGGGCTGGTTGAACTGCTGGGCGCTGACATTCACCGCGAGCGTAAGCCGGGCCATTTCCGGCGTGGCAGCCCATCTTGCCAACCGGATGCAGGCGGTTTGCAGAACCCATTGACCGAGGGGCACGATAACGCCGGTCTCTTCTGCCAGGGGAATGAATTCGGCAGGTGACACCACGCCTCGCTCGGGATGTTGCCAGCGCAGCAGCACTTCGGACCCCGTCAGGCGCCCCGCGCCATCGACCTGGGCCTGATAGTGAAGAAGGAACTGCTCCTTCCGCACGGCCTCGCGCAAGCCTGCCTCCAGTGTGGCACGCGACGTGACCGCAGCCTGCATCTGCGGATCGAAGAAGCGCATGGTGTTGCGGCCGGCGGCCTTGGCCTGGTACATGGCCAGATCGGCCCGCTTCAACAGTTCCTCAACCGGTTTTTCGTGGTCGGCGAACAGCGTCACGCCGATGCTGGGAGTGCTGCGATACTCGTATCCGGCGAGTTGGTAGTTCTGGTTGAGCGTGGCAATGATCTTTTCGCCCACGGTTTCGACCTGTGCGGCGGCCTCCTGGGGGTTCTCGCTCAGGTCTTCCAGCATTACCACGAATTCGTCGCCGCCGAGACGAGCCACCGTGTCGCTCTCGCGTACGCAGGCTGCCAGGCGCCGGGCGACCTGTTGCAGCAGCAGGTCGCCCACGTCGTGGCCAAGGGTGTCGTTCAGCGTCTTGAAGTTGTCCAGGTCGATGAACAGCAGGGCGCCCTGCCGCTGGTGACGCGAGCTGGCGGCCAGGGTCTTTTCCAGCCGGTCCTGCAGAAGCCTGCGATTGGGCAGGCCGGTGAGGGAATCATAGAAGGCGAGGGTCTTGATCTTCTCGTCCGCTTCTTTCTGCGGCGTCACGTCCACGCAGAAGCCGATATAGCCGAGAAATTCGCCCTGACTGTCGTACCGGGGATTTCCGTCGTCCCGTATCCATCTGTAGGAGCCATCGGCGTGTCGTATTCGATAGTCGATGCTGAAGGCCTTGCGCTGATCAAAGGCGCCGCCATAGGTTTCGAGGCAAAAGGCGCGGTCGTCCGGATGTACCCCTTCCAGCCATCCCTCGCCAAGTTCCTGCTCAATCGACCTTCCGGTAAACCGCAGCCAGGGTTCGTTGAAGTAGTTGCAGCGCTTGTCCTGGCCGGAAGTCCAGATCAGGGTCGAGCCGCCATTGGCGAGCGTGCGAAAGTGCTGCTCGCTCTCCTGCAACAGGGTCTCGGTGCGCTTGCGCTCGCTGATGTCGTGGGAAACGACGACCACTCGCTTGACGCGGCCCTTGCTGTCCCTGATCACGCCGCCGCGCGACTCCATTTGGCGGAAACTGCCGTCGGCCAGCTTGAAGCGATATTCGATGGTCTGTCCGATGCCGGTTTGCACTGTCTCGCGGAAGACCCGCCTGACGCGCTCCTGGTCGTCCGGATGTACTTCGGCGAAGGAATCGGAACCCTGCAAGTTTCTCTCAGAGCCGAAGAACCGATGATAGGAAGGGCTGTTGTAAAGCCGCCGTCCCTCCAGGTCGAGAACCGCGATGAAGTCGCCAATGTTCTCGGCTATCAGGCGAAAAAACTCCTCCTGCCCGCGCAAGGTCTTTTCCGCGCGTTTGCGCCCGGTTTGGTCGTGCGCCACCATGAGCATGCAGGCCTGTCGGTCCAGTTCGATCCGGGACGCCGATACCAGGCAATCCAGCCTGGTTCCATCGCGGCGGACCAGGCGAGTCTCGAACTCGCGGCATTCCCCCTCGGCGGCCAATCGGTCGGACAGGCGCCGGTGGTCTTCCGGGTCCGCCCAGATGCCGAGTTCCGTCCAGGTGCGACCGAGGATTTCCTCCGGCTTCGCGTCTATCGCCCGCGCGAATGCAGCGTTGACATCCAGCAGCGTTCCGTCGGACACCCTGCTGATGCTGACCGGACCAGGACTGGTGTGGAACATGCTGCGGTAGCGTTTGTCGCTCGCTGCAAGGCTATCCCGCGCCCGGGTCAATATCTCGATGGGCAGCACAATCGACACCACAATGACGAGCACGGCGACGGTGCCCATGAGGGCCACCAGTACACCGCTGGCGTCCTGGGTGCCGTCTGCTTGTGTCGGCAGGAGCACGGCGGCGACGGCTGCGGCGAACGCCAGCACCCCCGTGATGCTGAATACGGCAAGCAGAACTCGATAAGGCCTTGGCGCGGTCCCCGCGGCACGGGCGCGCTGCAGCAAACGGGCGATGCCCAGGCTGATGACCGTATCGCTGAGCGCGATCACCGCGAGGCGGGCAGCGGAATTGGGCTGCCAATAGGTGAAATACAGGAAGCAGGCGACCGCGGCGGAAACCAGCACGAGACCCCATCGCGGCCCGCCGGGAAATCCGCAATAGATCCGGAAGCCGCTATAGACCTGGGCAAAACCGATCACGAAGAGAGCGTCGGCCACGACGATGCCAACCAGATCGGGCACGTGACCACGCAAGGTCAGCAGCACAAAGCCGAGGCAAGACAGCAGGGCCCCCTGCGTCCACTTGCTGACACCGGGGTTCTTGTTCAGCAGGTCCCCGCCCTTGATCAGGCTTGCCAACAGGACAAGGCAGCCGAATGCTGCTACGACAGCCAGGAGATAGCTAAGCTCGCCGCGCATTTCGACCCTCTCCCGGCATGCTCACGCTCAAGACACGCTCCACCAAAGGGCCGGACGCATGTCCGATCCTTCAAGAAAATGGTGGAGGCGGCGGGAATTGAACCCGCGTCCACAAGTGCGCCACAGGCAGTTCTACATACTTAGCCACGTCATTTGATTTAACCCGCAACACGCCGACGGACAGGCTGGTTGAAGGCGATTCGCTGGATTTTCGAACCGTGCATCGCGACCCTGCACAGCCTTAGCTCGTGTGAATGATTCCGATGCAGCTTGCGCTGCCTGGCCCAGGAGCAAACCAGTTCGGAAGCCAGCCGCTGTTAGGCGGCTAGAGCGAAACGCTCGTCGTTGGCAGTTAGTGCGTTCCAGATGGATTTACGAGGTACCCGGATCCTCGGTATGCCCTGCATGCTTTGTCACCCATGTCGAAGCCATGTCGCCCCCTGGATGGTGCAAATCAGATGATGCCGAATCTGCATGTTGCAAGTGGGATTCTACCGGTTTGATATGGCTATGCCGAGAATATCTTGCGGCGAGGAGGCGATGGCGTCGGCTCCCCAGGTCGCGGGGGGCTTGCCATCGCCGAGATAGCCCCAGGCCGCAACGATGGTCGTCATGCCGACGGTGCGGCCGGAGATGACATCGCGCTCGTCATCGCCGACGTAGATGCAGTTGCCTGCCGCGATGCCCATTACCGCGCTGGCGAGTTGCATCGGATGCCCGTGGGGTTTCGCCCGCCGGGCGCTGTCACCGCAGACGATGCACGCGGACCGCTGGCGCAAGCCGAGCCCTTCCATGAGGGGGATCGCAAAGCGCTGCGATTTGTTGGTCACGATACCCCAGGGAATCCCCACGCCTTCAAGTTCATCGAGGTGCTCGGCCATGCCGGCAAATAGCCGGGTGCCGACGCACAGGGCTGCCTGGTAGATGGCCAGGAAGCGTTGCTGCAGATCAAGATACCGGGGGTCGGCCGGAGTGATGCCAAGGCCGGCGCCGATCATGCCGCGCGCGCCTGAAGACACGTGCGGTCGCAGTTTCTCCATCGGCAGCGGGCCGCGCCCCTGTTCCAGCAGCAATTGGTTGAGGGCGCCGCCGAGGTCCGGCGCTGTGTCCGCCAGCGTGCCGTCGAGATCGAAGAGCACCGCTTCAGGCATTGCGCCGGGCCCGTAGCAGATAGTTCACGTCGGTATCGGCGCCAATCGATCCTTCGCGCTTGAACGGGTTGTAGCGCAGGCCGGTGATTTCCAGCACTTCCAGGCCTGCATCGCGGCACAGGCGCGCGAGCTCGGCCGGTTTGAGGAAGCGCGTGTAGTCATGGGTGCCACGCGGCAGCAGGTTGAACAGGTATTCCGCGCCGACCACCGCGAGCAGGTAGGCCTTGGGGTTGCGATTGATGGTGGACAGGAAGACCTGCCCGCCGGGCTTGACCAGACTGGCGCAGGCGGCGACGGTACTTGCCGGATCGGGTACGTGTTCCAGCAATTCCAGGCAGGTGACGACGTCAAAACGCGACGGGGCCTCTTCAGCCATGGCTTCGGCCGAGATCAGGCGGTAGTCGACCGCCTGTGCGCTCTCAAAGAGGTGGAGGCGGGCGATGGCGAGCGCTTTCTCGGACAAGTCGATGCCGGTGACCTGCGCGCCCATGGCGGCCATGCCCTCGCTGAGCAGTCCGCCGCCGCAACCGACGTCGATCACGCGCTTGCCCTTGAGGCCTGCGTTTGCGTCAATCCAGTCCAGTCGAGCCGGATTGATGTCATGCAGCGGACGGAACTCGGAGTTCGGATCCCACCAGCGATGGGCGACTTCCCCGAATTTGTCGAGTTCGCGCGGGTCGGCATTGCCAGTTGCGTTCATGGGAGCTTTCCAGGTCAACAAAAAAAGCCCTGCGGGGCAGGGCTTTTTTTTGGAGTCAGGCCGAATTACTGCGCCTTGGTACCGATGACTTCAATTTCGACGCGACGATCGGGCTGCAGGCAAGCGATGGTCTTCTTGCTCTTGGCACCCTTGCACTGATCAGGCTTGGTGACCGGCTGCTTCTCGCCCTTGCCTTCGGTGTACACGCGGTTCGGCTCGATACCCTTGGCGACCAGGTAGGCCTTGACGGCTTCGGCACGCTTTTCGGAGAGCTTCTGGTTGTAGGCATCAGTGCCGAAACGGTCGGCATGGCCGACGGCGATGATCACTTCGAGCTTGATGCCCTTGATGTCGCCTGCCAATTTGTCCAGCTTGGCCTTGCCTTCGTCGCGCAGGGTGGCCTTGTCGAAGTCGAACAGGGCATCCGCCGCGAGTGTGACCTTCTGGGCGGCAGGAACCGGCGCGGCAGCGGCAGGTGCGGCAACCCCCGGCTTGGCGGGAGCCATCGCGGGCTTCTTCACCAGGTCGGGATCGCATTCCTCGATGGCCATCGCCGGGGTCCAGAAGCCCGTGCGCCAGCACAGGCCGAATCCGCTTTTAACTACGTTATCCCGCTGGTCGATCGCATAACCGACGACACCGGCGCGGTCGATGCCCTTGGTCTGGGCGAGGGCGGAGACAGAAAGTCCGAGCAGTGTGGCGAGCAGCAGAGAATGTTTGGCGCTATTGATCATGTTCCCCCCTTGTTGGGCTTGAGTGTGTAACGGAATCCCGCGTTTCATCTTTTTCCTGATCGCCGCGTGGCGTCAGGACGTCAGGCGATTATGCCACAAACCTGTGATGTCAAGCAATTCCGAAACCTTGATTTTCGTCGGGACACCGTGGCTCATTACCAGGTTGCCCGCGACCCAGGTGTGGCTGACCTGGTCGCGTCCCCCGACGTAGACCAGGTGCGACGCAGGGTCGAAGCAGGGCTGCATCAGCCATTGATCGAGGCGCACGGCGCAAAGATCGGCCGCCTTGCCGGGCAGCAGCGAGCCGATTCGGCCGTCCAGTCCGAGCGCGCGGGCGCCTCCCAGCGTTGCCGCATGGAGTGCGGCGTGAGCCTCCAGCGCTTCCGCGTCTTCGCTGCCGCCCTTGGCCAGCAGCGCGGCGTGACGCATTTCCTGGAGCAGGTCGAGACGATTGTTCGACGCGGCACCATCGGTGCCCAGGCCAAAATTCAGGCCGCGCGACTGGATCGCCGCCAGCGGCGCTATGCCGCTGCCGAGCTTCAGGTTGGACGTCGGGCAGTGGGCGAGGTGACACGCTTCACGAGCCAGCAGGTCGATTTCGCCCGCGTCCAGATGCACCGCATGCACGGCGATCAGCTGCGGCCCCAGCAGACCGAGGCGGCGCAGTCGCTCGATGGGGCGCACGCCGTGCTGCCTGAGGCTCTCCTCGATCTCGTGGCGGGTTTCGTGAAGATGCACATGCACCGGTATTTCCAGTTGCGCCGCCAGGGTGGCGACCTTGTCGAAGGTCTTGTCCGCCACCGTATAGGGCGCGTGGGGCGCGAGACAAAAGCTCAGCAGGGATTCTTCGCCCAAGTCGTCACGGACAGCCAGTCCCTTGGCCAGATAGTCGTCGGCGTCGGCGGCGTAGCTGGTGGGAAATTCGATCACGATGATTCCGAGCACGGCACGCATTCCCGCCTGCCTGGCCGCCTCGGCCGCGGCGCCCGGGAAGAAGTACATGTCGTTGAAAGTGGTAATGCCGCCGCGCAGCATTTCCGCACAGGCGAGCAGCGTGCCGTCCCTTACGAACTCCGGCCCGGCATGGCGCGCTTCGGCGGGCCAGATGCGCTCGTTGAGCCAGCGCATCAGGGGCAAGTCGTCGGCGTAGCCGCGCAGCAGGCTCATGGCGGCATGGGTGTGGAGATTGACCAGGCCCGGCAGCAGCACTTGTCCCGGCAAATCGAGCGTCTGGCGCGGACGGAAGCGCTGCGAAGCCTCGTCATTCGGCAGCAGCGCAGCGATGCGTCCATCGCTTACGGCGAGTGCGTGCCCGGCCAGCGTGACCCCCGCGGGCTCGATGGGGATGATCCACTCCGGGCGAATCAGGAGGTCGATTTCGGCAGGCACGGTGCCCGGAGCGGCGGGGATATTCATGCCCCGATTCAACCAGAATTGGTGGCTCGCGACAACCCGCCTGGCTATCCGCGCATGTTAAAATCGCTTGCTTTTACGCCATCGCCTGCCGCCATTCGGCAGGGGCACGCCTAAATGACTTCGTTCGCCAAAGAAACCCTCCCGATCAGCCTCGAAGAGGAGATGCGCCACTCCTACCTGGATTACGCGATGAGCGTGATCGTCGGCCGGGCGTTGCCGGACGTGAGGGACGGTCTGAAACCCGTGCACCGGCGCGTGCTTTTCGCCATGCACGAGCTCTCCAACGACTGGAACAAGGCCTACAAGAAGTCCGCGCGCATCGTCGGCGACGTCATCGGTAAATATCACCCGCACGGCGACACCGCGGTATACGACACCATCGTGCGCATGGCGCAGGACTTCTCGCTGCGCTACATGCTGGTCGACGGCCAGGGCAACTTCGGCTCGGTAGACGGCGACAACGCGGCGGCCATGCGCTATACCGAGGTGCGCATGGCGCGCATCGGCCATGAACTGCTGATTGACATCGACAAGGAAACCGTCGACTTCGGTCCCAACTACGATGGTTCCGAGAAGGAACCGCTGATCCTCCCGGCGCGCATCCCGAACCTCCTGATCAACGGCTCGTCCGGGATTGCCGTCGGCATGGCGACCAATATCCCGCCGCACAACCTCAACGAGGTGGTGGACGGCTGCCTGCTTTTGCTGGCAAAGCCGGAAACCACCATCGAAGAACTGATCACCATCATTCCGGCGCCTGATTTTCCGACCGCCGGCCTGATCTACGGCGTTTCCGGCGTGCGCGACGGCTACCTCACCGGCCGCGGGCGCGTGGTGATGCGCGCGCGCACCCATATCGAAGACCTGCCGCGCAACGGGCGACAGGCGATTGTGGTCGATGAACTGCCTTACCAGGTCAACAAGAAGACCTTGCAGGAAAAGATCGCCGAGCTGGTGCACGAAAAGAAGATCGAGGGCATCGCCCATGTCCAGGACGAGTCGGACAAATCCGGCATGCGCCTGGTGATCGAGCTGAAGAAAGGCGAAGTGCCGGAGGTGGTGCTGAACCACCTCTACAAGCAGACGCAGTTGCAGGATACCTTCGGCATGAACATGGTGGCGCTGGTCGACGGCCGGCCCCGGCTGCTCAACCTCAAGGACATGCTGCAATGCTTCCTTGCCCATCGGCGCGAGGTGATCACGCGGCGCACGGTGTTCGAGCTGCGCAAGGCGCGCGAACGCGGTCACATCCTCGAAGGCCTCGCCGTTGCGCTGTCGAACGTCGATGAAATCATCGCCCTGATCAAGGCCGCGCAAACGCCGGCGGAAGCCAAGCGCGCGCTGATGGCCCGCACCTGGCGGTCGGCGCTGGTGGAGGACATGCTGGCGCGCGCGTCGGCCGACTCGTCGCGCCCCGAAGGGCTGGCACCCGAGTTCGGTCTTTCGACACAGGGCTACCTGCTGTCGGATGCACAGGCCCAGGCAATCCTGGAACTGCGCCTGCAACGCCTGACCGGACTGGAGCAGGACAAGATCGTCGCCGAGTACAAGGAGGTCATGGACCAGATCGCCGACCTGCTGGATATCCTTGCCCGTCCCGAACGCATCACCACGATCATCGGCGAAGAGCTTGCAGCAGTGAAAGCGCAGTTTGGCGACGCGCGGCGTTCCGAAATCGTTCTCAGCACCGCCGACATCAACCTCGAAGACCTGATCGTGCGCGAAGACATGGTGGTCACCCTGTCGCACACCGGCTACATCAAACGCCAGCCGCTGGCCGACTATCGGGCCCAGAGGCGCGGCGGGCGCGGCAAGCAGGCCGCGTCGGTCAAGGACGATGATTTCGTCGACTGCCTGTTCATCGCCAACACGCATGACTACATCCTGTGCTTTTCCAGCCGTGGGCGCGTCTATTGGCTCAAGGTCTACGAAGCGCCGGAAGGCACGCGCACCTCTCGCGGCAAGCCGATCGTCAATCTCTTCCCGCTCGAGGACGGCGAGAAGATCACCGCGATCCTGCCGGTCAAGGATTTCGACGAAGAGCACTTTGTGTTCATGGCCACTGCCATGGGCACGGTGAAGAAGACGCCGCTGTCGAGTTTCGCCAATCCGCGCCGGGCGGGCATCATCGCCGTCGGACTGGACGACGGGGACCACCTGATCGGCGTTGCCATCACCAACGGCCAATGCGACGTGATGCTGTTCTCCGATGCCGGCAAGGCCGTGCGCTTTGCCGAAGACGACGTGCGGGCGATGGGCCGCGAAGCGCGTGGCGTGCGCGGCATGATGCTGGAGGAAGACCAGAAGGTGATATCCATGCTGGTGGCGGACAGCGAGGATTATTCGGTGCTGACCGCGACCGAGAACGGCTTCGGCAAGCGCACGCCGATTGCCGAATATACCCGGCATGGCCGCGGCACCAAGGGCATGATCGCCATCCAGACTTCCGAACGCAATGGCAGGGTGGTGGCGGCCGTGCTGGCCAGCCTTGGCGAAACACGCGAGGAGATCATGCTGATTTCGACCGGCGGCGTGCTGATCCGTACCCGGGTAGCCGACATTCGCGTGATGAGCCGCTCGACCCAGGGCGTGACACTGATCAATCTCGACGACGGCACCTATCTCGCCGGCGTCGAAAAGGTAATTGAAACCGAAGAACCCGAAGAATCCGAACAACCTGACGCAGAGGAATAGAGCAGACCATGACACGAATTTTCAATTTCAGCGCGGGCCCCGCGGCCTTGCCGGAGGCCGTTCTCAAACAGGCAACCGACGAACTCCTGGACTGGCATGGCAGCGGCCAGTCGGTGATGGAAATGAGCCATCGCGGCAAGGAATACATGGGCATCCATGCCCAGGCGGAAGCCGACCTGCGCGAGCTGCTGGCGATTCCGGCCAACTACAAGGTATTGTTCCTGCAAGGCGGTGCCACGCTGCAGTTCGAGATGATTCCCGCCAACCTGCTGGCCGGCAAGGCCAGCGCCGATTACGTCCATACCGGCGAGTGGGCGAAGAAGGCGATCAAGGCCGCCAAGGGTTTCGGCAAGGTCAATATCGTCGCCAGCAGCGAAGACGGCAAGTTCGCCTACGCTCCCGCACAGAAGGACTGGAAGCTGGACAAGGATGCAGCCTACGTCCACTACACGGCGAACGAAACCATCGGTGGCGTCGAGTTCCACTGGACTCCCGCAACGGGCGACGTGCCGCTGGTGTCGGACATGTCCTCGAACATCCTGTCGAAGCCTGTCGATGTCAGCAAGTACGGCCTGATCTACGCCGGCGCACAGAAGAACATCGGCCCCGCCGGGCTGACCATCGTCATCATCCGCGACGACCTGATCGGCAAGGGTGTGCCCGCACCGCAGACGATGCTCGACTACAAGACCCACGCCGACAACGACTCGATGTACAACACGCCGCCGACCTACGGCATCTACATCGCCGGCCTGGTGTTCCAGTGGCTCAAGCAGCAGGGTGGCCTGGCGGCGATCGAAAAGCAGAACGTGGCCAAGGCCAAGCTGCTCTACGACTACCTCGACGCATCGAGCTTCTACGCCAATCCCGTGCGCAAGGAAGACCGCTCGCGCATGAACGTGCCCTTCACCCTCAAGGATGCCGCGCTCGACGAGGAATTCCTCAAGGGCGCCAAGGCCCGCGGCATGGCACAGCTCAAGGGCCACCGCTCGGTCGGCGGCATGCGCGCTTCCATCTACAACGCCATGCCGGCGGCCGGTGTTGCCGCGCTGGTGGCTTACATGAAGGAATTCGAGGCGAGCCATGGCTGATCAATTCAACATCCAGATCCTCAACCAGATCTCCCAGAACGGCCTCCAGCGCCTGCCGGCGGAGCGCTACAAGGTCGGCAAGGACGTCGCTGCGCCCGACGCCATCATGGTGCGCTCGGCCGACATGCATGCGATCGACATCGCGCAGTCGGTGCGGGCCATCGGCCGTGCCGGCGCCGGCACCAACAACATTCCGGTCAAGTCCATGTCGGCACGCGGGGTGCCGGTATTCAATGCGCCGGGGGCGAACGCCAATGCGGTCAAGGAACTGGTGCTGGCCGGGATGCTGCTGGCGGCGCGCAACATCGGCGGCGCCATGAAGTTCGTCTCGGCGCTCGACCCCGCGGATCCCGCCATGGAAAAGAAGGTCGAGGACGGCAAGAAGAAATTCGCCGGCTTCGAACTGGCAGGACACACGCTGGGTGTGATCGGTCTGGGCAAGATCGGCTGCCTGGTGGCGGACGCCGCGATCAAATTGGGCATGGAAGTGCTCGGCTACGATCCCGAGATCACCGTCGATGCCGCCTGGAGCCTGCCGGCGCAGGTGAAGAAGGCCAACAGCGTGGCCGAGGTCCTGAGAAACAGCGACTTCGTTTCGCTGCATGTGCCGCTGGTCGATGCCACGCGCAAGATGATCAACGCGGACCTGCTGGCACAAGCCAAGCCTGGCGCCGTGTTGCTGAACTTCTCGCGGGAGGGCGTCGTGGATGAGGCGGCGGTACTGGCCGCGCTCGATGCCAAGGGGCTCGCCTGCTACGTCTGCGATTTCCCCGGGCCCCGCGTCAACACCCATCCGCAGGTGATTGCCCTGCCGCATCTGGGCGCTTCGACCGGCGAGGCGGAGGAGAACTGCGCCGTGATGGTCGCCGATCAGTTGCGCGACTATCTCGAGCACGGCAACGTGCAGAACGCGGTCAACTTCCCCAACGTGGTGATGCCGCGCGAATCGAACTTCCGCATCGCGGTGGCCAATTCGAATGTGCCCAACATGCTCGGGCAGATTTCGACGGCGCTGGCCCAGGCCGGCCTGAACATCCACAACATGATGAACAAGTCGAAGGGCGATGTCGCCTACACGCTGGTCGATGTCGATAGCGCCGTGCCGGAAAAGGTGATCGACGCGATCGGCAAGATCGAAGGCGTGCTGGCTGTCCGGTATCTGCCGCTGGAGGGCTGAACGTGGCCGACGATTCCCACGAGCTGGCGAAGCTGCGCGAAGGAATCGACGCGATTGACGGCGAGTTGCTGCGCCTGATCAACGAACGGGCCCAACTCGCGCGCCGGATCGGCGAAATCAAGCACGGCAACATTTACCGGCCGGAGCGCGAGGCGCAGGTGCTCCGCCGGGTGGCCGAGCGCAATCCCGGGCCGCTGTCCGCGGCGGCCGCCCAGCGCATCGTGCGCGAGGTGATGTCGGCCTGCCTGGCCCTGGAACAGCCCTTGACCATTGCCTACCTGGGGCCGGCCGGCACCTATTCCGAAGCGGCGGCGCGCAAGCATTTCGGCGGGGCGCCGACGCTGCTGGCATGCCCGGCGATCGACGACGTATTCCGCGTGATCGAAGCCGGCAACGCCGACTATGGCGTGGTGCCGATCGAAAACTCCACCGAAGGCGCGATCGGGCGCTCGCTCGACCTGCTGCTCTCGTCGCCGCTGCGGATTTGCGGCGAAATCAACCTGCCGATCCACCACAACCTGCTGTCGCGCTGCACCGCAGTGGCCGATGTGGTCCGCATCTATTCCCATGCCCAGTCGCTGGCGCAGTGCCACGAGTGGCTCAACCGGAACCTGCCGCTGGTGCCCCGCGTGCCGGTGGCGAGCAACGCCGAGGCGGCACGCCTGGCGGCCGGGGAAGCCGGCGCCGCCGCCGTGGCGGGCGATGCCGCGGCGGAACTCTACGCCTTGCCGATCCTGGCGGCCAGCATCGAGGACGATCCGAACAACACGACGCGATTCGTCATCGTTTCCGAGCATGACGCGGGAATCTCGGGCGCCGATCGCACCTCGCTGGTCTGCTCCGCGCAGAACCGGCCCGGCGCCGTCTATCAGCTCCTGGCGCCGTTCGCCGACAACGGCGTTTCGATGAGCCGGCTGGAATCCCGCCCGGCGCGCGGTTTCGGGGGCAGTCGCTGGGAGTACGTGTTCTACATCGACATCGAGGGCCACCGCAGCGAGCCGGCGGTCGCGCGTGCGCTGGAAGAACTGCGCCACCGCGCCGGCTTCGTCAAGGAGCTGGGCTCCTATCCCAAGGCCGTTTACTGAGGCTTCGACCATGAGCATTGTTCTCCAGGCGCCGGCCTACGTTCGCGCCATTTCGCCGTATGTCCCCGGCAAGCCGATCACGGAACTGGCGCGCCAGATGGGCATTGCGGTCGACAAGATCGTCAAGCTCGCCTCCAACGAGAACCCTTCGGGCATGAGCCCCAGGGCGCGCAAGGCGGTCGAGGCGGCGCTGGCCGGAGTCGAGCGCTATCCGGATCAGTTCGACCTGATCGCCGTGCTGGCCGAACGCCACGGCGTAGCCGCCGACCAGATTGTGCTCGGCAACGGCTCGAACGACGTGCTCGACCTGGCGGCCCGGGTGTTTCTGGCGCCGGGGCGCTCCGCGGTCTTCTCCAGGCACGCTTTCGCCGTCTATCCGCTGGCGACGATGTCCGCCGGCGCCGAGTGCATCGTCGCCCCGGCGAAGCACTACGGCCATGATCCTGCCGCGATGCTCGCTGCGATTCGCCCGGATACGCATCTGGTCTGGATCGCCAACCCCAACAACCCCACCGGCAACTTCCTGCCGCAGGCCGAGTTGCGCGCCTTCATAGAGAAGATTCCGGCGCACATCGCGGTCGTTCTCGACGAGGCTTACACCGAATATCTGGCGCCGGCAGAGCGCACCGACACGGTAGCCTGGATCAGGGACATGGCGAACCTGATCGTCACCCGCACCTTCTCGAAGATCTACGGCCTCGCCGGCCTGCGCGTCGGCTACGGCGTGGCGCGGGCGGAAGTGGCGGACCTGCTGAACCGCGTGCGCCAGCCGTTCAACGTGAACAACCTGGCGCTCGCCGGCGCCATGGCGGCGCTGGATGACCATGGTTTTGTCGCCGACAGTTTCGAGCTGAACCGGCGCGGCATGGAGCAGATGGTCGCCGGCCTCAAGCGGCTTGGCCTCGAACACATTCCCTCCCACGGCAATTTTGTCACCTGCGAGGTGGCGGATGGCGCCGCGGTCAATGGCAAGCTGCTGCAACAGGGCGTCATCGTGCGCCCCATCGGCGGTTATGGGCTGCCCAATCACCTGCGGGTGACGATCGGCCTCGAAACGGAAAACCGGCGCTTCCTCGAGGCGCTCGGCAAGGCGTTGCAATCCTGATGCTGAACAAGCTCGTGGTCTGTGGGGTCGGGCTGATCGGCGGCTCTTTCGCGCTGGGATTGAAGGCGGCCGGCGCGGTGGGCGAGATCGTCGGCCTCGGCCGCACGTCGGCGCCGCTGGCTGCAGCCCGAGGCCTCGACGTGATCGATCGCGTCGCGGGCGACTGGGCCGATGCCCTGCGCGGCGCCGACCTGGTCCTGCTCGCCATGCCGGTGGGGCAGATGGCGCCGGTTTTCGTGGCCCTGGCGCCGCATCTGGCGCCGGAGACCATCGTCACCGACGGCGGCAGCACCAAGTCCGATGTGGTGGCCGCAGCCCGCGCGACCCTCGGGGCAAAGATCGGCCAGTTCGTGCCCGGCCACCCGATTGCCGGCGCTGAAAAGAGCGGTGTCGCCGCGGCTCAAGCCGATCTCTATGTCGACAAGCGCGTGGTACTGACGCCGCTCGCGGAGAATTCCGCCGCCGCGGTCGGCCTGGTGCAAAGCGCTTGGGAAGCCTGCGGGGCGAAGGTTTCGCATCTTGCGCCGGAGGAACACGATCGCGTCTTTGCCGCAGTCAGCCACCTGCCGCACCTGCTGGCCTTCGCACTGGTGCATGATTTTGCGCAGCGCCCGAACTCGGATCAATTGTTCGGTTTCGCCGCCGGCGGCTTTCGCGATTTCACGCGCATCGCCAGCAGCCATCCGGAAATGTGGCGCGACATCTGCGTCGCCAATCGCCATGCCCTGCTGCAGGAACTCGATGCCTACATGGTCGAGTTGATGCGCACCCGCGTTCTGCTCGCCGGCGGCGATGCGGCCGGCCTGGAAGCCATGTTCAACACGGCCCGCGAACGACGCGACGCGTGGCTGGAGTCCCTGCTGCCGCCGGGCGAGTGATGGATAGCCTGAGCTTGCCGCCCCTGCGTTCCGCCTCGGGCTGCGTCCGCCTGCCGGGCTCGAAGAGCATTTCCAACCGCATGCTGTTGCTCGCCGCGCTGGCCGAGGGCAGCACGGAGATCCGCGGTCTGCTCGAGTCCGATGACACGGGAGTAATGCTGGCGGCGCTGAGAAGTGTCGGCGTTGGCGTGGCCGCGCTGGGCGGCAACGCGTGGCGCGTGGACGGTTGCGCGGGAGCACTTCCGGTCAAGGACGCCGAGCTCTTCATGGGCAATGCCGGCACCGCGATTCGCCCGCTGACGGCGGCGCTCGCCTTGTCCGGCGGGCACTATCGGCTCTCCGGCGTGCCGCGCATGCACGAGCGGCCCATCGGCGATCTGGTCGATGGCCTGCTGCAGATCGGCGCCGATGTGCGCTACGCGGGCACTCCGGGTTTTCCGCCGCTGACGATCCATCCGGCGAAGCTGAAACTCGACGGGCCGATCCTCCTGCGCGGCGACGTGTCGTCGCAGTTCCTGACCGCGCTGCTGATGGCCTTGCCGCTGACCGGTGAAGCGGCGGTGATCGAGATGACGACCGAACTCATCTCGCGGCCTTACGTCGAACTCACGCTGAACCTGATGGCGCGCTTTGGCGTCGAGGTCGAGCGCGAGGGCTGGCAGCGCTTCATGATTCCCGCGGCTCGGGGCTATCGCAGTCCCGGCGTGCTGCATGTCGAGGGCGACGCTTCGGCCGCTTCGTATTTCCTCGCGGCCGGTGCCATCGGCGGCGGTCCGGTGCGGGTCGAAGGCGTGGGCCGCAGCAGCATCCAGGGCGATGTGCGCTTCGCCGATGCGCTTGCAGCGATGGGCGCGCGTGTCGAGTGGGGCGAGCAGTACATCGAGGCGCGGGCGCCGCTGACGGGAAAGCTGAAGGCCTTCGACCTCGATCTCAACCACATTCCCGATGCAGCGATGACGCTGGCGGTGGTCGCCCTGTTCGCAGACGGCCGCTGCGTCCTGCGCAATATCGCGTCATGGCGGGTCAAGGAAACCGACCGCATCGCGGCGATGGCGACGGAATTGAGAAAGCTCGGCGCACAGGTGGAGGAGGGCGCCGACTACCTCGCCGTCTCGCCGGTTCAGGCATTTCGCCCCGGCGTAGCGATCGATACCTACGATGACCACCGCATGGCCATGTGCTTTTCACTGGCGGCGCTGGGCGGCGTGCCGGTCGCCATCAACGATCCACAGTGCGTCGACAAGACCTTCCCGGAGTACTTCGACGCCCTGGCCGAAATCACGGCGCCGGTGATCGCGATCGACGGGCCCTCGGCCTCGGGCAAGGGCACCGTGGCCGAGCGCGTGGCGACGACGCTCGGCTACCACTACCTCGACAGCGGCTCGCTCTATCGCCTGGTGGCGCTGGCGGCGATGCAAGCCGGCGTGGCGCTGGATGACGAAGCCGGTGTGGCGGCGCTGGCGGCCGGTCTGCCGGCGACGTTCGCCGGCGGCCGCATCCTGCTGGCGGAGGCGGACGTGACGGACGCCATCCGCAGCGAAGAAGTCTCCGTCGGCGCCTCGAAAGTCGCGGCCTTGCCGGCAGTGCGGGCCGCGCTGCTGGCCCGCCAGCGGGCCTATCGGCGCTTTCCGGGCCTGGTCGCCGACGGCCGCGACATGGGCTCGGTGGTGTTCCCCGCGGCCGCGGCCAAGGTGTTTCTCACGGCCTCGGCCGGGGCGCGCGCAGAAAGACGCCATAAACAGTTGATCGCAAAGGGGATGCCTGCTAACATGCACGCCCTTTTGCAGGATTTGCAGGAACGGGATGCGCGCGACGCCCAGCGTAGCGTGGCTCCGCTGCGGCAATGCGACGATGCCGATCTGGTGGATACCACCGAAATGGACATCGAAGCAGCGGTGGCCGCCGTCATGGCCATCGTCCGGCGGCAGTCTTCGTGATTCAGGTTCAAGGAATTGTCATACGAGCAGTGCAACACGGTAACAAGTAACGGTGTCGCAACGGCCGCCCGGCCTCTGCGGCGAAACTTAACCAACCCGTCACCCCGGTGACACCCATCCGTAAGGTCCCCCACTCAATGTCTACTGCTATTGCCGAGCGTACTACCGAAGATTCGCCCATGGAGAGCTTTGCCGCACTGTTCGAGGAAAGCCTCCAGCGCCAGGAAATGCGTGCCGGCGAAGTCATCACGGCCGAAGTCGTCCGCATCGACCAGAATTTCGTGGTCGTCAATGCCGGCCTCAAGTCCGAAAGCATGATCCCCGCCGAAGAATTCCACAACGAGCGCGGCGAACTCGAAGCCAAGCCGGGCGATTTCGTCCTGGTGGCGATCGAAATGCTCGAAGACGGTTACGGCGCAACGCGCCTCTCGCGTGAAAAGGCCAAGCGCATCGCCGCCTGGAACGATCTCGACAAGGCCCTGACCGACGGCGCCCTGGTCAAGGGTCTGATCACCGGCAAGGTCAAGGGCGGCCTGACCGTCATGGTCAATGGCATCCGCGCCTTCCTTCCCGGTTCGCTGGTCGATACCCGCCCGGTCAAGGACACCACGCCGTTCGAGGGCAAGGAATACGAATTCAAGGTCATCAAGCTCGACCGCAAGCGCAACAACGTGGTGGTCTCGCGCCGCGCCGTGCTCGAGGCCAGCATGGGCGAGGATCGCCAGAAGCTGCTGGAAAACCTCCAGGAAGGCACCGTCATCAAGGGCATCGTCAAGAACATCACCGACTACGGTGCGTTCGTCGACCTCGGCGGCATCGACGGCCTGCTGCACATTACCGATCTGGCATGGCGCCGCGTGCGTCACCCGTCGGAAGTGCTCAACGTCGGCGATGAAGTGACCGCCAAGGTGCTCAAGTTCGACCAGGAAAAGAACCGCGTTTCGCTGGGCATGAAGCAACTGGGCGAAGATCCGTGGGTGGGAATCTCGCGCCGCTACCCCTCCGGCACGCGCCTGTTCGGCAAGGTCACCAACCTCACCGACTACGGCTCCTTCGTCGAGATCGAGCAGGGCATCGAAGGCCTGGTGCACGTTTCCGAAATGGACTGGACCAACAAGAACATCCACCCGACCAAGGTTGTGCAGCTCGGCGACGAAGTCGAAGTGATGATCCTCGAAATCGACGAAGACCGTCGCCGGATTTCGCTCGGCATGAAGCAGTGCATGGCGAACCCGTGGGACGATTTCGCGATGAACCACAAAAAGGGCGACAAGGTCCGCGGCGCCATCAAGTCGATCACCGACTTCGGCATCTTCATCGGCCTGCCCGGCGGCATCGATGGCCTGGTGCATCTGTCCGACCTGTCCTGGTCCGCCACCGGCGAGGAAGCCAAGCAGAACTTCAAGAAGGGCGATGAGGTCGAGGCCGTGGTGCTGTCGATCGATGTCGAGAAAGAGCGCATTTCGCTCGGCGTCAAGCAGCTCGATGGCGATCCCTTCACCAGCTTCGTTGCCACGCACGACAAGAACAGCCTGGTGTCCGGCACGGTCATCAGCGTCGATCAGCGCGGCGCGTCGGTCGATCTGGGCACCGAGGTGGAAGGCTATCTGCGCGTCTCCGAGTTCTCGCGCGAGCGAATCGAGGATCTGACCCAGCATCTGAAGCCGGGCGACGTGATCGAGACCATGATCGTCAACGTCGATCGCAAGACGCGTTCGATCAACCTTTCGATCAAGGCCAAGGATCAGGTGGAACAGAGCCAGGCGATGCAGAAGCTGGCTTCGGAAAATTCGGCCAGCAGCGGCACGACCAACCTCGGCGCGCTGCTCAAGGCCAAGCTCAACCAGCAGTGACGCGCCTGAACCCATGACCAAATCGGAGCTCATCGACCGGCTGGCGGAGCGCTTTCCCCAGCTCGTGGCGAAGGATGCCGACTATGCCGTGAAGATGATCCTCGATGCCCTCACTGCGGCCCTGGTGCGCAGTGATCGCATCGAGATCCGCGGCTTCGGCAGTTTTGCGCTGAACTACCGGCCGCCGCGTATCGGTCGCAATCCGAAGTCGGGAGACAAGGTTCAGGTGCCGGAAAAACACGTACCCCACTTCAAGGCCGGCAAGGAGTTGCGGGAACGCGTCGACTACCGGCCGTGACCACCCTGCTCAAGATTCTCGTCTGGCTGTTGCGCATCGCGGTGTTCGTCGGACTGTTCGGGCTGGCGATCAAGAACAGCGGACCGATGGAGCTGCGCTTCTTTCTGGATCGCAGCTGGACGGCGCCGGTCTCGGTGGTCGTCCTCGCGGTGTTTGTCATCGGTGTCGCGGTCGGCCTGACGGCGACCCTGGGCCTGTCCCTGCGTCGCCAACGCGACAGCAAGCGCGAATCGCTCTAGCAGCATGGAAATCGAACTGTGGTGGCTGCTGGTCCTGCCGGTGTTTTTCGGCCTTGGCTGGATAGCCGCCCGTATCGACATCAGGCATTTGCTGAAGGAGTCGCGGGCCTTGCCGCGTTCCTACTTCAAGGGCCTGAATTTTCTTCTCAACGAACAGCCCGACCAGGCCATCGAGGCCTTCATCGAGGCAGCGCGCGTCGATCCGGAGACGATCGAACTGCATTTCGCGCTGGGCAACCTGTTCCGCCGCCGCGGCGAGACCGACCGGGCCATCCGCGTCCATCAGAATCTGATCGAGCGCGACGGCTTGTCGGCCGACCAGCGCTTGCACGCCTTGTCCGAACTCGGGCAGGACTACCTCAAGGCCGGTTTGCTCGATCGCGCCGAGGAGATATTCGTCAAGCTGCGCGGAACGGATCGCGACGAGGAAGCGCTGAAAAGCCTGCTGGAAATCTACCAGCAGGAAAAGGAATGGGCCAAGGCCATCGCCATCGCCGAAGCCATGCCGAACCATTCCGACCACCTCTGGCAGAAGGCCATCGCCGAATTCCGCTGCGAAATGGCGGCCAATGAAATGCTGCACGACCGCCACGAAGAAGCCGGCCGCCTGCTCGACGCGGCGCTGGCGGCGAACCGGAAATGCGTCCGCGCAACGCTGCTGCAAGGCGACCTGGCGGCAAAGACCGGCGCCGGCGAGGCGGCGATCGGTCACTGGAAAGGCATCGAGCAGCAAAATCCCGTGTATCTCGCGCTGGCCGCGGAAAAGCTGATGGCGGCGCATATCCAACTGGGAAAAATGGAGCAGGGCATCCAGTTGCTGCGCGGCTGGCTGGAGCGTCATCCGTCGCTTGACCTGCTCGATGCGGTGTTTCGCGCCGAGCTCGACAACGACGGTGCCGAAGCGGCCTACGCGCTGGTGCGCGACGAGTTGCGCCGCAACCCGACGCTGCTCGGGCTCGACAAGCTGCTCGAAGCGCAAATCCTGGTGGTGCCTGCCGAACGCCGCGCCGACCTGGAACTGATCAAGAATCTGATCCACAATCACACCCGCCGCGTCGCGCGCTATCGCTGCGACGCCTGCGGTTTCAAGGCGCGGCAGTTCTACTGGCGTTGCCCCGGTTGCGGCGGCTGGGAAACCTACCCGCCGAAACGCACCGAAGAATTCGACATCACGCTATAACAGATCATGAAAATCACAGTCATTGGTACCGGCTACGTCGGTCTTGTTTCCGGCACCTGTCTCGCCGACGTCGGCAACGACGTGCTCTGCCTCGACCTCGATGCGGTGAAGATACGCACCCTCAATGAAGGCGGCATCCCGATCTACGAACCGGGCCTCGAGGCCATGGTGCGAAAGAACGAGGCGGCCGGGCGCCTGCGCTTCACCACCGACATCGCGGCGGCCGTCGCCCACGGCGTGCTGCAGTTCATTGCTGTCGGCACGCCGCCCGGCGAAGATGGTTCGGCCGACCTGCGGCACGTGGTCGCCGCGGCGCGCAACATCGGGCGCCACATGGACGGCTACAAGGTCGTGGTGGATAAATCCACGGTTCCGGTCGGTACCGCCGACCGGGTGCGGGCGGCCATCGGCGAGGAGCTGCAGGCTCGCGGCGCAAAGATCGACTTCAGCGTCGTGTCGAACCCCGAGTTCCTCAAGGAAGGCGCGGCGGTGGAAGACTTCATGAAGCCCGACCGCATCGTGGTCGGTGCCGACGACGCCCGCGCCATCGAGCTGATGCGCGAACTCTACGCCCCGTTCCAGCGCAACCACGAGCGCCTGATCGTGATGGACGTGAAGAGCGCGGAACTGACCAAATACGCCGCCAACGCGATGCTGGCGACGCGCATCAGCTTCATGAACGAACTGGCCAACCTTGCCGAAAAGCTCGGCGCCGACATCGAACTGGTGCGCAAGGGCATCGGTTCCGATCCGCGCATCGGCTTCCATTTTCTCTACCCGGGCGTCGGCTACGGCGGATCCTGCTTTCCCAAGGATGTGCAGGCGCTGATTCGCACCGCGCAGGATGCCGGCCAGCAGTTGCAGGTCCTGCGCGCGGTCGAAGCGGCCAATGAGGCGCAGAAGGGCGTGCTGACGCAGAAGATCGTCGCTCGCCTCGGCGACGATCTGGGCGGCAAGACCTTTGCCCTGTGGGGACTGGCCTTCAAGCCGAACACCGACGACATGCGCGAAGCGCCCAGCCTGGTGCTGATTGCCGATCTTCTGGCGCTCGGCGCAAGCATCCGCGCCTACGATCCGGTGGCGACCCACGAGGCGCAGAAGATCCTGGGCGACAACCCCCGCATCAGCTACGCCGCGACCCCGATGGAGGCGCTCGACGGCGCCGATGCCCTGGCCATCGTCACCGAGTGGAAGGAGTTTCGCAGCCCCGACTTCGGTGCCATCAAGTCGAAGCTGAAGACGCCGGTGATCTTCGACGGCCGCAATCTCTACGATCCGGCCACGCCGCGCAAGGCCGGGCTGGAATACTTCGCTATCGGCAGGCTATGAACCCGGTCCCCGATACTTCAGCCACCCGCATCCTGGTGGTCGGCGACGTGATGCTGGATCGTTACTGGTTCGGCGAGGTTTCACGGATTTCGCCGGAAGCGCCGGTGCCCGTGGTCAAGGTCGAGCGCGTCGAGGAACGCCCCGGCGGCGCGGCCAACGTCGCGCGCAACTGTGCTGCACTGGGAGCGCGGGTGACGCTGCTGTCCGTCGTTGGGGCCGATGACGCAGGGCTTTCCCTGATGCGCCTGATGACCGACTCCGGCATCGAGTGCAAGCTGCATCAGGACGCCAAGCTCAGCACCACCGTCAAGCTGCGCGTGATCGGCCGGCAGCAGCAGTTGCTGCGCATCGATTTTGAAAACGCCCCGGATCACGAAATCCTGCGCGCCAAACTGGCGGATTTCGGATCGCGCCTTGCCGCGTGCGATGTCGTGATCCTTTCCGATTACGGCAAGGGCGGCCTCGCCCACATCACCGAAATGATTGCGCTGGCCAAAGTCGCCGGCAAGCCGGTGCTGGTCGACCCCAAGGGCGAAGACTACGCGCGTTATGCAGGCGCGACGCTGCTCACGCCGAATCGGGCAGAGTTGCGCGAAGTCGTCGGCCGCTGGCAGGATGAAACCGAACTCGCGCGCAAGGCCAACCGTCTGCGCGACGAGTTGCAACTGGGGGCATTGCTGGTGACCCGCAGCGAGGAGGGCATGACGCTGTTTTCGGACCATGGCGTGACCCACGAGCCGGCCGTGGCGCGCGAGGTCTATGATGTCAGCGGTGCCGGTGACACGGTGATTGCGACGCTGGCGGTGATGCTGGGCAGCGGCCTGTCCCTGCCGCAGGCCATGCGCCAGGCCAATCTCGCCGCCGGCATCGTGGTCGGGAAGCTGGGCACGGCGACGTGCTCGCTCGACGAATTGAAACAGGTCAGTTAGGAATCCTATGTACTACGTCGTCACCGGTGCCTGCGGGTTCATAGGCGCAAACCTGGTCAAGGCGCTCAACGAGCGCGGTGTGTCCAATGTCATCGCAGTGGACAACCTGACGCGCGCCGACAAGTTTCGCAACCTCGCCGATTGCGAGATCGCCGACTATCAGGACAAGCGCGACTTTCTCGAAATGCTCGAGAACGGCCAGCTTGACGGTCGCATCGAGGCCATCCTGCATCAGGGGGCCTGCTCCGACACGATGGAAACCGACGGCCGCTACATGATGGACAACAACTACCGCTACTCGTCTGCCCTGCTGGATTACTGTTGCGAGCAGGAAGTTCCGCTGCTGTATGCGTCGTCGGCTTCGGTCTATGGCGGCGGCGGTGTATTCCGCGAGGAACGCCAGTACGAAGCCCCGCTCAATGTCTATGGCTACTCGAAGTTCCTCTTCGACCAGGTCGTGCGTCGCCGTCTCGCAGGTGCCGACTCCCAGATCGCCGGCTTCCGCTATTTCAACGTCTACGGCCCGCGCGAACAGCACAAGGAGCGCATGGCATCGGTCGCCTTCCATCATTTCAACCAGTATCAGGCTTCCGGCAAGGTGCGCTTGTTTGAGGGCCACGGCGGCTATGGCAATGGCGAACAGCGCCGCGATTTCGTCTACGTCGGGGATGTGGTCAAGGCCAACATGGCCTTTCTGGAAAGCCGCACGTCCGGTATCTACAACCTCGGCACCGGGCGCGCGCAAAGCTTCAACGAACTCGCCGCCGCCACGGTCAATGCCTGCCGCGCCCTGCATGGCCAGCAGGCCATGTCAGTGGCGGATCTGGTGGCACAGGGCATCATTGAGTACATTCCATTTCCGGACGCCCTGAAAGGCAAGTACCAGAGTTACACCGAAGCCGATCTTTCGCAATTGCGCGGGGCCGGTTACAGGGCTGCGTTTGCCACGGTGGAAGAGGGCGTGACCGACTACGTGAAATGGCTCGCCGGCGTTAAGTAGCTTTCCCCGGCGCCCGGCCACGACCGACCGGGTCCCCGCCTCATGCGCTCCCGCCCCTGCGGGGTTCCCGCGCCGCCGACGCGCCGGCCGGCCGGCCGCTAAACTCGCTGCTCGCTTTGCGCGCCTGGACGCCGCTTCGCGGGACGGCGTCGGACAACGCGACCGGAAACCCCGGCCGTCCCGCCGCCGTCGCGGCGGTCGCAAAATCGGCGGAGCCCCGGTCGGTCGTGGCCTCGGTGCTCCTGGCGGCAGTCCTGACGACAGGGTACTGCTCGGACTGAAGTTCATCGGCACCCATGCACAATACAATGCGATAGATGCGGAAACCGTCGAACTGGAGACTTGAACATGGAAATTCGCCCGATTCATACCGAAGACGACTACAAGACTACGCTACGCGAGGTGTCGGCTTTCTTCGACAACGAACCAGCGCCCGGAACGCCGGAAGGCGATCGCTTTGAAGTACTGTTGACCTTGGTGCAGGCTTACGAGACCAAACACTTTCCGGTAGACCTGCCCGATCCGGTGGAAGCCATCAAGTTTCGCATGGAGCAGGCGGGGCTGACGCCGAAGGATTTGGTTCCTGCGATTGGCAGGCTCAACCGAGTTTATGAAATCCTGAACCGGAAGCGCTCGCTCACCTTGGGAATGATTAAGAAACTGAACGAAATGCTGGGTATCCCCGTTGATACCTTAATTGGCCCCACCAAGGAAAGTCTTGTCCCTTAGGAATGCGCGCTGCAAACGGCCAGAACCGGCCGGTTGGGGTGGTCATTCCATTTGCTTGGAGTGGAAGACGAACACTTGTGCCTTAGATTGATTGCAGTTATACTTCAATATAACTCATTGAGAGGTGATGATGCACACAACCAATTTGCGCAAGGTCGGCGGCTCGGTCATGTTGGCCGTTCCGCCCGCGTTCCTCGATCAACTGCACCTGCAAGCCGGCGCGACTGTAGGCTTGGTTGTCACCAATGGCCATCTGGTGATCGATCCCAAGCCTCGGCCACGTTACACGCTAGCGGAACTGCTGGCCGCTTCGGACTATTCACAACCACAACCGGCTGAAGAGCGCGAATGGGTCGATGCCCCGGCCGTGGGTCGTGAGTTGATATGAATCGGGGCGACATATACATGGTGTCGCTTGATCCGACTGAAGGGCGAGAACAGCGCGGGCACCGTCCTGTTCTCGTTATATCCCCGACCGAGTTCAATAAGGCAACCAAGTTGCCGGTGATCTGCCCGATCACCAACGGCGGCGATTTCGCCCGCCGCATCGGGTTCGCTGTTCCCATCACTGGCGTCAAAACAACCGGTGTCGTTCGCTGCGACCAGCCCCGCGTGCTCGATTTGGATGCGCGAAATGCCCGCAAGGTGGAAACCTTGCCGGCAGCCATCATGGACGAAGTGCTGGCAAGACTTGCTCCTATTTTCGAGTAAAGCAATGCCGCAGTCGGCCAGGAAGGGCCATTCGACGGCAATGACAATCAGGCCGCTACAGACTGTGAAGAGTCATTCGGACGTAACTGTTCAAGAATGCGAAACGGGAGCCGTAGCTCCCGTTCTCGTTTGCGGCATTACCGCGTATCAGGCAAGTTCTTTCTGCTTCCTGCGCCGTACAACTACTCCGAGCAGCGCTAGACCAGACAGGATCATGCCGTAGGTTTCGGGTTCCGGGACGGGAACAATGTCGCCATAAACAAGTTCTCCGCCAGTCTGCACCTTTGCCCCGAGCGTCACCTGAAAACTGGAGGCCAGGTATTGTCCATTCGCTGCAACCATGCAAGTCACACCCTGGCAGTGATGAACTCCGGGCTGAAGAAAGGTTGGTGTCCACACCTCGCTGCCGACCTCAACCGTCATCGGCTGATCCAGTTCGCCGCCAAAAACCTGTACCGGACCCTTGTTGTCCCAAGCGAATGCTCCGAAGGAGCCACCAATACCCGGGCTGGGGATATACCCAAAAGGGCTCTGGGAGGCATCGTGCAAGGCTTGGTAAACCGTACCTTGGAAGAGCACCCGATCACCAGCCTTGATGGTCCACGGGTTCAGATTATCGTAGTCGAGAAAGGTTTCGTTGATCGCAACGGAATTATTGTTTCCCGTGCTGTTGAGGAAAGTGAAAGAGTTCTGGCGCTGCAAATTTCCGGCATTCGTTGTAACGGTCGCGGACAGGTTGTTTTCCCCAAAAGCCGAAGGCACGCCGGTGAAGGGCGGCAAGGTGTTGTTGCCCGCGCTGGATATCGAATAGATGGCTCCGCCGGTGTAGGTGGTGCTCGAGAGATAGTAGACTGATCGCGTACCTAGGAGTCTTGGCGGGTCTTCGGCGCTATACTGATATACCTCTTCGCTCCACGGATCGCTTTGATTGACCTGCGTTGTGCTCCTCGGCGTGATCGAGAACGAGAAGTTCTTGAGGAAATAGTCAGAGGTGGTGGACGACGCATTAACGAAGGAGAGAGTCGCCAGACTGGAACTGCTGTTGTAAGTCAGCACGCCGGTCCACGAGGCGCCGAGTTGGTCTGCGTCGTAGTTGATGTCTAAGCCATAGCCCGAGAGCGTTGCCGCGTTCACGGATCCAATCCCTGCCATGCATAGCGCCATTACGGCACCGGTGCTCCATTTTCGCAAGTCAGCCATGAGGTTCTCCCGCCCTTTTATTGGTCCAAATTGGAGTCTAGGCGCTGCGATCTTACGACACAATAGTCCGATCGGGCTAAACGGCAAGTAGTCGATGCGAATGGCACGCACGGACATTAGGATCTGCGCTTCGTGACCAGATGGCGGTCCGCTATCGCTGCATAGCGGGCATCGACCAGAAAGCAGCGACCGTCTCTTGAGGGCACAAAGTGGACATCGGCATGGCATTCACGACGGTCCGCAATGGCCGACTGCCATATCAACAGCGCCGACTTGCGGCATAAAGCGAAACGAGCGCTCCAATTGGCCTCCGACTCGGGAACCCCGCAGGTGCCGGAGCGCATGAGGCGGGGGCCGTGTCCCGGGCCTGCGGGCACCGCAAGAACGCCCCGTCCAGTATCATCCCGCCCATGACCACACGCACACTTGAAGACTTCGTCGGCAACACGCCGCTGGTGCAGCTCAGGCGCATTCCGGGGGCAGAAAACACCAGGCGCAACAACCTGATCCTGGCCAAGCTGGAAGGCAACAATCCGGCCGGCTCGGTCAAGGACAGGCCGGCGCTGTCCATGATCGCCCACGCCGAGGCGCGCGGTCGCATCAAGCCGGGCGACACGCTGATCGAAGCCACCTCGGGCAATACCGGGATCGCGCTGGCGATGGCCGCGGCGATACGCGGCTACCGGATGATCCTGATCATGCCGGAGAACCAGAGCATCGAACGCGTCCAGACCATGCGCGCCTTCAGCGCCGAGCTGGTGCTGATCCCCAAGGCGGGCGGCATGGAAGCCGCGCGGGATCTGGCCGAGCAGATGGTGACGAACGGCAAGGGCATCGTCCTCGACCAGTTCGCCAACCCGGACAACCCGCTCGCGCACTACGAGGGCACCGGCCCCGAGATCTGGCGCGACACGGAGGGGCGCATCACCCATTTCGTGTCGAGCATGGGCACCACGGGGACGATCATGGGTTGCTCACGCTATTTCAAGGAACAGAATCCGGCGATCCGCATCATCGGCTGCCAGCCCGAGGAGGGATCGCAGATTGCCGGTATCCGCAAGTGGCCGGAAGCCTATCTGCCGAAGATCTACGACAGTTCGCGGGTGGATCAGGTCGAAAGCGTGAGCCAGGGGCAGGCCGAGGAAATGGCCCGGCGGCTGGCGCGCGAGGAAGGGATTTTTGCCGGAATCTCTTCGGGTGGCGCGCTGGTGGTGGCTTTGCGCGTCGCCAGCCAGGTGGAAAACGCGGTGATCGTCAGCATCGTCTGCGACCGCGGCGACCGCTATCTTTCCACGGGAGTCTTCCCCGCCTAATCCGGCAGGGCGATCTTGTTGTCGGTGCTGAACTGATAGTCGCGGAAGATGTGTTCCGCCGACAGCAGCCGATAACTGCCATCCTCATTGCGGCGCGACGTGTCCTTCAGCCGATAGGCGTAGTGACCGCAGGTCCAGCAATCGAAATTTCGCATGTGGGTGCACAGGCAGGTCTTGTCCATCACGTGGATCTTCTTGGCGTCCGGATGCAGCGCCACTTCGCGGTTGTAGGCCTCGATGTACTGGCAACTGCCGGAGGAATCCAGCAGGTAGCCGAAGGCTTCGCAGTTCGGCCGGATGCCGGCGCCGATCGCCGGACTGCTCTTCAGCATGCGCATCGGGTAGCCGGTCGGCGAAATCGTGTTGACTTCGATGTCGTTTTCACTGGCCTTGAAATATTCCTGCTGCACATCTTCCGGCAGGCCGCATTCCTTCGACACGGTGAAACGCGTGGCAACCTGGACCGCGGCGGCCCCCATGTCCATGAAGGCGACGGCGTCCGAACCGGTGAAGATGCCGCCGGCCGGAATCAGCGGAATATCGAGATGCTGGGCCTTCATCCATTCGCGAATCTCGACCACGATGCTGACCAGGTCGTACTTTGCCCAGTCCATGCCGAAGCCGAGGTGTCCGCCGGCGAGCGGTCCTTCGATCACGACGTAGTCGGGCAGGCGGCCGGTACGCGCGCTCTTTTTCAGGAACAGTTGCAGGGCGCGCAGCGACGAGACGATGATGCCCAGTTTGACGTCGCGAAAGCGCGGATGATCCTCGATCAGCGCAAACGAGCCGAGGTGCAGGCCTGCCGCCAGGGTGACGCCGTCAATGCCGTTGTCGAGGGCTGCCTTGATGCGGGCGCGCAGGGTCTCCCTGGGCGCATTCATGGTCAGCTTTTCCATGCAGTTGATGAAGATCAGGCCGTCGCCGCGCTTGGCTTCCATGGTGCGGCCGACGTGCAAGGCAGTGGCTTCGACCAGCAGGCCGAGGTCGAACTGCACCACGGCCTTCTCGGTATTGGCGACGTTGAACTTGTATTGCCTGAGCTTGTTCTTGACGTACTTGGTGTTGAAGCGACGGTCGGAAACCGTCGGCACCATGGCGTCCGAAATATGGCCGATGCCGCCCAGCCGCGCCGCCTCCAGGGCCAGCTCGGCGGTCGAAATGTCGACGCCCATGCCGCCGACCACGATCGGCACCAGTTCCTTGTTGCCCAGCCGCAGACGAAAATCATCAACGCGCTTCATTCCATCATTTTCCGTTGTTTTGCAGCCCGCTATTATCGCTTGTCGGCATGCCGTTCTGACGCGGTCGCCACGGAAAATTCTCGGCGATTCAAGCCATCAAGCGCAGCAGGGCTTCTCCGTAGCGTTCGGCCTTGGCCTGGCCTATGCCGGGCACGCAAAGCAGGTCGGCCAGGCTTGCCGGCCGGCGCGCGGCGAGCTCGCGCAGGGTCTTGTCGTGCAGGATCACGTAGGCCGGCACGCCTTGCGCGCGCGCCAGGTCGGCACGCCAGGCGCGCAGGGCATCGAACCGCGGCGCATCGGCGGCCGACAGGGCGTGCGTGGCCTCGGATTGCCGTCCTGCCGGCGCCGACTCCCGGGATTGTCGCCGCTTGACGCCGCGGACAGGGGCCGCCTGCTTTCTGAGCGACACGGTTGCTTCGCCCTTCAGTACCGGTCGCGCCGCGTCGGTCAGGCGCAGCCCGCCGAAGGACTGGGCGTCGGCGTGCAGCAAACCGGCGGCCAGCAGTTGGCGGAACACCGAGCGCCAGCCGGCGTCGTCGAGATCGGTGCCGGCGCCGAAGGTCGGCAGACTTGCATGACCGAACTGGCGCACTTTCTCGGTGGCCTTGCCGCGCAGTATGTCGATCAGGTGCCCGGCGCCGAAGCGCTGGCCGGTGCGCAGGGCCGCCGACATGGCTTTTTGCGCGGCGATCGTGCCGTCCCACAGTTCGGGCGGATCGAGGCAGGTGTCGCAGTTGCCGCAGGCCCTGGACTCCTCGCTGAAGTACCTGAGCAGCAGCGCGCGCCGGCAGCCGGCGGTTTCGCACCAGGCCAGCAGGGCATCGAGCTTGCCGCGCTCGACGCGCTTCTGCTCGTCGCCCGCCGTCGATTCGTCGATGCGCAGCCGGTGAATCACCACGTCGTTGAGGCCGTAGGTCATCCAGGCTTCGGCGGGCTCGCCATCGCGGCCGGCGCGGCCGGTTTCCTGGTAATAGGCTTCGAGGCTCTTGGGCAGGTCGAGATGGGCGACGAAGCGCACGTCCGGCTTGTCGATGCCCATGCCGAAGGCGATGGTCGCCACCATGACGATGCCGTCCTCGCGCAGGAAGCGCTGCTGGTGGCGCTGCCGCGTCTCGGCATCGAGCCCGGCGTGATAGGGCAGTGCGGTGATGCCCTGCGCGTTGAGCCAGGCCGCGGTCTCGTCCACCTTTTTGCGCGAGAGGCAATACACGATGCCGGCGGCCGCGCGGTGGCCGGCGAGGAAGTCGAGCAACTGCCGGCGCGGGTTGTCCCGTTCGACGACGGTGTAGCGGATGTTGGGCCGGTCGAAGCTGGAAATGAACACGCGCGCCGTCTCCAGACCCAGGCGGCTGATGATTTCCTGTCGCGTCAATTGGTCGGCGGTCGCGGTCAGCGCAATCCGCGGCACGTCCGGGTAGCGCTGGTGCAGCGCCGAGAGCTGGATGTATTCGGGACGGAAGTCGTGACCCCATTGCGAGACGCAGTGCGCTTCATCGATGGCGAACAGGGCGAGGCGATCCCTGCCGGCCAGATGGTCCATGACGCCGAGGAAGCGCTCCGTCAGCAGGCGTTCCGGCGCGACGTAGATCAGGTCCAGCTCGTCCGTGCGCAGGCGGCGCTCGACCTCGGATGCCGTGGCATGGTCCTGCGAGGAATTGAGGAAGGCCGCCCGCACGCCGGCCTGCAGCAAGGCATCGACCTGGTCCTGCATAAGCGCGATCAGGGGCGAGACCACGACGCCCACCCCTTGCCTGAGCAGGGAAGGGATCTGGTAGCAGAGCGACTTGCCGCCACCGGTGGGCATCAGCACCAGCGCGTCGCCGCCGCCGATCATGTGCTCGATGATCTCCTGCTGTGGCCCCAGGAACGAGGGGTAGCCGAAGACGCGGCGCAGGGTTTCGAGAGGCATGGACATGGGGCGCCGGGACGGACAACAGGGGACGGAGCATGGAAGTATACCGGCGCTGCGCGCCCCATTCGTGCGGCTGCAAATGGAAGTGATGGACGAGAAGTCAAAACCCCGGTGTGCTCGATGTCTGCGCGCGCCAAGGGCGGCGGGTGGCCACCGCTACTCATGTCCCCCGGGACGGGCTTCGCCCGTCCCTCCTCCTTTACTTCGCTGCGGCGGCCACCCGCCACCCTTGGCGGAACACGCCGGTGGCTTGGGACCGAGGAACAACCAAGGCGCTTCCGGAGTGGGCTGGTGAGGTGCTTTGCGCAGCGAAGTAAAGGAGGAGACGGCGGCCGAAGGCCGGCGGCGGGGGACATGAGCAGCGCAGAGCGCCTCGCCGGCCCGCTCCGCACCCATGTCTATCAAAGGAATGGTTTTACTTCGGCGTCCTCCGCTTTCGTTTGCACCCAATTCGTGCCGGCTTCTGCCTTCTGCCCTCTGAAAATGAGACACTTGCGTATTCCATCCTTCCTGCACTGAAACCCCCATGGCCGGCAATCCTGAAATCACCAGCATGGCGCTGTTCTGCGACTTCGAGAACATCGCCCTCGGCGTGCGCGACGCCAAGTACGCGCAGTTCGACATCGACAAGGTCCTCGAGCGCCTGCTGCTCAAGGGCAGCATCGTGGTCAAGAAGGCCTACTGCGACTGGGCGCGCTACAAGGAGTTCAAGGCGCCGATGCACGAGGCCTCGTTCGAGCTGATCGAAATCCCCCATGTGCGCCAGTCGGGCAAGAACTCGGCCGACATCCGCATGGTGGTCGACGCCCTCGACCTCTGCTATACCAAGTCGCACGTCGATACCTTCGTCATTATCAGCGGCGACTCGGATTTTTCGCCGCTGGTGTCCAAGCTGCGCGAGAACAACAAGCGCGTGATCGGTGTCGGCGTCAAGGCGGCCACCTCCGACCTGCTGGCGGCCAACTGCGACGAATTCATCTTCTACGACGACCTGGTGCGGGAACTCGAGGCCAAGAAGAAGCGCAGCGAGAAGAAGACACCGGCCAAGCCATCTGCCGAAACAAAGAAAGTGCCGGAGCCGCGGAGCGAAGGGAAGCCCGCCGAGGAAAAGCCGGAACCTTCGAGGCGTGAAGAAGCGCTCGATTTGCTGGTGGAGACCGTCGAGGCGCTGATCGCGGAGCGTGGCGATGAGAAGATTTGGGGTTCGATGGTCAAGCCAACTTTGCAACGTCGAAAACCTGGCTTTACTGAGTCCTACTACGGATATCGTTCCTTTCGCGATCTTCTGGACGACGCGAAAAAGCGCAAACTGCTCGAAGTCGAGCGTGACGAAAGGACAGGCCAGTACCTGATTCGCCTACCCGCAGAAGACTGAGATCTTTCGTGAGCGGCATTCCCGAGATCAAGCCGGAGCAGTCCGTCGAACTGCTTCAGGAACTGCACATCCTGACCCGCGACGGCAAGCTCAACCAGGACAGCCGGCGCAAGCTGAAGCAGGTCTACCACCTCTACGGGTTCATCGAACCGCTGCTGGCCGAGGTGCTGGCCGAACGCGGCGACCTGACACTGGTCGACCACGGTGCGGGCAAATCCTATCTTGGGTTCATCCTCTATGACCTGTTCCTCAAGGCTCGCGAGCAGGGTCGGGCGTTCGCCATCGAGACCCGCGGCGAATTGGTCGAGAAGTCCCGCGAGCTTGCCCAGCGCCTGGGTTTCGCGCGGCTGTCGGTGCTCAATCTGTCGGTCGAGGAATCCATCCTGTCGCCGCAACTGCCGCAACGGGTGGACATCGTCACCGCACTGCATGCCTGCGACACGGCGACCGACGACGCGATCCGCTTCGCGCTGCACAAGCAGGTTCGGTTCATCGTGCTGGCGCCGTGTTGCCAGGCCGAAGTCGCGGCTGTGCTGCGCCGGCACAAGAGCCAATCGCTGGCGCAAACGCCGCTGGCGGAAATCTGGCGCCATGGCATCCACACCCGCGAATTCGGCAGCCTGGTCACCAACGTGCTGCGCTGCCTGCTGCTCGAGGCGCATGGCTACCAGGTCAGCGTCACCGAACTGGTGGGCTGGGAACATTCGCTGAAGAACGAACTGATCATCGCCCGTCGTGGCGATACGCCGCGTGGCAACGCCCGCGAGCGTCTCGTGCGGATTCTTCAGGAGCTGAATCTCGATGACCTGCGGGAACGCTTCGATTACTGAATGCCGAAGTCGGCGCCCGCGACTCGGTGAGTCCCGCTAATCGACCTTGCCAAAGCGCGCCAGCAGGCGGGTGCCTGCGAACAGGATGACCCCCACCGTGGCGCTGATCGACGCCAGGGGCAGCAGGGTGCCGTCGTGGCTGCTGCCCACCCACATGCCGGACAACAACGCGGCGTACATCGTGGCGCAACCGAACAGGCCGGCGGCCGCGCCGGCTTTGTCCGGGAAGGGTGCCAGCGATCCGGACTGGGCGCAGGGGAAGTTGATGCCATGCGCCGTCATCACCACGAACTGGGCCATTACCACCAGCGTCCAGTGGCTGATCCCGGCCAGCACCAGCAGCAGGAAACCCAGGCCGCCCAGCATTCCGACCGTGGTACCGAGTGCCAGCACACGCGGCACCCCGATGCGGCCGAGCAGGCGACGGCAAATCAGCGTTCCGCCCAGATAGCCGCAGACACCGAAGGCGAACAGGTAACCGTAGTACTGCGTGGGCACGCCGAGCACCTTGATCAGGACGAAGGGGGTGCCGGAAATGAAGACGAAGATCGAGGCATAGGAGATCGAACCGGGCAGGGCGTAGGCCCAGAAGGCCGGCGTGCGGATCACGTGGAGGTAGGCACGGGCAAGGCTGGGGGGATGCATCGCGGTCGGGCTCATCTGCGTGTTGGATTCCGTCAGGTGGCGCATGGCGGCGACCCAGACCGCCAGCCCTGCCAGCGCCAGCGCGACGAAGGCTGCGCGCCAGCCGAACGCCACCTGCAGATAGCCGCCGAGGATCGGTCCGAAGATCGGTGCCAGAGCCAGCAATGACAAGGCCCTGGCCAGCACGCGGGCACCGTCGGCCAGCGAGTAGGCGTCGCGCACGATGGCACGCGCCACCACCACCGCAGTGCAGGCGCCGATGGCCTGGACGAAGCGCGCCGCGATCAGCCAGTCCAGGCTGGGCGCCATCGCGCAAGCCAGCCCGGAAACCAGGTACAGGGCGAGGCCGGCGATAAGCACCGGGCGCCGGCCGTAGCGATCGGACAGCGGGCCGCTGACGAGTTGCGCGGTGCCGAAGCCGAAGACGAACAACGACAGCGTTTGCTGCACGGCCGCCGGGCTGACGCGGAAATCGAGCGCCATGCCGGGCAGCGAGGCCAGGTAAAGATCGGTCGACAGGGGCTGCAGCATCATGCAGCCGGTAACCAGCCAGAGCAGGGTGGTGGGGCTCATCGGCTCGCGGGCCGGCCGCGGCAAATCAGCCACGCTTGTCGCGCATCACTTGAGCCTTCTGGTTCCGGCCGCCGCTGCGCGGCTTAACGTTCGCGCCGCTCACGTTAGCCTCCACCGAAAGAGCCGCTCATCTCAGCTTCGCTTTCATGATCTGGCTCTTTTCCCGAACCCAGTCGCGCTCTTTCTCGGCGTCGCGCTTGTCGTGCTGCTTCTTGCCTTTGGCCAGCCCGACCGACAGCTTGACGCGGCCCTTGCTGTAATGCAGGTCGAGCGGCACCAGGGTGTAGCCGGCGCGCTCGACCTTGCCGATCAGCTTGCTGATTTCGGTGGCGTGCAACAGCAGCTTGCGCGTGCGCACCGGATCGGAGTGAACATGGGTCGAGGCCGAAAGCAGCGGCGAAATGTGGGCGCCGATCAGGAATACTTCGCCGCGCTTGAGCACCACATAGGCTTCCTTGATCTGGGCCCGCCCGGCCCGGATCGCCTTCACTTCCCAGCCTTCGAGCACCAGACCGGCCTCGTAGCGCTCTTCGATGAAGTAATCGTGGAATGCCTTCTTGTTGTCGGCGATGCTCATGGCGTGGCGCGATAAAATGCGGCATTCTACTTTACCCGTCCACACGACTCCGGCACGCACCGAATGGCTCTGGTCGAGAAATCCGTCCTGATCGAACGCACGCCGCAGCAGATGTTCTTCCTGGTGGATCGCGTCGAGGACTACCCGGATTTTCTGCCATGGTGCGGCGGCGTCGAACTGCACGAACGTACCGCGGCGCATACCTCTGCCACGCTGCGCATCAGTTACCACGGCCTCAAGTCGCAGTTTTCGACCGAGAACATCAAGCAGGAGCCGCTGTTGATGGAAATTCGCCTGACCGATGGCCCGTTCACGCACATGGACGGACGCTGGCGCTTTACGCCCCTGGGCGAGACGGCCTGCAAGGTAGAATTCCGTCTGCACTATGAGTTCTCCAGCCACTTGCTGGAAAAGGTGCTCGGGCCGGTGTTCAATCACATCGCCGAAACCTTCGTCGAATCCTTTGTCAAAAGAGCGCGGACAGTCTATGGCTGAAACCATCCAGGTCGAAGTTGTCTATGCCTTGCCTGAGCGGCAGGAAGTGGCCAGCCTGAGCTTGCCCGCGGGCAGTACGGTAGGTCAGGCGATCGAGGCCTCGGGCCTGCTGGGCAAACATCCGGAGATCGATCTGACAACGAACAAGCTCGGCATCTACGCCAAATTGGCAAAGGCCGAAACGACCTTGCGCGACCGCGACCGGGTGGAAATCTACCGCCCGCTGATCGCCGATCCGAAGGAAGTGCGCAAGCAGCGCGCCGCCGAAGGCAAGGCCATGAAAAAGGGCGGCGGCGAGGCCGGCGAAGCCTGATTTCGTCAATCCGGCGAATGCCGGAATCCAGGCTTTCGGCGCAAGACTGGATCCCGGGTCACGCCCGGGATGCCGCTCAACAAAAAATTGAACATTGTTCCGCTTCACAAGCATGGCTTGTGCGCATAGGCGACCGTCCGGCGATAGGGCGCGGGGCCGAATAAGCGGCCCGCGCTCTCGCGTATAATGCGTTTTTGGAACGAAGGAATTCACTATGCGACTGCTCCAGAAGGCGCTGACGTTTGACGACGTCCTCCTGGTTCCTGCCCACTCCGCGATCCTTCCGCGCGATGTCAGCCTTGCCACCCGACTCACCCGGAAGATCCAGTTGAACCTGCCGCTGCTCTCCGCCGCCATGGACACGGTGACGGAGGCGCGCCTGGCGATTGCGCTGGCGCAGGAAGGCGGCATCGGCATCGTGCACAAGAACCTGAATCCGAAGGCGCAGGCCGCCGAGGTCGCCAAGGTCAAGCGTTTCGAGTCCGGCGTGCTGAAGGACCCGATCACGATTCCGCCCACCATGACGGTGCGCGACGTGCTGGCGCTGACGCGCAGCTACCGGATTTCCGGTCTGCCCGTGGTGGATAACGGCGTCGTGGTCGGCATCGTCACCAATCGCGACACACGCTTCGAGACCAACCTCGACCAGGCGGTGCGGGCCATCATGACGCCGCGCGAGCGCCTGATCACGGTCAGCGAGGGAACCTCGGCCGAGGAAGCCAAGGCCCTGATGCACAAGCATCGCCTGGAACGCGTGCTGGTCGTCAATGCCGCCTTCCAGTTGCGCGGCCTGGTGACCGTCAAGGACATTCTCAAGTCCAGCGAACATCCGTTTGCCTGCAAGGACGAGCAGGGCCATCTGCGCGTCGGCGCCGCGATCGGGGTCGGCGAAGGCACCGAGGAGCGCGCCGAACTGCTGGCCGAAGCCGGCGTCGACGTCATCGTGGTCGATACCGCCCACGGCCATTCCGAAGGCGTGCTGCAGCGCGTGCAATGGGTCAAGAAGAACTTTCCGCAGGTCGAGGTCATCGGCGGCAACATCGCCACCGCGAACGCGGCCAAGGCGCTGATCGACCATGGCGCCGACGGCGTCAAGGTCGGCATCGGCCCCGGCTCGATCTGCACCACGCGCATCGTCGCCGGCGTCGGCGTACCGCAGATCACGGCGGTCGACCTGGTGGCGAACGCCCTGGCTGCGAGCAACACGCCGCTGGTTGCCGACGGCGGCATCCGCTTCTCGGGCGACATCTCGAAGGCCATCGCCGCCGGCGCCAATGCCGTGATGCTGGGTGGACTGTTCGCCGGCACCGAGGAAGCGCCGGGCGAGACCGTGCTCTACCAGGGGCGTTCCTACAAGGCCTATCGCGGCATGGGCAGCCTCGGCGCAATGAAGGACGGCGCCGCGGATCGCTACTTCCAGGATTCCGACGCCAATGTCGAAAAGCTGGTGCCCGAAGGCATCGAAGGCCGCGTACCCTACAAGGGACCGGTGATCGCCGTGATCCACCAGTTGATGGGCGGCCTGCGCTCCTCCATGGGCTACGTCGGCTGCGCCACGATCGACGAGATGCGGGCCAGGGCGGAGTTCGTCGAAATTACCTCGGCCGGCATCCGCGAATCGCATGTGCATGATGTGCAGATCACCAAGGAAGCACCGAACTACCATATCGACTAGTCGGTAGGAAGGGGGTAACGGGGGAAACCTGGGTTTCCCCTGTTCCGAGCTTGCAAGCGGCGGCTCCTTGGGGCCGCTGACCGAAGGATTAGCGTAGGTCGCAAATGTCCCATCAAAAGATTCTGATTCTCGACTTCGGCTCCCAGGTCGCGCAACTGATTGCCCGCCGTGTGCGCGAGCAACAGGTGTATTGCGAACTGCATCCGTTCGATGTCAGCGAGGAATTCATCCGCGACTTCAAGCCGCAGGGCATCATCCTTTCGGGCGGGCCGAATTCGGTCTATGAAGCCGAGGAATGGAAAGCACCGCAAATCGTGTTCGAGCTCGGCGTTCCGGTATTGGGCGTCTGCTACGGCATGCAGACCATGGCGGCACAACTCGGCGGCAAGGTCGAAAGCAGCCACACGCGCGAATTCGGCTATGCCGAGATGCGCGCACAAGGCCATTCAAAACTGTTCAACGGCATCCAGGATCGCACCAACGCCGAAGGCCATGGCCTGCTCGAAGTCTGGATGAGCCACGGCGACAAGGTGACCGAGATTCCGCCCGGCTTCAGGATCATCGGCAGCAACGCCTCCACACCGATTGCCGCGATGGCCGACGAGGCGCGCGGCTTCTATGCCGTGCAGTTTCACCCGGAAGTCACCCATACCCTCAAGGGTCGGGAAATCTATGCCCGCTTCGTGCACGACATCTGTGGCTGCGGCCGCGACTGGAACATGCCCAACTATGTCGGCGAGGCGATCGACAAGGTGCGCGCTCAGGTCGGCGCCGAGGAAGTGATCCTCGGCTTGTCCGGCGGCGTCGATTCCTCGGTGGTGGCGGCCCTGCTGCACCGTGCCATCGGCGATCAACTGACCTGCGTCTTCGTCGACAACGGCCTGCTGCGGCTCAACGAAGGGGTGCAGGTGATGGACACCTTCGCCCGCAACCTGGGCGTCAAGGTGATCCACGTCGATGCGGCGAGCCAGTTCATCGGGCACCTGAAAGGCGTGTCCGATCCCGAACAGAAGCGCAAGATCATCGGTCGCGAGTTTGTCGAGGTGTTCCAGGCGGAAGCGCAGAAACTGCCCAAGGCCAAGTGGCTCGCGCAGGGCACGATCTACCCCGACGTAATCGAATCGGCCGGCGCGAAAACCAAGAAGGCTCACGCCATCAAGAGCCACCACAACGTCGGCGGCCTGCCGGAAACGCTGAACCTCAAACTCCTGGAACCCTTGCGCGAATTGTTCAAGGACGAGGTGCGCGAATTCGGCGTGGCGCTGGGCCTGCCGCACGAGATGGTCTATCGGCATCCCTTCCCCGGCCCAGGCCTCGGCGTGCGCATCCTCGGCGAAGTGAAGCAGGAATATGCCGACCTGTTGCGCCGTGCCGATGCGATATTCATCGACGAACTGCGCGCCGCCGACTGGTATGACAAGACCAGCCAGGCCTTCGCCGTGTTCCTGCCGGTGAAAAGCGTCGGCGTCATGGGCGACGGCCGCACCTACGAGTACGTGGTGGCGCTGCGCGCGGTGCAGACCTCGGACTTCATGACCGCCAAGTGGGCGGAGCTCCCGCACGAGCTATTGGGGAGAGTCTCCAACCGCATCATCAACGAAGTACGCGGCATCAACCGCGTGGTCTACGACATCTCCGGCAAGCCGCCGGCGACGATCGAGTGGGAGTAACCCGCGCCGCAACCGGAGTCCGGTGTGATTTCAGCGAGCGGGGCAGCGCCTAGGCAACAATTGCAGAATCTGCCTGGGCTGGGGCGGCGGCGTGGCGGGCAGCCTCGGCTGCTTCGGCCTCTTCGGCTTTCTTCAGGCATTCGTTGACTGCCGGAAAATTGTTCTGCAGCGCGACATCCGAAGCCCGTCCCGACGGACCGCCCAGCGATGGCGACGCGCCGCGCTTGAGCATCATCTGGACCATGTCGAGATTCCCGCGCTGTGCCGCGCGCATCAACGGCGTCATGCCACCATCATCGACGGTGTCAAGATCGAAATCCATGGTCAGCAGCGTCTTGACGTAGGAAAGATTGCCGCGCTCGATGGCGTTGAGCAGCACCTTGGTCGCTTCGGGGTTCTGTTTGCGCTTTTTCGGCTCCAGTCCGGAAGGCAGCACTTTGGCGCGATAGTTGAGCAGGGATATCGCGACCATGACAATCAGCGCACCGAGCAGCGGCATCTGGCTGATACCCAGGGCCTCGGCCCACTTTTCCGGCATGTTTGCGGCCACGGCCAGCAGGGCATAGATCAGAAAAAAGAACAGCCGCACATACAGGAACAGCGCAAGCACCACCAAGAGACCGAGTATCGGCATCAGAAGGTGGGCTTCCAGGCCGACGCTTTCGAGTATATGGGGAGGGAGATTGGCTGCCAGCGCCATCAATCCGACCAATCCGAGCAGGGTCCATTCCCTGATCTGCTTCTGTTTGACGATGTCCATATCTATCCGTAGTAAGAAAGAATGACCTGCTGCAGGACAGCGGAAAACACCTGCTGCGCCAGCGACCATGCAGCGATTTCAACGCGGCCAACGACGCCCTGTGCTTTCCTCGGGTTCCCGCGCTGCGATTGGCCGGGATTCGGGCGATTCCACGCGGTCTGCGCCCTGAGGCAACCCTCCATGCGAGATGAAAGCGGTTTTCATTGTAAGATAACCGTTCCGGAAACGGTAGCGCGACAAGGTTTTTTCTTGGCGGCGGTCCATTGGCACTAAAACAAGAAACGACACGGATGAAACGGCAATGAATGGTTGCCGGTGGAGAAGGTAGCGGATTGAGCTCCAGTTCGGGGGGGATGCACGGATACTTCGCTGCGCGCGACAGGACGTTGCATTCATCTTTTATTGAATGACTAATCGAGGTTTTTGAATATGTCCACTCCAGTAAAGTATGCCTATGTATTTGGCGCGAGCAAGACCGAAGGTTCGGCCGACATGAAGAACCTGCTCGGCGGCAAGGGCGCAAATCTTGCGGAAATGTGCCGCCTCGGCATCAGGGTGCCGTCCGGCTTCACCATCAGCACCGAAGCCTGCACGGTGTTCACCGAGCAGGGCAGGGAGCATGTGCGCAAGCTGATCGAAGCGGAAGTAAAGCAGGGCGTGGCTTACGTGGAGAAGGAAATGGGCAAGAAGTTCGGCGATCCTTCGGATCCCGTGCTGCTGTCGGTGCGCTCGGGCTCGCGCGCTTCGATGCCCGGCATGATGGACACGATTCTCAACCTCGGACTGAATGACGAGGCCGTGGTCGGCCTCGCCCGCAAGGCCAACAACGAACGTTTTGCCTGGGACTCCTACCGCCGTTTCGTGCAGATGTACGGTGACGTGGTCATGGGGCTCAAGCCGGTGTCGAAAGAGGATCACGACCCGTTCGAAGTGATCATCGACATGGTCAAGGAAAAGAAGGGCGTGCAACTCGATACCGAGCTCGATACGGCCGACCTGAAGGAACTCGTCGAACGGTTCAAGGGCCTGATCCGTGCCCGCGTCGGCCGCGATTTTCCGTCCGATCCGTGGGAGCAGCTCTGGGGCGCGATCATGGCGGTGTTCGAGAGCTGGAACAATGACCGCGCCAAGCTCTACCGCGAATTGAACGACATCCCGGATTCATGGGGCACGGCAGTGAATGTGCAAGCCATGGTGTTCGGCAATCTGGGCGATCACAGCGGCACCGGCGTGGCCTTCACGCGCGACGCCGGAAACGGCGAGGACCTTTTCAACGGCGAGTTCCTGATCAATGCGCAGGGTGAGGACGTGGTGGCCGGCATCCGCACGCCGCAGCAGGTCTCGCTGGAAGGTTCGCGCCGCTGGGCCAAGCTCGCCATGGTCAGCGAGGACGATCGCCGCAAGAAATACCCTTCCCTGGAAGAGCTGATGCCGGAGATCTACCAGCAACTGCTGAAAGCCGAGTCGACGCTCGAAAAGCACTACAAGGACATGCAGGACATCGAGTTCACCATCCAGGAAGACAAGCTGTGGATGCTCCAGACGCGCAGCGGCAAGCGCACCGGCTCGGCCATGGTGCGCATTGCGATGGAAATGTTGCAGCAGGGCATCATCGACGAAAAGACGGCGCTGCTGCGCGTGACTCCGGACCGCCTGAACGAGCTGCTGCACCCGATTTTCGACACGCAGGCGGTGAAGCAGGCGAAGCCCATTGCGCATGGCCTGCCCGCATCGCCGGGCGCCGCGTCGGGGCAGATCGTGTTCTTTGCCGATGAAGCCGAGGAATGGGTCAAGAAGGGCAAGACGGTCATCCTGGTGCGTCAGGAAACCTCCCCCGAGGATCTGCGTGGCATGACGGTGGCCAAGGGCATCCTGACCGCCCGCGGTGGCATGACCTCGCACGCCGCCGTGGTGGCGCGCGGGATGGGCAAGTGCTGCATCTCCGGAGCGGGCGCGGTGCGCGTGGATCCCAGGGCGCGGACCATGACGATTGGCGACAAGACCTACCAGGAAGGGGACTGGATTTCGCTTGATGGTTCCACCGGCCAGGTCTACGAGGGCCAGTTGCCGACCAAGGAAGCCGAACTCAGCGGCGACTTCGGCGCGCTGATGAAGCTGGCCGATCGTCACAAGCGCCTCGCGGTTCGCGCCAATGCCGACACGCCCGAAGATGCCAAGGCAGCGCGCAATTTTGGCGCGGTCGGCATCGGCCTGTGCCGCACCGAGCACATGTTCTTCGAAGGCGATCGCATCGTCGCCGTGCGCGAGATGATCCTGGCCGACGACGAAGCCGGTCGGCGCAAGGCGCTGGCCAAGCTGTTGCCGATCCAGCGCGGCGACTTCGAAGGCTTGTTCCGGGCGATGGACGGCCTGCCGGTGACGATACGCCTGCTCGATCCGCCCCTGCACGAATTCGTTCCGCATGACGAGGCCAGCCAGAAGGCGATGGCGAAGGACATGGGCGTGTCGCTGGCGAAGATCAAGATGCGCGTGGACGACCTGCACGAGTTCAACCCGATGATGGGCCACCGCGGTTGCCGGCTCGGCATCAGCTATCCGGAAATCACCGAAATGCAGGCCAGGGCCATTCTCGAGGCGGGGCTTAACGTGCGAGCGACCGGCATCGACGTGAAAGCCGAAATCATGATTCCGCTGGTGGGCACGGTACGCGAATTCAACTCCCAGGCCGAAGTCATCCGGCGGACTGCCGCGGCGGTGTTCGCCGAGCGCGGCGCCGAACTGCCCTACATGATCGGCACCATGATCGAAACCCCGCGCGCGGCGCTGATTGCCGACAGCATCGGCAAGCAGGCCGAGTTCTTCTCGTTCGGCACCAACGATCTGACGCAGATGACGATGGGGTTCTCGCGCGACGATGCGGGCAAGTTCCTGCCCGACTATCTGAAGAGCGGCATGTACGAGACGGATCCGTTCCAGTCGCTCGACCAGAAAGGCGTCGGCCTGCTGGTCAAGATGGCCGTGGAAAAGGGCCGCTCGTCGCGCCCGACGATCAAGCTGGGCATTTGCGGCGAACATGGCGGCGATCCGGCGTCGGTGGAGTTCTTCCACAAGGCCGGGCTCGACTATGTGAGCTGCTCGCCGTTCCGTGTGCCGATCGCCCGTCTGGCGGCCGCTCATGCGGCAATCAATAACTGATCGGGCGTTCGTTGCAATGATGCGTAGGGCGGACCGACGGGCGTAGCCAAAGCCCGTCGCAGTGCCATAATCGGCCCCATGGACGATAGCGGATTCATGGGGCTGGCGCTGAACCTCGCACGCGAGGCAGGCGCCGCTGGCGAGGTGCCGGTGGGCGCCCTGATCGTGCTCGACGGAGAAGTGGTCGGCCGCGGCTGCAACCAGCCGATAGGCCGGCACGATCCCACTGCCCATGCTGAAGTCATGGCCCTGCGCGACGCCGCCAGCCGACTCGGCAATTACCGCCTGCCGGGCGCCACCCTGTATGTGACGCTGGAACCGTGCGCGATGTGCGCCGGCGCGATCATGCAGGCGCGCATCGGGCGTGTCGTGTTCGGCGCCCGCGATCCGAAGACCGGCGCCGCCGGCAGCGTGATCGACCTGTTCGCCGAATCCCGCCTCAACCACCACGCCTCGGTTGTCGGCGGTGTGCTGGCGGAGCAGTGCGGTAGCCTGCTGTCGGGCTTTTTCGCGGCGCGGCGCGGTCGCACCCTGGTGGCCTGATTCGCCAACACGCATGCATATCCGCATCAGCCTGCCGCAACAAAGCCTGGAACTGCATGACGGGCACGGCACGCTGCTGTGCCGCCATGCCGTGTCCACCGCAAGCAAGGGGGCCGGCGAGCAGAACGGCAGCTTCTGCACGCCCCGCGGCCGGCATATCGTGCGGGCGAAAATCGGCGCCGGGGCGACGCTGAACGCGGTATTCGTCCGGCGCCGGCCGACCGGCGAACTGTGGACCCCACAGCTCGCCGAGCAGTTTTCCGAGCGCGACTGGATCCTGACGCGCATCCTCTGGTTGTCGGGCAAGGAACCGGGGCGCAACCGGCTCGGCGACGTCGACACCATGCGCCGCTACATCTACCTGCATGGCTCGCCCGACACGGTGGCCATGGGCACGCCGGGCTCGATCGGCTGCGTGCGCATGCGCAACAGCGACATCATCGATCTGTTCGACCGGGTGCCGCCTTACACGCCCGTGGATATCGTCGAATTCGGCGTCGAAGCCGGCACCTGGGGGGAACTCGGGGCGCAGGCCTGGCAGGTGCGCGATACCGTGTTCGTCGGCGAGCAGAAGGTGCCAGCGGCCATTGAGCGGGACGAGCATGACGCCGCCAGCCGGCATGTCGTCGCCCGCGACAGCGATGGCGGCGCGATCGGCACCGGGCGCCTGCTGGCCGACGGCCACCTCGGCCGCATGGCGGTGCTCGCGGACTGGCGCGGCAAGGGTGTCGGCCGCGCGCTGCTGGAGCGCTTGCTGGAAGAAGCCGCCCGGCTGGGCCGGGAACATCTGGCACTGCACGCGCAGACGCAGGCCAGCGGCTTCTACCGGCGCTTCGGCTTTGTCGAGGAAGGACCGGAGTTCATGGAAGCCGGCATGCCGCATCGGACGATGGTGCGTCGCTCCGGTCCGCCTGCAACCTGAACCGATAGCGCTGGCGCTGGCCGCGCTGCGCACCAGGCAGCCATGTCTGCTCGTCAAAAGCGACCCAACCGTCGCGCCCGATCCTCAACACGGTGGAACTGCGTGTGCCATAGCCGGGCGATTTGACGAAGGCCGAGGACAGCAGGCGTTCCCAGTCCAGCGGAATCCCGGTCTGCGGCAGGCGTTCGTCGGGATGGATGCCATCGTCCTGGAGCAGGGCAAACAGCGCCTCGTCGTCGGGCAGTCGGTCCAGTGCTTGCGCCAGCGCCGTCTTGCCGGCGCCGACTTTCGGCCAGGGCGTGTCGAGCAGGTGATTGGATATGCCATACACGCCCGGTTCCAGCCGCCGTGGCTCGCCACCCATGTTCGACGACCACCACAGTGTCTCGCCATCGCCCGCGAGCAGGTTGAAGCCGTTGCACCGGCTGGCGTGCGGAGCGATGCGTTCGAGGCAGGCCTGCGGCGTTTCACCTCCGCTCAGGAAATCCGCCACCAGCCCGCCGCGCGAAGGTACTCCGCTGCGGTTCTGTCCCGGATCGCGGAAATTCGTCAGCGCGGCGAAGCGCCCGGTGCGGGTGACGCCCATCCAGGTACCGCCGGCTTCGAGGTCGCGTCCGGCGAGTACCTGCGGTGCGTCCTGCCAGAAGGCCGCGGGCGCCGTCGGCCGCGCGAAGAACTCATCGCGGTTGGCGGCCACCACCAGCGGGTAGTCGGGATGAACCCGCCAGGCGACGAGGATCAGGCACATCCCTGCGCTTACCCGAGCGGGTAGGGCAGAGGCAGAAACGCCAGACGCTCGCCGTCGAGGGCGCCTACACGCACGTCGCCGGCCTCCACGGCACCGCTTTGGACGCAGACCAGGCACTCGAAACCGCCGGCCGGGGAGGGTGCCGCGCTGACCACGGCGCCGCAATGCTGGTCACCGGTTTCCGGTGCATACACCGGCGCGCCGGCCGCAACCGCGCCGCTCAGGCCGGCCCGATAGGTGCGTCGCTTGATCTTGCCCAGGTACTGCGTACGGGCGACAATTTCCTGTCCCGGATAACAGCCCTTGCTGAAGCTCACGCCGCCCACCGCTGGCAGTTCCATGTTCAGCATCTGCGGCACGAAGGCCTCCTGGGTGGCCGCCACCACGCGCGGCTGCCCGGCGGCAATTTCCAGCCACTGCCAGGCCGCCAGACCCACCGGCCGGGCTGCGGCGGCCAGGTCCTGCCAGCGCGCGTCGGCGCTGGCGGAATCGAGCACCAGCAGCCAGCGTGTGTCGTCGAGCCGGATCGCCTGGCCGCCTTCGACGACCGTGACGCCGAAACGGGGCAACGCGGCGACGGCGCCGCCAAGAGCCGGCGCCGACGTGCTTTGCATACCTGGAATTCCGCTTCGCGGGCAGGTAACGGCAGCCGGAGCGGAATAACCGATCAAGGCCCGCTCCGCCGTCGCATCGCTGAGTTTCACCTTCGAGCGCAGGACATACATCGACAGCTTCTTGAGGATCGCCGGCAGGATCTCGCGCGGCAGCATCAGCAGGAAATCATCGCCTTCGCGCCAGATCAGGAGCAACGCCAGCAGGCGCCCCTTGGCCGTACACAAGCCGGCGAAGCGTGCGCCGTCTGCCGTGATGCCATTGATGTCATTGGTCAGCAGATTGTGCAGAAAAACTGCGGCGTCGGCCCCGCTGGCACGGATCAGGCCCTGGTCGGTCAGGGGCGCCACGACCGGTCCGCCGCGGGCCGCGACAAGCTCGCCGGCGACGGCGCCGAAGCGGCTGGCATCCGCCGCCAATCCCTGGCTGGCAAGGAAGGGAATCCATTCTTGGGTCATGAGCCGCGTCCGGGTCGAGGGGTTGGGAATGCTATTATCGCCGTAGCGCTGAAGGTTGCGCCCGCCCGGTCAATATTCAAGCCTTGATGCGTACTTTCAAATCACTTTTGCTGGCGCTGATGCTCGCGTTTCTCGCCGTGAGCGCCGGTGCCGGCTGGATTGCGCTGCATCCGGTGCATATGCGCAGCCAACCGACGGCTTTTTCCGTACCGGCAGGCGCCAGCCTGCGCACTGCGGCACAGGCGATCGAGGCGGCGGGCATCGATCTGCCCGCCTGGCAACTGGAACTGCTGGGCCGCATCCTTGGCCGCTCGGCGAAGATCAAGGCCGGAAGTTATGAGGTGGAGGACGGTTTGACGGCCCTGGCACTGCTCGACAAGCTGACGCGCGGCGACGTGACGCAGGGCGAACTCGTGCTCGTGGAAGGCAAGACGTTTCGCCAGTTTCGCGCCGCCCTGAATGAGCATCCCGACCTCGCCCACGACTCGCTGACGCTGACGGACATGCAGATCCTCGCCCGCCTGGGTGCGCAGGAAAGCCATCCGGAAGGGCTGTTCTTTCCCGATACCTACCTGTTCAACAAGGGCAGCAGCGATTTCGACGTGCTGCGCCGCGCCTACAAGGCCATGCAGCCTCGCCTGGCTGCGGCATGGGAGGGCCGGGAGAGCAGCCTGCCGCTCAGGACGCCCTACGAATTGCTGATCCTGGCGTCGATCATCGAGAAGGAAACCGGTTTGCCCGCCGACCGGCCGCAGGTCGCCGCCGTGTTCGTCAATCGGCTGCGGCGCGGCATGCTGCTGCAAACCGATCCGACCGTGATCTACGGCCTCGGCGAGCGCTTCAACGGCAACCTGCGCAAGGTCGATCTGCAAACCGATACGCGGTGGAACACCTACACGCGGCCCGGCCTGCCGCCGACACCGATCGCCATGCCGGGGCTCGCCTCGCTGCAGGCCGCGGCCAAGCCGCCACCCAGCGACAGGCTGTATTTCGTCGCTCGCGGCGACGGATCAAGCGTGTTTTCGGCGTCGCTAATGGAACACAACAGCGCCGTCGCCAGGTATCAGGGGCGGTAGGCGGATATGCCACGCGGCCGATTCATCAGTCTCGAAGGCATCGACGGCGCCGGGAAAAGCACCCAGCACGCCTGGCTCGTCGATTACCTGCGCGCGCGGGGCCATACCGTGGTCGCAACGCGCGAACCAGGCGGGACGCCGCTCGGCGAAAAGCTCCGCGCGCTGCTGCTGGCTGAACCCATGCACCTCGAAACCGAGGCGCTGCTGATGTTTGCGGCGCGACGCGAGCATCTGGCGCAGGTCATCGAACCGGCCCTGGCGCGCGGCGACTGGGTGGTCTGCGACCGCTTCGTCGATGCGTCGTTTGCCTACCAGGGGGGAGGGCGCGGGCTCAGTTGGAGCAAGCTGCAAGAACTCGCGACCTGGACCGTGGGCACCCTGCAGCCGGACCTGACCCTGATCTTCGATGCGCCGGTGGCCATTGCCCAGCAACGCCTGCGTGCCGCCACGTCGAGCCCGGATCGTTTCGAACAGGAACAATCGGCATTTTTCGAGCGCGTGCGGGCAGCTTATCTCCGCATAGCGGCCGAAAATCCCGAGCGGGTGCGGCTGATCGATGCCAGCCAGACGCCAAACGATATTAACAAGTTACTTGAGGTAATCATTGGAACTATATGATTAACAATAAACAGCAGCCTGTCTGAATGTCGCATCCAAAGATCTTGAGCGCCCGCCGCTGAGCGCTGCATAATTAACAAGTTACTTGAGATAACAATTGGAACACATTGATTTAACTGTTGTTAGGTGGAACGAAACCGCGCGGGCACAACTGCTGGGGCAGGGCCTTGAGCGACTTCCACACGCAATGCTGCTGGTCGGGCCAGCCGGGGTCGGCAAGACCGCGTTCGCCGAACAGATTGCCGTGCTGCTGTTGTGCGAAGCGATCACGCCCGGGTTGACGGCCTGCGGCGCGTGCCAGGCGTGCAATTGGCTTGATGCGGGCAATCATCCCGATTTCCGGCGCGTCGATCCCGAAGGCGATGACGAAGCCGAAGAAGGCGCCAGCGAAAAAGCCTCGGAAAAGGGCAAGAAGCGCAGCCAGAGGATTATCCGCATCGACCGGATCCGCGAGCTCGAGCCTTTCGTTTTCGTCGGCAGCCACCGCCATGGCAACCGCGTGGTGCTCATCACCGAAGCCGAAACCATGAATCCGGCGGCGGCCAATGCGCTTCTCAAGATACTTGAAGAACCTCCGCCAAGTGTATATTTCATATTGGTTTCATCAAAGCAGAAATCATTGTTGGCGACGATCCGCAGCCGCTGCCGGATCATCCCCTTCGGCGCTCCTGACGCTGCCGCGGCGACTGCCTGGCTGGGCGACGCCGGGATGGAGAAACAGGCCGAGCGCTACCTGAACCTTGCCGGTGGCGCGCCGATGCGCGTCGTTCAGTGGCATGAGCAGGGCCATCTGGCGCCGCTCGACGCGCTGGTGGATTCGCTGATTTCACCGCCGCCAGACCCGATCGCCCTTGCCTCGCGGTGGGACGCGCTGCTCAAGAGCGAAGCGCTGTTCCGCATGGAAAACCTGGTCGAAGGCGTTCAGCGCTGGCTGTTCGATCTGGCACAGGAGCGCTTGACGGGCGAGGTTCGCTACCATGGCGGCTGGCGCCGGCCGAAGGGCGTCCAGGAGCTGAGCCCGAATGCCTTGCTGGCCGCCTGGCGTGAAATCAACCAGTTCCGCCGCAGCGCCCGTCACCCCTTGAATCAATTGCTGTTTCTGGAAAACCTTGCCGCCCATTACCTGCGCGGCGTGCGTCCGGCGGCCTCATGAATACGCTGCTGGTCGATTCGCACTGCCACCTTGATTTCCCCGATTTCCAGGGGCGGGAAGACGAGTTGCTGGCCGCGATGAAGACCAGTCACGTTGGCTGGGCGCTGATTGCCGGCGTCACGCTGGAGCGCTTGCCAGGGGTTCTGGCGCTGACCGAGCGCTTTGGGAACCTGTACGCGGCGGTGGGCGTTCATCCCGATACGCAGGAAGGCGAGGAACCCGACGAGGACCGATTGATTCGCCTCGCCGAGCACCCCAAGGTGGTCGCGATCGGAGAGACCGGGCTGGATTACTATCGGCTGGAGGGCGACCTGGAATGGCAGCGCGAGCGCTTTCGTACCCATATCCGCGCCGCGCGCCGGAGTTGCAAGCCATTGATTATTCACACCCGGGAGGCTGCGGCCGATACCCTGCGGATTCTCGGGGAGGAAAACGCCGGCGAAGCAGGGGGAGTGTTTCACTGCTTCACCGAGACCATCGCAACGGCCAAAGCCGCGCTTGATCTTGGCTTCCACATATCGTTTTCCGGCATTGTTACCTTTAAAAATGCGATCCAGATCAAGGAGGTGGCGAGTTTTGTCCCGCTCGACCGGATACTGATCGAGACCGACGCCCCCTATCTCGCCCCGGCGCCGCATCGGGGAAAACTGAATCATCCCGCCCTGGTACGCCACGTCGCCGACGAAGTGGCCAGGTTGCGGGGTATCGGCGTGGAGCAACTGGGCGAAGCCACCACCGCCAACTTCTTCCGGCTTTTCGACAGGGCAGCGAATGCGTAAGATTCTGATCGGACTGATCTTGCTGGCCTTCGCCGGGCTGTCACAGGCGGGTGCCTACGATGACATCATTGCCGCGGCAAACAGCGGTGACACGCCAGCGGTGCTCGATCTCCTGAAACGCGGGATGGACGCCAACACCGCGGATCGCAACGGATCGACGCTGCTGATGATCGCAGCCCGCAATGGCAACCGGGCCTTGCTGGAAGCGCTGCTGGCGAATCGTGCCAGCGTCAATCGGCGCAACCAGTTCGGCGACACGGCCTTGATGCTGGCAGCACTGAAAGCCCGTCTTGACGTGGTGCAGGTACTGGTCAGCAAGGGCGCCGATCTCAACCCGTCCGGCTGGACGCCTTTGCACTATGCAGTGTTTGGCGGCAGCAAGGAAGTCACCGCGTTGTTGATCGCCAGGGGCGCAAAGCTCGATGCGCGAGCGCCGAACGGACAGACGGCGCTGATGCTGGCGGTCAAGTTCGGGAAAGCGGATCTGGTGCATCTCTTGATCGACGCCGATGCGGATATGGATCTCGCGGATTACGAAGGGATTACGGCTCTGCGCCTGGCGCAGAAGCTGGGGCATGAAGAGATCGTGGCCTACCTGCGCAAGGTCGGGGCGGTGGAATAGGTTTTTAGCCGGCTTGGGCTGATTGGATTAGGCCGCTATTACTTCGCATAATTGGCATTATGTCTACTACTGTTTTGATTTGGGCAGTCCCGTCGTGCTCCCGCACCATGGATGGCCCCGCCTTCAGTCCTGCCCCAGTTCTGCGCGGCGAGATCGCCGCACGCCCGCACATGGCCCTTCACTGCCAGTTGGCCGCGATGACCGGCGCGAGCGCAGCCGGGTAGGTCGGCGGCAAGCTACTCTGGCCCGCCGCCGGAGGTGCGAAAGCGGCCATCGCCTGCACCAGTATCTCGACCCGGCTGTCGAGCAGCAGCCTGTTGTCGGCGGTCTTGAACTGTTCGACGTGGTAGTTCGAACCCAGATACCAGTTCTCGACCGTCAGCTTGTCTGGGGTGCCGATGATGCTGGCTTCGAGATTGTTGCCGACATGCCGCAGCCATATCTGGTCGGCGCGGACTCCAGCCAGGAACCGGGCCGTGTCCATATTGCCCGCGGTGGAATCGTTCTCACGGATCGTGTCCCGGCCATAGCCGGCGCCAAACAGATAGGCGTCGTTGCCGGTGCCGCCCATCAGCATGTCAGTGCCCGCCTTGCCGTCGAGGGTGTCGTTGCCCCCGTTGCCGGTCAGCGTGTTGTTGCCGGTGGTTCCGGTCAGGGCGTTGTCCAGTGCATTGCCGCTACCGTTGATGGCCGCCGCACCGGTTAGGGTGAGGTTCTCGACGTTGTCGGGAAGGACGTAGCTGATGCCGGACTGAACCGTGTCGGTGCCTTCGTTGGAATCCTCGATCACCGCATCGCCGACGTTATCCACGACGTAGAGGTCGTTGCCGACACCGCCGGCCATGCTGTCCCGGCCGAAGCCGCCGTCCAGCGTGTCATTGCCGGCACCGCCGAGCAGCATGTCGTTGCCCGCAGAGGCCCAGAGCACATCGTTCCCGGCCTCGCCGTCCACCGTCACGTCGGCAAAGCCCCAGCGCGAACTGGTGAGATCGACGACATCGTCGCCCGCCCCTGCCCGTATCGCCTCGATGCCCGCAAAGCGCGGCTGCAGCCCGTTCGGGCTTGGACTGTAGGCATCGTCGAGGACGATGATGTCGTTGCCGGCGGTGCCAAGCAGGGTATCGGCGCCGCTGCCGCCGTCGATTGCATCCCAACTGGCGATGCGCCCCGTGATCGATACTGTCGCCAGGCTGCCGGCATGACCCGGACTGCCGTCGTTGCGGCAGACGAAGCCGGCGCGCCAGGTGCCGTCGGCGGAGAGCACGAAGGTATCGTCGCCGGCCCCGCCGCGCAGCAGATCGGCGCCCAGGCCGCCCGACAGAATGTCGTTACCAGCGCCACCGGTGAGCGTGTCGTTACCGCTGCCGCCAGTCAATACCCGATTCAGCGCCGCCTGCACCGTCAGGGTAAAGGGGATTTCCGCAGACGCTCCGGCGCTGTCGGTGGCCTTGACCGCCAGGCTCAGGCTGCCCGGGCTTCCGGGGCTAGGCGTACCCGACAGCGTGCGCGTTGCCGCATCGAATGCCAGCCATGGCGGCAGTGCAGCGCCGCCAGCGCCGGTAACGGCCAGCGTCAGCGTATCGCCGGCATCGACATCGGTGAACAGGCCCGCAGGCAACACCAGCGAGAAACTGCTGCTCTCGACAGCGCTCTGGTTAGCCAGGACGCCCGTGGCGACCGGGGCGTCGTTGGTGTTGGCCACCGTCAGCCCGAATCGCTGGCTGATGCCGGCGCCAGCGCCATCAGTTACGGTGACCATAAGGCCTAGGCTGCCCACATCGCCGTTCAGCGGCAAGCCGCTAAACGTACGCGTCGCGGCATCGAAGCTGAGCCACGACGGCAGCGCGGCCCCGTCTGTCATGGTCACGGCATAGCTCAGCGTGTCGCCGACATCGATGTCGGCAAAGCTGCCAAGCGGAATCGTGAAAGCATAGGAAATGTCCTCGGTGGCGCTTTGATCGGCGATGGAATTGACCACCACCGGCGCGTCGTTGATGTCTTCCACCGTCAAGCTGAACTGTTGACTCGCACTTGCACCGGAAGTGTCGGTCGCGTTGATTGCGACCCCTATAGCGCCAACATCCCCATTGGCCGGCGTACCGCTCAAACTGCCGGTAGCCGCATCCATATGCAGCCATCCGGGCAAGGGCGAACCATCCGCTAGTGCGGCGGAATAGCTCAAGACATCATGCGCATCGACGTCCTGGAACGCGCCGAGCGGTAGATCAAGCTGAAACAGGGCATCCTGCAACGCAACTGCATCGCCGATGGCAATGGCCTGAGTCGGCGCATCGTCGGTATTGACAATGGTGAGCGTCAAGTTCTGACTCGCCGAAGCGCCTGCCAGATCGGTAGCAGTGACTTGAATGGCAACTGCTCCGACATCGACGTTTGCAGGGATGCCGCTGAAGGTGCCGTTGGCCGCGTCGAACGACAGCCATGCCGGCAGCGCAGCACCGTTCGCCAAGCGTGCAGAAAGCGTAATGGTGTCGCCTGTATCCCGGTCGACGAAAGCGTCCATCGGCAGTTGGTAGCTGAATGCCGCATCTTCGAGAACCGACTGATCGGCAAGGAATGCCGTGGGGATCGGTGCATCGTTAACGCTTTCAACCGTGATGCGAAAAGTCTGCGCCGCCGAGGCGCCGAACGGATCGGTCGCGGTCACCGCCAATGTCACCTCGCTGACATCCGCGCTCTGCGCGAAGCCGGAAAGAACCCCCGACGCCGCGTCGAGAGTCATCCAAGACGGCAGAGCAGCGCCATCGGCCTGGCTCGCCGAATAGATGAGCGGGTCGCCGTCGACATCGAAGAATCCCGCTGCCGCAAAGACGTTGGCACCGCTATCCTCGGCGATCCTCACATCGGGCAGAGGCACCGCGACCGGCGCCTGGTTCATCAATTCCCGGATGGATGCGGACGTCCCGTCGGCGAAATCGATCCGGCCGATCACCGCGTCTCCGGTCTGGCCCGGCGCATCGTAGCCGGTGACCAGGATGGAGTTCCGGGCGCCGTAGCCGATCAGCAAATCCGCGCCATTGGTCGCCAGACCGATGCTGTCGCGCGTGATTCCCGCACCAAACGCGATCCGGTTGCCGATGGAATCCGCAACATCGACGATCGTGTCGAAGCCATCGCCAACGCTGAATTGGTAGACGTCAGCGCCATCGCCGCCTTCGAGCAAATCGTTGCCACGACCTCCCCGCAATGCGTCGTCGCCGCCGTTCCCGCTCAACTGATCGTCCAGCGCGGTACCGGAAAGGCTATCGTTCCCCTCGCCGCCGGTCGGATGGAAACCGAGCGCCGCAATCAGTTCCTGGTTGTCGAGCACGCTGCCGTCGGCGAAGCGGAAATACTCGATGCCGCCGGCATCGAGCGGATGCTCCGGATCGAAGTCGTCGATGTGTATTTCCCGACCGGTCGAATTGACCACGATCTTCAGCGAGCCGACGCCGAGGCGGATGTCCCCCAGCGTGGCGCCGCCGAGAACCAGGGTATCGACGCCACCGGTATCGCTGATGTGATCGACACCCGGCGAGGCATCGGCGACGAACACATCATCGCCTTCGCCGCCAACGAGAGTGTTGTTGCCGGCACCAGCCACCAGAACGTCGTTGCCCGAACTACCGCTAATTGTGTCATCGCCGGCCGTGCCAGTGATGGCGGGGATTGGGACTGTATCAGCCGACCAGGCGCTGCCATCGGCAAACTCGAAGCGCTCGATCTGGCGCGAGGCCGCATCCCGCCATCCCTGAAGATGGATGGCGTCGCTGCTTCCGGCCACGTTCAATGTCAGCGTACTGCTATCGTCAGGAGAGAACGAAACCACGATGTCGCCGGATGCTATGCCCGCACCAAAGCGGATGACATCGCGATCGCTGTTGCCCGCGTAGAGGTCGTTCAACGGATCATCAGCCAAGGCAATACCCTGGTCAATCGTGACGCCACCGTCACCCCGATTGAATAGATAGACATCGTTGCCTGATCCGCCGGCCAGCAAACCGCCGCCAGCCCCGGCATTCAAACTGTCGTCGCCCGCTTCGCCAAACAAGCGATCATAGCCGGTGCCACCGAACAGCATGTCGTTGCCGGCACCGCCGGACAGGGTATCGTTGCCCGCGCCGCCCAGCAGGGTGTCTTTGCCCGATGTACCCACCAGCGTGTCATCGCCGGCCGTGCCAGTGATGGCGGGGATTGGGACTGTATCAGCCGACCAGGCGCTGCCATCGGCAAACTCGAAGCGCTCGATCTGGCGCGAGGCCGCATCCCGCCATCCCTGAAGATGGATGGCGTCGCTGCTTCCGGCCACGTTCAATGTCAGCGTACTGCTATCGTCAGGAGAGAACGAAACCACGATGTCGCCGGATGCTATGCCCGCACCAAAGCGGATGACATCGCGATCGCTGTTGCCCGCGTAGAGGTCGTTCAACGGATCATCAGCCAAGGCAATACCCTGGTCAATCGTGACGCCACCGTCACCCCGATTGAATAGATAGACATCGTTGCCTGATCCGCCGGCCAGCAAACCGCCGCCAGCCCCGGCATTCAAACTGTCGTCGCCCGCTTCGCCAAACAAGCGATCATAGCCGGTGCCACCGAACAGCATGTCGTTGCCGGCACCGCCGGACAGGGTATCGTTGCCCGCGCCGCCCAGCAGGGTGTCTTTGCCCGATGTACCCACCAGCGTGTCGTCGCCGGCGGTGCCGGTGATGGCGGGGATTGGAACCGTATCGGCCGACCAGGCGCTGCCGTCGGGAAACTCGAAGCGCTCGATCTGGCGCGAGGCCGCATCCCGCCATCCCCGAAGGTAGATGGCGTCGCTGCTGCCGGCTACGCTCAATGTCAGCGTACTGCTATCGTCAGGAGAGAACGAGACCACGATGTCGCCGGCTGTTATCCCCGCACCGAAGCGGATGACATCGCGATCGCTGTTGCCCGCGTAGAGGTCGTTCAACGGATCATCAGCCAACGCAATACCCTGGTCAATCGTGACGCCACCGTCACCCCGATTGAATGTATACGTATCGTTGCCCAATCCGCCCGCCAGCAAACCGCCGCCAGGTCCGGCATTCAAACTGTCGTCGCCCGCTTCGCCAAACAAGCGATCATAGCCGGCGCCGCCGGCCACCGAGTCATTGCCGGCTTGGCCGAACACAGTGTCGTCACCGGCTTCGCCGGACAGAATGTCTTTGTCCGCCGTGCCCACCAGAGTGTCGGCGCCGTCCGAGCCGATGATGGGGACAATTGGAACCATGTCGGCAGACCAGATGGTGCCGTCGGCAAACTCAAAACCGACTATTTGCTGCGACGTCCCATCGCGCCAGCCCCGAAGACGGATGGCGTCGCTGCCAGCCAGGCTCAACGTCAAAGTACCGTCGGAGACGGTGGCGACGACGTCGTCGGGTGAGATGCTCGCTCCGAACCGGATGATATCGGTATCGCTCGTTCCGGCAAAAAATCCCTCGAAATCATATTCGTACGTGCCCTGGTCGATCGCCACGTCGCCGTCGCCACGATTGAATAGATAAATGTCATCGCCCAGTCCGCCAATTAGCTCGCCGCCGCCAACCCCGGCACTCAAAATGTCGTCGCCGGTTGCGCCATAAAGGGTATCGTAACCATCGCCGCCCAAAAGCGTATCGTTGCCGCCGAGTCCGAACAAGATGTCGTTGCCGTCCAGGCCGTCGATCACGTCATTGGAGGAGAACCCATGCAGCACATCGCCGCCTTCCGTTGCACCGGGAAGTCTCGATTGAATGGCCGCTTTGTCCCAGCTGGCGCCATTTGAAAAACGAATCTCCGCGATGTCCATGGCACCGGGCGCATCTGTGGCATAGCCGAAGACGTCAGTGGAACTGAACAAATCATTGGCAAAATCACTCCACGCCGTCAGTTGATCCTGCGTGCCGACGACCTTCAGGATCAGGGACAAACCATCCCGGCTCACCTCGATATCCGACTCAGCGATGCCACTCTTGAACTGAATGACATCCCGCCTGTTCGGGTTGCTATCATTGTTGAAAATCTCGTCCTGTCCGTCACCCCTGCCGAACAGATAAGTGTCGTTGCCACCACTTCCAGTAAGCCCGTCATTCCCCGGGCCACCGTCCAGAATGTCATCGCCTAGACGTCCCACGATGGTGTCGTCACCGCCCAATCCGTGGATCGTGTCATTGGTGTCGAAGGCATACAGGAGGTCCCTTCCTTCCGTAGCCACCAGCACCTCGGCCCTCGCCTTCGCATAGTCCCAGGTTGTGCCGTCGGCAAAGCGGATGGCTTCGACGCCGTAGGGGTTGAACGCGCCATCGTTGGCAAAGTAGTCCTTCACCGTCAGTTGATCCTGCGTACCGGCAATGGTCAGGATCAGGTTTTTCGTTCCCCCCTGCTGCCTCGCCACGATATCCGAGGCAATGATTCCGCTCCTGAACTGAATGACATCCCGTTTGGTCTGGCTATCCTCCCGGCTCGTTATCGTGTCCTGTCCGTCGCCCCTGCCGAACAGATAGGTATCGTTGCCTGCCCCGCCATCCAGCGTGTCGTTTCCGGTCCCTCCGTCCAGGGTGTCGTTCCCCCAACTGCCGTAGAGCGTGTCATCGCCCGCCTGGCCCACCAGATAGTCATTCCCGGCGCCACCGTCTACCAGGTCGTTTCCTCCGCCAGCGTACACATTGTCGTTGCCATAGCCGAGACGTAACACCTCTGCGGCATCGGTGCCGGAGATCCACTCCTGATCCCGAGCGACCAGTAGCGGAGCGGTGGCGACGGTACTGCCGTCCTCGAAGGCAACCGTTTCCACATCCGGCGTTCCCAGGGCGCCTATATGCAGCCGGACGCCGGTACCGTTAACCTGGGTCAGCGCCAGGTAGCCCAATTTGGTGCCGCCGGTCACCGTCAGGGTGTCAGCGCGAACACCGGCCCCGAAGACGACCGTATCCTGGCCGCCGGAATCCTCGATCCAGTCGATCGAGTCTTCACTGTCCAGTATGCGGTAGGTGTCGTTGCCATAGCCGCCGTTCAGCGTGTCCGTCCCGGCGCCGCCGATCAGGGTATCGTTGCCGCCACCACCCGTCACCGTATCGTTGCCGGCATTGCCGAAGAGAATTCCACTCTGATTCGTGTATGCCGTGATGCGATCGTTGCCGGCGCCGCCATCGACGAACGCGGCGCCCCTAACCAGCACGGTATCGTTGCCGCCGCCGGCATCGACCAGCTCGCCGCCATCGATGGTGTTGTCTCCGTCGCCAGCCGTGACGACCGAATAGTTCTTTTGGAGCGACTGCGTAAATGCCATCGCCCTGACATAACGCGGAAAGGCCTGGGAACTCTCGGTGAGAGCGACACCGGGCGCAACACTCAGCACGGACCCTTTCAGGGTCTGCGCAGTATTCCGCACTGTATCGGTAACGTACAGCGGCGAATCTGTATTCAAGTACCGAAAGTAGTTATAGGTAGAGGTCGAGGAACTCGACGAGACCACGTTCCAGTTCATCTCGGCAGTGGTGAAACTGAAACTGGTGTTCGCCTGATTCCAGTAGCCGAGACTCGGTGACTGCCAAATCCCGTCGGTTCGGGCGATCCCTTCGATAATGGAGTCGTAACTGTAGTAGGCGTTGTAGGGATTGCTCGTTACCGGGCTGTTGGTGGCGACGATGTTCGCGTCATTGCTGGTTACCGCGTTCCGCACCAGTCGGGCCGATTCGTCGGCGATCACCGCCGGTCCAAAACTCTGCGGTATTGAGGTTTGAGTAAACGCTCCCTTGGTCCACCGCGTCGACGCACTGCTCTCGGAACCGATCCGAGAACTGATCGTTTGCGTCGTGATGCTGTAGTTGGCTTGGGCGCCCGCCGTGGTATGGCGTGCGTAGCTGCCGTCCGCCTGTGCAGCAAAGCCCGTCGACGCCATGGTCTGGGCGAAGCCGTTGCGCAGGTCGGTCTCGAAGTTTGCGCGCAGGCTGGCGACCACGTCGTTGGCGCGGGCTGTCGTGGCAGCCAACAGGCTGTCCGTATCGGTCGTCTGGCCATCCGCCGCTACCACCGTCCACAGCGTCCCGTCCGCAAAATACCCCGCCAGCCGGGTGCTGCCGCTGACGCCGCGCTGAGCCAGTACCAAGTCATCCCCCTGCCGCGTCGCCGCCAATGCATCGAAGCGGATTCCGCCGTCGAGCACCAGCGTATTGGCTCCCGTATCCTCGATGACATCGTTGCCCAGGCCACTGCCGAGCCGGTAGCGGTCGTTGCCGCCCTGCCCTCGCAAGAGATCGTCGCTTGCTCCACCGTCGAGGGTGTCGTCACCCGCACCACCTAGCAGGATGTCATTGCCCGCCGTGCCCATCAGGTCGCGGACCTGCAACTGATCCAGCAGGTTCTCGGTATTCAGCACGCTGCCACCGTCGAATTCGAAGCGCTCGATCACGCCCCGGTCGCCGTCCTTGATCGAGACTTTGTCGCCGCCGGCGAAAGTCAGATCGAGCCAGCGCCCGCCGGCATCGGTACGCTGGGCGACCGTCAGGTCCGCCGCATTCAGCCCCGGCCCGAAGGCCACGGTATCGGTGCCCGCCGTATCGATGATCTTGTCCTGCCCGTCGCCAAGCGCGAAGCTGTAGCGATCATCGCCGGCGCCGCCGATGAGCGTGTCGTCGCCGGCGCCGCCGTTGATGCGGTCATTGACGTTGGTGCCGGCGATTACGTCGTTGCCTGCGGTGCCGGTGAGATCAAAGCCGCGCGCCAGCAGTTGCTCGTAAGTGAGCGAACTGCCGTCTTCAAACTCGACATGGTCGAAAGGCTTCCTGGCGAGCACCGCATTGGCATCGAAGCTGTCGAAATGAATCGTGTCGTTGGCGTCGCTGCCGACCTGGATCGCCAGCGAACCGAGCCCGAGGGTGAGGTCGGCGGCGCTGATGCCGGGTCCCAGGCGCAGGATGTTGCCGGCGCCGCCGGTGAGGACACGGTCGGTGCCATCGCCGCGGCCATAGAGAATGATGTTGTTGCTGCCTTGCAGGTTGAGGCCATCGTCGCCGGCGCCACCGGCGATGAGGAGGTTGCCGGTGAGGCCGGCCAGCGTGTCGTTGCCTCTGCCGCCGAACTGCCAGGCCTGGCCGTCGGCGTCGGCGCCCTTCGACGATCCGTCGGAGAAGCGGCCGATCAGTTGTGCGTAGCCCAGCGTTTCGCCGTTGAGCTCGAAGCGCTCGATGCTGCCGGCCATGCCATCGACGATCACGATCTGGTTGGCGTTGTCCTTGAGCAGCAGGTCGCGGCCATTGACGGCGGAGGCTTTGAGGGTTGTCGGGTCGAAGCCCTCAAGGCGCACGGTGTCGGTGCCGCTGCTGTCGGTGAGGTTTTCCGAGGCGGAATTGAGGGGGGCTTCGCCGGAGGTGATGAGGTAGGTGTCGTCGCCTGCGCCGCCGGCCAGTTGATCGGCTCCGGCACCGCCGTTGAGCGTGTCGTTGCCGTCGCCGCCGGCCAGGGAATCATTACCGGCGCCGCCCAGGAGGACATCGTTGCCGGCTTCGCCGTAGAGGAGGTCGTCGCCGGTACCGCCGTCGAGGCTGTCATTGCCTTCGCCGCCCGCCAGCATGTCGTGGCCGGCTTCGCCATAAAGATCGTCCTGGCCGCCCATGCCGTAGAGGGTATCGTCGCCCTCGCCGCCGCTGAGCCAGTCGTCGCCTTCTTCGTTGCCACCGTCGCCGTTGAGCACGTCGTCGCCGGTGCCCCCGAGCAGGGTGTCGTTGCCGGCTTCGCCGAAGAGGATGTCGGCATCGGCGCCGCCGTCGAGGATGTCGCGGCCAGCCCCGCCCCGCAGCCAGTCGTCTCCGGCGCCGCCGTAGAGGACGTCGTCTGCGCCGGGGCCTTCGCTGGTGGCGAGGTTGGCGTAGTTGAGGTGATAGTCGACGCTGCCGTTTTGCGGGATGAGGCTGCGGGTCACGCTCCAGGTACGGGAGATCTGGTCGGCGTCGACGTCGCCGAGCAGGTTGTCTGCGCCGGAGCCGCCGATGAGGACATCGCCGCCGGAACCGCCGAACAGGGCGTCGTTGCCGCCGGAGCCGACGAGGAGGTCATCACCGCTGCCGCCGGCGAGGAGTTCGGCGCCTTCGTTAGTCTGGGTGGCGTTGACATCCAGCGTGGCTTGCACATTGGCATAGAGGCGGTCGTCGCCCGTGCCGCCGACCAGGATGTCGGCGCCGGCGCCGCCAGCGAGCACGTCGTCGCCGGTGTAGCCGTTCACGATGTCGGCGCCGCCGAGGCCTTCGATGCGGTCGTTGCCGGTGGAGCCGTTGAGGGTGTCGGCACGGTTGGCCATCGCTCGGTTCGGATCGACTTCGACGTTGCCGAGCGCGTCGTAGCGGACGGGGGCGGTGGTGGGGGCGAGGTCGCCTTTGAGGTCCAGTCCGTCGGTGACGGCGGCGTCGATCAGGCGGATGCCGAAGTCCTCATTCGCGAAGCCGGCGCTGGAGATCTGGTTGTCGAAGACGAGATTGGTTTCGCCGTCGAGAGCAAGCACGCCGGACCCGTCGAATTGCAGGGTCTCCCCACCCTCCCCGACAAAGCGATAGCTGCCGCCGGCCGCGTCCTGGACGAAGGCGCCGGCCAGCAGTTTGCCGTTGTAGAGGATGCGGTTGCGGCCGCTGTCCTTGATGTGGTCGTTGCCGTCACCGGTGTTGATGATGTAGGTGTCTTCGCCGGCGCCGCCTTCGAGAATGTCGTCACCCTTGCCGCCGACAAGGGTGTCGGCGCCATCGCCACCGTAGAGTTCGTCGGTGCCGGCGTTGCCTTCGAGGTAGTCGTTGCCACCGTTGCCGTTGAGGGTGTCATAGCCCAAGCCGCCGTAGATACGGTCGGACTGGTCGCCGCCGTCCAGATTATCGGCGCCGTCCTTGCCGAAGATGGCGTAGTGGGCAGCCGGTACGCTGCCGTCTTTGGGTTGGGCGGCAACAGCGTAGTCGCTGGCCTTGTCCTGGAAAATCCAGAGTTCCTTGCTCTCGCTGGGCACCATGTTGGTGTCGGAGATGTTGGCGATGTTTTTCCAGGTCAGGAAGGCGGCGCGATCGACGAGGTATTCATTGGTCAGTTCGCCTTGACCGGTAGCGGGATTGTAGAGGTCAAGCTGGCCGGCGTAGTTGAAGTCGGTGGCGTAGTCGGCACCGAGAACGGCGAAGGGGTTGAGTTCTGCAAGGGCGTAGCGTGTGGCGTAGGCATCAGGATTGCTGGCAAGCATCGCGAGCTCTGAGGCTGATTTGCCAAGTAAGGATTCGAGATGGAGAGCGGGATTGGCCTTGACTATATTTTCAAGGTTGACGAGCGCAACGTAATACGCCCGACGAGGGGCGATTTCGCCTCCGTCAACTTTCGTCCAGCTTGGTTCTGTACGTGGCAGGGTTAGGGGCGTGCCAACAATGGCCTTGTGGAGCTTTTCAAGAAGCAGTTCGTACGTTTCTCCGGTCGTGGCCGTGATCGCTTCCAGTATCTTGCCCGCTTGTGCCGTAGTGAGCGCACTGTCCATTCGCGCCATTAGCGCCTGAATGCCCAGACCGTCCATCAAGTGGCCGATGTCGTGGGTCACTTTTTCTGTTGTGATGTAAATTTCCGGGCTGAACGGTTTGCCGGTGGCATTGCCTGACACGCCATCGCCATCGTCACCCGGGATGGCGTCTTCACTTTCTACGGTGATGATGTGGCCGTCAAACGTTGCAGCCGGGGCATCAACGAGATTTGGCGCGAACAGGGTGCTGACGAATTCATCGGTGAGTTTCTTGCCGAGTGAAACAAATAAGGGACCCCCAACATTGCTGAGGCCGAGCGCCGGATCGTAGCCCGGCGCATTGAAGGTCACTGCCTCTTTGAAAAGCGAGGGAAACAAGCGAGCGCCAATGGCGGCAAGGTGGCCACCGAGCGAATGACCCGTTATCGTGAGGTTGTCGCCGTAGTTGATCAATTCACCCAAGCCTTTCCCGGTAAAGGTCTTGGTGACCCAGAGAAATTGCGGGGGGATGCCCGGCGCGGTGACATAGTCTCCCGACCTTTGCGCCGGCGTTGGCGGAATCAATGCCCTGTGAAACTGCAACTGTATTACATCCGTCTGGGCACTCGGCGCCATCAGGCACTGAACGTAATTGAACAGGCTGACCGCCTGTGAAATGGCCATGCCGTATTCGCCCAATTCCTTGAGGTCGGCTTCGAGGAGGTCACGGGAGAATTCCCCCGTCAATACATCGGGTTCGGTGCCGCGAATTGCCAGAACTTTTTCTGTGCCGCGCTGAAATAGGGTTGCGGCAAAGCCGACGCCGTCGTTGCCGTAGTAGCCACCGGTGGGGATGGTCCAGACGGGCTGACCAGCGGCTTCTCTTGAACCGTTTAAGAAAGTCTGATTGGCAACGGCGAGGGGGACTCTTGGCGACGATTCTTTATTCGCCTCAGTAACAAATTGTTCATCGGTGAAACCCGTAGGATAGGTATCCATGTTGACATAAGCTGCTGCTGCCAGCTTCGCGCACTCGTAGTATTCGATAATGTTCATGACCATATTCTCCTCAATTTGATTTTTTTGGCTTCAGAACGTATTCGTAAATCAAGCCCGTTCGCTTTTGCTTTTCGGGCGCGTCTAGCGGACCGTTGCAATCTAAGGCAGAGGGGCCAAAGTACTGTAACCAGAGGGCGTCGGCAATACTCGGATAACGGCCGAATCTCGTGTCACTGCCAAGAACCTCATTGGTTTCGCTGTCGATTACTTGCCACCCAAACTTCATGAGCCGTCTGCCGATCGGTATTTCATGCCGAGGATCAAGTAATTTGTAGTGATATCGCGCCTGAGGACGATCAAGGATGGTGACCATCATCTGACCTCCTTCACGTTCGAGGTGGCGCGCGCCGCCATCCTTCAGAAGATCCTCATAAAACCGGTAGCCCTGTTTTTCAAAAGTAAGCTGACGGGACTGATCCACTCTGAACAAAGGTCCCGCTTCATTTGACTGGCGCTCATACTGACTCGTGCCATTGGCATACCCCTCCACTTCCATCTGTCGAACCACCTTCACCCCGGCATCCTTGCAGGCTTGATTAAAATGCCAAGCAATCCAGACTTCCTCCGCCCAAGGTGCTGCTAGTAAGGGAAGACCGACAATCGATACGACCCACCGCTTCCAGGGGCTGTTTCGGAATAGGCGATACAAGGGCCAAAGAATCACGACGCCGATGAGGGCGGAATAAATCCCGATGATGCCGATGCCAATTGGTGTAAGCATCCAGCTATGACTGTTCATGCTGCTCTCCTGGCGAAAAAGAGTTCATTCGGGGGAGAGGTGCCAAAGGGGTCAGAGACATTTCGCTTTTCGTTTCGCGTCATTGTTTCCTCCATTCTAGAATCCAAATCCCTGTTGTTCAGTCAGCGCCGTTGGTGACTCGCGCTCCTTGCCCGGCGCCCGTCCTCGCTTGCCGCTATTGCTCCGGATGCCCAGCCGGGCGCAGATCGCTTCCGAAAACCGCTCGTTCCCAAGCGGCATGCCCAGCTTCAGTGCCTCCCGAACTTCCCTCGCCGCCTCCGCATCCAGTTGCGGACGAAACAGCGCCCGGTAGGCTTGCCGACGCTGGGCGCCATCGGCGTCCAGCCCAAGGTAGATCGGGTGCGGGGTCAGGCGGGCGTCCGGCTGGGCCGAGCAGTTGGCCCGATAGCTTGACCAGCGGTAAGCGCCGGGATCAGTGACCATTGCAGCGCGTACCGGATTCAGTTCGATGTACCGCATGCAGGCCAGAAGATAGGCTTCTGCCTGAACCACGCTTGACTTGTAGCGACCTTCCCAGAGGCTGCCGGTGCCGATTGGCGTACTGGATGTATCTGCGGCCCAGCGATTGCATCAGACGCGCCGGCGCACCTGACGTGGCCGGAGTCAGCAGCAGGTGCACCTGGTTGGTCATCAGAACATAGGCATGGATGGCACAGCGGCAATCGCGAGCCGCTTGTTCGAGCCAGTGGAGATAGCACTGGTAGTCCTCGTCGGCGAAGAAGCACGGCTCGCGATTGATGCCGCGCTGGACGATGTGCAGCGGGTAATCAGCAAGAAGAATGCGCGGGCGACGTGGCATGTCAGGTGCTCGCAATGTCAAATGACTCTGACCGCTTTGGTTGCTGTAGTTGCGCATTCCCCGCTTGTGTAATACATATTTCGTATGTATTATGGTGCGGTGAGGCTCGAATTCGACCCGAAGAAAGCAGCCGCCAATCTGCGCAAGCATGGCGTTTCCTTCGCCGAAGCTGAACCTGTGCTGTATGACCCGATGGCGCTGACGCGCGAAGATGCCGAGGCGGTTGCGGAGCGACGCTTCTTGACGGTTGGGACTGGCGCGCTCGGCCGTATCCTGCTGGTGTGCTGGACGGAACGCGGATTGGCCGTTCGAGTGATTTCGGCGCGATTGGCCACTGCGCAAGAAAGGAAATGCTATGAAAGCTAACTACGATATGACCAAGGCCAAACGTGGCGCCGTGCTGCCTGCGGCCGGCAAGACCCGCATCACGATTTACCTGGATGACGCGATTCTGGAGGCCTTCCGCCTGCGTGCGGAGCAGGAGGGCAAGGGCTACCAGACGCTGATCAATGAGGCGCTTGCCGCATCGCTGGCGCAAAATAATGCCCCCGTGACCATCGGCACGCTGCGCAAGATCTTGCGCGAGGAATTGCACGCGGCCTGAATTTTTCGCGCCAGGGGCAATCTCGCAGTTGCCACCAACACCAGAACACCGGCGGCCATCCCGCCAACGACGACTCTTGACCCTGATTGTCCGGGGCAGCGTGCTGCTCGCCCGATCCCATTGCTCCATATCCTTTCCCCTTCACCGCTCCCGCAAACTCTCGTTCCCGTACTGCAACAGCGGACTCAGGAAATACTCGATCACCCTTCTCTTGCCGGTCTTGATTTCCACCGTCACCGCCATGCCCGCCGACAGATTCACGGTCTTTTCTTCCACCTGCACCGTGGCGCGCTGCAACCTGGCCCGCGTCGAGTAAATCAACCCGCGCTTCTCGTCGTTGATCGCATCGTGCGAGACATGGGTCAAACTCGCCGGAATCGTGCCGTACTTGGTGAAGGGAAAGGTCTCGATCTTGACTTCGGCCTGCTGGCCGGCATTGACGAAGCCGATGTCCTTGTTCTCGAGGAAGGCCTCGACTTCCAGCGCGTCGTCCTTGGGCACGACCACCATTAATGTTTGCGCCGGGGTCACCACGCCGCCGACCGTGCGCACGGCGAGTTGCTGCACGGTGCCATCGACCGGCGCGGTCAGCGTCATCAAGCGGCCGCGGTTCTCGGTCTTGACCAGTTCCTGGCCGAAGCCGTGGGCCTTCTGTTCGGCTTCGTTGAGGGTGTCGAGCGCGAGGCGGCGCGTTTCGGCGACGGCCGAACTGCGCTGGCCCCTGGCCTCGTCGATGGCGGCGGCGAGTTCCTTGAGGCGGCTGCGTTGAGTTTCGAGATCGGCTTCCTGCTCGATGCGCACCTGCTCCTTCTCCAGGTAGCCGTGCCTGGAGATGAAGTTCTTGTCTACCAGGCCCTTGTAGTCCTCGGCCCGCTGGCGGGCGATGGGCGCGGTCTGTTCCAGCTTGCGCACGATGGCCTCGGTCGAGCGGCGTTCGGCTTCGCGCTTGGCGATTTCGGCGTCGATGCGCGCGATCTTGGCCTGGTATTCGCCATACTGGCCATCGAGGATGCGCTGCTCCTGAGCGATGCGCTCGGTGCCAATGTTGGCAAGCGGCTCGATGCGCGGCGCGCGGCCGTTGCCGAGCGCCGCCAGCAGACCCTTGGCGCGGGCCGCTTGCAACCGGGCCGTGGTCAGGTCGTTGGCGGTGCGCGTGCTGTCGGCCCGGGCCATGGTCGCGTCGAGTTCGACGAGGATCTGGCCGGCCTTGACGTGCTGGCCATCGACCACGTGAATGGCTTTGACGGTAGCGGTCTCGATCGGCTGGATCAGCTTGCTGCCTTCGTTGGGCACGATCTTGCCCTGCGCCGTGGCAACCATGTCGATCTGGCCGAAGATGGCCCAGAGCACGGCGAGCAAGGCGAAGGCCATCAACAGCCAGGCGACGATGCGCGGTGCGGGCGAGATCGGGGTTTCCTGCAGTTCGAGGGCGGCTGGAAGGAATTGCGCCTCGTGCGGCAGGCGCTGCGGCGGGTCGAGTTCTTTGCGGATCTTCCAGACGTGGCTGAAGATGACGGCGTAGCGCTTGAGCAGGTCGAGTGTGGCTTGCAGGTGGAGGGTGAAGGTCATCGCGACGGCTTTTCCATGCTATGGTTTCGACAGTTCATTTGACGCACTGGGCATGTCGTGGCAACCAATAAGACTGGGCGGATTGCTTCACTCACTGAGGATTCGATAGCGCGGCGCATCATGGTTGTGCGGGACCAGCGTGTGATGATCGACAGCGATCTGGCTGGCTTGTATGGCGTAGAAACTCGCGTGCTCGTGCAGGCCGTCAAGCGCAAGCTGGATCGTTTTCCCATTGATTTCATGTTCCAGCTGACGCCTGAGGAAGTTGCCGACTTGAGATCACAATCTGTGATCTCAAGTTGGGGCGGGCGCCGATATCCTCCGTATGCATTCACAGAACAAGGAGTGGCGATGCTCTCCTCCGTTCTCAACAGTCCGCAAGCCATCGCCGTGAACATCGAGGTTGTGCGTATCTTCGTCCGCTTGCGTGGAGTTCTGTCTTCCAGCAAGGAGCTATCGGCCAAACTCGAAGCGCTGGAACGTCGCACCGAAGTACTCGCGCTCCAGCACGACGCCTTTGCCCAGAACACCCGCGCCCAGTTGAAGCAGGTGTTCGACGCCATCCGTTCGCTGATGACACCGGTCGAGCCGCCGAAGAAACGCTCCATTGGTTTTGTCGAACCGAAGGATTGATTGATCACCATCACTACCCCTGCTGCATCCGGTGCAGCCGCGAGTAATGCCCTGCCTCGCGGCGCAGCAGTTCGGCATGGCTGCCCTGCTCGACGATCTGGCCGCGATCGAGCACCACAATGCGGTCGGCATTCCTCACGGCCGACAGCCGATGGGCGATGATCATCACTGTGCGGCCCCGGCAGATCGCCTTCATGTTGTTCTGGATGATGCGTTCGGATTCGTAGTCGAGCGCGCTGGTGGCCTCGTCGAAGATCAGGATGCGCGGGTTGCCGATCAGGGCGCGGGCAATGGCGATTCGCTGGCGCTGGCCGCCCGAGAGCGTCGAGCCGTGTTCGCCGACCAGGGTGTCGTAGCCCTCGGTCAGTTCGAGGATGAATTCGTGCGCCCCGGCGAGTTTGGCGGCGGCCATGACGGCTTCGATTGGCAGGCCGGGATCGGAGAGCGCGATGTTGTCGCGGATGCTGCGGTTGAACAGCATGTTCTCCTGCAATACCACGCCGATCTGACGGCGCAGGCTGGAGCTGTCGGCCATCGCCAGGTCGACGCCATCGACCAGCACCCGGCCGCGCTCGGGCAGGTAGAGCCGCTGTGCGAGCTTGGCCAGCGTGCTCTTGCCGGAGCCGGAGCGGCCGACGATGCCGATCACCTCGCCGGGCTCGACGGTCAGATCGATGCTGCGCAGCACTTGCGGCGCGTCGGGCCGGTAGCGGAAATCGACGTCGTCGAACTCGATCCTGCCGGCCAGCGGCGGCAGTGTCGTGCCCCCGCGTGCACCCTGGCCGCCCTGCCCTGCGGATTTGCCGAGTTCGGTGCGCGTGTTGAGGATGTCGCCCAGGCGCTGCACCGAAATGCCGGTCTGCTGGAAGTCGGTCCACAGTTGCGCCAGCCGCATGACCGGCGTGGCGACGCGCCCGGCGAGCATGTTGAAGGCGATCAACTGGCCGATGCTGAGGCTGCCATCGACCACCAGCCGGGCGCCGAGCCACATGGTGACCACGGTGACCAGCTTGCCGATCAGATTGACGCCTTCGTGCGCCAGGGTGCCCAGCGTGGCCGTGCGAAAGCCTGCCGCGACATAGGCGGCGACCTGGTTGTCCCAGCGACGGATCATTTGCGGTTCGACAGCCATGGCCTTGACCGTGTCGATTCCGTTGATGGCTTCGACCAGGAAGGCCTGGTTCTCGGCGCCGCGGTTGAACTTCTCGTGCAGTCGGGCGCGCAAGAGCGGGGTCACCAGCAGCGAGAGCATCATGTAGCAGGGCAGCGAGATGACCACCACGAGGGTCAGCCAGCCGCTGTAGATCAGCATGACGCCGATGAAGACGACCGAGAACAGCAGGTCGAGCACCAGCGTGATGGCGTTGCCGGTGAGGAACTGGCGGATGTTCTCCAGCTCGCGCACGCGGGCCACGGTGTCGCCCACGCGGCGCGCCTGGAAGTAGGCCAGCGGCAGGTTGAGCAGATGGCGGAACAGCCGTGCGCCGAGTTCGACATCGATGCGGCTGGTGGTGTGGGCGAAGACGTAGCTGCGAATACCGGACAATGCAACCTCGAACAGCGTCACGACCAGGAGGCCGATGGCGATCACGTCGAGCGTGGTCATGCCGCGATGGACCAGCACCTTGTCCATTACCACCTGGAAGAACAGCGGCGTCACCAGCGCGAAGAGTTGCAGGACGAAGGAGACCAGCAGCACTTCGCCGAGCAGCCTGCGGTACTTGACCACGGCCGGGATGAACCAGGTGAAGTCGAATTTCGCCAACTCGCCGGCGAGCGAGGCGCGCGAGGTGAACAGGATCAATTCGCCGTTCCAGCGTTGCGCGAACTCGGCGGCGGAGAGGACTTGGGGGCGCTCGACGCGTGGATCCTGGATCAGCACCTGTTCGGCATCGACGCGGGCGAGAATGACGAAGTGGCCTTCCGGATCGGCGGCCAATGCGGGCAGCGGCGTTTGCGGCAGGCGGGAAAGATCGGTGCTGACGAGTTTGGCCTTGAGGCCGAGTTGCCTGGCGGCGAGCAGGATTTGCGCTACGGTGAGGTCGCGGCCGGACTCGCGGAAATCGTGCGCCAGTTGATCGGCGTCGGCGGCGATGTTGTGAAAGCGCGCCAGCATCACCAGGCCGATCAGGCCGGTGTCAACTTCGCGTCCGGAGCCCGCTGAAGGGCCTTCTCCATCCCGTTCCGCCGCCGGACCCAAGGGCGGGTCATTCATGATGACCAGGCGGATGCTGCTCCGCGCATGCGTTTGGCCTCCCTTGATGCATTGTCTGGGCTGGCTCCGCATTCGCCGGACGGATCGCAACCCTGTCGCCAATGTTTTCCTGGCGTTGATGAATACCCGCGTCTAAGTCATGGTCGTCACAGTAACACCCGGCCGGCCTGAAGATCAAGCAGTCGTGCGCACGGGCCTTGCTCTTGATAAACCGCCCGGTTGCCCGGCTCAGTGGTGATGCCCGTGTTCGCCATGAACATGGCCGTGCGTGATTTCTTCCATGGTCGCGGCGCGGACGCCGGTCACGGTGCAGGAAAACAGCAGGGCAATGCCGGCCAGCGGATGGTTGCCGTCGACGACGACCTTGTCGTCGGCGATATCGGTGATCGTGAACAGCGCATCGTCGTCTTCGCCATCCTCGCTGCCGCGCTCGAACTGCATGCCGACTTCGATGTTTTCCGGGAACAACTGGCGCGCCTCGACGGCGACCAGGTCGGCGTCGTATTCGCCGAACGCTTCTTCGGGTTCCAGCTTCACTTCCAGGGCATCGCCCACGGCCTTGCCCTGAAGTTCCTCCTCGAGCCGGTCGAAAATCCCGCCATAGCCGCCATGCAGGTAGACCAGCGGCGCCGCGCCTTCGTCGATGGCGCCGCCGTCGCTGTCCTTGACGCTGTACTTGAGGGTGACGACGGTGTTTCTAGCGATGAGCATGGTGCTTTTCCTTGCCGTTGAGGCCTTTGACGAGTTGATAGACCTCGGCGGCGTGCCCTTTCGGATGCACATCGTAGAGGGCGTGGCGGACGATGCCTTGCTTGTCGACGACGAATGTCGAGCGGATGATGCACAGCTTCTTGTGGCCGTCCCGTTCGCGAAACTGGGATACGCCGAACTTGCGGCAGACTTCGCCTTCCTGGTCCGACAGCAGGCGCACGGAAAGGCCGTGCTTGTCGCGAAAATCCGCGTGCGACAGGCAATCGTCGCGCGATACGCCGAGGATTACGCAGTCGAATTTGGCGAACTCGCCTTCGTGGTCCGAGAAATCGGCCGCCTCCAGGGTGCAATACGGAGTGCCGTCGCGCGGATAGAAGAACAGCACTGCATTCTGGCGGCCGCGCAGCGAGGCGAAATCGAACCACTCCATGTCGGCGTCGGGCAACGAAAACTCCGGCGCTTTTTCTCCTTGATGCAGCACGCGGTCCTCCTCATGCGGCGAACTCGATTCATTCTAACCGAGTCTGCCGGGAAGAAATCAAGTGCTGCCCTTCAGCTTCCGGCCGCCTCTTCGATGGCCAAAAAATCCTCGTGCCAGTGCGGGCTGGCAAGGTATTCGACGGAGCGCATTTCAATCAGGCGGCTGACGGTGCGCTTGAACTCACCGGCCTGCAGGCCGCGCGTGTAGAGTTGTTCCACCGGACAGGCGGCGCCGATGATCAGCTTGACGCGGTGGTCGTAGAGCACATCGACCAGCCAGGTGAAACGGCGCGCTTCGCCGGCCATGTCGGCGCCCATCTTCGGCACGCGGGAAAGGAAAAAGGTGTGATGGCGATTGGCCAGCCACAGATAGTCGTTCTGCGAACGCGGGGGGCCGCACAGCGTGTTGAAATCGAACCAGACCACGCCGGGCGCGCAGCGCAGCGCCGGCATCAGCCGGCCAAGCACTTCCACGGCCTGGCGTTGTCCCGGACCGCCGGCAATCTTCTGGAAGGTGCGCTCGATTTCCGCTTCGGCCGTCGCATCGTCGGTCGCCAGAAACACCTGGGCCTGCTTCAGCGCCCGCAGGCGATAGTCGATGCCGGCATCGATTTCGATTACATCGAGTTTCTGTTTCAGCAGGGCGATCGTCGGCAGGAACAGCTCGCGTTGCAGGCCGTTCGGATACAGTCCGTCCGGCGGGTAGTTGGAGGTGATGCAGAACACCACGCCGGCATCGAACAGGGCCTGCATCAGCCGGCCGAGCATCATGGCGTCGGCAATGTCGGAGACATGGAACTCGTCGAAGCACATCAGGCGCGTCGCCCTGGCGATGCTTGCCGCCACCTTCGCCAGCGGGTCGGCTTCGCGCCGATGCGCCCGCAAGGACTCGTGGATTTCGTTCATGAAGGCGTGGAAATGCACGCGGCGCTTGCGCTGAAAAGGCACCGCGGCGAAAAAACAATCCATCAGGAAGCTCTTGCCGCGCCCCACTCCGCCCCAGAACCACACGCTGCGCGGCAGCTCGGGATGGACCAGGAGTTTTCTCAGCTTGCTGCGCCGCGCCGCCTTGAGCGCCAGCAGCTCGTCATAGAAGCCTTGCAGGCGCCGGGCGGCGACCAGTTGCGCCTGATCGGCCTCGATGCCGCGCGCAGCCAGCGCGGCATTGAAGCCTTCGATCATGCCGTCCTTGGGAACCTTGAGAATCTTGTGGGGCATCGTTCAATTCCGGTCCGTCATTCCGGGGCCGCGTAACGGAATCCGGCACCCAGGTCGACCGCCGAAACACCCCTGGATTCCGGCATCCGTTGGAATGACGCAGCGGCTCGGGAAGTCCTCAGAAGTGCAGCGGCCGCTTGTCCACCGCCAGCGAAGCCTCGTGCATGGTTTCCGAAAGCGTCGGATGCGCGTGACAGATGCGGGCGATGTCTTCCGACGAGGCATTGAACTCCATCGCCACGACGGCTTCGGCAATCAGTTCCGAGGCATTGTTGCCGATCACATGCACGCCGAGGATGCGGTCGGTCTTGGCGCAGGCGAGCATCTTGACGAAGCCGGTGGTATCGCCCTGGCCCAGCGCGCGACCGTTGGCGGCGAAGGGAATCTGCCCGATGCGGTACTCGACGCCCTCGTTCTTGAGCTGTTGCTCGGTCTTGCCGACCCAGGCGATTTCAGGATGGGTGTAGATGACCCAGGGCACGGTGTCGGGATTGAAGTGCCCCTTCTGGCCGGCGATGCATTCCGCCACCATGACGCCCTCTTCCATGCTCTTGTGCGCCAGCATCGGGCCGGGAACCACGTCGCCCACCGCCCAGACGTTGGGCAGGTTGGTGCGGCAGTTGTGGTCGACGCCGATGTAGCCGCGCGGATCGAGGGCGAGGCCGACGTTCTCGACACCCAGTCCTTCCGTATGCGGCACGCGACCGATGGAGACGATCAGCCGGTCGCATTGCAGGACCCGGGTCTCGTCGCCGGTTTCGTACTCGACCGAGACACCCTTCTTCGCGGCTTCAACTTTGGTGATTTTCACTCCGAGCTGGATGTCGAGTCCCTGCTTCCGGGTAAACACCTTCCAGGCCTCCTTGGCCACGGCCTGGTCGGCAGCGCCGAGGAAGTCCGGCAGCGCCTCGAGTATCGTCACTTCGGCACCCAGGCGCTTCCATACCGAGCCCAGTTCCAGGCCGATCACGCCGGCGCCGATCACCCCAAGACGCTTGGGCACCGAATCGAACTGCAACGCGCCGACGTTGTCGCAGATCAGCTTGTTGTCGACCGGGATGCCTGGCAGATGTCGTGCCCTGGATCCGGTGGCGACGATGACATGGGTCGCTTCCACCGTTTCGCCGGCCACATCGAGCAGCCAGCGGTCATCCTCGTGGCCGACGAACTTGCCATGTCCGGCCAGCAGCGCGATCTTGTGCTTCTTGAACAGGCTCTTGATGCCGCCGGTGAGCTGGCCGACGATGTTGTCCTTGCGCTGCATCATGGTCGCCACGTCCATCTTGACGCCCGCGACGGAAATCCCGTGCATGACAAAAGAATGGCCGGCCTGCTCGAACAGTTCCGAGGATTGCAGCAGCGCCTTGGACGGAATGCAGCCGACATTGAGGCAGGTGCCGCCGAGCCGGACTTCGCCCTTCGGGTCGGCGTAGGACTCGGATTCGATGCAGGCCGTTACCAGGCCGAGTTGCGCGGCGCGAATCGCCGCGACATAGCCGCCCGGGCCGCCGCCGATTACAACAACATCAAACTGTTTGTTTGCCATTTGTCAGCCCTCAGACATCCAGCAGGAGGCGTGCGGGATCTTCCATCGCCTCCTTGATGGTCACCAGGCCCAGCACCGCTTCGCGCCCGTCGATGATGCGATGGTCGTAGGACATGGCCAGATAGTTGATCGGACGCACCACCACCTGGCCGTTTTCGACCACCGCGCGATCCTTGGTCGCATGCACGCCGAGGATGGCCGACTGCGGCGGATTGATGATCGGGGTCGACAGCATCGAGCCGAAGGTGCCGCCGTTGGAAATCGTGAAGGTGCCGCCGCTGAGGTCTTCCAGGGAGAGCTTGCCGTCCCTGGCCTTGGCCCCGAACTCGGCGATCTTCTTCTCGATCTGGGCCAGGCTCATCTGGTCGGCGTCGCGCAGGATCGGCACCACCAGGCCGCGCGGGCTGCCAACCGCAATGCCGATGTCGAAGTAGCCGTGATAGACGATGTCGTTGCCGTCCACCGAGGAATTGATCACCGGGTACTTTTTCAGCGCGGCGACGGCCGCCTTGACGAAGAAGGACATGAAGCCCAGCTTGACGCCGTGTTCCTTCTCGAAGCGCTCCTGGTACTTCTTGCGCATTTCCATCACCGGGGCCATGTTGACTTCGTTGAAGGTGGTCAGGATGGCATTGGTGGACTGTGACTGCACCAGGCGCTCTGCTACTCGAACCCGCAGGCGCGACATCGGTACGCGCTGTTCCGGGCGGTCGGCGACGATGGCATCGGCGCTGACCACGTTGGGTTGCGGCAGCGCGGGCTTGGCCGCAACAGTCGGCGCCGGCGACACCGCGCTGGAAGCGGCAACGGGCGCAGGCACTGCCGCCGACTTCGCGCCGCCGCTGACGTCTTCCTTGAGAATGCGGCCGCCACGACCGCTGCCCTTGACATCCGCCGCGGCAATGCCCTTTTCGTCCATGATCTTGCGCGCGGCCGGCATCGCGGTTGCCGCGGCCGGAGCTGGCGCCCCCTTAGCGGCAGCGGCCGGCTTCTTCGCCGTGGCAGCGGTCGCGGTACCCTTGGCCGACGGGTCAAGCTGGGCAATGACCTCGCCGGAGACCACGCTTTCGCCGTTGCCCTTGATGATCTTGACGATCACGCCGGCCTCCGACGCGGGCAGTTCAAGCACCACCTTGTCGGTTTCGATATCGACCAGATTCTGGTCGCGGGCCACTGCGTCGCCCTCCTTGACATGCCAGGCGGACAGGGTGGCCTCGGAGACCGACTCGGAAAGTTGTGGAACCTTGACTTCAATCAGCATGATTTTCTCGCTCCGTCTTGCCGGTTCATTCCGGCGCCTTCAGCGTGCCGAACGCGCCCTCGATAAGGGCCTTCTGCTGGGCGTTGTGTTTTGAGTAGTAGCCGACCGCGGGCGATGCGGACGCCGGACGACTGACCAGGAACAGGCCCTGTCCCGCGCGCGTCGAACGCACCAGATGGTGGCGCGAAGCGAGCCAGTACCAGCAGCCCTGGTTGCGTGGTTCTTCCTGGCACCAGACGAGCTCCTTGGCCTTCGGCCACTTGGCGAGTTCGGCCTGCAGCGCATCATTCGGAAAGGGGTAGACCTGTTCCAGGCGAACCACGGCGGTATTGGCGATCTTGTGTTCGCGGCGGTGGGCCATGAGTTCGTAATACACCTTGCCCGAGCAAAGCACCACGCGCGTGACCTTCTTCGGGTCGATCTCTTCGGTTTCACCGATGACGGTGCGGAAGCTCCCGTTGGCCAGTTCGTCGAGCGGCGACCCGGCATCCTTGTGGCGCAGCAGCGACTTGGGCGTGATGATGATCAGGGGTTTGCGCACCTTGCGCAGCATCTGGCGACGCAGCAGATGGAAGATCTGGGCCGCCGAGCTGGGGATGCAGACCTGCCAGTTCAGTTCGCCCGAGAGGTTCATGTAGCGTTCGATGCGCGCCGAGGAATGCTCCGGACCCTGCCCTTCGTAGCCATGCGGCAACATCAGGGTCAGGCCCGATACCCGTCCCCACTTGGCTTCGCCGGAACAGATGAACTGATCGATGACGACTTGCGCGCCGTTGGCGAAATCGCCGAACTGGGCTTCCCACACCACCAGCTCGTTCGGCTCCGCCGTCGAGTAGCCGTACTCGAATGCCATCACGGCTTCTTCGGACAGCACCGAGTCGATGACGATGAAGGGCGCCTGCTTGGCATCGAGATGCTGCAGCGGAATGTGGTTGCCGTGATCCCACCTTTCGCGGTTCTGGTCATGCAGCACGGCGTGGCGGTGAAAGAAGGTACCGCGGCCGACATCCTCGCCGGAAACGCGCACGCCGAATCCCTGCATCAGCAGCGTCGCATAGGCCAGGTTCTCGCCCATCCCCCAGTCGAGGTCCAGCTTGCCTTCACCCATCTGGCGGCGGTCGTCGATGATCTTCTGCACGCGGGAATGCAGGGTGAAGTTTTCCGGGACCGTGGTGATCAGCCGGGCCAGCTTCTGCAAGTCGGCCGCCGGCACCGCCGTGTTGCACTCGTCGCTGTATATCTGCCCGACATATTGCGACCAGTCGATGGCAAATTTCGCCGTGTAGTTTTCCAGCACCGGGTTGTAGAGCAGTTCGCCGCGATCCAGCGCGGCGCGGTAATCGGCAATGATCTGGTCGGGTTCGTCGGCGGTGCAGACACCTTGCGCGACCAGTTTGTCGGCATACAGCTTGCGCGTTCCGGGGTGTTGGGCGATCTTCTTGTACATCAGCGGCTGGGTCACCATCGGCTCGTCCTGCTCGTTGTGGCCGAGCTTGCGGAAGCAGACCAGGTCGACCACGACATCCTTCTTGAATTCCTGCCGAAACTCCATGGCGATCCGGGTGACGAAGGCCACCGCTTCGGGATCGTCGCCATTGACATGGAAGATCGGCGCCTCGATCATCTTGAAGATGTCAGTGCAATACAGCGAGGAGCGGTAATCGCGCAGGTCGGAGGTGGTGAAGCCGATCTGGTTGTTTACCACGATATGAACCGTGCCGCCGGTGCCATAGCCGCGGGTGCTGGAGAAGTTGAGCATCTCCTGATTGACGCCCTGCCCGGCCACCGCCGCATCGCCGTGAATCAGCAGCGCCAGCGCCTGGCTGCCGGTCTTGTCGCCGCGCCGCCGCTGGCGCGCATAGACCGAGCCCTCGACCACGGGATTCACGATCTCGAGGTGCGACGGGTTGAAGGACAGCGAAAGATGCACCGGGCCGCCGGGTGTCGAGACATCGGATGAGAATCCCATGTGGTACTTGACGTCGCCCGCCGTCAGATCGACGGCCTTCTTGCCTTCGAATTCGTCGAACAGCATCTTCGGCGCCTTGCCCAGGGTATTCACCAGAACATTCAGGCGGCCGCGATGGGCCATGCCGATGACGATCTCCTGCACGCCCAGGGTGCCGGCGACGCGGATCAGTTCATCCATGGCCAGGATTGTCGACTCGCCGCCTTCCAGCGAGAAGCGCTTTTGCCCGACATAACGGGTGTGCAGGTAGCGCTCGAGGGTCTCGGCCGCCGTGACGCGCTCGAGAAAGCGCTTCTTCTCCTCGGTGGTGTGGGACGGCGCGGCGCGCACCGGTTCCAGCTTGGCCTGCAGCCAGCGCTTTTGCTGGATGTCGGCGATATACATGTATTCGGCGCCTATCGTGCCGCAGTAGGTCTGGCGCACCGCTTCCAGGATTTCGCGCAAGGTGGCCGATTCGGGCACCGCGGCGAATGAACCGGCCTGGAACACCTGCCCGAGGTCGGCCTCGGTAAACCCGTAGTGCGACGGCTCCAGTTCGGGGATCGCAGGACGCTCGCTGCGCTTCAGGGGATCGAGTTGCGCCCAGCGGTTGCCGAGAAAGCGGTAGGCATTGATCATCTGCAGCACCTTGACCTGCTTGCCGTCGGAACTGGCGGCGCGCGAGGATGCCTGCAGCGTGCCCTCCTTGGCACGCTGGGCGAAGGAGGTGATGATCGGATAATGGGCCACGTCCGGCCCGGTATAGCTGCCGGCGCCGGGCAGGTTCGCCAGCTTGTCGAAATAGTCGCGCCACGTCGGCTCGACCGAGGCCGGATTGGCCAGGTAAGCGTCGTAGAGGGCTTCGATGTACGGCGTGTTGGCGCCGAACAGATACGAATTGGACAGCATCTGCTTCATCATGGCGTCACCTGATTTCGAGTGCGATTCACAAAGTACGAGGGGCGTCGTCCGCCCCTCCCCATGTTCCAGCTCTAGCGCTGGTTCAGCGGCTTGACGTCGCGACGCGCGGCGCCGATGTAGAGCTGGCGCGGGCGACCGATCTTGTATTCGGGATCGGTAAGCATTTCTTCCCACTGCGTCATCCAGCCGACGGTGCGCGCCAGGGCGAAAATGCAGGTGAACATCGAGGTCGGGATGCCCAGCGCCTTCTGCACGATGCCCGAGTAGAAGTCGACATTCGGGTAGAGCTTCTTCTCGATGAAGTAGTCGTCTTCCAGCGCGATCTTTTCCAGTTCCTTGGCCAGCTTGAACAGGCGATCGTTCTCCAGGCCGAGTTCGCCGAGAACGTCGGCGCAGACCTTGCCCATCAGCTTGGCGCGCGGATCGAAGTTCTTGTATACCCGATGCCCGAAGCCCATCAGCTTGAAGCTGTCGTTCTTGTCCTTGGCACGCTTGATGTACTCACCGACGCGCGAGACGTCGCCGATTTCCTCCAGCATCTGCAGGCAGGCTTCGTTGGCGCCGCCGTGCGCCGGACCCCAGAGACAGGCGATGCCGGCCGAGATGCAGGCGAAGGGGTTGGCTCCGGAGGAACCGGCCAGGCGCACCGTCGAGGTCGAGGCGTTCTGTTCGTGGTCGGCGTGCAGCGTGAAGATGATGTCGAGGGCGCGCACCAGCACCGGATTGGGCTTGTAGGCCTCGGCCGGCGTGCCGAACATCATGTGCAGGAAGTTGGCCGTGTAGTCGAGGTCGTTGCGCGGATACATGAACGGCTGACCGACGTTGTACTTGTAGGCCATGGCGGCGATCGTCGGCAGCTTGGCCACCATGCGATTGAAGGAGATCGAGCGATGCGCGGCATCGGAAAAGTCTGCTGCATCGTGATAGAAAGCCGACAGGGCCCCGACGATACCGACCATAACGGCCATCGGGTGCGCATCGCGACGGAAGCCCTGATAGAACCTCACCAGTTGCTCGTGCACCATGGTGTGGGTCTTGATAATGGCCTCGAAACCGGTCTTCTGCGTCGGGTTCGGCAGTTCGCCGTTCTTCAGCAGGTAGGCCACTTCGAGGAAGCTGCAGGTCTCCGCAAGTTGCTCGATCGGATAACCGCGATACAGCAGTTCACCCTTGTCGCCGTCGATGTAGGTGATCTTCGACTGACAGCTTGCCGTGGAAAGATAACCGGTGTCGTAGGTAAACATTCCGGTCTTGGCGCCCAGCGTGCGGATGTCGATCACGTCGTTGCCGTGAACTCCCACCATCACCGGAAACTCGTAGGTCTTGCCATCTACAGTAAGGGTTGCTGTGCGATTCGTGCCCATTGTCGGTTCCTCTGTCCAGGTCGGTTGAACTACTGCAGCTTGCCACTTGCGAGCGGTTGCCTAGGTTACCCGCAACCGCGCAACAATGCCCGCCAATTGCGGATCGTCGCTGACTTCCCTGCCGCTGACCAGCGCCCAAAGGTCGTGGTCCTCGAGTTCCAGCAGGCGCGTCAGCGCGGCTTCGCCCTGTATATCGAGCGTTTCGCCATGATCTTCCCAGAAATGATCAAAAACCAGATCCAGTTCCAGCATGGAGCGCCGGCAATGCCATTTCAGGCGATTGATGCGCCCCGTGCGGTCGTCGTCCATTATCAGACGGCACGTCTGACCATCATTTCCTTGATCTTGCCGATCGCCTTGGTCGGATTCAGACCCTTGGGACAGACGTCGACGCAGTTCATGATGGTGTGGCAACGGAACAGGCGGTAGGGATCCTCAAGATCGTCGAGGCGTTCGCTGGTCGCCTGGTCGCGCGTATCGGCGATGAAGCGGTAGGCGGCGAGCAGGCCGGCCGGGCCGACGAACTTGTCCGGGTTCCACCAGAAGGAAGGGCAGGACGTCGAGCAGCAGGCGCACAGAATGCACTCGTAGAGCCCGTTCAGCTCTTCCCGATCCTCGGGAGACTGCAGGCGTTCCCGCTCCGGCGGCGGATCGTTGTTGATCAGGTAGGGCTTGATCGAGTTGTACTGCTTGAAGAACTGTGTCATGTCCACGATCAGGTCGCGAATCACCGGCAGGCCCGGCAGCGGACGCAGCACGATCGGCTTGCCGGCGGGGAAGCTGTCCATCGCCGTCAGGCAGGCGAGACCGTTCTTGCCGTTGATGTTCATGGCGTCGGAACCGCAGACGCCTTCGCGGCAGGAGCGGCGGAAGGAAATCGAATCATCCTGCGCCTTGAGCTTGACCATCGCATCCAGCAACTTGCGGTCGGTCGAGTCCAGTTCCACCGAGATGTCCTGCATGTAGGGCTTGGCGTCCCGATCCGGATCGTACCGATAGATCTTGAATTGGACGCTGTGGGTTGCATTCGTCATGGTCTGTTCCTTCCTAGTAGGCGCGCTTCTTGAGCTCGATGCTGTCCACGCTCATCGGCTTCATTTGCACCGGTTTGTAATCGAGGCGGCTGCCTTCCCGGTACCACAGCGTGTGCTTCAGCCATTTCTTGTCGTTGCGGCCATCGGGCGTCTCCGGCGAATCGACGGCATCGTCGCGGACGTGCGCGCCGCGCGACTCGGTGCGGGCATTGGCCGAAACAATGGTGGCCTTGGCGACTTCGATCAGGTTGTCGAGTTCCAGCGCCTCGATGCGGGCGGTGTTGAAGACCTTCGACTTGTCCTTGATCTGGGTCTGCGCCACCTGCCGCTCGATCTCGCCGATGCGTTCGACGCCGGCCGCCAGCATGTCCTTGAAGCGGAACACACCGGCATGCTTCTGCATCGTGCGCTGCATGGTCAGGCGCGTCTCATGCACATCGGCGCCGTCTTTCTGGTTGTTGAGGCGATCAAGCCTCGCCAGCGTCTTGTCGATGCTTGCCTGATCCAGCGGCTTGTGCGCCTTGACGTTGCTGCGCAGGTCGCTTACCGCCGTTTCCCCGGCCGACTTGCCGAACACCAGCAGGTCGAGCAGCGAATTGGTGCCGAGACGGTTCGCCCCATGCACCGACGCGCAAGCGCATTCGCCAGCGGCATAGAATCCCGACACCGGAGTGCTCTGGTTTCCCGCCTGCGGAACCACGACCTGGCCCAGGTAGTTGGTCGGAATGCCGCCCATCTGGTAATGGCAGGTCGGCACCACCGGAATCGGCTCGCGCAGCGCGTCGACACCGGCGAACTGCAAGGCGATCTCATGGATGCCGGGCAGGCGCTTCATGATGGTCTCGGGCGGCAGATGCGTGATGTCGAGCAGCACGAAATCCTTGTTCGGTCCGCAGCCGCGGCCCTCGTTGATTTCGGTGGTCATCGCCCGCGACACCACGTCGCGCGAAGCCAGATCCTTGGCATTGGGTGCGTAGCGCTCCATGAAGCGCTCGCCGGCCGAGTTGCGCAGGATGCCGCCCTCGCCGCGCACGCCTTCGGTGATCAGCACCCCGGCGCCGGCCACGCCGGTCGGGTGGAACTGCCAGAACTCCATGTCTTCCAGCGGAATGCCGGCGCGCGCCGCCATGCCGACGCCGTCGCCGGTATTGATGAAGGCGTTGGTCGAGGAATAGTAGATGCGCCCCGCCCCGCCGGTGGCGAAGATGGTCGCCTTGGCGTGGAACACCACGACCTCTCCGGTCTCCATGTCCATCGCCGTGACGCCCAGCACGTCGCCCTCGGCATCGCGCACCAGGTCCAGCGCCTGCCACTCGACAAAGAACTGCGTGTTGACCTTGACGTTGCGCTGGTACATGGCGTGCAGCATGGCGTGGCCGGTGCGGTCGGCGGCGGCGCAGGAACGGCGCACCGGCTTTTCGCCGAAGTTCGACATGTGGCCGCCGAAGGGACGCTGATAGATCTTGCCGTTGTCGAGGCGATCGAAGGGCATGCCGTAGTGTTCCAGCTCGACCACCACTTCGTTGGCCTTGCGGCACATGAATTCGATCGCGTCCTGGTCACCGAGCCAGTCGGAACCCTTGACCGTGTCATACATGTGCCAGTGCCAGTGATCTTCCTCGGAATTGCCCAGGGAGGCGGCGACCCCGCCCTGCGCCGCGACGGTATGCGAGCGGGTGGGAAACACCTTGGTCAGCACGGCGGTCTTGAAACCGGCCTCGGACAGTTGAATCGCGGCACGCAGGCCGGCGCCGCCGGCGCCGACAATGACCGCATCGAATTTGCGAACGGTATAACTCACGGCAATCTCCAGATGATCTGAACGGCCCAGCCGGCGTAGCCGACCAGCGCGAGAAGCGTCAGCACATGCAGCGTGACGCGGATGGCGGCGGGTTTGACGTAATCCATCCAGATGTCGCGGACACCGACCCAGGCGTGGTAGCAGAGGCTGATGATGAACAGGAAGGTGATGAATCGGATGAAGCCGCTGGCCATGAAGGCATGCCATGCCTCGCGCGATCCGGTGGCGCCGCGAAGCGTCTCCGCGAACATGATGACGGTATAGACGGCCATGACTATGCCGGTGATGCGCTGCGCCAGCCAGTCCATGAGGCCGTAATGAGCACCCACAACAAGACGTTTCATGTCAGTAGACTCCCAGCAGTTTGAGGCCGAAGATCAGTGTCAGCGCGAGGCTGACGACCAATACGGCGACGGCGGAGGCGTGCGCCTGCTGTTTCTCGACCCCGACATGGATATCGATCAGGAGGATGCGAATACCCATGCAGAAGTGGTGCAGGAAAGCCCACATCAGGCCCAGCAGAATCAGCTTGACCAGCAGGTTGCCGGTCACCGCGCTGAACTGCGCCGCGCTTTCCTGGCTGGAGCCGAGTGACAGTTGCAACAGCCAGATCAGCAGGGGAAGCATCAGGAACAGACCGGCTCCGCTGACGCGGTGCAGGATCGATGCATAGCCGGCCAGCGGCAGCCGGATTTCATGGAGCGCCAGGTACTTCGGGCGCGGTTTGGTGATCTCTGGCATAGGAATTACCTCCAGTAGGGTTTTGATGCGGTGCACTATAAAACAAACGGCATCCGCTTGATAACTTTTTGCGAACGTCTAGGGTCTGTTCTCATTCAGGCGATCCGCCGACTGAATGAGAACAGACCCTAACCAATCTCATTGAAATAGCAATGATCATTGGTCGAATACAGGCCACGGCGCCACTCCACCGGCTTGTCACCATAGGAGAAGCTGACTCGCTCGACCGACAGCAGCGGGCTGCCCTCCGCCACGCCGAGCAGTTCGGCGCTGGCGCGGTCCGCAGCAACTGCGCGCAGGCGCTCCTCGGCACGAATCATGCGGATGCCGAAGCGGTTTTCGAAGAGGCTGTAGAGGGAGCCCTGATATTCACGCAGGATTTCCAGGGTGATCGTGCCGAAGATGCCGCCCGGAAGGTAGATTTCATCGACCACCACCGGCTTGCCGGCGAACTGCAGCAAGCGGCGGACGATGCTGACCGGGTCGCCGATGTTGAGTTCGAGCATGCGCGCGACTTCGGGGCCGGCCTTGGCGCGCCAGCACTCGAGTGGAACGCTCTGGGCATGTTCAACGCCACCCGCCAGGGGCACCAGGCGCAAGAATCGGAAGAACGCCCGCGGATCGTCGTGCGAGGCGACGAAGGTTCCCTTGCCTTGCCGTCGCACCAGGAGGTTTTCCGCAGCCAGTTCGTCGATGGCCTTGCGTACCGTGCCCTGACTGACGCCGAAACGCGTCGCAAGCTCCCCCTCGCTGGGAATTGCCTCCCCTGGTCGCCACTCGCCGGATTCGAGCCGTTGCAGCAGCAGACTTTTGATCTGACGGTACAATGGGCTGAACGTCGGTGACGGCGACGCCCCTGGGGAAGTCCCCTTCGGGGCCACGTTTGAATTCGGCATGAGCATTATTTAAACATACTTCTTGAAGTCCGTCTACACAACGTCATATATCTTATATAAGACAACAAACTAATATTGACACAATGCCGTGCGATACTTAAAATCCGGCGGTGTGCTATTGCCGTATATTGACGGCTCCGCGACCGTGCGGCGCAACACCCGAACAGTCAGCTTTCTTGCAGCCTTGTCCAATCGATTCATACTGATACAGGAGAGATACAAATGGCAAAAGCCCCCGTACGTGTCGCAGTGACCGGCGCCGCCGGCCAGATCGGTTACGCTCTGGTGTTTCGCATCGCCGCCGGCGAAATGCTTGGCAAGGATCAACCCGTGATCCTGCAAATGCTGGAACTGCCCATGGAAAAAGCCCAGGCGGCCCTCAAGGGCGTCATGATGGAACTTGACGACTGCGCTTTCCCGACACTGGCCGGCATGGTCGGCACGGATGACCCGAAAGTAGCCTTCAAGGACGCCGACTATGTCCTGCTGGTGGGCGCCAAGCCGCGCGGCCCGGGCATGGAGCGCAAGGATCTGCTGATGGAAAACGCCAAGATCTTCATCGAGCAGGGCAAGGCATTGAACGCTGCCGCCTCGCGCAATGTCAAAGTATTGGTGGTCGGCAACCCGGCCAACACCAATGCCTATATCGCCATGAAATCAGCCCCCAGCCTCCCCGCGAAGAACTTCACCGCCATGCTGCGCCTCGATCACAACCGCGCGATTTCCCAGCTCGCGACGCGCACCGGCAAGGCCGTGTCCGATATCGAAAAGATGATCGTCTGGGGCAACCATTCCCCGACCATGTACCCGGATCTGCGCTTCTGCACCGTGGCCGGCGCCGCCGCTCCCGCCGTCGTCAATGACGAGGCCTGGTACAAGAACGAGTACATCCCCACCGTCGGCAAGCGCGGCGCCGCGATCATCGCCGCGCGCGGCGCTTCCTCCGCCGCATCGGCCGCCAACGCCGCCATCGATCACATGCGCGACTGGGCCCTTGGCACCAACGGCAAGTGGGTCACCATGGGCGTGCCTTCCGACGGCAGCTACGGGATACCGAAAGACGTCATGTACGGCGTGCCGGTCACCTGCGCCGGCGGCGAGTACAAGCGTGTCGAAGGCCTCGCCGTCGACGACTACTCGCGCAGCATGATGGACAAGACCCTCGCCGAGTTGCAGGAAGAACAAGCCGGCGTCGCCAGCCTTCTCGGCTGACGAATGACGGGATGAAGCGGACCGACTCCAGGTGACCCCACCGCTTCATCCTGCTGCCGTGCTGTATCGAGGGGCCAAGCCCTTTCCCGCGCTCGCCGCCTGCGAGCACTATGCGGGCTCGGAAAAGACCATCCGCAAGGCACTGCACTTGCAAGCGGAGCTGCTGGTCGACGTGCGCCCGATTTTCGACGTGACTGCGGATTGCGAGGATGGCACAGCCGCCGGCCGCGAAGCCGAGCACGCCACGTTGATCGCCGACCTGCTGCGTGATCCGGCAAATCGCTTCGGACGCATGGGCACCCGCATCCACGACGTAACGCATCCGCATTGGCGCGACGACCTGCAGATCATCGTCGGTCGCGCTGGCCGGCAAGTCGCCTACATCGTGCTGCCCAAGGTCGCCAATGCCGACGACGCGCTGACCCAGATCGTCGCCCTCGACGAGGTACGCGCCCTCTACAACATCGAACGCGAAATCCCGGTGCACGTGCTGATCGAAACCCCCGGCGCACTGCATGAAGTGTGGCAAATCGCCGCCCTGCCTCGCGTCGAATCGATCGACTTCGGCCTGATGGATTTCGTCAGCGCCCATCATGGCGCGATTTCCGGCGCCGCCATGCGTTCGCCGGGCCAGTTTTCGCATCCGCTGGTCACTCGCGCGAAGTGCGAAATCGCCGCGGCGGCGCTGGCCAACGGCATCGTTCCGACCCATAACGTCACCACCGAACTGCGCGACAGCCGGGTGGTGCGCGAGGACGCGAGCCGCGCGCTGCACGAGTTCGGCTTTCTGCGCATGTGGAGTATCCATCCCAGCCAGATACAGCCGATCGTCGAAGCCATGCGCCCGGATTTTTCCGAAGTGAATGAGTCCGCGGGAATCCTGCTGGCCGCGCAGGACGCCCACTGGGGCCCGATCTCCTGGCAGGGAAAGTTGCACGACCGCGCCTCCTTCCGGTACTACTGGGAACTGCTGCGGCGGGCTCACGACACCGGCATGGTCATTCCCGCTGCCGCGCATCACCGTTTTTTCAACCCTGCACTCTAGCCAACACAAAAGGAAGTCATCATGCTCGAATCCTACCGCCAGCATGTCGCCGAACGCGGCAGCCTCGGCATTCCGCCGCTGCCGCTGACCAAGCAGCAGACCGAGGAACTCATAGCGCTGCTGAAGAACCCGGTCAAGGGCGAAGAGGCCTTCCTCGTCGACCTGATCACCCATCGCGTGCCGGCCGGGGTGGACGACGCCGCCAAGGTCAAGGCCGAGTTCCTCGCAACGGTGTCGGCCGGACAAACGGCGTGCCCGCTGATCTCCCGAGAGAAAGCCACCGAGCTGCTCGGCACCATGGTCGGCGGCTACAACGTCAAGCCGCTGATCGACGTGCTCGACGACCCGGTGGTCGGCGCGGTCGCCGCCAAGGCCTTGAAATCAACCCTGCTCATGTTCGATTTCTTCCATGACGTCGCCGACAAGGCCAGGACCGGCAGTGCCAACGCCAAGGCCGTGATGCAGTCCTGGGCCGATGCCGAGTGGTTCACCCAGCGCCCCGACGTGCCGAAGAAGATCAGCGTCACGGTGTTCAAGGTCACCGGCGAAACCAATACCGACGACCTCTCGCCGGCGCCCGATGCCTGGAGCCGCCCGGACATCCCGCTGCACGCGCTGGCGATGCTGAAGAATGCCCGCGACGGCATCACGCCGGACAATCCCGGCAGCGTGGGACCGATGAGCCTGATCGTCGAACTGAAGAAGAAGGGCCACGCGGTCGCCTATGTCGGCGACGTGGTCGGCACCGGCTCCTCGCGCAAGTCCGCGACCAATTCCGTGCTGTGGTGGACCGGCGACGACATTCCCTTCGTCCCCAACAAGCGCTTCGGCGGCTTCTGCCTCGGCAACAAGATCGCGCCGATCTTCTTCAACACCCAGGAAGATGCCGGCGCCTTCCCCATCGAGTGCGATGTGGCGCAAATGAACATGGGCGACGTGATCGACATTTTCCCCTATGACAAGAAGGTCGAGAAGAACGGCGCCGTGGTCGCCACCTTCGACTACAAGTCCGAAGTGCTGCTCGACGAAGTCCGTGCCGGCGGCCGCATCAACCTGATCATCGGCCGCGGCCTCACCACCAGGGCGCGCGAATTCCTCGGCCTGCCCGCCTCCACGCTGTTCCGCCTGCCGCAGCCGCCGGTCGATTCCGGCAAGGGCTTCTCGCTGGCGCAGAAGATGGTCGGCCGCGCCTGCGGCCTGCCCGAAGGCAAGGGAGTGCGTCCCGGCACCTATTGCGAGCCGCGCATGACCTCGGTCGGCAGCCAGGACACCACCGGCCCGATGACTCGCGACGAACTCAAAGACCTCGCCTGCCTGGGTTTCTCGGCCGACCTGGTGATGCAGTCCTTCTGCCATACCGCCGCCTACCCCAAGCTGGTCGATGTCAAGACCCACCGTACCCTGCCGTCATTCATCACCGCGCGCGGCGGCATCTCGCTGCGCCCCGGCGACGGCGTGATCCATTCCTGGCTGAACCGGTTGCTGCTGCCCGACACGGTGGGAACCGGCGGCGACAGCCACACCCGCTTCCCGATCGGCATATCCTTCCCGGCCGGCTCAGGCCTGGTCGCCTTTGCCGCCGCGACCGGCGTGATGCCGCTGGACATGCCTGAATCGGTGCTGGTGCGCTTCAAGGGCTCGCTGGAAGAGGCCGGCACGCGCGGCATCACGCTGCGCGACCTGGTCAATGCGATTCCGCTCTACGCCATCAAGGCCGGTCTGCTCACGGTCGAGAAGAAAGGCAAGAAGAACATCTTCTCCGGTCGCATCCTCGAGATCGAGGGCCTGCCAGACCTCAAGGTGGAACAGGCCTTCGAACTCACCGACGCCTCGGCCGAGCGTTCCGCCGCCGGCTGCACCGTGCGCCTGAACAAGGCGCCGATCGTCGAGTACATGCGCTCCAACATCACGCTGATGAAGTGGATGATCGCGGAAGGCTATGCCGACAAGCGCGCGCTGGCCCGCCGCGTCAAGGCCATGGAAGCCTGGATCGACAAGGGCGCGCTGATTCAGCCCGACGCCGATGCCGAGTATGCCGCCGTGATCGAGATCGACCTGGCCGACGTCAAGGAGCCGATCCTGGCCTGCCCCAACGATCCGGATGACGTCAAGGTGCTGTCCGAAGTCGCCGGCGAGAAGATCGACGAAGTTTTCATCGGCAGTTGCATGACCAACATCGGACACTTCCGCGCCGCCGGCAAGGTCCTCGAAGGCAAGACCGACATCCCGACGCGGCTGTGGATCGCCCCGCCGACCAAGATGGACGCCATGATCCTCAACGAGGAAGGCTACTACGCCATCCTCGGCAAGTCCGGCGCGCGCATGGAGATGCCGGGTTGCAGCCTGTGCATGGGCAACCAGGCGCAGATCAAGAAGGGCAGCACAGCAGTGTCGACCTCGACCCGCAACTTCCCCAACCGGCTCGGCATCGACACCCGCGTCTATCTGAGTTCGGCGGAACTCGCGGCGGTGACGGCGCTGATGGGCAGGATCCCGACCATGGCCGAGTACCTGGCGCAGGTGCAGGCGGTCAATGCCAAGGCCGCCGACGTGTATCGCTACATGAACTTCGACCAGATCGCGGAGTTCAAGGAAGTGGCGGATACGGTGACGGTGTAGGGATCGAAACCGGCTCTACGGGCGGCGCAGCTCGCGCCGGCCGGGCGGCATCCTGTCCTGATACAGATCGCGGCCGGCGTCATGGACGTCGCGGCGCAACTGGCGGCGCTCTTCGGGCGAAAGGCGATTGCCGCCGGGAGGCTCCGCATCACGCGGAGGAAGCGCCTCGGGGCGCCGTTCAACCGGCATCATACGTTGCGGGCCCCCGCCGCTGGCTTCGCGGCCCGGCCGCAGGCGTTGCGGCCCCTGGGCCGAGGCTTCTGCAACCAGCAGCCACAGCACACTTGCCACACCCGCCCATCCCGCCCAGCGCTTTGCCGTCACAGCCGCCCCTCTTAGTCAGTGGAGGATATTGTAAACCTTGTAGACCTGCTCGCCCGCCAGGCGGCTGGCGGCCATCAGATTGTCGATGCCGGCCTGCGGTTCCGATCCCCAGAGAGCCAGTCCCCCTGCCAGGGCCATACTGAAGAATAGCGCTTTCATGATTGCCTCCGTTGTCGTGTTTCCTGTTTCTCGCGGCCCCTGTTCGAGGCACGCTTGCATTGTCGGCAGGGGCTGTAAGCCAAATGTTGCGTGCCCGTCGCCTTTGTAATCGTTTGTAAAGGCTGCTGGCGGGATGCCGGCGATCCGGCTAGGATTCAGAATCGATTTCTGAAATAGACTCGAACCGATGAACGAAACCAAAGCCAAGATTCTTGTCGTCGACGACGACCTGCGCCTGCGCCAGTTGCTCGAACGCTATCTTGCCGACCAGGGCTTCGTGGTCAAAGCCGTGCCCGATGCGCCGGGCATGGACCGCGCGCTGGAGCGCGAGCTGTACGACCTGATCGTGCTCGACCTGATGCTGCCGGGCGAAGACGGCTTGGCCATTTGCCGCCGGCTGCGCGGCGCGGCGAATCCGATAAGCATCATCATGCTGACCGCCAAGGGCGACGAGGTGGATCGCATCGTCGGCCTGGAAATCGGCGCCGACGACTACCTGCCCAAGCCCTTCAATCCGCGCGAACTGGTGGCGCGCATCCATGCCGTGCTGCGCCGCCGTGCCGCGCCGCCGCCGCCGGGCGCCCCGGCCATCACCGAGGAGAGCGTGAGCTTCGGCAAGGTGCTGGTCAATCTGGCAACGCGAGAGCTGGAACGCGATGGCGTATCCACCCTGCTCACCTCCGGCGAGTTCGGCCTGCTGCGCGTGCTGCTCGAGCATCCTCGCCAGCCGATGAGCCGCGACAAGCTGATGGAACTGGCACGCGGTCGCGAATATGAAGTATTCGATCGCGCCATCGACGTGCAGATTTCGCGGCTGCGCAAGCTGGTCGAGGAAGATCCCGGCAAGCCGCGATACATCCAGACCGTGTGGGGTTTCGGCTACGTCTTCGTTCCCGACGGCAAGAAACACGAATGAAGCTGTTGCCGCGCTCGCTGCTGTGGCGCACCTTCCTGTTCGTGGCCTTGCTGATGGTGCTTTCCGTCGCGGCGTGGTTCGCCATCTTCAGCACCTACGAGCGCGAACCGCGCGCCAGGCAACTGGCGCAAACCCTGGTCAGCGTCGCCAACCTGACCCGCGCGGCGCTCGTTTCGGCCCGTCCGCAGGCTCGCCGCGAGCTGCTGCGCGACTTGTCCGACCGCGAGGGCATCCACATCTACCCGGCCGATCCCGCTGACCGCATCGAGCCGCTGCCGGATCGCGCCTTTCTGCGCCGCGTGGAAGAACTGGTGCGCGAGCAACTCGGACCGACTACACGCCTCAGCATGGAGCGGGAGGGCGAACGAGCCCTGTTCGTCAATTTTCGCATCGACGACAGCGACGAAGGCGATTACTGGCTGGCCCTGCCGCGCGAGCGCATCGACCGCGTGTTTCCGCTGAGCTGGCTGGGCTGGGGCGTCGCAGCGCTGCTGCTGTCGTTGTTCGGCGCCTGGCTCATCGTGTTTCGCATCACCCGTCCGCTCAAAGCCCTGGAAGGTGCCGCGCGAAAGGTCGGCGCCGGCGCAACGCCGGACCGGCTCGACGAAGGCGGCCCGACCGAACTGGCGACCGTCGCCCACGCCTTCAACCAGATGAGCGCCGACCTGGCACAGATCGACCAGGATCGCGCGCTGATTCTCGCCGGCATTTCGCACGATCTGCGCACACCCCTGACACGCCTCCGGATGGGCATCGAAATGGCCGGCGACGAAGGCCTGCGCGAAGGCATGACCGCCGACGTCGAGGAAATGGACAAGACCATCGGCCAGTTCCTCGACTTCGCCCGTTCGGAAGGGGGCGAAGCGCAGCAGGAAGTCGATGTCGCCGCCTTGCTGGGCGAAATCGCCATGCAGTATCGGCGACGGGGTTTCAAGGTCGCGCTGGTCGCTCCGGTCCCTGTGCCGCCAGCGCCTGCTCTTGCCAATGCACTTCCGGTGCGGCCGCAAGCCCTGCGCCGCGCCGTCAGCAACCTGGTCGACAACGCCTTGCGCTATGCCGGCGCCGAATCGCCGGTCGAACTGGCCCTTGACGCCGCCGCCGGCGAATTCAGCATCGAGGTGCGCGACAGCGGCCCAGGCATTCCACCGCAGGATGTCGAACGCATGAAGCGCCCCTTTGCCCGGCTCGAAGTTGCCCGCACCAATGCCGCCGGCGCCGGTCTCGGGCTGGCCATCGTCGATCGTATCGCGCGTTCCCACAACGGCCGCCTGGAGCTGCTGCCGCGCAGCGGCGGCGGCCTGATTGCTCGTCTTGTCCTGAAAACGTCCAGGCTGCCGCCCGCCACCGCATCGTGAGTGGCCTGAGGCCGGCGGATCAAAGGTCGCTGCTGGCGTATTCCCTGCGCAAGCCCAGCGCATGACGGTGGCGTGCCATCAGGCGCGGGTCGGTCACGATGACGCCGATGGTCTCGCCGATGACCATCACCACTCCCAGTACGGGCAGCACCAGCATCAGGCCGGAGACGCCCGCCACCGCGCCGCCGACGAAGATCATCAGCACCGTCACCAGGGGATGCAGTTCCAGGCTCTTGCCTACGGTGAGCGGCATATACACGAAGTCGTCGAGCAGCCGCACCACCCCGAACAGGGCGATCGCCCAGTAGGCCATTCCCGGCGTGTCCGGAAAGTCGGTCGCCGCCACCAGCACCACCAGCAGGCCACCGAGGATGGAACCGACATAGGGCACCCAGGCCAGCACGGCGCAGATCAGGCCCAGGGCGAAAGGCCCCGGAATGCCCAGCAGCCACAAGCCGGCGGCGAGCGTCAGGGTGTCCAGCACGGTGAGCTTGATCAGGCCCTGAAAATACGCGCGCGAGGTGCGGTCGACTTCATGCAGCAGGTACAGCGTCTTTTCAAAAAAGGCATTGGGCACCGCGGCGCCGAGGAAGCGCTGGAAGCGGCGGCCGTCGCGCAGGAAGAAAAAAGCCAGGAACGGCGCCAGCATCAGCGAGGGCGCCCAGGCCATGACGCCCACCGCAATTGCTTCGATATGGTCCGCCACACTGCCCGCATCTTGCATCAGCCGAGTCGCCACGGTATCCGCCAGATGCGCGCCGGCCAGAGTCGGCCAATGAGCCTCCAGCGCGCGCAAGGAACGGTCGAGCAATTGCAGGCCGCCCTGGAGATAGCCGCTGACCGTGTTCTGCCACCCGTCGACGCGGCTGGTCACCCAGGGTGCGAGCGCCACGCCGGCGACGGACAGCAGCGCCAGAAAGCCCAGCGCCACGACGGTGGCCGCCGCATCGTGGCCCATGCCGCGATAGATCAACGCCTGCATCGAGGGAAAGAGCAGGTAGTAGAGAATCAGCGCCAACAGGAAGGGCACCACCAGCCAGAGTATTTTCTGGAACAGGAACAGCAGCAGGCAGGTCGTCGCGATGATCGACGCCCAGACGATGGGGCCCGAGCCGCGAGGGCTCGCGTCCACCGCGTAGCGCATCGTCGCCCGGTCGTTCATCACAAATGCTGGTGGGCGCCGGCAGCCAGCGCCATGGCGCGCATGCGGGCGCCGAGATGGCGCGCCAGTTCGCGCGAAATCTTCGAGGCAATCCGCGCGTGGGTGTCGAGCAGGCCGACAAAATCGTCGCGGAAGAAGACGATCAACTGGCAGGCCGTCGCCGCCCGCGCCTGCGCCGACCGCGGCGAATTGTCGAGCAACGCGAGTTCGCCAAAGAAGGTTCCGGGGCCAAGCTGGGCCACGCGGCCGGCATCACCCTGTCCCTGGCGGCAGATCAGCACATCGCCGGCCGCGACGATGTAGATCGCCTGACCCTCCTCGCCCTCATCGAAGATCACCTCCCCGGCGAGGTAATCGCGTTCGTGCAGCAGACCGTCGACGATCTGCAACTCGCCCTGCGTGAGGTTCACGAACAGGCTGAGGTGGCGCAAGCGCTCAAGGCGCGGCGAGGTCTTCTTGGGGCGAAACAGATTGACCACGGATATCGGCTCCAGAACGAGGCGGTGCTGAGTTCCGGCGCGGGCTTTGCGCCGAAACCGAAACAATCGGAGATTCTAATTCATTCGTGGTCCGCGCCATCCAGCGCAAAGCTTGCCAGCGTGGCGTAGCTTGCCGCGGAGGGATTCAAGCGGCTCTCGACCAGCGCGAATTCGCCGGCCCGCCAGTGGATCGGCGTTCCAAGGCGCGGCAGCGATGCGCATCGGACGCGCCGCGCCAGCGTGACGTGCGGGACGTGCCGTGCGGCGGAACCGTGATCGATGGCGAAGCCGGCGGTGCGCAGACCGGCGACCAGGCGCTCGCGCAGGCGGCTCAGCGACTCCGGCGCCTGCCGGCAACCCGCCCACAAAATGCCCCGCTGCGGCCAGAAACCCAGGCGGTCGAGGCTCAGGTCGAACGCCGCGGTGCGCACCCCGGCAGCGATCTCTTCAAGCTCGGCGACACGGCTTTGCGCCACCGCGCCGACAAAGGCCAGCGTCAGATGCAGCGACTCCGGGCGTATCAGGCGCGAATCGCCGCCGGCCGCCAGATTGCAGGCCAGGGCCGACAAATGCGCGATCGACTCGTCGTCCGGCCACAGCGCGAAGAACACGCGCCGCGCGCGGGCCCCTGTCATGCCGCCCTACTCCGTTGGCACCAGCAGCGCCACGGCGTGCGCCGCGATGCCTTCGCCGCGACCCTCGAAACCCAGGCGCTCGTTGGTCTTGCCCTTGATATTGACGGCATCGGGGGCAATGCCGAGGTCGGCGGCGATGTTGGCGCGCATCACCGCGACATGGGGCGCGATGCGCGGCGCCTGAGCGATGATGGTCGCATCGATATTGCCGACCTGCCAGCCCGCGGCGCGTACAGCCTCCATGGCCCCGCGCAGCAGGCTGCGGCTGTCCGCGCCCTGCCACTTCGAGCCGGTATCGGGAAACATGCCGCCGATGTCGCCCAGACCCGCACCGCCGAGAATCGCATCGGTGATCGCGTGCAGCAGCGCATCGGCATCCGAATGCCCGAGCAGACCCCGTGGATGGGGAATGCGGACCCCGCCCAGGATCAGTGCGCGGCCCGGCGTCAGGGCATGTACGTCATAGCCCTGGCCGACGCGAAATGCAAGCTTCATTGAGGGAAGCCCCTTCGCAATGGTGACGAAACCAGGACGTCCGTGTCCGGCCTGCTAGGCGGCGGCGGAAAAACGATTCGGCTCCTTGCCTTCCTGTATTGCCCACACCAGCAAGACAATCCATCCAATCAGCGGAATGATCCACAGCAGCAGAAACCAGCCGCTGCGGTCGGTATCATGCAGCCGTCGTGCCCCCACCGCCAGCGAGGGCAGGAGCACTGCCAGCGAAAACAGCCCCGATATGGTCTGGCTCACCATGCCTGTCGCCACCGACACGAGGAAGGTGAACAGGAACCACCACCAGAATTCCGACCGCGAGGCCCGCCCGCCGAATGCCGCATATTTTGAAAAACAGGTACTGATGGAATCGCCGAACGTCATGATGTGCCTCCCTGTGTCGATTATGAAAAAGAAATAAATGTAACAGCTTTTGGAACATGGTGAAAGCAGTGGCTCGCGCCCCGGCCGATCGCCGTGGGTTAGCGCGCCGTCATGGAGTGGCATCTATCTGCGCCAGCGCCTGCTCGATCACGCTTGCGCCGGCGGGCCGCACCAGGCGCGAAACCTCCGTTCCCTGACGCAGGAATATCAGCGTGGGCCAGAGCTTGACGCGGAATGAGCGGCCCAGTCGGCGCCCAGGTCCGTCTTCGACCCTTATGTGGCGAACCCGCGGATGCCTGGCCAGCGCCGCGGCAATCAGCGGCTGGGCGGCGCGGCAATGCCCGCAGAAGGACGCACCGAATTCGACCATGGTGGCACCCTCGATGGCATCGATCTCGGCGCGCGAAACTTCAGTCGCGGAGTTCATGCGGCGCGGCCCCAAGCCGGTTCACGATTCGTGCCTGTGTTGCAGGATCCACTCGGCAATCTGCAGGTCCAGCGGATAGGTGACCTTGAGGTTGCTGGCATCCGCCGCCACGAGGCGCGGCGCGAGCCCCAGCGCTTCCATGGCGCTGGCATCGTCGGTGACCTGCGGCGCAAAGTCGAGTGCGTCGAGCAACAGGCGGTGCCTAAACATCTGCGGCGTCTGCGCCTGCCACAGGTTTTCGCGCGGCACGGTCTGGACCACGTGACCCGTATCGCTGGCGCGCTTCAGGGTGTCGGCGACCGGCACCGCAAGCAGGCCGCCGGCATCGTCCTCGCCCACTTCGGCGATCAGCTTGGCGACCATCGCCACCGTCAGGCAGGGCCGCGCCGCATCGTGCACCAGCACCCAGTCGTTGCCGATCGCGCCGGCATCGCCCAGCTCGGCGGCCATCGCCCGCAAGCCGTTGGCGACGCTTTGCGCGCGGGTCTCGCCGCCGCAGCGGAGGACGCGCAGTTTCGGCCCGAGCGCGGCCATCTGCGCGGCGGGCCAGAGCGCATCGTCCGGCGCCAGCACCACGAATACATTCGAAATCGCCGGACTGGCGCACAATGTCGCGAGGGCGTGCCTGATCATGGGCTGGCCGGCCAGCGGCAGGTATTGCTTCGGCGTGGCCCGCCTGTTCTGCGGGCCCATCCGCGACCCCCACCCCGCGGCCGGAACCAGTGCGTGATATGTCATGGCGCAATTCTATACAATCGCCTTTCTGGGAGCCGCCAAAGGAAGACAATGTTCGCCACGGGACATGGATATGCAAGCTTGCAACCCTTGACCACCGTCGCCGCAAGCGGCGTCTGCGGGCTGCCGCCAAATTGATCGAGGATACTGCCGTGTCGATACGCAAACTCGTCGTCGCCAGGGGAATCTACTATGTCGAGATACCGGCGGCCGGGCTGTACCTGCTCTGCGGTGCGCCCGCCGACAGTGTCAAGCACCTGTTCCGGCGGGGGATCATCCAGACCACCGAGCGCAACGGCGTCAGCTTCGAGAGCGGCCCGAACGCCATCCTTCTGTCGGACTCGATGATTCAGAACGGGCACCTGTGCAATCTGGCCGAGTTTCCCATCCTGCAGATGCTCTACCGGCAGGGCATGCTGTTGCCCAACCATCCCAACAACACCGGCAGGAAGCCCAGGCTGATCGGCACGCCGGAAACGCTTGCGGCCCAGCTCAGGTACATTCACCGCGGCAACTACGGGCTGATTTCCGCCGACGAGATCATGCAGTCAGGGATCGCCGAGGCCGAAGCCGACGAACTGATGCGCGTCAAGCTCAAGTTCGCCTTCGGCCGGATTACCCAGCCTGAAGCCTTCGTCGACTGCCTGGCCCTGGCCACCGGAGCCATCGATATCGGCGACGGCGTCAGCATCGGTCGCCTGGCGCACAACGTGTTCGAGATTCGCCATGGCGAAGATTCCGTTGAGGTAGACCTCAATCTCGGCCGCGACGAGACCTACCCCTGCCCCTACCCCCTGAGCCATGTCGCCATCGACCGCCATTACTTCGCCGTGGCCCACGCCGGGGACGGCGATGGCTGGGACTACAACCGCCCGGCGATGGGCAGTGTCCTGATCCACCAGGGCAGGGTATATCTGATCGATGCGGGGCCCAACACCCATTACAGCCTGGACGCCCTCGGCATCGGCAAGAAGGAGGTGGTCGGCATCTTTCACACCCATTGCCACGACGATCACTTCGCCGGCCTCACCACGCTGCTCCAGTGCGACAAGCCCCTGCAATATTTCGCCACTCCGCTGGTGCGCGCCTCGGTGACCCGGAAATTCTGTGCGCTGTTGTCGATACCGGAAAGCGAGTTCGGTCGCTACTTCGACATCCACGATCTGGAAGCCGGCAAGTGGAACGACATCATGGGGCTGGAAGTGCGACCGGTGGTTTCGCCGCATCCGGTGGAGACCACCATTTTCAATTTCCGCGTGCTGTGGGAAGGCGGCTATCGAACTTACAGCCATCTCGCCGACATCGCGTCGTTCGCGGTAATCGACGCCATGACCACGGCCGACCCGGCGGCGCCGGGACTGGGCCCGGGGGACGCGGCGGCCATCAAGGCGGCCTACCTGGAACCCGCCGATCTCAAGAAGATCGATATCGGCGGCGGGATGATCCACGGCAACGCCGCAGACTTCGCCGCCGACGACTCCACCAGGCTGCTGCTGGCGCACACCGCAAGGGACTTGACCGACGCGGAACGGCGCATTGGCTCGGGCGCGCCCTTCGGCACGCTGGATGTGCTGATTCCCGGCGAACAGAACTTCCTTCTGCGCGACGCCAGCGAGTTCCTGAAGAGCTACTTTCCCACGGTGCCGATGGAGCGACTGCACATGCTCCTCAACAACCGCATCGCGACCTTCAATCCGGAAACCATCATTGTCCCCGCCGGCAAGGTGCCGCAGGAGATCTACCTGCTGCTGGCCGGCAAGGTCGAGATGCTGACGCAGGACCCGGGCAGCTCGCATTATCTGTTCAGCGGCTCGCTGCTTGCCGAGTCGGCGGCCATTTATGACCGCCCCAGCGAAGAGACCTACCGCTCCGTGGGTTTCGTGCAGGCCTTGCGCCTGCCCTCCGACCTCTACCGGAATTTCATCGAACGCTTCTTTTCGAGCACCGAGCTGCTTGAAGTGCGCAAAGTCGAAGAAAGGCTGCGACGCACGTTTCTGTTCAGCGATGCCGTTACCAGCACCACGCTGTTCACGCTTGCGAAGAATTGCAGGATCACCCAACTGCATGCCGGCGAAACGTTTGTCGGCGATCAGGAGCAGGTACATCTGATCGGCAGGGGGCGGCTCTCGCTGGGCGAAGGCGAACATGCGCAAGTGCTCGGCCAGGGCGAATTCTGGGGTTCGGACTCCCTGTTTGCCGAGATGGCAGGGAAACCCAACCCCCACCCGGATGTCGCGCCGCCCACGTTGCCCTACTGCGCCCTGGATAGCTGCGAAATCTTCTCCGTCCCCCTGAGACTCGTATCAAGGATTCCCGTCGTGCGCTGGAAGCTGTTCGAGGCGTTCCGCAACACGCATCCTTACGCCGCCCCTCGCTTTCGGGGGACCCCCCGCTAAGCGAGTTCGCCAGCCCGAAGGCATTGACCATGAACCCCGCCACCGCGATTCGTCCGCCGGCCGTTGCCGGCATGTTCTACCCCGGTGATGTCGCCGGGCTGAAGGATGAATTGGCGACCTGCCTCGCCGGATTGCCGGTGTCTGCTGCCGAGCCGGCCGCCAGGGGACTGCTCAAGGCCCTCATCGTGCCCCATGCCGGTTACATTTATTCCGGCGGCACGGCGGGCCATGCCTACGCGCTGCTGGCGCCGCTGGCCGGACGGATCCGGCGCGTGGTCCTGCTCGGCCCCTGCCACCGGGTTGCCGTGCGCGGCCTGGCGGCCCCCACCGTGCAGGCTTTCGCCACGCCGCTGGGCAGCATTGCGCTCGACCGCGCCGCCATCGATGCGCTGGCCGACCTGCCGCAGGTGGTGGCCAGCGATGTTGCGCATGCCCAGGAGCATTCCCTGGAAGTGCAACTGCCTTTCCTGCAGACCGTGCTCGGCAAGTTTGATCTGGTGCCGCTGGCGGTCGGCGACGCCAGTGCCGCCGATGTCGCCGCCGTGCTCGAATGCCTGTGGGGCGGCCCCGAGACCCTGATCGTGATCAGTTCCGACCTTTCCCACTTCCACACCTATGGCGAAGCGCAGCGCATCGACCAGGCGACCGCCGAGCACATCCTGGCCCTCGATCAGCTCACCAGTTTCGAGCAGGCCTGCGGCGCGCTGCCGATCAACGGCCTGCTTGCCGTGGCCCGACGGCGCGGACTCGGCATCGAGCGCCTGGCGCTATGCAACTCCGGCGATACGGCCGGCGACAAGTCGCGCGTGGTCGGCTATGCCTCCTTCGCCCTCTATGAACCGGAAGCAGCTGCCGTCGATCCCGGCCCGGCCCTGCTGGTGCGCGCGCGCAATGCCATCGCAGCGCAACTCAAACAGCCTTTGCTGGCCGAGCCCGCCCATCCCGCGCTGGCCCTGCCAGGCGCCACCTTCGTCACGCTGACACAGGGCGGACAACTGCGCGGCTGCATCGGCTCGCTCGAAGCCCATCGCCCGCTCGATCAGGATGTGCGCGCCAACGCCGTCGCTGCCGCCTTCCGCGATCCGCGCTTTCCGCCGCTGACGCTTGCCGAACTCGCGCGGACCCGCGTCGAAGTCTCGCTGCTCACGGCGCCGGTGCCAATCAGCTTCAGCGACGAAGCCGACGCCCTGCGCCAACTGCGACCCCATGTCGACGGCATCATCCTGATCGCCGGCCAGCGCAGGAGCACGTTCCTGCCGCAGGTCTGGGAGCAGTTGCCCGAACCGCGCCAGTTTCTCGCCCACCTCAAGCAAAAGGCCGGGTTGCCCGCCGACTGGTGGTCGGACGAGGTACGACTCCAGCGCTACGAGGTGCAGAAATGGAAAGAAGCGCCGATCCCCTAGCGGGCGTGCCGGCGCGCTGGTGGCATCGCCTGGCCGATGGCCGCATCCAGTGCGACCTCTGCCCGCGCGACTGCAAGTTGCACGAAGGCCAGCGCGGCGCCTGCTTCGTGCGCGCCATGCAGGGCGGCGAGATGCTGCTGACAACCTACGGACGCAGTTCCGGCTTTTGCATCGATCCCATCGAAAAGAAGCCCCTCAACAATTTCTTTCCCGGCTCCAGCGTGCTGTCCTTCGGCACCGCCGGCTGCAACCTGGCCTGCAAGTTCTGCCAGAACTGGGACATCTCCAAGTCACGCGACATGGACCGCCTGATGGACGACGCCACGCCGCAGGCCATTGCCCGCGCCGCGCTGGCGCACGAGGCGAAGAGCGTCGCCTTCACCTACAACGACCCGGTGATCTTCGCCGAGTACGCCATGGACACCGCCGACGCCTGCCACGCCCTTGGCGTCAAGACCGTCGCGGTGACCGCCGGCTACATGCATCCCGGCCCGGCACGCGAGTTCTATTCGAAGATGGACGCCGCCAACGTCGACCTCAAGGCCTTCACCGACGACTTCTACGTCAAGCTCTGCGGCGCGAAGCTGCAGCCGGTGCTCGACATCCTGGCGCTGGTCCACCACGAAACCGACTGCTGGCTGGAAATCACCACCCTGCTGATCCCCGGCAAGAACGATGGCGACGACGAACTGGAGGCGCTCTCGGACTGGGTGGCGAAGGAACTCGGCCCGGACGTGCCGCTGCATTTTTCCGCCTTCCACCCGGACTGGAAAATGAACGACATCCCGGCCACGCCGCCGGCGACCCTGAGCCGCGCGCGGCGCATCGCAATGGACGCCGGCCTGCGCTATGTCTATACCGGCAACGTGCACGACAAGGCCGGCGACGAAACGCTCTGCCCCGGCTGCAGCAGAACCGTGATCCAGCGCGACTGGTACCGCATACTCGGTTACGCACTCGATGATCGGGGCCATTGCAAACACTGCGGCACCGCCATCGCCGGACGCTTCGGGGCTTTCGACAAGCCCTTCGGGCCGCAGCGGATTCCGGTGCGGCTGCACACGGGCGCCTGAACTACAGCTCGACCCGCGTTCCCAGTTCCACCACCTGGTTTGGCGGCAGGCCGAAGAAATCCGCCGCCGTGCCGGCATTGCGATAGAGGGTGGCGAATACGGTTTCGCGCCAATACGGCATGGCGGCGCCGACGCGGGGTATCACGGTTTCGCGGCCGAGGAAGTAGGATGTCGTCATTGCCTCGACCACCAGTCCCTGTTCGCCGCAAAGCGCCAGCGCGGCCGGCACGTCCGGCGTGTCCATGAAGCCGAAGCGGATGCCGACACTGTAAAAGCGCCGGCTCAGCCGTTCCACCCAAACCCGTTGGTCATCGGGCAGGCGCGGCTCGGACAGTACGACTACGGTCACCAGCAACACCTGTTCGTGCAACACCTTGTTGTGCTTGAGATTGTGCAACAGGGCATGCGGCACATGCTCCGGGTAGGGTGTCAGAAACACTGCGGTGCCGGGCACCGTGATGGTGTCGGGCCTTTCGATGGCGACGATGAACTCCCGCAGCACGAGCGCCTTGGTATCGAGCTTTTCCAGGAGCAGCTTGCGTCCGTCCTTCCAGGTCGTCAGCAGCAGATAGACCGCGCCGCCGAAGACCAGCGGGAACCATCCGCCATCGTGAATCTTGGTCGAATTGGCGGCGAGAAAGGTCAGGTCCAGCGCCAGCAGTGCGCCGAACACCGGCAGCGCCAACCTCCGTCGCCAGCCCCACTGCCGACGCGCCACGATGTAGGCGAACAGCGTGGTGATGATCATGGTGCCGGTGACCGCGATGCCATAGGCCGCGGCGAGATTGGTCGACGACTTGAAGGCCAGCACCAGGGCGACCACGCCCAGCAACATCATCCAATTCACGGCCGGCAGGTAGATCTGGCCCATCTGGCTGCCGGAGGTATGTTGCAGCTCCATGCGCGGTGCATAACCGAGCTGGATTGCCTGCTGCGTGATCGAATACACGCCGGTGATCACGGCCTGCGACGCGATCACAGTGGCCGCGGTGGCCAGTCCCACCAGCGGCAGCAGGAACCAGTCCGGTGCCATCAGGTAGAAGGGGTTGCGGATCGATCCCGGATCGGCCAGGAGCAGCGCGCCCTGGCCGAAGTAGCAGATCATCAGGGCCGGCAACACCAGCCCGAACCATGCCAGGCGGATCGGCCGTCGGCCGAAGTGGCCCATGTCCGCATACAGGGCTTCGGCGCCCGTCAGGGCAAGGAAGACACTGCCCATCGCCAGAAAGCCCAGGCCCGGATCGGCGACGAGGAAGGCCAGGGCATGCTGGGGCAGCAGCGCGGCGAGGATGCCGGGGTGACTTACGATCTGGATCGCGCCCATGACGCCAAGCACCAGGAACCATAGAATCATGATCGGCCCGAAGGCGATACCGACCTTCGCCGTGCCATGCCTTTGTATCCAGAACAGGGCGACCAGGATGCCCAGCGTGATTGGCACGACAAAGTGCGCGAACACCGGCGTCGCCACTTCCAGCCCTTCCACCGCCGAGAGCACCGAGATCGCCGGCGTGATCAGGCCGTCGCCGTAGAACAGCGCGGCGCCGAACAGCCCCAGCAGGATCACCGACTGCCGTGCGCGGCCGGAAATCCCTTCGTCGGCCAGCACCCGCGCCATCAGCGCCATGATGCCCCCCTCGCCCTTGTTGTCGGCGCGCAGGATCAGCGCCACGTACTTGAACGAAACAACGATCACCAGCGACCAGAACACCAGCGAGAGGATGCCGAACACGTTGCCGGGCGTGATCGGCACCGGATGGTGGACATTGCCGAAAACTTCCTTGAGGGCGTAGAGCGGACTGGTGCCGATGTCGCCATAGACGACTCCCAGGGCTGCCAGGGCAAGGATGGAGGTGCGGTCGGAAGTTGATTCGTGGCTCATGAACGGAGGGCGGGAAGACAAATAGCATCGACTCACCTCCTTTTACCAGAGGCGGAAGCCCGATGCGCGGAAAGCCGCAATTTTTACGGAACCTTTATACGGCCGAGCGAAGTCTTGTCAGCATCCTGAACTCCATCCGTCTAGCATTCGTGGTGTAGCAACTCACGGAGAAACGCAATGGACTTCCTCTATCTCGCCGCAATGGCAATCCTTGCCGGCCTCGCCGCCGCCCTTGCCAGGGGTTGCGCGCGACTGGCGGGAGAGCAACGATGAACTGGCTTACCGTGGTTGCCGGCCTCGCCGCCGCCGGCCTGTTTGTTTACCTCGTCGTGGCACTGCTCAATCCGGAGGACCTGTCATGACCAACCACGCCTGGTTGCTGCTCGGCCTCTACCTGGCCATTTTGCTGCTGCTGGCCAAACCGCTGGGCCTCTACATCGCCCATGTGATGGAGGGTCGCCTGGATTTCGCCACCCCCATCGAATCCTTCGTCTGTCGCCTGTGCGGCATCCGGCCGCACGAAGAAATGGGCTGGCTGAAATATGCCCTCGCCGTGGTGCTGTTCAACGCCCTTGGCCTGTTCGCGGTCTATGCGCTGCAACGCCTGCAACTCTGGCTGCCGCTCAATCCGCAGGCCATGGCCAATGTCAGCCCGGATTCGGCCTTCAACACCGCGGTAAGTTTCGTCACCAACACAAACTGGCAGGGCTATGGCGGCGAATCGACCATGGGCTACCTGACCCAGATGCTGGGGCTCACGGTGCAGAACTTCCTCTCCGCCGCCACCGGGCTCGCCGTCGTCATCGCCCTGATCCGCGGTTTCGCCCGCCATTCGGCGAAGGGCATCGGCAATGCGTGGCTGGACCTGTTCCGCGCCACGACATGGGTCCTGCTGCCGCTGTCGCTGGTCTTCGCCATTTTCCTGGCCAGCCAGGGCGTGATCCAGAACTTCGCCGCCTACCAGGATGTCACCACGCTGGAAGTCACCAAGTACGACGCTCCGAAGCTAGACGCCGCTGGCCAGCCGCTCAAGGACGACAAGGGCAACGCAGTGACGGAGCCTGCAACGACTCCGACCCAGACCTTGCCGATGGGCCCGGTCGCCTCGCAGGAGGTGATCAAGATGCTCGGCACCAATGGCGGCGGCTTCTTCAACGCCAACTCGGCCCATCCCTACGAAAACCCGACGCCGCTGACCAACTTCGTTCAGATGTTGTTGATCTTCCTGATCCCGGCCGCCCTGTGCGTCACCTTCGGCCGCATGGTCGGCGACATGCGCCAGGGCTGGACGATGTTCGCCGCAATGACGATACTCTTCGTGGTCTTCGCCGTCGGCGCCATGGTCTGGGAACAGCAGGGCAATCCGCTGCTGGCAAAGGTCGGCGACGGCGGCGTGGCGACCACCGCCTTGACCGGCGGCAACATGGAAGGCAAGGAGACGCGTTTCGGCATCGCCGACTCGGCGCTGTTCGCCACCATCACCACCGACGCCTCGTGCGGGGCGGTGAATGCGATGCACGACTCCTTCACGCCGCTGGGCGGTCTGGTGCCGCTGGTCAACATGCAGCTCGGTGAGGTGGTATTCGGCGGCGTCGGCACCGGACTCTACGGCATGCTGGTGTTCGCCGTGATGGCCGTCTTCCTCGCCGGCCTGATGATCGGCCGCACGCCCGAGTATCTGGGCAAGAAGATCGAAGCCCACGAGATGAAGATGACTTCCATCGCGATTCTCGTCACGCCGCTGCTGGTGCTGCTCGGCACCGCCATCGCGGTGCTGAGCGAAGCCGGTCGCGCCGGCATTGCCAATCCCGGCGCGCACGGCTTCTCCGAAATCCTCTACGCGCTCACGTCGGCGGCGAACAACAACGGCAGCGCTTTCGCCGGGCTGTCGGCCAATACGCCCTTCTACAACGGACTGCTCGCAGTGGCGATGTGGTTCGGTCGGTTCGGCGTGATCGTCCCGGTGCTGGCCATGGCCGGGTCGCTGGCGGCCAAGAAGCGCATCGGCGTGACGGCAGGCACCCTGCCGACGCACGGTCCGCTGTTCGTCACGCTGCTGATCGGCGTGGTGTTGCTGGTCGGCCTGCTCAACTACGTGCCCGCCCTGGCGCTGGGCCCGATCGTCGAGCACCTGACGCTGTGGTCAGCCCGCTGATTTACCGGAGAATTCAATGACACGCAAGACCTTTTCCCTGTTCGACCCGACGCTGGCCAAGCCGGCCGTCGTCGACGCCTTCCGCAAGCTGGATCCGCGCGTGCAATGGCGCAATCCGGTGATGTTCGTGGTCTATGTCGGCTCCATCCTGACCACCTTGCTATGGGTCGATGCCCTTGGCGTGATGGGCGGCAAGGGCGAAGCCCCGCCGGGCTTCATACTCGCCGTCGCCATCTGGCTGTGGTTCACCGTACTCTTCGCCAACTTCGCCGAAGCCCTGGCCGAAGGCCGCAGCAAGGCCCAGGCAGCATCACTGCGCGGCCTTAAGCGCGAAACCTGGGCCAAAAAGCTGCATGGACCGAGCGTCCATGCCGAATGGCACACCGTACCGGCCACCGATCTGCGCATCGGGGACATCGTGCTGGTGCATCAGGGCGAGACCATCCCCGCCGACGGCGAAGTCATCGAGGGCGTCGCCTCGGTCGACGAATCGGCCATCACCGGCGAATCGGCGCCGGTGATCCGCGAATCCGGCGGCGACTTCTCGGCGGTGACCGGCGGCACGCGGGTACTTTCCGACTGGCTGGTGGTGCGCGTCACTGTCAATCCCGGCGAGACCTTCGTAGACCGCATGATTGCCATGGTCGAGAGCGCCAAACGGCAAAAGACGCCGAACGAGATCGCGCTGGCCATCCTGCTCGCGGCGCTGACCATCGTTTTCCTCGGCGTTACCGTGACGCTGCTGCCCTTCTCGCAGTTCGGAGCCGAGGTAGCGAAAGCCGGCACGCCGGTCAGCATCACCGTGCTCGTCGCGCTGCTGGTCTGCCTGATCCCGACCACCATCGCCGGCCTGCTCTCGGCCGTCGGCGTGGCCGGCATGAGCCGCATGATGCAGGCCAACGTCATCGCCACCTCGGGCCGCGCGGTGGAAGCCGCGGGCGACGTCGACGTGCTGCTGCTGGACAAGACTGGCACCATTACCCTGGGCAACCGCCAGGCCGCCGCCTTCCTGCCCGCCGACGGGGTGCGCGAAGAGGAACTGGCTGACGCCGCGCAACTCGCCTCGCTGGCCGACGAAACGCCGGAAGGCCGCAGCATCGTCGTCCTCGCCAAGCAGCGCTTCAACCTGCGCGAGCGCGATTTGCACGCCCTGGATGCCCACTTCATACATTTCTCTGCGCAGACCCGGATGAGCGGCGTAGACGTACATGGCCGCGAGATCCGCAAGGGTGCCACGGATGCCATCCGCAAGCATGTCGAAGCCTTGCGCGGCGTCATGCCGAATTCTGTGCTGGGAACGGTCGATGAAGTCGCCCGGCGCGGCAGCACGCCGCTGGTGGTATCGGACACCCTCGACGGAAAGCCGCGGGTGCTCGGCGTGGTCGAACTCAAGGACGTGGTCAAGGGCGGCATCAAGGAACGTTTCGCCGAGCTGCGCCGCATGGGCATCAAGACCGTGATGATCACCGGCGACAACCGCCTCACCGCCGCCGCGATTGCCGCCGAGGCCGGCGTCGATGATTTCCTCTCGGAAGCCACGCCGGAAGCCAAGCTGGCCCTGATCCGCCAGTACCAGGCCGAAGGCCGCCTGGTGGCGATGACCGGCGACGGGACCAACGACGCGCCGGCGCTGGCCCAGGCCGATGTCGCCGTGGCCATGAATACCGGCACCCAGGCCGCCAAGGAAGCCGGCAACATGGTCGACCTCGACTCGAACCCGACCAAGCTGATCGAAGTGGTCGAGACCGGCAAGCAAATGCTGATGACCCGCGGCGCGCTGACCACCTTCAGCGTCGCCAACGATGTCGCCAAGTATTTCGCCATCATCCCGGCGGCTTTCGTCACCACCTACCCTGCCCTGGCCGCGCTCAACGTGATGGGGCTGGCGAGTCCGTCCTCGGCCATTCTCTCGGCCGTGATCTTCAATGCCCTGATCATCATCGCGCTGGTGCCGCTGGCGCTGAAGGGCGTCCGCTACCGCGCCGCCGGCGCCGCATCCCTGCTACGCCGCAATCTCGCCATCTATGGGCTGGGCGGGCTGATCGCGCCCTTCATCGGCATCAAGCTGATCGACATGCTGCTGGCCGCCGCCGGCCTGGCTTAAGGAGAACATCATGTCAGACCAAAAAAATTCGCAGGGCCGCCCCAAGAATTTTTTGCCCCCTGGGGGGAGAACCGAGCGAAGCGAGGTTTTCGGGGGGGGCCTACTGCGTCCCGCCGTTTCGCTGTTCGTCCTGCTCTCCGTCATCACCGGCCTGCTCTATCCGGGCGTGGTGACGGGCGTCGCGCAACTGGCCTTCCCGGCCGCCGCCAGGGGCAGCCTGATCCTCAAGGACGGCAAACCCGTCGGCTCCGAGCTGATCGGCCAGAACTTCACCGAGCCGAAGTATTTCTGGGGCCGCCCCTCGGCGACTTCGCCGCAGCCCTACAACGCCGGCGCCTCCTCGGGCTCCAACCAGGGGCCGCTCAATCCGGCACTGACCGATGCCGTGAAGGGCCGCGTCGAGGCCCTGCGCGCCGCCGACCCTGGCAATGTGCAGCCGGTGCCGATCGACCTGGTGACGGCCTCGGCCAGCGGCCTGGACCCGCACATCAGCCCGGCCGCGGCCGAGTATCAGGCGGAGCGCGTCGCGCGTGCCCGCAAGCTTGAAGCGCCGCGCGTACGCCAGCTCATAGTCCAGCACACCGAAGGCCGCGACCTTGGCGTCTTCGGCGAGCCGCGCGTGAATGTCCTCAAGCTCAACCTCGCCCTTGATGCGCAAACACGCTGAACGGGCACAAACGCAATGAAGATGCTTCCCCATATCCAGGACTCTGATCCGAAGCGAGCTTACTCGTGAAACCGGTGACATTCATCGGCATTACCCTCAAGCATGGATTATTCCGCGTCGTGGTCCGCCGCACCGGCCAGGTTCAGGCAAACCTTTGTTTCCCTTCGGACAAGCTCGGTACCGAAATGCTGACGCGCTACGTCGCCGGCATGGGCGAGCCGGTTCGGCTTGCCATCGCTGTCGGCGCTGCCACTCTGGCCATTGCGTTCTCCCTGGGCGAGCCCCCAGGGCGCGAGATATTTCTCGTTTCGTCCGCGGTAGCCGAGCATGCGTCCGGACTCGCCAGCTTCGTGGCGCGTCCCGTCTAAGGGGATTTCGACATGGATATTCACTCCTGTCCGGTATGCGGAGCGGCACACCAGGTTCATCCGATTCTCCATGCCCTCGCCTACGGACGGCAACTGACCTGTTCCGCGCGTTGCAAGAGCGAGTTCCCGCGCCTTGTCTACTCGCGTATTCCCCAGAATGGGCGAATATTGCAGGCTGCGCTCCGCTCGCCTGTCGACGCTCGGCGCCGTCAGGAGACAGCCATTGCCGAAGCGCTTGCCGCATGAATGAGCTGGTCGCCGCCCTGCTCGCCCTGGCGGCGATATTCGTGCCCCTCCTGCTGGCCTGGGCCATGGTCGAATGGGACTGTCGCAAGGCGCCATCCGCGACGCAAAAGAAGCGACAATAGGAGCCGAACGGGCAGGCCCACGTGCCCCTCCTTTCCCATGACCCGCGGAGACCCTCCCCATGCTGATCAATTGCGTCGCCTACCAGTTCGGGCGCAAGCTGGCCGAGCTCGACATCGAACAGATCAGCGACTATCTGGAGCGGCCCGACTGCTTCGTCTGGGTCGCCCTGCGCGATCCGACCCACGCCGAGCTGAACAAGATGCGCGAGGAGTTCTCTCTGCATCCGCTGGCCGTCGAGGACGCCCACAAGGGCCACCAGCGGCCCAAGATCGAGGAATACGGCGATACCCTGTTCGCGGTGGTGCATATGCTGGAACAGCGGGGCGACGAAATCGCTGTTGGCGAAGTCGGTATCTTCGTCGGCCTCAACTTCGTGCTCTCGGTGCGCAGCCGCAGCGAGCAGACCCTGTTCGCCGTACGCGAGCGCTGCGAGCGCGAACCCGAACTGCTGAGCCAGGGCTCCGGCTTCGTCGCCTACGCGATCATGGATGCCGTGGTCGATCGCTACTTCCCGCTGATCGATGCCATCGAGTCGGAACTGGAAGGCGTCGAGGATCACATCTTCGACCACGGCATGGCGCGTACCAACATCGAACGGCTCTACGAGCTGAAGCGCAGCATGGTGGTCCTCAAGCACGCCGTGGGTCCGCTGATGGAGGCGGTGGGCAAGCTCACCAGCGGCCGCGTGCCGCCGGCCTGCGCCCACAGCCGGGACTATTTCCGTGACGTCTATGACCATCTGGTTCGCATCAACGCCCAGCTCGAAACCATCCGCGACACGGTCGGCACGGCGATCCAGGTCAGCCTGTCGGCGGTGGCACTCGAACAGAACGATGTGCATAAGCGTCTCGCGGCCTGGGCCGGGATCTTCGCCGTGGCGACGGCCTTTGCCGGCATCTGGGGCATGAACTTCAAGGCCATGCCGGAGTTGCAATGGGAATACGGCTACCCGCTGGCGCTGGGCGTGATCGTCGGCGCTTGTACTTCCCTCTACTTCCGCTTCCGCCGCATGGGCTGGCTATGAACAACGGCGGACGCCCCGACCCCGATGCGCTGCTGGCGCGGGTCCAGCAGGAAGAGGCGCGGGCCGCCCGCGGCAAGCTGAAGATCTTCTTCGGCGCATCGGCCGGCGTCGGCAAGACCTACGCGATGCTCGGCGCCGCGCGCCGCCAGCAGGAACTGGGAACGGATGTGCTGATCGGCGTGGTCGAGACCCATGGTCGCAAGGAGACCGAGGCGCTGATCGCCGGCCTCGAGCGCCAGCCCCCGCGCGAAATTCCCTATCGCGACCAGGTGCTCAAGGAGTTCGACCTCGATGCCGCGCTGGCGCGCCATCCGGCCCTGATCCTGATGGACGAGCTGGCCCATTCCAACGTCGTCGGGTCACGGCATCCGAAGCGCTGGCAGGACATCGACGAACTGCTCGACGCCGGCATCGACGTCTATACCACGGTCAACGTCCAGCACCTGGAAACCCTCAATGACGTGGTCAGCGGCATCGCCGGCATCCGCGTCTGGGAGACGGTGCCGGACCACGTTTTCGACGACGCCGACGAAGTCGTGCTGGTGGACCTGCCTCCCGACGAACTCCTGCAACGCCTGAAGGACGGCAAGGTCTATTTTCCCGAACAGGCCGAACGGGCGATCCGCAATTTCTTCCGCAAGGGCAACCTGATCGCGCTGCGCGAGCTGGCGCTGCGCCGCACCGCCGACCGGGTGGACGACGACATGCTGGCCTGGCGCCGCGAAACCTCGGTCGAGTCCGTCTGGCACACCCGCGACGCCCTGCTGGTCTGCATCGGCCCGGGCGCCGGCGGCGAGCGCCTGGTGCGCACCGGCGCACGCCTGGCCAGCCGGCTGGAGGCACCCTGGCACACCATTCATGTCGAGACTGAAGAAGCCTCCCGGCTGAATGAGGCGCAGCGGACGCGCATTGTCCGCGCCCTGGAACTCGCCGCCTCGCTCGGCGCCGAGACCGCCACCCTGGCGCTTTCCGACCCGGTGGCGGCGACGCTCGAGTACGCGCGGCGCAACAACCTGTCGCGTATCCTGGTCGGACGCGACCATCTCCGTCGATGGAAGCCCTGGTACCGCTCGATTGCCGACCGCCTCGGCCATGCCGCGCCGGATCTCGACGTGATCCAGGTGGCGCGCGGCGAGGATGGACGCGCGGCCCCGGCTCCAGCGCCCCCGGTCACGGTCGAGGACTGGCCGGCCTACGCCAAGGCCGCCGGCATCTGCGCCGCAGCCACGGCACTGGCCATGCCGCTTGCCGGCGCAATCGAGCTGACCAATATCGCGATGATCTTCCTGCTCGCCGTGGTGCTGGCCGCGGTGCTCTTCGGTCGCGGGCCGGCGGTGGCGGCGGCCTTCCTTGCCGTCGCCGCCTTCGATTTCTTTTTCGTTCCGCCGCGCTTCTCGTTCGCCGTCAGCGACGCGCAATACCTGATGACCTTCGCCGTGATGCTGACCGTGGCCCTGATCATCGGCCAGCTCACGGCCCGCTACAAGCGCCAGGCGGACGTGGCGCGCCAGCGCGAGGCTCGCGCCCGCTCGCTCTACGGCATGGCGCGCGATCTCTCGGCGGCACTGATGCCGGAGCAGATCGTCGACGCCGCCGAGCATTTTCTCGCCGCCGAGTTCGATGCCGGCGCCGCGCTGATCCTGACCGATGCCGAGGATCGCCTGCTGCCCGCGCTGTTCGCGGCGAAATCCGAGGTCGGCGGCCGGCCGACGGTAGACGATGGCGTGGCCCGCTGGGCCTTCGACCACGGCGAAGCGGCCGGACTCGGAACCGACACCCTGCCGGGCAGCCCGCTGCTCTACCTGCCACTGCGGGCGCCGATGCGCACCCGCGGCGTGCTGGCGGTCGCGCCGCGCACACCCCTGACCGTGCAAAGCCCGGAAGCCCGCCGCCAGCTCGACACCTTCGCCGCCCTGATCGCGATCGCCGTCGAACGCATCCATTACGTGGCCGTGGCCCAGTCGACCACGGTGCAGATGGAATCGGAGCGCCTGCGCAATTCCCTGCTGGCGGCGATGTCGCACGACCTGCGCACGCCGCTGACGGCCGTGGTCGGCCTGGCTGACGCCCTGCGCCAGAGCCGCCCGCCGCTGTCCGCCGAGCAGGACGAACTGGCGTGCGGCATGCGCGACGAATCGCTGCGCATGAGCTCCCTGGTCGGCAACCTGCTCGACATGGCGCGCCTCCAGGAAGGGCGGGTGCAGCTCAACCGGCAGTGGCAACCGCTGGAAGAAGTGGTGGGCAGTGCGCTGAAGACCGTGGAGTCGGCGCTGGCGGGACGGCGTGTGGACATCCGGCTCGACCCGGAGCTGCCACTGGTAGAGTTCGACGCCGTGCTGATCGAGCGGGTGCTGGCCAACCTGCTGGAGAATGCGGCTAAATACACGCCCGCCGGCAGCCTCGTCGTAATCGGGGCGCGCATTGACGGCGAGATGGTCGAGGTGCGGGTCGAGGACGATGGGCCCGGCCTGCCGCGCGGACGGGAGGAAGACATCTTCCGCAAGTTCGAGCGCGGCGAGAAGGAAAGCGCCACGGCCGGCGTCGGCCTTGGCCTCGCCATCTGCCGCACCATCGTCGAAGCCCATGGCGGCCGCATCCGCGCGGAAAACATCGAGCCGCACGGCGCGCGCATGCTGTTCACGCTGCCGCGCGGACTGCCGCCGACGATCAAGCATGAAGCCGCGGCGTAACATGGCGCGATGAGCGAACTGCGCCCCCGCGTCATCCTCATCGAGGACGAGGCTTCGATCCGCCGTTTCGTCCGCATGGCGCTGGAGGCAGAAGGCTGCGAGGTGTTCGAGGCCGGCGGCGTGCAGCGCGGCCTGATCGAGGCCGGCACGCGCCGTCCCGATCTGGTGGTGCTCGATCTCGGCCTGCCGGACGGCGACGGCGTCGATTTGATCCGCGATCTGCGGGCCTGGTCGGCGATTCCCGTGATCGTGCTCTCGGCGCGCGCCGAGGAGGGGGAAAAGGTCCGCGCGCTGGACGCCGGGGCCGATGACTACCTGACCAAGCCCTTCGGCACCGCCGAACTCACGGCCCGCGTGCGCGCCCACCTGCGCCGGCGCGGCGCCACCGCCGAGTCCAAGCCGGTCGCCAGCTTCGGCGGCATCCGCGTGGATCTGGCCCGCCGTACTGTGGAAAAAGACGGCGTGCCGCTGCACCTGACGCCCATCGAATACCGGCTGCTGGCCTGCCTGCTGGCCAGCCCCGGCTGCGTGCTGACCCACCGCCAGTTACTGAAGGACGTGTGGGGGCCGAACCACGCCGAAGACGCCCACTACGTCCGCGTCTATATGGGGCAACTACGCAAGAAGATCGAAGCCGACCCGGCCCGCCCCCGGCACATACTGACCGAAACCGGGGTCGGCTACCGCTTCGTGGCCGAGTAGGGAAGGCCGTCGTGACCGCCTTTGGCACTTCGTCTTGTTCATGGTGGCAGAATGCCGCCATACGACCTTTTTGCAGCATTTTTATTTCCGCCCTCGCATTCTTGTGAAAGACCTGACGCCGAATCTTCCAGGATTGTGGTGTTGCAGTGCCTACAAGGAGTTCGATCATGGATCTCGCCCAGTATCCTGCCGCTGCGGTATTCTTCAATCTCGCGGCCGGCCTCGCCATCGGCTGTACCCAACTGCCCGGTGGGAAGGAATCTGGATCCACCACGGTGGGCGATCTCCTCGTCGCCGAAGACATCCTCCTCAACCTGGATGTTGCAAACACGCGACAGCTATTCGATGAAGTCGGCCGGCATATGGAGCGAATACACGCCCTGCCGAAGGAATGGGTGGCGGCAAGCCTCACCCGCCGGGAACGCGTCGGATCAACCGGCGTGGGCAAGGGAGTCGCCATCCCCCATGCTCGCGTCAAGGACCTTGACCGGATACAGCTTGCCTACCTGCGACTCAAAACGCCAATTCCTTTCGATGCCCCCGACGGCAAACCGGTGTCCGACATTCTCGTCGTTCTGGTGCCGAAGCAAGCCGTTGAAGAGCACCTCAAGATTTTGGCCGACGCCAGCCGAATGTTTTCTGACGCCGCTTTTCGCGAACAGTTGCACCTGCGCGATGACCCATTGGAAGTGAAGCGACTGTTCGGCGCCTGGCCCCCAATACCCGCGTAAGCTCATGGCCCGCTCCGGTAGCGGGCCTTGATCCACTATCCCGGGAATCGGGCGCACACCAGGCGCGTAGCTTTCCAATCGTCGCTGCAGCGTTCGCCAGCGGACAGTCCGCATGCTCTGATAGCGAAGACCGCGACCTGTACCTGTCGGCAATTCCGCAAGTGGATTGGAGTCCGCTCAGTCGCGCGTAGTCGAGTTGGGCGTTTGCCGGGCCCTTATAATTCGCGCCTCTTCACGCCCGCTGCGCCGCGCTTCCCGTGTCTTCCGACTTCTCCGAACTGCTGTCCCTCGCTGCGCTGCCCAAGCCCGGCCAGCGCATCGATCTGGCCCCGCTCGCCGCTTCGGCCGACGCGCTGGCGCTGGCGCAACTTGCCCGGTCGGGAGCCCTGCTGGCGGTGGTCACCGCAAGTCCGCTCGAAGCGCAGCGTCTTGCAGAGGAGATCGCGTGGTTCCAGCCCTCCCTGCGCGTCCATCTGCTGCCGGACTGGGAAACCCTGCCCTACGACAGCTTCTCGCCGCACCAGGACTTGATTTCCGAGCGGCTGGCGACCCTCTACGCGGCCTCGCGCGGCGAATGCGAGGTGCTGATCACTGCCGCATCGACCGCGATCACGCGGCTGGCGCCGCCGGCCTTCCTCGCCGGCCATACCTTCTTCATGCAGAAGGGCCAACGGCTCGACCTCGACAAGCTGCGCGCGCAGCTCACGCTGGCCGGCTACCAGCATGTGACCCAGGTGGTCGCGGCCGGCGAGTACAGCGTGCGCGGCGGCCTGATCGACCTGTTCCCGATGGGCACCCAACTGCCCTATCGCATCGAACTGTTCGACGACGAAGTGGAGACCCTCCGCAGTTTCGATGTCGATACCCAGCGGACCTTGTACCCGGTGCCGGAGATACGCCTGCTGCCGGCGCGCGAGTTCCCCGCCGGCGACGCGGGCCGCACCACCTTCCGGCAACGGTTTCGTGAAGCCTTCGAGGGCGATGCCTCGCGCATCAGCCTGTACAAGGATGTCTCGAACGGCATCCTGCCGGCCGGGATCGAGTACTACCTGCCGCTGTTCTTCGAGGCCACCGCGACGCTGTTCGACTACCTGCCGCAGCAGGCAACGCTGCTGCTGCACGGCGACGTGCCCGGCGCGATCGCGGAGTTCTGGACCGACACGCAGGGCCGCTACAAGATGCTGGGCGGCGACCGTTCGCGCCCGGTGTTGCCGCCGACCGAACTGTTCCTGCGCGAGGAGGAATTCTTCGTCGCCGCGAAGCTTCTGCCGCAACTCGCCCTGAAAGGAGTCGGCGCCGACGCCACGTCGACGCTGCCGCCGCTGGCGGTCAACCGCAAGGCAGACGACCCGCTCGCCGCGCTACGCACGTTTCTCTCCAGCCACGCCGGTCGCATCCTGCTGCTGGCCGAGTCGCCGGGACGACGCCAGACGCTGGCCGACTACCTCGCCGAGTACGGCCTGGCACCTGCGCCGTGCACCGACTTCGCCGGCTTCCTCGCCGACCAATCGCGCTTCATGCTCGGCGTCGGCCCGCTTTCCGGCGGCTTCCTGCTCGACGATCTGGCCGTCATTACCGAAAACGAGCTCTACGCCGCCACGGCGCGGCCCCGGGGACGCCGCAGCGACGCCCGTCGCGCCAATCTCGAAGGCTGGCTGCGCGACCTGTCCGAGCTCAAGGTGGGCGACCCGGTGGTGCATGAGAGCCATGGCATCGGCCGCTACCGCGGCCTCGTGCACATGGACTTCGGCGAGGGCGACACCGAGTTCCTGCACCTCGAATACGCCGATGGCGCCAAGCTCTACGTGCCGGTCGCGGCCTTGCAGGTGATCTCCCGCTACAGCGGCGCCGATCCGGATTCGATCCAGTTGCACACGCTGGGCTCCGGCCAGTGGGAAAAGGCGAAGAAGAAAGCCGCCGCGCAGGTGCATGACACCGCCGCCGAGCTGCTGCACCTCTACGCCCAGCGCGCGCTGCGCGAGGGCCACAAGTTCAGCTTCAAACAGCATGACCTCGAAGCCTTTGCCGACGGCTTCGGCTTCGAGGAAACGCCGGACCAGCAAACCGCCATCAGTGCCGTGATCGAGGACATGAAATCCGGCAAGCCGATGGATCGGCTGGTCTGCGGCGATGTCGGCTTCGGCAAGACGGAGGTCGCCATGCGTGCGGCATTCGTCGCGGTGGCCGACGGCAAGCAGGTCGCGATACTCTGTCCGACCACGCTGCTGGCGGAGCAGCACTACCAGAATTTCTCCGATCGCTTTGCCAGCCTGCCGGTGAAGATCGCCGAAATCTCGCGCTTCAAGTCGGCCAGGGAACAGGATGAAGCCGTCGCACTGCTGGCGCAGGGCAGGATCGACATCCTGATCGGCACCCACCGCCTGCTGCAGCAGGACGTCAAGTTCGAGCGCCTCGGCCTCATCATCATCGACGAGGAACACCGCTTCGGCGTGCGCCAGAAGGAAGCCTTGAAGGCGCTGCGCGCTGCGGTCGATGTGCTGACCCTGACCGCGACGCCGATTCCGCGCACACTGGGACTTTCGCTCGAAGGCCTGCGCGATTTTTCGGTGATCGCCACGCCGCCGCAAAAGCGCCTGGCGATCAAGACCTTCGTCACCCGGTGGTCCGCCGGCCAGGTGCGCGAGGCCTGCCTGCGCGAGTTCAAGCGCGGCGGCCAGGTGTACTTCCTGCACAACGAGGTCGACACCATCGAGAACATGAAGGAGCGGCTGCAAACCCTGCTGCCGGAAGCGCGCATGGTGATCGGCCACGGCCAGTTGCCGGAGCGCGAACTGGAGCGCGTGATGCGCGAATTCACGCAGCAGAAGCACAACCTGCTGCTGTGCTCGACCATCATCGAAACCGGCATCGACAACCCGCACGCCAACACCATCGTCATCAACCGCGCCGACAAGTTCGGCCTGGCGCAATTGCATCAGTTGCGCGGCCGCGTCGGGCGTTCGCACCACCAGGCCTACGCCTACCTGCTGACCCATGAAGACGCCAAGCCGACGGCCCAGGCCAAACGCCGCCTCGACGCGATCCAGGCCATGGAAGAGCTTGGCTCCGGCTTCTTCCTCGCCATGCACGACCTGGAGATTCGCGGGGCGGGGGAGGTTCTTGGCGAGTCACAGAGCGGCGAGATCCACGAAATCGGTTTCGCCCTGTACACCAACATGCTCAACGCCGCGGTGCGCGCGCTGAAAGCCGGCGAGAAAGTGCCGGACCTGACCCAGCCGCTGTCGATCACCGCGGAAATCAACCTGCGCGTGCCGGCACTGCTGACCAATGACTACTGCCCCGACGTGCATGAACGGCTGACGCTCTACAAGCGCCTGGCGAATTGCGACAGCGAAGACGAGCTGCGCCTGATGCAGGAAGAACTGATCGATCGCTACGGCGAGATGCCGCAGCAGACCCTGGCCCTGCTGGAGACCCACCGCCTGCGCCTCGCCGGACGTGCGCTGGGCCTCGCCAAGCTCGATGCGGGACCCGTCGCGATACAATTGCAGCTTGTCCCCAACCCGCCCATCGACCCCGCGAACATCATCCGACTGCTGCAGAGCGATCGCAGCTTCAAACTGGCGGGACAGGACAAGCTGCTCTGGCAGAAACCCAGCGCGAGCCTCAAGGAACGGGCCGCCGCGGTGCGCGAACTGTTTCGCAAACTTAAACCTTGACTGGCGCTTGTTGGTCATATAAGATGACTAACTAGAATCGCTTGAAGGAGCATGCCATGCAGCAGTTCAACATCGCCGAAGCCAAGGCCCATCTGTCGGAACTGGTTCAAAAGGCCATGCTGGGCGAGGAGATCGTCATCGCCCGCGACAACAAGCCGCTGGCGATGCTAGTACCCATCAAGCGCGCCCGGCAGAAGCGCACGCCCGGTTCGGGCAAGGGGCAGATCCTGTTCATGGCGGAAAACTTCGATGCGATCCCGCAAGGGTTCGAGGAATACAGCGGGTGATTGCGCTGCTTGACACCAACGCCTTCCTGCGCTGGGTGGAGGGCGACGACAAGCTTTCGGCCAGGGCAAAATCCTGCATCGCCAATCCGGACAACGAGATTCTGGTCAGTGTCGTTGTCGCCTGGGAACTGGCGATCAAGTCCGGCCAGGGGGGCATCAAGCTGGCGCAGCCGGTGGGGCGCTATGTGGCGAGCCATATCGAGGCGAACGGCTTTCGTCTGCTCGGCATCGAACTCGACGACGTTGCCGCCATCGAAACGCTGCCCCTGCACCACCGCGACCCCTTCGACCGCCTGCTGGTCGCGCAGGCAAGAAACCGCAAGCTGCCCGTGGTCAGTTCCGACCGGGCCTTTTCCGACTACGGCATCAAACGGATCTGGTAACCAACATGCAACAAACCGAAAACCTCAATATCGAAGCCTTCGAACTGATGCCGACGCCGGAGGAAATCCATGCCCGGGTGCCCCTGTCGGAAGCCGCCGCGGAGTCGGTGCTGGCGGGACGGCGCACGCTGGAGCGCATCCTCGACGGCAAGGATCCTCGCCTCTTCGTCGTGGTCGGCCCCTGCTCGATTCACGACCCCGTCGCCGGCCTCGACTACGCGCGGCGCCTGAAGCGGTTGGCCGATGAAGTGGCCGATGTCGTGGTGCTGGTGATGCGGGTGTATTTCGAGAAGCCGCGCACCTCGACCGGATGGAAAGGCTACATCAACGATCCGCGCATGGATGATTCCTTCCACATCGAGGAAGGCATGCAGAAGGCGCGCGAATTCCTGCTCGCGGTGAATGAACTCGGCCTTTCGGCGGGTACCGAAGCCCTGGACCCGATCGGCCCGCAATACCTGGGCGACCTGATCGCCTGGGTGGCAATCGGTGCGCGCACTTCCGAATCGCAAACCCACCGCGAGATGTCTTCCGGCCTGTCCGCACCGGTGGGTTTCAAGAACGGCACCGACGGTTCGCTCGACGCGGCGATCAACGGCATCATTTCCGCCGCCAGCCCGCACAGCTTTCTCGGCATCAACATGCAGGGCCGCTCCAGCGTGGTCCGCACCGCCGGCAATCACTATGGACACCTGGTACTGCGCGGCGGCGGCGGGCGGCCGAACTACGACACGGTCAGCGTCGCGCTGGCCGAGGCCGCACTGACCAAGGCCGGCCTCGCGCACAACATCGTGGTCGATTGTTCGCATGCCAACAGCTACAAGAAGCCGCAGCTCCAGGCACTTGTCATGCACGACTGCGTCAATCAGATCTGCGCCCAGCGCGCGGCCGGTCGGCCTTCCATCGTCGGCCTGATGATCGAAAGCTTCATCGAGGAGGGCAACCAGCCGATTCCCGCCGATCTGTCGCAACTGAAATACGGCTGCTCCGTCACCGACGCCTGCGTCGACTGGCCAACCACCGAAAAAATGTTGCGCGAGGCGGCCGTCGCGCTACGCGGCTCGCGCGCCCAACGCCGCAGCGCCTGAATGAAAGCCATGCCATGAGTCTGATCGAGGCATTTCGCGGCCTGCGCCCTGCCGCCGGCCAGGCCGGCGCCGTTGCCGCCCCGCCCTACGATGTGCTGTCGAGCGAGGAAGCGCGCCAGCGTGCGGCTGGCAAACCCTGGTCCTTCCTGCACATCTCCAAGCCGGAAATCGACCTGCCGCGCGAGATCGATTCCCATGCCCCTGCCGTGTATGCCAAGGCCGCCGAAAACCTGGGAAAGATGCTTGCCGCCGGTGTGCTGGTGCGCGATGGCACGCCCTGCTACTACGCCTATCGCCTGACCATGCCCGGCCCGCACGGCGATCACGTGCAAACGGGATTGGTGGCAGCGGCGAGCGTAGCCGACTACGACAGCAACCGCATTCGCAAGCACGAGTTCACGCGGCCCGACAAGGAAGACGACCGCGTCCGGCAGATCGAGGCGCTCAATGCCCAGACCGGGCCGGTGCTGCTGGCTTACCCTGCCTGCGCAACCGCCGACGCTCAGATCGATGCCATCGCCCAGGGCGCCCCCGATGCCGATGTCACCGCCGACGACGGCATCCGCCACCAGATCTGGGTACTGGCGGACGCAGCGCAAATCGCGGCGATCACGCAAACCTTCGAGGGCATGGACGCGCTGTATATCGCCGACGGCCATCACCGCTCGGCGGCCGCCTCGCGCGTTGCCGCCGCGCGCCGCCGGCAGGCGCGCGAGCTGTCTGCCGACTCGTTCCTGGCAGTGATCTTCCCGCATCACCAGATGAAGATCATGGACTACAACCGCGTCGTCAAGGACTTGAACGGCCTGGCCGAATCAGATCTGGTGGCACGGCTGGGCGCCGCCTTCACGATCGAGGACAGCGCCGGGCATGTGCATCCGGCTCGCCCCGGCGAATTCGGCATGTATCTCGCGGGGCGCTGGCGCAAGCTCGTGATCAAACCCGAACTGATCCCGCGCGACCCGGTGGCGAGCCTCGATGTATCGCTGCTCTCGGATCACCTGCTCGGGCCGCTGCTGGGGATCACCGACCTGCGTCGCGACCAGCGCATCGACTTCGTCGGCGGCATCCGCGGCCTCGCCGAGCTGGAAAGACGAGTCGACTCGGGCGAGATGGCGGTGGCCTTCGCCCTCCATCCAACGCGCATGGATCAACTCATGGCGGTGGCCGACAACAACAACGTCATGCCGCCGAAATCGACCTGGTTCGAGCCCAAGCTGGCCGACGGCCTGGTGTCGCACGTGCTGGATTGAATCCCGCTTCCGCCTGCGCATAAACCAAGGGCAACCCGCGGGTTGCCCTTGTCATGTCCCCAGCGGGACATCGGCCGCTTGCCGCTATTACTTCTTCTTGGCGGCGGGCTTCTTGGCTGCTGCGGGCTTCTTGGCAACAGGCTTCTTGCCGGCAACAGCAGCCTTGAGGCCGGCGCCAGCGGAAAACTTCGGTACGGACTTCGCGGCAATCTTCAGCACCGCACCGGTCTTCGGGTTCTTGCCGGTGCGAGCCGACCGCTTCACGGACTTGAAGGTACCGAATCCAATCAGGGCAACCGGATTGCCCGCGGAAATGACGGAAGTGATAACGTCGGTCAGCGCGTCGATGGCTTTATTGACGGCCGCCTTGGACAACTCGGCACGCTCGGCCACTGCTTCGATCAGTTCTGTCTTGTTCATCAATATCCCCTTTGGTTTGGAAAGCCGCATTGTTCCACTAAATATGCCCGAGTTGCAAGCCCCGCGCGCATATCTTGTTGCAAAAATTTCGGCAGTGTCGCAAATCGGCGTCCGCGGCGCGGCGACCGATTGGCGGCGGATATGCTTACAGACCCTTCACCGCGTAGACCGCCGGCAGGTTGCGCCATGCGCCGCGGACATCCATGCCGTAGCCGAAGACATAGCGATTGGGCAGTCGCACGCCGACAAAATCGGCAGCAATCGGCTTGGCCCGACCGATGTTCTTGTCGGCGAACACGGCGCACAAGACCTCGCTGGCGCCTTGTGCCAGCAGGCGCCGGGCCACCTCGGCAAGGGTCACGCCTTCGTCGAGGATGTCATCCACCACCAGCACCACGCGGCCCGCGACCGCCGAGCGCGGCTCGACGATCCAGGCCAGTTGCCCGCCGCTGGTGACATCGCCGTAGCGCGAAACATGCAGGTAGTCGAAATCCAGAGGAAAAACCAGTTGCGGCAGGAGCTGGCCGGCAAACACCACGGCGCCGCCCATCACCGCCAGCACCAGCGGGTTGGCGTCGGCCAGGCGCGCGGTGATTTCGGCGGCGACGCGCCGTACCGCCAGCGTCGACTCCTCCGCCGAGCAAAGCAGGTCGGCTTCTTGCAGGATGGCCTTCGCCTCCTGCGGGCTCATCTCATCCGCTGCAGCACGGCCGCAAAATCCTTGCCCACTTCCGGATGGCGCAGGCCGAAGGCCACCGTCGCTTCGAGGTAGCCCAGCTTGGAGCCGCAGTCGTAGCGCGTGCCCTTGTAGCGATAGGCCAGCACCTGCTCTTCGGCCATCAGCGCGGCGATGCCGTCGGTAAGCTGGATCTCGCCGCCGGAACCCTTGTCGATGCGCCCGAGGTGATGAAAGATGCGCGGTGTCAGCACGTAGCGGCCGACCACGCCCAGGGTCGATGGCGCGTCTGCGGGGGCCGGCTTCTCGACGATGCGCACGATCTGGTCGAGCGAGTCCGTCAAGGGCTTGCTGTCGACGATCCCGTAGCGCCGGGTTTCTTCGCGCGGCACCTGCTGCACGCCGATCACCGAGCTGCGGTAGTAGTCATGGACATCGACCATCTGTTTCATCACCGGGGGATCGGCATAAATCAGATCGTCGGCGAGCAGCACGGCGAAGGGTTCGTCGCCCACCGCCGGATAGGCGCAGAGCACCGCATGGCCCAGTCCCAGGGCTTCGGGCTGGCGAATGTAGATGCAGTTGATGTTGCGCGGCAGCAGGTTTTGCACGAACTCCAGCAGTTCGGTCCGGCCGCGCTGGGCGAGTTCGCTTTCGAGTTCATAGGCCTTGTCGAAGTGGTCCTCGATGGCGCGCTTGGTGCGGCCGGTGACGAAAATCATGTCGGTGATGCCGGCCGCGACCGCTTCTTCCACCGCGTACTGGATCAGCGGCTTGTCCACGATGGGCATCATTTCCTTGGGACTGGCCTTGGTCGCCGGCAGGAAGCGGGTGCCCAGGCCGGCGACGGGAAATACGGCTTTGGTGACTTTCTTCATTTCTTGTTCCTTGGTTTGGAATCGATGCTGGCGGTGGAGCCGATGCCGCGCCGATTCGAATTCGGGGGAGCCATCAGTTGTCGGATGGCGTCGATCAAGCCGGCGATGGCCTGGTCGTGACTGGACAGCTTGCGTTCCAACTGATGGAGTTTGGCTGCAATATCCTTGTGAGAGGACAGCATCTCTCGGATTTGCACGAAGGCGCGCACCACCAGCAGGCTGACCTCGACGGCGCGGGAAGACTTGAGCACGTTACCCAGCATCAGGGCGCCGTGTTCGGTAAAGGCGTAAGGCAACGATGGGGAATATTTGAGCTTCGCGAGGTGATCACAATTTGTGATCACCTCCGCCTTTTCCATGACACTAAGCTGGAACATGAAATCCAGCGGAAAACGCTCGGCATTGCGCTTTATAGCCTGATTCAAGGTCCTGGTTTCCACACCGTACAGTTCTGCCCGATCGGCATCCAGCATCACCCGCTGCCCGCGCAACAGCAGAATTCGGTTCGCCACTACAAGCGGAACGGGTGTACTCACGACAAAATCAACTCCCTGAACTGTATCTCGTCCAGAATACTAACCCCCAAAGCCCGCGCCTTGTCGAGCTTGGAGCCCGCTTCGGCGCCGGCCACCACGTAATCGGTTTTCTTCGACACCGAGCCGGCCACCTTGCCGCCCAGCGCCTCGATCATGTCCCTGGCCTCGTCGCGCGTCAGGGTCGGCAACGTGCCGGTGAGGACGAAGGTCTTGCCGGCGATCGGCGAGCTCACCGCCACGAGCGCCTCGCCCTCGGTCCAGGTCACCCCGGCGGCACGCAACTGCTCGATCACCTCTATGTTGTGCGGCTCGGCGAAAAAGCGCGCGACGGATGCCGCCACCACCGGGCCGACATCGGGCACCTGTTGCAGTCGCTCGGGATCGGCGTTGATCAGGGCCTCCAGATTGCCGAAGTGGCGGGCCAGATCCCTGGCGGTGGCTTCGCCGACATTGCGAATGCCCAACGCAAAGACAAAGCGGCCCAGGGTGGTCGTCTTGCTGCGTTCGATCGCAGCGAGGATATTCGCCGCCGATTTCTCGGCCATGCGCTCCAGACTGACCAGGGCCAGCAAGCCAAGCCGATAGAGGTCCGCCGGTGTCTTGACGATGGCATTGTCGACCAGTTGCTCGACCAGCCGATCACCCAGCCCCTCGATGTCCATCGCGCGCCGGCTGGCGAAATGCAGCAGGGCCTGCTTGCGCTGCGCCGGGCAGAACAGGCCGCCGCTGCAGCGGGCGATGGCCTCGTCCTCGGGCTTCTCGATCGCCGAATGGCAGACCGGGCAATCCGGATGCTCCCTGAGCAGTTCCCATGGCCCGTGCAGCGCCTCGCCGCCGTCCTTCAGCGGCCGTTGCTCCAGCACCACCGAAACCACCTCCGGAATGACGTCGCCCGCGCGCCGCACTACCACGGTGTCGCCGACACGCACATCCTTGCGCCTGACCTCGGCCTCATTGTGCAGTGTGGCATTGGTCACCGTGACCCCGCCGACGAACACCGGCGCCAGGCGCGCCACGGGCGTGATCGCGCCGGTGCGGCCGACCTGCACCTCGATCGCCTCGACAGTGGTCAGCGCCTCCTCGGCCGGATACTTGTGTGCCACGGCCCAGCGCGGTTCGCGCGTGACGAAACCCAGTCGCTGTTGCAGCGCCAGCGAATTGACCTTGTACACCACGCCGTCGATGTCGAAGGGCAGCGTCTCGCGCGCCTCGCGCATGCGGGCATGGAAATCGATCAGCCCGTCCGCCCCGTGCACCACCGCACGCTGGGTGGCGACCGGCAGGCCGAATGCGGCCAGCGCGTCGAGTACCGCGCCGTGCGTCGCCGGCAGCGCCCAGCCCTGCGTCTCGCCCAATCCGTAGGCGTAGAACGACAGCGGCCGCTCCGCCGCCATCGCCGGGTCGAGCTGGCGGATGCTGCCCGCAGCGCCGTTGCGCGGATTGACCAGGGTCGGGCGCCCCAGCGCGCGCTGCCTCTGGTTGTAGCGCTCGAAATCGGGGCGGCTCATGAACACCTCGCCGCGCACTTCGAGCACCGGTGGCGCATGGCCCTTCAGGCGCAGGGGAATGCGCCGCACGGTGCGGATGTTCTGCGTCACGTCTTCGCCAGTTTCGCCGTCGCCGCGGGTGGCGGCCTGCACCAGAATTCCCTGTTCATAGCGCAGGTTGATGGCGAGGCCGTCGAACTTGAGCTCGGCCGCGTATTCGACGGCGGGATCGGCCTCGGAGATGCCCAGCTCGCGCCGCACGCGGGCATCGAAGGCGCGCGCGCCCGACGGCTCGGTGTCGGTCTCGGTGCGGATCGACAGCATCGGCACCACATGGCGCACCGGCGCGAACCCGGGCAGCGGCTTGCCGCCGACCCGCTGCGTCGGCGAGTCGGCGCGGATCAGTTCGGGATGCGCCGCCTCCAGCCCCTGTAGTTCGACGAATAGCCGGTCGTATTCCGCATCGGGAACGGTCGGCGCGTCGAGTACGTAGTACGCATGGTTGTGCTGCTCGATTTCGCGCCGCAATGCCTCGGCCCGCGCCGCTGCCTGCTGCAGATGCATCAGGAGAAAAGCCGCAACGCCCGTGTGGTGCCGGGAACGATGCCGCCGTCGCGCATGCGCTGTTGCAGTTCGGCCGTCTTGGCGCGAATCGCATCGATCATCGCATCGGACAGGGGCGCGCGCTGCGCATCCACCAGCACACCGTCCAGCGCGGTCGCGAGTTGCCGCGCGACCACCAGCATGCGGTCGAAAGCCCCCACGCCATCGGTCGCGCGCGGTACATCCAGGCTCAGCGTCAAGCCATGGGTTGCCAGCGACTTGATGGAATCCGCCGCCAGGCGCTCGGCGCCCAGATTGGCGACGGTAAACATCTCGCCGCCGCCGGCGTCGCGCGCGCGAAAGACCCCATCCGCATCCAGAACCAGCCCCGCCGCCTCGGCCACGCCGCGCAGCTTGGTGCCGGCGAATACCCCGCCCGAACTTTCAACCACGTGCAGCACGAACTGGATGTCGACCGTCGCACAGAATTCGTCGAGCCTGTCGGCGCGCATGACGATTTCGCCGCGCGAGGGCAGTTCCAGTGTCGCACCCGCCTGGCTGGCCACCTGCTGCACGCCGTCGAAGAAGCGCGCCAGTTCGGCATCGGACACCGGTCCGCGCCGATCGACCACTTGCAGCGCGACCGCCCATTCGCTGTAACGCCCCGTATCCTCAGCATCTACTACCTGCCATGCGCCCGCGGCGTCGCCGGTCCCATCGCTCCTGGCCAGCCAGTGCATGGGCTTGCCCAGGTCTCCGGACCATGCGTTCTGCATCGCCCAGACCGCAGGCGCCGGCAGCGGCTCGGCCGCGACGAGGCGCAGCACGCAATCCGCGACGCGGTCGGCGCAGTCGACGGGGAACTCGGGCGGGGCTTCGGCCTCCGGTTCGGCCGGTGGCGCCTCCGCGCTGGCGATAGCCACTTCCGCCAGTTCCGGCGCCTCGTCGCTCGCCGCTCCGGGAAGATGCGGTTCGCGCCGTTCGCCGTCGGCGGCCTGCGGTCCGGTGCCTTCCTGGCCGAGCAGCGCATCGCCCTGCCCGCCCTTGAATATCCGGGCGGCGGTCTTGCGATGCTGGCGATCCTGCCAGGCGTTGTATCCCCAGACGATGCCGACCGCCGCCACGCCGGCCCCGATCAATGCGATTTGAAGTTCGCTGATTGCCATGTTCACGCCACCTTCTGCTCATCGGCGAGGCGCAAGGCCTCCTCGATATCGACTTCCACCACCCGTGACACGCCCTGTTCCTGCATGGTCACGCCGATCAGTTGCTGGGCCATTTCCATGGCGATCTTGTTGTGCGAAATGAAGACGAACTGCGTCTGCACCGACATGCGCCTGACCATGTCGCAGAAGCGCACCGTGTTCGAGTCGTCGAGCGGCGCATCCACCTCGTCGAGCAGGCAGAACGGCGCCGGATTCAACTGGAACAGCGCAAACACCAGGGCGATGGCCGTCAGCGCCTTCTCGCCGCCGGAGAGCAGGTGGATCGTGGTGTTCTTCTTGCCCGGCGGCTGGGCCATGATCTGGATGCCGGCATCGAGGATCTCGTCGCCGGTGAGGATCAGCCGCGCCTCGCCGCCGCCGAAAAGCTGCGGGAACAGCGTGCCGAAATGCCCGTTGACGGCGTCATAGGTCTCCTGCAACTGCTCGCGCGTTTCGCGGTCGATGCGCCGGATCGCGTCTTCCAGGGTGGCGATGGCCTCGGCCAGGTCGGCCGACTGCGCATCGAGAAAACCCTTGCGCTCCGAGGCCGTCGCCAGTTCTTCGAGCGCCGCCAGATTGACCGGGCCGAGCAGCTCGATCTCGGCGTTGAGCCGGGCGATGTCGCCCTGCAGCACGGCGTCCTTGAGCCTGTCGGCGCCGCCGGCGTTGAGTTCGTCGACGAAGGGCGCCTCATCGGCCTCGGTGACCACGTGCAGTTCGGCCAGGCGTTCGCGGAACTGCTCGGCGTTGAGTTCGGCGGCCTGCGCCTTGAGCCTCAGGTCGTTGATCCTGTCGCGCAGCGGGACGATGCCCTGCTCCAGCTTCAGGCGCTGCTCGTCGAGACCGCGCAGTTCGGCGGCGGCCGCTTCCAGCGCATTGCGCCGTTCCGCCAGCGCCGACTCCTTGCCCTGTTTGGCATCCAGGGCAGCATGCAGTTGCTCCTGCAGCACCGCGTCGCTGATCCCGGCCACTTCGGTGCGCGCAGCATGGGTCTCGCCCTCGATGCGTTGCAACTGGCTGGTCGCCGTCGCCACCGCGCGGGAATTGTCTTCCAGTTTCGACAGGCACTCGCGTTCGGAGAAACCGGCTTCCTGGGCTTCGCGTCCGAGCTGAATCTCCAGTGCACGCGCCTCGCGCAGAGCCGCATCCTTCTGCCGATGCTGGTCCATCGCCTGTTCGAGGCGCTGGCGCGCCGCGCCGAGGCGCTCGCGCTGCACCTCGGCCTCGCTCTCGGCACGTTGGCGACGGGCCTGCTCGGCCTCGTCCTGGCGCTGCAGTTCGGCCAGGTCGCGGTCGATCTGCGCTGCGCGTTCTTCAAAACGGGTCTGCGCCTGCGTTAGCTTGAGGGCCTCGACCTGCGCCGCATGGAATGTCTGCTGGGCCTCCTGCATCGCGCGCCGCGCGGCGCCGAGTTCGCCCTGGCTGTCGGCCAGGTGTTGCTCGGCCGCGCGCTGCACTTCGCGTGCCGCATCTTCGGCAGCGGCGCGCGTCGCCAGCATGCCGGCCAGTTCATCGATCTCGCGCTGGCGTTCGATGACGCCGTGGGTCTTCGCGTCCGGCACATACAGGGTGAGGCCGGCGGGGGTCAGCAGATGGCCGGAACGCGAGACGCGCTGCCCCGCAGCCAGCGGCAACTCGGCCGCCAGATCGTCGGCGACGCAGACGCCCGCCAGCCATTCATCGAGCACGCCGTTCCAGCGCGGGTCGTCGCAGAGGACCTTGCTGCGCAGGCTGTCGGCAGCGGCCGGCGGCGCGGCGGATTCCCGCGGCAGCGCCAGCGAGATAATTTCCGGCGGTGGTGCGGCCAGCGCGGCGCGCACCGTATCCGGATCGGCGCAGAGCGCGGCGAATCGTTCGCGCAGCACGGCTTCGACCGCCGTTTCCCAGCCGGCTTCAACCTGGATCGCCTGCCACAGGGGTTTGGCATCAGCCAGATGGCGCGCCCTGAGCCAGTCGCCGATCTCGCCGTTTTGCGCCACCCTGGCCTGCAACTGCGCCAGCGCGTCGTGGCGGGCGCGGCTTTCGGTCAGGCTGCGGTGGGCGCTTTGCAGCGCTTCGCGGGCCGCGCGCAGCCGCGCCTCGGACTCCGGCACCGCGGCCTGCAGCGCCGCAAGGCGCTCCTGCGTCAGCGCCAGCGCTGCTTCGGCACGCACTTCCGCATCCCTGGAGGCAAGCAGCAATGCCTGATCCGGCGCACCCAGGGCCTGGCGATCCTGCTCCAGCCGGCCGCGACGCTGCACCACGTTTTCCAGCGCGCGCTCGGCGTGTCCCCGGTCGGCCTCGGCCAGGCGCAGCGCCTGCTCGGTATCGCTGAGCGCGCGGCGCGCCTCGGTAACCTCGGCGCCGGCGGCTTCGATCGCTTCCTCGGCGGCGGGCAGGCGGGCGGCAGCCTCGCCATGGCGTGCCGCGGCAGTGGCGGAGCGGGCACGAGAATTTTCCAGCAGCAGGTTCCAGCGCGCCTCCTCCTTCGCCAACTCGCCTTGCTGCCCCTGCCAGTGCGCCTGCTCGGCGCCCAACTGCTCGAGCCGCGCTTCCAGGCGCGCGCGCGAATCGCGCAGATGGCCGATTTCCGCTTCGAGGCGGCTGACTTCGGTGTTGGCCGCAAACATGCCGGACTGGGCCGAGTGCAAGGCATCCGAGGCCGAAAAATGGCTCTCGCGGGCGTGTTCGACGCGCGCCTCGGTCTCGCGCAACTGGGCGGTTTCGGCCTCGACGCGATTGACGGCTTCGTCGACCTGGCGCGCCAGTCGCTGGCTGTCGTTGCGCGCATCGTTGCGCTTCTTCAGCCACAGCAGGGTCTGCTTGCGCGACACCTGCTGGTGCAGGTCGTGATACTGCTGCGCCGCGGCCGCCTGCGACTGCAAGTGGCTGACCTGCGTCTCCAGTTCGTTGCGGATGTCATCGACGCGGGCGATGTTCTCGCGCGCATCTTCGAGGCGGTGCCCGGTTTCCTTGCGGCGTTCCTTGTACTTGGTGACGCCCGCCGCTTCTTCGAGGTAGAAGCGCAACTCGTCGGGCTTGGCCTCGACGATGCGCGAAATCATGCCCTGGCCAATGATGGCGTAGGCGCGCGGGCCCAGCCCGGTGCCGAGGAAGAGGTCGATCACGTCGCGCCGGCGGACGTGCAGGTTGTTGATGTAGTAGCTTGAATTGTTCTCTCGGTCGAGCACGCGCTTGACGGTGATTTCGGCGTACTGGCTCCATTGCCCGGCGGCGCGGCCCTCGGCATTGTCGAAGAACAACTCGACGCTGGCGCGGCTGAGCTCCTTGCGGTTGCCGGCGCCCTTGAAGATCACGTCCTGGATCGATTCGCCGCGCAGTTCGGATGCCTTGGACTCCCCCAGCACCCAGCGCACCGCATCGATGATGTTCGACTTGCCGCACCCATTGGGCCCGACCACGCCCGCCAACTGGCCGGGAAACAGCACCGTGGTGGGCTCGACAAAGGATTTGAAGCCCGCAAGTTTCAGCTTGTTTAGACGCACTGGGGATGAACCGGAAAGATGATCGCAAAGGGGTTGCCTGGATGCTGCGCCATTATAATCCGTCCTGTCCCCCTTACCGGCATCCAGACAGCATGGCAAAGCCCGCAATCCAGACCCGCGCCAAGGGGCTGGAGACCTTTCCCAACCCGGCGCCGCACCGTGATTACCGGATCCACATGGAAATCCCGGAATTCACCTGCCTCTGTCCCAAGACCGGGCAGCCGGATTTCGCCGTGCTGACCCTGGATTACGTCGCCGACACGCTCTGCGTCGAGTTGAAAAGCCTCAAGCTCTACGTCTGGAGCTTTCGGGACGAAGGGCACTTCCACGAGGATGTCACCAATCGCATCCTCGACGACCTGGTCGAGGCCGCCAAGCCGCGCTTCATGCGCCTCACCGCGCGCTTCAACGTGCGCGGTGGAATTTTCACCACCGTGGTGGCGGAACATCGCAAGAAGGGCTGGAAGCCCGCCGCAAGCATCGGTCTGGCGGAGTTGTAACGGCTGCGCTCGACGCCGATGGAGCCGGCGTTGGCCCCCAGTCAAACTGACCATCATGGTCACGTCCCACAACGGCGACAATGCTTGTTGGTACTATAATCAGTACCGTTAAGCTGATTATAGGTACTGATATGAATACCCTCACCATATCCGAACTGAAACGTCGCGGCATGGCCGCCATTGAGGATGGCCTGCGCAGTGGCCCGGTGCATATTGTCAAGCGCAACAAGCCTGCGGCAGTGGTGCTGACCGAGGCTGACTACCAGCGCCTCGCGCATGGCCGGGTATCCGCTCCCAGCGGCCTGACTGCCGTGCAGTGGCTGCTGAACCAGCGCACCGCCGGTAGGCGCAGCAAGGCGCAGATCGACGACGCCCTCAAGACCGAACGCGACTGGTGATTGCCTTCTTCGACGCCAGTGCCCTGATCTACCTGATCGAAGGTGCGGAACCGTTTGCCGCGAAGGTGCGCAAGGAACTGGCAGCGGCTGCCAGGAAGCATCCTGATCTGAGTGCGGCAGTCAGCCGCCTGTCGTGGCTGGAATGCCGGGTCGGGCCAATGAAGGCCAACGATAGCGCGACACTGGCGGCGTTCGATGCCTTCTTTGCACGCACCGATCTGGTCTGGGTGGAACTTACCAGGGATGTCGTCGAACTGGCGGCAGCGATCCGCGTCCAGACCGGCCTGAAAACACCTGACGCGCTACAGGCCGCGTCGTGCCTCCAGCTAGGCGGGGACCACCTGTTTCTGACCGGGGATAGCGCCTTCAGGCGAGTTGCCGAACTGAATGCGAAGGTGCTGACATGACTACTTCTTGCCGCAGACGAACCGCCAGCTACGCTCGGCGGAAGTACCGCCGTTTACCGGTTGCCAATTGCGAGAACCGGAGCCACTGGCAACTACCGTACCGGTTGCCATGCGTCCCGAGAGGCCGACTGTCTTCAGCGTATGAAAACTCTTGCGCACGCAGTCATACTCAACTTCGGACGTGTATGAAAAGAAACTTTCGCCGCCACTTTCTTGAGCCTTCTTGAGATCGATCAGTTCCCACAACTTGATCAAATCACCAGACTTGCTGATCGTACTTTGATTCACGTAGATCTTTCCCAGGGACGACTCGTCTACGACTACCCATTGGGCCATGACGCCGCCGCTCATCGCGGCCAGGAGCAGCATCAATATCGTCTTGATCATTTCTCGTCCTCCTTGATTGCGAGTCGATCATCATAGACCAACTTGTTGTTTCGGCGCACTCCAACACATGCGGCCGCCGCGGCGAGTTGCCGTCCGAAACGGCCAGCCTGGCGAACCTCAATGCGATCTGATGCGCTGGCTTCACCAAAGCGAGACAATCAGCCGAACATCGCTTCGCCCGGTTTGACGACCGACGCGCCGCCTTGCATGACGATACTGGCCAGGCTGCCGGCCAGCGGCGCCACGTGTCCATAGTAGAAATGCACCAGATCGACGATGCCTTCGAGATACTCGGTATCGGCATCATGGGCGTCGAGCCTGGCACGTGCGGCAAGCCCGGCGCGGGCCATCTGCCAACCGCCGCAGACCGTTCCCAGCAGGTGGAGGAAGGGTACGGCACCGGCCAGCACCTCTGCCTGCCGCTCGCGACCGTTGGCGAGAATCCACTCCAGCGTCTGTTCCAGCGTATCCAGATCGCGGGCCAACGCGGGTCCGAGCACGGCGAGTGCGGCGCAGGAAGCCAGTTCGGCGGCGACGCCACGCATTTCGTCAATCAGCAACCGCAGCGATTCGCCGCCTTCGCGCAGGATCTTGCGACCGACCAGGTCGTTGGCCTGGATGCCGGTGGTACCCTCGTAGATGGTCATCACACGAGCATCACGGAAATGCTGGGCAATGCCGGTTTCCTCGACGAAGCCCATGCCGCCGTGGATCTGGATCGCCATGCCGGCGACCTCGTTGCCCAGTTCCGTGCTCCACGCCTTCACCACCGGCATCAGCAAATCGACATAGCGGCGATGCCGCTCGGCGACCGCGGCGTCCGGATGGCGGTGCATCATGTCGAACCATCCGCTCGCCACATAGGCCACCATGCGCGGCGCCATGACCTTGGCGCGCATCGTCAGCAGCATGCGCCGGACATCCGGATGGCTGATGATCGCCACCCCATCCCTGCCGCTTACCGCGTCGCGTCCCTGGACGCGCTCGCGGGCGAACGCCAGCGCCTTCTGGTAGGCGACTTCGCCCAGGGCGATGCCCTGCAAACCGACACCGAAGCGCGCGTCGTTCATCATGACGAACATGGTTTCGAGTCCGCAGTTCGGCTTGCCGACCAGATAGCCGACCGCACCGCCGTTGTCGCCATAGCTCATGGTGCAGGTCGGGCTGCCGTGGATGCCCAGCTTGTGCTCCAGCGCGATGCATCTGACGTCGTTCCTGGCCGCCAGCGAAGCGTCGGCCGCGACCAGGTACTTCGGCACCAGGAACAGCGAGATGCCCTTGATTCCGCGCGGCGCATCCGGCAGGCGGGCCAGGACCAGATGAACGATGTTCTCGGTCAGGTCGTGTTCGCCATAGGAGATGAATATCTTCTGGCCGAACAGCCGGTAGCTGTCGCTGCCGTCGGGTGCCGGCTCGGCGCGAGTGCGGATGGTCGACAGATCCGAGCCAGCCTGGGGTTCCGTGAGGTTCATGGTGCCGCCCCACTCGCCGCTCGCCAATTTGCCCAGGTAGCGTGCCTTGAGTTCCTCGCTGGCCGCCAGCGCCAGGGCCTCGACCTCACCTACATTGAGATGCGGCAGCATGGCGAAAGCCATGTTGGCCGACGACCACATTTCCGCTACCGGGGTGGCAACGATCTTGGGCATGCCCTGGCCGCCATGCTCCGTGGGTAGCGACAACCCGACCCAGCCGGCGGCAACGAACTGGCGGTAGGCTTCGCGCCAGCCCTCGGCCATGATCACCCGCCCGCCTTCCAGCCGGCAACCCTGCCGATCGCCGACAGGATTCAAAGGCGCGAGAATGCCGCTGGCGAACTTGCCGGCCTCTTCGTGGATGACCGACACCAGATCAGGCGTTGCCTCCCCGCAACCGGGGAGCCGGCCGATGTCGCCGAGTCCGGCCAGTTCCTCGAGAATGAAGCGAATGTCCCGCAACGGCGCCTGGTAGTCGCCCATGTCAGCCCCTCGCGTCAGTCGCCTAGTCAGCCAGTCACGCGCAACACCAGCGCCATCCCGGAATCGCCGGCGGCGCAGCCGCCGAACAGCCCTACCCCGCCGCCGCGCAGGGCCAGTTCCTCGATCAGTTCGATCACGCTGCGCATCCCCGTGGGCCCCTGCGGGTGTCCCCAGACCAGCGAGCAGCCGTAGTTGTTCATTTTCTCCAACGGGAAGCCAGTAGTCCGCGCGAAGGCGATGTCGTTGACGGCGAAGGGGTTGTGCGTCTTCACCGCGTCGACGTCCTTGATGGTCAAGCCGGCGTTCTTCAGGGCTTCGAGGCCCGCCGGCGCCACCGCCATCGGCATGTAACCCTTGTCGACGCGCGCCTGGCCGAAGCCGAGCAGTTCGACTTCGATCTTTGCGTCGGCCGCGACTTCCCGAGCCAACTCGCGGGTGGTGACGATCATGCCGGCGTTGCCATCGGCCGGATGGGTCTGCGAACCGAAGGTGACCGTGCCGTCGGGCTTTACCGGCTTGAGCTTGGCGAGTCCCTCGGCGGTGGTCGTGAAAATGCCTTCGTCGGCGGAGAGCAAGCCGGTCTGCTTGCGAAAGCCGGCATCGGTGACGGGAACATCGACCATGTAGCGGCGCTGAAACGCGCGCTCGCCGGCCAGCGCGTCCTGGTACTGGACGTAACGCGCCAGGGCCACCTCGTTCTGCTCGGCGGTGCTTATGCCGAACTTGGCGACGACATTTTCGGCGGTGTCGATCATGGCGTTTCGTGCGTACGGATCCCGCGCGAAATTGTCCAGCACCCAGCGTTCGGTATGGCCGGTACCGCCCGGCGCGGTCGGATCGGGGTAATACACGATGGGGCCGTTCGAGCAGCGGTCGGTGGTAATCAGCAGGGCGCACTTCGATGAACCGTCGGCCACCTCGGCGGCGGCCATCTGCAGCACGCGGGCACTGGTGGCGCACGCTTGCTGCACGGTCGGCCCGGCCACGCCCGCCAGCCCCATCATGCCCGTCACATAGGGCAGGCCATAGAAGCTGCCAAGCTGGGGATTGGTGTGGCCAAGGATGCCGAGATCGATCTTCTCGACCGGGAAGCGCCTGGCGACAAGCGCCTGCTTGCCGGTATTGGCGGCGAGTTGCAGGCTGTTCAGATGGGCGATCGAACCCTGCCACTTGGCGAAAGGGGTAGACCAGTAGATGCCGTAGGGAATAAATGCGTTTGCCATCGTCGTCTCCGGAAATTAACGTGTTTGTTCGGCCTGCCAGCGCGCGAAACTGGAACCGGCGAGCGCCAGCTTCTTGAGCAGCGGCGCCGGCTGCCAGTATTGGGGATCCAGCGTCTTCTGGAACTCGAGGATCTTGTCGTGGATCACCTTCAGTCCGACCGTATCGGCGTAGAACATCGGGCCGCCGCGGTAGCGGGGAAAGCCGTAGCCGGCGGTGTACACGACATCGATGTCGCTGGCGCGAAGGGCGATGCCCTCTTCAAGCAGCAGCGCGCCTTCGTTGATCATCGCGTAGAGGCAGCGCTCGCGGATTTCCTGCCGCTCGGGCCTGCGCTGCGGAATGTTCAGCCGCCGGCCCTCCTCGTGGATCATGGCGACCACCTCCGGGTCGACCGCGCGCTTGCGCTCGGCGCCGTCGTAACGGTAGTAGCCGCGCCCTGCCTTCTGACCTATCCAGCCACGCTCGTTGAGCATCGCCGCGGGACGATAGAAGGACGGGTCCCGCGGCAACAAATGCTGCCGCGCCACGCGGGTCAGATGACCGATGTCGACCCCGGCCAGATCGTACACGGCCAGAATTCCCATGGCCATGCCAAAGTCCTCCAGCGCACCATCGACTTCCGCGGGTGTGGCGCCTTCGAGCAGGCAGCGCTCGGCCTCGCGGCCGTACGGGTCCATCATGCGATTGCCGATGAATCCATAGCAGACCTTCGCGACCACGCCGGTCTTCTTGATCTGCCGGGCGATCTCCAGCGCCGTGACCACGACGTCGGGCGCGGTCTTGCCGCACTGGACGATTTCCAGCAACTGCATGACATTGGCGGGACTGAAGAAATGCAGCCCGATCACGTCCTGGGCGCGCCCGGTAACGGCGGCTATCTCGTCGATGTCGAGCGTCGAGGTATTGGTGCCGAGGATCGCGCCGGGCTTCGCCACCGCATCGAGCTTGACGAAAATCTGCTTTTTCAGGGCCATGTTCTCGAACACCGCCTCGATGATGACATCCGCGCTGCCCAGCGCCTCATAGTCCAACGTAGGCGTGATCAGGCCCAGGCGCTGGTCGCGCTGTTCCGGCTTGAGGCTGCCACGCGTTACCGAGCGTTCGTAGTTCTTGCCTATCGTCGCCAGGCCGCGATCGAGATTCGCCTGGGACGTGTCGAGGATGGTGACGGCAACGCCGGCATTGGCGAAACACATGGCGATGCCGCCGCCCATGGTGCCGGCGCCGACGATTCCGACGCGCGTAACCGGGCGCGGCTTTACGTCCGCCGCCAGGCCGGGAATCTTGCGGACTTCGCGCTCGGCATAGAACAGGTGGCGCAGGGCACGGGATTCGGTGGCCTGTTCAAGTTGCGCGGACAAGGCGCTTTCGACCTGCAAGCCCTCGTCGAAAGGCCTTTCCACCGCGGCCTGAACGGCTTCGAGCAAGGCGAGAGGAGACTGCCGGTTGCGCATGGTCCTCGCAATCTGGGCGCGCTTCGCGGCGAACAGTTCAGCCGCCTGTTCCCCACCCTTGACGGCCTGCCCACGCGTGCGGCGCGGCGCGGCGCCCCTGGCGATGAGTTCACCGGCGAAAGCCACCGCAGCCGGCCCCACCGCCTCGGTCACGACCCTATCGACGAGTCCGGCCTCCAGAGCCTTCGCCGCCGGCAGTGGCTTGCCGGAGAGCATCATGTCGAGCGCCACCTCAAGCGCCACAAGGCGCGGCAGGCGCTGGGTGCCGCCGGCGCCGGGAATGATGCCGAGCGAAAGTTCCGGCAGACCGAAACGCGCTGCCTCGTGCGCAACGCGGTAGTGACAGGAAAGGGCAATTTCAGTCCCGGCGCCAAGGGCCGTGCCATGTACCGCGGCGATCACCGGCACTGGGCTGTCCTCGATCAGGCGCAGCACTTCGTGGTAGCCGGGCGCGGCGATGCCGGTGTCGAACTCCTTGATGTCCGCCCCGGCGACAAACGTCCTGCCGGCACAAGCCAGAACGATGGCCCTGATTTCAGGCTTGCCGCGCAGTTCGGTGAAAACCTGTTTGAGTCCGGCGCGCACCGACTGGTCGACGGCATTCACCGGCGGACTGTCGATGTTAACCACGGCAATATCGCCGGACAGGGAATAACTGACTATTTCGCTCACAATTCCTCTCCTTGATTTCAGTTTGCGGCGGGTTTGGACCGGAAGGACGCCGCCTGCGCGGCGCCGCCCAATCCCAAATAGGATTCGATGACCTTGGGGTCATCGGCGAGTTCTGGGGCGGGGCCTTCGAGGGCGATCTCGCCGAGTTCGAGAACGTAGCCGTAGTCGGCAACCTGGAGCGCGGCGCGGGCATTTTGCTCGACCAGCAGGATCGAGACGCCGGTCTGCCTGAGATCGGCGATGACGCGGAAGATCTCCTTGACGATCAGCGGCGCCAGCCCCAGGCTCGGCTCATCCAGCAGCAGCAGCCTGGGCTTGGCCATCAGCGCCCGACCCAGCGCCAGCATCTGCCGCTCCCCGCCCGACAGCGTCCCCGCCGCCTGCTCTCGCCGCTCCCGCAGGCGCGGGAAACTTTCGAAGACCTGCTCCATGGTTTCCGGGTGATCGCGATGGCCCCGCCGGTGGCGCATGAAGGCGCCGAGCCGCAAATTGTCGGCAACGCTCATGCCGCCGAACAGGGCTCGCGACTCGGGCACCAGGCTCATGCCCCTGGCCACCATGCGCTCGACGTCGATCTCCGGCTGCAACTCACCGAGATAGCGCATCTCGCCGCGGGTCTTCGGCAGCAAGCCCATGATCGCGGAGAGCAGGGTTGTCTTGCCGGCGCCATTGGGGCCGATCACCGTGACGATCTGGCCGACACCCACCGTCAGACTGGCCTGGTGCAGCGCCTCGACCTTGCCGTAGGAAACGCACAGGTTGGAAACTTCGAGGATGGGTTTGGGCTCGTGTTCCATTTACTCCACCCCGCCCAGATAGGCTTCCAGCACCGCCGGGTTGCACTGCACTTCGGCGGGCAGGCCCTCGGCGATCTTCTCGCCGAATTCCATAACCACCACCCGGTCCGCCAATCCCATGACGAAGTCCATGTCGTGCTCCACCAGCAGGATGCCCATGCCTTCCGCCTTGAGCCTCCGAAGCAGTTCGGCCAGGGCCTGCTTTTCCATGTAGCGCAACCCGGCGGCCGGTTCGTCCAGCAGCAGCAAGCAGGGATCGGCGGCCAGCGCGCGGGCGATTTCGAGGGTACGTTGCTGGCCCAGCGCCAGACTGCCCGCTTGCTCGAACATGCTGGCCTTTAGGCCGACGCGCTCGATCTGCCGGGCGGCTTCCGCGAGCAGGTCCTGTTCCTCGGCGCGTTCGAGATGCAGTGCCGCCGGGATCACGCCCCTGGCGCCGCGCAGGTGGGCACCGATGGCGACGTTTTCCAGTACGCTCATGTCCGGCAGCAGGCGCACGTGCTGAAAGGTTCGGCTCATGCCGCGACGCGCGATTTCCCTGGCCGGAAGGTGATCGATCCGTTGTTCGAGAAACCGTATCTCGCCTTCGCTGACGGAGTCGACGCCGGAGATGCAGTTGAACAGGGTGCTCTTGCCCGCGCCGTTGGGGCCGATCAGGGCCATGACTTCGCCGGCACGCACGACCAGGTTCATGTTGTCGTTGGCCACCAGTCCGCCGAAACGCTTGAAAACCTGCCTGACATTGAGGATGTCGGCGCCGGCCTGCGGCATGGCGCGCTTTGGCAGGGATTCCCCTTGTGGCACCGCCCGGCTGCCGTGGCGGGCTTGCGGCGCCAGTCGCGACAGGATCGGCCAGAGGCCGTCGCGGGCGCGCTGCAGGACCAGCACCATCATGATGCCGAAGACGATGACTTCGAAATTCCCCGAAGCGCCGAATATCCTCGGTAGCAGATCCTGCAGCCATTGCTTGACGAGGGTGATGAGTCCGGCGCCGATCAGCGCCCCCCAGACATTGGCGGCGCCGCCGACGACGGCCATGAACAGGTATTCGATGCCGATGTGCAGACCGAAGGGGGTCGGATTGACGAAGCGCTGCATGTGGGCGTAAAGCCAGCCGGAGACGCAGGCGAACAGCGCGGCGATGAGAAAGATGATGATCTTCGATCTTGCCGTATCGACGCCCATGGCTTCCGCCATCACGCTACCGCCCTTGAGGGCGCGGATGGCGCGGCCTTCGCGCGAATCCAGCAGGTTCCCGGTGATGCACACCGCCGCCAGCAGCATCAACCAGATGACATAGTAGAAGGCGCCGCCGCTCTTCAGCTCAAACCCGAACAGTTCGAGGGCCGGAATGCCGGAGATGCCGGTATGGCCACCGAGGAAGCCGAGGTTGCCAAACAGGAAGTAGAGACTGATGCCCCAGGCGATGGTGCCTAGCGGCAGATAGTGTCCCGACAGACGCAAGGTCAGGGAACCCAGCAGCCAGGCAACGGCGGCGGTGAGCAGCAGCCCGGCGACCAGTCCCAGCCAGGGGGAGCCGCCGGCCCATGCCAGCCAGCCGGGAAGGTCGCTTGCGGTGGTCAGGTAGGCGCTGGCATAGGCGCCAAGACCGACGAAGGCGGCCTGACCGAAGGACGTGAGTCCGCCCACTCCGGTGAGCAACACGAGGCCGAGCGCAACCAGCGCCGACAGTCCGATGTAGTTGAGCAGGGTGATCTGGAATTCGGGCAGGATCAGGGGGCCGCTGCCGAGCAGAATAAGGAAGCCAACGAGAATCGCGCGCCGCATCATTCGTCTTCTTCGACATGATGCGTGGTCAGGGAGCGCCACACCAGCACCGGGATAATCAGAGTGAACACGATGACTTCCTTGAAGGCGGAGGCCCAGAAGGAGGAATACGATTCGAGCAGGCCGACCAGGACGGCGCCGGCAGCGGCGAGCGGATAGCTCGCCAGTCCCCCGACGATGGCGCCGACGAATCCCTTGAGCCCGACCAGAAAGCCGGTGTCGTAATAGATCGTGGTGATCGGCGCGATCAGGATGCCGGAGAGTACGCCGATCAAGGTTGCGAGCAGGAAGGAGAGTTTTCCGGCCATCACCGTGGATATGCCCATCAGCCGCGCTCCCGTCCGGTTCATGGCTGTGGCGCGCAGGGCCTTGCCGTAGAAACTGCGCTCGAAGAAAACGTAGAGAACCACGATCAGCGCGACGGAGGCGCCAACGACCCACAGGGTCTGACCGTTGATCGCAATCTCGCCCAGCCGAAAGCTGGCATCCGAGAAGGCGGGAGTGCGGGAGCCTTCGGCACCGAAGAACAGCAGTCCAAGCCCGACCAGGGCCAGGTGCACGGCAACCGCGACGATCAACAGCACCAGCACGGGCGCCTCGGCCAGCGGCTGGAAGGCCAGCCGGTAAACCATGGGCCCCAGAGGAACGACGAGTGCCAGGGTGAGGATGATTTGCAGCGGCATCGCCAGTTCCGCCGGCTTCAGCAGATACACGGCCGCCGCCGCCAGGACCGGGTAGACCAGGTTCCAGCCGACGATGCGGGGAATACTCCGATAGCTACCCTTCTTCACAACCTGCAGCAGTTCGATCATGGCCACCGCAGCGCCTGCCCCCAGCAGCAGCCACAGCGTGCCCGGAGTCTTGCCGACTTGCAGGCTCGCCAGGGTCAGGGCCCCGAACGCAACAAACTCGCCCTGCGGGATGAAGATCACCCGCGTCACGGCAAAAACCAGCACCAGTGCCAGCGCCAGCAGCGCGTAGATTGCGCCGTTGGTGATTCCGTCCTGCGCAAGCAGCAACGCGATTTGCAGATCCACGGCCAGCGTCAGTCTGACTCAAGCCGCATGATCACTTCGCCTCCAGGCGCATCGCGATACAAGCGTTCGACCAATGCGGCGCGTCGCGTCAGCACGGCGCGCTGGTTGATATATCCCTTGTCGGTTATCTCGCCGGCGTCGATGGAGGGCGGTTCTTCCATCAGCAATGCCCGGTCGGCGACCATGGAAGTGCCGCCGCCTTCGGAGACCATTTGCAGCATGGCGGCGCCCACATGCGCCACGACGCGCGGGTCCGCCAGTACCTGCGAGAGCGGCGCGGTCGGCGCGATATCCGGGCACAGGTCACGACAACCGGCCGGATTGGCGAAGATCAGGAAGCCCACCATTTCGCGATCGTGCCCGGTAACGACGATGTCCTGGGCCACCGGCGTCAGCAGGGAAAGGGCATGCACGCGCAAGGCGCCGACATGCACCCAGATGCCGCTCATCAGTTTGAAGTCCTCGGCGATGCGCCCATCGAACTCGATGCCTTTCGCATGATCCTGCGGGTCGGCGAAACGGCCGGCGTCGCCCATCAGATAGAAACCTTCTTCGTCGAACGCCGCCCCGGTCAGTTCCGGCTGCTTCCAGTAACCGGGGGTCACGTTCGGGCCGCGTACGCGCAATTCCATCTTTTTGGCGTTCGGCACCATCTTGATCTCGCAGCCCGGCGCGGGCAAGCCGATCACGCCGGCATGATCGATCCTGAAATGCACGTTGGTGATCATCGGCGCGGTCTCGGTCGCGCCCCATGCCGAAAGCATGACCGTCGGACGCCCCCGCTCGCGAACGGAAAGCGCTTCCAGGCTTTGCCACAAGTTCTGCGGCAGCGCCGCCGCCGCGTAGAAGATCATGTCCAGATCGGCGAAGAAACTCCGCCGCAGGGCTTCGTCCTGTTCCAGGTAGGGGATCAGCATGTCGAAGCCGCGCGGTACGTTGAAATACATCGTGGGGGACACCTCGCGCAAGTTGGCAACCGTCTTCTCTATCAAACCCGGCGCCGGCTTGCCATCGTCGACATAGAGCGAGCCGCCGTTCTTCAGAATCATGTTGAAGTTGTGATTGCCGCCAAAGGTATGGTTCCACGGCAACCAGTCGACCACCACCGGCGGCCGCACTTCGAGGAAGGGCCAGTTCTGGACGATGGCCTGCTGGTTCGAGCAGAGCATGCGCTGGGTATTGATGACGCCCTTGGGCCCTCCGGTGGAGCCTGAAGTGAACAGAATCTTCGCGATGCTGTCGGGGCCGACGGCGGCAAAGGCGCGATCCACTTCCTCGCCGCCAGGCTTGCCCAGCAATTCGCTGAATGCAATGATCGGCAGTCCCTCCTGCCCCTCCCCGGTATCGGTCACAATCTGTGCGCCATGCAGATTCACGGACCGCAGCGCCGGCGCAAACTTCGCGCCATCGCAGGCATAGATCAGCCCGGGATGCAGCAGATCGAGAATGCTGCGCAGCTTGACGTGGTCCCGGGACATCACCGAGTAGGCCGGCGACACCGGCGCCACCGGCACGCCGACATGCATGGCGCCCAGCGTCAACAAGGCATGATTGACGTTGTTATCGGAAAGGATCACCAGCGGTCTGTCGGCGGAAAGCCTGCGTTCGAGCAAGTCCGCGCCGATGGCGCGCACCGCCGCCAATGCCTCCGCATAACTGATCCTGCGCCAACCGGCCCCTTCGCGCTCGGCGAGAAAAACCCGTTCGGGGGCCGCTCTTGCCCAATGTTCGAGATACTCGCCGATGCAGCGCGCGTAGGGTTCGAGTGGCCGCGGGCAGCGCAACAGGATGCTGCCGTCACTACGCTTTTCGGAAATGACGGTGGCCGGTGCAAAGCCCATCAACGCCGAGCTGGTTTCATGGTTCATGTTCTTGTCTCCTCCGTACGGGTCTATTTGATCAGCTTCCAGTCGCCTCCCTCAATCCTTACCAGAGCCACGGCACGCTGATCGAATCCGTTGTGGTTTGCCGCGGACATGTTGAATACTCCGTGCGACGCGGGCAGTTCCTTGATGTTCTCCAGCGCATCGCGCAAGGCCAAGCGAAACTCCGGCGTCCCCGGTTTGGCCTTCTTAAGCGCTTCCGGAATGGCCTGCCTGACCAGCAGATAGGCGTCGTACGCATAAGCGCCGAACGAATTGCGACTCTTTGCGCCATGCACAGTCTCGTAAAGCTTGAGGTATTCAAGCGCGGGCTTCTTGGAGAGATGCTGATCCGCCAGTTGCTCGGCAACCAGAACCGGACCGACCGGCAGGACCGTGCCCTCGACGCTCTTGCCGCCGACACGAACGAAATCCATGTTGGCCGAACCGTGGGACTGATAAATCCTTCCCTTGTAGCCCTGCTCTACCAGGGTCATCTGCGGCAACGCGGACGGCGTTCCCGAGGCGCCGATGAAGATCGCATCGGGCTTTGCGCTGAGCAATTTGAGTGCCTGACCGACGACGCTCGTATCCGGGCGGTTGTAGCGCTCGCTGGCCACGACCTTGATTCCGGCGGCCTCCGCCATCTGACTCAGGTTTTTCCACCAGTCTTCGCCATAGGGGTCGTTGAAACCGATGAAGCCAAGGGTTTTGACTCCGCTGGCCTTCATGTGGTCGATAACCGCACGGGCCATCACCGAGACTTTCTGCGGCGTCGTGAAAACCCAGGGATACTGGTCCTGCACCACATTGATCGGCGACATCGTGACAATCGGAGTTCTGGCCGCGGATGCGGCCGCCGCCGCGGCCAGGGCGGTGGGCACCGTGGTGGAACCGATGATCACATCCGCCCGGGATTCGGCAAGCAGTTTCTGGACGTTCTTCGAAGCGTTGGTCGCGTCCGACCCATCATCCAGAACCACAAAATTCAGCTTCTCTCCGCCCGCGGTCAGCGGAACCAGCGCGAAGGTGTTTTTCTCGGGAATGCCAAGGGAAGCACCAGGTCCCGTGGCGGATAGCGTGACGCCTATGGTGACGTCGGCGTGAGCGGGGGTTTGCGCAAGGCCGAGGGACAGCCCGATGGCGATTGCAACAGCTTTCATGTTCTCCTCCTGCGATTTTGAAAATTTTCGAGCCCATTCGGACTTCTAGTGCATTCAGGCTAGCAGTTGAAAACTAACTTGTCAACTATCTGTCAAAAAGTTAGTCTACGCATCGGGATGCTACTGGAATGGGGTTGGAAAGCATTCGTTCGATGGACGGCGAACTGGCTGATCGGCGCAGCGGATCAAAGCTAGAATGACAACTGTCAAGAGCCCGGACTGATCGGGAGTCTCGGCGCCGCGTTGTGAAACGGAGAGATCTATGGGGCAATCGGACCATTCAAAACGGGATCCAGGGACTGGGTCGCTCGAGCAATCGGTGCTGCTGCTCGCGCGCCGACATCCGCAACATGGACAAGCGACGGCGGCCCGTGTGCTCAATTCGCTGGGCCACGCGATATCGCCATCCGGGGTACGCTACATCTGGAAGAAGCACAATCTGGAAACCGCTTACAAGCGCCTGAAAGCCATCGTGGCCTTGCGCGACCCGGCCAAGGAGAATCTCACCCCGAATCAACTGGCAATCCTCAAGCGGGGCGACATAAGCCGCGGACTGGTGCAGGACTCGCGCGGCCGCAAGGCGGCGGGCGGGACGGCAGCACCGGACGAGCGGCAGAATCAAATCCTGACAGCCGCTGCCGACCTGTTTGTCAAGCAAGGCTATGGGGGGACCTCAGTTCGAGACATTGCACATCGGGTTGGGCTACTGGCGGGATCCGTCTATCACTACTTCCCGTGCAAGGAAGATCTGTTTGTCGCGATCCACCACGAGGGATTCAGGCAGCTTGTAGTTCGCAGCGAGCTCGCCATCAGGGCTGAGTCGGATCCCTGGAAGCGCCTGGAGTTGGCCTGCGCCGTACATATCGACTCCGCGGTGGAAGGCGACGCAATCTCCAGAATTACCGCAATCGGCCTGTTTGCCATTCACGAGGACCGCCTGCAACGACGTCTGGAGAAGGATCGCGAGACCTATGACCAACAACTGCGCAAACTGGTCGCTGCTCTTGATCTTCCGCGCAAGACCGACCGCTCGATTTTCAGACTCGCATTGCTTGGCGCGCTGAACTGGACGCTGATCTGGTACCGGCCGGGGAAGCTGACGCCGAAGCAGATAGCGCGCGCGCTGATACGGACCTTGCGAGGAAGTACCCGGCGGACCGTCGATCGAACTTCACCCGCCGTGCGGAAGATGCCGAAACCCGTGGCATAGCGGGAATCGATCGCCTTCCGCGGCAAGCCCCATCACCCCCCCCGGGGATCACAAAACGTAGCGGGACTCGCCAAGCGTCCACCGCGCAAACCGACCGACCGCGCCGCGCGGCGATCGGCCGCCTTGCGCGACAGCCCTACTTCAGCAGCTTCCAGTCGCCGTTCTCGACCGTCGCCATGACGGCGGCACGCCCATCGAAGCCGTTGTGGTCCTTGGCCGACATGTTGAACACGCCATGCACCGCCGGCAGTTCCTTGATGTTCTCCAGCGCATCGCGCAGGGCGACGCGGAACTCGGCGGTACCCGGCCTGGCCTTCTTCAAGGCCTCTGGCACGGCGCGATTCAACAGCAGATAGGCATCCCAGCCATGACCGCCGAAGGTGGAGCGGCTGTTGGCGCCATGGGCCGCCTCATACAGCTTGATGTACTCGAGCGCCGGCTTCTTCGACGGATGGCTGTCGGCAAGTTGCTCGGCCAGCAGCATCGGCCCGACCGGGAAAATCGTGCCCTCGACGTTCTTGCCGCCGACGCGCAGGAAATCGCGGTTGGCGATGCCATGCGTCTGGTAGAACTTGCCCTTGTAGCCGCGCTCGATCAGGGTGGCCTGCGGCAATACGGCTGGGGTGCCGGAACCGGCGATCAGGATCGCGTCGGGGCTGGCCGCGATCAGCTTGAGCGCCTGGCCGGTGACGCTGGTATCGGCGCGCTGGTAAGCCTCCGAGGCGACGATCTTGATGCCCTTGGCTTCGGTGGCGCCCTGGATCGCCTTGAGCCAGAGTTGGCCGTAGGGATCCGCGTAGCCGATGAAGCCGATGGTCTTGATCTTGTTGGCGGCCATGTGGTCGGCAATGGCGATCGCCATTTGGGTAAAGTTCTGCGGCGTAGTGAACACCCAGGGCGCCTTTTCGGCCGGGGCCGCAATCGGCGCCATGCCGATCTGCGGCGTCTTGGTTTCAAAGGCCACCTCCAGGATCGCCATCGAAGTCGGCGTCGCAGTCGAACCGATGATCGCGTCGACCTTGTCCTCGCCGGTCAGCTTGCGGGCATTCTTTACCGCCGCGCTGGGGTCGGTGGCATCGTCGAGCACGATGTACCTGACCTTCTCGCCGCCGACGGTTGGTGGCAGCAGGGCAAAGGTATTCTTTTCGGGAATGCCGAGCGATGCCGCCGGGCCGGTCGCCGAAACGCTGACGCCGACGGTAATCTCGGCCCAGGCCGAACCGGCCGCCAGAACCAGCGCCAGTGCCGGCAGAAAAACGAGTTGTTTGGCTTTCATGTCTCCTCCTGTTTGTAGTAGTTGATGTTCGCTCGACGGGCAATGACAGACGTGAAGCGACGGGGCGATTGTAGGCGCGGTTTGGACGGTGTCAACTTTCGCGATTTGCAGGACCCGCGCCGCCAGACTGTGTCGCCCACCGACAAGGCCTATACTGATGCTGACGCGATCACGGAGGCCACAAACATGTTTCGCAGATCGATACCCACTGTGCTGATGGTTTTGTGCGCCAGTTTCGCGGCCGCCGACGAACGACCGATACGCAACGAAGGGCGCGGCGAGTTGCTGTATTCAACCCATTGCATCGCCTGCCACGATACGCAGGTTCATTGGCGCGAAAAGAAACTCGTCACGAACTGGCCCAGTCTTCGGACGGAAGTCAGGCGCTGGCAGGAGATCTCGGGGCTTGGATGGGGTGATGACGACGTCGCGGCAGTGGCGCGCTACCTGAATGCGCTCCACTACCGCTATCCGGCCCCGGACTGACGCGGACGCTGAAGGCTGTAGTATCGGGACTTGTCACAGTCTCCGCACGTCCATCCCGATGACCCGATTTCGTTTTCTGGCTGCCTGCATCCTGCTGGCGGCCTGGAGTTCCGCCATGGCAATTGACGAACCCCGCTACACGGTGGTCCGCGCCTATGATGCGTTCGAGGTGCGCCGCTACGACGCCTATCTGGTGGCGGAAACGACTGTCCGTGCCGCCGCCGAAGACGCCGGGAACCAGGGCTTTCGCGCCCTGGCCGGATATATTTTCGGCGGCAACAAGGGAGCGCGCAAGATCGAGATGACCGCTCCGGTGGCGCAGACGCCCGTCAAGATTGCCATGACGGCGCCGGTGACGCAAAGCGCAAGCGCCGGCGCCTATGTCATCCAGTTCGCGATGCCCGCGGAATGGACGCTGGAGACGCTCCCGCGACCGGTCGATTCGAACGTCACCCTGCGCAGCATGCCGGCGCGAACGCTGGCGGTCATCGGCTACTCCGGGACCTGGTCGCAGAGCCGCTACGACGAGCACCTGAAGAAACTGCAGGATGCCCTCGCGCAAGCCGGTTTGCGTTGGCATGGCGAACCGGTGTGGGCCCGCTTCGATCCGCCCTGGACGCTCTGGTTCCTGCGCCGCAACGAGATCTGGCTGACGCTTGATTGACTGACGCGTCGGCTAGCGTCCGACGCATCACGCAAACTATCGGCCGGCAGTCGCCAGGTGCAGGGCCAGGCCGAAGAACAGCACCGCGGCACCGCGATCGAGCCAGACGGCAAGCCTGGGCTGCCGCTGCAGGCGCGCGCCGATGCTGCCGGCGGACCAGCCCAGGCTGCCGAAGATCACCACCGTCTGGGTGGCGAACAAGGCGCCGAGCAGGAGCATCTGCGGCCAAACCGCGCCACGCGACTGGTCGACGAATTGCGGCAGGAAGGCGATGAAGAACAAGGCCACCTTGGGATTGATCACGTTGGCGATGAAGCCGCGCCGCAGGTGCGCGACCATCGGTTCCGCACTGCCGTCATCAAGCTTGATCACGCCCAGCTTTCCCGCATCGCGCCAGGCCATGATGCCGATATATACCAGGTAGGCGGCGCCGGCCATTTTCAGCGTGGTGAAGGTGGCCTCGGACGCCAGCACCACCGCGCCGATGCCCAGCGTCGCCCACAGCGTATGCGTAAAGCATCCGAGCGCGCAGCCGAGGCCGAAGCCAATCCCGGCGGAACGGCCGCGGCTGATCCCGACCGACAGCACCATCAGGTTGTCGGGGCCGGGCGCGATGGTGACCACCGCCGAGGCGGCGAGAAAGGCCAGCAATACGTCGATGGGAATCATGTTCAGAGGCCCGCCATTGCAAGGTATTTGATTTCGAGGTATTCCTCGATGCCGTGTTTCGAGCCTTCGCGACCGAGGCCCGACTGCTTGACGCCGCCGAAGGGCGCGACCTCGTTGGAGATCATGCCCGAATTGATGCCCACCATGCCGTAGTCGAGCGCCTCCCCGACGCGCCAGGCGCGCGCGATGTCGCGGCTGTAGAAGTAGGCGGCGAGGCCGTACTCGGTCTCGTTGGCCAGACGCACGGCTTCCGCTTCGTCCTTGAAGCTGAAGATCGGCGCCACCGGGCCGAAGATTTCCTCGCGTGCCAAGCGCATGGCCGGGGTCGCGCCGGCGATCACGGTCGGCTCGAAGAACGTGCCGCCGCGTGCATGACGCTTGCCGCCGCAGAGCACGCGCGCGCCCTTGGCCACGGCGTCGGCCAGCAGTTCCTCGACCTTGGCCAGTCCGGCGCCGTCGATCAGCGGGCCTTGCGTCACGCCCTCCTCCAGGCCGTTGCCGACCTTGAGTCCGGCCACCGCCGCGGCCAGCTTCTGCGCAAACGCCTCATGCACGCCCTCCTGCACCAGGAAGCGGTTGGTGCAGACGCAGGTCTGCCCCGTGTTGCGATATTTCGAGAGCATCGCTCCGGCGACCGCCGCGTCGACATCGGCGTCGTCGAAGACAATGAAAGGCGCATTGCCGCCGAGTTCCAGCGACATCTTTTTGATGGTCGGCGCGCACTGGGCCATCAGCAGACGCCCGATCTCGGTCGACCCGGTGAAGGAGAGCTTCAACACCTTGGGGTTGGAGGTCAGCTCGCGACCGATCGCGACGGGTTCGCCGGTCACGATGTTCAGCACGCCCGGCGGAATGCCGGCCTGCTGCCCAAGCCAGGCCAGCGCCAGCGCCGAGAGCGGCGTCTGCTCGGCCGGCTTGACCACCATGGTGCAGCCGGCGGCGAGCGCCGGCGCCACCTTGCGCGTGATCATCGCCGCCGGGAAATTCCACGGCGTAATCGCGGCGCAGACGCCGACCGGCTGCTTCAGCACGATAAGTCGGCGGTCGGTGGTCGGCGAGGGAATGATTTCGCCATATACGCGCCGCGCCTCCTCGGCGAACCACTCGATGAAGGACGCCGCGTAGGCGATCTCGCCGCGCGCCTCGGTGAGGGGTTTGCCCTGCTCCAGGGTCATCAGCCGCGCCAGATCCTCCTGGTTGGCCATCATCAGCTCGAACCAGCGCTTGAGTATCTTCGCCCGCTCCGCCGACGTCTTCGCCCGCCAGGGAGGGAAGGCCGCCTGCGCCGCGTCGATTGCGCGCCGGGTCTCGGCCGCGCCGAAGCTCGGCACGGAACCGACCAGGTCGCCGTTGGCCGGGTTGCGGACTTCGATGCGGGCGCCGGTCGCGGGCAGCCATTCGCCGTCGATCAGGCAGGTATTGCGCAGCAGTTCAGGATTCTTCATGGAAGGCTATCGATGTTTCGGGACAGGGGCGGATTCTGCCGCATTGCGACGCGATGCGGTAGCTCGACCCGCGAGGACTGGCCGGGCGCAAAAAAACCGGCGCCAACAGGACGGAGAGTTGCCTACTTGAATGGCCGACGGCGCCGTCCCGTCGATTCTTCACAGGACTTGAGCCACCTCGTCGAACGCCAGCCGCGGCCCGCGCGGGTGGGCTTTGGCGAGGTCGCCGTAGCCCAGGTTGGCGATGAAGTTGCTGCGCACGCGTGCGCCGGGAAAGAATTCGGCGTCGAGCTTCGCCGCATCGAAGCCCGACATCGGCCCCACCGACAGCCCCAGCGCACGGGCGGCCAGCAGCAGGTAGGCTCCTTGCAGGGTGCTGTTGCGAAACGCCGTGACTTCGGTCAGCGCGGGGTTGGCGTCGTACATGGGCTTGGCGTTGTAGGCCGGATACTGCTCGGGCAGGCGATTCGGGAAGTCGAGGTCCTGGGCGATGATCACGGTGACGGGAGCAGCCAGGGATTTTTCGAGATTGGAGGCCATCAGGGCCGGTGCCAGCCTGGCCTTGGCCTCCTTGGAACGCAGGAATGTGTAGCGCGCCGGTTGCGCGTTGAAGGCCGTCGGCCCCCACTTGAGCAACTCGTACAGATCCTTCAGCGTCGCGTCGGTAACCGGCCGGTCGGTAAAGGCATGCAGCGAGCGCGCAGCGCGGAAGAGCTGGTCGAGGGAGGCATCGGGTAGTGGGGTATGCATGGCAAAGTCCTTTCGATGAGTGGATTTGGTCCGGGACTCGGTGAAACTCGCGGCGCAGCGCTGTCCCGGAGGGAGGCTGCCGGCCTGGGCACCGCACTGTGTAACAGCGTGGTGTCGACGCCGACGGCGACGACGCCGGCGGCGCAGCTGAAGCAATGCGGCACATCTCCGTAATAATTTGTTTCTCCAACCATTGTAGGGGGAACGCTGTCATACAATCTCGCTCAAAGCCCTTTTCAACGGAGAGTTTTCATGAAGCGACTGATTGCCGTGCTGTTAGCCACCCTGCTTTCATCTTTGCTTTTGTCCGGCCCCGGCTTTGCTGCCGATCTGCAGGACGGCCGCGACTTCACTTCGATCAATCCGCCGCTGGCGAGGTCGAAGGGAAAGATCGAGGTGATCGAATTCTTTTCCTACGGATGCCCGCATTGCAGCGACTTTCATCCCCTGATCACGCCGTGGGCGGCCAAGCTGCCGAAGGACGTGAGCTTTCGCCGCGTCCCGGTAAGCTTCAATCGTCCAGAGTGGGCACGCCTGTCGAGACTCTTCTTCGCCCTCGAAACCACGGGCGACCTGGCGAAGCTGGATACCGAGGTGTTTCTCGCGATCCATGAGCAGCGCGTCAACTTCAAGACCGACGAAGCAGTGGTCTCCTGGGCCGCCGGCAAGGGTGCCGACGCCAAGAAGTTCGGCGACGCGCTGGCTTCCTTTTCGATGCAGAGCAAGGTGCAGCGCGCCGAGCAGGAAGCCGTCGCCGCGCACATTTCCGGCGTGCCTGCGCTGGTCGTGGATGGCAAGTATCTGGTCAACAACGGGTCGGTCAGCAGCTTTCAGGACGTGCTGAAGCTCACCGACAACGTAATCGCCAAGGCGCGCCAGGAACGCGCTGGCAAATAGTCGATGGCTCTGCTGCGACTGCTGTTTACGCCGCGCGGGCTGTTCGCCGCCACGGGCATTGTCGCCCTTGGCCTGGTTGCGGGCGGCCTGGTTCTGGCGCACACCATGAATCTCGCCGCCTGTCCGCTGTGCATCCTGCAACGCATGCTCTACCTGCTGCTGGGGCTTGAAGCCGTTGCGGCGTGGATGCTGGCCGGCGCCGCGCGCCCGAGCTTGCCGCGGCGTGTCGCAGCGCTGGTGATGGCCGCGACGGCGCTGACCGGCGCCTGGATAGCCGCCTACCAGACCTGGCTGCAGCGGTTCGCCAAAGGCGTCAGTTGCACGGCGGAGCAGCCCTGGTGGGAAGAATTCGTAAACTGGGCCGGCAGCCAGTGGCCGCCGATGTTCGAGGCCTCCGGAATCTGTTCCGAGGCCGGCTGGAAATTCCTCGGCCTGTCGATCGCCGAGTGGTCGCTGATCGCGTTCACGTCGATGACGATTGCGATGGTGATCGCACTGCTGCGGAAGGCCTGATCCGCCGCGCGGCCAGGGCACTCCTACCGGCGCCTCAGAGGCTGTGAAGAAATCGTAGCGAGCGGGCCGCAGCGGGGTGCGGCCGGAGCGCAGCTACCGGAACGTATGTTGTTATACGTGAGGATAGCGAGCACCGCCCAAGCCCCGATCCGGCACGCGCAGTAGATTTATTCACAGCCTCTCAGACTTTCTGGCCGATCATGCGTTTGTAGAGCGCCAGCGATTCGCCGACGATGCCGCGCCGGAAGGCCAGCACGCAGATCACGAAAATCGCGCCCATGATCACCGTGACCAGCGAACCCACCTTGTCGGCGAGTTCGTTTTGCAGCGTGACGATCACGGTCGCCCCCACCAGCGGCCCGAACACCGTGCCCATGCCGCCCAGCAGGGTCATCAGCACGACCTCGCCAGAGGTGTGCCAGTGGGCGTCGGTCAGGGTCGCAAACTTGAACACCAACGTCTTGGTCGCGCCGGCCAGCCCGGCGAGCCCGGCCGAGAGGACGAAGGCCAGCAGCTTGTACTTCGCCACGTCGTAACCCAGCGAGATCGCCCGCGGTTCATTTTCGCGGATGGCCTTGAGAATCTGTCCGAAGGGGGAATGGATGGTACGCTGGATCAGCCAGAAGGAGGCGGCGAAGATCGCCACCACCAGGTAGTAGAGGTTCATGTCATCGGCCAGGTCGAGGCCGAACAGGCTGCCTCGCGGCACACCCTGCAAGCCGTCCTCGCCGCCGGTGAAAGAGGCCTGCAGAAAGAAGAAGAACACCATCTGCGCCAGCGCCAGCGTCACCATCGCAAAGTAGATGCCCTGGCGACGAATGGCGAGGCTGCCGATGACCCAGCCCAGTACCGTGGCGGCCCCGGTGCCGACCAGCAATCCAAGCAGTGTCGGCAGCTCCCACACCTTCAGGGCATGCCCGGTGACATAGGCCGCGGAGCCGAGGAACACGGCATGGCCGAATGACAAGAGGCCCGTATAGCCCAGCAGCAGGTTGAAGGCGCAGGCGAACAGCGCGAAGCACAGCACCTTCATCACCAGTATCGGATAGATGAAGGTCGGCGCGAGCAGCAGCAGGGCCAGGCCGACCAGATAGGCGATCGTTACACGCCGGCTCATTTCTCTCTCCCGAACAGGCCCGCCGGGCGGATCATGAGCACCACCGCCATGACCATGAACACCACTGTGGCGCTGGCCTCGGGCCAGAACACCTTGGTCATGCCCTCGATGATGCCGAGCCCGAGACCGGTGATCACCGAGCCGAGAATCGAGCCCATGCCGCCGATCACCACGACGGCAAACACCACGATGATCAGGTTGGAGCCCATCAGCGGGCCGATCTGCGTCGCCGGCGCCGCCAGCACGCCGGCAAAACCGGCGAGGCCGACACCGAAACCGTAGGTCAGCATCACCATCAGCGGCACATTGATGCCGAAGGCCTGGGTGAGTTTCGGGTTCTCGGTGGCGGCGCGCAGATAGGCGCCGAGCCGCGTCTTCTCGATCACGTACCAGGTGGCGAGGCAGACCGCCAGCGAGGCGAAAATGATCCAGGCGCGGTATTTGGGAAGGAACATGAAACCGAGGTTGAAGGCGCCCGCCAACTCTTCGGGAATCGAATACGGCTGGCCCGCCACGCCATAGAGGTCGCGGAACAGGCCTTCGATCATCAAGGCGAGGCCGAAGGTCAGCAACAGGCCATAGAGGTGGTCGAGCTTGTAGAGCCATTGCAGCATCAGGCGCTCGATGGCGATGCCGACCACGCCGACGCCGATCGGCGCCAGCACCAGCATCCACCAGTAGCCGATGCCGAGATACTCCAGGCCGATCCAGGTCAGCATGGCGCCGGCCATGTACAAGGCGCCGTGGGCGAAGTTGATGATGTTGAGCATGCCGAAGATCACGGCGAGGCCCAGGCTGAGAACGGCATAGAAGGACCCGTTGACCAGGCCCAGCATGAGCTGGCCGAACAGGGCCTGGATCGGTACGCCGAAAATCTCCGTCATGCGAACATCACTCCCTCGCCGTCAGACGTGAATTACTTCTTCGCGACTGCGGGACAACGCGATAGCGAGATCGGCTGGAAAGCCTGGTCGCCGGGGATCACGGTCTTGATGTTGTAGTAGTCCCACGGCTCCTTCGAATCGGCAGGCTTCTTGACCTCTACCAGGTACATGTCGTGCACCATGCGGCCATCCTCGCGAATCCTGCCGCCCTTGGCGAAGGCGTCGTTGATCGGCGTTTCCCGCATCTTCTTCATCACCGTCGCCGTGTCGTCGGTGCCGGTGGCCTGGACCGCCTTCAGATAGGTGGTCACCGCCGAGTAGGTGCCGGCATGCAGCATCGAGGGCATCTTCTTCATCTTGCTGAAGAAGCGACGGCTCCATTCGCGGGTTTCGTTGTTGAGGTTCCAGTAATAGCCCTCGGTAAACATCATGCCTTGCGTCGTCGGCAGGCCCAGCGCATGGATGTCGATGATCGTGGTGAGCAGGCCGACCACCGTCTGCGTCTTGGTAAGGCCGAACTCGTTGGCGGCCTTGATCGAGTTAATCGTATCGCCGCCGGCATTCGCCAGGCCGACCACCTTGGCCTTGGATGCCTGCGCCTGCAGCAGGAAGGACGAGAAGTCGGACGCGTTCAGCGGGTGACGAACCGAGCCCAGCACCTTGCCGCCGGCCGCCTTGACGGCCTCCGTGGTGTCCTTTTCCAGCGAATGGCCGAAGGCGTAGTCGGCGGTGAGGATGAACCAGGTGTCCTTGCCCTGCTTGGTGACCGCCTTGCCCGGACCGTTGGCCAGTGCGTAGGTGTCATAGACGTAATGCACGACGTTGTTCGGCGCGCAGTCCTCGTTGGTCAGCCGCGTCGATGCGGCGCCCGTGTTGATCATGATCTTGTTCTTTTCCGTCGTAACCTTGGCCACTGCCAGCGCCACACCGGAATTCAGCACGTCGGTGACCATGTCCACGCCCTGCGTGTCGTACCATTCGCGGATCTTGTTGGAGCCCACATCCGCCTTGTTCTGGTGGTCGGCCGAAACCAGGTCGATCTTGAACTTCGGCTTGACCTGCGCCTTGAAGTCCTCGATGGCCATTTCGGCGGCAACGACGGACCCCTTGCCGCCGAGGTCGGAATACACCCCCGACATGTCGGTCAGCACGGCGATCTTGACCACGTCGCCGGAAATCTTGCCCGCCTGGGCCAATACGGATCCGGCGGCCGGAAAGAGCAGTGCGGAAAGGGTCAGGGCCAGCAGTTTGCGTTTCATCATGGTGTCTCCTCTGTTAAAAGAATTACTGGAACCCAAAGACCGGGAACGTGTGAAGAAATCGTAGCGAGCGGGCCGCAGCGAGGTGCGGCCGGAGCACAGCTACCGGAGCGTATGTGCTTATACGCGAGGATAGCGAGCACCGCCCAAGCCTCGATCCGGCACGCGCAGTAGATTTATTCATACGTTCTCAGACTCCGAGGTACTCCTGCAGCAGGTGCTGCTTTTCCTTGATTTCGTGCTGCGCAATCTCTTGCACCACCTGGCCGTGCTCGACGATGAACATGCGGTCGGCGAGCGGTGCGGCAAAGCGGAAATTCTGCTCCACAAGAATGATCGTGTATTCGCGCTCCTTGAGCTTCCTGATCACCTCGCCGAGCTTTTGCACGATCACCGGCGCCAGTCCTTCGGAGACTTCATCGAGCAACAACAGGCGGGCTCCGGTGCGCAGGATACGCGCCATGGCCAGCATCTGCTGCTCGCCACCGGAAAGCCGCGTGCCCTGACTGTTGCGGCGCTCCTTGAGATTGGGGAACATCTCGTACAGTTCGTCCAGGCCGAGGCCCCCGCTGCCCACCTGCGGCGGCAACAGCAGGTTCTCTTCGCAACTGAGGCTGGCATAGATGCCGCGCTCTTCCGGGCAGTAGCCGACGCCCAGTTGGGCGATCCGGTGCGGGGGCAGCTTGATGACCTCGCGGCCATTGAGCATCACGGAGCCGGTGCGCCTGCCGGTCAGGCCCAGGATGGCGCGCAAGGTGGTGGTGCGTCCGGCCCCGTTGCGCCCCAGCAGCGAAATGCACTCCCCGCGTCGCACGGTGAAATCCATGCCGTGCAGCACATGCGATTCGCCGTAGAAGGCGTGCAGGTCGGATACGCGAAGGAATTCGGTAGCGCTCATCAGTGCCCTGCCGGCGAGGCCAGTGCGTCGACTTCGGTCCCCATGTACGCTTCAATGACGAGCGGATTGGCGGCGACTTCGGCATAGGGACCTTCGGCCAGCACCGATCCGCGCGCAAGCACCGTCAGGGTGTCCGAGATTCCCGCCACCACTTTCATGTTGTGTTCGACCATCAGGATGGTGCGCTTGGCCGAGACCTTCTTGATCAGTTGCATGACGCGGTCGACATCTTCGTGCCCCATTCCCTGCGTCGGCTCGTCGAGCAGCATGAGCTCGGGGTCGAGCGCCAGGGTGGTGGCGATTTCCAGCGCGCGCTTGCGGCCATAGGGCATTTCCACCGTCACCATATCGGCACAGTCCTGTAGATCGACCGCGGCAAGCAATTCCATGGCGCCGTCATTGAGCTGATCGAGGCTGCGCTCGGACTTCCAGAAATGGAAGCTGGTGCCGAGCTTGCGCTGCAGCGCAATGCGGACATTTTCCAGCACGGTCAGATGGGGAAACACCGCTGAAATCTGGAAAGAACGCACCACGCCGCGACGGGCAATCTTTTCCGGCGCCTCGCCGGTAATGTCAATGCCATTGAAGCGGATCGTGCCTCGCGTCGGTTCGAGGAACTTTGTCAGCAGATTGAAGCACGTCGTCTTGCCGGCGCCGTTGGGCCCGATCAGCGCGTGAATGTGCCCGCGCCTGACTTTCAGGTCCACTCCATTGACCGCGATGAAGCCGCGGAACTCCTTGACGAGACCGTTGGTCTCGAGAATGCAATCTTCTGCCATCAGGCTCTTTTCGTTATGTCGGGGCGCCGAAGCCCGGCGCCTCTCTCTCTGTTGCCGCCAATTATGCGGGCCGCCTGCGGTTTGCGCAAGCGAGTACCGCGGTGAACAGCGGGCCGGCCGGGCCTCAGGCTTCCAGATCCGCTTCGCCGCAGTGCACCAGGATCGCCGCCCGGGTTGCATCGCGTAGTTGCAGCGCCGCCTGCCAGCCCTCGCCGGACACCGGGATGGGTGCGCAGATGCTGACGCGAACCGGAACGCGCTGCGGCAGCCATGATCCATCGCGCAGCACTTCGCGGGTCCCGGCAAGCACCACCGGTATCACCGCCAGCCGGTTCTGCGCGGCGACCTGGAACGCCCCCAGACGGAAAGGCCGCAATCCCGGCTCGCGCCGGAAGGTACCCTCGGCAAAGAAGAACAGGGGCCGCGTGGCGGCAACCCCGGCCAGTCGGCGAACGTCATCCACCCCCTGGCGGGCGTCGAAGCGCTCGACGAACACCACCCCCAGGCGGCGCAGCAGCGGCCCGGCGAACGGATGCGCGGCCAGTTCCTGCTTGGCGACGAAGCTGAGCGGCGGCAGCACTGCCGCCAGCACGATGCCGTCGACATAGCTGGCGTGATTGGCGACGAACACCGCGGCCCCGCCGGGCAAGCGCTCCAGTCCGTCGATGCGCAGGCGGATGCCGCACAGACGGATGCAGGTGCGCGCCAGCGCGCCGACGCAGCGCCAGCGCAGCGCCAAGCCCGGCAGCAGCAGGATGCCTGCCACCGCCGGCAGCGTCACCACGGCATACACGCACCATGCGTAGCCGCCGTAGAGCAGGTCGCCGCCGCGCCGCAGCGTGGCACGCATGCCCTGCCAGAAGCCCGTCAGGCCGAGGCGCAGCACTTGCAGCCAGGGCGCGCGGCCGCCAGTGCCAAATCCCTCGCCGCAATACAGCTCGCGCGTCGCGGCGCGCCGGATCTTGCCGCTCGACGTCTTGAGCACGGCGTGAGGCGGCGCCAGGACCACGTCGTCGGGCGGTGTGCCGAGCAGATCCACCGCCAGGGAATTGATGCGACCGACCAGTTCACGCCGCGCCCCGTCGTCGGTTTCTCGGCTTTCCGCCACCACCACCAGTTTCTCGGTGCCCTGTCCCGCCACCGCCACGCCGAACACCGCGACGCAGCCGCGCCGCACGCCGGGAATGGCACCGACGGCCTGCTCCAGTTCGTAGGGATAGATATTGCGCCCGCCGCGGATGATGGTGTCCTTGATCCGACCGGTGATGACGATGTCACCGTCGAGCAGATAGGCCAGGTCGCCGGAATCCAGCCAGCCGTCGCGGATCAAGCTGGCAGTGGCCTCGGCGTTGCGGTAGTAGCCGCGCGTCGTCGACGGTCCGCGAAACTCCAGGCGGCCGACATGCCGCGGCGGCAGTTCGCGGCGGGCGTCATCGACAATGCGCACCTCATGACCTGGCAAGGGCCGACCGCAAGACACCAGTTGCAGGGAATCGACATCGTCCGCCGCGGCGGGCATCGCTTCGCCGGATGTCGTCAGGGGTTCGCGTCGCACCCGGTCGATCAGCGGCCCCCGTCCCGGCGGCGACACGGCGAGGCCGACCGAACACTCGGCGAGGCCATAGACCGGCGCCAGCGCATTGGCGCGAAAGCCATAGGGTGCGAACGCCGCCGCGAAACGGGACAGGGTTTCCGCCCCCACCGGCTCTGCGCCGTTGGCCGCATAGCGCCAGGAACTCAGGTCGAGGCCCTCCAGGCGGGCCGGATCGAGATGCCGCAGGCAGAGTTCGAAGGCGAAGTTGGGCGCCGCGGTGACCGTGCCCCGGTGATGGTGTATCGCCCACAGCCAGCGTTCCGGCCGCGCCAGGAAATCCAGCGGCGACATCAGTACCAGCGGACAGGCGTGGTAGAGGCTGCCCAGCCATGCGCCGATCAGGCCCATGTCGTGATACAGCGGCAGCCAACTGACCACTACCTCGGTCGCGCGCAGTTCGACGGCCTGACCCCAGGCGCGGATGTTGGCCAGCAGGTTGCCGTGGTCCAGCGTGACGCCCTTGGGATTGCCGGTCGACCCGGAGGTGTATTGCAGCAGCGCGATGTCTTTGGGATCGGCGCGATGGTCTTCGGCGGCCGTGCCTGAGCTTGCCGCTTCGCGAAGTTGTTCAGGCGTGGTCACCTCGCGCAGGCTCGGCACCAGCCCGGAAAGAATCCGCGCCACCATCCGCGCAGCGTCAAAGGTGATCAGCGCCACCGCTTCGCAGTTCTGCAGGATGCCGGCCTGGCGGCGCAGATGATCCTCGATCTGGCCCGGCCTCGTCGGCGGATAGATCGGCACCGGAACCGCACCGGCCAGCAGGATGCCGTAAAAGCTGTGGAAGAACTCCAGGCCCGTCGGCAGCATCATGGCCACGTACTGGCCGGGGACAACCCCGCTCCGGCGCAGGCCGGCGGCGATCTCGCGGGCCGTGGCCAGCAGTTGCCCGTAGTCGAGCGTCTCGGTCTCGGTCGCGCTGCGCTGAAACAGGACATGCGACCGCCGCGGATGCCGGCCGGCGTGCCACTGCAAGACCTCGACCAGGGTCGCGGCGCCGTCCGGATTGGCCTGCTCCTCCTGTTCCGCCTGCTCCGGCGCACGCCGAACCGCCCGCTCGCCGGTAGTTTCCGTGGCGGGCGCGCCGGCCGCCACGGCTTTCAGCAAGTCGCGTGGCGTTTCCGCCGCACCCAGCAGTTCATCCGCCAGGCGCACGCCAAAGGCCTGTTCGATGCGTGCCAGCAGTTCTACGCGAGCAAGACTGTCGAGTCCGAGATCCTTGTCCAGCTTGCTGTCCAGTCCAGCCGTCGACCGCCCGGAGGGGCGCACTTCGACCACCAGTCGATCGACGATGGACAACAGTCGGGCAGCTTGATCAACGTCCGGATGCTGCGCCATGCCGTCACGCGCTCATGCAAGGCGGAAACGCCGGCGCCGACTCTGATGCCACCGCGACCCTTCTCAGCAGCCCTTCCACTCGGGCTTGCGCTTTTGCATGAAGGCGTCGATGCCTTCCGCCGCATCGTTCGCCATCATGTTGCAGGCCATGGTTTCGACCGCCAGTTGGTAGGCGCCGTCGAGCCCCATCTCGAGTTGCTTGTAGAACATCTGCTTGCCCATCGCGAGGGCCACCGGGGACTTGGCGCAAATCGAATCCGTGAGCTTCTTCACTTCGGCGTCAAGTTGCTCCAGCGGCACTACGCGATTGACCAGGCCGCGCCGCTGCGCCTCGGCGGCGTCGATGAAGTCGCCGGTGATCAGCATTTCCATCGCCTGCTTGCGGCCCATCGCGCGTCCCAGCGCAACCGAGGGCGTCGAGCAGAACAGGCCCAGGTTCACCCCCGACACGGCGAACTTCGCCACGTCAGCGGCAACGGCCAGGTCGCACATCGCGACCAATTGGCAGCCGGCGGCCGTCGCGATGCCGTGGATCCGTGCGATCACCGGTTGCGGCATCTCGACAATAGTCATCATCATCCTGCCGCAGGCCTTGAACAGCTTCTGCATGTAGGCCTTGCTGTGGTTGGCGCGCATCTGCTTGAGGTCGTGGCCGGAGCAGAACGCCTTGCCGGCGCCGGCGATCACCACGGCGCGCACCGAGGCATCGCCAGCGATCGCATCGAGCGCCGCCTGCAACTCATTCAGCATTTCCTCCGAAAGCGAGTTGAACTGCGTCGGACGGTTCAGCGTGAGCGTGGTGACGCCTTCGCGGTCGGTACGCAGCAGGATGGGCAATGTGGTGTCACCGGGTGCGTTCATGGCGTGGTCTCCTTGGCTTTAACAGCGGGATGGTTCATTCGATGGCGGCGGCCGATTTGGCCTTTTCGCGCAACACGAACTTCTGGATCTTGCCGGTCGAGGTTTTCGGCAGCGCCTCGAAGATGAATTTCTTCGGCACCTTGAAGCGCGCCATGCGCTCACGGCAGAACTCGGTCAGTTCTTCTGCCGTCACGCTGGCGCCTTCGCGCAGTTCGATGAACGCGCAGGGTACTTCGCCCCATTTCGGATCGGGCGTGGCGACCACCGCTGCGCCGATCACCGCCGGATGGCGATACAGGGTGTCTTCGACCTCGATCGAAGAAATGTTTTCGCCGCCGGAAATGATGACGTCCTTGCTGCGGTCCTTGATCTTGACGTAGCCGTCGGACTGCATCACGGCCAGGTCGCCGGTGTGGTACCAGCCGCCCTTGAACGCTTCCTCGGTCGCATGCGGATTCTTCAGGTAACCCTTCATCACGATGTTGCCGCGGAACATGATCTCGCCCATGGTCTGGTCGTCCCAGGGCACCGGCTGCATGGTCTCCGGGTCCATCACGGTGACGCCCTCCTGGCAGTGATAGCGCACGCCCTGGCGGCCGTTGAGGCGCACCTGCTCGTCGATCGGCAGGTTCAGCCATTCGTCGTGCTTCGCGCAGACCGCGGCCGGACCGTAGGTTTCGGTCAGGCCATAGACATGGGTGATGTCGAAGCCGATCTTGCCCATGCCCTCGATCACCGCCGCGGGCGGCGGCGCGGCAGCCACCAGCGCCGAGACCTTGTGGTTGATGCCCGCGCGCCATTCCGCCGGCGCGCTGATCAGCAACGAATGAACGATCGGCGCACCGCAGTAATGGCTGACCCTGTGTTCCCGGATGGCATCGAAAATCAGCTTGGCATCGACGCGGCGCAGGCAGACGTTGGTGCCGGAATTCGCTGCCACTGTCCACGGAAAGCACCAGCCGTTGCAATGGAACATTGGCAGCGTCCAAAGATAGACGGCCTGCGGCGGCATGCCCCAGGAAACGATGTTGGACAGCGCGTTGAGGTAGGCGCCGCGATGGTGATAGACCACGCCCTTGGGATTGCCCGTGGTGCCCGAGGTGTAGTTCAGCGATATCGCATCCCACTCGTCCGCCGGGGTCTGCCAGGCGTAGTCGTGCTGGCCGCCGGCCAGCAGGGCTTCGTACTCGATGCCGCCGACGCGCTCGCCGGGCCCCGTGTACTCCGGGTCGTCGACATCGATCACGAGTATCGGGCGCCCGAGTTCCGCCAGCGCCTTCTTGACCATCGGCGAATACTCGCGGTCGGTGATCAGCACCTTTGCCTCGCCGTGGTTGAGCATGAAAGCGATGGTCTCGGCGTCGAGCCGCGTGTTCATGGTATTCAGCACCGCACCGCACATCGGTACGCCGAAATGGCATTCGAACATCTCGGGCGTGTTGTTGAGCATCGCCGCCACCGTGTCGCCGGCACCGACTCCATGACCGGCCAGCGCCGAGGCCAGGCGCCGGCTGCGCTCGTAGGCCTGGCGCCAGGTAAAGCGGCGCCGGCCGTGAATCGTGGCCAGGCGGTCCGGGTAGATATAAGCCGAACGCTCGAGAAAGGTCAGCGGCGTCAGCGGAACGTAGTTGGCCGGATTCTTGTCGAGTCCGGTCGCGTAGGGATTGGTCATGGGGTCTCCTCTATGTGCGGCAGCCTTCGACGATAGCAGGCTTGGCGCGGGCAATGCCGTCCAGCCAGCCGCCGAGGTCGGCGGCCAGGGCCTGCACCGCGTCGCGCGTCGCGACGACGCCGCCTGAGGCAGACGGCACCGGCGCCGCCTTGTGCACCAGAAAAGTCCGCTGGGCAAGCAGCTCAGCGCCGCGCGAGCGGGTCAGCAGCGCACGCACTTCGAGCACCACCCGGCTGTGTTGCGGATCATCGAAGCGCTGCTCCAGTTCGTCGATGACCAGTTGCAGGCGGCAGCCGGCGCCGCTGAAGTCCGGCTGGCCGAAGACGATGCGGCGCTTCAGGAAGGCTTCCAGCAACTCGGCGGGCGGCGCCGCCCAGCGACTCTCCGCGTAGCTCTGGCGCCGCAGGGGCTCGGCATAGGCCAGGCGAAAATGCAGGGCCGGCCCGGCCAGCCACGACGCGGCCTGCACGTCGACCGCGGCAATCGGGACGCGCGGCCCGGACCCCGTCTCCACAGCCTTGACGCCCAGATCGCCGAAATCGTAGCGGACCATTTCGGTCGTTCGCACATTGCCACCGCATGCAGCCAACAGCATGCCCGCAAGAATCGAGGCTGCCAGTTTCATCATCGCTCCCCTTCGCGTTTGATCGGCGCGGAGTAACCCGCCTCGCCGGGGCCGGGCGCAGCCGCACCACGACCGAAAATCAGCATCTGCGGATTGTCTTCCAGCCCCTCGAGAACACGCGAAAGCTGCCGCGCGTTGGTCGCCAGTTCCCGCATCAAGGCATTGGCGCGCGGCAGCGTGGCGGTGGCCAGCTCCTCTCCGGCGCTGCCGGTAAGCTGGTCGAAGCGTCGCGACAGCGCGCTCATCGACTTCACCAGTTCACGCATTTCGGCGGTCAGCGGCGCGCTTTCTCCCGCCGTCCGTTCGAGGTTCGCCAGGATCTGCCGCAGGTTGCGCATGTTGCTCTCGGAAAGCGCCTCGCGCATCGATGCCATCAGGGTCGGCAACTGGCGCAGGCCATCGGATGCCGCTGCCATGTTCTCCAGCGTGCGCGAGAAATTCTGCACATTCTTTTCGTCCAGCACCTTGCCCAGCCGCAAGGACGCAGTGCTGATCTGGTTCACGATGTCGCCGGCCTTTTCGTCCAGCGTGTCGAATACCGTGGCGCGCAGCGCGATGCGCGGCGGATCGCCCTCTTTCCCGACCAGCGGCTCGACCGACGATCCGTTGTCTTCGATCTGCACGTAGGCCAGGCCGGTAACGCCCTGATAGCCCAGCTCGGCGGTGCTTCCTTTGGTCAGCCTGAAGCGCCGGTCGAGGTTGATGCGCACCAGGATCACGCGCGGGTCGGCCGGGTCCGGGTCGATGGACTCCACCTTGCCGGCGCGGATGCCGCGATAGCGCACCTGCGCCTGGACGTTGAGGCCGGTCACGTTGCGCCGCGTTTCGAGCAGATAGGTGGCCGTGTCTTCGTCGCTCTGGCCCAGCCACCAGATGCCGATGGCGGCGGCGATGGCGAACAGGATCGTGAAAATGCCGGCGGCAAGCGCGTGGGATTTGTTTTCCATGGTTGTCAGTGTGGCACGGCGGCGGGTCCGGCATGCTGCAGGGCCCGCACGCTGCGCTCGGAAAGGAAGAAGTTGCGAATGAAGGGATGGTCGATGTGCATGATTTCGTCCGTCGTGCCATAGGCGAGGATGCGCTGCTCGGCAAGCACCGCGACACGGGTCGAGAGCGCTGCCAGTGTATCGAGGTCATGCGTTACCAGCATCACGGTAAGGCCGAGTTCTTCGCCCAGCATGCGGATCAGGCGCACAAAACTGTCGGAGCGGTCGGGATCAAGTCCCGCGGTCGGTTCGTCGAGCAGCAGCAGTTCCGGTTCGAGCGCCAGCGCGCGCGCCAGGGCCACGCGCTTGATCATGCCGCCGGACAATTCGGCCGGCATCAGCTTGGCGTGGCGCGGCAACAGTTCGACCATGGACAGCTTGAGCATCACCAGATCGTGAATCGCATTCTCGTCGTAGCGCTTCAACTCGCGCAGCGGGAAGGCGATATTGTCGTACACGTTGAACGCCGAGAACAGCGCTCCTTGCTGGAACAGCACGCCGAAGCGCTGGCGCAGCGCGCGTTCGCGCGCCATGCCGCCGCCGAACAGTGGTTCGCCGAACACCTCGATGCTGCCGCTGGCCGGCAGCAGCAGACCGATCACCATGCGCAGCAGCGTGGTCTTGCCGCTGCCGGAACCGCCGACCAGCGACACCAGTTCGCCGCGCTGGATGTCGAGGTCGAGCCCCCTGTGGATCCACACGTCGCCAAAGCGGGTGCACAGGTCGCAAATGCGGATCACGGAGTTCGTCATGGCGCTGCGCTTATCCCGGCAAGCCGATGCTGCGCGTGGCGATGGCGAACATCGCATCGATCACGATCACCACCGTGATCGCCGAGACCACCGAAGCCGTGGTATTGCTGGACAGGCTTTCGGTGTTGGGTCGCACCCGGAGGCCGAAGTGGCAGGCCACCAGGGCGACGAACATGCCGAACACCGCGCCTTTGGCCAGCCCGATCCACAAATTGGCCGCGGGCACGACGTGCGGCAAGGTCTGGAAGAAGAACCCGTAGGAGATGTCGAGCTGCACCTGGGCCGAGACCATGCCGCCGATCAGCGCTATCGCCGTGCTCCACAAGACCAGGAGCGGCAGGGCAATGGTCAGCGCCACCACCTTGGGGAATACCAGGCGCAGCCCGCGCGGTACGCCCATGGTCGCCAGGGCGTCGATTTCCTCGGTGACCCGCATCACGCCCAGTTGCGCCGTCATCGCCGAACCGGAACGCCCGGCCACCAGGATCGCCACCAGCACCGGCCCGAGTTCCCGCACGATGCCGAGGCCGATGATATTGACGATGAAGATGTCCGCGCCGAACTGCTTGAGTTGCAGTGCCGACAGGTAGGACAGCACCACGCCGATCAGAAAGCCCACCAGCGCGGTGACCGGCATCGCGCGCACCCCGCTCTTGTACAGATTGGCCGAAATCTCGCGGCGCGGCAGGTCGGCCGGATAGCGCAGGACATGCGCCAGATTCAATCCGAACTGACCAACCAGGGCAACGAAATCGATCAGATGGCGGCCAATGCGGATCACTGCCGAGCCGATCAGCATCGCGCCATGCAGGGGAGAAATCGGCGCAATCGCCGCACGCGGCTCGTGATCGGCGGTATCGATGCGGCTGAAGACCCGCCGGTGTTCCGGCTTGATCGAGAGGGCGACGGGAAACGCCCGACCCCATGCCCGCCAGAGCAGCATCGCGCCGGCACTGTCGATTGCCTCAAGACTCAGGCAGTCCCAACTGCCGGCCGGACCGGCGACGCGATTCAATTCCTCTGCCAATCCGGCCGAGCGCTGCGAGGTGGTCGCCAGCGTCCAGCGTCCGGAGAGCCTGACCACGCGTTCGCCTTCGCGAACGATTACTTCAATGTGCGCGATGGACATCAGGCGGGTGTTTGCGCTGGCAAAGGGAGAGGAACCCGATTATAGCCACGCCCCATCCGTCGGCGCGCTCAGGCGCCGCGGATGATCCGCAGTTCGCCGCCGCTGCCGGCCCATTGCTGCGCCTCGTCTTCCAGCGCGGCCGCGGTGAGCGGCAGGGCCTCCAGCACGCCCGCGCCTGCCTTGAGCTGGAAACCATTGCGGGTAAATCCGACTGAAAGTGCCGGCAGGGGCTGATCGTCACGCGACCGATGCAGCAGCACCGCGGTTCGCAGGCAGAAGATCAGCGTCCATTCCGGAGCTTCCCCGCGCAAGGGCAGGGCGCGCTCCAGCTTGCCGCGATGCGCCAGCACCAGCCGCGACAGGCGCGCCTGGTCGCGCCGCGAGAACCCGGGCATGTCGGCATTGGCAATGATGTAGGCGCTGTGCTTGTGATAGCTCGAGTGCGCCACGGAAATCCCCACTTCGTGCAGGCGGGCAGCCCAGACAAGAAACTGCGCGTCGGCATCTCCCTCCTCGCGACTCGCCGGAACCAGTTGATTGAGCAAGCCGAGCGCGGTCTGGGCGACGCGGGCGGCCTGCCGCGGGTCCACCTCGTAGCGCTGCATGAAACGCGTTGCCGTGGCTTCGCGCAGGTCCTCATGGTGATAGCGGCCAAGCTGGTCGTAGAGCACGCCGAGCCGGAGGGCGCCCTCCGAGAAGTCCACCCGCTCCAGCCCGAATTCCTTGAATATGGCGGACATGATCGCGAGACCACCGGGCAGCACCGGAATCCGGTCGGCGCGCAAACCTTGCAGCTTCATGCGCGACGCAGCGCCGGCACGCAGGAGTTCATTGCGCAGTTGCTCCAACCCGTCGCGGGTGACTCCGTGATCGGAAAAGCCGTTCAACTCCAGCAAGTCGACAATGGCCTTGGCCGTGCCGGATGAGCCGATGGCCTCGTCCCACCCCGCCTCGCGAAAGGCATGGACGATGGTTTGCAGCTCGCGCCGCGCCGCAAGCTCGGCTTCCTTGAAGCCGCGCTTGTCGACGCGTCCTTCGGGAAAGAAGCGCAGGCTGAAGCTGACGCAGCCCATGTAGAGGGATTCCAACTGGATGGGATTGATGTTCTGGCCGATGATGAATTCAGTGGAACCGCCGCCGATATCGAAGACCAGTTGGCGCGTTTGCGGGTTGGCCAGCGTGTGGGCAACGCCGAGGTAGATCAGTCGCGCTTCCTCGCGTCCGGCAATCACTTCGATGGGGAAGCCAAGTGCCGCTTCGGCCTCTTCGAGGAACTGCTCCGCGTTTTTCGCCACGCGCAGGGTATTCGTCGCCACTGCCCGCACGGCTCCGTGGTCGAAGTCGCGCAGGCGCTCGCCGAACCTCGACAGCGCCTCCACGCCGCGTTGCCGGGACGCCGGGTCGAGACGCTTGTCCGGGGTCAAACCGGCGGCGAGCCTTACCGACTCCTTGAGGCCGTCAAGAGGATAGACCTGGTTGGCCACGATTCGCCCCACCTGCAGGCGAAAGCTGTTGGAACCGAGATCCACGGCAGCGATCAGTTCATAACCCATCCTATAATTCTACCTCCTGCTCCGCTTTTGACCGCGTCATGTCGCGGCAACAAAACCGACACATAATCATCCGCCCCGAACTGCCTGAAAGCCTCCATGTCCCTGACGCGCCGATTTCCCAACGAGCATTTCCTCAACCGCGAACTGTCCCTGCTGGCCTTCAACCGTCGCGTGCTCGCCCAGGCCGCGGACAGCCGGGTGCCGTTGCTCGAGCGACTGCGCTTCCTGTGCATCGTGTCGTCCAACCTCGACGAGTTCTTCGAGATCCGTGTCGCCGGCCTCAAGGAACAAATCAAGCTGGGCAGTCACGCCGCGGGCGCCGACGGGCTGCCGCCGCAGGAAGTCTTCCGCCGCGTCATGGACCAGGCCCATCGGCTGATCGCCGAACAGTACGCCCTGCTCAATGACGTGATACTCCCGGCGCTGGAGCAACAGGGCATCGCCTTCTTCCGTCGCAGCCTGTGGAGCGACGCCCAGCGGGCCTGGATACGCGACTTCTTCCTGCGGGAAGTCATGCCGGTGCTGACGCCGATCGGGCTCGATCCCTCGCACCCCTTCCCGCGGGTGCTGAACAAGAGCCTCAACTTTGCCGTCGAGCTGGAAGGCACGGACGCCTTCGGCCGCAGCTCGGGCGCCGCCATCGTCCAGGCGCCGCGCGCCCTGCCGCGCGTGATCCGGCTGCCGCAGGAGCTTTGCGGTGTCGACTACGGATTTGTCTTCCTGTCTTCGATCCTCCACGAATACGTCGGCGAACTGTTTACCGGCATGAACGTCCTTGGCTGCTACCAGTTCCGCGCCACGCGCAATTCCGATCTGTTTGTCGATGACGAGGAAGTCAAGAACCTGCGCATTGCGCTGCAGGGCGAACTGCCGCAGCGCCACTTCGGCGACGCCGTGCGCCTCGAAGTTGCCGACAACTGCTCGGAGATCATGACCGACTTCCTGCTGCTGCAGTTCGGACTGACCCGCGGCGACCTGTATCGTGTGCCGGGCATCGTCAACCTGGTGCGCCTGATGTCGGTGCCCGACCAGGTCGATCGCCCCGACCTGAAGTATCCGCCGTTCCAGCCCGGCTTGCCCAAGGAACTGGCGAAGCGTTACGACATCTTCACCAGCATCCGCAAGCATGACATTCTGATGCATCACCCGTTCCAGTCTTTCGACCCGGTAATCCAGTTGTTGCAGCAGGCGGCGGATGACCCGCAGGTGGTGGCGATCAAGATGACCGTGTATCGCACCGGCACCGACTCGGTGCTGATGGAGCATCTGCTGCGTGCCGCCGAGAAAGGCAAGGAAGTCACGGTGGTGGTGGAACTGATGGCGCGCTTCGACGAGGAAGCCAACCTGTCCATCGCCGCGCGCCTGGAAGAGGTCGGGGCCCACGTCGTGTACGGCGTGGTCGGCTACAAGACCCATGCCAAGATGCTCATGGTATTGCGCCGCGAAGAGCACGGTTATCGCCGCTACATCCACCTCGGCACCGGCAACTACCATCCGCGCACCACGCGCTTCTACACTGATTTCGGCCTGCTCACGGGCAACCCGGAAATCGGCGACGACGTCAATGAAGTGTTCAAGCAACTCACCGGACTCGGCAAGGCCAGCTCACTGAAGCACCTCTGGCAGGCGCCCTTCTCGCTCCATCCGGCCATGCTCGGCGCGATCCGCGCCGAGACCGAGGCGGCACGTGCCGGCAAGCCGGCCCGCATCATCGCCAAGATGAACTCCCTGCTCGAACCCGAGATCATCACGGCCCTGTATGAAGCCAGCGCGGCAGGAGTCGCCGTCGAACTGATCGTGCGCGGCGTCTGCTCGCTGCGTCCGGGCGTCAAGGGGCTCTCGGAGAACATCCGGGTGCGTTCGGTGATCGGACGCTTCCTTGAGCACCACCGCATTTTCTATTTCCACGCCGACGGCCGGCAGAACATCTACCTGTCCAGCGCCGACTGGATGGAGCGCAATTTCTTCCGCCGCATCGAGATCAGCTTTCCGGTGCTGGAACCCAAACTCAAGCGGCGGGTGCTGAGGGAAGGCCTCAAGCCCTACCTGGCCGACAACAGCCAGTCCTGGGAAATGAACGGCGAAGGCGACTACCGCATCAAGCCGACGCGGCGCTCGCGGATATCGGCCCAGGAACTCCTGCTCGCCGACATGGGTGTCGGCGCCGTCAACGCAGCGTGAATCGCGTCAGGACATTGGCCATGCTCTCGGCCATGTCCGCACCGAACTGCTTGGCGAACCTTTCGGCGAAATTCTGCTTGACGCTGAAATCGCGCACGTCGCTCGCCTTGAAAACGTCGCGCGCGACGCTGTCGACCGTGCCGTAGTCGTCGGCCAGGCCCAGTTCGATGCTCTTCGCCCCGCTCCACATCAATCCGGAAAACATCTCGGGCGTTTCCTTGAGGCGCTTGCCGCGGCCTTTTCTGACCACGTTGATAAACTGGGCGTGTATTTCGCCGAGCATTTTCTTGGCGTGATCCTTGTGCTGCTCGTTCTGCGGCGAAAAGGGATCGAGAAATCCCTTGCTCTCTCCGGCCGTCAGCAGCCGGCGCTCGACGCCGAGCTTTTCCATGGTTCCGGTGAAGCCGAAGCCATCCACCAGGACGCCGATCGAGCCGACGATGCTGGCCTTGTCCACATAGATCTTGTCCGCAGCCGCCGCAACGTAATAACCGCCTGAAGCACAGACATCCTCCACCACCACGTGAAGCGGAATCGTCGGATGCGCGGCACGCAGGCGCAGCATCTCGTCGTTGATGATGCCGGACTGCACCGGGCTTCCTCCCGGACTGTTGATGCGCAGGATGACGCCGGCCGTATGCTTGTCTTCGAAGGCCGCCTGCAGGGCGCTGATGACATGCTCGGCATTGGCATCGCCCTTGGCCCTGATTACCCCGGTCAGATTCACCAGTGCAGTGAATTTGGCGCCATCGGCCAGCCTTTCGGTCTGCCCCCAGTCCACCACCAGGCCAAGAACCACCGCCAGGTAGCCGAAACCGAGCAGCTTGAAAAAGATGCCCCAGCGACGACCGCGCCTCTGCTCGGCAACCGCTTCCAGCGCGAGCTTTTCGAGAACCTTGCGTTCCCACTGCAAATCATTGCTATCCGACACTGTCCCTGCCTTCCTCGATCAAGAAAACCTGCCTGTCATGCTCGGTTACTGCCAGCGCAACGAGTCCCTTGCCGTTGCAGCGCCCACCGAGGCAATGCCCCGAGTCGGGAGCATAGAGCGCGCCGTGGGTTGCACAAATCAAGTATAAGCCTGAAAGATCGAAGAACTCGCCCGGCTGCCAGTCCAATTCGACCGCCAGATGGGCGCAGCGGTTCAGATAGGCATGAACCCGTCCGCGAAAGCGGATGGCGAACGCCTGCTCAGCGACGCCATCCAAATCCACGGCAAAGCGCACACCGCTACCGCCCTCGACCAGATCGTCGCCGGCGCAGATCAGGCGCCGGTTCATCCGTTCAGGCTCAGCCACGTCGCCAGTTCCGCCACATTGCCCGCACAATAAACAGGGGATGCCGCCTCCAGAATCTCGCGCGGATGGGCGCCGTAAGCGACGCCAAGCGCAGCCACGCCGGCATTCCTCGCCATCTGCAGGTCGTGGGTGGTGTCGCCGATCATCAGCGTCACGTCGGGCTCGACGCCAAACTCCTGCATCAATTCCTCGAGCATTTGCGGATGTGGCTTGGAACGACACTCGTCGGCGCAGCGCGAGGCCTGGAAACGCGGTCCCAATCCGCTGACCTCGAAAGCCCGATCCAACCCCTTGCGTGTCTTGCCGGTCGCCACGGCAAGGTGGTGGCCGGCCCGCGTCAGTTCGTCGATCAGATCCTGCGCGCCGTCAAACAGCAGCAGGTCCTGATCGCACAACAGAAAGTGATACCGATAGCGTTCGGCAACTTCCGGGTAGCGCGCCTCCGGCAGGTCAGGCAAGGCGTGGCGCAAGGCGTCGATCAGTCCAAGGCCGATGATGTGCCGCGCGCGCTCGTCCGGAGGCGGCTGGATGCCAAGATCCCGAGCCGCGGCCTGGATGCTGGCAACGATGGCGCCGGTCGAATCCATCAGGGTGCCGTCCCAGTCGAAGACGATCAGTTCAAAACGCCTGGCCATAATCCCGCTTCTCATTTCTATCGAGTTTTTCAGTAAAGCTGCGCAGTTCGGCCGGCAGCGGCGATTCGAGGACCAGGGGTGCGCCCGACAGCGGATGCGGCAGCGCGAGCTTCGCCGCATGGAGGAACATGCGGCCGAGCCCGGTCTTCTGCAAGGTCTTGTTCAGCGCAAAGTCGCCATACTTGTCATCGCCGGCGATCGGAAAGCCCAGATGCGCGAGATGAACCCGAATCTGGTGCGTGCGTCCGGTCTTGAGTTCGACCTCGACCAAACTGAAGTTCTCCCAGCGTGCCAGCAGCCGCACGATCGAATGCGACGCCTTGCCTTCCGGATTGACGCTGACCCGGCGCTCGCCATCGGCCGTCAGATACTTGTGCAGGGGCAGGCGGACATGCTGCAGTTCGTTGCGCCAGCGGCCCTTGACCAGCGCCAGGTAGCGCTTGCCGATGCCGCCGTCGCGAAACTGGTCATGGAGCCGGGTCAGCGCCGTGCGCTTGCGGGCCACCACCAGCAGGCCGGAAGTCTCCCGATCCAGCCGGTGGGCCAGTTCGAGAAACTTGGCCAGCGGCCGCGCGCGGCGCAACTGCTCGATCACCCCGAAGGAAACGCCACTACCGCCATGCACCGCCACCCCCGACGGCTTGTCGATCACGATGAGCGCCTCGTCTTCCCAGGCGATCTCAAAATCCCTTGCTGGAACAGCGGCTTGCGATGACCTCTCCGCGGTTCTTATGGGTGGCACGCGCACTCGATCACCGGGCTTGAGCCGATACTCGGCGGCCACCCGTCCCTTGTTCACCCGCACCTCGCCGCTGCGCACAATGCGATAGATGTGGCTCTTCGGCACGCCCTTGGCGATCTTCAGCAGGAAGTTGTCGAGGCGCTGGCCTTCGGCCTCCTCGCCAACCTCAAGCCATGTCGCCGAATCTTTGCTTAAGTCCTTCATTTGCAATATACTGAATGCTTGGTTAGCCGTCCCGTGACGGTGTGCCCGGCGGCCCGAAGTGGCGTCGGTGGCACGGTTCGCGGGGTGATGCCGCCGCCGGTGCAACTCGCTTGTCAGCGATCAAATGCGCAGGGGTGACAGGGACGCAAGAGCAGGACAACCGTCGGAACTCTCAACTCCGGACGGTAGCGCGACCAGCCGACCACAGGGTGTTTCGCTCGCCCGGAAGAGCGATACTACTTTATTGCGCACAACACACGCACGGATTTGGGCACAGATTGCCGGACGCTGACCATGAGTCAGCGGCCGCTTGACCTACGACAAGTCATCAACCCCGTTTGCCACGAACAACCACAGGCACCATGAAACTGCCAAACCAAATGCAAACCCGAGGCACACCGCCCGCGTCCTGACGCCCGCGATGTGCGACTTGTCGTGCCCTCCTGCAATGAATGCGCGCGGGAGCACACATGAAACGCATGCTTTTCAATGCGACGCAAGCTGAGGAACTCCGCGTCGCGATTGTCGATGGTCAGAAACTGATTGACCTCGACATCGAATCGGCCAACAAGGAACAACGCAAGAGCAACATCTACAAGGCGGTCATCACCCGCATCGAGCCCAGCCTGGAAGCCGCCTTCGTCGACTACGGCGCCGAGCGTCACGGCTTCCTGCCGTTCAAGGAGATTTCGCGCAACTATTTCAAGCCCGGCGTCGACCCAGGCAAGGCGCGCATCCAGGATGTTCTCAGCAACGGCCAGGAACTCATCGTCCAGGTCGAAAAGGACGAACGCGGCAACAAGGGCGCGGCGCTGACCACCTACGTCTCGCTGGCCGGCCGCTATCTTGTGCTGATGCCCAACAACCCGCGCGGCGGCGGCGTTTCGCGCCGCATCGAAGGCGACGACCGGCAGGAACTGCGCGAAGTCATGGACCAGCTCGTGGTTCCTCCCGGCACCAGCCTGATCGCCCGCACTGCCGGCATCGGCCGTACGCTCGAAGAACTGCAGTGGGACCTCAACTACCTCCAGCAACTGTGGACCGCCATCGATGGCGCCGCCAAGGCGCAAGGCGGCGCCTTCCTGATCTACCAGGAATCGAGCCTGGTGATCCGCGCCATCCGCGACTACTTCCATGCCGAGATCGGCGAGATCCTGATCGACACCGACGACATCTTCGAACAGGCGCAGCAGTTCATGGCGCACGTGATGCCGGGCACGGTCAATCGCGTCAAGCGCTACCACGATGACGTGCCCCTGTTCTCGCGTTTCCAGATCGAGCACCAGATCGAATCGGCCTACTCGCGCCAGGTCACGCTGCCCTCCGGCGGCGCCATCGTCATCGACCATACCGAAGCCCTGGTCTCGGTCGACGTCAACTCGGGCCGCGCCACCAAGGGCAGCGACATCGAGGAAACCGCCTTCCGCACCAACTGCGAAGCCGCCGACGAAATCGCCCGCCAGTTGCGCCTGCGCGACCTGGGCGGGCTTATCGTGATCGACTTCATCGACATGGAATCGGCCAAGAACCAGCGCGAAGTCGAAAACCGCCTGCGCGATGCCCTGCGCTTCGATCGCGCCCGGGTGCAGACCGGCAAGATCAGCCGTTTCGGCCTGCTCGAACTCTCGCGCCAGCGCCTGCGTCCGGCGCTCGCCGAAACCAGCTACATCACCTGCCCGCGCTGCACCGGCACCGGCCACATCCGCAGCACCGAATCCGCCGCGCTGCACATCCTGCGCATCCTCGAAGAGGAAGCCATGAAGGAAAACACCGGCGCCCTGCACTGCCAGGTACCGGTGGATGTCGCCACCTTCCTGCTCAACGAAAAGCGCGTCGACATCTCGCGCGTCGAGATGCGCCACCGCGTCAATCTGGTGATCGTGCCCAACCGGCACCTGGAAACCCCGGCGCACGAAATCATCCGTCTGCGCCATGACCAGCTCAACGCCGATGGTCTCGCCCTGGCCAGTTACCAGATGGCGGAAAAGCCGGTCGAGGAATCCTACCAGCCGCCGTCCGCGCAAACCGAGGCCAAGCCGCTCAAGACCGAAGCCGCGGTGAAGGGCATCACTCCCGGCGCCCCCGCGCCGATTGTCGAAGCCAGGCCCGTGACGCCTGCGGCCCAGCCGGTTCCCGCCGGCGAAGGCGGTTTTTTCAGCAAGATCGTTTCTTTCTTCACGGGTGGCGACAAGGCAGCAACCCCTGCCCCCAGCGCCGAAACAACCGTCCGGCCGCCGCGCCGCGAGGGCGGACGCGACCGTAACCGCGACGGCAATCGCGAAGCAGGCCGTGGCGGACGCGACCGCGGCAATCGCCGTGACGGCCGCGATAACCGTGAGGGCAGCGAGCGCAAGGCCGAGCAGGCGCCGCGCCCGCAAGCCAGGCGCGACGAAGCACAAGGCGAAGGCGGCAACCGCAAGCCACGCGATGGTCGCAACGAGCCGCGCGAGCCGAAGGAAGCCCGCGAACCGCGGGAGGCGCGTGAACCGCGTCCGCCGCGCGAACCCAAGGAAGCCAGGGAGCCGCGCGCACCGCGCGGCGATGCCAACGGCGCACAAGACGCGGTGACGCCAGTACCGACCCCTGGAAATGGCAGCGGATCCGCCGGCCAGGATGGCGAAGCCCGCAGCGGGCGCAGGAGCCGCGGTCGCGGCCGCGGTCGCGGTCGCAGCGAGGAAGGCAGCACAACGGAGGCCCCGGCCGCAGGACTGGTTGCGGCCCAACCGGTCGAGGCCGCCGCGCCCGTCGCCGACAGCCTGCCCGCCGATGTCGATTTCGGCTACGCCGCCCCGCCTCCGCTGCCTGCCGTCGCGCCTGAATCTGTTCCAGCCCGGGCGGTCGAACCTGCCTGGGAGGCAGCGCCGGCGGTCGCCGCGCTGCCAGTGGAAGAGCCGATTGCGGTCCTCGTCGCGCCACCGGCCGTTGTCAGTGCTGGACCATTTGTTCCGGCGCCAGCCCCGGCAGCGCCGCCCGCAGCCGATCCCATCATTGTTCCACCGGCGCCAGCACCCGCCGCGGCGGATATGTCGGGATCGCTGCAACAGGCCGGGCTGGTCATGATCGAAACCAGCCATGCCGCGCAGCAATCGGCAGCGCCTGTCGAGCCGGCCCCGACCCTGGGTCGCAAGCCCAGGCCGCCGGCGGTTATCGCCAGCGAACCCCTGCAAATGGTCGAGACCAAGAACAACTGAGCTTCGGCTGCCGGCAAAACAACGGGCGCCCGAGGGCGCCCGTTGTCTATTCGGCGCTCAGCTTGCGAATGAGCTGGGTCGCCGCGTCCTCCACCAGGTCGAGCACATGGTCAAATCCGTGCGCACCGCCGTAGTAGGGATCAGGCACATCGTCTTCGTCGAAATGTTCGCTGAAATCGAGAAACAGCCCGAGCTTGTTCCGATGCTCCGGCGGACAGATCTGCAGCAGCAATTCAAGGTGGTCGCGACCCATCGCCAGCACGTAGTCGAAACGGATGAAATCGAATTCGGTCACCCGGCGCGCGCGCAAGGATGCCAGGTCATAACCGCGCCGCCGCGCCGCGGCGATCGTCCGCCGATCCGGCGGCTCGCCGACATGGTAGTCATGGGTGCCGGCCGAATCGAACTCGAAAAGGTGCTCGACGCCCTGCTGCGCCGCGAGCCGGCGCGCCACGCCCTCGGCGGTGGGCGAGCGGCAGATGTTTCCGGTACAGACGAACAGCACCCTGCGCCGCATCACGCCGCATCCCCCGCTGCGTCGTGCGCTTCGCCCCCGAAAGCGAGCCGCTTGATGCGGAACAGTTCATCGCGGGCAGCCGCCGCCTCCTCGAATTCCAGGTTCTTCGCATGTTCCTGCATGGCCTTCTCCAGCCTCCTGATCTCGCGCGACAGGTCCTTCTCGCTCATCACTTCGTAACGCGCCGCTTCCTGGGCGGCCTTGAGATCGCGCACCGCGGTATCCGCGTCGTAGATGCCGTCGATCATGTCCTTGATGCGCTTCCTGACGCCGATCGGCGTGATGCCCTCGGCCTCGTTGTGCGCCAGTTGCCGGGCGCGCCGTCGCGCGGTTTCATCCATCGCGCGCCGCATCGAATCGGTGATTCTATCCGCATAGAGCAGCGCCGTGCCGTTGAGATGCCTGGCGGCGCGGCCCATGGTCTGGATCAGCGAACGCGTCGAACGCAGGAAGCCTTCCTTGTCGGCATCGAGGATCGCCACCAGCGAAACCTCCGGGATGTCGAGGCCTTCGCGCAGCAGGTTGATGCCGACCAGCACATCGAACTCGCCCAGCCGCAGGTCGCGAATGATCTCGACGCGCTCCACGGTGTCGATGTCGGAATGCAGGTAGCGCACCTTGATGCCATTGTCGCCCAGGTACTCGGTCAATTGCTCCGAAAGCCGCTTGGTCAGGGTCGTCACCAGCACCCGTTCGCCCAGCGCGATGCGCTTCTTGATCTCGCTCAGCAGGTCATCGACCTGCGTGCTGGCCGGGCGCACCTCGACCACCGGATCGACCAGCCCGGTCGGCCGCACCAGTTGCTCGACCACCTGGCCCTGGTGGGCTTCCTCGTAGGTCGATGGGGTCGCCGAGACGAACACGGTCTGCGGCATCAGCTTCTCGAACTCCTCGAACTTCAGCGGCCGGTTGTCCAGCGCCGAGGGCAGGCGGAAGCCGTAGTCGACCAGGTTCTCCTTGCGCGAGCGGTCGCCCTTGTACATGCCGCCGACCTGCGGGATCGTCACGTGGGATTCGTCGACGAACATGATCGCATCGCCCGGCAGGTAATCGTAGAGCGTCGGCGGCGGTTCGCCGGGCTGGCGCCCCGAGAGGTGCCGAGAATAGTTTTCGATGCCCTTGCAAAAGCCCAGTTGGTCGAGCATTTCCAAATCGAAGCGGGTGCGCTGCTCGATGCGCTGGCATTCGACCAGTTTCTGGTTGGTCTGGAAGAATTCGATGCGCTCGCGCAGTTCTTCCTTGATCGCCTCGACGGCCTTGAGCACCGTGCCGCGCGGCGTCACGTAATGGCTGGAGGGAAACACCGTGAAGCGGCCGAGCTTCTGCCTGGTATGCCCGGTCAGGGGGTCGAACACCGTCAGGCCCTCGATCTCGTCGTCGAACAGCGTGATGCGCAGCGCGCTTTCGGCGTTCTCGGCGGGGAAGACATCGATCACGTCCCCCCGCACGCGATAGACCCCGCGCCGGAAGTCGACCTCGTTCCTCTCGTACTGCATCTCCGTCAGGCGGCGGATGATCTCGCGCTGGCCGACCTTCTCGCCCTGGCGCAGATGCAGGATCATGCTGTGGTAATCGACCGGATCGCCGATGCCGTAGATCGCCGACACGGTGCACACGATCACCACGTCGCGCCGTTCCAGCAAACTCTTGGTCGCCGACAGGCGCATCTGCTCGATGTGCTCGTTGATCGATGAATCCTTCTCGATGAACAGGTCGCGCGACGGCACATAGGCCTCGGGCTGGTAGTAGTCGTAGTAGGAAACGAAGTACTCGACCGCGTTCTGCGGAAAGAACTCGCGGAATTCCGAGTACAACTGCGCCGCCAGCGTCTTGTTGGGCGCCAGCACCAGCGCCGGACGACCCAGCCGGGCAATCACGTTGGCCATCGTGAAAGTCTTGCCCGAGCCCGTCACGCCGAGCAGGGTCTGGAAGGAAAGCCCGTCGTTGAGGCCCTCGGTCAGCAGTCGGATCGCCTCCGGCTGGTCGCCCGCCGGCGGAAACGGCTGATGCAAGTGATAGGGACTTCCGGCGAACTCCATCACCCGCGTCGTCAACTGGTGAATCTCGGCCATGAGCACTCGTTTTTCCGTTGGAATTCCGGGCAGGGCCTGATCGAAGTCGCCCCGGCAATCGGGTATTATTGCGCGCTTCGCATCAAAGCAGAATACTGCCGTTGCGCCAGCGCCAACTGTCCCTCTTTTCCGCATCCGGAGCATTCATGAACTCACTCTTCGCCGCCGTCGAACTGGCGCCCCGCGACCCGATCCTCGGCCTTACAGAAGGCTTCAACGCCGACACCCGCGCCACCAAGGTCAATCTCGGCGTCGGCGTGTATTCCGACGACAACGGCAAGGTTCCGCTGCTGGGCGCCGTCAGGGCCGCGGAAAAAGCCCGCATGGAAGCCGCACCGGCGCGCAGCTACCAGCCGATCGACGGCCTTGCCGCCTACAACCAGGCGGTGCAGACCCTGATGTTCGGCGCGGATTCGCCGCTGGTCAAGGACGGTCGCGTGGTCACCATCGAGGCGCTGGGCGGCACCGGTGCGCTCAAGGTCGGCGCGGATTTCCTCAAGCGCCTGTATCCCGAGGCCAAGGTGTACATCAGCGACCCGAGCTGGGAGAACCACCGCGCCCTGTTCGAATACGCCGGCTTCACGGTGGAGAGCTATCCCTACTACGATGCCGCCACGCGCGGCGTCGATTTCGCCGCGATGAAAGCCGGGCTCGGCGGCCTGCCGGCCCATTCCATCGTCGTGCTGCACGCCTGCTGCCACAACCCCACCGGCGCCGACCTCACGACCGCGCAGTGGCAGGAAGTGGTCGAGCTCATCCGCGCCCGCGACCTGGTCGCGTTCATCGACATGGCCTACCAGGGCTTCGCCGACGGCATCAAGGAAGACGCGGTCGCGCTCGACCTTTTCGCCGCATCGGGCCTGCAATTCTTCGTCGCCAGCAGCTTTTCCAAGTCCTTCTCGCTCTACGGCGAGCGCGTCGGCGCGCTGACCCTGGTCGCCGCCAGCAAGGACGAAGCGGCACGCGTGCTTTCGCAAGTAAAGCGGGTGATCCGCACCAACTACTCCAACCCGCCAACCCACGGCGGCGCCATCGTCGCCGCGGTGCTCGCCAGCCCGCAACTGCGCCAGCAGTGGGAAGACGAACTGGCCACCATGCGCGAACGCCTGCGCACCGTGCGCATCGCGCTGGTCGAAAAACTCAGGGCCAGGGGCGTGGCGCAGGACTTCAGTTTCGTCGTCAGGCAGCGCGGCATGTTCTCCTACACCGGCCTGACCGTTGCGCAGGTGGAAAGGCTCAAGACCGAGTTCGGCATCTACGCCGTCAGCACCGGCCGCATCTGCCTCGCCGCGCTCAACAGCAAGAACATCGACTACGTCGCCGACGCCATCGCCGCCGTGCTGAAGCCGTAACAAACCCATTGCGAGCCCAAGGGCGCGCGGCTATAATCCGCGCCTCTTGAATATTCCTCGATAGCTCAGTCGGTAGAGCGCCGGACTGTTAATCCGTAGGTCCCTGGTTCGAGCCCAGGTCGAGGAGCCAGAATTTTTTGTTGCGGCTCTTGCACTTAGCCAATCCTCCGGGGTTGGCTTTTTGCATTTTGGGGTCACTCCGGGGATCGCAATACCGATAGTCCGGGGGTCGGTATAGCAAGGGCCGGGGCTGCGTGGTCGGCATAGGGCCGGTGTTGGGCTGGGCGTGTGTACGGATTTCGGTTCTCGGCTTTCGTGGATCCCTTCAGTCGTGGATATGAACCTTTTCCTGCTGGTTTTCGGCCTGTACTCGATCGACGCCGGTACTTGCGGTGTTAGGAATTCAACCTGAAGACAAGGCTTTTAGCATCTGATTGAACCATCGCCTGATCGACGGTCGAGGTAGCCTGTAACGGGATGGCATAGGATTGTCCGGCGCGTCACCATAGGAAAGCTAATATGTGGCAACATCGCTGATGCTGCCGACGCATGGAGATATAGATGACCGGGATGACCGTTGAAGCGGCTGAAAACACGAGTTTCGCGACAGGAGCCGTTGATTTGCCATTGAGTTTCTTCATGGGCGAACGGACGGATGTTGTCGAAGAATCGATTACTGAACGCTGGCGCGACATAGTTCGCGGGATTCGCGACGAGTATCTTGATACAACACATCGGTTTCCATGGGTTGTAGGCTTCTCTGGTGGGAAAGACAGCACGGTAGTAGCGCACGGTGTCTTTGAGGCATTACTTTCAATTCCACCATCGCAACGAACCCGTGATGTACACATTGTGTCAAATGACACGCTGGTCGAAAGTCCGCTGGTAATCGCGCACCTTGACCGGATAACCCAGCACATTGATGCAGCGGCGCGAAATCTTACTTTGCCTATTACGGTTGCACGTACCCATCCAGAGCCGGACAAGACTTTTTGGGTCCTGCTGATCGGCAAAGGTTATCCAAGCCCCAATATGACGATGCGCTGGTGTACGGATCGGCTCAAGATTCAGCCGACGAGCGGTTATATCAAGCGCAACATCTCCCAATTTGGCGCGGCGATAGTTGTCCTTGGAGTACGCAGAGAAGAGAGCCAGACTCGTCAGCGATCGATCGACAAGCGTCAAAACGGTAGGGGCTCAAACCTCACCCCGCATACCGATCTTACAGGCGCTTTCATCTATCGACCTATTGTCGACTTAACCACAGATGATGTTTGGGAGATTCTCGGTTCGTTTCATGCGCCTTGGGGTGGCACTCATCGAGATCTGTTTCAACTCTATCGAGGTGCCGAAGGTGGCGAATGTCCAGTTGTATTAAGCCAAAACGAGGCACCGGGTTGTGGAACAAAAAACAGTCGCTTTGGCTGCTGGACGTGCACCGTAGTAGAAAAGGATAAAAGCTTGCAGGGCTTTATCGACTCCGGAAACCACCATTTCAAGCCATTGGTAGAGTTTCGTGATTGGTTGAAGTTGATTCGCAATAAACCGGAGATGCGGCAAGCGCATCGCCGCAATGGTCGCCTGTCCTTTGATGTATCTGGCAAACACATCCCCGGTCCGTTCACCGTGCAGGCACGCAAGCAGATTCTTGAATACCTACTTCGCGTCCAAAAAGAGTTCGGCGCTCCACTAATTACCGACGCAGAACTTGACCTGATCTATCAGTTCTGGACCACTGACCTTCAGCAAGAGAAAGGACTGGCCGATGGCTAATGGATACTACGACGATGGTTACCTGAGCGATCTGCCACTATGGGCAGACGAAGACGCACAGGCTGCAATGGAAAAGGTCTGCGAAAAACATGGTGTACCTGTTGATGTACTGACCGAACTTGTAATGGTTCAGCGCGAACGCCAACACCAGGAGCGCGCACACGGTATCTATCAACGCTTTGAAGAAATTCTCGGTCGCATCGAATAACAAAAACAAGTAGGGAGGTCGTATGTGGATTTCACGGCTGGAGCTGACATGCTTCAAAGGCTATCAGCACCAGGTGTTCTCATTTCCAGAACCAACCGACGAAAAGAATGTCGTCCTAATTGGCGGCATGAATGGTTATGGGAAAACCTCGATTCTTGAGGCGCTTTACCTCTGCCTATACGGCAAAGACGCGATGGTTCATCTGGCGCGGGCGGGGCTAAAGACTGACGACAAAAAAGGATTCCCAACATTTCTGGAACGTGCATTTAACGGAGAGGCTAAACGTGACGGCCTCGATACGATGAGCGTTCGCGTAATCATCAACAAGACCAAAACGAAAGCCATCGATATAGGACGCAAGTGGTATTTTCGTACCAATGGCAACTGGACCAATGAGGAGGAAGCCCTCGTCCGCGAGGTAGTTCGCGGTGTTCCCGGTACTCCGCGAGTAGATGGCCGCAACGGTTTCCACCTCGCTGATCTTCTCGATGAAATCCACTTCGTCCCGGCTCACGTTGCCCCGTTCTTTTTCTTTGACGGCGAGGAAGTAAAGAAACTGGCCGATCAAACGCGACTGGAGCAGGTAAAGCAGGGGCTTGAGGGATTGCTAGGAGTCGTACTATTGCGCTCCCTTGCCGAACGTCTCAAAGGTTTTGAGGCTGCCAAGCGTAACGAGATCGAGTCTGTCGACGAGGTCAATCTTGGACGATTGCTGGAATCGCTAACTACGAATCAGGATCAGCTCAATGCGCTCAAACAGGATGCCGAGCAAAGCGAAGCTGAGAGACTACAACTACGTGCAGAGCAGCAATCATTGGTCGACCGTATTACTTCTGCCGGCGGTGGCGGCGGTGATATTGCAACCGTCAAGGACTTGGTGGAAGAGCGCGAACAGGTACGCAGTCAACTTAAGGACAGTCAGCGAAAGCTGGAGATAATTCTCTCAGGTCGTTTGCCGTTTCATCTTTTGCCGAAGGACCTGCTTGATGATTTCCGGTTGCAATTGCTCGCAGAAATCAAGCTTGCAGATTGGGATACCGAAAAACGCGCTCTCGAACCGCGTAAGGCAGAATTCGAGTCGGCGTTCATGCAGCAAACATCACCAACGATAGACCCGGCTCTGACTGACGAACAATTGTCTGCAGTCAAGAAGCGTCTAGAGTCTGCATGGGCGAGCCTCTTCTACCCACCGCCCGAAGACTGTGCAAAGGAAGTGGTTCATGAGTACCTTCATGATGCTCTGCGCCGTAAGGCGCTGGACTTCATGGATACGATTAGTCTCGGGCAACAGGAAATTCACGACCTGCTTAACGAGCAGCATGCCCTCCAGCAACGCGCTGACGAGCTCGGCAGAAAGGTTTCCAGACTTGAGGGAATTGACCGAGATGGCACACTTGCAGCACTGAAGAAGAATCTCAACGATATCCTAGGTCAAATGGATACTCTGGCAGAACGAATCCGGACCGATAACCGCAAGATTGATACGCTGCAAGCACAAATTCAGTCACAAAGCGCGGAATACCATCGCGAAAAGAATGAACTCGACAAATCCAGTCCGGTGCGGGCTACCGTAGAGCGCTCTGAACGAGTGCGGCGAGTTATTGAAGACGTAATTCCGACACTGTTTCCGCTCAAGGTACGCGAGCTTGCAACCGCAATGACCAAGGTGTACAAGCAGCTTGCGCACAAAGATCAAGTCGACAAAATAACGATTCTCGATGACGGTACAACCCAAATAATTGGTAAGACCGGCAAGGAGATAACATTCGACCGTTCCGCTGGCGAGAACCAGATATTTGCTACCGCCTTGATTGCCGGCCTCGCAAAAGTTTCAGGAGTCAGAGCGCCAATGGTAGTGGATACCCCGCTCGGCCGCTTAGACAGTAAGCATAGAGCCAACATCCTCGGGTTCTGGACAGGTGACAAGAGTCGCCAAGTCATTCTGCTATCTCAAGATGAGGAAATCGACTTTCATTTCTACAAATCTATTGAGGATAGTGTCGGCAAGACTTACCTTCTTGAACATACTGATGTCGGGGATGGCATTGGACGCACCACGGCGGTTGAGGACAAGTATTTCGTGAGGGGGCGTCGATGAGCGATCTCAACATTCAGCAGGTATTAAATTCGCGCTTTCGCACGAGCGTTGAAGCTGACCGCATCACTGTTGCACTGATGGGTAATCTAGGACTTTCAACTAAGGCAAATGTCGCCAGACTGGCAATTGGTCGATCATTGGCGCTCGGAGCATTCGACGGCGATGGAATTGATGCGAAAGGCTTGGAGATACCCGCCTCCTCGCTGTTCACACAAGAAGATATTGGCGTCTGGGTGGGATTGATTGCAACCCACGCTCGCCGGCATCGTCTCGATTCAGTCGATTCAAATGACACATTTCGCACGGCAGTTAGAAAGCATTGGCATCGCGGTGCAACTTTGTTGCTTCAAGACTGGCAGGGTGCTGATGGCGATTTCGACAAGTTTTTGGAGACACTGATCGTTCGGCGGGCGGAATTACCCGACACTGCAGCGCAACCAAATACTAAGAAAGCGAGCACCACAGCAGTCGATAAGCCTGCTGACATATCGACCGGACTAGTCAAGGCGCTTGCGGAAATTGGCGTAACGGCGGAGGTGCGGGGTTTCACTCATGGGCCACGAGTAACGCGATACAAGGTCTATCTCGCCGACGTCAATCAAAAACCCAAACTGGAAAAAGGTATGGATCGGCTGAGTCTTGTGCTCAACCTACAAAAAGCTAAACCGACCCTGGGTCCTGGCGACGAAGCCAAGACCATCAGTCTCGACGTTCCACGTCCAGAAAGTACTTGGCAACCTGTCCCATTCGTGCGCTTGCGTGAGTGGGCAGCTTCGGTGCCCGTTGATGAGGACAAGTTGATTGTCTTTCCTGGCGTCGACGTATTGGGCGTCCCCTATTCGTTTGACTTAGCTGCAGCGCCACATTTATTGGTTGGTGGTACGACCGGCAGCGGCAAGAGTGTCTGCCTTCACGCGTTGATACTTTCCTTGATTCTCCGTCTTCCGCCATCATTACTTCAACTTGCACTGATCGATCCGAAGCAGGTGGAGTTCGCCGTGTATGAGGGTAGTGACTACCTATACGGAGGCGATGTTGCCGTGGAAATATCGACGGCACGTGAGCGGATTCTTGAGCTTGTTGCAGAGATGGAGGCTCGCTATAGGCACTTCATGTCTGCTGGAGTTACCAATATCACAGAGGCACGCCGACGCGGCATGACCTTGCCCTATATCGTAGTATTCATTGAGGAACTTGCTGACCTAATTCTGCAAGACCGCGATATCGAGGATCATATTGTCCGTCTGGCTCAGAAAGCGCGGGCAGCGGGTATTCACCTGATTCTTGCGACACAGCGGCCTGATGCAAAGACCTTCTCCGGACTAATCCGAAGCAATATTCCCGCACGGATCGCATTGACAGTCCAACGTGGAACTGAGTCCACAATCATTCTTGATGAGACTGGTGCTGAAGACTTGCTGGGTAAAGGAGACATGCTAGTAAAAGCAAAACCTGGTGGTGAGACAGAACGGGTTCATGGCGTCGTAGCACTACGTTCAGATCAAGAAGCCGTCCTACGAGAAAGAACTGCACGATAACGGTCAAGCGCTGGAGAGCACACAATGTCGTCGATGAACTCTGCACAGAGCGATGGAACTGACGCAATTTTTTGGTACGGTCTCAGCGTTCTAGTTCTTGGGGGTGGCGCCGGCGTTTGGTTGCCTCTCATTATGGGGAAAGTTGTTGGTGCTGACGGTTTAGCCACCTATATATTCGCCATCCTAATTCCGTTACTAGCAGAAGCGGTTGTAATCGAACCCTACTGGAAGCGGCTTTCTACCGCGACAAAAACCAAGCTGCTCTTCTTTTCTGTCTTGGCAGCATTTCTCGCCGTTGTAGCACTTATTAGAGATGGCAAGTCGGGTGACATTTCTGCTGGAATTACTGGTGCGGTCATTTCACTAATTATTTGGTTCGTGATGACAAAATCTTCTGGGCGCTTTAAGCCCCCGCAAGGAAAGAAGTCACAGGCCGGATCTCTTGGCGGCACAGTTGTTTCTCCAGAAAATCTGCAAGGTGGAGGACTGGCGAAATGACTGACCCGATCAACACGTCATTTTTTGCGCAGGCAATTCGCATAACTCAACCATTAGGAACGTTCTACGCGTTTTCAATGCAGGCTGACACACTTGGGAAGATCACTTATTCCCAACCCGCCGAAGTTATTGAACGCCTAGATCAAGAGGCTGATGATAATGGAGGTGGTTACTCTATTTTCGGAACACAACGCGCTGAAAAGCCTAAGCGCCTTGAAGAAATTGCATCCTTTATTCAAACGACAGAAGCAACCTTTCCCAACGCTATCATCCTTGCAGCAAATTACGATCCTGAAGGCACATATATCGAAGACGAATTACGGCGTTGGTCGGTGGAGGAGTTGGAAGATAAGACATGGCGTCTGAGAATACCCCTTGGGGAAAGGACGGCGTCGATTATTGATGGACAACATCGTCTCCATGCTTTCGACAAGCTTCCGAAGGATGCCCCCGAGCGTTCAATGCAATTGCTCTGCGTCGTTTTTCTTGAATTGCCGGTTCCCTATCACGCTTACGTATTTGCAACAATCAACTTCAATCAAAAGAAGGTCGATCGCAGCCTAGCGTATGAGTTGTTTGGCTTCGACGTTGATGAGCGGCCACCCCAGTTTTGGTCACCGGAAACCGCAGCGGTTTATCTGACGAGGTTGTTGAATACCGATTCAACATCACCATTATTTCGATCAATATTCCCTGCGGCCGAATCAGAGGGTTTCCCGGTACAAGGAGAAAAGCTAGTTAATGAAATACGTGTTTCAATGGCGACCGTTGTAGACGGCGTATTGCGCTTAATCTCAAGAAACCCTAGGGAAGATAGGAATCAGATTCGTCGTCCAGGCAACAGGGATATCGGACGCCCCTGCCTCTCGCCGATTGAGGGATTACCGTTGCGCGAGCTCTATATTGCTGGCAATGACAAGGCGATGTATGAAGTTCTGTGTAACTACTTTACTGTTGTTCGAACGATCATTTGGAATCGCGTTGATCATAGTTCGTATGTCCGCAAGACAGTCGGCCTGCAAGCATTATTCGATGTCCTGAGAGTGCTTTTATCTTTAGGCCCGATAACAGCCACACGCCTTTCTGAGGCCAGTTTACAAACGCTTCTCGCCAACTGGTCATCACTTGACCCGAACGGAGATAAGTACCAAGCGTCTGGAATCGGCCGCAGTGCAATTCGTCGTGACTTGCTTACCGCCATCGGAATTCAATAGCCGGCGTGCCTAGCACATTGACGGTGGGCGGATTACGCCTGAGAGTTCTGTCGTCTATGATCGTGAGATGGTCGGACCAAGAAGCGCGCTAAGATGGATTATGAAAGCGGAGGTACATCATGAGCACGATTACTCGCGGCACCGGCAATGTCTTCGCTGACTTGGGTTATCAAGACGCCTCTGAGCGACAGACCAAGACTCGACTGGCACTGGCAGTCAATGAACTGCTGAAGGCGCGCAAGCTGAAACAGCGCGAAATCGCCACTGTGCTCGGCGTACCTCAACCCAAGGTCTCGGCATTGAAGAACTACCGCCTGGATCAGTTTTCCGTCGAGCGCCTGATGGAGTTTCTGACTGCACTCAACCAGGATGTCGAAATCACGATCCGGCCACGCGACAACACCACCCAGACCGGGCATATTTCCGTGCTGGCGGTGCAGAGTTGAAGCATTGAGATCATCCGCCCAGCCATCGCGGTTGGGCTTTTTGCATTTCGGAGGCCGCCCCGTCCATGGTGCTCAGAAACATATTTGCGCTGCTCACAGGAGCCATCCTCCTGGCAGTGGGTTTCGTGTTTTCGGCGATCCTGTTTGCCGTGATCGCCGTTCTCGGCTTGGCGTTATGGGGCTACGCATGGTGGAAAACCCGCAAGCTGCGGCGCGCCATGCAGGAACAGGCTCCGAGCGGCCATGTGATCGACGGCGAGGCCGTCGTGGTCGAGGAATGCAGCGTCACGACGAAAAGCCTCCCGCCGGGAAACTCTGCCGGACAGCAAGCATCAACCCGGGCCGCGGACCAAGCTTGAAGAGACTCGCCATCACCATCGAACGCCATGCATCGAATCCTGTCCACAGGGGCAGACCACGACAAGGAGCACAAGATGAGCCACACAAAGTCTCGTGAAGTCGTTCTCCCGATCAAATTCACTCCCGAGTTGGTCGAAGGACTCGATGCCCTGCGCAATGCATGGAGGCAGGACCCCCACTCGATCCCGAGGGGTTTGTCGTGCACTGAATCCAAGGAAGGGCAATTCGTGCTGATTGCCGCCGAATCGGCTTTCACGACCATACCGGGCGCTTGCATCATCAAGGGCATTGGCGCCATGGAACTGATTGGATCGGAGCCTTTGTTCGAGGAAGGCGCCGGTTCGAAGACGCTGGTTTTGCGCGATACCGCCGATGGCTGGAAGTTTTCGGTGAAATACGTGCCACCGATTGTTCGCGAAAGAAACACGAAGTAGTACTTGGCGCCACTGAGTACAAACTCCTTTGGCTGAGGCTTCAGGATTACTGGCCGGCGCTCGCATCAGCAGGCGCGCAACCACCGCAGGCTTCACAGCGGCATGCACGGCAGAAAGCGTTCGTCGCGGGCTCATCCAGTGAGCCTCATCGCCCCCAGAATCCCCTTCACCCGCCTTAATTGGAGATTCTCATGGCCTCAGTGAACAAGGTAACCCTGATCGGCAACCTCGGCGCCGACCCCGAAATGCGCGCCACCGCCGCTGGCGAATCCATCTGCAACCTGCGCCTGGCGACCACCGACAAGTGGAAGGACAAGACCACCGGCGAAGCGCGTGAAACGACGGAATGGCACCGCGTGGTGCTCTACCGGCGACTGGCCGAGATCGCCGGGGAATACCTCAGGAAAGGCGCGCCGGTCTATATCGAGGGACGCCTGCGGACCCGCAAGTGGCAGGACCGGGAAGGCAAGGAGCGCGTCACCACCGAGATCGAGGCAGGCGAGCTGAAAATGCTCGGGTCCAAAGCTTCGGGCGCCCAGCCTCAACCCGCCTCGGCCGCCAGGCAGCCCACCGCCGAATCCGCCCCTGCCATGGGCGAAAATGAATACGACTACCCCTTCTGAACAACCCGACCGGCACCACAAGAGACACATGACCGCCGCTGCGCCTGCCCTTGCCCGGGCCGCCGCGCAAGCCGGCGCCACCCAAGAAAACAGCCCGGAGCCGGGAGGGCGCGCGGGCTGAAAGTACTACAGGGAGGAGAAACCATGCAGGCGTTACAATGCACGCTTCGTGCCGGATCCACAAACTGCATGCAATCATGGCCCTGAGGTTTCCGGCCCGGCTCTGCACAGAACAAAAATGCACCAAGGTTTAACCAGCCGCTCCGATTTGGTGCAATGTCCCACACGATTCGAGGCGCTTCCCGGGGCGCTTGCGCATTTTTGCGGCGGATCGAAGACTGGCGCGACATCGACCCTTCAACGGCCTGGTGCGGGGGTTGAACTGCATAACGGAAGGGAGGACGCATCATGATGTTTGGCTACTCATGCATTTTTCGCTACGGCGACAACCACATTGGCTCAAGCGGCCTGACCTATTTCCAGACGGTGGAGAGCTTCGAGGGGTGGTTCAACAGCAACACCCAGGTACGGTGGGCAATACTTGTCTCGACTGAAGAAGGCCAGGTCGTTTCCACACTCAACCGTCCGGCGCCCAGGTACGGCCAATGATGCGGATCGAGAAGCTGACCAACTGCAACTGAAGGCCGCCGGCACAATGGCGGTGTGACGCCCGGCAGGACCGGGGCGCGCTAAACGAGGTGCTTCAGCCCGAAAGCCTCGTCGAACAGCGCTTCCAGTTGCGGGTGGCTGCCGCGCAGTCCGGCGACCACTTCGCTCGCCCAGTCGAAGTAGTCGGCCTTGCGCTGTGCCGACCAGTCGGCCGGCGGCGTCGCGGCGATGTCGCGCAGGTTGCAGATCTTGTCGGCCAGCTTCACCAGTTTGGCGCGCGGCGAGGCATGGCGCGCATGTTCGACCTGAAGCTGCTTGCGCAGTTGCTTCGCCAGCGTCTTGTCGTCGGTGACTTCCAGCACCACATCGGCGATCTCGTCGCCGAAGGCCGCCCGCAGTTCCTCTCCGGTGGTGTCGGTGTCCTCGATGGTGTCGTGCAACAGCGCGGCGCAGAGCACCACCGGATCGGTCACGCCGCCCTGGTTGGCGAGCAGGTCGGCGAGCGCGATCGGGTGGTTGATGTAGGGTGAGGCATCCGCGTCCTTGCGCCGCTGCTTGCGGTGCTTGTCGGCGGCGAAGCGGGCGGCCTTGATCACGATGCCAATGTCAATGTCGCCCACGGGCGCCTCCGCTGCGCGCCGCCCCTGTTCGGAAAATCACTGCTTGCGGCCGTATTTTCCGGTCAGCGTCGCCCTGCCTATGGAATTGGCATTGATCATGAAACCGGCAAGGGCCGCCGTCGCTCCCTGCGGCAGATCCAGCTTGTCCACCTTGAGGGCGTGCAGCGTGAAGTTGTAGCGATGCGGCTTGTTGCCGACCGGCGGGCAGGGGCCGCCCCAGCCGGGGCCGCCGAAGTCGGTGTTGGTCTGCAGCGCGCCCTTCGGCAGCGCGGTGCCGTCGGCCTTGCCCGCGCCCTTGGGCAATTCCGCGGTATCGGCGGGAATGTTGGTCACCACCCAGTGCCACCAGCCGGCGCCGCCGGTCGGTGCATCGGGGTCGTGCACCAGCAGGGCGAAGCTCTTGGTGCCCGCGGGTGCGCCGGACCATTTCAGGGCCGGCGAGATGTTCTTGCCGGTGCAGCCAAAGCCGGCGAATACCTGCTCGTCGGCAATCGGGGCATTGGGTTTGATGTCGGGGCTGGCGAGCTTGAACGCTTCGGCATGAACGCTGCCGGCGAGTACAAGTCCGGCGGCAAGCAAAAGACCGGGACGAATCATGATGGCTCCTTGCAGGATGGGGAAACGGGGAAACTCCGGCTTGAGATTAGCAGAGTCGTCCGCGATTTCCCATCCCAAGGCTTGCGCACGATTTGCCGGCAGCGCTGTACACTTGCCGCTCCCTCCTTCGCACCCCGGCCATGAACGATATCCCGCGCGGCAACCTTGACGAAGTCTTGCGCCTCGATTTGTGCGACCCGCGCCTGACGAGCCGCTTCGACAACAGTTTCGTCCGCGCCCTGCCTGCCGACCCCGTTGAGCGGGATGTCCCGCGCCCGGTGCGCAACGCCTGCTACAGCAGGGTCCGGCCCACGCCGGTCGCCGCGCCCGAATTGCTGGTCTGGGCCGACGCGGTCGGCGAATCGCTGGGCCTTGCGCGCCCGGATGCCGCGCGGGGGCCGACGGCGGAGGTGCTCGCCGGCAATCGCGTGCTGCCGGGGATGCAGCCCTATGCCGCGCGCTACGGCGGCCACCAGTTCGGCCACTGGGCCGGCCAGTTGGGCGATGGCCGCGCGATGACCCTGGTCGAGATGATCGGCCCGGACGGCCGGCGCCGCGAGCTGCAGCTCAAGGGGGCCGGCCGCACGCCCTACTCGCGCACGGCCGACGGCCGCGCCGTGCTGCGCTCCTCGGTGCGCGAATTCCTTTGCAGCGAGGCCATGCACCATCTCGGCGTGCCGACCACGCGCGCGCTCTCCCTGGTCGCCACCGGCGAATCCGTGGTGCGCGACATGTTCTACGACGGCAACCCGCAGCATGAACCCGGCGCCATCGTCTGCCGCGTCGCGCCGTCCTTCGTCCGCTTCGGCAACTTTGAAATCCTCGCCTGGAACGACGAGCCGGATGAGCTCAAACGCCTCGCGGATTACGTCATCACCACGCACCATCCGGAACTCCGCGCGCCCTGCGCGGCAGTCTATGCACAATGGTTCGAGGAAATCTGCCGCCGCACCGCGCTGATGGTCGCCGACTGGATGCGCGTCGGCTTCGTGCACGGCGTAATGAACACCGACAACATGTCGATCCTCGGCCTGACCATCGATTACGGCCCCTATGGCTGGCTGGAGGGCTTCGACCCGGACTGGACCCCCAACACCACCGACGCCGAAGGCCGCCGCTACTGCTACGGCCGGCAGGCGGAAATCGCGCAATGGAACCTGCTGCGCCTTGCCGGCGCCCTTTCGCCGCTGATCCCCGACCGGGAGGACCTGGAAGCCGGCATACACACCTACGGCCGGGTCTATGCCGAATCCTCGCGCCGCATCATGGGCGACAAGCTTGGCCTGCGCGGCTTCGACGCCGGCGACGATGCGCTGGCGTCGGACCTGTTCGCCGCCTTGCAGTACGCCGAGACCGACATGACCCTGTTTTTCCGCCAGCTCGCCGATGTCCCGGTGGATGAGGCCGCTGCCGGCGTGAGCGACGAGGCGCTCGTCGGGCCGCTGCGCCGGGCCTTCTATGCCGACGACGGCGACGCCGGCCGCCACCTGATCGGCTGGCTGCGCCGCTACGTCGACCGCGTGCGCCGCGACGGTGAAGCGCCGGCCGTCCGCCGGGCGCGGATGAACCGCACCAACCCGAAGTACGTGGCGCGCAACTACCTGGCCCAGCTCGCCATCGACGCGCTGGCCGCCGGCGATGCGTCTGTCATCGAGCGCCTGCTGACCGTTCTGCAGCGGCCTTACGACGAACAGCCGGAACACGAGGAGCTGGCCGCGCGCCGGCCCGAATGGGCGCGCCACAAGGCCGGCTGCTCGGCGCTGTCGTGCAGTTCCTGACGGCACGTCGGCCGACACGAATCCAGTCCACCCGAGAGAGAGAATCCGGCATGGAAACCATCATTGTAAAAATCAGCGGCATGAAGGACGAGGAATGCGTACGCGCCGTGGCCAACGCGATCCAGGACCTGCCCGGCATCGGCCATATCGAGGTATCGCTGGAACAAGGCCAAGCCAGCGTCGAACATGGCCGTTTTGTCAGCCCCGAAGACATCCTCCGCGCCATCGTGGATGCCGGCTACGAGGCCACCTGCTGAACGCAATCGGCCAACGGCAAAAAGCCCGTCTCGGCATGTCACCGGCACGGGCTTTTCGCTTGCCGCTTTAGCAGTACTTGTAGTGCGCCCGCAAGCTGGAACTCAAATCGGCGCTGCCCGTCAGGGCTGGAGCCCGGAAGACTCCTGGTCAAGGTAAGGCTGGACTTCGCGAACGTTTGGGCTGCGCTAAGTTTCCCTTGGAAGTGCCTGCGAGTCGAGGCAGTTCGACTCTATGCCTCGACGCCGGCAATGTCAAATCGAGGGCGCGCCGGTCAGCGCAGACGTTCAACCAGGCGGCGACAGGCCTCTTCCACGTCGGAGCGGTGACCGAAGGCGGAAAAGCGGATGAAGCCCTCGCCGGCCGGCCCGAAGCCCGACCCCGGAGTGGTCACCACGTGGCACTTTTCGAGGATCCGCGCGAAGACGTCCCAACTGGCTTCGCCGGGGAAGTGTGCCCACAGGTAGGGGGCGTTGGCCCCGCCGATGCAGGCGATGCCAAGCTTGCCCAGGGCGGCGCCGATCAGGGCGGCATTGCCGAGGTAGAAGTCGGTCAATTCGCGCATTTCCTTGAGGCCGACCGCTTCGAGGGACGCCAGGCCGCCGTACTGGGCGACATTGGAGGCGCCGTTGAACACGGTAGTGCAGATGCGGTTCCAGTCGGCCCAGACCGTCTCGCCGGAGGCGTATTTCAACTCCTTCGGCACCACCGTCCAGCCAAGGCGGACGCCGGTGAAGCCGATCGGCTTCGAGAACGAGTTCACCTCGATCGCGCATTCCCGGGCGCCGGGAATCTCGAAGATCGACTTCGGCAGCGCCGGGTCGCGAATGTATTCGGCATAGGCGGCGTCGAACACGATGACCGTGCCACGCTGGCGGGCGGCCTCGACCAGGGCGGTCAACTGCGCGCGGCTGGCTACGGCGCCGGTCGGGTTGTTGGGCGAACAAAAGTAGAACAGGCCGTCGGTCGGCAACTGGTCGAGGTCTGGGAAGTAGTCGTTGGCGGCGGTGCATGGCAGGTAGCGGATGCCGGCATAGCCGGTGCCCTGCCAAGCGCCGCCGGCGCCGATCAGCACCGAACCGTCGACGTAGACCGGGTAGGACGGATCCTGCACTGCCACCTCGACGCCGCCGCCGAACAGGAGCTGCAGCCGGCCGATGTCGCATTTGGCGCCGTCGGAGACGAAGACCTCGTCGGCGGGCATCTTGCCGCCGTAGAACACCGCGGCGATCCGCTCGCGCAGTTCGGTGAGACCCTGCTCGTCGCCGTAGCCGGAGTAGCCCTCCAGGGTGCCGAGGCGGCGAGCGCCCTCGACAAGGCCGGCATCGATATGCGGGGTCAGCGGCTCGGTGGTATTGCCGATGCCCAGGCTGATGATCTTCGCCTCGGGATGGGCGGCAGCGAACTCGCGGCGGCGGCGGCCGATCTCGGGGAACAGGTAGCCGGCGGCGAGGTTGGCGAGGCCTTTGTTGCGCTTGATCATGGGGTTCCCTTCCCGGTCGCGTCGAAGCTTTCCAGCGCCGCGAAATCCAGGGTGATGAAATAGTCGTCGATGGTTTCGGCGCGGCGGATCTGGGTGACCGTGCCGTCCGGGCGCAGCAGCAGTTCGCCGCAGCGCAGCTTGCCGTTGTAGTTGAATCCCATTGCCCGGCCGTGGGCGCCGGCATCGTGAATGATCAGGAGGTCGCCGATGTCGATCCTGGGCAGCCGGCGCTGGACCGCGAACTTGTCGTTGTTCTCGCACAGGCTGCCGACCACGTCGTAGGTCTCGGTCGCCGGGGCGTCTTCCTTGCCGGCCACGGTCAGGTGGTGGTAGGCGCCGTACATGCCCGGGCGCATGAGGTCGGCCATCGAGGCATCGACGCCGATGTATTCTCGATAGATATTCTTGCTGCGCACGGCCCCGGTCACCAGCCAGCCGTAGGGACCGGTGATGATGCGGCCCCATTCCAGGTGCAGGCCGAGGGGGTCGAGACCCGCGGGAATGACGACGGCGTCGTAGGCGGCGCGGATGCCACGCGCCAGGAAGGCGTAATCGAGCGGCTTCTGCTCCGGACGGTAGGGAATGCCGGCGCCGCCGCCGAGGTTGACAAACTCGACCCGGATGCCGGTCTTCTCCTTCGCCTCGACCGCGAGTTCGAAGAGGATGCGGGCGGTCTCGATGTGGTAGTCGGCATTCAGTTCGTTCGAGGCCACCATGGTGTGCAGGCCGAAGCGGCGGACACCCTTGTCGCGCAGGCGGACAAGGCCGTCGAGGATCTGCTGCCGGGTGAAACCGTACTTGGCCTCCTCGGGCTTGCCGATGATGACATTGCCATCCTTGAGCGGGCCGGGGTTGTAGCGGCACGAGACCAGTTCGGGAAGGCCGGCGGTCTTCTCCAGGAAGTCGATGTGGCTGATGTCGTCGAGGTTGATCACGGCGCCCTGGCGGCGGGCGGCGGCGAACTCCTGCCCCAGCGTCGCGTTCGAGGTCAGCATGACCTCCTCGCCCTTCATGCCCGCCTTCTCGGCCAGGATCAGTTCGGGGATGCTGGCGCAGTCGGCGCCAAAACCCTCATCGGCAAGGATCTTGAGGATGAACGGGTTGGGCAGGGCCTTGACCGCGTAGTGCTCGTGAAAGTCGGGAAAGACCACGAACGCCTGGCGGATGCGCCTGGCGTTGGTCCGCATCGCCGCCTCGTCGTAAAGGTAGAAGGGGGTGGGGAAACGCTCGGCCAACTGGCGCAGGCCCGCGGCGTCAAGGGGAAAGGTCTTTTCATTCATGGGCGCATTTTACCAAGGACGCCGTCGACGTCGCGGCACTTGCGGATTCGCCAACGTTTTTGCCGATTCGGAGTACCATTTGCCGCAGCCCGCCAACGTCCGATCAGAACTGCAAGTCCCGGGGAAGGCAGCATCCCCCGTGTACCGGCCTTGCACGCCAACTCGTAGGCAGCGCCAGCACTTTTTCTTTCAGGAGAACTCACATGGCCAAGGGACAATTGCGCAGCAATCGCGAGCAGAAAAAACCCAAGAAGGACAAGACCAAGCCTGCCGCGCCGGCTTCGCCTTTTGGCGGCGCGCAGGGAAAGTCATCCGTTCCCACGCCCGTCAAGAAGTAGTTCCGGCCCGGCGCCGGCTGCCGGACGCCGGCGGCCCGGAATCGGCGTCTGACATCAGACCTTGATCGCGCAAGCGACGGCAAATTGCTTGCGATGGCTCTCAAATCCACGATCTTCAAGGTAGAACTCCAGGTCGCCGATCTGGATCGCAACTACTTCCAGAACCATGCGCTGACGGTCGCCCGGCATCCGTCGGAAACCGATGAGCGGATGATGGCCCGGGTGCTGGCTTTCGCGTTGCATGCCGACCCCGCCCTGAGCTTCGGCAAGGGCTTGTCTTCGGAAGATGAGCCGGATCTGTGGCGCAAGGACCTGACCGGCGCCATCGAGCTCTGGATCGAAGTCGGCCTGCCCGAGGAACGGCGCGTCCGGCGCGCCTGCGGGCGCGCCCGACAGGTCGTGGTGCTGACCTACGGCGGACGCGTTGCCGACATGTGGTGGCAGCAAAACAAGGCAGCCCTGCAACGCCAGGATAACCTGGCGATCATCAACCTGCCCGTGGAAGAGTCGAAGGCGCTGGCGGCACTGGCGGCGCGCGGCATGCAGTTGCAATGTACGCTGCAGGACGGCGAACTCTGGTTGATCGTCGATGGCGAGAACACGCGCATCGTGCCGGAAATCCGGCTGGCCCCGCCTGTCCGCTAGCAGTCGGCTGCGGGATGCGTCGGCTGTTGCAGCTTCGCCACCACCCGCAAAGCGGCTTCGATGCCGCCCTGCTCCACTCGCACCGGCACCGACAGCATCAGGTTCAGGGGCAGCCCGAAATCCTCCACGGCCCAGCCTGCGGCATCGCGGCAGCGCCCGTCCGTGCCGCAACCGACCGCGGGCAGTCGATCCCGTAGCGGGACCAGCGTATCGACATAGCCGATTACCGGTTTGCCCAGCGCCAGGGCATAGCCGATCTCGACGCAGGTTCCGGAATCCGGCTCGACGCCGCGAAACGGATTGAGATTGGCCAGCAGCGCATCGGCCTCGCCAATCAGGCGGAGGTTGTTGCGGTAGATGCCGACCGCCGTCGTTTGCCCGCCGTCGAGCGGGATCAGCGCCTGGTGGCCTGACGCGCGACACAGGGCGCGCACCCTGTCGGCCCATTGCAGCGCGTCGGGGCGAAACACGTCGGGGCCGGCAATGTACAGCTTCATGCTGCAGCAGTCACTTCAATTCGTCCTGCCCGAGCAGCATGAGTTCCTGGATGGCTTTCGGCGTGCCGGGCAACAGCGCGATGTCTATCGCCGTCAGGCCATCGACGCGGGCGATTTCAATGTCGGCACCGACCGCCAGCAGCAGCTCCACCGGACCGGTCTGGCCGTTGAGAATCGCCGTGATCAGCGCCGTGTTGCCGTCCTCGTCCTGCGCATCGATTTCGCATCCGGCGCTGACCAGCGTCGCCGCGATGCTGGCATGCCCGCCCGCCGCCGCCGCGTGCAGGGGACGCTGCCGTTTCGGGCCGAGGACCTCGAGGTGCGTGCCCGCCTCCGTCATCACGCGTACCGCCGCCACGCAGCCCAGCCTGGCGGCCACGTACAGCGGCGGTCCGTCTCGGGCCAGCAGCGCCTCGGTGAGGCTGATATTTACCCAGTCGGCTGGACTGAGATCTACGAGCGCCACGGCGATCAGGCCAGATGCCTGGCAAGAAAGGCCAGCGTTCGCTCCCAGGCAAGGCCGGCGCAGGCGGCATCGTAAACCTCGCCGCGCCGCTCGTTGAAAAAACCGTGAGCGGCATCGTAGCGATGCAGTTCCGGCGTCGCACCGCTGGCGCGCATCGCCGCGTCGAGCGCATCGACCGCGGCCGGGGTGCACCAGTCGTCCATGTTGGCGAAGTGCCCCTGAAACGGCACGCGGATCTTGGCGGGATCGGCGAATTCCCGTGGCGGAATGCCGTAGAAGCACACGCCGGCCGAGAGATTCGGCACATGCACGGCGGCGGCGACGGTCAGCGCGCCGCCCATGCAGAAGCCCATCGCGGCAAGCTTGCCGCCCCCCATGCCACGCAAGTGATCGACGGCGCCGCGAATGTCCTGATGCGTGGCGCCGGGGAAATCCAGGCCGTTCATCAAGTGGCTGGCCTCATCTGCGTCCTGCGTAACGCGGCCCTTGAACAGGTCGGGCGCCAGGGCAGTGAACCCGGCCCGCGCGAAGCGGTCGGCAACCCCGCAGATCTGGTCGTTCAGCCCCCACCATTCCTGGATCACCACCACGCCGGGACGGCCCTGTCCCGCAGTGGCGAGATAGCCTTGGCAGGCACTGCCGTCCGGTCGGTTGAAGTCGATGATTTGTCCCATGCCCGTCTCCTCTTCTGGTACGTAACACTCATGGCAGCGAACGCCACCCGCTGATGGTCAGATGCGCGAAAAGCGAATGTACCGGATTTCCGTGGTCATCGACCGGCCGCGGCCCTCTCGTATAATGCCTTCTCCTCCGTTGACCGATCAGCAGCCCGTGAATCCCGATCTCGCCCGCCTGCAGCCCTATCCGTTTGAAAAGCTGCGCCACCTGTTCGCCGGCGTGTCGCCACCGTCGACGCTGGGCGAGATCAAGTTGTCGATCGGCGAACCGCAGCATGACACGCCTCCCTTCATCCAGCGCGCCCTGACGGCCAGCCTCGCCGGACTTGCCAGCTACCCGAGTACGCAGGGCTCGGATGCCCTGCGCGAGGCCATCGCGGCATGGATCGCACGCCGCCACGGCGTGCCAAGCCCCGATGCGTCGACCCAGGTGCTGCCGGTCAATGGCTCGCGCGAAGCCTTGTTCGCCTTCGCCCAGGCCATCATCGACCGCCGCAGCGGCCGCGCCAAGGTGGTCTGTCCCAACCCCTTCTATCAGATCTACGAAGGCGCCGCCCTGCTCGCCGGCGCGCAACCGGTATTCGTGAACAGCCTGGCGGAACACGGATTCGAGCTGGACTGGGCGTCGCTGCCCGAAGACACCTGGCGCGATGTGCAACTGGTGTATGTCTGCTCGCCCGCCAACCCGACCGGCAAGGTCATGGACCTGGCCTCGTGGCGGACCCTGTTCGCGCTGTCCGACCGTCATGGCTTTGTCATTGCCTCCGACGAGTGCTACTCGGAGATCCATGTCGACGAAGCCGCGCCGCCGCTGGGCGGTCTGGCCGCCGCGGCGCAGCTGGGACGCAGCGACTATCCGAACCTGGTGACCTTCTCCAGCCTGTCCAAGCGTTCGAATGTGCCCGGCCTGCGCTCGGGTTTCGTCGCCGGCGATGCCGCCATCCTGAAGAAGTTCCTGCTCTACCGCACCTACCACGGCAGCGCCATGAGTCCTCCGGTGCAGGCGGCCAGCATCGCCGCGTGGAACGACGAGGCCCACGTTCGCGACAATCGCCGCATGTATGCCGAGAAGTTCCACGAGGTGACGCCCGTGATCGCCCACCACCTCGCTTGCCGGGTGCCCGATGCCGGCTTCTACCTGTGGGCGAAAACACCCGTCGCGGACACCGACTTCGCGCGCGAGTTGTTTCGCCAGAAGAACGTGGTTGTGCTGCCGGGAAGCTACCTCGCACGCGAATCGGGGGGCGTCAATCCCGGCGCCAACTTCATCCGCATCGCACTGGTCGCGGCACACGAGAAATGCCTCGACGCAGCGCGCCGGATCAACGATTTCTGCCTGTCACTGTAAAGGGAGCCGCCATGCATGAACTCCATATAATCATCGAACAGGCTTGGACAGACCGGGCCAAGCTGCCGTCGGCCGACGGCAAGTACAGCCTCTACTGCGCCGGCATCGTCATGCGCGTCGATGCCCGGACCCGGGCCGAGACCGGCATCAACAAACTGCTGCCTGACTGAATCCGAGGGAGACCGCACCATGGGCACGATGGACAAGCTGTTCCAACTGATGGCCGACAAGAAGGCGACCGACCTGTTCCTCTCGGTCGGCGCCCCGATCACCATCAAGATGCAGGGCAATTCGGTGCCGGTCAATCCGGCCATCCTCGACATGAAGACCGTGCGCAGCCTGCTTGAAGAAGTCCTCAAGCCGGAGCAACTGGAGGAGTTCGAGCGGGAGAAGGAACTGCAGACTCGCGTCGTGGCGGCGGATGTCGGCGTTTTTCGCCTGTCGTGTTTCTTCCAGCGCGGCACGCCGGCCCTGGTGGCGCGCTACATTCCCGTGGACATCCCCAGCTTCGAGTCCCTCTCGCTGCCCCCGGTGCTCAAGGACGTAATCATGGAAAAGCGGGGCCTGATCCTGATGGTCGGCGCCACCGGCTCGGGCAAGTCCACCACGCTGACTTCGATGATCGACTACCGCAACGGAAGCATCGCGGGCCATATCCTGACGTTGGAAGACCCGCTGGAGTTCCTCTTCAAGAACAAGAAGTCCATCGTCAACCAGCGCGAGGTGGGGACCGACACCAAGGCCTTCCAGACCGCACTGAAGAACGCCCTGCGCCAGGCGCCGGATGTGATCTTCATCGGCGAGATCCGCGACAAGGACACCATGAGCCAGGCCATCGCCTACGCCCAGTCCGGCCACCTTTGCATGGCGACGCTGCACGCCAACAACAGCTACCACGCGATGAGCCGGATCATCAGCTTCTACCCGCTCGACAACCGGCCCTCCCTGCTCGCCGACCTGGCGGTGACGCTCAAGTGCGTGATCTCCCAGCGCCTGGTCAAGACGCCCAGCGGCGGCCGCGTCGCCGTCGTGGAAGTCCTGCTCAACTCGCGCCACATTGCCGAACTGATCGAAAAAGGCGATCTCAACGAGATCAAGGACGCCATGGAAAACAGCATGGTGCCGGGCAGCCAGACCTTCGAACAGGCCCTCTTCACACTCTACAAGAGCGGCACCATCTCGCTCGACGAAGCGCTCGCCAACGCCGATTCGGCCAACAACCTGCAGCAGGTGATCAACAATGCGGCGGCCGCCGCGGCGGCGCCGGCCGCTGCCGCCGATCCGACCAAAGCCGACGCCAATCCGGCGACCAAGTCGGTCGCTCCCGGATCATTCAGCGACTTCAAGCTGAACATGGACACCTGATGCCGGTCCTGGCAAGAGCGCGCGCGCTGATCGCGCGCCCTTCGGTAACGCCCGACGATGCCGGTTGCCTTGATCTGATCGCCTCCTGGCTGGCGCCGCTGGGCTTTCGCATCGATCGCATCGATGTCGGCAGCGTCTCGAACCTCTGGGCGCGCCGCGGCGCAGACGGCCGGCTGATCTGCTTCGCCGGCCATACCGACGTGGTACCGAGCGGGCCGCTGGAGCAATGGACTTCTCCGCCTTTTGAACCGACCCTGCGCGACGGCTACCTATACGGCCGCGGCGCGGCCGACATGAAGAGTTCGATCGCCGCCTGCGTCGTGGCCATCGAACGTCTCCTGGCGCGCCGGCCTGCCAGCCCCGACTCTCTCGCCCTGCTGCTCACCTCGAACGAGGAAGGCGATGCGGTGGACGGCACCGCGCGCGTGGTCGAAGCGCTGCGCGCGCGCGGGGAAAGCATCGACTTCTGCATCGTCGGCGAACCTACCTGCGTCAGCCGCCTCGGCGACACGATGAAGAACGGCCGTCGCGGTTCGCTCTCGGCCAGGCTCACCGTCAGGGGCGTACAAGGCCATGTCGCGTATCCGCATCTGGTGAAGAATCCGGTGCATCTGGCGGCCCCCGCGCTGGCGGAACTGGCGGCGACGACATGGGACGCGGGCAATGAGTATTTCCCGCCCACCAGCTTCCAGGTTTCCAACGTCCAGGCCGGCACCGGCGCCGGCAACGTGGTTCCCGGCAGTTTCGAGATCATGTTCAACTTCCGCTTCTCGACGGCCAGCACGGTGGACACCTTGCAGTCGCGGGTACACGCCCTGCTCGACCGCCATCTGCTTGAATATGACATCTGCTGGACGCTGGGCGCGCGGCCCTTCCTGACGCCGCGCGGCGATTTGTGCGCGGCGCTGAACGATGCCATCGCCACCGAGGTCGGCATGGCCGTCGAACTGTCCACCACGGGCGGCACCTCCGACGGCCGTTTCATCGCCGACATCTGCCCGCAACTGGTCGAGTTCGGCCCGGTCAACGCCAGCATCCACAAGGTTGACGAGCGCATTGCCGTGGCCGATCTCGAACCGCTGGCGCGCATCTACGAGCAAACCTTCGAACGGCTGGTTTCATCTTGATCAACAGCGCCACCGATGAGCTCGTCACCGTCCGCGACTGGCTGCGCTGGGCGGTCAGCCGCTTCAACGAGGCGGGGCTGTACTACGGACACGGTACCGAAAACGCCTGGGACGAGGCCATCTGGCTGATCCTGGCGACCCTGCATCTGCCGCGGGATACACTCGACCCCTGGCTCGATGCGCGGTTGACGCACAGCGAACGGCTGACGCTGCTGGACAAGCTCCAGCAACGCGTGATGCACCGCATGCCGACCGCCTATCTGGTGCAGGAAGCCTGGCTTGGCAGCTTCCGTTTCCATGTCGACCAGCGCGTGATCGTGCCGCGCTCCTATTTCGCCGAACTGCTGGAGGGCGGGTTTGCGCCCTGGATCGAGGATGCCGAGGCCGTCGGCGCCGCGCTCGACCTCTGTACCGGCTCGGGCTGCCTGGCGATCCTGATGGCCCATGCGTTCCCCAACGCCGCCATCGACGCGATCGACATCTCGACCGACGCGATCGAGGTGGCGCGCCGCAACATCGCCGACTACGCGCTCGATGATCGCGTGCAGGCGATCGAGTCGGACCTGTTCGCGGCGGTCAGGGGCAAACGTTACGACCTGATCATCAGCAACCCGCCCTATGTCACGGCCGAGGCGATGGAGGCCCTGCCGCCAGAGTACCGCCACGAACCGGTGCTGGCGCTGGCCGCGGGCGCAGACGGCCTCAACGTGGTGCGGCGCATCCTCGCCGCGGCGCGCGAGCACCTCAATCCGGGCGGCATGCTGGCGATCGAGGTCGGGCACAACCAGGACCTCGTCGCCGCCGCCTTCCCCGACCTGCCCATGATCTGGCTAGACACCACGCATGCAGAAGGCAAGATTTTTCTGGTCATGCAACACGACCTGCCGGCTGCCCGCAAGCGGCTTGGCAGATAGACCCGACCCGGGACAGCCCCGGCGCGATTCACGGCTTGCAGCACCTCATCCCGGCTCAAGCCCGATCTCTTCGCGGTGGCCGAAGCCCTTGCTGTTGTCGATGAAATGGAAGCGTTCGGGAACCAGCCTGAACCAGCGGACCCGCGCCAGCGCCTCGGCGATGGGCGCGGGCATGTTCTCCAGAGACCCGACGATCGGGAACTTCTCGCCGTAGAGCAGCCGGGCCCGGCTTTCCTCGTCCCCTTGCAGTTCGCTGACGCGTCCTTCCAACTGGATGCCCTTGATACGCGCCCAGTCGCGACAGTCGTCCTGAATCGTCGCCGCGCAGCGGGCATCCTGCGCCAGATTGCGGCAGTGGCGGGTGGTCGGCGATGACAGAAAGATCAAGGAGCAGCCGTCGCTGGCGTAGAAAACCGCCGCCGCCCAGGGTCCTTGTTCGCCCTGGGTGGCGACCGTCATGACGTGATGACCGGCCAGATAGTCCGCTACCGGCTGCGGCAACAGTGCCTGCATCTGCGCTTCCTCCCTGTCCTCGCGACTCACCGGTATTATGCAGGCTGTTTCCGGTCGCGCTGACAAACAGCGACAGGAGTGAAACAATGTGCGTACCATTGGCGGGCGCCGGCGGCGTCGAGCCATGGCGCCGGGGCGGTGGCGACACGTCTCACACGGGGATGCGGGCATGAAACTGGTAGTCGGAATCTCGGGGGCAAGCGGCGCCATCTACGGGGTGAGGATCCTGGAGGTGCTGAAGCAGGCCGGGGTGGAAACGCATCTGGTGATGTCGGATTCCGCCAAGCGGACCATCGTGTACGAGACCGGCTGCACGATCGACGCCGTCCGGAACCTGGCCAGCCATGTGCATGATGTCAATGACATCGGCGCGGGCATCGCTTCGGGTTCGTTCAGGCACGACGGCATGGTGATCGCGCCATGTTCGATCAAGACGCTGTCCGCGGTGGCCAATTCATTCGACACCAACCTGCTGATCCGCGCCGCCGATGTCACGCTGAAAGAGCGGCGCAAACTGGTGCTGATGGTGCGCGAGACGCCGCTCCACCTCGGGCACCTGCGGCTGATGACGCTGGCGACCGAGATCGGGGCCGTGCTGGTGCCGCCGCTGCCGGCCTTCTACCACCAGCCGAAGACGCTGGACGACATCATCAACCAGTCGGTCAACAAGGCGCTCGACCAGTTCGACCTCGGTGTCGAGCTCGACCTGTTCAAGCGCTGGACCGGCAATGAAGAACGGGAACGCGGCAGGTCATGAGCTATTTCGACGAAGCCACCGAAACGCTGCCGCGGGAGGAACTCGCCGCGCTGCAGTTGCAGAAGCTGCAGACGATGCTGGCCGAACTCTGGCACCGCAACCTGTTCTACACCCGCAAGTGGCAAGCCGCCGGGATGCAGCCGGACGACATCAGGTCACTCGACGACCTCGCCCGCCTGCCTTTCACCAGCAAAGCCGAATTGATGGACGACCAGGCCGCGCACGGCCCTTTCGGCAGCAACCTGACCTACCCGCTCGAAGCCTACGTGCGCCTGCACCAGACCTCCGGCACCACCGGGACGCCCCTGAAGGTAATGGACACCCATGACTCGTGGGACTGGTGGGGACGCTGCTGGGGCCACGTGCTGGCGGGCGCCGGCATTACGCCTGCGGACCGCCTGTTCATGGCCTTTGCCTTCGGCCCCTTCATCGGCTTCTGGGCGGCGGTCGAAGGTGCGCGCAAGATCGGCGCCATCATGATTCCGGGCGGCGGTCGCGATTCCCAGCAACGCCTCGAATTGATGCGCGACGCCGGCGCCACGGTGCTGTGCTGCACGCCGACCTATGCGTTGCGGCTGGCCGAGGTTGCCCGCGAAATCGGCTTCGATGTCGGCAGCATCCCGATGAAGGCCACGGTGCATGCCGGCGAACCGGGTGCCAACGTGCCGTCGACCAAGCAGCGCATCGAGACCGCGTGGAGCGCCAAGTGCTTCGATCATGCGGGCGCCTCGGAAGTCGGCGCCCATTCCTTCGAATGCCGCGTCCAGCCCGGCGGCACGCACTTGATCGAGAGCGAGTACATCGCCGAGGTGATCGATCCGCTGAGCGGAGAGGCTGTCGCTCCGGGAGAACGCGGCGAACTGGTGATCACCAACCTCGGACGCTGGGGCTTTCCGGTGATTCGCTATCGCACCGGCGACCTGGTCCGGGTGAATCTTGCGCGTTGCGACTGCGGCCGCACCGCGCTGCGCTTCGAGGGCGGCATCCTGGGTCGCGCCGACGACATGGTCACGGTGCGCGGCGTCAATGTGTTCCCGGCCGGCGTGGAAAACATCATCCGCAAGTTTGCCGAGGTCGATGAATTCCGCATCACGGTCAACAAGGTCCGGCAGATGGACGAAATGGACATCGAGGTGGAACTCTGCGAAGGCGCCGATCCCGACGTGGTGCATGAAATCGCGATCAAGCTCGATTCCATGCTGGCATTCCGCCCGCGCGTGCATCATGTCGCGCACAACGCGCTGCCGCGCTTCGAGATGAAGGCCAAACGCTTTCACGTACGGCTGGAGGACTGAGCGGGAAGCTGCGTGCTGAACGGTCTGCAGCGGGCTTCCTGAAAAGCTGCGCGCGTTTCCCCTCGGTAGAACCCCGAATTTCTGGCCCCGGCCCATCCTTCCGGCCGGTACTAACCCCGCCCCGGTCTGTGTGACCCGTGATGGGAATGCCGCCCTTCGGCAACCCAGCCGGTGCCATGATGGGTGGGTTCTATGTTGAGGATGCGATGGGGCGCGCCGTCCAGGACCACGAGGACGGCCGCGGCAATGGCGGCGATGTCGTCGTCCTGCCCTTCCAGGGTGGCCTTGTGCTCGGGAGCGGGCTGCCTGGCGGCGGGAGTGGCAGCCGCAGACTTCTTCGCCGTGAGCTTGGCCACCCGGTTGAGCAGCGGAAAGAATGACAGCACGACGCCGATGCCGCTGATGATCACGAAGCTGAGAAAAAAGTCGATGACGCTGATGATCAGCGCGCCCTGGAGGGTATCGGGAACTATCGCTGCTGTCATGGCTGTCTCGTCTCGACGGTTTGGCCGGATGTCCGGGTGCGCAATGGCGCCATGAAAGCCGCCTGCAAGAGAGGGATTGCACGCGTCATGTCAGCTCACCCCCAGCAGGGCCAGCAAGATCCCGCCCGAGATGGCGGTGCCGAACACGCCGGCGAGATTGGGGCCCATCGCATGATAAATGAGCATGTTGTTCGGGTTTTCCTTATAGGCCACGATGTGCGACACCCGGGCAGCAATGGGCACCGAAGCGATGCCAGCCGAGCCGATCAGCGGATTGATCGGCACCTTCAGAAACAGATTCATGATCTTTGCCGTCACCACGCCCGAACCGGTACCGAACAGGAAGGCGATAAGCCCGAGCACGACGATTTCGAGGGTCTGGAAGGTGAGAAACTTTTCCGCCGCCATGGTCGAGCCGATGGCCACGGTCAGGATGATGATGATGACGTTCATCAATCCGCCAGCCGCGGTCTTCGACAAGCGATCCGTGACGCCGACCTCCTTGAGCAGGTTGCCCAGCATCAGCATCGTGATCAGCGGGGCCACCGGCGGGAAGAACAGATTGACGATGATGGCGATCACCACGGGAAAGGCGATCTTCTCCACCTTGGTCACCTTGCGCGACTGCGCCATGGGGATCTGACGTTCCGCCTTGGTGGTCAGCATATGCATCACCGGCGGCTGAATCATCGGCATCAGCGCCATGTAGGAATAGGCGGCCACGGAAATCGGTCCAAGCAGATGCGGCGCCAGCTTGACCGCGACGAAAATGGCCATCGGGCCATCGGCCCCGCCGATGAGCCCGATCGCGCCGGCTTCGCTGAGCGTGAAGCCGAGGACCTTGGCGAGGATCAGCGCCACGAAAATCCCCAGGTGCGCTCCCGCTCCCAGGATGACCAGCTTGGGATTGGCAATCATGGGACCAAAGTCGGTCATCGCCCCGACACCGAGGAAGATCAGCGGCGGAATGATCAGCTTCTCGACGCCCATGTAGGCATAGTGAAACAAGCCGCCATCCTTGACCGCATAGAGCAGCGCCGAAATGGCCGGACTGCCGGGTATGTCGTCCGGAGGGCCGGGCACATTGGCCACGATGCAGGAAAAACCGATGCCGACGAGCAGCAGCGGCTCATAGTGCTTGGCGATGGCCAGGTAAATCATGATCACGCCGATGATGATCATTGCCAGGTTGCCGAACGAAAAGTGCACTGCCCCCGTCTGGTCGATCAGGAGCTGCAGGAAAATCGGTATCTGCTCGAGCAAGTGGCACCTCTCCTGGCCAAGGGCGGCGTGTACCAGCACGCTGCCGCGGCGATTCATCTGTCGTTGGAGGTGGCTCTCAGACCGCCCCGCGCTTGTGTGACGGTTCAGTATAGGGATCCCGATCGGGCCCGGAACTAGGGTTTCCCCTAGTTTTGGCGTGCGCCATGCTCCGTGCTAAGGTGCAGCCGTGTCAAAAACAGTGCATACCATGGAGCCCTTGAGTAGGATGATCTTCCCGCATCAGGGGTGCTGGCGGAGGTACGCGTCATGATGCAGAGGACACTGCATCAGCGGCTGCTGCCATGGTCGGCAGCCCTGGTGCGACGGGCTCGCAATAGCCCGGTCGCCGCATTGGCCTTGGCCTTCGTGCTGGCGGCAGTGGTTGCGGCCCTTGACTACGCCACCGGCTACGAACTGCGCTTCGCCATCCTCTACCTCGTTCCGATCGCCCTGGCCACCTGGACCGGCGGTTTGCGCGCCGGAGTGGCGATCGTCGCCATATCCGGGCTCTTCTGGCTGGCGAGCTTTCGCTCCACGCACCCGTATTCCGGAGAAATATTCTTCTACTGGGAAGGCGTGGTCATGGTTGTCGTGTACAGCATCTTCGTGCTGCTGATTGCGCGCCTGCGTATCGCCCTGACCCGATCGGACGAGAGGTTCGTGCGTGTGCTGGACGAGTTGCATTCCGCGGTCTATGTTACGGACCAGGAGAGCGGCAGAATCCTGTACGCCAACCGAAGCCTCGCGCGCTTGATCAAGGCCGATCCCGGAACGCTTGGCACGGAAGCCCTGCACGAGCGCATTGGCCTGGCTGCTGTCGATACCGTACGCCGCGTACGCAACGAAACCATGGAGGCGGGATTCGTCACGCGCGAAATGCGAGCCCGCGCCAGCGGCCGGTGGTACCTGGTGCAAGTGGGTCCGATTCCGTGGAAATCCAGTCGCAGCGTCAGCCTCCATGTGATCACGGACATTTCGGAGCAGAAACACGCGCAAACACTGAAGCGGCAGCATCAGGACATGCTGCACCAGACCGCCCGGCTTGCCGCGCTGGCGGAGATCGCCTCTTCCCTCGCCCACGAGGTCAACCAGCCGCTGATGGCTATCGCCAGCTATAACGACGCCTGCCTGCGTCTGCTGGACGCACCCCGCTTCGACAGGAACGACCTCGTCACCGCGCTGCAGCGCTGCCGCGAGCAGGCTCTTCGCGCGGGAAAGATCATCAGCGGCGTGCGCGACTTCATTCGCAGCAGGCGTCCGGATCCTAGTCCCTGCGACATCAGCGCACTGGTCCGGGAAACGCTGGAACTGCTGGAGGCCGAGCTTGAGGACAGCGCCGTGGCGGTGGAGCTGTCCTTGCCCGACGGACTGCCAATGACGCAGGCCGATCGAACCCTCCTGGTCCAGGTCATCGTCAATCTGGTGCAGAACGCGATCGATGCCATGACGACGACCGCGTCATCCGGCCGCCTGCTGTCCGTGTGCACCGCCAGGGCCGCCGATGGCGAAATCGTCGTGTCGATTTCCGATCGGGGCGACGGTATTTCGGAAGCCATGCGCGATCGACTATTCACGCCCTTCTTCACTACCAGGACGCAGGGCCTGGGGCTCGGGCTGTCCATCTGCCGTTCCATTGTGGAGGCGCACGGCGGCCGCATATGGCATAGCGCAAACCTGAACGGCGGCTCCAGCTTTCACTTCAGCCTGCCGGCGGAGATCGAGTGATACCTGCCCACCAAGGCGAGCCAACGGTCTTCGTGGTCGACGACGACGCAGCGGTTTGCGATGCGCTCGGGATGCTGCTGCGGGCCGCCGGCATGAGCGTCGAGACCTTTCGCTCCGCCGCCGCCTTCCTCAAGACGTATCGCCCGGAACGTGCCGGCTGCCTCGTGCTCGACATCCGCATGCCCGGCATGACGGGGCTGGATCTGCAGGACGAATTGCACAAGCGCAGGATTTCGGTCCCCATCGTCTTTCTTACCGGACACGGAGATGTTCCGCTGGCGGTACGCGCGCTGAAGAAGGGCGCCGTCGATTTCATCGAGAAACCGCACGAGGAGGAACGCCTGGTCCTGGCCGTGCTCAACGCTCTGCGCAGCGACGGCGACCGACGCAAACAGGCGAACCGGCGCGACGAGAGTTCTCCTGACCTCGCAACCAGACTTGCAACACTTTCCGAGCGCGAACGCGAAGTGCTCGACGGGATTCTGGACGGCAAGCCGACTCGCCGGATCTCAGACGAACTCAACATCAGTGTCAAAACCGTGGAATTTCACCGCGCCCGCATCAGAGAAAAGCTTGGCGTCGGATCGCTGGCTGAGTTGTTCAGACTATTCATGCCATCAGAGAATGGCGCTTGAAGAGGAAGAAGTTGCAGGCGCAAGGACCAGCGTGCGCACATGCCTCGCGTTCTACGGAACCAAGAGAACCCTGTTGCCGACGCGAGCGCTGCACTTCCCATTATTTGAGTTCCATCTATAATCCCCCGATAGCGGGATGGTATTGACCCGCAAAAAGCGCTGGCGCCGCACAACGACGGGAGGAGAGGCCAGAGTGCAGCAAGAGTCGAGTTCCGCCCCCCCGCATCATCCGGGAATTGCCGAAAGCGGCCCGTTCGGCCGGATGCTGCTGGCCACGGCGAAATGGTTCGCCTTCACCGGCGGCCTGATATTCACCGGACTGGTGGTCATGTCGATCATCTCGATCGTCGGCCGCAAGCTGTTCAACGCGCCGGTGCCCGGCGATGTCGAAGTGCTGCAGATGTTTGCGGCCTTCGCCTCGGCAAGCTTCTTTGCCTATTGCCACTTGATGCACGGCGACGTCAAGGTGGACTTCTTCACCGCAAACCTGGGCGGCGCCAGGCGCCGCTTCCTGGACGCCCTGGGCTCGCTGCTGGTGGGGCTGGTCGGGTCGCTCCTGGCGTGGCGAACCGGGGTGGGCGCGCTGAGCCTGCGGGAAGCCGGCGAGTCGTCGGCCATCCTCGAGGTGCCGGTGTGGATTGCCCAGGCCCTGATGGTGCCGAGTTTCATCCTGCTGGCGCTGGCTGGTTTCTACATGTGCCGGCAAACATGGATTCTGCGCGAGACAAGGTCATGAGCGGGACGCAGGTCGGCTTCGTGATCTTCGGCTGCATGCTGACCCTTCTGGTGCTGCGCGTGCCGATCGGCGTCGCCATGTTCCTCGCCGGCGGCGGCGGCTATTTCTACCTGACCGGCGGCGAGACCGGTCCGCTGCTCAACTCGCTGAAGAACCTCGCCTACGCCCGGCTTTCCAACTACGACCTGGTGGTAATCCCGCTGTTCCTCTTGATGGGACAGTTCGCCACCCATGGCGGCCTGAGCCGCTCCCTGTTCAGATTCGTCAGCGCCTTCATCGGGCACCGCAAGGGCGGCATCGCCATGGCGGCGATCGGCGCCTGCGCGGGTTTCGGCGCGATCTGCGGTTCCTCCCTGGCGACGGCCGCGACCATGGGCCAGGTGGCGCTGCCGGAACTCAAGCGCTATGGCTATTCCGGCTCGCTGGCCACCGGCGCACTGGCCGCGGGCGGCACGCTCGGCATCATGATTCCCCCGTCGGTGCCGCTGGTGATCTATGCCATCCTGACCCAGGAATCGATCGGCAAGCTGTTCATGGCCGCCATCCTGCCCGGCATCATCGCCATGCTGGGCTACATGCTGGTGGTGCAGATTGTGGTCACGCTCAACCCGGCGGCCGGTCCCGCCGGACCGCGCGTCGCCTGGCCGGAACGCATCCGCAGCCTGCTGCTGGTGCTGCCCGTGCTGCTGGTATTCATCGTGGTGATCGTCGGCATCTACGGCGGCTGGGCCAATCCGACCGAGGCCGCATCCATCGGCGCTGCGTCCTGCGGCATCCTGGCGCTGCTGTCGGGCAACATGGGCAGGGAACAGGTGCAAAAAAGCCTGCTCGGCACCGCGATCGCGACGGCCATGATCTACCTGGTGCTGCTGGGCGCCGACATGATGAACAGCGCGCTGGCCGTGTCGCAGATGCCGGTCGAGCTCGCCGAGTGGGTGAAAGGCAGCGGCATGCCGCCGTTGCTGGTGATGGGCATGATCCTGCTCATCTACGTGCTGCTCGGTTGCGTCATGGATGCACTGGCCATGATCCTGCTCACCATCCCGATCTTCTATCCGATGATCATGGGCCTGGATTTCTTCGGCCTGCCGCAGGTCGACAAGTCGATCTGGTTCGGCATCCTCGCGCTGATGGTGGTCGAGATCGGGCTGGTGCACCCGCCGGTGGGCATGAACGTCTATGTCATCAACCGCCTGGCGGTCGACGTGCCCTTGATGGAAACTTTCAAGGGCGTTATCCCCTTCCTGATTTCCGACTTCATCCGCATCACGCTGCTGGTGTTTTTCCCGATCGTCTCGCTCTACCTGGTGCGCACGTTCGGCGCTTGACCACGACTCACCCTGTTGCAAACCCATAAATGAGGAGATCAGACATGCAGTTGCACAAGACATTCAAGCCGCTGGTGGCGGCGACGGTCCTGGCATTTGGCGCCGGCTCGGCCTGGGCGCAGGAAGTAACCCTCAAGGTGCACCATTTCCTGTCGCCGAACGCGACCTCGCAGAAGCTGCTGCTGGGGCCGTGGTGCGAAAAGGTGGCCAAGGAATCCAACAACCGGATCAAGTGCCAGATCTACCCGGCGATGCAGTTGGGCGGCACGCCTCCGCAACTCTTCGACCAGGCCAAGGACGGCGTCGCCGACATCGTCTGGACCGTGCCCACCTATCAGGCCGGACGTTTTCTCAAGTCGGAGGTGTTCGAGCTGCCCTTCATGACCAGGACCGCCGAAGGCGGCAGCCGCGCCTTCTGGGAATATATGCAGAAGAATTCGCTCGATGAATTCAAGGGTACCAAAATCATCCTGGCGCATGTACACGATGGGTCCGAACTGCACTTTGCCGGCAAGCAGGTCAAGACGCTTGAAGACCTGAAGGGCCTCAAGATCCGTGCGCCGACCCGCATCGGCACGCGCATGCTGGCCGCCCTCGGTGCAACACCGGTGCAGATGCCTGTCCCGCAGGTGCCCGAGTCGATCGCCAAGGGCGTGGTCGACGGCGCTTCGCTGCCCTGGGAAGTGGTACCGGGACTCAAGGTCAACGAGGTGACGAAGTTCCATACCGAAACCGGCCCCGGCCAGCGCAAGATGTCCAACACCATCTTTGTCGTGGCGATGAACGAGGCGAAGTACAACAGCCTGCCGCCGGAACTGAAGAAAGTCATCGATGCCAACAGCGGCGCCGAGGCCTCGGCCTGGGCAGGCAAGGTATGGGACAGCACCATCGTGCCGGGCCGCAAGTCGGCGACCGACCGCGGCAACACGGTTACCGTGCTGACTGCCGCCGAGTATCAGCGCTGGGAGAAGGCGACCGAAGGCGTGGCCCAGGACTGGGTCAAGGATGTCGCGGCGAAAGGCGGCGACGGCAACAAGCTGCTCGAAGCGGCCAAGGCCCTGCTGAACCAGTACGACAAGTAGAACAGGCACCCGCCGGGGCAACCCGGCGGCCTCCCATGCAGCACCCGCGCTCGAAGCCTGAACCATGACACCTGTACAAGCCATCGAAAGGAAACAGACCGCAAGACTCGACCTCGGCTTCTTGCCCGAGCTTGTCGGCTACCAGTTGCGCATGGCACAGATCGCCCTGTTCCGCGATTTCGCCCAGGGTCCCGGTGAACACGAGGTCACCCCCGGACTGTTTGGCGTCCTCGTCATCATCGAAGCCAATCCCGACCTCAAGCAAAGCGACCTTGCGCGCGCCACGCACCTCGACCGCTCGACGGTCGTCACGGTCATCGACAATCTTGAACGGCGCGGCCTGGTTGAAAGACGCACAGCGGCGCATGACCGGCGCTCCAATGCGATCCGCCTGACACCGGACGGCAGTGCCCTTTTACGCAAGCTGAAGCGCAAGGTCAAGCAGCACGAACAGCGCTTGTTGCGCAACTTCAGCCCTGCCGAACGCGAGCTGTTTCTTGCGCTGCTGCAAAAGGTGTTCCCCGAACACCGCTGACTTCTTCGGGCGCCATGCGCGCCAGGGTTTGCAATGCCATCGCAATTGCCAGCAGACTCGACATCATGAATAAAGCATGCCTGCAGCAAAGCCCTCCGGCCTGTCAGGCAAGACGTCCCAGCAACAAGCGCATCCTGCCGCCGGCGAGATCGAGATCATGGATGGCGCACTTCAAGTCCATTTCCGCGGCGAGCACGATGAGCGCTCCCGCCGCGGCGCCGAGCTGAAATGAATTGCCGTCAGGCCGGACGCTGACCGCCACCTGCAAACCAGCCATCCCGAAACCGGGTTCCGGCGTCAAAGCCAGCATCGACAGAACCGCCTCCGGATCGAAGGGCAGGCGCCGACCCAGTTCGCGCCGGAGCTGCTCGAAGCGCTCCGCCAGTGACGGCCACGCTTGTTCCGTGACGCAATTGGCATGCCGCACGGAATGCCCCGAGGTTTCGACACGGGCAAGGAGCGCTGCCATGAGCCCGCCGATACCCTCGCCGGTCAGCGCACTGACCGCATGAATGGGCGGCGCGCTGCGCAACAGCGGCGCGACCGCCTGCAAGGCCTGGCAGGCCAGCGCGGCACCCGCCGTGTCGCTCTTGGTAACCACCAGCAGGTCCGCCAGTTCGAGGATGCCGGCCTTGATCGCCTGCAACTCGTCGCCGAGTCCCGGCGGGAAGGCCACCAACAGCGAGTCAGCCAGTGCCGCGATGTCGATCTCGGATTGGCCGGTGCCCACGGTTTCGACCAGCACCAGGTCGAAGCCGGCAGCGTCCATCAAGCCGACCATTTGCCGGGCGGCGTCGGTCAGGCCGCCCAGGCTGCCGCGCGTGGCTGTCGAGCGGATGAACGAACGCGCGTCCGCGGCAGGCTCGCCGATGCGGAACCGGTCGCCCAGCAGGGCCCCGCCGCTCACCGGACTGGACGGGTCGACGGCCAGCACGGCGACGCTGCGCCCGGTCGCGAGCAACTGCTGCAGCAGCACCCCGACCAGGGTGGACTTGCCCGCTCCCGGCGGCCCGGTGATACCGATGACATGGGCCCGGCCCAGGTGCGACGCCAGCCGCGCGAGGAGCTTCGCGGTGGAGGTCGAATCCCGTTCGGCGAGTGAAAGCGCCCGCGCCAGCGCCGGGCGCTCTCCGGCGACGACGCCCAGTGCCAGATCATCAAGCGATAGACCCATGTGTTGCCATCCGTTCCTATTGACACTGCCGACACGCTGCGTATACAGTATCCAGTATTCCATGAGCCGGGCGCAATGGCGCAATCGATTCTGCCATGAACACCTCCATCAAGCCCCTTGAAAGGCCGGCAGGCCTGGCCGATCGGGTCTATCACCAGTTGCGCGACAACATCGGCAACCACCGGATTCGTCCGGGAGAGCGCTTGCAGGAAGTCAGCCTGGCAGCCCGCCTCGCCGTTTCACGCACGCCGGTGCGCGAAGCCCTGGCGCGCCTCGAAAGCGAAGGCATGATCATCGTCGAGGGCCGCGGCTTCGTGGTTCCCGAACTGACCGACACCGACATCGAAGAAATCTACCAGCTTCGCTTTCTGCTGGAGCCGACGGCTGTCAGCAGTGCCGTGGCCGCGGTGGGCGCAGCCGCCGACCTGGCGCCCATGTCGTCGGCGATCCAGGCCGCCACTGCCGCCGAGAAAAGCGGCGACTTCCGCGCCTTCCTTGAAGCCAACAGCCGCTTCCACAATGCCTGGCGCGCGCTGATTCCCAATCGGAGGATGTCGAAGCTGCTCGACCAGTATGTCGGCCACGTGCGCTTTCTGCGCGTGCTGACCCTGGGCGACGCGACGGCCAGGAAAGCCGCCCTCACCGGCATGAAGAAGATTCATGCCGCATTCAGGAAGCGGGACGCCGACGCTGCCGCGGCGGCGATGCACAAGCATCTCGAAGCCGCCAAGCACTTCCTCATCGAGGCCATACAGCAGATCGAAAGAGACAAAGAGGCGGAAGGACTCGCCGCGGAAACCCGGCGCCGCGCATGACGGAGAAATCGATATGACCTTCAAGGCGGAAATCCCCTACGGCGCCTACTGGAGCACGCCCTTTGCGCGCTGGCAGGGTAGCCTGGCCAACCTGCACAGCGTCGAATTCGCCGCCCATGTCGCGCGGCTCGAATTGGCCAAGCGCGGGATCGACCCCAAGAGCTTCGACTATGGCGTGCTGGGATTTTCCGTGCCGCAAAAGCATTCTTTTTACGGCTTGCCATGGCTCACCGGGATGATCGGCGCCACGCTGGCCGGCGGCCCCACCCTGATGCAGGCCTGCGCCACGGGCGTGCGCACCCTGCTGGCCGCGGCGCAGGAAATCGAAGTCGGCATGGCAAGCAGCGTGCTGTCCATCAATTGCGACCGCACCTCGAACGGGCCGCACCTCTACTACCCCAACCCGCGCGGCCCCGGCGGCACGGGTGCAGCCGAGGACTGGGTGATGGACAACTTCAACTGCGATCCACTGGGCGGCCATGCGATGTTGCAGACGGCGGAAAACGTCGCCGCCAGGCATGGCATCGGCACGGCAGCGCAGCACGAGCTGGTCCTGCGCCGCGAAGAACAGTACCGGCAATCGCTGGCGAGCGACTCGGCCTTCCTCAAGCGCTTCATGACCCTGCCCTTCGAGGTTCCTACGCCCAACTTCAAGAAGACCGCCGGCACGATGGCGGGCGACGAAGGCGTATCGCAGTCGACTGCCGCCGGGCTGGCGCAACTGAAACCCGTGATGCCGGGTGGCACGGTGACCTTCGGCGGCCAGACGCATCCGGCCGACGGCAACGCCGCGATCATCGTCACCACGCGCGAAAAGGCGCGGGAGCTCTCCGCCGACAAGAAAATCGCCGTGCGCCTGCACGGCTTCGGGCTGGCCCGCGTCGCCCTGGCCTGGATGCCCGAGGCCATGCTGCCGGCCGCGCAACGCGCACTGAGCCAGGCCGACCGCAGCGTCGCCCAGATGACGGCGATCAAGACGCACAACCCCTTCGCGGTGAACGACCTGTTCTTTGCCAAACAGACCGGCGCCGACCTGAGGTCGATGAACAACTACGGCTGTTCGCTGGTCTGGGGGCACCCGCAGGCGCCGATGGGCACGCGCGCCATCATCGAACTGATCGAGGAACTGGCCCTGAAGGGCGGCGGCTTCGGGTTGTTCACCGGCTGCGCCGCGGGTGACACGGCGATGTCGGTGGTGCTCGAAGTCTGCGACGCAAAGTGAATCCGCGCGCGCATCTGCGTAAATCGAGCGAATGAACATCTCCGCATGGATTGACCGCCACGCCGGGCTGAACCCCGACAGGACAGCGATTCGCTTCGCGGGACGCGATGTGTCGTATGGCGGCCTCGCGCAACTGATCGACCGACTGGCCTCGGCGCTGGCCGCATCGGGCGTGAAAAGAGGCGGCTGCGTGGCCTTCCTCGGCTTCAACAGCCCGGAAATGCTGGCGCTGCTTTTCGCCTGCGCCCGCCTCGGTGCGCTGTTCATGCCGCTCAACTGGCGGCTGGCCGGTCCCGAGCACAAGCAAATGCTGGACGACTGCCCGCCGTCGCTGCTTTTCGTTGAAGCCCAGTTCGTCGACCAGACCGACGTTTTCCGCAGTGCGCTGGGCGGCATGACGCTGGTCAGTTTCGGTCCCGCTGCGGCAGGCTGGATTTCGTGGACAGAATTCTGCCGCCGGGCCGGCGGCCGCGCGCCGGAAGATCCACGGGTCGATCAGGACAGCCCACTGCTGATCTGCTACACCTCGGGCTCCACCGGCAAGCCCAAGGGCGTGCTGCTGACCCAACGTGCGCTGATCTGCAACGCCGCCAACAGCATCGACATGCACGACCTGACGGCGAACGACATCATCCTCACCACCCTGCCGCTGTTCCATGTCGGCGGACTCAACAACCAGACCACTCCGGCGCTGCAGGCCGGCTGCACCGTGGTGCTGCACCCGAAGTTCGATGCCGATGCCACCTTCGATGCGATCGAAGGCGAGGGCATCACGCTGACCGTGCTGGTTCCCGCGCAACTCGACATGATGATGGCACACCCACGCTGGGCCGCTGCCGACTTTTCCGGCCTGCGCATGATCACCACCGGATCGACCATCGTTCCCCGGCACATCATCGACGCCGTTCATGCCAAGGGTGTCCCGCTGGTTCAGGTCTACGGCTCCACCGAGACCTGCCCGATTGCCGTGTATCTGAAGGCAGAGGACGCGCGACGCAAGGTCGGTTCGACCGGGAAGGCGGCAGCCCGCTGCGGGCTGAGGCTTGTCGATGGCAGCGGCAAGGATGTCGCAGCCGGCGCCAGCGGCGAGATCCTGGTGCGTGGCGACAATGTGATGATCGGCTACTGGAAAGCGCCGCAGGCCACGGCGGCAGCGTTGGTCGACGGCTGGTTCCACAGCGGGGACATGGGCCACCAGGACGAGGAAGGCTTCCTTTACGTGGACGGCCGCAGCAAGGAAATGATCATTTCCGGCGGGGAAAACATCTATCCGGCGGAGATCGAAAACCTGCTGATCGAATCTCCCGACATCGCCGAAGCCTCGGTGATTGGCCGCCCCGACGCGCGCTGGGGCGAAATCGTGGTCGCCGTGGTCGTGCCGAGAACCGATTGCGTGCTGAGCAGCGACCAGGTATTGAAGCTGCTCGACGGCCGCATCGCCCGCTACAAGCATCCCAAGGAAGTTCTGCTGGTCGAGGCTTTGCCGAAGACCGCCCTGGGCAAGGTGCGCAAGGAAGACGTGCGCCAGATGGTCGCACGCTCGGGCTGTATCCAATGAACCCCAATTCTTCACCACAGAGACACAGAGGCACAGAGAACTGCAAGAGCAGAGTCTGTCGTCTTTCTCTGTGTCTCTGTGCCTCTGTGGTTCAACCAGTTCTTTCAGGTTGCGTCACATTCCGCCAATGATGGAGAGCACCCTATGGCGCTAAAGATCGGCATCGACGTCGGCGGCACCTTCACGGACTTCGTCGTCACCCGCGACGACGTCGAGCCGGCGATCTTCAAGACGCTATCCACGCCGGCGGACCCGTCCATCGCGGTGGTCAACGGCCTTGCCGAGATCGCGGCCGGCATGGATCCGCGGCTGACGCTGGAAGACTTCGCGCCGACCATCGACACCATCGTGCATGGCACCACGGTCACCACCAATGCAACGCTGACCGGCACCGGCGCCAAGTGCGCGCTGCTGACCACCGAGGGCGTGCGCGACGCGCTGGAAATGCGCCGCGGCATCCGCGAGGAGCAGTACAACAACCGCTATACCAATGTGAAGCCGCTGGTGCCGCGCTACCTGCGCGCCGGCATCGGCGGCCGCCTGGATCGCAACGGCGCTGAAACCACGCCGCTCGACCTGGCGCAGATTCGTGAAGCCATCGCCCTGTTCAAGCAGGAGGGTGTGCAGGCGGTGTCGATCTGCTTCATGAACTCCTTCGCCAATCCCGCCCACGAAAAGGCGGCCGCAAAACTGCTCCGGCAGGAAATGCCCGGCGCCTACCTGTCGGTATCCACCGACCTGCTGCCCTCGATCCGCTTCTACGAGCGCGTCAGCACCACGGCGCTGAATTCCTACGTCGGGCCGAAGCTCAACCATTACCTCGACCAGCTCGTCGGCCGCCTCAAGGGCATCGGCTTCAAGGGCCTGCTACTGATCATGCAGTCCAACGGCGGCGTCATCTCGCCACAACTGGCGCGCCAAAAGGCCGCCCTGACACTGCTCTCCGGCCCCGCCGGCGGACCCGGCGCAGGGCTGTTTTACGTCCGCCCGCACGGCCAGAACAAGTGCATCACCACCGACATGGGCGGCACCAGCTTCGAAGCTTCGGTCGCCGTCGATGCGCCGATGATCAAGAACGACGGCGAGATCGCCCGCCACAAGATCGCCCTGCCGATGCTCGACATCCACACCATAGGCGCCGGCGGCGGATCGATCGGCTGGCTCGACGAAGGCGGCATGCTGCGCATGGGTCCGCAAAGCGCCGGTGCCGATCCCGGCCCGGCCTGCTACAGCAAGGGCGGCAGGCTGCCGGCCACGACCGACGCCAACGTGGTGCTGGGCTATCTCGACCCCGGCTTCTTCGCCGGCGGAAAGATGAAGCTCGATGCCGCGGCGGCGCGCGCCGCGATCGAGGAACACATCGCCAAGCCGATGGGGCTTTCCGTCGAGGAAGCCGCGGCCGGCATGTACCGCGTCGCCTGCAACAACATGGCCCAGGGCGTGCGCGAAGTGACCATCAAGCGCGGCTTCGACCCGCGCGAATTTCCCTTCATCCCGGCCGGTGGCGCCGGCCCGATCCACTCCTGCCTGATCTGCAGCGAGCTGGAGATCCCGCTGCAGATCGTGCCGCGCGAATCCTCGGTGCTGTGCGCCTTCGGCATGCTGATGAGCGAACTCAAGCACGACTTCGTGCGCACCTTCGTCTCCCGTCTCGAAGCCATCGACTGGCCGCGGCTGACCGCCATGATCGACGAGATGTCGGCCGAAGGCACGCGGCAACTGGTCGAGGAACGCATCGCCGGGGAACGCCGCCGCCACGACGTCAAGTTCGACTGCCGCTACATCAAGCAGTATCACGAGGTGTCCTTCACGGTACCGCGCGAGCTGATCGACAGCCGCGACACTGCCGCCATCGCCGCCGCCTTCAATGCCGAGCACAACCGGCTCTACGGCTATTCGCTGGAAGCCGAAAAGACCCCGATCGAAATCATCAACGTGCGCGTCCAGGCCATCGGCATCACCGACAAGCCGACCTACCGCCAGGAAGCCTGGGCCGGACCCGATGCGTCGAAGGCACTGAAAGGCAAGCGCAGCATGTACATCCCGGAAACCAAGACCTTCCGGGAGACCCCGGTCTACGACGGCCACCAGATGCACTTCGGCAACCGCGTCACCGGCCCGGTCATGATCGAGCAGGAAACCACGGCCATCTTCGTCAGCGATTCCTACGACTGCGCCGTCGATGCCCTCGGTTCCTTCGTGATCTACGAGAAGGGTCGCGAGGACCTTGCCGCCGCATGTTTCAAAGACAGCAAGGAGGCTCTGGTATGAGCGCCGCCAAGATAGATCCCATCCTGCTCTCCGTCTATGCGCGGACCTTCAAGTCCATCACCGACGAGATGAGCATTTCCATGGAGCAGACCACCCGCTCACCCATCCTCTGCGAGGCCAAGGACTACGTGACCGGCCTCTACGACGCCGACGGCAACATGCTGGAGCAGACGGAGAACCTGCCCATCCTGGCCTTTTCGCTGGCGCCGGTGTGCAAGTACATCAAGGAATTCTTCGGCGACGAGATATATCCCGGCGACGTGATCTTCCACAACGACGTGTTCAGCCTGGGCAACCAGAACAACGACGTCGCGGCCTTCAAACCGGTGTTCTTCGAAGACAAGCTGGTTGCCTGGACGGCGGTCAAGGGCCACCAGGCCGACATCGGCGGCAACGTCGCCGGTGGCTACAACCCGAACGCGGTCGAGGTCTGGCAGGAAGCCCTGCGCATCCCGCCGGTCAAGGTGGTCGAGCGCGGCAAGCTGCGTAAGGACGTATGGGGGCTGATCTTCGCCAACGTCCGCCTCGACATCGTGCAGCACGACATGAAGGCCGAGATGGGCGCCTGCACCGTCGGCGAGCGCCGCCTGCTGGAACTGCTCAAGAAGTACGGCGTCGAGAGTTACGAGGCACACAAACAGGCGCTGTTCGATGCCACGCGCAGGATGATGGAAGCCGAGATCGCCAAGATCCCCAATGGCAACTACTCGGGCGAAGGCTACGTGTATTTCGACGGCCGCTTCGTCGGCTCGAAATACACCATCCGCGTCGATATCGAGGTCAGGGACAAGCACATCAAGTTCGACTACTCACGCACCGACCCGCAGACCAACGGTTTCGTGAACGGTACCTTCACCTCCAGCGCCTCGGCCACCATCCTGACCCTGCTGCAGATGGTGAACCCGGACATCCCGCACAACGAGGGCATGGTGCAGCCGATCGAGATCATCATCCCGAGCGGCACCATTCTCAATGCTGCGTATCCGAAGGCCACCACCTTCGGCAACCACCTCTGCCCGCCCAACGCGGACGCCATCCAGCGCGCGCTGGCCCCCGTGATGCCCGATCGCGTCACCGCCGGCTGGAACAACCTGCTGGCCTCGCTGACCACCGGCCTCGATCCGAAGAACAACGAGAAGTACGTGGACATCGGCTTCATGGGCCTGAAGGGCGGCTCGGGCGCGATGCTCGGCACCGACGGCTACGACCACATCGGCATGATCGACGCCTCGGGCGGCGTGCTCGACCAAGACTACGAGATGTTCGAACAGCAGACGCCGCATACGCTGATCAAGCACGAACTGCTGGCCGATTCCGCCGGCGCCGGCGAATGGCGCGGCGGACTCGGCGTCGAAACCATCTTCACCATCGGTTCCGACGACACGCAACTGGTGACCTTCGGCGACGGTGACTTCGAGCCGGCCTTCGGCCTGTTCGGCGGCGGTGAAGGCGGCCTCAACTTCATCCGCCTGCACTACCCGGACGGCCAGACCGTGGTGCCGAAAAACAAGGACCTGATCACCGGCGTGCCGAAAGGCACCACCTACCACCAGGTCGCCAGCGGCGGTGGTGGTTACGGCGATCCGAAGAAGCGGGACCGCAAGCTGCTGGCCGAGGAGATCCGCAATGGTGTGATCACCAGGGAAGCGGCGATGCGGGACTACGGTTTCGCCGAGTGAGTACTGAGATGAAACACCCTGTTCCCACATTGAGCCTGGAGGGCTCGGACCGCCAGGGCACTCTGCCCCGCTCCATGTCCCCCGTCGTCGGCCTTCGGCCGACTCCTCCTCCTCTACTTGCGCGGAGCAGAGCGCCCTACCGGCCCGAGCAATTTCCGCCGTGCCTCTTTGGCGTGTCAAAGGCACAAGCGTATCCCGCCCGGGGTGTCGGGTGTCCGATTCCCGCAAGTAAAGGAGGAGGAGTAGGCGAAGCCTGCGACGGGGGACATGGAGGGAATCGGACACCCGGCACCCCGGGCGCCGCGCGAAAGTCACGCCAACCATGAATTTCGAACTCACCGACGACCAGAAAGCAATCCGCGACACCTTCGCGCGCTTTTGCGACGAGCGCATTGCCCCGCAGGCCGCGGCGCTGGACGAGGCGAAGCAGTATCCGCACGCCCTGTTCCAGGAACTCGCCGAGCTCGGCTTCTTCGGCATGCGCTATCCCGAGGATGTCGGCGGCAGCGGCGTGGCGCTGACCGAGTTCGCCCTGGCCCTGCAGGAAATCGCCCGCGGTTCGATGTCGCTGGCCGGCGCGGTGGCGATGCAGTCGCTGATGGGGACCAAGTTCCTGCACCTGCTTGGCAACGCGGACATCATCGAGCGCCTGTTCAAGCCGGCGCTGCGCGGCGAGAAGATAGGCGCCATCTGCATGACCGAGCCGAATGCCGGCTCCGACCTCGACTCGATCGCCACCACGGCGAAGAAAGTCGCGGGCGGCTACGTGCTCAACGGCCAGAAGACCTGGATCACCTCGGCGCCGGTAGCCGATTTCTTCACCGTATTCGCCAGGGCAGGCCAAGAGAAGAAGTTGACCATTTTCCTCGTCGAGAAGCACTTCAAGGGCCTTTTGATTGGCCGCGAGATCCACAAGATGGGCGTCTGGGCGCTGCCGACCTCGGAAGTTGCCTTTGACGAATGCTTCGTGCCCGACAGCCATCGCCTGTCCAGGGAAGAAGGCGACGGCGAGGGTCACCTGCGCAAGACCCTGGGCGAGATCCGCATCGTCACCGGCGCCATGGGCCTCGGCGTGGCCCGTGCCGCGCTGGCCGAGGCGGTGCGCTATGCGGGCGAACGCAAGCAGTTCGGCAAGACGATCAACCGCTACCAGGCGATCCAGATGAAGCTGGCCGAGATGGCCACGGAACTCGAAGCCGCCGAACACCTGGTCTATTACGCCGCCTGGCGCCGCGACGCCGGCAAGCCGTATCACAAGGAAGCGGCGATGGCCAAGCTGTTCGCCACCGAGACTGCCGCCACGGTCTGCGACAAGGCGGCACGCGTCTTCGCCTCCTACGGCTATGCCATGGAATACCCGGTGCAGCGCTACCTGCGCGATGTCCGCTTCACGCTGATCGGCGGCGGCACGAGCGAAATTCTCAAACTGATTATTGCGAAGGAAGTGTCTTCATGACGGATCGCCAAAAGCCGATCAAGGTATTGCTCGGCAAACCCGGCCTCGACGGCCACGACCAAGGAGCCAAGGTCGTCGCGCGCGCCATGATGGATGCCGGCTTCGAGGTCATCTACACCGGCCTGCGCCAGACGCCGGAGCAGATTGCGCGGATTGCGCTGGAAGAGGATGTCGACGTCATCTCATTGTCCTCGATGGCCGGCTCGCACCTGCCCTTCTGCCGCAAGCTGAAGCCCCTGCTCGAAGCCAACGGCCTCACCGACAAGCTCTGGGTGATCGGCGGCAACCTGCCGGCGCAGGACCACGACGCCCTGCGCGAACTGGGCTTCAAGGGGATCTTTTCTTCGGGCTCGAAGCTCGATGCGATCACCGAGTACATCCGGAGCAATGTCACATGAACGCCCCGCAGAAGCCCGCAATGAAGAAGGTCATCAACGAATCGGGAATCGAGGTCAAGCCGCTATATACAGCGGAAGACGTCGAGGCCAGCGGCGGCATGGAGATGGTCGGCGAGCCCGGCCAGTATCCTTTCACTCGCGGCATACACCGCGAGATGTACCGCAAGCAGCCGTGGACCATGCGCCAGTACGCGGGCTTCGGCAATCCGGCCGACACCAACCAGCGCTTCAAGTACCTGATCGCCAACGGCCAGACCGGGCTCAACGTCGCCTTCGACCTGCCGACCCAGATCGGCCTCGATTCCGACGATCCGCTGGCCGAGGGGGAAATCGGCCGCGTCGGCATGTCGATCGACACCCTGCGCGACTTCGAGATCGCCTTCGACGGCATCGACCTGAAGAAGATCACTGTGTCGCTGACCATCAACGGCGCCGCGGCGATCCTGATCGCGATGTACCTGGCGATGGCGGAAAAGCGCGGTTACGACCTCAAGGAATTGCGCGGCACCGCGCAAAACGACATCCTCAAGGAATTCATCGGTCGCGGCACCTGGATCTTCCCGGTCGAACCCTCGATCCGCCTGGTCGGGGACACGATCGAGTACTGCGCCGCGCGCGCCCCCAAGTACAGCCCGGTTTCGGTCTGCGGCTACCACATCCGCGAATCCGGAGCGACCCCGGCGCAGGAAATGGCCTTTGCGTTTTGCATTGCCCGGGCCTATGCCGACGACGTCATCAAGCGCGGCCTGTCGGTGGACGAGTTCGCCGGACGCCTGTCGTACAACTTCAATCTTTTCGGCAACATCTTCGAGCAGGTGTGCAAGTTCCGCGCCGGCCGCGGCCTGTGGGCCAGGATCATGAAGGAAGAGTACGGCGCCGAAAAGCCGGGCTCTATGTGGCTGCGCATGATCGCCGGCGGCGGCGGCGGCGGCCTGACCTTCGAGCAGCCGGAAGTCAACATTGTGCGCGGCGCCTACTATGCCTTGATTTCCGCGCTGTCGGGCACGCAGACCATGGCCCTGTGTTCCTACGACGAGGCCTACACCATCCCCACCGAATACTCGGCACGCATTTCGCTGCGCACCATGCAGTTGCTGATCGAGGAAATGGGCCTCACCGAAACCGTCGATCCGCTGGCCGGCGCCTTCTATGTCGAGACCATGACCAACGAAATGCGCACGAAGATGGAGGAGATCATGGCCGAGACGGATGCCCAGGGCGGCATCGTCAAGATGGTGGCCGAGGGCAGCATCCAGGCCAAGGTCTCGGCGCAGGCCTACCAGATGCAGCGCAAGATCGAATCGGGCGAATTCCGCAAGGTCGGCGTCAACTGCTACCGCAACGAGCAGGAGGAGGATCATCCGGTCGAGTTTCACGCCTACAACGAGGAAGACGCCCGCGTCCAGATCGAGGGTCTCAGGCGGATTCGCGCCGAACGCGACAATCCGGCGGTCGACGCCGCGCTGGCGCGCCTGCGCACCGATGCGACGGCAGGCCGCAATGTCATGCCGGCCCTGGTCGAAGCGGTGAAGGCCTACGCCAGCGTCGGCGAAATGACCCGGGAACTCGTCAATGTGTTCGGACGCTACAAGGAACCAATCCGCTTCTGAGAGGGTATCAATATCATGAGTGAACTCGAACTCTACATCGCACCGACCAGCCTCGACCAGGCGGTTGCGTGCCTCAAGGGCGGCGACGTGACGATTTTCGCCGGCGGTACCGATCTCACGCCGCAAACCCAGTCCGGCAAGCTCAAGTTCAAGAAGACGCTGATGAACATCCGCCATGTACCGGAACTCATCGGCATCACGCGCGAAGGCGACGAAATCCGCATCGGCGCGTTGGCCACCATCACCGAGATCATGGACAGTCCGCTGGTCCGGCAGCACCTGCCCGTGCTGGTCGACGCCTGCGACCATTTCGCCAGCGACCAGATCCGCAATGCCGGCACGCTGGGAGGCAACATCTGCAATGCCTCGCCGGCCGGCGACACGCTGATTCCCTTGCTGGTGCTGGATGCCTCGCTGGAACTGGCCTGCATGCGCGGCGACAGGCTGCACAAGCGCTGCATGCCGCTCGCGGAGTTTTTCATCGGGCCGGGGAAGACGCGCCGCGCGCCGGACGAGCTGCTGGCCGCGGTGCGCGTCCCCGTGCCGGGCGCTGGCCATCTCGCGCGTTTCCACAAGCTCGGGACGCGGCCGGCGCTGGACATTTCGACGATTTCCATCGGCATCGCCGGCACACTGAAGGACGGCAGGTTGTCCGACGTGCGGGTGGCCTTCGGCGCGGTGGCGCCAACGCCGGTGCGGGCCCCCTTGACCGAACAGGCGCTCGAAGGGCAACGGCTCGATGAGGCTGCCATCGAAAAAGCAGCCAACGTCGCCAGGGACGAAGTCACGCCGATCGACGACGTGCGTGCCAGCGCCTGGTACCGCAAGGAAATGATCCATAACATTACTCGGAGACTACTCAACCATGTCGCTCAAGCATGACATCGAATTCACCCTGAACGGTGTCAAGCGGGCCGTCAGCGTGGACGTCACCATGAATGCCCTCGCCATGCTGCGCGATGTCATCGGCCTGACCGGCACCAAGTACGGCTGCGGTGAGGGCGAGTGCGGCGCCTGCACCATCCAGGTCGATGGCCTGTCGCTGAACTCCTGCCTGATGTTCGCCGTCGATTGCGACGGTCGCGATGTCACCACGATCGAAGGACTGGCCAACGACAGCAAGGCCGACGCTTTGCGCTCCGCCTTCGTCGAACATGGTGCGGTACAGTGCGGCTTCTGCACCCCCGGCATGATCATGCAGGCCGACCACCTGCTGCACAGGCAGCCGCACGCCGATGCGGAATCCGTCAAGCGCGGCATTGAGGGAAACCTCTGCCGCTGTACCGGTTACAAGAAGATCGTCGACGCCATTGTCGCGGTCGGCGCTGCACCGGAATAGGGGCATCAACATGAGCGTTGCAGAGAGGCAAGCCCGCGTCATCGAGCCCGATTCGCTGATCGGCAAGCGCATCCCGAAAATGGACGCTCCCGAGAAAGCCAGCGGCCGGACGCGCTATATCCACGACATCAACCTTTCGGGCCAGTTGCACGGCAGGATCCTGCGCTCCGGGCGTATCCATGCCCTGATCAAGTCGATCGACACCTCGGCCGCCAGGGCACTTCCGGGCGTGCACGTGGTCATCACCGGCGCCGACGTTCCCGACCAGCGCCCGATCGGCGTCGCCCGCGACCACTTCCCGCTGAAGGTCGGCCGCGTCAGGAGCGAACGCGACGAAATCGCCGCCGTGGCGGCCGAAACCGAGGAGATCGCCGAGGCGGCATTGAAGCTGATCAGGGTCGAATACGAGGACCTGCCGATCCTCTCCGACCCCGAGGAAGCCATCAAGCCGGATGCGATCCTGATCCACCCGGAGCCGCATGCGGGCGATGGCAGCCAGGAACACCTGAAGCCGGGCGCCAGCATCGCCCACAAGGGCAAGCCGGACAACGTCGCGATGACTTTCGACTACGCCCACGGCGACGTGGTCCGGGGCGAGGCGGAATCCGACGTGGTGATCGAGGACACTTTCAAGCTGCACTACGTCACCCACTGCTGCATGGGCGTCTCCGGCATGATCGCCGAGTTCGATGCCTCGGGGAACCTGCTGATGTACTCGAACACCCAGGTGCCCTTCCTGCACAAGCGCGAGTTTGCCGAGTACCTGAACATGGACCCGGCGCGCATCCGCATCATCCAGCCGCCGATCGGTGGCGGCTTCGGTTCCAAGCTCGACATCTACCCGTTCGAGGTAATCTGCCTGTTCCTCGCCCGCGCCGCCCGGCGCCCGGTAAAAATGCTGTTCACCCGCGAGGAGGAATTCCTCGCCTCGCCGACGCGCCAGCCGGTGCTGCTGACCCTGCGCTCGGGCTGCAGGAAGGACGGCACCCTGACCTTCCGCCAGGTGCACACGCTGCACGACAACGGCGCCTATACGTCCTGGGGCGCCACCACGCCTTTCGTCATGATGCAGACCTTCTCTTCGCTGTATCGCGTGCCGCACTGCGACTACCACACCACGGCGGTGTATACCAACAATCCCTATGCCGGGTCGTTTCGCGGCTACGGCAACCTGCAAGCCACCTTCGCCATCGAGCAGCACATGGACATGCTGGCCGAAGCGATCGGCATGGACCCCCTCGCCTTCCGCCTGAAGAACGCGCAGGAAACCGGAGAAACCACCGGCCAGGGCATGGTGTTCAAGAGCTGCGGCTTCAAGGAATGCATCAACACCGCGGCGCAGCGCAGCGATTACTCGCGCAAGGTCCGCGAGAATGCCGCCAATAGTGACAAGCCCGGCAACATCAAGCGCGGCATCGGCATGGCCTCGATGCTGCATGTCGGCGGCGGCGCCAAGATCTACCCGTCGGACGGCTGCGGCACGATTCTCAAGATGGACGACTTCGCCAACGTCACGCTGATCACCGGCGCCTCCGAAATCGGCCAGGGCTCGGAAACCGTGCTTTCGCAACTGGTCTGCGAGGAGCTCGGCCTGCCCATTTCGGCCATCACCGTGGTCAATAACGACACCGCGATCACGCCCTGGGACGTCGGCGTGCATGCCAGCCGCACCACCTTCATCGCCGGCAACTCGGCGATTGGCGCGGCGAAGAAGGCCAAGGCAAAGATCCTGGCCGTGGCAGCGAAGAAGTACGAGTGCGCCGAGAGCGATCTCGACCTGCGCGGCGGCTTTGTCATCAATGCCGCCAGCGGCGAAGTCGTGGTCGAACTGTCGAAGCTTCTGCGCAACCTGCATTTCCAGGACAAGGCCGAGCTGGTGATGACCACCTTCTACTACGAACCGCCCAGCGTGCACCAGGACAAGGGCTACAAGGGCGACGTCTCGGCGGCCTATGCCTGGGGCACCCAGGCGGTGGAGGTCGAAGTGGACACGGATACCGGCATCGTCAGGATGACCAGGGTCACCGGCGCGCACGATGTCGGCCGGGTCCTCAACCGGCTCGGCATCGAGGGCCAGATCGAGGGCGGCGTGGTCATGGGTCAGGGCTATGCGCTGACGGAAGACCTGATGATCGAGAACGGAGTCATGAAGAATCCCAACTTCCGCGACTACAAGCTGGTGACGGCGCCCGAGATCCCCGAGATGGACATCGCCTTCATCGAATCGATGGACGGCGAAGGGCCGCAGGGCGCCAAGGGGGTCGGCGAAGCGCCCGCGATCTGCATCGCCGCCGCCACCGCCAACGCCATCGCCAACGCCACCGGCGTGCGCCTCTTCGAACTGCCCTTCACCCCGGAAAAAGTCTATCGTGCGCTGCACGGCCAGACGCCCAAGCTGTACTGGAAACCGTGGAAGGCGGCATGAAGCGCCGCATCGTCCTGTCGATGGAGCAGGCGCTGTCGCTGCCATATGCCACGCTGCGCTTCGCCCAGCTCGGCTGGCGCGTGATCCGCATCGAATCGACGCCGAGCGGCGAAGGGCTGCCCGGCGATCCGAATCGCTACATCGGCGGCACGGTCGTCGATGACGACCGCCGCAGCTACTTCATCGCGCCCAACGTCGGCAAGGAAGCGATCGCGATCAACCTGAAGGAGCGCAAGGGCCAGGAGTTGTTGCGCCGCCTGATCGTCGAACTCGATGTCGATGTGTTCTGCTGCAACACCGTGCCCAGGCGCTACCAGCAACTGGGCATCGACTACGAAAGCCTCGCCGCCGTGAAACCGGACCTGATCTGGGCCGGCATCTCGGCCATGGGGCCCGAATATCCGGATGCCCCCGGCTATGACCCGGTGATCCAGGCGATGGCCGGCTACATGGAACTGACCGGCCCGGCGGACGGCCCGCCGACCCTGTCCGGCGTGCCGCTGATCGACCTCAAGGCCGGCGACGAGGTCTATGCCGGCGTAATGATGGCGCTGCTGGAACGCGCCGAAAGCGGCAATGGCAGCCGCATCGATGTCTCGATGCTGCAGGCGGCGGCGTCCTGGCTGATCACCACCCTGCCCCTGCTGGACTTCGACTGCGATCCCTCGGAAATCACCCGCTGCGGCAACGAGCATCGCAAGTTCATCCCGACCAATGTCTATCCCACCGCCGACGGCTTCATCTACCTCGCCATCGGCAGCGACGTGCAGTGGCGGCGCCTGACCGAAATTCCCTATTTCGCGCCGGTGGCCAATGCGGTGCGCGCCACCAACCGGGGGCGTGCCCTGGAACGCGAGGCCATCCACCGCGGCATGGCGGCAGTAACGCGGCAGCACGCCACGGCGGAGATCGCCGCGGACTTTCGCAAGGCGACCATCCCCCACGCGCCGATCCACGACATCGCCGCGGTGCGCGAGATGCCGGCAGTCAGCAGCCGCCTGACCACCACGCGCCGGCCCGATGGCCGGCCGCTGCGCATGCAGCCGATGGCGGTGGATGTCGCCGGCGTGGCGACCGAACTGAGGTTTCCCGCCAAGTACGGCGAGGACACCATGGCGATATTGGCCGAAGCCGGCTTGTCTGCCAAGGAATGTGCGGCACTGAAGAAGCGCAATATCATCGCCGGTTGAAGGCCGGATCGTTTTCATGCAGTACGCGGCAAACCGTTTTCCATAACGTCAATCAAGGAGGAGACACCATGAGTACAAGAAAACTATTGCTGACCCTGTCCGGGATGGCCCTCGCTGCATCGATGCAGGTGCAGGCGCAAATCAAGATCGGCGTCATCGCCTCGTCCACCGGCCCGGCCGCCTTCGTCGGCATTCCGCAGAAGAACGCCGTCGCGCTGCTGCCAAAAAAGATCGGCGATTTCAGCGTCGACTACCTGGTGTTCGACGATGCCAGCGATCCGACGCAAAGCGTGCAACTGACCAAGAAGCTGCTCAGCGAAAGCAGAATCGATGCACTGATCGGTCCCTCGGGCTCGCCCAACGCCATGGGCGTATTGGGTTTCATGGCCGAAGGCCAGACGCCGATGCTGGCGCCGGTCGGCACGGCGGCAGTGGTGGTGCCCATGGACGACAAGAAGCGCTGGGTGTTCAAGACCCACCCTAACGACGACGTCATCAGCGAAGGCCTGGTCGCAGCGATGAGCAAGCGCGGCGTCAAGACCATCGGCTTCATCGGCCGCAACGATCCCTATGGCGAAAACTGGCACAAGACCTTCGCGCCGATGGCACAGAAGGCTGGCATCCAGATCGTCGCCAACGAGCGTTACAACCGCCAGGACACCAGCGTCACGGCCCAGGTGCTGAAACTGATGGCCGCCAAGCCGGATGCCATCATCGTCGCCGGCGTTGCCGCCGATGCCGCACTGCCCCACATGCAGTTGGTCGACTCGGGCTTCAAGGGCAACATCTATCACACCCATGGTTCCGCCTCAAACGACTTCATCAAGCTCGGCGGCAAGAAGATGGAAGGCGCGTTGGTGGTCGGCCCGTTGCTGGTGGTCCCGGATGAGATACCCGACAGCTTCACCACCAAGAAAGTGACCATGGAGTTCGTTACCAGCTACGAGAAGCAGTTCGGCTCCCGCCCGCCGATCTTCGGCGCCGGCACCTACGACGCCGGCCTGCTGCTGAGCCGTGCCGTTCCCGAGGCGGCAAAGAAGGGCAAACCGGGTACGCAGGAGTTCCGCAGCGCGCTACGCGACGCCCTGGAGGCCAGCAAGGACATGATCACCTCCCAGGGCGTGGTGAATATGTCGGCGCAGGACCACTCTGGCTACGACCATCGCGGCCGGGTCTTGATGACCGTCAAGGACGGCAAGTTCGCACTGGTCAAGGACTGAGCCGGGCCAGGACGCAACGATCCGCACGGGGGCGCCGCGTCCCCGCCGTGCGCTGGCGGGAACCGGCTTGGACCGGTAGCCGAGGAGAATGGCTGATGCTTGCAAGTGTCTCTCTGCAAGACAAGTACCAGCTCGACCATGGACGGGTGTTTCTCACCGGCATGCAGGCCCTTGCCCGCCTGCCAATGCTTCAACACGCCCGCGACCGCGCCGCCGGCCTGCATACCGCCGGCTACATATCCGGCTATCGCGGCTCGCCGCTGGGCGGCCTGGACACGGCGCTGCATGGGGCCGAAGCCTTTCTCAGGGCGTGCGACATCAGCTTCCAGCCGGGCCTCAACGAGGAACTCGCGGCCACCGCGATATGGGGCACGCAGCAACTGCACTTCTTCCCCCGGCCCCAATACGATGGCATCTTCTCGATGTGGTATGGCAAGGGACCGGGCGTCGACCGTTGCGGCGATGTCTTCAAGCATGCCAACCATGCCGGCACGGCAAAACATGGCGGTGTGCTGCTGATCGCCGGCGATGACCCGGCCGCGCGCTCCTCGGCCGTCGCGCACCAGAGCGAGCACATGTTCTCGGCCTGCGGCATTCCGGTGCTGGCGCCCGCCGATTTGCAGGAGTATCTCGACTTCGGCCTGCACGGCTGGGCCATGTCGCGCTATTCGGGCTGTTGGGTGGCGATGAAAGTCACCGCCGATACCGCGGAAAGCTCGGCCACCGTCGAACTTGACCCCGGGCGCCCGCAGATCGTCATCCCCGACGATTTCCACCTGCCGCCGGACGGGGTGCATATCCGCTGGCCCGATCCGCCGCTGGCGCAGGAACACCGACTGCAGGAATTCAAGGTCTATGCGGCGATTGCCTATGCCCGCGCCAACAGGCTGAACCGGATCGTTTTCGACAGCCCGCGACCGCGCCTCGGGCTGATCGCCTGCGGCAAGGCCTGGCTCGACGTGCGCCAGGCGCTCGACGACCTCGGCATCGACCGGGACTATGCCGCAGAAATAGGCCTGCGCCTGTTCAAGGTGGGCATGCCGTGGCCCCTGGAAGCAGATTCGGTGCGCCATTTCGCCGAGGGCCTGGAGGAAATCCTGGTGGTCGAGGAGAAGCGCCAGATCATCGAATACCAGTTGAAGGAAATGCTCTACAACTGGCGCGAGGACGTGCGCCCGCGAGTCTTCGGCAAATATGACGAATCCGGCGAATGGCCGGTTCCGGTGAGCCGCTGGCTGCTGCCGCCCACCGCGGAACTGACGCCCGCCATCGTCGCCCGCGCGATTGCCGAGCGTATCGGCAGATTCCACACCTCCGAGCGGATCGCGGCGCGCCTGGCCTTGCTCGAACGAACCGCCGCGGCCCTTGCCAGGCCGAGGGTGGCGTTGTTGCGTACACCCTGGTTCTGCCCCGGCTGCCCGCACAACCAATCCACCAAAGTACCCGAAGGCAGCAGCGCACTGGGCGGCGTCGGCTGCCACCTGATGGCCGTCGCGATGGGCCGCAACACGGCCACCATCTGCCAGATGGGCGGCGAAGGCGCGGCCTGGCTTGGCGTTGCGGGACATAGTGGGACGCAGCACATCTTTGCCAACCTGGGCGACGGCACCTATTTCCATTCCGGGGTGCTCGCCATACGCGCCGCCGTTGCCGGCGGGATCAATATCACCTACAAGCTGCTCTTCAACGACGCCGTCGCGATGACCGGCGGCCAGCCGCTGGACGGCACGCTGACCGTGCCGCAGCTCACGCGCCAGCTTGCCGCCGAAGATGTGAAGCGCATCATCGTCATGTCCAACGAGCCCGAGAAGTATTCAGACGTCCGCGACTTCGCACCCGGCGTCGAGCTTCGCCACCGCGACGAACTCGACGCCACGCAGCGCGGGCTGCGCGAGACGCCGGGCGTCACCGCCCTGATCTACGACCAGACCTGCGCCGCCGAAAAACGCCGCCGCCGCAAGCGCGGGCTCCTCCCCGTCCCGGCGGTGCGTGTCTTCATCAACGAAATGGTCTGCGAAGGCTGCGGCGATTGCAGCGTCAAATCGAACTGCCTCGCCGTGATTCCGGTCGAGACCGAGTTCGGCCGCAAGCGCGCCATCGACCAGCATTCCTGCAACATGGACTACTCCTGCGTCGCCGGCTTCTGCCCGAGCATCGTCACCGTGCTTGGCGGCGAACTGCGCCGAGGCCGCGCCGCCGCGGCTGCTTCACACGACTTCGCCGACCTGCCGGAGCCCGCGTGCGCCACTCTCGCCGAGCCCTATGGGATCCTCGTTGCCGGCGTCGGCGGCACCGGCGTGGTGACCATCGGCGCCCTGCTCGGCATGGCCGCCCATCTGGAAGGCAAGGGGGTCACCGTGATCGACATGACCGGGCTGGCGCAGAAAGGCGGCGCCGTGCTGTCGCATGTGCGGCTCGCCGACCGCCAGAACCAACTGCATTCGACACGGATTGCCACGGGCGAAGCCATGCTGGTACTTGGCTGCGACATTGTCGTTGCCGTCAGCGACGACGCACTTTCCAAGACCGCGGCGGGCCTGACCCGTGCCGTGGTGAATACCGGGCAGGCGATCACCGGCGAGTTCGTGCGCAATCCCGATTGCGCCTTCCCGGCGGGCGCCATGGAGCAGTCGCTGAGCGATGCCGTGGGCCATCATGCGGCGACCTTCATCGACGCCAGCCGGCTGGCCGCACGCCTGGTCGGGAACCCGCTTGCCACTAATGTCTTCATGCTCGGCTACGCCTTCCAGCGCGGCTTCATCCCGCTGTCGTCGGCAGCCCTGTTGCGGGCGATAGAACTCAACGGCACCACGGTCGAGGAGAACCGTCGCGCCTTCTCCTGGGGCCGACGCACGGCCCTCGATCCCGCCGGCGTCGAAGCAGTGGCGGCTGCCGGCGCAAGCGACGACCCGGCACACAGGCTCTCCCGCGATCTCGATGAAATGGTCGAACGCCGCCGCGACTACCTGTCGACCTATCAGGATGTGGCCTATGCCCGGCGTTATGTGGCCCTGGTCGGCCAGGTACGGGAGCGGACTGCAAGAGTCGGTACCGGCGGTGCGGCACTGGCGGAGGCCGTGGCACGCAACTACTTCAAGCTGTTGGCCTGCAAGGACGAATACGAAGTCGCGCGGATCTTCAGCGACCCGCAATTCCGGCAGGCGCTGGCAGCGAACTTCGAGGGCGACTACCGTCTGAACTTCCATGTCACCCTGCCCTGGAGCCGCGGTGCCGCACCCGGCGACGAGCCGAAAAAGGCCCGCTGCGGTCCGTGGCTGATGCCGGCGATGAAAGCGCTCGCCAGCCTCAAGTTCCTGCGCGGGACTGCGCTCGACCCCTTTGGCTGGTCCGCGGAACGCCGGCAGGAGCGCGAGCTGGTCGCCGACTACGAGCGCACGGTGGCGCACATCCTCGACCATCTCGACCGCGGCAGGCTCGATGGCGCGGTCGCGCTTGCCAGCATCCCGGAGATGATCCGCGGCTACGGCCCGGTGAAGCAACGCTCGATTGTTCAGGCGCGAGCAAGGCACAAGGAACTGATCGCTGCCTTCGATCAGCCCGCGGCCGACACGGCGCTGGCGGCGCGCCGCTCTTGACCGGGTCCCGCGACCAGGCAGCGCACGCTGCCCACGCGCGTGCGCTGCTGCCCGCTCCTGCGCCGGCTCAGGGGCGCAAGGCGAGGACCACTCCGGCCAGCGGCGGCACCGTGACCGACAGCGAGTAGGGACGGCCCATCCACGGAATTTCCTCCGTGAATAGCGGCCGATCGCCATTGCCCACGTCGCCGCCGCCGTAGAAGTGCGAATCCGAGTTGAGCGCCTCCCGGTAGCTTCCCGGGTGCGGCACGCCAATGCGGTAATCCATGCGCGGCACCGGGGTGAAATTGATGATCACCACCAGGAACTCGTCGTCGGTCTTGCGCACAAAACTCACGATCGACTGTTGGGAGTCGTGGCAATCGATCCACTCGAAGCCCTGCCACTCAAATTCGTTCCCATGCAGCGCAGGCGAGCCGCGATACAGGTGATTCAAGTCCTTCACCAGGGTTTGCATGCCGAGGTGCAGGGGAAACTGCAAGACGTACCAGTCGAGGACGCCCGCGCTGTTCCATTCGAGCCCCTGACCGAACTCGGTGCCCATGAACAGGAGCTTCTTCCCCGGATGGGTAAACATGTAGGTGTAGAGCAACCGGAGATTGGCAAAACGCTGCCATTCGTCGCCGGGCATGCGGTTGATCATCGACCCCTTGCCGTGCACCACTTCGTCATGCGAGAAGGGCAGCATGAAGTTCTCGGTAAATGCATATAGCATGCTGAAGGTGAGCAGGTCATGGTGGTACTGGCGGTGGATCGGTTCCAGCGCCATGTAACGCAGGGTATCGTTCATCCAGCCCATGTTCCACTTGATGTCGAAGCCCAGGCCGCCGACATAGGTCGGGCGCGTCACCTGCGGCCAGGACGTCGATTCCTCGGCGATGATCAGCGCGCCCGGACACTCGCTGTGGGTCGTGGCGTTGAACTCGCGCAGGAAGTCGATGGCTTCGATGTTCTCCCTGCCGCCGTATTGATTGGGGATCCATTCGGTGCGCGAATAGTCGAGATACAGCATCGACGCGACGGCATCCACCCGCAGACCGTCGATATGGAATTCCTCCAGCCAATACACCGCGCTGGAAATCAGGAAGTTCTTCACCTCGTTGCGGCCAAAATTGAAGATCAGCGTAGACCAGTCGAGATGCTCGCCCTTGCGGGGATCCTCATGCTCGTAGAGCGCCGTGCCGTCGAAGCGGGCAAGCCCGTGCGCATCCTTGGGGAAATGCGCGGGAACCCAGTCGAGGAGTACGCCGATGTCATGCTGGTGGCAAAGGTCGACGAAAAAGCGGAAGTCGTCCGGCGCGCCGAAGCGGCTGGTGGGTGCGAAATAGCCGGTAACCTGGTAGCCCCACGAGAGATCGAAGGGATGCTCGGTGACGGGCAGCAGTTCGATATGGGTGAAGCCCATCCGAACCACATATTCGACCAGTTGTCTGGCCAGTTCGCGGTAGTTGAGGAATTCCCCCTCGTAGCCGCGCTGCCAGGAGCCGAGATGAACCTCGTAGGCGGACATCGGCGCGTGCCGCCAGTCGGCGCTGGCGCGCCGCTCCATCCAGGCCGCATCGCCCCAGACGTAGGTCGAGCGGGGACTGACGATCGATGCGTTTCCCGGTCGCATCTCGAAGCGCCGGCCATAGGGGTCGGATTTCAGGAGCACCTCTCCGCTGTTGCGGTTCCTGATCTCGAATCGGTAGAGGATGTCGGGACCGATGTCCGGAACGAACAGTTCCCATACCCCGCTTCCGGGACGCACCCGCAGCGGATGGCGGCGACCGTCCCAGTGATTGAACTCCCCCACTACGCTGACGCGTTCGGCATTGGGCGCCCAGACCCCGAACAGCACTCCGGCGACGCCGTCGACCTCGTGTTCGTTCGCACCGAGGAAATTGTGGGCGTGGCGATGCCTGCCTTCGCCGAACAAATGCAGATCGAAATCCGCGATCTGGGGCAGGTAGGAATAGGGATCGTGGGCAATATGCTCGTGATGCCACGTGTCGCGCCAGATCAACCGATAGTGTTCCGGAACGTTCTTCGCGGGACCCCGCCACTCGAAAAAGTCGGAATCCGGAATGCGTTCCAGCGGCAGATTTCCTTCGGCGATTGAGACCTCGACCGCGTGGGGAATGTAGGCCCGCACCACAACGGCGGCACCGCTGGGATGCCTGCCCAGCACGGAGAACGGGTCGTGGTGGCGAGCCTCGGCGATCCTGATGAAATCGTCATTCAATTTCGCATGTTTCATGGTTCTCAATTCCTTTATCCGATTAGGGTCAAACGCTTGCGAGTCGCGTACTACCCGGCAGCCACGGCCAGCCATGGCGGTTGAGAGTTGCGATGAACTTCTTCAGTGTTTGGGCCGGCTGACAGCCGCCGACCTTTCAGATGCCTGCATTTTATAGGAGTCCGTCGCGATGGCGCAGGTCTCGCCAAAACGCCTGTGGATTCAGGGAGTTCAACGCCTGCCACGAGGTCGCGAGTTGTCTGAGCGCACTCCGGCCGGCGATTCCGCGACCCGTCAGGGGTTTCGGCCCGAATTCCGCAATTGACTGCGGTACCCGGCGTCAGCGATACTGCCGGCCCGTGACTTCCCGTCCTTGTGCATGAAGCCGTTTGCGGTCATTTCCGATATCCACAGCAATCTGGAGGCGCTTCAGGCGGTGCTCGCCAGAATCGATGCACTGGGTATCGAAACCATCTACGCCCTGGGCGATGTGATTGGCTACGGAGCCGATCCGGAAGCGTGTCTGCGCCTCGTGGCGAAGCGCTGCCACCATCGCCTTCTGGGGAATCACGAGCATGCGGTACTCGACCCCACCGCGGGCGCCAGATTTACGGAGTTTGCCAGGAAGGCCATTGACTGGACGCGGGAACGCATTCGCCAGGCGGACCTCTTCAACCTGATCAGCGGTCTCCGTCCCGCATACCAGCAGGGCGACATCTACTTTGCCCATGGCACCGTGCGCAACCCCCTCCACGAATACCTGCGTGAATCGGACAGCAGCGGCTACTCGACATTCGATGAAATGGCGGAGTCCCTGGAACGCGACTTCACCGACTTCCGAATCTGCTTCATCGGACACAACCACCATCCGTTCCTGGCAACTACCGAAGGTTTTCTGCACCCGCACAAAGGGCTGAGCGAGTTCCACGTGTCCGGGGACAACAAGTTCTACCTGAGCGTAGGTTCCGTGGGACAGCCCCGCGACGGCGATCCGCGGGCATGCTTTGTCACCTTCGACGACTCGCACGCAAGCTTCCATCGTGTCCCCTATCCCTTCGCCATCACTGCCGAAAAGATACTGGCAGCAGGTTTGCCGAGGTTCCTTGCCGACCGCCTCGCCGCGGGCCAGTAGCATGGAAAGCGCAGTCCGGCTCAAGGAATTCATCCAGGGCGCATCGAAACTGCCGGTGCTGCCGCAAGTCACGATTCGTCTCCTCAAGGCCCTGGATTCGCCCGACAGCTCGGCGAAGGACATCGCCGGGATCTTCGAGGCCGAACCAGCGCTGACGGCCCGGCTTCTGAAACTCGCCAATTCTTCGTTCTACGGCCTGAGCGGAAACATCTCGAAGGTCCATAGGGCCGTGGCGGTTCTCGGCGCGAAGACGATCCGCAGCCTGGCCCTGACCGTGTGGACGCAAACGCTTCGATCGCATGGCAGAACGCCGGAAGAAAGGGCCTTGTTGTCGCCGCTCCTGGCACACGGCCTGGCCTCCGGCATCGTCGCCAGGTTGCTGGCCGAACGCATGAATCCGGCCCTTGGCGAGGATGCCTTCATGGCAGGACTGCTCCATGACATCGGTCGTGTCGCGCTGGTTGCGCAATTGGGCACCAGATACCAGACGCTGATACTCGATCCGGCCCTGCGCGAGGGCGTCGCCTTGCATGAAAAAGAGGCCGCAGTCCTGGGATTCGACCATCGCAGCCTCGGCGCGGCACTCATGCAATCCTGGGCGCTGCCCGGGTTTCTGAGCACGGTAGCGGAAATGCATCATGACATCCTGGCCAGTCCGGGGGATTCGTTCCTGGTCGCCGCGGTAGCCCTGGCCGATGACTTCGCGACCCGTTTGCGTTTCAACCTCGCTCTCAATGCGCCGCGGGCGGAGCAGAAAGAACTTGCGCTCTTCTTCGGTTTCAGGGATCCGCAGGAAATCGCCGAATTCCTTGAGATTTGCATGGAATGGTTCCGGACCATGAGCGAGGTCCTCGACAAGGTCAAATGAGGTCCTGCAGCTGAACGGCTCGCCGGGTCGGCGCGGCAAAGCCGGCCGCATGCCGCATAATTCCGGCTGCCCCTTCCCCCTGGCTGCCCAACCTTGACCTCATCGCCGCTGTGGGCCAGCGCCTTTCGGCCCTTCTATTTTCTCGGTGCGCTCTATGCACCGCTGCTGGTCGTGGCGTGGCTGGGGGCGTTTCTCGAACTGTGGGGCCTGCCATCCCACGCGGTGCCGCTCAAGTTGCTGCACGGCCACGAGTTCATCTTCGGCTTCTCGGCGGCGATCATCACCGGAATCGTATTGACGGCGCTGCCCAGTTGGGCCGGCACCGACGAAATTTGCGGGCCCCGCCTGGTGCTGCTGGTGGCGCTGTGGCTGGCGGGGCGTGGCGCCTTCTGGGCCGCGCCGTGGCTGCCGCCGCTGCTGCCGGCGATCATCGACTGCCTGCTGTTCCCCGCCGTGTTCGTCATGCTCGCGCCGCAGTTGCTGCGGGTGCGCAACCGGCTCTACCTGCTGCTGCTGCCGATCCTGCTGGCGCTGTTCGCCGCCAACCTGATCTACCACCAGGCCATGTCCACGGCCGACCACCTTGAAGCGTGGCTGGCGCTGCGCCTGGCGATTTATGCGCTGATCGTGCTGTATGTGCTGAAGGGCGGCGTGCTGGCGCCGATTTTCACCGGCAACGCCCTGCGCGAAAAGGGTCGCGGCGACCAGACGCCGTTCAACATGGCACTGGAGATCGTCGCCGTCGGCGCGGTGCTGCTGCTCGCCGCACTCGACCTCGGCGGCGCTCCGGCCGCGTGGACAGGCAGCGCTGCGCTGGCCTGCGCGCTGCTGCATGGCTGGCGCACCGCGCGCTGGCAAGGCTGGCGCGTGGCCGACGTGCCTCTGCTGCTGGTAATGCACCTGGGTTTCGCCTGGCTGGTGCTGGCCTTCGCCTTGAAGGCCGCCGCCGAGCTGACCGGCATCGTCCCCGAAGCGGCATGGCTGCACGCCTTTACCGTGGGCAGCCTGGGACTGATGATGCTGGGCCTGATGACCCGCGTCAGCCTGCGCCACACCGGCCGCCCGCTGGTGGTGCCGCGGAGCATGCTCGCCGCGTATGTCCTGGTGTTCCTCGCCGCCCTGCTGCGGCTAGCGGCCACGGTCCATGGCCTCGGCAACGCGGTGGTCGGCCTCGCCGCCGGCCTGTGGGCGATCTCCTTCGCCCTTTATTTCATTGCGTTCCGGAAAGTGCTGGTGACGCCCAGCGCGCCACAGTCCCAGGGCCAATCGCTACAATCCGCAGCATGAGCGTGAACATTGCCCAACTGCTCTTCCGCGCCGCGCATATCCATCCGCAGCGGCCGGCGCTGGCCTGTGGCACGCGTATTCTGGCGAGCTATGCCGAACTGGGCGAGCGCGTCGCCCGCCTCGCCGCCGGGCTTGCGGCCCGGCTCAAGCCGAACGACCGCGTCGGCCTGGTGATGAAGAACTGCCCGCAGTATGTCGAACTGATGTTCGCCTGCTGGCACGCGGGCCTGGCGGCGGTGCCGATCAACGCCAAGCTGCACCCGAAGGAACTCGAATTCATCCTCGCCGACAGCGGCGCGCGCCTCTGCTTCGCCACCGCCGACCTCTACCCGGCGCTGGCCCCGCTTGCCGTTGCCGGCCTGGAACAGGTGATCGACGTCGATGGCCCTGCCTGCGCGCGTCTTTTCGGTGCCGCGCCGATGCCGGTCGCGTCGCGCGCGGCGGACGATGCAGCCTGGCTGTTCTATACCAGCGGCACCACCGGGCGGCCCAAGGGCGTGACCCTGACCCAGCGCAACGTCATGGCGGCGACCCTCAACTACCTGTCCGACGTCGACACGATCGCGCCCGGCGACGCCATCATCCACGCCGCGCCGATGTCGCACGGCTCGGGTTTCTACATGCTGCCCCATGTCGCCCGTGGCGGCGTCAACGTGGTCACCGAATCGGGCGGCTTCGACCCGGCCGAGATCTACGGACTGCTTCAGGCGCATCGCGGCGTGACCATGTTCGCCGCGCCGACCATGATCAAGCGCCTGGTCGATCACCCTGGTGACGCCGACACCGCCGGGCTCAAGACCATCGTCTACGGCGGCGGACCGATGTACGTCGCCGACTGCAAGGCGGCGCTGCGCCGCTTCGGCTTCAAGCTGGCGCAGATCTATGGCCAGGGCGAGTCGCCGATGACCATCACCTGCCTCGACAAGGCCCTCCATGCCGATGTCGCGCATCCACGCTACGAACAGCGCCTGGCTTCGGTAGGCCATGCCTTCAGCGGGGTCGAGGTGCGGGTCGCCGACGCCGATGACCGGCCTTTGCCCGCCGGCGAGATCGGCGAGATCCTGGTGCGCGGCGACATGGTCATGGCGGGCTACTGGAACAATCCCGAAGCCAGCGCCGAGACCCTGCGCAACGGCTGGCTGCATACCGGCGATGTCGGCAGCATGGACGAGGACGGCTTCCTGACGCTGAAGGACCGCAGCAAGGACGTGATCATTTCCGGCGGCTCGAACATCTATCCGCGCGAAGTCGAGGAAGTGCTGCTGCGGCATCCGGCGGTCAGCGAGGCCTCGGTGGTCGGCCATGCCGATCCCGAGTGGGGCGAGATCGTCATCGCCTTCATCGTCGCCCGCGGGCCGGCGCCGGACAGCGCCGAGCTCGACGCCCTGTGCCTCGACAACATCGCCCGCTTCAAGCGCCCCAAGCGCTACGTGCTGGTCGATGCCCTGCCGAAGAACAACACCGGCAAGGTGCTGAAGACCCGGCTGCGCGAACTGCTGGCGTAACGGCACCGAAACCGGTTACGCCAGGCAGCGTGTCGCCCGTCGAGCATCGGCGGCCACGCACCCCGCATGTGCGTGGCGCAAGCCGCCTGCACCATTGCAGCGCAGGCCCGGCTGCGGCCGGCCGGCTGTACAGGAGTCGGCGGTCGTGGCACGCCATTTGCTGTCCGTTGGGGTCGCCGATCACCGATGGACGCCGCCATGCAACTGCCGCTACAGAACTACCTCGACTCGCTGCACGCCAGCCTGTTGCCGCTGACCGAGGGCAGCGTCGCGACCTACATTCCGGAACTGGCCAAGGCCGATCCGGAGAGTTTCGGCATGTGCCTCGTCACCACCGATGGCTATGCCTATGCCACGGGCGATGCCGACCTGCCGTTCACCATCCAGTCGATCTCGAAGCCGCTGGTCTTTGCCGCTGCCCTGACGGCGCAGGGCCGCGCCGCGGTGCTCGAACGCATCGGCGTCGAGCCGACCGGCGACGCCTTCAATTCGATCAGCCTGAATCCGCTGACCGGCGCGCCGCTCAATCCGATGATCAATGCCGGCGCCATCGCTGCCACCGGCCTCGTCGCGGGGCGCACGGCGGAAGATCAATGGCAGACCATCCTGGCCGCGATGGAGGCGTTCGCCGGCCGCCGGCTGAGCCTGGACGAGGCGGTCTACCGTTCCGAGAGTGAAACGGGCTTCCGCAACCGGGCGATCGGCTGGATGCTGCGCAACTTCGGCATACTCGAACAGGACCCGACGCCGGTGCTGGAGAACTATTTCCGACAGTGCTCGATGCAGGTCACTTGCCGCGATCTCGGAATCATGGCGGCCACGCTGGCCAACAACGGCGTGCATCCGCTCACCGGAAAGACCGTGCTGGCGGCCGAGCACGTCGCTTCGGTGCTCAGCGTGATGAGCACCTGCGGCATGTACGACTATGCCGGAAGCTGGCTGTACGAGATCGGCATGCCGGCCAAGAGCGGCGTCGCCGGCGGCGTCCTCGCCGTGCTCCCGGGACGCTTCGGCATCGGCGTGTTCTCGCCGCGCCTCGACGAAAAAGGCAACAGTGTGCGCGGCATCGCCGCATGCCGGCGCTTGTCCGAGGACTTCGGCCTGCACATGTTCCGCAACGCGCGAACGCCCGGCCTCGTCCTCCGCCGCGAGTATTCTGGCGCCGAGGCGGCATCGCGCCGCATGCGCCCGGCCGAAGCGGCAAAGCTGCTGGCTGCGCATGGCGGCCGCATTCGCCTGCTGGCGCTGCAAGGCGAGGTCGCGCTCGCCGGCGCCGAGTATGTCGGGCGCCAGATCGCCCGTCTCTGCGAGCAGGCGGACAGCATCATCCTCGACATGCATCGCGTCAGCCGCATCGACGCGAGCGCCGCCCAGGTGTTGCAGGACACGAGGCGGCAGGTCGGCGAGCGCGGGCTGGCGCTGGTCTACTCGCGCATCCGGGCGCGGCCGGAACTGGAAAGGGCGCTCAAACGCGCGCTCAACCCGGACGAGGGCGGTTACCTCAGTTTCGAGGACAACGACCTGGCGATGGAGTGGTGCGAGAACCGGCTGCTCGCGGCGATCGCCCCCGCCGAACGGGTCGACGAACCGGGCCGATTCCCGCTGTTCGCGCGCCTGTCGGCGCCTGACCTCGAGCGCGTGAGCGCCTTGCTGGCGAACCGGCGCTACCTTCGCGGCGAAAGGATCATCGTCAGCGGCGAGCAGACCGACAACCGCATCTACCTGTTGCGCGCGGGAGAGGTCAGCGTGATCCTGCCGCTGTCCGACGGAGCGCACCAGCGCGTTGCCACCCTTTCGGCGGGCATGAGCTTCGGCGAGATGGCACTGCTCGGCCACGCGCGGCGCACGGCCACGGTCCACGCGGACACCGATGCGGAATGCTGGGTGCTCGACGCGCAGGCCTTCGACGCGCTGGCAGTCGAGTTCCCTCGCCTCAAGATCGTGGTGCTGGAAAACCTTTCCGAGAACCTGGCCGGGCGCCTGCACCAGGCCAACCAACTGATCGGCAGCCTGGCGTCCTGACTAGGCGAAGCGCGCCGACAGCCCGCCGTCGATCACGAGTTCGGTGGCGGTGATGTACTTGGCCTCATCGGAGGCGAGGAACAGGGTGGCATACGCGGTATCCCAGGCGTCGCCCATGCGGCCCAGCGGGCATTGCGCATCGCGGATGCGGATCAGGTTGTCGATGTCGCCTTCGCGGCCATAGACCCTGGTCAGCGCGGCATGCACCAGCGGCGTGTTCATCAGTCCCGGCAGCACGCAGTTGGCGCGGATGCCGTCGGGCGCGTGGCGGATGGCCATGGTGCGGGTCATTGCGACCATCGCCCCCTTGCTCGCGGCATAGAAGCCGTAGTTGACCCCGGCCCAGCCGAGCACCGCCACCGAAGCGTTGTTGACGATCGCCCCGGCATGCTGGCGCATCATCACCGGCAAGACATGATGGCAGGTCAGGTAGGCGCTCTTGATGTTCACCGACATCAGCCGGTCCCAGGTCGCCTCGTCGAGTTCGGCCGGGCCGCCGACCACGGCGATGCCGACGTTGTTGACCAGGATGTCGATCCGCCCGTAGGCCTCGAGGGCGCTCGCCACCAGCCGTTCGACATCGGCGCCGCGGGTCACGTCGCCGACCACGGCGATCCCGCTGCCGCCTTCCTCGTCGATGATTTGCTGGGTGGCCGCGGCAGCATCGGCGTCGATGTCCAGCCCGACCACCTTCGCCCCCTCGCGGGCAAACAGCACCGCTATCGCCTTGCCGTTGCCCCAGCCCGGCCCCGACGAGCCGCTGCCGGTGACGATGGCCACCTTGTCCCGCAGACGTTCGCCCATGTGTTCTGCCTCCTCGTCGAATCCGGCGCCGTCTTCCCGCGGCACGTCCGCAAGTATCCCCGAGCGGGGCAGGCGCAGTCAATCGCGATGTCCTGCCGCAAGTCGCGCAGCCCCCCTTCAACCCTGCCCGCAATTGTGCGATCGCCGGGAATGTTGGACAATTCGACGGACCCCCGCCTATAACCACTGGATCCCGCCATGACCGCCTCCTTCGCCAACCCGCTGCTTGCCGCTCCAACCCGCGCCTTGCCTCGCGCCGTCGCGATCATCGGCGCCGGCACCATCGGCCCCGACATCGGCTATTACCTGAAAGTCGCGCTGCCGGCCATCAAGCTGTATCTCGTCGATGTCTCGCAAGAGGCGCTGGACGGCGCCCTGCAGCGCTTCCAGGACTACTCGAAGAAGGCGGTGGCCAAGGGCAAGATGAGCAAGGCCGAGGCCGCAGCGGCGACAAGCAAGGTCGTCGGCACCCTGGACTATGCCGACATCGCCAACTGCGACTGGGTGATAGAGGCCGCCACGGAGAACCTGTCCCTCAAGCGGAAAATCTTCGCCCAGGTCGAGGCCGTGGTCCGGCCGGATGCACTGATCACGTCCAACACCAGTTCGCTGCCGGCGGCGCAGATTTTCTCGGCCCTGAAGCACAAGGAACGGGCTACGGTCACCCATTTTTTCGCTCCGGCCTGGCGCAATCCGGTGGTTGAAGTAATCGGCTGGAGCAAGACCGCGCCGGCCGTGGTGGAGTACCTGCGCTGGCTGTTCTGCATGACCGGCAAGGTGCCGCTGGTGACTGCCGACGTGGTCTGCTTCATGCTCGACCGCGTCTTCGACAACTGGTGCAACGAGGCGGCCCTGCTGCTCTACCAGGCCAGCGCCGCCGAAATCGACAGCGTCGCCGTCGAGTTCGTGCACGCCGGCCCGTTCTACGTGCTGAACCTCGCGCGCGGCAACCCGATCATCACCGAGACCAATGCGCTGCAGGCGCAACAGGAAGGCGGCCACTACCTTCCGGCGCCGGTCTTCCGCTCGGTGCAGACCTGGCTCACGGTGCCTCCCGGCAAGCCGATCGAAGTCCCCGCGGCAACTGCCAAGGCCGTGCGCGAGCGACTGCTGGGCGTACTGTTCTCGCAGAGCGCCGACATCATCGACCGGCGCATCGGCGATGCGGCCGATCTCGACCTCGGCTGCCGCCTGGCGCTCGGTTTCCGGCATGGCCCCTTCGAACTCATGCGCCTGCTGGGCGAGAAGATCAGCGGCCGGGCGATGAAACGCCTGCACACCGAGCGCCCCGGCATGCCCATGCCGCAGCGCGTCTTCTCCGGTTACCAGAATTTCCTGCGCCACATCCTGGTCGATGACATCGACGGCGTCAAAGTCATCACGCTGCGCCGGCCGGAAGCCCTCAATGCATTGCACGACGCAATGACGGATGAAATTCTCGCGGTCATCCGCCGGCATGAAAAGGACCCGAAGGTAACCGGCTTCGTCCTCGTCGGCTACGGCACGCGCGCCTTCTGCGCCGGCGCCGACATCGGCCACTTCGTCGAGATGCTGGGCGATGAGTGGGCCGCCGAGGAATATGCCCGCGACTGCTCCCGCCTGCTGGTGCATCTGGACCAGATGACCAAGCCCGTGGTCGCCGCGCTCAACGGCATGACCCTGGGCGGCGGCTTCGAACTGGCGATGCGCTGCCACGGCATCGTCGCCCTGAAGAACGCTTGGATACAGATGCCCGAGGTGACCCTGGGCATCGTGCACGGCATCGGCGCGATGGTGGTGCCCTATCGCCGCTGGCCGCATGCGGCGGACACCTTCAACGCCATGCTGCGCACGGCCGAGCGCCTGAAGGCATCCCGCGCCCACGAACTGGGCGTGGTCGACGCGCTGGCCAAGGACTACCCGTCGCTGATAAGCATGGCCGTGAAGCGCGTCGCCGAGTTGTCAGGAAAGGTCAAGCCGATCCCGGATGCCCCGGTGGCGGTCAACATCGAACCGATCGAAGCCAGGGCCGCCAGCGGCCAGGTGCTCAGCCGCGAATGCATAGCCCTGCTGGAGAAAGGCATCCGCGAAGCCGCCGCCGCACCGACCTTCGCCGCCGCGCTCGAAGTCGGCTACAAGGCCTTCGGCCTTTCCGCCTGCACCGCAAGCGCCCGCGAAGGCATTACCGCGTTCCAGGAGAAGCGCAAGCCGGATTTCAGAAAGACGAAGTAGCGGGCCGGCCGCCTGGCGGCCGCGCGAATTGCGCTGCTTATGCCGGACATGACGGTTTGGCCCGCTGCGCCAGCGGGCGACGGTATCGAAGGGGCGGGTTCGCCCCTTGGCCACCTCATGACAGTTGCAAAAGCGACTTCCGCTATGTGCCCTTTGCTGACTGATGATGTTTTCAAACCTTTGGCCGCTAACCGATCACAAAGCTGTCGCCCAGTAAAATCAGCAATCGGGAAGGAATTACAAGGGGCATGGAGTCGATGCCCCCCAATCGCCATGATTCTGATCCGGTTTTCTAGCAGTCCAAAAACATGTCTTACGTGAGTCCGTAAGGGTTGTCTGCTACCTTTGCCCGTTCAGCCCAAGCGTGATGCGTACCAGTTGGGGGACACTTTCAGCTTTCAGCTTCGCCATCAGCCTCGCTTTATGTACTTCAACAGTCCGCGCGCTGATGCCCAGTTGCACAGCGATATCTCGGTTGTGTTTCCCGGCCACGACCAGTTCCATGACCTCGCGCTCCCTAGGCGTCAGCTCGGCCATTTGTGCCGTGACGCGCTCGATCTGCTCCTTCTCATGGAGGCTGGTATCCTGATGCGCGTAGGCATCTTGAATGGCCTTCATTAGGCGATCTTCATCCAGTGGCTTCTCGAGAAAGTCCACCGCCTCGGCACGAAACGCATCGCAGGCAGACGCCACATCGCCATGACCGGTGATGATCACCACCGGAATGCCACAGTGGATTTCGCGCAACTTCTGCTGCAGTTCCAGTCCATTCATGCCAGGCATGCGGATATCGATTAACAGGCAGCCGTGCCAGTCGGTCTGATAGGCATTGAGAAAACTGGCCGCATCGGCAAAAAAAGTCGTGCGATGCCCACGCAAACCAAGCAACAAGCCAAGTGCATCTCGCACCGAAGGGTCGTCATCGATGATGAAGACTGTGTTATCCATGTTTATCGATATTTCCGTAAAACATGACAACCTTTGAGCATCTGAAACGTTGTATCTCCAAGAGTGATATTGGAGAATGTTGTCATGGCACAAAAACGGTTGAGCGAAGCAGCGAAGAAGCGATTGAAGGCAGGTCGGATGCTGCTCGCTGGCAAAGGCTGCGCAGACGTAGCCAAGGCAGTGGGCGTAGCGCGACAAACTGTATATACGTGGAAAGGGCTGCTGGATGAAGGCGGCATCGATGCCCTGCGGGCCGTTCCGGAACGAGGCCGCCCGGCCCAACTCGACGAGCAGCAGTTGGCGGCGGTGCGAGCAACTCTCCTGCGCAGTCCGACTGAGTATGGATTTGGCACCGAGTTATGGACGCTCAAGCGTGTTGGGGCCGTCATCGAGCGCCTGCACGGGGTGCGCTTCGGCCAGACACAGGTCTGGCGAATCTTGGGTTCGTTGGGCTTCAGTCCGCAGAAACCTGAGAAGCGCGCCATCGAACGCAACGAGGACGCTGTGCGCAGTTGGAAGCGCAGCACCTGGCCCAGCCTTAAAAAAAAGCCCAGCGAGAAGGCCGCCTGATCGTCTTTGTCGACGAGTCCGGCATCAGCGAGCGTCCAACCCGAGTGCGCACGTGGGCCCCCAAGGGACAGACGCCCATCATTCAGTTTCACTTCAACTGGACTCATGCCTCGGTGATCGCCGGACTCACGCGCACCAACTGCTTGTTCCGTCTGCACGAGGGCAGCATCAAGAAAGAAGAGATCGTCGAATTCCTCAAGGCGCTCAAAGCTCATTTGAAGGAACCGCTGCTGGTGATCTGGGATGGTCTGCGGGCGCATCGCAGTCGCTTGGTGCGCGAGCATCTGGACAGCCTGGATGGGCACATCCAAATCGCCTTCCTGCCACCGTACGCACCGGACATGAATCCGGTCGAGTACCTGTGGGCATGGCTCAAGCGCCACGCTCTGGCCAACTACTGTCCCAACGACCTGAGCGAGTTGCACACGACCGCGCGCAACAAACTCAAGAGCGCTCAAAAGCGTCCTTCGATCATCGCCGCTTGCTGGATGCAGGCTACCCTGTGGTGATGTCATGAATTACGGAAGTCTCAATAGATTCCCTCATGGGATCGATGGGTAAGGACAGTATGAAGCAACCATGACCACCGGCCTCACCTACCAATGTTCCGCCATGAGCTTCGGCGATGGCGCGGCTTATTGCCAAACCCAGGCCCAGACCGCTGGATTTGGTCGAGACAAACGGCTCGAAGGCGGCATCGGATAGCGCGGCAGTCAGTCCGGGGCCGGTATCTTCAATGCGGAGATGAAGCTGATCTCCGCCGATCAGCGTCGAGGACAGCGTGATGTGCCGCTCTCCTTCGGGGATTGCGGCGACGGCATCGAACGCATTGGCGAGCAGGTTTCTGAGGACAACTTCGATCTGCAGCCGGTCGGCATGAAGCACCAAGCCCGGGACAATGCTTGTGCTCAATTCAACACCAAGAGACGGGGCCTTGTCGCGAAATGGCTGGAGGACCGTTTCCATCAATTCGGTGAGGGGGATGCATTCCAGGTGAGTTGTGCCGGTCCGAAAGAAGTCTCTGAGGCGGCGCACAACCTCTGCAGCGCGCCCGGCCTCGCTGACCATGCGGCTGATGACCTCGCGCAATTGCTCGCTGCCCCCATCACGTTGCATGATCTGTTCGCTGGCCGAGCCGTAGGCCGTCAACGCGGTTAACGGCTGATTGAGTTCATGGGCAATCGCGGCTGCCATTTCTCCGGCCGCCGCTAGTCGCAAAGTCTGGCGCAACTCGGATGCAGCGCGTCGCTGTTCGTCGACGGCGACGCCAATCAGGAAGCCTACTCCAGCCAACAGGAAAGACCGCATCTGGAGTTCGAATATCGTGATCCCGTGCGACCCCCAGACCCAGCCGGCCAGGAGCATGCCCAGTTGCAAGAAGGACGCGCAGAAGACGGCCCCCAGCAATCCTTGACGTGATGCAGCCCAGACCAGGGGCAGAAAGAGCACGTAGACGTAACGGTTCTGTACCGGATCGCTGGGCATGAAAACCAACCAGAGCGAGGCCAGCGCTAGCAACGAATAGCCAGCTGTCTCCCAACGGATGACTACCGTTTGAAAGACCAATCTTCGCTGTACATCCTGGAGCCACCACAACAGCGGAAGTGTGACGAAGATTCCGACGCCGTCGCCGACCCAGAATCGCAACACGGCGTTACTCCATTCCCCGGTCGGCATCAGACCAAACGCCGCAAGGCCGGACACGAACACCAGGCTGTTCGCCAGTGATCCGGGCACGACAATGGCGACCCAACGCACAAGGCTTGCACGGTCGAAAAACATGCCGCCTTCCGGAACATGGCGTTTGAGCATTGACCCGATGCCGACATAGCCCATGGTCAACAAGGCATCTATCAAGACTACTTCCGGAATTGATGCCGCGAGATCCCGCACCAACAGATCGCCCATCAGGAGCGCAACAAAAAGCGTGATCGCGCCGCCGGCACCACCCCGCAGCAAGTAGAGGAGGCCGAGCGCCGGTGCCGGATTCCACGGTGTGATATTGAGGCGGTGCAGTGGGTCGATGTAGCTGGCCCAGTCGAGGGTCACATAGGTCGCACAAAATGCGGCTGCCCATGCCCAGCGTTGCCAGCCTAGCTCCCCCCGGATCTGTGGCGGATTCCTGTCCAACAAGGCCCCCGTATCGTGTTTCGAGTTGTGCTGATCGTAACTGGCATACAGGTTAGGCGGTTCGTCAGTACTCGTAAAGAGTGCCGTTTCATACGGGCTGGATGTAGGGGTTCCCCTTACGTTGCCTCCCCAATATCCAAGCACGGTCTGATTTCATAAGATTCTCTACCTCGAGAAAAGCCCTCATCACGCAGGGTTTTGCCATCGGATTCGCTACCCGCTACTGCTGTCGTTCTGACCTCTATCGTTCGGGACCATTGAAATGATCACCGCTCTCGTCGTCGTTTTCTTCATCGCATACTCGGCTATCGCACTGGAGCATCCGACAAAAATCGACAAGTCGGGGTCGGCCTTGGTAGGCGCCGGGCTGTTGTGGACCATCTATGCCTTTCCGATGAACGATGCGCAGGCAGTCGGTGGACAACTCAACGAGTCACTGATGGGAACCGCTCAGATAGTGTTTTTCCTGATGGGTGCCATGACCATTGTCGAGGTCGTCGATGCTCACAATGGATTTGAAGTTATTGCACAGCGCATTCGTACATCGAGATTATCAACGCTGATGTCGCTGGTAGGGATTGTGACGTTCTTCCTCAGCTCAGTGCTGTCCTCGACAACCTGACCACGACCATCGTCATGATCTCGCTGATGCGGAAGCTTTTCGCCAAGCACGACGATCGTCTCTTCTTCGCCGGCATCATCGTCATCGCCGCTAACTCGGGAGGGGCTTGGTCGCCGATCGGTGACGTAACGACCACCATGCTGTGGATTGGCGGGCAGATCACCACCCTGGCCATCATCAAGTCGGTGTTCCTGCCGTCCCTGGTGAGCAGGATCGCGCCTTTGGGTATCACATCCTTTGCACTGCGCGGGCGCTCCGTCGAGGCGCCGCCGCTCAAGGCAAGTGACCATGGCCTGGATACCAGAGAGTACGAGCGAAAACTCATGTTCTTCATGGGCATCGGCATCCTGGTCGCCGTGCCGGCGTTCAAGACCCTGACGCATTTGCCCCCGTTCATGGGCATCCTGTTTGGCTTGGGAATCCTTTGGCTGGTCGGCGACCTGGTGCATCGGCACAAGGAGGATGAAACCAAGCAGCATGTCATGCTGGTCCATGCCTTGAGCAGGATCGACATGAGCTCGATCGTGTTTTTCATTGGCATCCTGCTCGCGGTCGCCACGCTGGAGCACGCCCACATACTTACCGACCTGGCTCGCTGGCTTGATCAGACCGTGGGGAGGAAGGACGTCATCGTCCTCATCATCGGGATTGTCAGTGCAATCGTCGACAACGTCCCACTGGTGGCTGCTTCCATGGGCATGTACAGTCTGACGCAGTTCCCGGCCGACCATTTCCTGGGGGAATTCCTCGCCTACTGCGCTGGCACCGGTGGCTCCATTCTCATCATTGGTTCCGCCACCGGTGTGGCTGCGATGGGTTTGGAGAAGATCCACTTTTTCTGGTATGTCAAGAAAATGAGTGGTCTTGCACTGATCGGCTATTTCGCGGGCGCCGGGACCTATCTCGTGCAGTACCGGTTGCTGCACTGATGGCATGCCCGAGATGAAGCCGATGCAAACCAGGAGAACACTGCTCCTGCAAAGTTTCCGGGCATGGCCGTACCCATGCCTTGCCGAACTGTCACAGTCCGGCAGGGACAGTGCGATTTGCAATGCAAGCAAATGACGACCAATACCGAAAGACTCTTGATTCCGATTGGCAGGGATCTTCGCGCGGGAGGAGCCATCCAATACGCACTGCGCCGAAACGCCATGGGCAAGCCCGTCGAAGTCTGCCTGCTGCATGTCAAGGAGTCCCCCGGGCACTGGGAACTTCTCTTTAATCATGGCCGTGGTGAAGCGCACTTCGAGAAGCGGGCTGCGGATGCGATGACGAAGGCAGCTTTGCCACTGGTACAACAGAGAATTCCATATGCCGCCTATTTGCGGTCTGGTGCGGTGGTGTTCTCGATTCTCGATGCGGCAGAAGAACTCGACTGCAGGGAGATCGTAGTGCCAATGCCCCACACCGGATTGAGAAGACTTTTTTCACGTGAGGTGGTCAAGACACTACTTGCGCGTCAGATATTCGCGACCGTTATCACGGTCACGTTGGATGGAATGCCGCTGAGACCACCGAAATTGACGTGATACCGACATTCCGACCATCAAAGACATTTAGGTGCGGAGGCAAGACGAAGATTCTTTGGGAGAGCTGAAATGCAGGGACAAGGAATGCAATGGATAGCAGCCGTGGCAACCATCATTTTCGGATTGATGGGTATCTGGCGCGGTTGGCAAATGCGCTACCGGAATCGACTCGACTTGATCTCGGATTGGGATAACCGCCCCTTACCCAATCCTTCCACTTATGCCGTTTCCTTCAGTCGGGTCTATATCGGAATTGGTAGTGCGCTTGTGGGGATGCCGCTAATACTTTGGCTGGGCTTGCCGATCCTCATTTGGGCCGGGACTGTGGCCATCATCATCTGGTATTGGTTCTATGCAATAGATGTAATTACAGATCGGGCACGTGCGGTAAAGCGATAAAGGTCTTTGCGCCGTATGCGCGCCAGCGAATACCCCCGGTAGCAAGACTGATGCAAAAGGGAAGTGGATTTGACCAATTGCACTGTTGGAAATTGCGTGACATTTTTTGATCTCCAGAGGAGGAGAGTTCGGGGCGGCAATGGTAGTCCCATTCCTGCGCCGCCCTTTTTTTCTCCAAGATTCACGCTCGCCCCTGGCGAGCAGTGGCAAAACTGAGCGCAAGTCATCGAAACAAGGGCATCGATTTTGATGCCATTTAATTCCTGGAAACTGTTCAATGCGACTTTCGCTACGCTTTGTACTGCCGTTGTTGCTGGTGCTGGCCGGCATTGCCTATGCCGTAGCCCCGCTGGTCGACCAGCTCACGCTGAAATGGTTTGTGCGGGACCTCGATATCCGCGCCACGTTGATCGCCAACACCGTCCAGGAGCCGCTACTGGAACAACTGGCCGCAGGAAAGAAGGTCAAGATTGGTACATTTTTTGCCCGCATCACCCAAGACGAGCGGCTGTACGCCGTCGGCTACTGCGCCTCGGACCAGTCCACGGCGCTGGCCAGCCGCGCCCTGCCCGCTGAAATCCTTTGCAGCGATCTTGCGCGCTGGGAGGCGGCGGGCGACCACTTGCTGTCCAGTGCCCAGGGACCCTTGCATGTCGCCGTCAAGCCGATAGCGAGCGAACTGGGTCCGGCGGGCAAGCTGGTCCTGGTCCATGACATGAGCTTCGTCACGCGCCGCAGCGAGGAAACCAAGCGTTACGTGTTCTATTTCTTCATGGCGCTGGCGGCGGTGGTGTCGCTGATCACGGTGATCATCGCCCAGTTGTCGTGGCGCGGCTGGATGGCTGGGATGCGCTCGCTGCTGCGCGGCGAAGGGCTGCTGCGCCGGCCCGAGGCGGGCGCGCACGCGGGGCCGTCGGAGTTCAGGCCGATTGCTCGCGACCTGCAGCGGCTGGTTCGCGAGTTGGAGGCGGAAACCCGCGCGCGGGACGAAAGCCAGATCACATGGACGCCGGAGACGCTACGCGCCATTCTTCACGGCGAATTGCGCGGCGAAGACGTCATCGTGGTGTCGAATCGCGAGCCCTACATCCACCAGCGGCGCGGGGATCAAATCGAGGTGCAGCGCCCGGCCAGCGGGCTGGTCACGGCGCTGGAACCGATCATGCGTGCCTGCTCCGGCACCTGGATCGCCCATGGCAGCGGCTCGGCCGATCGCGAGGTGGTCGACCGGCACGACCGTGTCGCCGTGCCGCCGGACAAGCCCGCCTACCAGATCCGCCGGGTCTGGCTCACAGCAGAGGAGGAGGCCGGCTATTACTACGGGCTGGCCAACGAGGGGCTCTGGCCGCTGTGCCACATCGCCCATGTGCGGCCGACCTTCCGCTCCGGCGACTGGGCCCAGTATGTCGCGGTCAATCGCAAGTTCGCCAAGGCCGTGGCGAGCGAGGCGAAAACCAAAGCGCCCATCGTGCTGGTCCAGGATTACCACTTCGCGCTGCTGCCGAAGATGATCCGCGAGGAACTGCCTGAGGCCACGATCATTACCTTCTGGCACATCCCGTGGCCCAATCCGGAGTCCTTCTCCATCTGTCCGTGGGGCGAGGAGGTGCTGGCCGGACTGCTGGGTAGCAGCATTCTCGGCTTCCATACGCAGTTCCACTGCAACAACTTCGTCGACACCGTGGATCGCCTGCTCGAGGCGCGTGTCGATCGCGAATCCTTCACGGTTTCCCTCGGCGGCAAGCTGACCGCCGTCCGTCGCTATCCGATCTCGATTGCCTGGCCGCCGGAAGCGGAGCTGATGCAGAAGGACGTCGCAAGCTGTCGCGACGACATCCGCAAGATGAACGGCCTGCCGGCCGGGCACAAGCTCGGCATTGGCGTCGATCGCCTCGATTACACCAAGGGCATCGTCGAACGCTTCAGGGCCATCGAGCGCCTGCTGGAATTGAATCCCGAGTGGATCGGGCAGTTCAGCTTCATCCAGATCGCTGCTCCGACGCGCTCGGGCATCGACGAGTACCAGCACCACGAAGCACAGGTGCGGGCCATGGCCACGCAGATCAATTCCCGCTTCGGCCGCAAAGGCCCGCCGCCCATCGTGCTCAAGGTCGAGCACCACGATGCGAAAGAGGTGTACGAGCACTTCCGCGCCTCCGACCTCTGTTTCGTCAGCAGCCTGCATGACGGCATGAACCTGGTGGCCAAGGAGTTCGTCGCCGCCCGCGACGACGAGCGCGGGGTTCTGATCCTGTCCCAGTTCACCGGCGCCGCGCGCGAAATGCCTGAAGCCCTGATCGTCAGCCCTTACGATGCGGACCAGTGCGCGGCGGCCCTGCATCTTGCTCTGAACATGCCGGAGACCGAGCAGCGCGACCGCATGCGCCTGATGCGCGGACTGGTGGCCGAGTACAACGTCTTCCGCTGGGCCGGCCGCATGCTGCTCGACGCCGCCGCCATGCGCCGGCGCGGTCGGCTGATCGGCAAGGGAGGCGGCAGATCCGTATGAGGAATGGCCCCCTGCACCGTCCGCCGGCCGCCTGTGTCGAGTGCGCCTTCTTCCTCGATGTCGATGGCACGCTGCTCGACATCGCGGATACACCTTCTGCCGTGCGGGTGGATAGGGAACTTCTGGAACTGATCGAAAGTTTGTACCGCATCAGCGGCGGCGCGCTGGCTATGGTCAGCGGCCGCTCGATCTCTGACCTGGAGGAGCTTCTTGGCGCGCGGCGCATGCCGCTGGCCGGCCAGCACGGCCTGGAGCGGCGCGACGCCGCCGGCAGGTTGTGGATTCATGCCGCACCACCCGGCGCTAAATGCGCGATCAAAGAGGCGCTGGCGCCGGTACTGACGCGGCATGCCGGTTTGTTGCTGGAAGACAAGGGACTCACGCTCGCCCTGCATTACCGGCAGGTGCCCCACCTGGCCGCTTACGCTCATCGCCTGATGACGCGGCTGATGCAGGAGGCCGGTGGCGAGCTGGAGTTGCAAAAGGGCAAGCGCGTGATAGAAATCAAGCCCGCGGGCATCGACAAGGGCACGGTGGTGGCCGAATATCTTGCGGAATCGCCCTTTCGCGGCCGCCACCCGGTGTTCATCGGCGATGACCTGAATGACGAACACGGCTTTGCCGAGGTGAACCGGATGGGCGGGATCTCGATCAAGGTCGGCCCCGGGGCGAGCTGTGCCCGCTATCGCCTGCCGAACGTCGCGGCAGTCCGCAGCTGGCTGAACGACGCACTGAAAGGAGCGGGATGAACACCCTGGATCTGGCCTTGATTGGCAACTGCACCGTGGGCGCACTGGTCAACGCACGGGCGAAGATCGTCTGGGGCTGCTTCCCGCGCTTCGACGGTGATCCGGTGTTTTGTTCCCTCCTGCGGGACACCGACGACTATGGTTTTTCCGCGGTCGAACTGGCGGAATGCGAGCGCAGCGAACAACACTACCTTGAGAACACCGCGATCCTGGTGACCCGTCTTTATGATTGCCACGGCGGCGGCATCGAAATCACCGATTTCGCGCCGCGCTTCGGCCAGTACGGACGCATGTTTCGGCCGATGATGCTGGTGCGCCGCATCCGCCGCCTCGGTGGCAGTCCGCGCCTGACGCTGCGCGTGCGGCCGGCCTGCAACGACGGCGCCGCACGTCCGGAAGTCACCTGGGGCAGCAACCACATCCGCTACGTGGCGCAGGGGCTGACCCTGCGGCTCACCACCGATGCCTCGCTGACCGCGATCCTCCAGGAAACCGCCTTCTTTCTCGAAGACACCGTGACCCTGCTGCTGGGCGCCGATGAATCCGTGCATGAGGCCGCCAACGAAGTCGGTCGCCGCTTCCTGGCTGAGACCACCGAATACTGGAGCGAGTGGGTGCGGTTTCTCGGGATTCCCTTCGAGTGGCAGGAAGCCGTAATACGCGCCGCGATCACGCTCAAGCTCAACGCCTATGACGACACCGGCGCCATCGTCGCCGCGATTACCACCTCGATTCCCGAAGCGGCCGGCAGCGAACGCAACTGGGACTATCGCTACTGCTGGGTGCGCGACGGCTATTTCGTCGTCAACGCCCTGAACCGGCTGGGCGCCACGCGCACCATGGAACGCTACCTCGGCTACATCGTCAATGTCGCCGCCAACGCCGGCGACGGCGCGCTGCAACCGGTGTACGGCATCGACGGCCGGGCCGCCTTGGACGAAAGGGAAGTCCCGTCACTGGCAGGCTATCGCGGCATGGGCCCGGTGCGTATCGGCAACCTGGCCTATCGCCAGGTACAGCACGACGTCTATGGTTCCGTGATCCTCGCGGCGACGCATATCTTCTTCGACCAGCGGCTGGTGCGGCGTGGCGATGAAGCCCTGTTCCATCGACTTGAAGTCCTCGGCGAGCAGGCCCGACGCTGCTACGACCAGCCTGATGCCGGCCTATGGGAACTGCGGGGCAGCGCCCGGGTGCATACCTTTTCGTCGGTGATGTGCTGGGCGGCCTGCGACCGCTTGGGACGGATTGCCGCCCGGCTCGGACTGGCCGAGCGCGCGGCCTACTGGCTCGGTCATGCCACGCAGATGCATGCGACGATAAGTGAGAGGGCCTGGAACAGCAAGCGTGGCACTTTCGTTTCGACTTTCGATGGCAAGGCCATGGATGCCAGCCTGCTATTGCTGGCCGAGGTCGGCTTCCTCGATGCCGCCGATCAGCGCTTCGCCGCCACTGTCGCCGCCGTCGAAAAGGACCTGCGCCACGGCAACTTCATTTTTCGCTATGTCGAGAAGGACGACTTCGGCGAGCCGGAGAATGCCTTCCTGGTGTGCACCTTCTGGTACGTCAATGCACTGGCGGCGCTGGATCGCCGCGACGAGGCGCGGGCGCTGTTCGAGAAGCTGCTTGCCTGCCGCAATCGGCACGGGCTGCTGGCGGAACATATCGATCCCAGAACGGGTGAGCAGTGGGGCAACTTCGTCCAGACCTACAGCATGGTCGGTCTGATCAACTCTGCCATACGGCTTTCGATCCGCTGGGATCAAGCCTTCTGACAATCTGAAGAGGAAACGCCAATGCGCCTGACTGTACTGTTTGCCTCCTTGCTGGCCATACTCGTGGCGCTCTTCGCCGTTCAGAACAGCGTAACTTCCACGGTGGCCTTCCTGACATGGCGCTTCGAAAGCTCGCTGGCGGTAGTGTTGGTCACAAGCTTTGCTCTCGGGGTTGCGTGCATGGCATTGATCGGCACACCGGCCAGTTTGCGGCAGCGCTGGGGCCGCCGGCAACAGCGACTCGAGATCGAGCGCCTGCGGACCGAAATTCGCGATCTGCGCTCACGTCTCGATTTGGAAAAGACGACTACGCGCTCCGGGAGATTGATCGATGTCGACGAGTCGCTGTCCAAGATTGAATCCAGGGAATTGCCGTAAGGCTGCGGTCGATCGATAGACTACCTCACCCATGCAGCCAAGAATCTTCACCTGGCTTTCTGAACTCACCCGCCGCAATGTTCTTCTGGCGATTCTGGTTGTCCTCGTCGCATCCGTGGCTGCGGCATGGTCCGTTCTGAATGTGCAGCAGGCCGTCAGGTATTCCCGCGCGACCCTCCTGAGCAGTCTTCTTGCCACTCAGTCCGAGGCACTCTTGATCTGGGCTGAAGAAAGGCGCGCGGATACGATTCAATGGGCCAGAGATCCGTCAATCATCGCCGTGACCGGGAGGCTGCTGGATCGTCATCGATCGGGTGGGGTTGCGTCCGGCGAGAATCTCAAGGAAGAGGCAATCTTTCTTGATCGAATCGCGCCAGCCATCGAAGACCTCAGCTTGGCCGCTGCCAATATCACTGCCCCCGACGGAACGCTGATTGCTTCTCTGGTTCCCGAATTTATTGGAACCAAGTTGTTGCCAGAGTATCTCGCCCGCCTCAAACCTGCGTTTGATGGTGGCAGTGCGTTTATTGGGCCCACGCTCGAACAGGATCGTTTGCCCGGGATGACAGCAGAACGAAGAATGCTTTCGGTGATCTGGACCTCAGCGCCGGTGAAGAGCCGGGATGGCAATGTTCTGGCCGTCCTGAGTCTGGGGCGCTATGCGACGCGGCGATTTGGGCACACGCTGGAAACGACACGCCCAGGAGAGACGGGGGAGACCTACGCATTCAACTCGAAAGGCGTGTTGCTTTCGCCGAGTCGCTTTGAATCGCGACTGGAGGAAATCGGGTTGATTGATGGCGGCGGGGCGTTGTCGCCAGGGATTCTGACGTTAGGGGAATACTTGCCTGCGGTCGGCGTTTCGTCTCACATGCCTTTGACGGCATTGGTCGGTCAGGCAATCACAAAGGCGGGATCGTCCCCTGCCGAGCTTCAGGGAACGATGTTGAAGCCCTATCTGAACTATGTCGGCACGCCTGTCATTGGGGCTTGGCAATGGTTGCCTTCTCTTGATCTTGGGATTGCCGTTGAAATGGCAGAAACCGAGGCGTACGCACCTATCGCATTTGTAAATGCCAACCTGGCCATCCTGCTACTGACTCTTGCCTTCGCAGTGTTCATCGGACCATTGTTGCCGCCATTGCTATGGCGGCGATTCGTACTGATAACAGAAGGAAAGCGGATAGGAAATTACCTGTTGTCCAGGAAGATCGGGGAAGGCGGATTGGCCGACGTTTTCGAGGGCGTACATGAGCGGCTTAAGAAATCAGTGGCAGTCAAGGTCATGAAGGGACAGTTGCGGGAAGAACTGGAGACCCGATTCGAGCGCGAAGCACGGCTGCTGGCTTTCCTGACCCATCCTCGAATTGTCCCAGTGTTCGACTTTGATTACTGCGAGGATGGTCGTCCTTACTATGTGATGGAATTGGTAGACGGCCGACCACTAGCCCGACTTGTGGAAGACGGGGGAGCGGTTACAGAGAGGCTGGCATGCGAAATACTGAAGCAGGTATGCGACGCGGTGCAATATTTGCACGATCAGGGCATAACGCATCGCGATCTTAAGCCGGAAAACATTCTTGTCCATGAAGTTGCTGACGGTACCCCGCAAATCAAACTGATTGATTTTGGTATTGCCAAAACTCTATCCGAGAAGGATCGGATGCATATGACGCTGGACATGAGCCTGATGGGTACTCTGGGCTACATGGCGCCGGAACGAATCAAAAATCCGGAAGACGCTGATATTCGGGGGGATGTGTATTCCGTTGGCGCCATCGGCTATTTTCTTTTTACGGGCAAGGAACTGATTCCCGACATCGGAAACCTTGATGATCCGAATGGCTTTCCAACTCCCGATCGTGGCGCTTTCAAAAGCGATACTCTTGCCGAGATCATCTTGAAAGCCATGTCGATTCGGAGGTCAGGGCGATGGCAAACGTGTGCTCAATTAGCGGAGGTACTTGGTCGATATATGGCAATAAAGCCGGTAATTAATGGCCCTGTCCCTCCCTGGAATTGATCTGGCTACTGTCATCGTTGTAGCTGTCCTGGTGGGCTGGGCGGAATAGGTTTTCTGCGCGGCATGTTGGGCGCAGCCTGCTTTCCCGGAACACTGATCGGCAGCGAACTGGTCAATGGCCTCGCCGTCGACGGGATCCCCACACCCATGTACCCGGCTACCGTCGAAACTCGCGAACTATTTTTTGCGATAGCCTTTGGGATCGCGGGATTAATGTAGCTGATTCCCAGCGCCAACAAAACGATTCCGCGAGCACATGGTGCAATGGTGATTTCACTTTACGCTACGTTTGTTGTGGTGACGCTGGTAATTGCCCACATTGAATGATCCGATCAATCAGCTCTGTTCGAGTGACGGGTTCCGGATGAATTACCTGCCGTTCGCATCCGTTGATTTCTTGCTGCCACAATGACCGAAACTGGCCGACAGCCGTCGTCAATCTGATGCTAGGGGGCGGTTTTGCCATCACCATCACCGGCCTTTTCTGGAGTCCCCAATGCCTTGCCGACAATTGGTATCCACAATACGAACAATTCAAGAAGGCCGATAAAGATCCAAATGAATATGAAGATATCTTCGTGCCCTGGTTTGGTAAATAGTGCTGCCGCCCCACCAGAGCCATTGATCATCGAAAGGATTGTGAGAGGCCCGCCGATAACAGCCGCCCATCCAAGTCCCCAATAGGTTGGACGCGAACTTCGATAGATCGCCACCCCACCGATGCACGCAGCGATGATTGATAGATACTTGATGAAGTTTCCGAGCATCGTCTGACCTGACTGGTTTTGTCGGACCAATTCAATCTAGAGATTCGTGGCCCCGGTGGTTGAACTGATTTCGCAACCCCGGCGGAATTCCGCCGGGGTTGCGTACTGCAAACTCGAATGCGGTCTGACT